>Ga0183097_10051_pt1 | contig 458938 bp, 398 predicted proteins | sample BioMet8_FD_128883 | JGI IMG/M metagenome (GOLD analysis project Ga0183097, IMG submission 128883) | Microbial communities from bioreactor (seeded with sewage sludge) at Lawrence Berkeley National Lab, California, USA - Biofuel... | ecosystem: Engineered > Bioreactor > Anaerobic > Unclassified ...
CTCACGTACTTGAGTACGCTGCGCTTAAAAAAATGCTTTTTCCTTGCCAGACCAGAAAAATACGTATTTTGCAAATTCCCCTAACACCAACCATCGCCTCGCTCCGCTCCGGCGAGTCAAAGGAAGGCTACCCTACACCCTGCTTCTGCTGCCGGGCTGCTAAAGGCAAATGGAAACAATGCGCAGTCATCACCGTGCACAGCTCAAGGGCAGTCTTGAGTGCCGCAATGCCTTGCCCCGCGCAGGCGTCCCAAACTTCGCCGACCGGCGACCCATCACGCCCGCAGGGGGCAACCCGCCCAGCTCCGGCGAGTCAATGGAAGGCTACCCCACAACCTGCGGTGATGATCTGTTAAAGGCAAACCACACCATATTGTACTATGCTTAGCGGGAGCCTGGAGACCCCCTTCAGCCAGCGCCGGGCACGCGCACCATCCATTGCCTGTAACGCAGACGACATATTGCCCGTCATGCAACCGTCACACTGTCTGCTGATCAGCACTGCAGCTTAGTAAGAATGCCTGTTCATTTGTATTGAACAAATATTTTTGCCGTCAAAATCAATTATTATTGTAACGGATCCGCCATAGTATCGGCTTAGTGATGTTGGTGGCAAAGACGAGGGCCAAGCTGCGGCTGTCGAGCCGCATGCCGCAAGCATTCTCACCGTACGCAGTCTCCCCCGTCCCGCCTAGCAGGATTGTCCATAATCTGGCCATGTATTCACATTATGTGGAGGGGGTCATGCCCGATTCTTCCGCGCAAGACTTGTTTGATGAAACTTTTTGTGACCTTCCTCTGACAGTGGGGCACATGCCCCATTTGCAGGCGCAGTTGCGCTGTGCTCCTGCTCTTGCGCCGCCGCCTGTCTCCATGTGCCTGCCCGTGGATGCCTCGGAGAGCAGCACTCCAGCCCGTGTTCCTGTTGAGGAGACCGACCGGCAAGCCTTTTTGGAAGTCCTGCACAATCAGAAAATCACCAGCGTGCTGCAGCCCATTGTTTCACTGCGGGACGGCGCTGTTTTTGGGTATGAGGCCCTGGGGCGCGGTCCTGCGGGCACTCTGCTTGAAAATCCAGAAACGCTGATTCAGTGCGCGCTTGAAAACGGCTGCATGCTGGAACTTGAGCATCTTTTCCGGCGCAGCGCGCTGCGTGCCGCTAGGCAGATGCCTACGGGCATTCGGCTTTTCCTTAATGTGAATCCCAACATCATTCAGGATCCGCATTTCGGCATGGGCTTTACCAAGGAATATCTCACCCGTTTTGCTATCAGCGCCGAGGATATTGTTTTTGAAATCACCGAGCGCGAGTCGGTAGAAAACCTGCGCGGCTTCAAGCAGATAATTGAGCACTACAAGGGGCAGAACTACCAGATCAGCATTGACGACGCTGGTGCTGGCTACTCCGGCCTCAACCTCATTTCGGACGTTCAGCCCCACTTTATCAAGCTCGATATGCAGCTTATACGCGGCGTGGACAAAGACCTCACACGCCAAGCCCTGATCAAGAGCATGCAGGAGTTTGCCGCGCTCACCAATACCCGCATCATTGCTGAGGGCATTGAGACGGAGGAGGAGCTGGCAACCCTCATCAGCTTTGATGTGCCCTATGGTCAGGGCTATTTTATTCGCAAGCCGTCGCCCTCGCCGCGCGTGGTCGAACCCGCGGCCATGCAGGTCATCCACCGCGAAAACAAGATAAAAAACCGCTTTTTTGGGGCACGCGTTCACAAATTTCATGTGCGGCACATATGCAGGTCGGGCACGGTTATACCCCCGCATACGCCCATTCGCACTGTTGTCGAGCTGTTTGAAAACAACAGCAAGCTCAACGGGCTTTGCGTGGTCATGGGCGAAGTGCCCGTGGGGGCCCTCACCCGCAACCGTCTGCACGAGCAGCTCAGCGGCAGGTTCGGCTTTTCCCTTTTTGCGGACAAGGCCGTGGAAGCCGTAATGGACAGATCTTTTTTGAGTGTTGACCACCAGTGCACAATTGATCTTGTGGCCAGACAAGCCATGCGGCGCGACGACGCCAAACTGTACGATTTTGTCACCGTCACCCGCGAGGGCCGGTATCAGGGCGTTGTAACAGTCAAGGAGCTGCTGGAAAAAAGCATCGAACTTGAGGTGGCCAACGCCCGTCAGCTCAATCCACTTTCAGAGCTGCCGGGCAATGCACTTATTGATATCGAGCTGGAGAGGCTCGTGCGCCTTGGTCTGCCCAGAATTGTGCTCTATTTCGACATAGACAATTTCAAGGCTTACAACGACAAATACGGGTTTAAAAATGGTGATCGCGCCTTAAAGCGCCTCTCTTCCATTATCAAGGAGAGCGCCGCCGAAGACGATTTTGTGGGTCATATAGGCGGCGACGACTTTATCGCGGTTGCCGACGGGCGCACAGCGCAGGGCGTGTGCGAAACCATCATCAAGGCCTTTAACGAGAGCGTCCCCGCATTCTACAGCGCGGAAGACGTGCAGCGTGGTTACATTGAGGGCAAAAGCCGCAGTAATGTTGAAGAGCGTTTTCCTCTCATGTCCCTGACCATTGTCGGCGTTCGAGCCAACAATTATCAAAGCAGTTTTGATCTGGCGCGAGCTGCGGCAGCGCTGAAAAAGCAGTGCAAGCGCATACAGGGCAGCAATTATCAGCTTGAAGCATAGCCCTCGCTTGCCTTTCCGCTGCGCTCGCCCCCACACAAACAAGCCCCACGGGAGTCTTCATGAAGCTGACCACGAAATTAGTTCTTTCGTTCAGCAGCATCATTGTGCTTATGCTTGCCCTGTTTGGCGTATATTTTGTCAATACGGACCGCATCGACCGCGCCGTCAGTCACATGGACCAGCAGTATCTTCCCTCGCTTGTGGCGGTGCAAACCATGGCCGCCATGTTGTACTCGGCGCGATCCGATCTGGCGGCGCTTACCCCGCACACCGACCGCGTAACCATTGCCGAATACCGCGACCGCATCAAGCGCGCCCTCAAGCAGTTTGCCCACCATGCAGAAGCCTATCAGGCCCTGATGCAGACGCGCAAGCAGGCAGGGGAACCCGTGGATGACGAATTGTGGAATAATATTGTCGCCCAGATGCGCGCCGATGAGACGACCCGCGAAGAAATCATCCGTCTTGCGGGCGAGGGCGACACGGACGGGTCCATCGCCCTGTTTACCCGCAGCAGGGCCGATTTTATTCGCCTTGCCCGCTATTTTGACCAACTGGTGCAGCACGATGTGGAGCGCAGTCAGGCAGCGGCGGCCAGCGCGCAGGATATAGCCCGCAAATCGCGAATCGCCGGGGCAGCTCTGGCCCTGGTTGGCATATTGTTCAGCATTGCCGTAACAGCGGGCATCACGCTGGCCATCAAGCGCCAGCTGGGCAAAGACCCTGCGCAGCTGCAGCTTATTGCTGGACGAGTGGCCGCAGGAGATTACGAGCTGGAGTGCTCTGGCCGCCAGCAGGGCGTATATGCCTCGCTGGTGCTCATGGTTCAGGCGCTGCAGGCCCATATAGCCAGCGCGCGCTGCGAGTCGGAAAAAGCACGGGAAGAATCCGTACGGGCCAACGCCGCCCTGCTGCAGGCTGAGGCCGCCGAGCGCGACGCTCGGGCAAAAAGCGAGGCCATGCAGCAGGTGGCCGAAGCGCTGGAGGAAGTAACCCATGTGGTGGCAACGGCATCCGGGCAGGTGAGCGACACCATCCGGCAGGCGGAAGAAAGCGCGGACAGCACTGCGCAAAGACTGGCAGAAGCCGCTACCGGTATGGAGCAGATGAATGCCACGGTGGGCGAGGTGGCGCACAATGCCTCCGTGGCTTCGGATTCCTCCGCCGCGACGCGCTCACGGGCCGAAGCTGGCTCCAAGGTGGTGCAAAATGCCCTGCAAAGCATTGAAAAAGTGCGCTCTACCTCGCTACGTCTCAAGGACGACATGGAGCAGCTTGGCGGGCACGCGCAGGCCATTACCCGTATTATGAATGTTATTTCAGACATTGCGGACCAGACCAACCTGCTGGCGCTCAATGCGGCCATCGAGGCGGCGCGGGCTGGCGACGCCGGGCGCGGCTTTGCCGTGGTCGCAGACGAGGTGCGCAAGCTGGCGGAAAAAACCATGGCTTCAACCCTCGATGTGGATACGGCCATCAAGGCCATCCAGCAGAGCGTGGCCTGCAGCGCGCAATCGGTGCAAGAAGCAGTGCAGGGCATCGCTGTGGCGACGGAGGCTGCCCAGCAGTCCGGGCAGGCGCTTGAGGCCGTTGTGGGTACTGTGGAGGAAACCGCCAGCCAGGTCAGCGCCATTGCCACGGCAAGCGAGCAGCAGGCAGTGGCGACAAACCAGATCAACCGCACCATCGGCGAGGTAACCGACCTGTCGCGCCAGACGGCAGCGGCCATGAGCACTGCCTCCCGCGCGGTTGCGGGGCTTTCCGCTCAGGCGCGGAATCTTGAAGGCCTTATTGAACAGATGCAGCAATGCTGAAGGCCTGCATCGTCCGCAGTATCCGTGAGCAGATTCGGCGACGGAGCAGCAGGCCCCGGCGGGGCGAGCGGGTCGCAAGCCTTGCGCCGTATAAAAAAGGTGGAGCCTCCTGCGGGAGGTTCCACCTGTGATGTGTTCAGTTTGTCTGGCCGGGGCTGGCTACCTGTTGAGGTAGGCCTTTCCCAGTTCCAGGGCTTTAAGGTTGGATTCCTGCAGTTTGGGCGGCAGGAATTTTTTTATGGCCGCTTCCAGAGCGTCCACGCCAAAGGGCAGTACGCCAGAGGCGCAGACCACGCTCAGCAGCACGGTGTTGCCGCTCTGCACCGATCCGGCCTGCAGGCCAAGATCACGGCAGGCCACAAAGTGACACTGTCCAGCGACCTGGCGGGTTCTTTCCATGATCTGCTGCATGTCGGGGTACACTGCCTTGCCCAGCGAAACGCTGAGCGGGGGCAGGGGGTCGCTGCTGGAAAAAACAGCGCCGCCTGGCTGCAGATAGGGCAGGGCGCGCAGGGTTTCGAGTGGTTCAAAGCCCAGCAGCACGTCGGCTTCGCCCAGATCAAGCTTGGGCGCGCGCCAGCCGCCGAGCAGCATGACAGATTCCACCACGCCGCCGCGCTGGGCCATGCCATGCACCTCGCCTGCCACAACTTCAAGCCCGGCTTCAAGAGCCGTGCGGGCCAGCAGGGTCGTGGCCGTCAGGGTGCCCTGACCGCCAACGCCGGTAAAGAATATACGCATCCGCTTTTGCATTTCTTGTGTCTTCATAATATTTGCGCTCCCTACCGTTTCCGCGCCTTAAAGGCCGTAGGCGCAACCTGCAGACAGACCATGCAGCCCGTGCAGAGTGTGGCATCCACAGCAAGATTGTCGCCCTCGCGGTAAAAGGCGGGGCAGGCCAATTGCTCAAGGCAGCGCATGGCTTCCGGCCCCTGCTGGGCCACCTCGGCCACCTGGGGTTGGGCTTTTTTGAGCTGACGGCGGGCGTAAAGCACGCAGGGCTCTTCAGTAATAAGCACCCGCACGCCGGTCTGGGCCTTCATTTCTTCCAGCGCTTTGGCGACGGCCTTGACGTTGAACGAGCGCACCTTGGTGCACTGGGTAACGCCCATGGCCCGCACGATGGCTTCAATATCCATGTGCTGGCTCATGGAGCCGAGCATGTCCTGAATCATGCCGGGGTTGGGCTGGTGCCCGGTCATGGCCGTCGTGCCGTTGTCCAGAATGACCAGAATGATGTCATGCTGGTTAAACACCGCATTGGCCAGACCCGTCATGCCGGAATGGAAAAATGTGGAATCGCCGATAAAGGCCACCACGGGTTTTCCGGAAGCACGTGCAAAGCCGCTGCCGGCGGAAACCGAGGAGCCCATGCACACCAAAAAGTCAGCCGTGCGCAGGGGCGGCAGCAGACCAAGGGTGTAGCAGCCAATGTCGCTGGAGTAGTAGGCGTCGTCGCCAAATACCTGCCGCGCGGCATAGTAAACTGCGCGGTGCGAACAACCGGCGCAGAGGTTCGGCGGGCGTCCGGGCAGATCCAGGTCTACGCTTCGCACGGGCTTGGCCGGGCAGGGGGTGTCCAGCCAGGAGGAGAGGCGGCGCATAACCAGGGTTGTGGAATACTCGCCCTGACCGGTGAGGCCTGCATCCTTGCCTTCAATGCGCACGTGGATATCGTGCTTTTGCACCAGGGCGCGGATGTCCTGTTCCAGAAGGTCAACGCCTTCTTCGAGCACCAGCACGCGGTCGCAGCCGTGCAAAAATTCGGTAATCATGCCCGTGGGCAGGGGCCAGGTCATGCCAAGCTCAAGCACGCGCATGCGGTCTCCCCATCCGCCCACGGCAAGGGCGTCGGACAGATAGTCGCGCGCCACGCCGCTGGTGATGATGCCAAGGCGCGTGGGCGTCTGCGGCTCGCGCACGGTGTTGAACCGGCTGGATTCAGCAAACTGGCGGGCCTTCTCTATGATGCCGTCAAGGGCCACATGGCGCTTGCGGGCAACGGCGGGCACCGGCACAAAACGGCCGGGATCGCGCTTGAATTCAACCTTGGGCTGGGCTGCGGGCAGGTCGTCAAAATCCACAGCGCCGCGCAGGTGGCTGATGCGGGTGGTGGTGCGCAGCATCACCGGCTGTTGCAGCTCGCGGGCAAGGCGAAAGGCCTCGCGGGTCATGTCCTTGGCTTCCTGAGCCGAGGCGGGCTCAAAACAGGGCAGCTGGGCAAAACGGGCATAGGTGCGGTTGTCCTGCTCGTTCTGGCTCGAGTGGCAGCCGGGGTCGTCGGCCGTGAGCACCACCATGCCGCCGGGCAGACCCGTGTATACGGATGTGAACAGAGGGTCGGCGGCCACGTTGACGCCCACGTGCTTCATGGTGACGAGGCTCATGGCGCCGCCCAGGGCCGCACCGGCGGCCACTTCCAAGGCGACCTTTTCATTGACGGAATATTCCAGCCTGTAGCGGCCTTCGCCGCCAAGGCGGTGGAACGTGTCCGGCACTTCCGAGGACGGCGTGCCGGGGTAACAGCTGACCATGTGCACGCCCGCTTCAAGCGCGCCGCGCACGATGGCCTCGTTTCCCAACAGCAGGTGACGCTCGCCGCGAGCGCCCTGCAACAGCGGATTATTGCTCATGTTCCCTCCAGGCCCAGACGTGCCGCCTGAACCGCAACTGGATACAAAATGGCGCGGCCCATGCGGCCCCGCCTACAATGACGCAAGCCCGCGCTGTTTGCACATGCGCGGGCTTGCGAAGAGATATTTACTGAGCTTTGCCGGGGGCTTTATCGGCCCCGCCGTCTGGCGCCGCCGGGCTTGCGGCCTGGGCTGCTTCTTCATCAACAATCTTGGGGGCAAGCGCGGTGGCGCGAGCGCGAAAATATTCGCTGTTGAGGCCCTGAGCCTCGCGTGCAAGGGCCAGATACATACGGGCCGCCTGCTCCGGCTGCCCCGCGACCACGGCGGCCTCGGCCGTCATTTGCTTGAGCTGGGGAGCGGTAACCTCGCCGGGCAGTGACGACTGTAGTTTTTGCAGCGCGGCCAGCGCCTCGGCATATTTGCCAGCCTTGAGCAGGGCCCCCGCTTCGTTCATGCCTGCCACCAGCGCCAGGGAGCTTTCGCCCTCTTTGGCTGCCTTGGCAAAGGCATCCGCCGCAGCGCCATAGTCGCCATTGCTCATGGCGCTTTGCCCCAGGGCAAGATAGACGGAAAACCGCACATCTGCAGGGGCTTTTTCGGCCAGGGCGGCAAGCTCCTTGATCTGTGCGGGGCCGCTGGTTTGCAGCACAATGCGGGCCAGCGACTGGCGGGCCTCGTCGTTTTTGGACGTGGTGTACCAGCGCCAGATGCCAGTGCTGGCCAGCACCAGTACGAACAGCACCACAATACTGGCGATGGTGCCGGCGTGGCGCAGCATAAACTGGAGCATGGGGGCGCTTTCTGAGCTGACTTCGGCCTGCAGGTCGCGCAGCAGGGGGGATTCCTCCGCGCCTTGATTCTTTTGCGGATTCATGTATCAAAACTCCTTACAGGGAGGCGGAACCGCCGTTGTTTTTCCGCGCATTTGCCCTGCGCGCGTATCATCGGCGGAGCTGGACGGAAGCTTTTTTCTTAGGCCAGAATCAACCCCTCTGTCAAAACAAATATCCTCTGGTCAGGCTGCCTGCGCGGCCATGGCCACTACCACAAGGAGCACGCATGACGCCTGCAGAAGAAATGTCGCGCCTCGGAGCGCGGGCTAAGGAAGCCGCCAGGGCCATCGCCAAGGCGCACCCCGATGCCAAAACGCAGGCCCTTTTGGGCCTGGCCAAGCTGCTGCAGGATCGCGAGCCCGAAATTCTGGCGGCCAATGCAGCGGATCTTGAGGCCGCCCGTGCAGCGGGGCAGGATGCGCCTCGGCTTGACCGCCTTACGCTCACCCCTGCCATTATGGAAGAAATGCGCGCGGCCTGCCGCCATGTGGCCAACCTGCCTGACCCTGTGGGAGCCACCGAGCGCCAGTGGCAGAGGCCCAACGGCCTGCTGGTGGGGCGTATGCGCGTGCCGCTTGGCGTTATCGCCATGATCTACGAGGCGCGACCCAATGTAACCATAGACGCCGCCATCCTTTGCATCAAGGCGGGCAATGCGGTTATTCTGCGCGGGGGCAGCGAGGCCCTGCGCTCAAATATCGCGCTGGCCAAAGCCTTGTGCGACGCCCTGGTCCAGGCCGGGTTGCCGGGCGATGCCGCGCAGCTTGTCTCCATACCGGGGCACGAAGCCGTCAATGCCTTGTGCAAGCTCGACCGTTATATTGATGTGATTATTCCGCGTGGAGGCGAGGGCCTTGTGCGGGCGGTGACCGAAGCGGCCACCATGCCGGTGCTCAAGCATTTCAAGGGCGTGTGCCACGCGTATATTGACGCGGGCGCTGACCTCGACGCCGCTGTGGAGATCGTGTTTAACGGCAAGGTGCAGCGCCCAGGCGTGTGCAATGCGCTGGAATGTCTGCTGGTGCACCATGATGCGGCTGGAGCCTTTTTGCCCAAGGTCGGGGCCAGGCTTGGCGCGGCGGGGGTGGAGTTTCGCGCATGCCCGGCGTCCCTGCCCCTGCTGGGGCCGACCGCCGTGGCCCAGCGGCCCGACGACCTGGGGCAGGAATTTCACGCGCTGGTGCTTGCCGTGCGCGTGGTGGAAAACATGGACGCGGCGCTGGACCACATCGCCCGTTACGGTTCAAACCATACGGAAATCATCTGCACCAACAACCACGAGCACGCCATGCGTTTTTTGCGCGAGGCGGACGCCTCCATGGTGGCGGTCAACGCTTCCAGCCGTTTCAACGACGGCGGGCAGCTTGGTCTGGGCGCGGAGATCGGCATTTCAACCTCAAAGCTGCATGCCTACGGCCCCATGGGCGTAGACGAGCTGACCACCACCAAGTTTGTGGTGCTGGGGCAGGGGCAGGTGCGCCGTTAAATGACTGAAACGGCCTCCCACCCGCCGGGCAGAGCCATTTTGGGCGGCAGTTTTAATCCGCCCCATGTAGGGCACATGCGTCTGGCCATTGAGGTGCGTGAAGCTCTGGGCGACCTTGTGCAGGGAGTGGATATGGTTCCCTGCGCCGTGCCGCCCCACAAGGCGCAGCAAGGCATGCTGCCCTTTGAGCTGCGCGCCCGCATGGTGGAAGCCTGCGCGGCAAATCTGCCCTGGCTGCGCTGCAACCGCGTGGAGGCGCTGCGGCAGGGGCCGTCGTTCACCTGGGATACCCTGTGCGCCTACCGTGAAGCCGAGCCGGGCACGGATTTTTATTTTATTTTGGGCAGCCCGGATTTTGCCACGCTTTCCACTTGGCACAGGGGGGTGGAGCTGCCCCGGCTGTGCAATTTTGTCGTTGTGCCCCGTAGGGGGCACACAGCAGAAAATTTTATCGCCGCAGCAAAGACGCTCTGGCCGCAGGCTCATCCGCGCCCGTCCGTGCTGCCCTCGTGCGCGTGCGTGGCATTGCCGGGGGGAGGGCTGGCGCATTTTCTTTCTTTGCCGTGGCTGGCGGTGAGCGCCTCGCGGGTGCGGCAGTTGTGGCTGGCGGGTCGCAACGTGGATTTTCTTGTGCCAGACGCGGCCTTGCGTATTTTGCGGGAAAACTCTCAAACCGTGCGGCAGCACTGGCTGAAGGAGAGTTTGGCATGTTGACCACTGCTCCAAAAGAAATTCGGGAAAACATCGCCCGTGCCACCGGGTATCTGCGGCGCGACGAGGTTGAGCGTGCGCTTTTGACCATGAGCGAAGCCGTGCGGCAGCTTGCGGAAATAAAACTGGTGCGCTCGGTCAGGGCGGAGCTTGATATCCAGATCGGCGACTTTCTGGCGACCGTGGTGCGGCACAGCATGCTGCAGCCTCTGCTTGACCCCTGCCATACGGGCAAGCCGCGCAGCATCACCCTGCAGCCGGGCAAGGAGGCCGCGCTCTCTACCGTGCTGGATGGTTTGGCGAAAATTTTGCAAACTGCGGCGGAGCAGTCGTTGCAGCAGGAGGCCGAAGGACGGCTGGCGCGCAAAAAACAGCTCATCTGCAGTGGGCTGGACTTTTTGCGCGAGGGGCAGGTGGCCAAGGGGCGCGCCTTCTTGAAGCGCATGGTGGAAGAATTCGGCGACGAGGAAGGCATTCGACTGCAGATGGGCCAGATTTTTGCCGCTGCCGGACTGTTTGCCGAGGCCGCCGCCATGTACGAAGAATCCATCAATCTGCAGCCGCGCGATTCGGCGGCATACACCGGGGCCGTGGCGGCCTGGATGGAACTGCGGGAATATGAAAAGGCCGAGAAGGTGTACAAGGCCGTGCTGCGAACCTTTGGCGGGCACGCCTCCACCTTTGGCAAAATGGCAAAACTGTATCTTGCCTGGCACAAAAAACAGGCAGCGGAAGATGCGGCCCTGCGTGCCCTGCAGACAGACCCTGAACAGGCCGACGCGCTTGAGGTGATGGCGGCGCTGGACAAGCATTAGCCACCGTGGCGCGCCGTAACGGCGAGCGCTTGCGCTGATGCCGGGCCGGATGCGGTGGGCGATGCTGCAGAGGCAGCGGCGGAGCCGGGCTAAACATGACACGTTGACTTTTCCCGCGCATTTAAGCCCCAGCCAAGACTGCCGCAGGCTCTGCTGCGGACGCTGATGTGAAATGCCCGGATGAACCGAGGCCAAGTATGCAGAGAACTTTTTTATGCGGGGCTGACGTGCACTGGGTATGGAGCGAAAACGGCCAACGGTTTCCCCTCTGGTTCAAATAAAGGCCGTATGCGGCATCTTTGCGGCAGAAGCATTGCCTTTCATACAAAGATAAGCTATATACCGCCTTCGGCTGCAAGCGGGGTGCCCAACGCCCTTTGTGGCCTGCGGAGAGGTAGCGAAGCGGCCGTAACGCGCTCGACTCGAAATCGAGTTAGGGGTTAATAGCTCCTACGTGGGTTCGAATCCCACCCTCTCCGCCATTAATGCGTAATAAAAACGGCGTGTTGCTTTAGATAGCAACACGCCGTTTTCGCGTCTAAAATGGGTATGTTTTTAGCGAGTGTGCGAGTGACCAGCCCCGTTTTTTTGTACCAGGTTAAATGTTAGTGGTAGATTCTTTGTAGTTCTGTTTCTGTCGCCTGTATGGCCGATAATTCTGGTGGAGGCGAGATTGGTCCCATTTCTCCTCTTTGGGGAGGGGTAAAAACTGTCAATGGCGCAGGAGGTCTACCGTTAAGGGAGCGATGCGGCCTACGGTGGTTGTAGTGCTGGCGCCAGTTTTCGATAACTACTTCGGCTTCCTGTAACGTCATAAACACCTCGCCGTCCAGCAGCTTGTCCCGAAGCTTGCCGTTAAAACTTTCGCAGTAACCATTTTCCCAAGGGCTGCCCGGTTCAATGTACTGCGTCTGCACAGACAGATTTGCCAACCATTCTTTTAAAGCTAACGCTACGAATTCTGGACCGTTGTCCGAGCGAATGTTATCTGGTCTGCCATGCGTCAGAAATAAATCTGCCAAAACGTGCATTACTTGCTCTGCACGAATTGTGCGGGCCACATGTAGTGCCAAGCATTCACGGCTATATTCATCAATGACTACCAGCACACGAAAAGATTTGCCATTGGCCGTGCGGCAATGCACAAAATCATAAGCCCAGACGTGATTTTTCCACTCAGGCCGGAGCCGAATGCAGGAACCATCATTCAGCCACAAGCGCTTTCTTGGGCGCTGCTTTGCTGGAACTTTTAAGCCTTCCTGTTTCCAAATCCGTTCTACGCGATTATAGCTGATACCCCACCCGTCTGTCCGCAAGAGGTCGGTCACCGCTCTGTAGCCGTACCGGCCATACTCCGAGGCATAGTTGATCACCGCCTGGCGCACGAGCACTGAAAACTCACAAACAGAGGACGTATACCGTTGAGTAGTCCGATGTTGCCCCAGAACAGCGCATACCTTGCGCTCACTGCTCCCGGTCTGCTCACGGACATACTCCGCACATTGACGACGGCGGGTGGGGCTCAGAAGTTTCCCTTTGCCGCCTCCGCAAGAATAATTTTTTCGAGGCTTAAATCAGCGACGGCTCGTCGCAGCCTAGCGTTTTCCTTTTCTAGTTCTTTCAATCGCTTGAGCTGCTCAGTCCCCATGCCTCCAAATTCCTTGCGCCATCGATAATACGTTTGCTCGGTTACAGCAATTTTGCGGCAAGCCAGGGCAATGCTTTCGCCTTGTCCCACAAGAATTTCAACCTCGCGAAGCTTGAAAATGATTTGCTCTGGAGTGAATGCTTTGCGACCCATTTGATGCCCTCCATGGCTCCACCTTATACTAACTTTTTAGGCGGACCAGTTTTTTGGGGGCAGGTCATCAGGGCTTGTTCCACGCGCTAGTCCTTTTATGAATTTGTTTTGGCTCTCTGTGATCGGTTTTGTCCCAGAAGCGGAGCGCTTAACAGGAGCGATGGTTAGTTCCATATGGGCCTGCTGCGGTGATGGACGGGCAATTGTTTGGATAGCTGAAAGAGCTGATCGAATTGAGCTTTCAATGGCATCGCTAATGATGACAGAAGTCTCCTTGCTGCTAGATGTTGTTGGTGTTGCAACTCCAGGCATTGAAACTTTAACATCCTTTGTTTCAAAAGTTGTTTGAGCAATCGCTGTGTTAGAGTTTACAGTCGTTGGAATTTGTAAAATTTCTGTTGTGACTGATTTTATATCAAATTTATTAATCTCTACATTATGCACAGTAAGGCTATTCTTTTGTTCTTCAAGCGTGTCGTTCATTATATATTTCCTAATGGTTTATGGGTGTGTTTTATTTTTATAAATGGATTGCTTGGTGTATTGTCAATTTTTTGTAAAATTCATTTCTGAATGGACTATATTCTAGATGAGGATGACACCCTTGACCACTTTGGGTTGTGCTCCTTGGATCTTGTTTTAGCCAGATAACTCCCGGCATAAACTGCGTTGTTCTTTTGCTGTTCAAAATCATCAGAATTTCTATCGATCATGATACCCTTTTGTCCGTTACTTTCTGAGAAATGGACAAGTCCATCGTTATCGGTATCAAGCTTGTTCTTCACTTGCTTATTAAGTTCTGCATAAATGGAGTACCCATTTTGTATTGCATTGCCATTGGCAAATATCATGGCATGGTAATGCGGGTTAGCCTCTGCTGATGTTTGCTCTGTTGCTACAATGACTTTGAGATCTGGCTTATTCTTTGAAGATTTAAACTTTGTATTGATATTTCTCTTGGTGTTTTCAATAGCACGTGTAACATCTCTTCGTGTAAGTGTTCTTTCTGAATTTTTCTCTGAGTGTATATCAAGTCTTACAGCAATAACTTTAGAGTGATTTAAAGTCATGTGCTCAATGCTGTCAGTAAGTTGATCTAATGTTTTAGTATTGCATGGAAGGTTATTGTTTTTACCTGTGTTGATTGTGTATCCACGATACGTACTTGAAGTTGTGATGTCTTGCATTGTATATCTCCAAATTTAAAAATATTCATTGAATTATACTGTTAAGTAATTAATAACTTGTATATGCATTTTGGGTAATGCATATACAAGTGTGAGATGTCTTTTTATAGAATTAGATGATAAATTATGTTTATACTAATGACTATTTGATGGATATGATTGATTTATTCACTTTGAATATGACTTGTGGATATGTTTATTATTAAGATACTATTATTTTCCGGGGAAATTGTGGATTAAAATATTCGTGTGTATGCGATTTTAAAAAATCAATTACAAGTATATTCAGCATAATATATTATGCGACAAAGTTTATTACACATGCAAAAGTAAGTATCGCTAAGTGGTCATGGCATTTGGCAGTTGCTGGAGTCTGTGGACTGTGGCTGCATAAGCATCTTAAGGTCGAAGAGTAGACACGCTTAGCGCAGGAGGTCGACAGGCCCAGGCACAAAAAATGCATTCGTGTGCCGGTTGTCTTTAGGCTTCGAGCTGGAGTTGCCCCTGCTAAACCGGACACTCCAAGTTTTGCAATGAACGGATAAACTCACGAGGTGAGAGCATCCGCAGGGCCTTATGTGGGGCATTTTCATTATAGTCTTCAAACCAACCGGGAAGCTGCGCCATCACAGTTTCGGCATCCGATCGATCGTTGCAGAAGACGTAATCCCGTTTGAATGTTTTGACGAGAGCTTCAGCCATACCGTTGCTTTGGGGGCTGCGAGCTGGAGTAAACTTGCTGACGATGCCCAGCGCGGCGGCAAAAGTTATTGTTTCTCTTGCCGTGTAGCAGGAGCCGTTGTCGGAGAGCCATTCAACTGGCCGCAATGTTTTGACATCCCCAAACCTTTTTTCAACGCATGCCAGCATGACGCTTTGCGCCATGTCAGCACTGTACCCGCCAGTGGTGGCGGAATAGGCCATCACTTCCCGGTCGCAAGTATCCAGGGCAAAGATAACGCGCACCCGCTCACCGTTGTCGCAGACAATTTCAAACCCGTCAGAGCACCAACGCTGATTTCTTTGTAGTGTGGAAACCTTGCCCGTGTGCGCTTTGTCCGGTCGGCTGCCAGTAAACCGTGTCAGCAACAGGTTGTTCTGTTTCATTATCCTGTATACACGTTTATGGTTGACCGGAGTGCGCCCATCGGCAATCAGTTGCCGATTAAGCAGCCGCTGGATACGCCGATACCCATAGGTCTGGCGTCCGCCCAAAAGTTCCACAATCAGCGGGAGAAGGAATGCATCTTCCGCTTTGCTGTATCGTTCTGGGCGAGGGCGTGGGCTGCGGCTACGCTCATAGGTGTTGGATCGGGACACAGCCAGGGCGTCCGTAACCCGTGTCACTGGAAATCCTCCACGCCGGACAAGGGCAGCCGCGAGATGAGTTTTTTTTCGCGGCCAATGCGAACAGCTTCTTTGAGGATTTCCACTTCCAGTGTTTTGTTGCCGAGAACGCGCTCCAGCTGACGGATTCGTTTTTTCAGGGCCTTTACTTCGGCAACGCTGACGACCTCGTCATTGGCTTCAATGGCTGTTTTGCCGCCTTCACTCATCTGCTTTCTCCAGCGGTAAAGCAAATTCGGAGCAACGCCATACGTTCGCGCCACCAGGGAAACCGACTGACCGGGGGCCATGCTGGCCTCTATCAGGCGAACCTTCTCGCCGACAGACCAACGACGACGGGGCGTTATGTTTACGATCTCAACCGCTGAACTTGCTTTAGCACTAGTTCCAGTCATAGTTTTAGCACCTCCTCCCTAGTTAGAAGGGGGGGGGCGAAATGGGGTTACTCCAAACCTTCACAACATGCATATAGATCATCGCTTCGCCATGTTCCACCTGAGGACCTGTGGGCGTATCCTTCAGGAGGGGGCTTTGCTGCAGCTTGATCATACTATTATGGTCGAGGTCATGGCATTTCAAATCTAAGGGCACAAGGGGGATGTGTAAGGTCTGTCGAGGGGATATCCTCGGTATGGGAGCAAGGAATGGTGGGGATTATAGCTCGAAATAAATTCCTTATAAATACAATGAGGCAAGGGATAAATATTTCGTGTATTGCTTAACTATCAACATAATTACGCTATAACCATTTATTGATTGGTCAGTTGTCAGCAATATTTTTAAAAAAAATCCAAGGGAAATGCATTCACCAGCAATGAACTTTGGCCTTCATTCAAAAGCGAGGGATGTCTGAAGGACAGGTCGCAGGTTGCATGAAAAGATGGCTACTCAGTGACCTAGCTGTGGTCAGATAATAAGAGGTTTTCCGAATAAAACTCTTCTGTCTCTTGGCGAAACGGTGGGGGAGTAACTTGCAAGCCTGAGGTCAATCGTATGCGTTCATCAATTTTATTTTGGATATTCTGCCAGTTGAGTATATATAATTCTGTATTTTTTCCAGGTTTGAAGTTGCGAACGAATGCTTTTGTTGGAGTTATATCGCCAGTAGCAATAAGATGGGAGATTGATATATCTACATTGTAAGTGCAACGAATGTCTTTTGACAAAGCTGTCTGCAGTTCTGCTCTGCGAAATATAATTCTATCTCTAGGTAATTGCTGCACGAATGCTTCTGAGGCTGCGCTCAATTTGTCAATCCTGCTACAGGGCGATAGATAATTTACCTTTAATAAAAGCAACTCAATTGGAGACAGAGCGCCGCACCAAGATTGACAGGCAAATCGTCTTTTGCTGCAGCGTATTGGTTTGATCAATTTTAGATTGGAGACGGTCTCACAAATGTTGTCGAGGGCTAATTGGATACGATAGCACAACGTGCTCGCATTGTTGTCAAATGGATTGGACTGAACAGTCCCCAGGATTGCTCTGATTTTTACAAGAAGATAGGACACCCCTACTGATCCAAGATTAAAGCAGAAATTGGCTGTATTGGTATGTGTATAAAATGAATGGCCAGCTGATTGGAATAATTTTTTGAAATAGCGGCATCTGAGCAGGGCCTCGTGGATGTATGGAAAAGTTTTCTCGTGTGACTTATACCCTTCAAGTAATATTTGATTGAAAATGGTTAGATATTTCAAATATACAGGAGTGTTATCGTCAGGTGAACAATTTCTTCGGGTATCCACATAGTGTTTGATATCTTGGGCAGAAATATTGATTTCACTCAAAAAAAATTTTTCATTTAAATAAAAACTTAAAAGAGTTGGTTTGTTATTTAGTTCTAAGAAGACCTTAGTTGGGATAATTTCCATAAAGAAGTACCGAACAGTGTCTACCAGTATTTTTTCAAATATCCTTTTCGTGATTGTTGCTGATAGATAGTCTGGGTTAAAATTGAAAAGATTCTGGAATTTTATATAAGTTCCCGTGGAACTCTCAGAGATGACGATGAGTGGATCAACGCGATAATATTCTCCGATTAGTTTTATGGTGGCGTATATATCAATTTTTTTTGCGCTAGAGGATTTTATAAAAATTACTGGGCAAATTTGCGAATAACGGGCTGGTGTCGCTTTGCCAGGTTTCATTTTCGTTGGCCAACAAGAAATCGACTTTACGTTCGCCAAAGCGTGTTCATTAATGGGGCCAGCTGGAAGCTCCAGATATCTTCGGTTTCCAGTCTTAGGCACGATTCTGTACCAAGGCATAAACTATTACTCCTGAAAATTTAACATTGAGATGAGATCCAAGCATTGCTTTGCGCTGAACCGCTCCCCATATTGCCGACCTGCCAATTCTACGATTTCATGTCCGAAAATCTGACGAAACAAGTCATTGTGCAGGTTTCTGACCTTAAAAAACTGCGAGAACGAATGGCGTAGGGAGTGGAAGCTCTTGGTGCCCTTGATCCTTTTCTTTGCCAGCAGTCGGCTGAAATTTTTGCCAACCTGTTTGCCATATTTGGGTGATGAGGGCGTTTTTTTTAGCTCCGGAAACAGGCGGCATTCCTTATGCGCTACAAGCTTTTCTTTATGACGCAGTAAGCCAAACTCTATCAGTTCACTATGAATTGGCACAAACCGTCGAGCGTTTTTGTTTTTTAGGATCTTGTCCTTAAGCCCGTCCTCCGCCGATTCTTTAATGTCAAAGATCCAAACCCCCTCGGAATCCTGGCAAATGTCTTCAAGGTGAAGTTGGCAAATTTCTTCGAGCCGCATCCCTGTATACAGGCCGATGAGTGGTACCCAGTAGTATGCGGAGTTGGCAAACGATGATGGCTTGTAGTCACCGCTGAAAAAAACGGCTTTGATGTCTTCGGGTGTAAGTGGGTCACGCTTTTCGACATCAGGCTGTGTGTCGCGGATGCTCAGTCCTTTTGCAGGGTTGATCGTGAACAGCTGCTCACGGATGGCCCATTCATACATGCCTGATATTGCTTCAACAATTATGTTTACGGTTTTAACGGAAATGGTTACAGCGTGGGGCATTGCAAGAAGCTCAGCAATACTTTTGTTTCTGTACCTCGGGCTTTTCTTTCTCGAGGGCGGCAACTTGCGTAACGTATCGCGAACCAAGCGCATCTCTTCGCGAGTGACGGATGCCGCGTCTTTGTCACCCAGTACATCAATGATATTTTGCAGGCGGCTGAGGTGATCTTTGACAGAATGCTCTTTCCATGCACCGTCTGAAAGGCGAGTTGAAGAATATCGTTCAATCAGTTCGCTGAGTAAAAGCGAAGGCTGCCGGTGTATTTCAATCGGTGTGGAAGCAGGGGCAGGCATAGCCGTTGAACGAGGGTAGGGAGTGCTCTCGGCGCTATAAAACGCCTGCTCTGGCCCATAGTCGCCACTGACCCGCGCGGCCTGAATTCTTTTAAACGTCACCTGCATGGCCATATATGACTTCGCCAAGGCCATGACGTTGTCGTGTCCAATCTCTGTGCGATCAAACACCTGCTCAGCAACCATTTCCATAATGCTCAGGGGAAGCCAATCTTCAACCCTGTCAAATGAATTCAGCTGGCGTTGTAGCTCCATGGCAGATTCAAGCATGACCGTGTCGAGGCCAATCGTTGATACTACCGAGCCATTCTGGTCTAGCTCGTGCGCAATAGGCCGCCCCTCGTCCGACTGCGCGTCTTTGTCCAGCATGAATCGGAGGTAGCCGTTCAAGCGCCTGCGAATTTCATCCGGTGTCACCAGGGTTTTGTTGGGTTCATTGAGAACCTCATCCAGCGCATGTTGAAGCAGGCGCTGGAGTTCTTCGTGCGTTGGTAGGTCTTCCATCTCTAGGGCTCGTTGTAGGCGTGAATGTAGATCCCTTGCCAGGCGCAGTGCTTGGGGCCGATGGCCAGTGCGCAGGCTGACACGAATTTCTGTGTGCTTCATGTGGGCTATCAGCCAGCCAGGGAACCTGTAGCGATAGTAGAAGATTCCATTCTTTAGGTAAAGGAAGCTGGGAGCTTTGCCGGAACGGAGAGGATGGACGAAAGAAGGCTGCGCCATAAATCGACTCGCTTGTGACCCCATTTGTGACCCTCTTTTGAGGGAGGTCTGATTTGGGGGGTCAAAAGGCCGGAAAGGCGCATTTCAAGCCGTGGGTAAACGAAAAAGGGATTACAACAAGCTGTTGTAATCCCTTATCTTCTTATGGTGCCGAAGGGGAGACTCGAACTCCCACTCCCTTGCGAGAACTAGACCCTGAATCTGATTGCGAAGTTCCCCCGACTTCCTTGGAGTAGTAATTTCAATAGAATAGTTCATCGCAAGTTCCCTGGAGTGCCCTTGTTTTCCCCCAAAAGTGGGGGCATAGTGGGGGCATGAAAAAGCCAAAAATCAAGACACCGTACCCCGGAGTTCGTTACTACGAGCACTCTACCCGGAAGCAGCGCAACGGGCAACCCGACCGCTACTACTCCATCCGCTATAAAAAAGATGGCCGTACCATCGAAGAAGGCATGGGATGGGCCACTGAACAGTGGAACGCGGAAAAAGCTTTCAGGGTGCTGTCCGGGATCAAGGAAAACAAAAAAACCGGTGCTGGGCCTCAGAGCCTTTCCGAAATGCGGCAAAAGGCGGCTGCCGAACGTGCTGCCGCCGAAAAAGAGGCATCTGAAGAGTATGTCACCAACATACCCTTCCAGGACTTTTTTGAAAGGTACTACATGCCCGAAGCCAAACGCTCCAAACGAAGCTGGCTCACAGACGAGCAACGCTATCATAAAATCATCAAACCGGCCATTGGCGCAAAGCCGCTGCCTGCCATCACACGGGAAGATATTCAAGGCATCATTGACAGCCTGGTCGAGTCCGGAGCGGCCCCGTCTACCATCAAGCAATACCGCAGCATCATAAATTACACGTTCACCCAGGCAAGCCTCACGAAGTTGCAGGGTACTACCATTTTCGGTGGGCAAAACCCTGTTCGTGGCGTCAAAATTCCTCCTATCAAGAATGCCCGCGAACGGTTCTTGACGGCCAAGGAAGTAAAATTGCTGATAAACGCGGCCAAAAAGCTGCCCTGCATAGACTTGCATGATTGCATCGTGCTCTCGCTGAACACCGGCTTGCGACTTGGTGAGCTTCAGCGCCTGGAATGGCCCGATGTGGACATGGTTCATGCCATGCTCACCGTTCGCGACGAAGCGCACCGCAAACCAGGAGGCAAGGTGCCGTTGAATGACGCCGCACTTGGGATTTTCAAAGAACGCTGGAAGCAACAGAAAAAAGGAATTGCCACCGGCTTGGTTTTTCCTCCTGTCATGGGCAATGAAATGCGTACAAACCTGTCCCATGCCTTCAGAGCGCTTGCTGATTCCATTGGCCTCAATGACGGAATCAGACCGGATGACAGAGCTAGACGAATTGTATTTCACAGTCTTCGCCACACTTTTGCGAGCTGGCTCGCTTGTAATGGCGAAGACATATACCGCATCCAACGACTGATGCGGCATAGAACTATTACAATGACTATGCGCTACGCTCATTTGATACCCGATGCCACCCGGTCTGCCGTTCATAACCTGAAGCCGCCTAAAGCTCTTTGATGTTGTTTTTTAACCTTGATACGCCCATCGTACCTATCAGCCAGTTCACAAGGGATTCTGTGGGGTACACGACACTCCGACCAACCTGGAAGGCCCCCAACGGGCCATCTCCCGACGAGTCGGCATTGGCGAGAGTTTTGGGGGTAATGATGCCGCCAAGCTGCCGCTCCACATCCTTGCGGGCTATGGTTGGCGGAAGCTTGGAGAGCAGCAACTGACGAAACTCATCTTCTGGCCGTAAAGCAGTTTGTGTCATGCCAACCTCAGTATGTTTTCAACGTTCAGATTGCACTTCATGCTTACATGATTCATGAAACCTATGCCGTTTATACTTGGCAATCAGACAAAGCATGGATTCACAGCCATTTTTCCACAGCATTTTTTCGCAATGTCTGCGAACCCCACTCACACTCATGCCCAACTGCATTGCAATTTGCTGATATGTAAAACTGTGCATGAACAACTCCAATACCTGCTTTCCACGAGGCGATAACTTCAATCTTTCTGACTTTGCTGCCTCAGTAGTTTGTGCTGCATCTATTTTTAGCAGTAGCTCGCGTGTGGTGTGCACCAAAAAATCTGCCCGCAGATTTTCAAGATGCCAGCGAACTGTGCCATAAGAGACAGAAAGAACTTGCGCAATTTCTTTTAGGTCGTATCCCGTGGGCAAGTAGCCCTACAATGTGCCTCTCCGTCTGAGTCAATTTTCTCATCTGTACCTCCGTGCTTTGTGTCTATAAAATACATACTTACAGGCATTAGCACGGGGTAAACCTTGCAAACAGTGGCTTTTTGACAGGTATTTTGTATAGCCATAGGATTTTGATAAATGATCTATAAATACAAAAAAGTCATACCGTAATTATTCAACGGCATGACTTTTTATGTGTACTTAATGACAAGCACTAAATACAACAAGGCACTCTACGCATCAATCGTCTATTGCTTTAATAATAGAGTCTCTTGCATCAGAATAAAACTGAACATCAATCTTTGTTGCCATTTCATCTGAAAGGTCAAAAAGTTGTCTGCGTGATGATACTGGCATCAATATCACTGATGCTCCTTTTTCAATTGCAATTTCGACAATTGAAACGGCATTATGTATAGTTTCTATTGACCCGCCAAGGTTAATTTCTCCTACAACAATAAGGCCAGAACGAATATTTCTTTTAAGTAATGCTGTGCATAAAGCTATGAGTGATGCCACGCCAATCTTTGACCCAGATTTTGAAGCATCAAAAGCTCTGAGCTGTGCCGTAAATTCATGTTGCCTGGGATCCTTATCTCCAACCAATTGCAGCGCTCTGGCATACAGGTTCTGCTCAGCATAACCCATGCTTTCTTTAAATGCAGGAGGTACAGGCTTATTAAGAATTTTCACTCCTGAACCAGGCCCTTCATTAATTTCTATGCGATAGAGGCCAGGGTATTCATCGCCAGTACCAGGAGAAATAGTCCATACCTGTCCCGGTTCAAGTGGGTCTGTGCCGATGCTGTTTTCAACTTGAAGCTCTGGGGTAGATACAAATTTCTCTACACCATTGGTACCCAGCACATAGCTGAAGTGCGTGTTCCTAAACTCGACTGAACCAATGCGTTTTTGTTGCTCCTTAACTCGTCTTCTTGCTTCCAGCGCAACCCGCACAGCCCATTCCATATCCTCCTCAGAAATTTCATCATTTCCAGGGCTGAGCAGTTTTATAAGACCACTTACTGTTTTGTTGACCGCATTTGTATCGCGGCCAGAAAGAGCTCCTCCAAAAAATACCTTCCCTTGTAGTACACTGATTCGGCTTTGATTACGAAGCTGGCTCCAGCACTCTGACAAAAAGTCGCTTACAAGCCCAAAGTGGTCGGTTAAAAGCTCTTTATTTATCTTGGGTACATCCCACCCCGGTAAAAAAGCATGAATACGATCCATAAAGGCCGTATCATCTCGCATTTCTTGGGGCATAGGGCCAAATAGATGCCCGATACGCTGTTGATGCTCCACATCCACGTCAAAATTACCCACAAGAACAATGCTGCCATCCGCTCGAATGCTTTCTTTGCCTCGACTAAACTCCCCAGACTCCATGTAGCCCTTCATGATGTTCACACCATCTTTCTGGTCAAATGAAACCCCGGAAACTTCATCAAAGCACACCACATCGTACTGACACACCAAACCTCTTTGGCCCGATGCGTTATTGACAAACATTCTGGCCACAGTGGCTTTGCCACCGGAAATTAAATGCGCATAGGGTGATACCTGCTGAAATAAATGGCTTTTACCTGTACCCCTTGGGCCAAGCTCAACCAGGTTGTAGTTGCGCTCCACAAAAGGAACCATACGCAAAAGCAAGGCGTTGCACTGTCTTTCGGAGAGGTGCTTCGGCTCAAGGCCTATGGAGCGGAGCAGAAAACATTTCCATTCCGCTGTGGAAAAAGCCTTGCGGGCTTCGGCCAAGGTGTCAAGAACGTCTCTTTTTGAGAGCTGGATTTCGCGTAGTGACTCTATGCCAAAAGGTCTGCCCTTGCTTTCTTGCGCTATGGCCGCATCATAGCTCAGGCTAATTTCAGCATAAAACCCGCCAGTTAACATTCGTTCATGAGTATTGACCAGTTCGGGGCTGATACGCACGTCAGACAAGCGCAAACTGGGGAGCGTGGCCACATAAGAATCCGTTTTGGCGTCAAGCCTTGCAGTGATAAGGTCGATGAGCTTTACCTCACCGTTTTCTCTGGCTTTGGCTTTAAACAGTTCTTCCTCGCCTGCCTTAACCGTGCGCGATTGAAGTTGCCTTTGGACTATCTCCAAGCCTTCATTAATTTCATCCTGGCTTGTGCTGGCACAGTATCGACCGAGTAAAAATTCCACAACATAGGTCGGCACTGGAAATTGACGACTAAATGTTCGCACAAGGTCTTTGCGCACAAGATAGCCATCCAGTAATGATGCCGCGACCTTATCAATATGATCCATTTCCATTATACGGCACCTCCTCCAACCACAGTGGCAGACTGAGCGGCTAAAGAACCATCTTCATCAAGGAGCACAATAAAAGCCTGTTGTCCTGCCATATCTTCGTCTTCAACAACCACAGAGGCTGTGCCATCGTCTCTAAGAGGTTTTATCCCCAGAACAATGCTTGAAGCTGCATTGCCAGCCTGCAATCGTATATCAAGCGACATTGCTGAAACATTGCCATCAACGACAACGGTGCAGCGCATTCCCTTCCATACCACGTCAGTAATGTGTATGGCCGCCGTAGGCGCAGATGAAGGTGAGGTTACGACCAACTGGAGTGTCAGGCATTCTTGGAGACTCAGTCCGCCGTGCGTGTACTCTTCGCCCTTTTTGAAGCAGCTCACACCGTCCGCAAGCGCGAACTGTTGTTCGGGGTTCCAATACCACGGGTATAGCCTTTCTTCGCAGGCGACCCCAGGCTTCAGCGACGCACAACGCCCCCACTTATTTTCGGTCAAAAATCCGGGCAAATCTATTTTGGGCAAGCCCCCTGGCATAAGTAGCCACCCGTGATCCGTGACCACATGCACTTGCTTCCATCCTGCTGCAAAAAGCCCTATCACGCGGTTTTTTATCTCGCCTATCAGGTCGTCCAGGTGTCTTGCCAACTTGGAGCCGCGATTATGGCCTTCGTGGTCAATATCCCCATACTCACACCATGCTTTGCCTTGGCCGTCACCACTCATGGAGTGTTCAAGAACCGTCCACCCTGCATCGCAAAGCAATTTTTTCAGGTGATGCCCCCCCTTCAAAGATTGCCCTGTCCTCGCGACACTTGGCTCAAAATCTGAATTATCATTTGTCCCGCATATACTTGCACCTACGGGACTCACAGCAGCCTTTCCCGTAGCTGTGACACTGGGCAGGGCTGCCCATAGTGGCTCTTCCGTAACATTCAACCCATGCTTTAGCAGCACGTCTGCTAATCTTTTTGCTGCATCAAAGCGAAGTCCATCAACAAACACTATGCAGTCGCCTGCTTTGGGCTTTGATGCTGTTGCCGTTTTATGCGTTCCACCAGGATAGGATGAACCATCCACCACTTTTTGAAGGTGACGGGCAGATGCTTCAGCCCAGGGCAGATAAATTGATCGGACAACCGCAGTCACGGCCTCCATATCTGCTGCATTTCTCACTTGGGCTAATGCATGCAGCACACCATCATCCACACGCCAACCAACTTGCATGTAGCCGGTTAAGAGGTCGTGCACAGTTCCAGCCGCAAGGCTTGTGGACATTTTTTCGGCAACATCAGCCAGATGTTCCAGGGCTCTGGCCAGTGGAGCCTCACCCAATTCGGCCCATACCAAAGTACGCCGACGGCCATGCCGCTTTTCGAGCTCTCCAATTTTTGCGCGGGCTTCATGAGCAGGTAAATGAGCAAAGGCTAAACATTCGTGCCGCAATGCTTTTTCCTGCTCATCATTCCATTGTGGCCACCCATCAAAAGAGTCCGTGCCTGAATGCCAGAAAATAGTGTCACTTGGGGGACTGCATTTGCGAATGTTCTGAGGAATGTTGGGATAACGCTGCGGAGCCTCACAAAAGCGCTCCCAAACCGCAAGCCAAGGGCCTTGATGGTTGGCCAGTTTGACACAGCCAGCGAGGATACCTTCGTTTTGAGGGAAAAAGGCAAGCCCTGACTTGCATACTTCATTAAAAGCCTTCCATTCGTGGTCACTGCGGTTGACCCGAAACACATCGCCCTGGTCAAGCCATTGCAGCACGTCACGAACAGGGTCGCCGCCCGTAAGCAGGGTATTAAAGTAATCTTTGTCCAGGCGCTTGCCTTTGAGTAGTTTGACATCCTCTTCAAGAAGCCTGGAAAGAACCAACTGCATCGCCTGTTTGGCATCATTATCCTGCGCCACGTCCAGCCCAAGACCACCCTGATCGGATTTCAAATACGCCAGAATTGTCCAATCCTTGGCATTTATCTGTGACCAGATGACACCACGATATTGCAATTCGGCCAAGGGCTTCAGGTGATCAGGGCAGCTTTCCACGGCACGCAAATCCTGGCGGCTCACACCGGGCAAATAAAGTATAGGTGTCTTGCCTTCTGGCGGCAGCGTGGCGTCAATATGCCCGGCTAGGGCACAACGCAGCCAGATGGCAGGCCCGGTGCGCTGTCCTGGGGCATAATCACCAAGAACCATAAGCTCTGACAACAATGCCTGAAGAACAGGAAGCACTGATTCCCACTGCCTTTCACGATCTGGCCACAGAATGCACACAGGAGCGACTTGCACTTCTGGATTAAAAGTGGCAGCAGTGCGTAAGGATTGGAGAAGATGGTCAAGGATGGTCATGCACTAATACCTCAATAGCCATATTTATCTTTGCGCATAGTAAATGCCGCCTTGCCACCTTCAAGAATTTCAGCAGCCTGATCGCGCACGGCGGGCACATCTATAGCCCCTTGCGATTCTTCAGGCATACATCCCTTACCATCATCAGCGCTAAATACACCTATCCATTCTGCATCTCCAAATACAGGAATATTTGCGTTATGGGTGGCAAACAAAAACTGCCTTGAAATCTTGGCTCGTCGCAATTCTGCGACAATTCGCTCTGCAATAAAGGCATTGTCTAAGTTGTCTTCAGGTTGATCCATCACAAGTGGGTCTTTATTGTCCAACAATAAGAGATGTAAAATAGCTGTGCATTGTTGCCCGGTAGAAAGCCTATTGAGGTCTTTATAATTTTTTTCGTCGCCATGACTGACGTTCAGTTCTATATTTACCTGATCAGGCAATTCAATTTCTTCAAGTTGCAAGCGCTGCTCCAGAGACATGCGAGGTAAAGCATCCGCTACAGAAGGAGGAATCTGCCAATTTGCACTTTTCAGTGCCTCACTGCCACTCTGTATGAAGCCTGAGAGCTTCAGGGGAGAAAAATCTGACACTTGCTCGACCCAGCTTAACCGCCCAACTCCAACATTTTCAAGGTGGCATCCCAGTAAAAAATTCAACATCGGCTTGCGGTCAGCCTCTGGTTTCACTGTTAATTTTAATTTACCATCTAATTTTTTGTTGGTTTTCTTTAAAGCACGCTCAAATCGTGCGGCACGCTCTGCACGGACTTGAGAAAGCTCATTATGAATAGCAGTACGCTGTTGTTTGAGTGAATTTAAATACTGCTCTTTTGTTGACTTTGTGGCCTGAGCTGGAATAATGCGTTCTCGCTCTTTTAGAAGCTTTTGATACTCCATACCTATTTCCTGGCCACTTTTACCCGCACTGGCTGGCAGCTCTGCGAAAACAGCTTCAAGTGCGCGTTCTTCCGATGCTAGCGCAGCTATGATTTCTTGGGCTACCGTATTTATCCTTTTATGCGCTTCCTCATAAAAGGATACCCACTGCGCCAACAATCCTTCAGTATATGGCTGAATTCTATCTAGTTCTGACTTAATTTTTCTAAAGTTCTCCGCTTGGGGAATATTTTCTAAAGCAGCATCACTTAAGAAAGCGGTATCAGGATAATTATCTTTAAGCGTATGTATTGCCTTTTGCAGTGCTGCCCCTTCTTGCTCGACTGCACGGTTTAACAAGCGCTTTGACTTTTCCAGCACTGGAATAGCCTTGAGCTTTTCTTCTATTCCAAGGCTTTTAAACATCCCAAGCTGTTCATCAATTTTTGGTAATCGCGCAACCTGATCTTCTAAGGCCTGAAAATCCTTATTGGCCTGGACAATCTGCTTACGATTCTCAGCAAGCTTTGTCATTGCTTCGCGGATGATGGCTTCAAGCTCGCCATGTCCACTATCCAAAAAACGCTCCAACAATTTACGCTGGCCCTCTTGATCCTGGGTTATTTCGTAAATTTCGTTCTGACTGAAGAACTCAATACCAGGCAACAAATCATCAGGTGAAAAATTTGAAGGCCTACCCTCTGCATCCAGCACAACTAGATTTTCACCATAACGCCGTGATATGGTAAATTGTTGGCCGTTCATGGCTGATGAGAGTATGGAAAGGTCAATACGCGCCTTATTTTTTCCAATATTTTCTTTTATAATTTCTGCATGTTGTTTTTGAGCATTTTTGCCAATAGGGGTTTTTCCTAAAACATAGCGGAGACACTCCAAGAGTGTGGACTTTCCAGTGCCTCGTCCACCAATGACGGCATTCAAATGCTCAGAAAACTCAATACAAAGACCGTCCAGGTAGCCGCCTGTTATTTTTAAAGACTTCAATTGTGAATAGTATTTCTCTTCTACATCGCTGTTTAAACGCACCCTTGATTCAGGGTCTTGAAACGCCAATTTGAATGCTTCAAAGCCTGGCTTGGTCATTTTTATGAGGCATGAAGCCCTTAAATCTGCCAATTCTTCAGGTCTTGCTACGTCCTTTGCATTGATAACTGCCATAGGATATTCACGCTTATAGGCAGGTTCCTTGTTCAGAATAACCTTGCGATAAAAATCGCCATCAACCCCATTGAGGTCTTCAATAGAGCCTGCTATTTGCGCAGCTTTAAGAAGAGGATTTTCCCAGATATGTGGATTCTTTCTATTAAGAAGTCCGCTTTCATTGACGCAATGTGCTGCATAAATAAAGCCGTGGTGTTTTTTTACAACTTTCTCAATAAGCTGATTTGCGCTTAGAGAGGAAGGGCGTATGCCATCACTTGGGTTAAGGAGTTGCAAGTCTCCAAGATAGCGATGCAATTCTTCTGTCGTTGTTTCTTCAGAATATAAGCAAACAAAATGTATCTGCTCACTTGAAGCTATCTCAAATCCTGGGAAGACAAGAATGCCTTCTTCGCCTAGCGCTTTTCTTATGGCGTCGGCACCTTCCACGCTTCCATGATGTGCCAGACCAATAACTTTTATAGCGTTTTCTTTGGCATAGTGAACCAACTGAGCATTGTACTCTGCTTCTTGCATTCCGTGGTCTTCACCTCGAAAGCGTATATACTCCGAAGGATTTACTTGAAGCGCACACTTCCAAAACCGTGCCCTGGTATAACTGTTCATAATATCACTCCCTTGCGGCTTGCTTCTCCGCCAGAGTCAGGTGGTGGTCATTGATGCGGTCGCCATTGAACAGGTGATACCAGGGGGCGGATTCCACATCCTTGCCCCGGTCTTTGTCCCATTTGATGTTGGGTTTGTCGCGCAATATGCCCGCGCCTTTTTTGCCCACGTCAGGCACGGTGAGGAAGGGGCGGATGTTCAGGCGCACGCCGTCGTTGATGTCCGGGTTCCAGCCGATGGGCTGTTTGTCCAGCGCTTTCCAGCGGACAAAGATGTCATGGGGGGCTTCGCCCGCGAGGATCAGCTCCAGCTTTTTCTTGAGCGATTCGACAGCGGCAAGGCGTTCGCCCGCGCCATCAAGACCGTTTTGCAGGTCTTGCTTCTGGCGGCTTATCCAGTCGCCCACATAGGTGTAGGTGAGGGTTTCCAGATTTTTGTAGTCCAGCTTATGGTAGTTGACCAAGGCGGAAAAGCCGTCCCGCAGGCCGTCCCAGATATGCCAGATAAAGGGGCGATGCTGAAAGAGCTTGCAGTGCTGGGCAAAGAACTTTTCGCGCAGCCAGGTTTCCAGCGTTTTGCCCGCGTGGTCAGCATTGGCAAGCAGGGTTGCAAGGGTTGCATTTGTCCACTCTGGCCCGTATGCGGCCACCAGCAAATCCAGCAGGCGGTCGGCTGCTGCCGCTTCCCCGCGCACCGGGGGAATGCACACAATGCCGTCGTCGTCCACATGGGGCAAAAGGGCTTCGCAACGCTCTACCCACTGGCGCTGTTCTTCGGACAGCTCCATGTCCGCATCCAGTTCAGCGGGCCAGCGATAACCCAGCAGGCGGGCCACGGCCACATGCAGCACTGTAGAGTCCTGCCGCAGCGGGCCGTGGGCTGTCCACTTGGCTTGCTCATCCCAAACTACCGAGCCGCAGGGGTGCCCGTGAAAAATCCACTGGGTGGGGTCATCGGTATAGGGCTTGGGCAGGCCGTGGGGGTATTTTTCGGCGGCTACGGCTGTCCAGTGGTCGAGATCGAAGGGGACTTTGACAAGGGTGGCGTTGGTGACGTTAAGTTTTTGATCTATACGGCGCACTGCTTCATTGTATTCCGGAGAGGAACAGAAGCACCAGATAGCGGCGAGGTGCGCGGGGTTGTGAGGCACAAGAGTTGCCGTATTATTATCAAAGTGAGAGGCGTGGTGAATTGTTACAGGAAGTACACGCATTTGAGAAATACGGACTCCTGTCACTCCCCATGCTTGCCAGCCCTGTTTCCAGCCACCACTTGCATATTGAGTCCGTGCAAGCTCTGCTTGATATTCTGCAAGTTGACCTTTTCCGTTTTCCCAGAGGAAGCATTGGGTATTCCCAGAGTATGGTGTAGTGCCATCTACAGTTGTACTAAACTTTTCCCACCCCTGAGATATACAACCAAACTCCCAGTGGAATAGAATAAATCTTAAACCGTCCCCACTACGCTGGCCAATATATGCCAACCCATATTTCTCAAGTAACTCCCCTGTTACTTCCCCCAACGCCACCCGTGCATCCGGGTTCTCCAACTGCTTTGCCTGTTCCACGCCCTGCACAGCTTCCACGCGCAGACCATCGGCCTTGTCCTGCGCGGTGGGAGCTTTGGAAACATCCAACCCACGCAAGAAGTGGGCCTTGGGCTTTTCACCCATGAGGCCCCCCACAGGCATGGAGGCTTTGCCACGGCTGAGGGTCAGCATTGCTACGAATGCACCCGCAGCGGCCGTTGACTCAAAGCCTTTTTCCCCCAATCGCGCCACAGTATGCCACACATGCTGTTTGAGCAGCTTTTCACGAAATTTTTTGTAGGTAGTCAAAAACAGCCAGTTTTGCGGCAACACAATGCTGGCCGTACCGCCCGTGGCGCACAAACCCAGACAGCGTTCCAGAAAGACAGTGGCAAGATCGTTCTTGGCTTCGGGGTAGTGTTTTTCGCAAAACTCACGCAGGGCATCCCCCTGTTTACCACGGGCCAGATAGGGAACATTGGTGATGACAAGGGTGTATTGCTTGCCCAGCAAGGCAGCGGCACTGGCAAGGCCTTGTGCGGCCACGGCGGCTTCGTAGGCTGTGCCGTCTTCCCCTTGCAGGCTTTGCTGCAAGGCGGGCTGGAGTTCCGCCATATCCACAAGCCGTGCGGCAATGGATGCCGAAGGGTTGAGCAGCGAGCCCAGCACCGGGGCCTGCCGAAATTCGTCATAGAGCAAGTCCAGCGCATTGCGTAGCGCTGTCTGGGGCTTGGCAAGGCCCGTCCACAGGGCTTTATCCGCTGTGACATTCAGGCCGGAACAGGCCAGATTCAATGCAGGCAAAGGCCGATAGCCCGCTCTTGCTGCCCAGGTGCCCTGATTCCACCCCGCAAAGCCGGGGCCAAAACCAAAGGTAGTGGCTGGATCAGGGTTAAAATATGTCCACGCGGCAAAAGCCAGCGCAAAGGCCGCCAGCTCCACGCAGCGTTGATCCAGCTCAAGACCGTGGATATTGTCCCGCAGCACCGCGTCTATGGCCTGTTCTGTGGTCAGAGCCTCCAACTCGCGGCGCATGGGCACCAGCATCAAAAAGGCGGCCACCAAAAAATGCCCGGAACCACAGCAGGGGTCGAGCAGTTTGAGTTCTGCCAATGTCTTGGGCCAGTCCTCAAAGCTGCCAGCCGCCAATGCCCAGCCGCCCTCATCCAGTTTAACAAAACGCAGAAATTCCAAGGGCACACCGGGAATGGCGGCCTTTTGGCGCAATTCTTCCTCGCTTGCGGCATTTTTCAAGTCTTCGGCGCTCAAACGCCGGGCGGCCCACCATGCCCCCAAGCCATTATCCAACAAAAAACTTACCATGTACGGTTCAGTGAAGAGCTGGGTCACGGCGGGCAGTTCGCGTGCGCCTATTTTGACTTCTGCGCTGTTGATGCGCTCTTTGTTGTCTGCCTGCCAGAACTGGTATACCCAGCCCAGGCTGTCGGAAGCGGAGAACACCTCTTGCGGCAAGGCTGCCAGCAGGCGCTCCAGCCCCTGTTGGTGCTCAGGAGGCAGGGCCAGTTGGAAAACAGGAGAGTCCAGCCGGAAAATTTGTGGCAACATGCGGGCAGCAAAACGGGCGGCCAGCTCCCAGCCATTGGCTGCACCTTCATCGGCGGCCAGGTCTTCACATTCTTCAAGCGTCACCGGCACCGGATCATCCGGGTCTGGGTACATCAACAGATTGTTCTCGGCCAGAAAGCGGGCAAAGAGCATACGGTGCCAGTGCTCGTAGGCGACTTCTTCCACCAGGCGATCCATGTTCTGCACTTTATCGCCGTTCAGGGCATCCCCAGGCTGCCTGCCATGCGCCCGCAAACGGCGGCGCAACTCGCGTTGCGGCTCGGCAACGTGCGCGGGCACGGTTTGCTCGTCCACGCCAAGCTGACCCAGCGCGGCATGGGCTGCTGTTTCCGCTATGAGACGTGCTTCCCTGATGGTGCGTTCCAGGCGGCTGCGGAGAGTTCTGTCGAGGGTGGGCATAGGTTAAATCCTTGCAGCACGGTCATGGCCGGAAAGATGTGCGTCAAGTGACCAAATATAGACCCGACGCCCTTGATGGAGCTCACACTGGTGTTCCCAGTCGTGGATGATGGATAAATCACCTATTCCCGACTCGCGCATGGCAGAGTCAGGAAAACTTGCCAACCATTTTTGCATATCTTCTCTTGTGGGAAAGCTGAGTGGAGTAAATGGAATTGTTCCATCAAGAGCTTTTTGTACCTGTTCCACAAAACGCTCTGCGCACTTACGGCGCTGTACACCATCGCCATTCTGTGCAATATGATTGCCTGTTTCTAAAATTGTCGCCATAGGCAGAAATAAGGATTCATTGGCATCTATTTTTTGCTGAAGAGATTCAAATATTTCATCACGCCGACTTGTCATGCCGGGGATATTCAATATTTCTGCAAAAATAGTGGTGTCAATCAGGCATACCGCACTCATTGGGCAGCCCCCTCTTGCTTTAAATCGTCCAGCCAAGACAGGGCCGCAGCTTTGCGTTCTTGCGAAGTCGTATTGTCCTTTAAAAAGCGTTCCAAAATACGCTTTGTTGCAAGCTGTCCCAAAGTTCCCTGTGCAATCAGCTCTGGGTAGCGTTCTAATCTATCAAGGCGTGTTATTTGACTGTATCCGGTGGCAGGATCACGGTAACAACATAGCACATCACCCAATGCTTCATCTGGTACGGCATCAAGCAGTGCCGGATTATGAGAAGTAATGAGAACATGAAGGTTACGAGTTGAAGCAATATGCAGAATTTGGCTTACTAGTGTTTCCGCTCGACTTGGATGCACGCCGTTATCGATTTCTTCTATAATGACGAGCCCATTTTCACGAGTGCTAAACAATGTCGCCGCAATAGATAGGACTCGCAAGGTTCCATCCGATAAAAGTGGAGCGTCTACAACACGTTCTTTATCACCAAACGACTCGTGCAATCGCACCATCACATCATTTCGCTCTGTTTTTATAAAAGAAATATCTGTAATATCTTGCTCCGGTAACGAACAAATGAATGAAAGAAGTTCTTTTTTATGCGTTTCACCTTGATTGCAAATTCGATAAAGAACACTTGAAACATTTGATCCATCTTCTTTTATCTCGTCGTCTTTGCTTGCAAAAGCGTAAGAACGCATTGATGCGGGACGAGGGTCAAGGAAGACAATATTCTGTAATGTTTCACGAATAGATTTTGTTACGGCAGGTATTAATTTTTGTGATTTTTCATGCTCTTTACCAAAACGTCCTGGCGTTTCGAGCTGATAAAATATTGCTTGCTGATTTGAGCAAGTAATATGAGGTTTGTGTTTCCCTTTTTTAAAATTATTGTACAGAACTGATACAGTATTGGTATGAATTTTTGGTGCTCCATCAACTGTATAAAGCGGCAAATTTTCTACTGGGCTGGACACCGATTCCGCAGTGAGGGTCAGCCTGCCAGAAATCAAACCGAAGGCAATATGGAAAAAGCTCCAGCCGTCTTCAGCCGTTGGAATAAAGCAATCAAGTGACAGGCTCTCATCGCCGTCAAGAAACAAATCTGAGGCTTGTCCACGGATGAGCGTGTCTGCACCAAGAATATTGCGCTCGATATCATCCAGACGACTTCCTTTTGCCAACCAATTCAAAAGCCGTAAGGCTTCTAAGGCATTACTTTTCCCAGAAGCGTTAGGGCCAATCAGGAACGTCATCTTTGACAATAGAAGGGTCGCTTCAGCGTAACTTTTAAAATTCTTTATCGTGAGTGAAGAAATCATACTCCCCCCTATTTTATCACAACAGGCCCGTTGCTCAGGGCTGCTTTCATTACTTGCCTGGCTTCATCTGCCCAAGCGTCAATTTCATCAGGCGTTTTCAAGGTGCGGCGCGGCAATAGTACAAACTGCACTTCCGGTTCGCACAGCTCCGCTGCACCCTGAAGCACTTTCTCAAAACGCCCCTGCATAGCCGCCACTTTGTCGTTAAACATATTCAATGTGCAATATTTCAACGTGTTCAGCACATCTGCCGTGGTTTGCACCGCAACAACCGGGCGGGCGTTTCCTTGCAGGCTTTGCTCCGCCAAAAGCTGGTGACGCTGATTTTGATCAAGCTGCTGCCAGTTTGCATCATCTGCCAACTTTTTCATGCCTGCGGCATGGCCAGAAGAGTATTCGTTATCCAGTCGGTTCAGTTCTTCACGCAAAAGCTGCGTTAAACTGGCGCAAAGTGGGGCTATGGCATCAGGTTCGTCCAATAGCTGGCGCTTGTTCTCGATAATTTGCACCTGGGCCACGATTACTTCTGCTTCTGGCAAGTTGGCGGCATGACCAGCAAGCTGTTTCAGCGCCAGCCAGCTTTGCCAGCGCGAAGTTATGCGCCCAGACAAGTCTGTCCAGTTGTCGATACTATGAGCAAGCTCGTCACGAAGGTTATAGATGGCAAGAAGCTGTTCATTACCTGCGGTGAGCCTTACTCCGTCAAAAAACGCTGTATCTGGACTCTGGGGTTTGGGAGCATCCCCACCAGCCTGTTCCGCAAGCTCCAGCATCTTTTGCAGAAACTGCGGGACACAGGCAAGTTCTTCACCTTGCTTGGCGGTCAAGCCAAGCTTCTGGAAGAGTTTGCGTAATTGTATGCGCTGCGCTGTGGTAATGGTGGCAGACTCCACCTTAAAGAAGGCCTTGCCCACGGCCTTGCGCTCCAGCTCTTTAGGGTCAAGGGTTTGCCCACGCTCGTCCTGAGCCCGAATGAGCCCTGCAATCAGCAGCACTTGTAGGCCACCATCCACAGCATCACGCGACCAACCATATGGCGAGGATTCAAAGCAGGTGCGGATATCAACACCTTTTTTTCCTGCCGCAAGAAAGCCAAGAATAGCTTTGCAAACAGGATTTCTGGCAGGTTCGCCTTCATCACCCACAATTTTCAGGGCATCGGGTGCTCCCCTTTGGGCTTTTTCGTATACCTTTGCCCATTGTGGATGGTCAGCAATTGGAAACTGCGGATACAGCCTTTGGAGCGAATTGCTGGCAGCTTCCAGCACCATTTCCTGAAGGTCGTTACCCAGCATCTCATTACCGCCCGCTTGAAAGATGCGAGCACCAGAGAATGCCTCATCAAGCAATTCACGAATTTTACCTTCCGCGCCTTGCTTGGTGGTTTCCATAGCCGCCCGCGCTTCTGTGCCTTCGGGGGTGTTTGGTACGCCGCGCTTGTCTAGGGTAGCCGTGGCGGCTTTGTAGTTGATAAGATGGGTGCGCAGGTCATCAGCAGAGCGTTTTGGTATAAACACAAACACTGTGGGAGATTGATTACCTGCCTGCCGTGCATCTGCTCGCACAGAGTTTTCATCCGAACTCCACCCATCACGCACCCAAACACACAGACGCTGATGGGCATCTGCTGGGAGCTGAGTATCAAAGACTGGGTGAATGTCGCGAGGAACATTTGAACTACCGTGCATCAAGGATAGCTTGCGCACAACATCACCAAATTTTTTACGGATACGATCTTCACGTTCTGCGTCAATTCGGTGTGCTTCGTTGGATAACGCGGCTTGCTGGCTGAGAAATTCGTCATTCCACGCCGTGCTTTCTTCAGTTTGTATGCGATATTCATCACCCACACGCATAAGCAGTTCGCAGTGCGCCAACAGGCTTTGCAGCTTGCTGCGCAACGCGCCACTGCCTTGCGAAAGATTTTCTACCAACAGGTCGGCCAGGGTATCAATGGTGGCTTTAATGCCAAGCTCCTGGTTCTGGCTGCCGAGTTTGTTAATCAGAAAAACCAGGCCACAGGCGCGGGCCATGAGTTTTTCGTCGTCTGTCCCTTTACTCCAGGTGATGGTTTTTTCATGCACTTTGCGAGGCAATATACGCGACTGGAGCAATTTGTCGGCAGAGTCAAAATAAAGATAGTCAGCCGGGACAACATGCCCCAAGGGTTCATTCAGGTTGGTTTGAATAACCTTGTGGATCATGCTGAGCTGGTTACGGAGCTGGCTTTCGGTGCCAGTCTGATCCAAAACCCGCAGTGTATTTTCCCAAAAACGGCGACGCACGGGCAAAATGGGATAGTCTTGTGAGAAGTGCTGAATATCGTCTTGCATGTGCCCGATGGTAGTGCCTGCAAGATGCCGTGAAACTTCTCCCAGATTTGTCTGCATGATCTGTTCGATTTGCGACTTGGCTTCTGGCTTCTTAGCCAGAATTACCTGGCGGATAACTGCATCCACATCTGCGTCTGAAAGTTCAACCCGCACAGTAAAACGCCCCTGTAACCGGGCCAGAAGTGCAACGCCGGTAAGGGCTGTTTGCCCCGTGCCCACAAACAAAATTTTTCCACCAACATTCTGGCAAATGGCTTCAACCATTTCCTGCACTTCAATGGAGCGTTCTGCACTGCCACCGATAAACTGTTGCACTTCATCAAGCACAATCAGAGTCAAGGGAAACTTGCCATCCTTTGTCAGGGCCTGACGAATTGCCTTGAGCATGTCGTCACTCGAAACATCCTGAACATAGGGATAGAGATTGTTCAGAGTTTCCACGCAGGATTCTGGCGTAGCAAAAAGTTTGGGCTTGGCCTGCATTAATGCGGCGTGAAGCCCTTCTGCTACATAGAAGTTATCCAGCTCTTCTTGCCAGTTAAAGCCATTTTGCTCTACATGGTTGCGCACTTGTTCATAAATACCATCCTGACGCAACCACATGACAAAGCGCGCCACAGAGTATTGCTCTGGCAGCCCTGCAGATTTGAAAATGATACGCAAAAGTGCCAGTCGCACGCTACCGCTGGCTCCTGAGCCAAGGGTTCCAGATGCGGCGTGCAGGCCCCCATGCCGTTTGGCTTGCGTGCTGAGCTCTTTTAATAGATCACTGATTCCCGGCGGCAGGTTGGCTATGCCACGAGCTGTGGCCCCGTCTGCAAAAGTTGTGTCCACCCAAAGCGCACGAAGCATCTTTACAAGGTGGGACTTACCCGACCCAAAAAAGCCGCTTACCCACACTCCCGGCTGTTGCGCTTGGTTGGTATTTTTTAAGTAGGTTTCAAGGATATGCGACATTCCTTTTTCGTACTGACCATCGCAAACAAATGTTTCAAGCTCATAGCGAAGCACTGAGAGCGCATGACTGGTTGTTTCATCATTAACGCTGGCCACACCTTCATTGACAAGTTTTCGGGTGGCGGGGTCTTTTTGGTAAATGTCGTGATTGTACATCAGCTATCCTTTATTCAAAATTCCTTATCAGCAGTTATGGGCACCGCAAGATAATTCCACCCGTCATAGCCATCCAACAGCCGGTAGTTGTTGTTTTCAAAACTACCGGGAAAAAAGACCAACAGACGCCCTGAAACCAGAGGGGCCAACGCATCAACCACATCTTTTACTTTCAAAAATCCAAATAATGAACCAACACCTTTCAGTGCTATAACAGATTCTGCACCGAATGCTTTTTTTTGCAGGAATCCATCAAATTCTGCAACAATATAACTGAGGTATTTGGGCAACAAAGTCGGTAAGAGGTGTGGCTTTTGAAAATAGCTGATGGCATAGCGCTGGGAAGTCAACCAGGCAGCAAAAGTATCGGTCAGGTCAAAAATACCCCACTCATGACCTGCCTGCCGGGTGGCAATTTCAAATTCATCTATCTTGGCCCTAAGCCAGCGTTCTTCAGTCTCATTGTAGACACAAAAAATCACACGTTGTGCGGCGGCGGCATCGTTTCGCCACGGAATCGAAATAAATTTGCTGTAGGATTGTGTCAGCCGTTTAATCCTGTTCATGGAGCAGCTCCAATTCATGTTGGCTGATCAATTTGGGGAATCCGATTTCGATGATCTCACCAACCCGTTTGAGATCGATCCAGCCCTTGCGCGAAGCTTCTTCAGCCAGCTCAATGATTTTACCAAGCGGGCAATCTAGAAGTTTACCATATTCGGACTGGATAAGAGTTTGCCCCCGGAGACCAGTAAGGTAGCCAAGAAACATGGCATACGAAACGCTTGCGGCAGTTGGATTGGCCCGCCCCCGCACTTTTTTGGCACGGCCACTCAGATGCCCCGACTTAGTCCAGGTTGCATTGATGTTTTGAGCGGTGGACTTCAAGGTGGCTTTGCTGAAGCGTCCTGGCTTTTGTGCGTCAATAAACTCTTCTAGCGATTCGCGAGTAAGCACAGTTCCTTCAGGAAGATTCAAAATATAATGAGCTGCAACACGCAAAACAGGATCACGAGCATAGGCACAGAGCAAAGCCAGTAATGGTCTGGCGGCTATGTCACGATTCCAAAAATATAACAGGGATCTAAAAAGAATATTTTTATAGTCAAGAGAGTACAAATCCACAAGATATCTGCCAGTGAGAGTGCGGGTTTTTGCCGAACGTTTTCCAAGGCAGTTTTCAGCAATGATCGCGTGGAGGTATTCTTTTTTTTCTGCATCTATCCGACTTGTATGAGCAAGCAAGATGCTTAATTCTTCGAGCATCATCGTGCGCGAAATATGGGCTCCCCCCAATCCCATATTGAAGCCCAAGGCGGAAAGATAGTTATTTTTTTTCATCATGTCCTGCACTAGCATCGTTTGCGCCACCTGTTCGCACCCATTCATCGGTTTCGCCTTTTTTGAACTTCCAGAGACGACCTATTTTGTGGGCAGGCATATTCTTTTCACTGATCCATCTGTAAATTGTATCGCGTTTAACACCTAAATATTCACCGATTTCATCTACAGACAACCATCTGTCTTCCATGATTTTTACTCCACCCTTCCTTAACTCGTAGACATCTGTGGTTTGTAATGTATTACGCTAATTTTATTGAAGACAAGGCAAAAAGTCAAGACCACCATGCCATTTTAACCGTGTTTAGCATGATATGACAGACACTAGCCGTGTACGCCCAAGTTGGTGGAATGCTCTAAAATGCCTACTTTGCCACTTTCGACAACGCCAATGTAACCCCTTCTTCGCCCAAAATCTCGCGTATTTCCTTCACGGAATAGCCCTTCTTCAAAGCCTCCTGAAAATCACCAGCCAGTATTTCCAGAGCTTCCTCGCGGGTTTTCCCCGTCTCTTTTGTAGGAAGTTTCTGGAGCTTTTTTTTGACCGCCATAATCTTTTCCATCGGTATTCTGGTCTTCACTGCCATTGATGTTTGCCTCCATTCTTGGAATTTCCCGACAGCATAGCACAAATATTCAATCCCTGTCATTACGCCACTCCCTGTTGTGGGTTCTTCGTGGCAGGATGGTAGTTGTCTGACGCCAACTACTATCCTGCCAAAGGGCTTGCGCCCTCTGGACTCCCAAAGGCAGCGCATTCGGCGCAGGCTTCTCACGCGCTAAGCCAAAAGACAGGAGAAAAGGCATGGGAAAGCCAAAGCGCAAATACCATAAGCGGTACACCCTCTGGGTGTCAGAAGGCGAAGCAAAACAGCTTGAGGAACAAGCCAGCCTGGCCGGGCTTTCGGTTTCCGAATGCCTCCGGCGTCGCGGCTTTGGCGGCAGGCCAGTGGTGGCGCAAACGGACATGACCACAGTCCGTGAATTGCGCCGTATCGGGGGCTTGCTCAAGCATCATTTTGAAACACTGCGGCAGGCAGGAGCCAGCCGTGAGCACCTGGAAGAGCAAGAAGAAACACTGCGGATTTTGGGCCGCACAATTGAAAGGTTGGGGAGCACAAAACCGTGATCGTCAAGAAGGTGAAGTACACCGACACGGATAAGCCCAAGGTCTGGCAAATTGGCGACCTGGTGGATTATATCCGCTATCCGCACAATACCAATGCGCAAGAGAAAATCGCCCACGCCGGGAGCAGAAACTTTTTCGCCGCCACGCACAATGGCCAGAAAGTGGAGATGATTGCGCTGGCCCAAGAGAGCGTCCACAGCAAAATGCCAGTGAGTCATTGGGTATTTTCGTGGCAGGAACACGAGCAGCCAACCCGCGCCCAGGTGGATGAACTGGTGGATATTTTTCTAGAGCGCATGGGCCTTGTCGGGCACCAGGCCGTCTACGGTTTGCATTACAATACCGAAAATTATCACGTCCATATTGCGATCAATCGGATGCATCCCGTGACCGGAAAAGCGGTGCAACCGCACAAAGGTTTCGACAAAGAAGAGGCCCATAAAATCGTCGCTCTGGTGGAACACAAGCAGGGCTGGGCAAGCGAAGCAAATTCCCGCTACTCGGTGTTAGAAAACGGCGAGCTTGCTCGAAACATGAGGCCAAAAAAAATTCAGCCCCGACAGGAAGCAATGGCCGTTGAACACGCCACTGGCGAAAAATCCGCCCAACGAATTGCCCAGGAACGAGGGCATGACATCATTAAAAACGCGACTTCCTGGCCGGAATTGCATCAGAAACTTGCTGAAAAAGGTCTGCGTTTTGAAAAGAAAGGCTCCGGGGGCATCGTTTTTGTGGGTGAAAAAGCCGTGAAGGCTTCGTCCATAGATCGTGATTTTGGCATGAGCAAACTGTGCAAAAGGCTTGGGGAATTTATGCCAGCAGAAACCCCACCGCCTCTGGAAAAAATGCAGCCCGAACCAGTAAGCGAGGTAAATTTGGAAGAATGGCGGCAGTATCAGAAAGACATTTCTATGCCTGCTTTGGACCAAAATGAGGCAAAAAAACAGCAACAACTTGAAGCTATGAAAGCCCGACATCGCAGCGAACGAAAGCAGATTTTGGGCGGCCTCGGCAAACGCGGGCTGCCCGTGCTCAACGCCGAAAGGCACCGCCTGAAAGTGCGTCAACGCGGAGAATGGCACCAGCTCCAACAGCAGCTTGGCCGCAAGAAAACTCCGAAAGCAGGCAAGCCTCGCTTTGAAACCTGGTTGCGCGGGCGTGGTCTGCACACGCAAGCCGACCGCTGGCGGCACAGATTCCGTATCCAACCCCAACGCACTGAGCTGCCCGTGCAACAGCCCTCCACAGCTCCATCCACACCTGTGCATGAACAGCTTCAGCAGTATGTTGCCGCTGTGAATGCGGATCGCATCCGTGTGACCTGTATCCGCATGAAACCGGATGGCGATAAAAAGGTTTTCATTCTGGACAAGAGGGGCGGAGCATCCCAAGGATTCACTCCAGAGGAGTTGGCCGCACACCTGCCCGAAATGCTCCGGCTACAGCAGCGCGGCGAAAACATTTATTACACACCGCTTTCCGAGAACAGACATCACATCCTTATTGACGATATGACGCGGGAGAGCCTGGAAAAGCTCTATGCGGACGGCTTCCGGCCCGCTGTAGTGCTGGAAAGTTCACCGGGCAATTATCAATGTGTGCTCACCATTCCCAAGCTGCAAAGCCCGCACAATCGGGATGTAGGCAACCGGATCACGGAGCGCCTCAACAAGCAGTATGGCGATCCAAAGCTCTCCGGCTGCATCCATCCGCACCGAGCACCAGGCTTCGGCAACTTAAAGCCCAAACACAGGCGCGAGGATGGCTCCTTTCCCAAGGTAAGACTGCTTAAGGCCGAAAAGCGTGAATGCGCAAAGGCTTTGGAACTGGCCAGACAAATTGAGCGTGAATATGCCGCCGCAGAAAAGGCCCGGCAGCCACAGACACCCCCCCGCCCCGTGACCACACATGCACGTTCTGGAGATTCAGTCGCTGCCTACTACGCGCACTATGCGAATATCCGCCAGCACCTTGCCCTGGAAGATTTGTCACGGGTGGATGCCATGATTGCCTTGCGTCTGCGGGCCACCGGCCATAGCCAGCAGGCCGTGGCCGAAGCCGTGCGCCAATGCGCCCCCACCATCAGAGAGAAAAACGAGGGCCGCGCCTGGCAACGCTATGCCGAACGCACTGCTGCTTATGCTTTCAGCGTGGCCGGAGACTTGGCTCTGGCGAAGAATGAGCGGTATCTGGAGCACTGGCAAAGGATTGAGGGATGTGAATGGACAAGGATGAAAACGCCAAGCATAATGGTGCGGTAAAGCAAAGAGTCAAATTTGGAGGTTGACATCACTCCCGATTCTATCTATCGTTTAGTATCATTTGATACCATATGAAGGACAAAAGATGAACCCCGAAAATAAGAATTGGTTGTCGGTGGAAGAAACAGCTTCCTACCTTAAAATAGGCAAAACTCTATTATATGCTATGGCGCAAGAGGGTAGAATGCCAGCAAGTAAAATCGGCAAAAAATGGGCTTTTGAAAAACAAGAACTTGATGCATGGGCCAGATCGAATCAGCCGGTGGAAACATTCTTTACCAATATTGACTTTAACATTGAAGAAAATGATCTCCTTCGCGAGCCTCAAAAAAGTGCATACCTACAAGCGTATGACTTTTTCAAATCCGGTAAAAATAGAGCTATCATACAGATTCCTGTAGGTTGCGGAAAAACCGGCCTTGCTTCTATTCTTCCACTAGGGATTGCAAGTGGACGAGTCATAGTAATTGCTCCCAACTTGACCATTAAAGACGGTCTTTATGAATCAATGGATGTAACCAACCGCCAAAAGTGTTTTTGGCGTAAAGCAAAAGTTCTGGCTCCAGAACAAATGTTGGCAGGCCCTTTGGCATGTACCCTTGACACAGGAAATATAAGCACTGCAACAAAATCTCATATAGTTATAACAAATGTCCAACAACTTGCGACCAATTCTGAGAAATGGTTAGCGCAATTTAGTGATGATTTTTTTGATATGATCATTGTTGACGAAGCGCATCATAGTGCTGCCGCAAGCTGGCAAAAGGTCATTGATAGGTTTCCAAAAGCTAAAATAATACTGATGACAGCAACTCCTTTTAGGAGTGACAGGCAAGAATTGAGCGGAGAACTTATATATAGATACCCATTTAGGAGTGCTTCGCTAAAAGGCTATGTCAAAAGACTTAAAGCAAGTTACGTTGCCCCATCGGAAATTCAGTTGGGATTTAAAGATGAACGTGGAAAAATTTACACATTAGAAGAAATATTGAAACTTAAGGAGGATGACTGGTTTAGTAGAGGGGTTGCTTTGGCTCCACTGTGCAACAAACATATCGTTGATAACAGCTTGGGCAAGCTTGAAGAATTAAGAATGAGCGGAACGCAACACCAACTTATTGCTGTCGCATGTTCTATCAATCATGCAAAAGAAATTAGATCGCTATATATAGAGAGAGGTTTTACTGCGGAAGTTATTCATAGCAAACAAAAGCAGGATGAGCAGGATGCTATTCTGGTAGCGCTGAGAAATGGGACACTTGATTGTATTATTCAAGTTCAAATGCTAGGCGAAGGATTTGATCACCAAAAATTAAGTGTCGCAGCTATATTTCGTCCATTTAGAAGCCTTGCGCCTTATATCCAGTTTGTAGGCAGGATAATGAGGGTCATTGTTCAAAATGATCCTGGACACCCAGACAATCTGGGGCACATAGTCACTCACCTTGGCATGAATCTGGATCAAAGGCTTAAAGAATTTAAGCAGTTTGAGAATGACGATCAATCTTTTTGGGATAAAGTCATTGGTGGCGAAGAGCCAGAAGTTTCGAGGGATGTTTTAAACGGTTCAACGCGGTTACGGGCTGGAGAAAAAGTTGTAGTTCATAATGAAATTGTTGATGCTATTTGGGAAGAAGATTTTACAACAGTTGAGGAGCAACACATAATTGAGGAACTTCGCGAAAGGTTGAAGCTTTTGGGTCTTGATGAATCTCAAGCAGAGGGCATTGTAAAAAGTAGCCAAAATCCGAGCCTCACAAAAGTTGCACCTGCGGAGCCATTTCTCGTACAGCCACAAAAAGAGTGGGAAGAGGCCAAAAAAAGGCTCCATGAGCAAGCTCAACGACTTGCAAAAATTCTACTCAATCATGTTCAATTGGACATGAACGGTCTGGAAATTCCCCGTAAGTATGCAAGCTTAAAGCTTACAGGGAAAAACAACTATATATCTGCGTTGATGATGGTGAATGTCGAATTCAATAAACGGCTAGGGAAATCTCGCAATTCTGCAACCGTGGAAGATTTTAAAGCAATATTGGAGAACCTTGATGACATCATCAAGCCACTCACAAGACGACTTCGGAAAGCAAAGTCTGACTACGAAGAAAGCCAAACCTAAAGGACCTGTTCCATCCCTTATTGGCAGCTCAAATGGCAAGCCAAAAAGGGTTGAAGTTTTGCGAAAATCGGAGTGCAAGCGCTGCAAAAGGGAATTATCAAAGGGTGAAAAGTGTATTGATATTCCTAAAGTTGGTGGGGCGCATACCAATCAAAAAAGATATTGTGATGACTGCTATAAAGCCATTCTCGATAAGACTGAGAAAGACCTTAATGAATTGAAAATGATATAGAAGGAGCGGCATATGCGCATATTGGCTGTCAAACCCGGTGTTGATGAGATTACAATGGCTATTGTTAGCGGAGATCGAAAAACACCCAACTTAGAGTCCGTTAACAAAGAAGTCTATAAAATACCGCAATCTGCTGACCCGTCCAAATGTTTGGTCGAAATTGTGCAAGAATTTAAAAGCATAATCAAGGAACGCAAAATAGAGGAGGTACACGTTGTTAAAGCAACAAAACCTCCCAAAGGTTCCCTTTCCCCAGAACGAGTAAAAAATGAAGCAGCAATCCAATTTGCATCGACTGAACAGGGGGTTCCCGTAAAGCTTATTGCGCCTCAAAGCATTAGGGCTGCTGAAAAAAAGGAAAATGAAACTGTAGATTCGATTTTTGACCATAAATTCAAATCAAAAGACAAGCGAGAGGTTGCATTTTTAGGTTTGATTGGGTTGCCTTGAGTCCCGCTACGCCCGAAGAGCAGAAGGCCCACATCCGTGACCTTGCCGAAAGGCTGGACGCCATCGCAAAGCCCGACAAGCCGTGCACCCGAAACTCCCCCTGACGGATATGTACGCGGTGCTGGAACAAGTGCTGTGTGCTGGTTGAGGCCGGAATTGTAGATCAATGCCAACTATAAATCTGAACGTATTTTTTGTTTTACAAATACGCTCATAAATGGATGAAATATGTATTTATCGCAATCTCAAAGAACAATAGAATTGTATACAGAGTTAACAACAATGATTTGTGATTTCATTGGCGTATCTAGAATAGCGCAGAGTACTGAATTTGACTATAATAATACAAAGCTAAATGAATTTTATGCTGATATAATTAGCAAGATGCACATGAATAAGGATATTTTAGTTAAGATTTTAGAATTGACTGGAAATGGAAGGTTAAAGCATATAAAACTTGAATCACAATCTTTACCAGATGATATGCTTAATATGTATGGACATCAAATAATAACAATGTTGTCCGGTTAAGCACCCATAGCTAACAGGCTATAACTATAGGTGTTTATAGTTTTTCGTCTTCGCGGATTCAGAAGTTCTTCCAGAGAATCCTTGCCGAACAGATTCAAGCAAATGAGCTCGAAGAGTTGTTGCACCGACAGCCCAAGCTTGCTCAGGAATTTCTGATAGGCCAGGAGTAAATACACGGTCAGGGCCGTATAAATCTGGATGTGCACCGCATTCTCCGAGCGCCCGACAAAGCTTTTAATATGCAGATTTTGTTTGACTTCGCGGAAGAATATTTCAATTTGCCAGCGTTCTTTATAGATATCAGCAATTGTCTTGGCGGACAGGCGGAAATGGTTGGTCAAAAATTCGTACCGTTTGCCGGTTTTCGCATCGCGATAGCCGATTCTGCGTAGACGAGTGGTTTTTCCCCGGCTGCTCACGTCAATGATGTGATCGGACGTGACCCCGGTTTTCCGGTCTACGGCGCGGCGATCAACGAGCTTATAGGCAGCATTGCTCTTCAGTCGGGTTACGAAGAAAATGCCCTTCGCGGTCAACATGCGAAACCAGGAATAGCAGATATAGCCTTTATCGAAGGTGACGATGGAACCCTTTGGCAATGAAAGACTTTTGGCCATGCGGCTTTCGTGGGTTTTGGCATTGTTGATATCGAGAAAAGCGGGAATGTAGCCATCGTGGTCAAGCACGGTATTTACTTTCACGCCAGCCTTGTTCCGCCGGAACGACGCCCAGGGAAAGATGGACAGGCATAGGCTGATGGTGGTGGCGTCCATGCTGTACAGCTTGCACTTGAAGCGGAATTTGTGACGAGGCGCACGAAGATGGCACAGGCCATACATTTCAGCGAACAGGTCTTTGAAAAATTCCACAGGCCTTGAATTGTTGGCATCGGCAACCGTGGAACGCGCTACTGATTTCAAGCCGAGGTGATACAGCCGTCTCTTGGCCGCCTCCAAGGCGCGAAGCCCATCGCGTAAAGAGCGCCTTGCAGCGAGTTGGATAAAGGCCATGACGGTGAATTGCTCCTTGAATCCAAATTGGCGTGAAGAGCGGCCAGTTTTGTGCTTGCGTTCGAGTTTTTCAAAAACATGTCCCGGTATCAGGGATAGCAGTTGAGAGAAGAGTGTAGTATGATGGCTCAAGTCCAAAATCTCCTTGTGTGGCAAGTTGTTGTGGTAACTTCTTATACCACATACTGCTGAGATTTTGGACTTTTTTGTTACCCCTTAGCCGGACAGCAATGAAATAATAACTAATTGTTGCCTTTCGTCAAAGAAGCAATTTGTAAATAATGTTCATGAAAGATACTATATTGATAATTTTATTTCTTTTTATATAATAATTGAAAAATATCTGATTGAATCTAAGAGGCTTTCAGCTTTGGAGAGGCCACAGCGTTTTTTTTCGTTTCTTGAACCTATGTATTACGGATTTTGTGATTTGCTTTGGAAATATATTCTCTCCTTTGGAAAATTAGAAGAATCTGAACTTAGAAAACTTCCGCGTGGCGGCGTAAATCCAATTAGAAGTAATCTTGATATGATATTTGGAATACGTGGACTTCTGTATACAGGAGACGCTTTTTATGATTCTGTCAACATTTCAGTGTTTGCATTGCGTTGTTACATTGAATCGTGGATAAGAGAAACATTTGATATAATTATAAGTGTAGACGGAAACTATATACCAATAGGCATTGCTATTAACTGCATAAAAAAATGCAGCGAAAAAAATTCAACAAGCGATAAATTTAATAAATATATGATATCTATTTCTAAAATAAATGACTGGTCAAATTTTTATATACATTGGAAAGTTAAGCCTGTCTTTTGGACTCCACATTTTGTATTCATGTATTTACAAAAATTTTCATTAGAATGTAGAGACCAAATTTTAAAAGATACAGGCATCGAACACGTAACTCCTCCAATGACACATAAAAATTCTGAATTTTATAATTTGGTTAGAAATGAAATTAATTTGCATTTAACAAATTAAGTAAATAAAATATCTTTATTTAATATGTTAATATTGTTAATAAAAAAATATACATAATTATAAGGAGTAGAATAACAAATTGAGCACAGATTTTAAGCAGATTTTGGACGTGATTGCAGGTTTGGAACAGCCATTTGCAAAACAACTGCCCTCGGCTCCCACTCACTCACATAGCCCGGCTCGTCCTGCATACGCTTCAGTTCACGCATGACAGCACTGTGATTTTCACGCACCAGGGCCAGTTCATCCTGTTGCGGGAACTCCTGCCCCAGAGCGGCCTTAACCGTTGCCAGTTCCGCCATTTCCTGACGCACATTGCCCTGATAGGTCTGGAAGGATTGATCAAGCCCTTTTTCCAGAAAATTGTCCAGACGCTGAAACATGCCGGACAGACTGAACTTTTCGTCAAAGCCGTAGACCAAGTTCTCCGGCTGAAATTCCTGTTCGCCCATGCCCTTGAGAGCAAGGCGGAAGCCGTCACCGCCAGCCCCAAGTGATGAACGCAGCATGGCCACTTCAAAGCCCCGGTACTTGCCCAAGATGGGCTTTGCCCGTGCTTCCCGTGTAATGTCCTTCACTCCGTCTCGCAGAATGTTTTGGATCTGCTCACTATTTTTTTCAGTCAGCAGCTTGCCGTCCTTCAGCCACTCCAGTCGGATGCGCTCCTTGCCCTTTTCGGTGAACACGCGGGTGTTACCGTCACGCAGGCCGCAGTTGGCCGCATAGTCCGCTTGCGCCTTGGCAAGGCGACCTTCGGCAGCTCCAAGCCACTTCAGTCGATCCCGCAGGCGGTGTTGCGACCGTTGATGCTGTGAATACAGGGCTTCCAGTTTGCGTAGGTCACTGGCCAGCTTCACCTGCATAAGTATGAGCGGGTTGCCAGAGGCCGCAGCCTTCATATCCGCCGCGTTAGCAGCTTCGGACTGCACATCGTCAATATTGCGCTGGAGCAAGTCCCCCTTGCGGAATTGTTCAATGGCAGCGGCTTTTTGCTCTATTACTTGCCACATTCGGCTGTCGTATGTTTGCTTTGTAGCATAATAATAGATGCCTACGGAAAATTTGTCAGGGTCGCGCTCATACAGGCTATTGCCTTGGCGAATGATGCGCCCGTTGCGCTGCTCCAGGTCGCTGGGCCTCCAGGGCGCGTCCAGGTGATGCGCGGCCACAAGGCGTTTCTGCACATTCATGCCTGCGCCCATTTTGGCCGTGGAACCCAGCAGAACCCGCACCCGTCCAGCCTGCATGTCGGAAAAGAGCTTGCCCTTGCGCATGTCGGTATTGGCATCGTGGATGAAGGCAATCTCATCAGCGGGAATACCACGCTCTATGAGTTTGCGCCGCATGTCGTCGTAGACAGAGAAGCGAGAGCCAGCGGCAACGCAAGCGTCCATGTCTGCGGCCACGGATGTGTCTTCACCGGTATCCACTAACGTGGATTCGCCGTCATCGTCGCCAGAGTCCAGCGGGTCTTCGCCAGGTTCTGCATTTGCCGGGTCATCCTCCGTGGCTGACTCCGTGCCAAAGTCCACACTGGACTCCGTGCCTGACTCCGTATCAACCTGCGCGGCAAAGTCTTCTTCCACAAATTCCAACTTTTGAGTGTGTGAAGTCGCAGGGGCAGGTGCTGCCGAGCCTCCCTTGGGTGTAGACAAATCGCAGAACACGAGCTGCGTACCCTTGTCCGCCGCCGTGTCTTGCCAAATCTGATAGATGCGATCCACGGCGGCATTGGCCTTGGAACCGTCATAGTCCCCAGCCTCCGGGTCAATGAGGCGATAATCCAGCCCAGCCTTTCGGGCGTCATTGGTGATTTTCAGGGGATTGTCGATGCGCGGGTCTTTGGGCAGGTGCTCCATGCGGTCGATGATTTCCGTCATATAGCTGGCCTGCACCTCTGAACGCTCCACCACATGATTGAAAGGCTTGCCATCAGTTAAAGGGGGCGTCAAAGGCCGCAGCCCAGCCTGTTTTGCCTGCTCGTCCAAATCGCCTTTCGTCACCACGTCCGCAAAGGTGCGGTACATTGAAAGTAATTCCGGCACGTTCTGGAAGCTGGAAAAACGCGATTTAAGCCTATAATTCACGCCGGTGGCGTCCAATTCCCAGCCATTGGTAATCTGCCCGAAGGTGGAAGCCCATGCGTCAAAATACTCAATGCCCTTGCTTTTCAGCTCATCAGACTGCAAATAGCGTTGCAGGGTGTAGACCTCGGCAATGGTATTACTGATGGGGGTGCCGGTCATGAAATACACGCCCCGGCCTTCGTGCTTTTTTTGCAGATACCGGCACTTGATGAACATATCGAGGGCCTTTGCGGAACCCGTGATATTGCCAAGGCCCGACACATTCATGGTTGTGGTATAGCTGAGATTTTTGAACTCGTGGCTCTCGTCCACAAAAAGCGCGTCCACGCCCAGGTCGCCAAAATCCACTGAACGATCCTTGGCCCCGGTTCCGGCCATGAGCTTTTCATAGCGGGTTTCCATTTTTTCGCGCTGTTTTTCAAGCTGCTTGACCGTGGCTCGGCTGCCGTTATTTTCTTTGGATTCTGCTATGGCGGCAATGACCGCATCAATCTGTTCTTGCAGAATTTCTTCCTGCATGTCGCGGGGTGTCTCAATTTTTTTAAAGCTGGAATGGGCGACCACAACGGCGTCCCAATCGCCAGTGGCCACCCGGCTGAACAGGCGTTCACGATTCTGCTTGGTAAAATCTGTCTTGTCGGCCACCAGAATATTGGCCCCCGGGTAAAGCCGGTAAAATTCATCGCGCCACTGGTAGAGCAGGTGATTGGGCACTACTACCATAGGCTTGCTGGTAAAACCCATGCGCTTGGATTCCATGATGGTGGCGATGCAGGCCATTGTCTTGCCCGCACCCACAACGTGGTCGAAAAGCGCCGTGCCTTCCTGAATGCCGCGCCAGACCACATCCTTCTGATGCGGCCGCAGCGAAACATCCGAAGACGCACCCACGAGTTGAATGTGCGAGCCGTCATAACGCGGCGGCACATGGGTGTTGAACCGCTCATTGTACAAAGTCGTGAGCATGGTACGGCGCTCATCGTCCGTCCACACCCAATCCAAAAACGCCTGCTTCACCTCGTCGGCCTTCTGCATGGCAGCGGCTGTAAGTTCCTGATCCACCACCATGATGGGACGGTCGTTGTCGTCGTACTGGCCGCTTTCTTTCTCCACCTTGATGGGCCGATTGGTGAGCAGGGATTCCAGAATCTTGGAGGCCGGGTATTCGGGAATGCCCCACACTTCCGTATTGGCCGCGTGGTCGTAGATACTGACCTTGGCTTCCCAACGTCCCAATATGGGCACATAGTTGATAGTTTGGTGGCCACGGCCCCCATGAATGCGCTCTTCGATGAAGTCAGAAAGCACGTTGCCGGGCACCCAGGTGGAGCCGAACTTGACGCCGATGTCCACGGCTTCAATGTCGGGAGGAATAGCGGCGGCAAGGGCCTCCACATTGGCGTGGTACTGCGGGTCTTCCGCTGCCGCTGCCAGGGCAGCCCTGTGCTTTTCGCGCACATTGCCGGTGAGGTATTTGTCGCTGATCTCCCACTCCGCACTGGCCGGATTGCGGAAAATCAGGCCCTCATCCTGCAATTCCTTCTGAATGGCCTCCGCTGGCCGGTGCAACAACTGGTTCATGCGGGCAAAGTCCACCTTGCCCGATTCTCGCAGGGAGATGACCAGGGCGTCCTTGGTGGTTTCGGCCTTTTCCGCAGCCTGTGTGGGCTTGAGCACCCGTTGCCGAAAGATGGCCGCTTTCCGCGCTGACGCTGGCCGAAATTCCCGGTCTTGACGCTTGGCTAAGTCTTTGGAAAGCCCCTTGTCGTACTCCAGCTCCAGCGATTCCAAAAGCGAATGCTCCGGGTCGTCGCGCATCAGCCCCCGGTTGGTCTGGGAATTGAGGTGCCCGTGACGGCGCACAAAGGCATCATACTGCACATTGAGCTGTCGCCGGGCACCTTCAATAAACTTTTCCTCAGCATCGTTCTTTTCCAGATTGAGAAGGTCACGCAGACTGTCCCGAATCTGGATCATGGAGGCCAGCCGCTGCCGCGCCCCGTCATTTTTGACCGGCAGCTCTTCATAGCTGGCCTCACCAAAGCCTCCGGCCACTTTGAAGACGATTTTGCGGCTCTGCGGTTCAACACAAAACGCGCCCATTTTGAGAGACTGGAAGTAGTCGGACGCAATGAATCCTTCATTACGCTTTTCGCTGGTTGCTTCCTCCGCGCTTTCCGTGCGGGGCACATATTGCATGGGCGGCAACACTTGCACCCGCTTGGATATTTCCGCGCCCAGGTCAATATCAGAAGGAGCCACACAGTTGAGCGCGTCCTGAAACATGCCGCCGGAATAGACCATACTGCCGATGATCTGGCCGGGCAATTCGGCAAAATACTTGTTGATGACCGCAGGCCGGGTGCCGCCTTCCTTTGTATCGAGGGCTTCTATAGTGGCGGTTTGTGTCCAATCGGTACTGCGGATACGCGGGCCGTCATGCTTGCGGAAAAAGAGGATGTCCGTGGTGACATCGGTTAGCGCGTTCTGGCGAAAAGCCGTTTCCGGCAGGCGCACAGCCCCCAGAAGGTCGGCATATTCTGCAATATGCTCACGGGCAGCGGGGTCTGCCGCATCCATGAAAAAGCGGCTGACCACAAAAGCCCCTATGCCGCCAGGGCGTAGCAGACTCAAGGACTTTGCTAAAAAGTAGTTGTGAATGGAGAAATTGCGCAGTTCTGGAAAGTTGGGATCGTAGAGGGTCTGCTTGCCAAAAGGCGGGTTGCCGACAACCAGGTCAAACCTTGCCCCTTGAAGTTCTACATTCTGAAAGCCGTTATTGAGGTGACGAGCTTTCGGGTAAAGATACTTGGAAATGGCCGCTGTGGTCGGGTCAAGCTCTACAGTTAGGAAGTCAGCATCATAGCCTTGTGGCAGCAGGCCCATGAAGTTACCGATGCCAGCCGAAGGCTCCAGCACTCGTAGCGGCCCGCTGCCTTGCAGGCCCATGACATTGAGACCCTGATAAATACCCTTGATAACGGTTTCAGAGGTAAAATGCGCGTCCTGGGTGGAGCGCCTGGCTTTGACGTATTCGTCTGGCGCAAGCAGGCTTTGCAATTCCTGATATTCCGCAGCCCACTTTTCGTTGCGGGCGTCAAAGGCTTGGGGCAGGCCGCCCCAGCCCACATAGCGCACCAGCACTTTTTTATCGTCCGGCCCGGCTACCTCCACCTTACGTTCCTGCAAATCCTTGAGCAGACGGATGGCGGCGATGTTGTCGGCAAACTTGGTTTTGGCACCGCCCTGACCGAGCCGGTCGTCCGAACCTATATGGTAATTTTCAGGCTCGTATCTATCCCTGCGTTCTGCAAAATCTCCCAATCGCTCATCCCCTGGCGACTCGCTTCCCAGGCTGAATCCGAGTTCAGCACGTTCGCTTCCCTCGTGGCCTGCTGATCCAGCGTCACCATGAAAGAGATTTCCCCCCTCGCTTCCAAACTGCGCAGGTCGTCGGGCTGGTTCAGTGCCCACCTGTCCAAAATCAAATAAGCGGAGTTGGTGAACGCCGCGCTCTGCACTTCGCGGATGGTCTGTGGGCGCAGCACTGTGCGGGCGATGTCCAGTGGATTGGTTGGTCTGTCGAGCATGATATTCCTCCTTGGTATCGGCTTGAGCGTTCTCGCGCCGAAGTTGTTCTATTTGATCTGCTGTTACGTCAAACGTAAAACTCAACTGCCTGGGGTCATACTTCTGTTTGCGTGGCCGTGCCATGAATCCTACCTTGGTACGGTCACTGCCTCCCCATTTTTGCCAAAGGATAGTGTGGCCGCGTTCAGTATACGGATGCCCCCGTTTGGGGAGTCGTCTTCAATAAAGACAACCTTGTCACCCTGTTGCAAATCCAGTTTCTTACGAACCGCCACAGGGATGGTAATCTGCCCCTTGGAGGTCATGGTGGATACTTCCATTTTCATGTGGTGCTCCTTTTCTCTTTCCTTACTTTCCTTGTATCCCTTACCAAGAAAAAAGCAAGTAGAAAAGCAAGGGCACTCCACCCACTCAAAGCATTTTTTCGCTGAGCTGCCCGTTGGTGATGATGGTGATGACTCTCTCAACCGCCGCGTGATCACCTGCACGGGCCTGCTTGGCTATGGCGAAGGCTTCGCGTAGTTGCATGGCCGTGAAATCACAAGACGGAAAGCGAATTCCGGCGAGGATGTAGGTCGGCGTGGAGGTGATGCGCCCATAGCCCGCCAGAATGTCAGCGTTGACGATGCTGGCAGCGTCTTTACTCAAAGCTTCGCCAAAAGCTTCAGCAGGAATGGTCGCTTCCTGAAAGGCTAGCAGCAGTGAGGCTTCATAGGGGGTGGGAATGCCCAGCGATGTTTGCGGCAGCACCTTATCCCAAAACAAATTGGCGGCGTTGGCCGAGAATTGTTTTAGGGCTTCGTAGCTCAAGGCCTTTTTGAGGGATTCGCCATATTGATCGGTCGGAATATGGCGCACCACGATGCACATGTCGCTGTTGGCTCGCTGGGCTTGCAGCGGTTCACGGACGCCACAGTAGGAACATTCGAGGTTAACCCAATACTCCACCAGGTCGCCCTGGAAGTCTTTAACAGGCCTCCCGTCCAGACATTGCCGGTCGGCTAGAGCTTGAGCGGGATTATAGGGCAGAGCGAGGTCTTTATTCACTTCAGCCCGAACTTTGGCTGCCACAGACACCCTGTCTGACATGGGTGTTCCGGCATGGGCCGGGGCATTGGCCATCAGAATGGCCAACATTGCCAGAGCCACTATCATAGCATTACGCTGCATCTGCATACGAAACCTCCTGCCCCAACTGGAGCAACTGCGGCACACGAAGTTGTGCCATTTTGAGTGAAGGATTGGCGTAGAACATATCTCCCCGGACAATCTGGCCGGAAAAGATGAAATGGGCTTCGCCCTCGATTTGTTCCTGAAGGTCGCGCAAATCCACGCGATCTTCTTTTTCTACAGTGGTGTTCATGGTGTCTGCGTAGGTGGAACCAGACTTGTCATTGACCGAAAAGCCGGAACTGCGCACCACGGTGTTTTGCCCGGCCTGGCCGCGTATAAGTTCCCATGTCTTTTCGGCATCTTGCAACTTCATGAAGGCTTTAATACTTGTATTAGCTACCATTTGCTGTGCGCCTTTCTTATCCGCTTCCAGAATGCCCGCGTAATCTTGACTGGCCACAATGGCGGCAATCCCAAGCCCACGGCCTTGAGTGAGCACTACCTCAAAGCCCGGCGTTACGATGGCTGCGTATTCGTCTACAATGCACAAGTACGGCCCAATACCTATGGTGTCCGTGGGCAAGGCTTCCAGTGTGTCGGCGGCATCGCCTTCAATCTGTGCGCCGAGGCCCACGGCACAGGCATTGCGTATGGCCGACAAGCTGATCTTGCCGAGGCTCGCAAGCTCTTGAGGGGCTTTTTCCAGAGAGGGCAACAATACTACGAGGATTTTTCTTTGAAGAATGGCGTCAGCGAAATCCACTTCGCCGTCTTCCGCACCGTAGATGTGGCTGTAGGTATCTGTCAGGCTGGACAGTGCCTTGCCGAAGTAGGATTGTGCGTAGCCGAACTGCTCCGCAAAGGATGGGGGCTGATCCTTCAACTCCCGCCCGGCAATCCAGCCGGAGGTGCCCAGAGCCGCCTTGATGGAGGCACTGGATTCCTCATCCAACTCCGGGTGCAGGGCCAGCTCCACACATTTTTCCAAAGCCAAGGCATCACGGATCACGCTGGTGGAGAGCTTCAGAAAGCCCTTGTCTCGCAAATCCACTAGGGCGTACATGACGCCGGAAATGAGAGCCTGAGCCTTGTCTGCAAAGATGCTGTTGGCTCCATCAGACGCGGGCATGAGCGACACTAAGAGCTGCGTGAGGGCTTCGGCACTGCCGAAGGTAAAGGGATTGTTGGTATTGGAAAGGCGGCGCGGCGATTTGCCCTTCACCTTGCCGGATGTTCCGTAGTTGAGCACGCGGAAATCGTCATCGCGCCCTAAAAACCGTGCCATCTGCCAAATCTGCACGGCCAACTTAGGCGAAGCCTTGGGGTCGATGTAGAAAAGGCCGCTGCCAGTGGCGAGGGAGTTGTAGGCAAGAGATACCAAGGTCTCCGTCTTACCAGAGCCGGTGGTGCCGAAAAGCAGCATGTGAGTCAGAATATCTTTGGCTTTCAGCCACAATTCTTTGCCATTCAGGGCGTTTCCCAAAAAGAACAGTCCTTCTGGTTTAGCGTAACCGCGCCTGCCTGGCAGGGGGTCGCCCTTGTCCTTGCCGCAAAGGCCCAGAGGCATTCGGAAGGGAAGTCGCTCACTGCTCACGCATACACAGCGTAGTACAAAAAAGAACAGGCCCAGCACAAAGAGTGGCGTTGCCGCCACGGGGAAGGCAAACAGACACACCCCCGCCCCGAACGTGCCGCTGGTCTGCACCGTGCCGTTTTTAAGAGCGTCCACCAACTGATGCACTGGTGAGCGTACATCCCGCAGCAGTGCTTTGCGCTCTTGTGCCTCTCTGTCTTCCAGGCCGCGAATTTTTCGGTCGCTCATGGCAACACCTCAGCAAAGTTCATTTTTCAAAGAATCATCTTCATTGGCGTCATACTCTTCCAGAAGCACTTCTGCCGGAGCAAACGTCATGCTGTCGTCTAGGTTCAGGCCCGACGACTCGAACAGGCGCGGCATATCTGAAAGCCAGCCCTGTGCGGCCAAATTGTCGCGTAAACGTGACACCGCATGGTCAAGGTGAGGTTCAAAAAGCGTTTTGCCAGCTCGCTCTTCCGCTGCATAATGCGCCCAGGCTGCAAAGCCTTCCGCCCAGGCAGCGCGGCCCCCGCATTGATTGAGTGCGTACCAGAGTGGGCGATCCAAAGGCCGCAGCCAGAGGAACTGTGAGGAGGCCAGCACCCCCTTGCGCCGGGCCAGGGTCAGCAAAGCCATAAACCAAGGCAGTTCAAAGGCCGCATGGCGTATCAAAAGCGGCTCAACCAACAGCCCTTGGTGTTTTTGCGCGATTGTATCCAGGGAACGCTGAAATCTGGGTTTTCCCAGCACTGGGCAGATGGGTTTTTCGACTTCTCGATAGGAGGTGGCCACGGTATCCAGAATATTCAGGCAGTCTTTTTTCCTTCCCGCAGCGTAAGCCAGCAAGGCGCAGGCCAGCGCCTTGCGTTCGGCGGCAAGGCCTAGGATGCAGGAAAATGCCCCGCCAAGTTGCTCGTGCAACACGGCAGTAGCCTTTGCTTCATCCAGATAGGCATTGCCGTATGCTGGCAGTTCGACATGCGCGAGGCCTCGCCGCAGAGCTTCATCCACACTGAAGGGTTGCCCGTCCTTGTTCAGCAAAAGCCCGTGCTCCAGGGCGAACTGCACAGGGCTGCGGGCAATGCGCCAGGGGCCGGAGTCATACGATTCCGGCGAAAGCAGGGCATTGCCGCGCCCCACCACAGGCCGCAGGCAGGCAAAGGATTCGGCATTGTGCCTGAGCAAACTGTCCATGTTCAAACGCCGTATCAGCCCGGACGTTCTGCTCATGAAGAGACACATCCCGCCGAGTGCCACCAGTATCAGGGCATAGGGCCAACGAACCCACTTGCCGCTGTAGCGCACCACGTTCATGACCTGATCCCAGGAGAGCGCGGCGGGGTCAGCCTGCGTAATCAATTCCCAAGCCTTGTCTGCTTCTTCAGAAAACGGCGTGAAGGCCACGATTTGCGCCTTTGCCAGTTTCAGCAATCCACCGTTGATTTTCCCCGCCCGTGCCACATACCAAGCAGGCACCAACAACAGAATGGCGATCATCAGACAGACCAGCAAAAACATGGTGTTGCCGCTGTCTTCGTGTTGGTTTTTCATCGGGCACCTCCCGCTTTTGCCAACAGGTCAGCCAGCCCTGTGCGTTCCATCCGGGCCAGATGTTTTCTGACCCGCCCCAGGTAGGCGTCACGGAAGTGCGGAGTACGGGAATGGTACGCGCCCACGGCATCCCAAATATTGCGGGTACGGTCATACTCCTTACGCAGAATCCATGCCGCAGCATGGGCATTGACGCAGCCGTCACGCAGTACCGCTTCAGGCGAAAAGCCCGCCTGCTGAAGTTCGTTGACGTGACAGGTGTTCACCTGGAAGCCGCCTAAATCCCACGTTCCGTTGGTATTGCTGAGAGCTTCGCCTGTCTTGCCACCTTCTGTAGCCAAAATGCCCACCAGCGCGGCCAGGGGTAGACTGTAAACATCAGCCGCTTCCACCACGCACTCCCAGGATAAAGCGCGGGTGGGTGGAACTGCGATCCTGTCCCGATTAACGGAAGAGGCGGCAAGGGCCGTAGCGGGCAGGAGGCAGAGCCACATAGCGATATATAAATATATTTTTCTATGAAACATATGTTTATAGCTCGCTATCATTTCAGTTTGCGAATCAGCGAACCAGCCACATCGCTGCCGCTGCCGGAGACCTGAAAGGGATTGTTTTTGCCAATGCCAGTCACGCTGGAACGGGCTTCGCTCAAAACCTCGTTCATCTTGCTCTGAATCATGGAATCCACCTGACGGCACATGCCGTTGATGATGGAATCCATACTGGGAATAGTCACACCAAGGGAAAAAGCGTCTCCAATGCTGGCGATACTGCCCAGGCAGTTGGAAAGCGGCCCTCGATCTTCTTCAGGGTCGGGCATTGTGGTGTTATGGGTTTCCTTCACGCGGGTATTACGTTCCTTCATGGCACCAGTGGCCGCGTTCTGGGTATCGTCGCACGGAGACGCGAGACAGGGAGCCGCTATAAACATGAGCATGAGGGTTAACAGCAGAGTTTTCATTTCTTGCCCCCCTTTTGGGCATTGAAGTTGGGCCTGCCGTCTTCCTCTAGCTGATAGAGCTTCTTGCAGCCGGGATAGCCGGAGCAGCCGAAGAACGGGCCTTTGGCACTCTCACGGCGCACCAAAGGCTTTCCGCAGGTGCATTTGAACTTGGTGGGTTCGGGCTTTTTACGGGCTTCGCCTGGTTTGCCGTCCACATTGGGGTAGCTGGCGTTGCAGGCACGGTCGGAACATGAAAAGAAGTCATATTCGCCGGAGCCGTCGCGGCGCTGTCCCTTCATGCGCACAAGAGGCTTGCCGCAGGCATCGCACACAAATTCTGTAGTTTCTGGGGCCTTGCGCTCCTGCTGGGGATACTTGGCCGTGAAGCCGCCAACTTCCTGTTGAAGCTGCTCATAGGCCATTTCCATGATTTCCCTGTAGGAAGCCGCGCCTCCGGCAATGGCGTCCAGATTGTCCTCCATCCCTCTGGTGAACTCGTAATCCAGAAAGGAGAATGCCCCAGTGAGCAAGTCCACCACCTGTTCCCCCACGGGCGTGGGCACGAGCTGTCTTTTTTCGACGCGGACATATTCACGCTTGAGAATGGTATCCACAATGGCCGCGAAGGTTGCCGGGCGACCTATGCCTCGGTTTTCCAGTTCACGAACCAGGCTCGCTTCCGAAAAGCGCGTGGGCGGTTTGGTCTTTTTGGTCAACACCCTGCCGCTGGCGGGAGAAACGCTTGTGCCCTGGCTCAATATGGGCACAGGGTTTTCCGGTTCGTCACCGTCATCGTCCCGTTCATCCAATGTTGCCGCGTCGGTCGCGAGCAAGACCTTCCAGCCGGGGTCACGCAATACCCGACCCCTGGCCTCAAAGACGGCTTCTTTGCTATCCAGGGCCGCAGCAAGACGGAGGGTGCGCACGTCATACACGGCATCCGCCAGTTGCGAGGCCAAAGTCCGCAGGCGGATGAGGCGGTACAGGGCCTGTTCGTCCGGGGTATCTCCGGCTTTTTCTACTTCTGGATGCGTAGGACGCACAGCTTCGTGCGCTTCCTGAGCGCCTTCCTTGGATTTCCAGACACGGGGCTTATCCACCAGGGACCAGCCGTGCGCCAGGCAAAAAGCGCGAATCTCCGCCACAGCTTCTGCCGACAGATTGGGTGAATCCGTGCGCATGTAGGTTATGTGCCCAGCCTCATAAAGTCGTTGAGCCAGTTGCATGGTTTGTTTGGGGGTGAACTTTAAGGCGTTGGAAGCCGCCTGCTGCAAGCTCGATGTGGTGAAGGGCGCGGGCGGGGCCGTATGGCTTTCGGATTCCATGCAATCTTTCACAGTAAGAGCAGGCAAGGCCGCAACACGGTCAGCCAAAGCAGTATCCAGCAGATATTCTTGGCCAGCCTGCAACCAGGACTTGGTAAGCCAAATGGCACTCCAGCCTCCGGCAAACGCCAGTTCCGCGCCGTAGTGGGTCACGGACACAAAGCCCTTGATAGCTCGTTCGCGCTCTACCACTAGCCGCACAGCCGGGCTTTGCACCCGCCCGGCAGACAGGCGTGTGCCAGCGGCACGAGAAAGCGGCCCACTGACCAAATACCCGCAAAAGCGGTCGAGAACGCGCCGGGCTTCCTGTGCCGCCACCAGTGCCATGTCCAGAGGTCGTGGGGCTTTCAGTGCCGCATGTATGGCTGAGGCCGTGATTTCGCTGTAGGTGACACGCTTGGGATTTTTTAGGCGCAGGGCATCGGCAACATGCCAGGCAATGGCCTCGCCTTCGCGGTCAGGGTCGGTAGCGAGGTACACCGCACCTGCATCCTTGACCAGGGCTGCCAGCCTTTTGAGCACGTCTTTGCCGCGCTCCGTGGGAGTATACGCAGGGGTGAAGTCCGGCAGGGCAATGCCCAACTCGCGCTCCGGCAAATCGCGCACATGGCCAACGGACGCGGCCACTTTCCAATCGACTCCCAAAATTGCCTGTACTTTTTTGACCTTGCCGGGTGATTCCAAAATGAGCAGATTCATAGTCACATCCTCATGCGTGTTGCGTGTGCTTCCGTCCCGGTGGGAGCCAGAGCGGCCCGATTCTTTTCGTCAAGTTCCATGCTCAAAGTGCTGGAAAAGGAGGCACACACATCCGCCAGAGAGCGGGCAGCGTCACTGTCCTGTTTGAGCACCTTGCTGAGAAAGTCAGGGTTTTGAAGCAGAATGCGGGCCTTGACCACATCCGCGTCCGCATCCTGAAATGCCTGAGCTGATGCCGCAGAGGACATCGGCGCGGGTCTGGGCATGGGATCGTCCGTACTTCTGGCTGCCGCAGCTTCCGCCAAAGCCTCTACAGGCGTGGTCATGTGCGCCCCAGTTACGGCATCACGCTGGGCTTGCTCTTCAATCAGTGCGGGCCAAGTTTCGCTACGCGGGAACCATGCCGCCTTCGGCTGCTCACCCATTTCAAACTGGTGCATGATGGTCAGTACCTTGGCCGCTTCTGCTGCCGCCTGAAACACGCCCTTGGCATCTCCCCCGGAAAACTTCTGGTTCCAGTGATTGATGTAGGCGGCGGAATTGCTTGCGGGCATGGGCAGGTCGAACTTTGCCCCGGCCAGCATGGAGAACATTTCCGCCCGCATTTCCTCAAAGGCGAAATTCTTGATGTTATGCGTCTGCTTTTCCTTGCGGTTCTCCCGATTAGCGTGGCCGGTGGCGTGATAGGTTTCATGCAGCTTGGTGGCGTAATATTCTTCGGGCACGGTGAAACGCTCAGGGAAAGGCATCTTCACTGTGTCGGCTGCGGGTTCATAGAGGGCATCACCGCCGTGATGTTCCACCGGAATACCTGTGCAGGCGATGAAGCGTTCCACAAAATCGTTGCGTTCAACCGTTGTCATGGCATGGGCTTGCTGCTCTTTCTGCGGAAATCCCTCTATTTGGGCGGCATTAAAGACTGTGAACGGATAAAACAGCGTCATGCGCTGCACATCTGGTATTTCCAACCCTTGTTCCTTTTGGGCAGCAAATTCTTTGAGCTGCTTGTCGGTGAGGTATTGCCACTTGCCGTCCTCGCCCACGATGAAGGCAATTTCTTCGGGCCGCAGGAGCTTGACGCCCTTCGCTCCTTTTTTGATCTTCATGTCGCGGGCAGGATGATCCCCCTGAAACTGCTGAAATTGCTTGAATGTCATCCATCTGTCGTCCGAAAAGCCGTTGACGATGCTGGTCAGCATGAGCTTGACCATGTTTGCCCCGCCGTACTCGCGCCCCGTGGTGGCGCAAAAGGGCATTCCCATCGGGCTGTCAGCCGTCCAGGGCTTTTGCCACTTGCCTGCCTTTTCGGCCAAGGCCAACATGTTTTCGGCAACAGAGTTGACGAAATCTTCTTGTACTTCCCGGCTGATCTGAAAGCGGTTTTTCTTTTCCGCAGACCGTTCCTGACTCATACAGCCTCCTGCACAGACACAATGACGGTATCCGGTTCTTCATGGGGAGAAATAAAGCCCGCAGTAAGGGTGTCTTCCCGGCTCATGAGAAAGGCTCCGGCGTCCAACTGCCGCTCGATGTCATCAGGCGAAAGCATGATATGTTCTTTCGCCTGACTGCGTACCGGTGCATCAAAAAGGCCGTAGCTGTTGCGGTTTTCGGTATTCATGCAAACCTCCATAGAAATATATTTTTATATATTGCATAGAAAACTATGTACTCATGCGCTACCAGCGGCAGCGTTGCCGCCATTGCACCTCGTTCTGCGTGGTCTCCCGCCGCCTGCCCATGAAGGCCACACGCAAAGCGCGAAAGCAGGCCAGCGGCGTCATACCCGTGCGTTGCACCAGATACAGGGCAACAATGGCCCCCCCGGCAACGGCAGCCGTCCACCATGCCCAATGGAACAGCCACAGGCCCAGCGGAAACACCGCGCGGGCATCCAGAATGAAGATTTTTGGGGTAATGGCGGTATCCCGCCAGAGTACGTCCTGTATCATTGTTCCTCCTTAGTTATAGGCTGTGATGTTTTGCGCTCCGCCATGATTGCTTGAGTGTTTTCTTTGGTGATTTTTCCTGCGTCATAGGCCGCTTGAGCCGCGTCCTGCATCCGTTGGCCGTATTTGATGAGCAGGGTTTCGCATGTCTGGATCAATCGCTCTTGCGGGGTATCCAGAAGCACTTCCCGAATTTCTGGCGTAAAGGCCAAAAACTCGCGCAGGGCAACACGCCCTTTACCGCCGAGCATGGGCACAAGGCGTTGGTTGACCACCAGCCGCAGACTGGAGAGCAGCGTCACCGTGACTTGCAGTCGTTCTTCCACGGGGAACACATTGATGATGCGTGAAAGGGTTTCGGGGACAGAACGGGTATGCACCGTGGAATATGCGGCAACGCCTGTTTCCGCACTTTCGATCATGCCGCGCAGTGTTTCCGCGTCACGGCTCTCACCGATGAGCACTACGTTGGGTGCTGTGCGGGTAGAATTACGCACAGCCCGGATGAAGGATTGCAGATGCTCAGGAATAGTGCTTTGCGAGACTGGCCCGCCCTGGTTGGGGATGCTTAAAAGGTCAAATTCAATGGGGGATTCATAGGTAGCCACGTTGCGGCCTCCTTTTTCAATGATGTGCCGCAAAATGGCGGCAAGCAGCGTGGTCTTGCCTGACCCCATGACGCCCGTGACCAGCACGAGGCCGTTTTCCGGGGTAGCGTGATCCAGAATGTTTTGTTCAACGCCCAAATCTTCAAGCCGAGGCGGCATGGAAGGAATGGTGCGAAAAACGATTTTGACGCCGGTGGAATATCCGTCCGCCACCGCGCCCGCATTGCCACGAAAGCGGCGGCGTACCCCTCTTGTTTCTTCTATCTGGTGGGCGAAGTCGTAATCGTCCTGGCTGGATTTGATATAGGCCGCCACGGAATTATTGCGCGTAAGCCGCTCCAATCCTGCCAACAGCTCGTCCGTAGTAATGGGGCGCGTGGTGATACGCTGCCACACCCCGTCTTTGCGCACCCATACCGGCTGGCCGGAGCAAAGCTGTATGTCCGACATGCCACTGCTGGTCGCCCAAAGCAGCATGTCGTTGAGATTGTCCGTCTCCCAGCGAATGCGCGGTTCACGCGGGTACATTTCAACGGCTTCAAACACGGTTCACTTCCTCTTGCCAGTGTGTGCGGGAACGGTTTGCACTGGAATGAAGGACGAAGGCGCGGTGATGCGGTAGACCTTCTGCCCGATATGCAGCTTGTTGCCGCCGTCCGTGGTCTTGCTGCCAAGCTCTGCGGAGGCCGTGTTGACCCGGCTCAAGAGATGCTGGGCCGTGAGTAGGTGGTAGAGCATCACACCGCGATAGATGCGCACCATGCGGGACACATTGTCGGCATAAAGATGATCTGCTTCTGTCAGCCCCTGTGCCCAGGCTTCGCGCACAGCAGTCCGCCAGATGAGCCGCTCTTTATCGTTCTTTGGCATGACGGCGGGATTGGGCTTTTCTGGCTCAGGGAAGCCGTCCGTCATAAGGAACTCGCGCCAGGTAGGCGCGGCAGCCACATAACGGGCAGGCGCAAGCAGATCATACGAGGTAAGCGCGGCGGTGGCGGTCTCGCCTGATTCAATGCGCATGGAAGCCCCGGCCCGCGTGAGCACAGGCGGCAAAATCAGGGCATCTCCCTGCGTCATCAGGAGTGGCCCAAAGTTGAAGGCAGTATCCATGATGGAACTGTGTTGTTCCGTGGCTGCCACAAGTTGCTTGTAGCGATACGTCATCGCCGTCTGGAAGGTGACAAGCTGGGCCGCTTCCTTAATGGCCGCAGGCCGCATGAGGCTGACGGCGGTTTCGTTCTTCGCTGCCCCCTTCATTTCAAGAAGTGCGGCCAGCTCTTCCGGTTCACCACGGCGAGGACTGCCGGCAGCATCGTCAGGCAGATGGACTGTGAGGGGCTGGCCCTCCTCACTTTTCACGGGAGCGACTGGCGGTGCAGGTTTTTCAGTGGTTGCAGCCACATTCGTCAGCGGCGGCATGGGCACCAGGGGCGCTGGTTCCTGAACATCATTTTTGACGGCGCATCCGCCAAGACACATCAGGAGCACTGCCAGCGTACAGAGTGAACGGTTCATGATTGCCCCCCGGTGCTGACTGTGCGGGCCAGAGTTATGACCCGGCCAATGGGGTCAACGCGCAGCACAGCCTGCGGCTGCACCTGCCAGGCAATGTCTTCCAGCAGCACATGGGCCGGACGATTCAAGCCGCGCACCACCACAGTCAGTATTTGCGCCGAGGGCTTGCCCGCTTCTTGATAGCGATAGCCAAGTTGCAGGCAGATTTCTTTGACAGCTCCTTCAGCCGGGCCAGTCCATGAGATGGACACCGGCTGGCTGAGGCTGGGATCAGCGGGCGGCAAAAGTGGCTGTAAGCCCTGCCCGCGCAGTTTTGCCAGCATGGCAAGTTCGCCGTGGGCAATCTGGGCCGCATCACCAAGGGTGACGGTCACAAAGTCAGCCGGATTTGTGGGGTCTTGTGTGGGCTTCTTTCCCGCACAACCCGCCAGGACAAAACAACAGATGATAAACGCGCATCTTCGCAGCATGAGAAAGCTCCTTATGTGTTTGTAGGTTTATAGAAATATATTTTTATATATTTCTATTTTTACAGTTGAATATATATTTATATAATGCTATGGGTTCTCTGGACAGCATCACCAAGGAGAACCTATGAGTAGCATCGTCATCGCCAACAAAAAGGGCGGCGTGGGCAAAACCACCACGGCGCAGAATCTGGCAGCAGCCCTTGCCGCCCACGGCAAAAAAGTGCTGGCCGTGGATATGGACGCTCAGGCCAATCTGACCCGCGCCTGGGGAGTGCCCCATGACGGCAAAAGCGTTCTGGACGTGCTCAGGAGCAAGGCCACATGGCAGGACATTGCCGTGCCGGTGGAAAAGGGGGCGGGCTGTGTCTTGCTTGCGCCAGCCAGCCGTCAGCTTGCGGCTATGCCGGAGGTTTTTGCTCAGGAGATCGGTAAGGAACTCTTGCTGAAAGAAGCGTTGGAGGCGGTGCAAGGCACCTTTGACGTGATCATCATTGACAGCCCGCCCTCGCTGGACTTGCTGGCTATCAACACCTATGCGGCGGCAGACGCCGTGGTCATTCCGGTGCAGACGGAGTTCCATTCCCTGGAAGGCCTCGCCCTCATGCAAGACGACCTGGAGCGGGTGCGCCGCCGCCTCAATCCTAATCTGGCGGTGCTTGGCATCGTCCCCACCTTCGTTGACCGCAGAAAGCGGCTGTGCCGTGACGTGCTGGATGTGCTCACCGAAAAACACGCGACTGACCTCACCCAGAGTGTCATCCGTGACAACGTGACCTTGGCCGAAGCCCCAAGCCACGGCCAGAGCATCTTTGCCTATGATGCCAAGTCGTATGGGGCGCAGGATTATGCCGCCCTTGGAGCAGAAATAGTAACCAGACTGGAGGCCCGTTATGGCGCGTAAGAAAGGCGGATTGGGGCAAGCTGCCCCCGTGGAACCGCAGGAAGATTTGCTCGACACTGTGTTCGGTGCGCCAAAGTCTGAGCAGAAATCCACACTAAAGACAGACACACCCCCGCCCGCCGCAGCGGGCAAAGACAAAGATGCCCCCAAAGGCAAGGAAAACCGAGTGGGCAAATATTTTCTCATCGACCGCGACCTGGCCAAGGCCATGAAGCTCTTTGCCGTACAGAATGACATGAAAGAAATCGCTGTCATTGAAGCCTCCCTACGCGCCTTTTTGGGCAAGGCCGACAACTGAGCACAGCCAGCTAGGGAAGGACTGAAAGCGGCGGCGGGAAAGCACGGATAGACGCCAGTAGGTGGTACACAGCCCAAGGCAACAGGGCACTACTATCAGCACCACGGCGAGCCATACGATTGTGCTATGGCTCACCATCAGTGCAGCGGAACAACCCAGCAGTGGCAGCGCAAAGATCGGAAGCCGCAAGCGCAGTTCCGCCAGCACATAGGGAATGTGCGTGGCGTCTTCAATGCCCCAGGCCTGAAGCACCCGTGCAAAGTCTTTTTCCATCGCGTCTTGTTCCTCTGGGGCGCGGTTGGCCTTGAAGTGTTGCAGGCGGTTCCGCAAATCTCCGCGCAATGCTGCCAAATGGGTGCTTGTGGGCTGTATCCGTGCCCTGAGAGCTTCTTTTGTTTTTTCAAGCATGGCTAACTCCTGAAATTATGCTCAGACAGGTTGTCTTTTGGGCCTGCCGCCCCGGCATTGCCGCCTCGGATGGTGCTACGCAGGCCCTTTGCGCCTTCAGCCCCTGACGAAACCGCATTGGTAGACCCCACAAACACGCCTTTGACGCCGCTTTGGTCTTCCTTTTCCCCAAGAGAATGGAATTGTTGGCCGATCCAGTTGGTCACATGCTCCGGCAGGTAGTGAATGAGGCTGAAGAACTTGTTGGCCGTCATAATCACCACGATGCCCAGAATCACGAGCATGGATATGGTGCCGGTAAGACCAATCACCTTGGCTTGCGAGGTTCCGGCAATGAACATTTCAAAGCTGGCCCCGATGAGTCGCCCCAGCACATTCATGAGGATGACCGCGCAGAAGAACCCGGCCACCATGAGCGGCGGGCGTATAACAATGCCGAGCAAGAGCAGATAGCCGCGCCTGCCGTGCTGCCCGGCTGCCCCATCCCCTTCGGGCAGGGCATGGGCGCACAGCCACAGCGGAGCGGCCACAAGCGATTCCACAATGAGGATTACCCAGCCGGTAAGCGCGGAAACCCAGCGAATAAAAGGAATGGCCGGAAGGTAGTAGGCCAGGGCTAGGCCGTAGAGCAGCAGGGGCAGAAAGACGGAAAACAGGACAAAGGCGATATATTTGTCCAGATTGGGAATAGCACTGCCAATGAAGGGAATGGCTTTGCCCATTGCGTGTGTGACATCAAGAACACCCAACGCAGCAGCCAGGCCCCAGGCCGTGCCGATGAGATAATCCCCCACGTTGGAGACAGCCATAATGGGATCTTTGCTGGAGAGCTTTTCCACCGCAATGGGCAGAATGTTGGCACTTACCAGGCTGTTCAACGTAGAACGCAGCCAGTTACCCACATCACCGAGTGCCCGAGTTTCGTCTGTCACCGCAGGGTGCGCCGTGGTGTCGGAAATGCCGCGCCGCGTGGCATAGGCCGTCTTAATGTAATTGGCCACCCGTTCTTTGATCGCTTCATAATCCTGCAAGCCAAAGTTCATGGCGTAGAGTTCGGATGCCGTGTATTCACGCGGCGCATACGAAATGCCGGAATACATAGCTTCGCGCACTTCCTGATTGATCCAGGCGATAGACCAGTAGGATGAACCAGCAATAAACCAGCCGTACTGTTTGGAAATGTCCTGAAAGTCATGCAGCTTGCTTTTGAGCTGGCCCTGCTTGGCATAGCTTTGCAGAGAAGAAAGGATGGTCGCGTTTATGCTGTTGGCAGCCGAGTGCAAAGCCAGCGGGTCAATGGCGTCAGCAGGAGTATCAGGATTGGCAAGCTGGCTAGCCACCGAAGAGAGCGACGACACCGCCGTGCCCACGGCATTGACCTTGCCCCGGCACAGCGCGTCACCCTCGTCCACGCATTCCACCATGATGGTGCCGGAATTACCGTTGAACGAAAAACGATATTCGCCGCCTGATCGAATCCAATTACCGCTGTAGTTCCATTTTCCCCCAGGAGAAATGCCGAGGCCTCGTCGCTCGTTAAGGTAGTATTGCAAGGTCAAGGATTCCAGCGAACCATTGGCAATGGCGGCATAATGGGTCACATTCTGGTCAGGAGCCTGTATAGTGATCTGCCCGCCGTGCTCGACAAAGTAGTCTGTGCCCAACTCCCAGACGAAATTGCCCAAGTTGATGGAAAAGCCGATGCAGGCCAGAATAGCTACCTGAAAGAAACTCAGCCCTTTGAAGATAGGAGCCAGTGCCCCCATTGCCCCCACAAAACGCAGCGGCATCCACAGTGAACTGTAGCGTTTGCCAAAGGGCGTTCCCTCGTGGGCCGTGCCTGCCACAGCCATAGCCAGCACCCAGATAAACAGAGCCGAAATGGTTGCCAACGCCACTATGTTGAAAGCACTGAACAGTTGCAGCATGAGTTCCGCAGCTTGCGAACCGCCAAGCCCCTGGCCCCATGCGTCCCAGCCTTGCCCCAGCAAGGTGTCCAAAAACTGTTTGCTGGCGTCACTTTTGAGCAACACTTCAGAGGTTGCGGGGATGTCGGGTGAAGCGGCCATAGGGTATCCTTGCGTTATATTTTTGATAGAAATATATTTTTATATATTTCTATTGTTGTGCCCCAACCATGCGGGCATACAGATCATTGAGTTCACGGCCTGTGGTGCCGTCCATGCGAGTCAGATAGTCCAGCGCGGTGATGAAGCTCATGCGGTCAAGTAATTCGTTGTTCTTGCGGGTGAGTTCAAGCTGCATGGCCTGCATCATGACTATTTCCCGTAGCAGTCCGGCTTCCGTGGCGGTCGTCACCTGATTGAACCAGTTGGGATTGCCGAGGCGCATTTGACTGAGCAGCTTGAACAGCCCGGCCTCAGACATTTTGCCATTTACAAGGCCGGGAGGCGTACCGCTGCCGCCCGCTTCCTGCCACTGGCTCTTCGCCCAGGCTGTTACGTCATCGGGCAGCGTGGGCGCGTGTGTGGCCACATGACTATTGAGGACATCCATAGCCACAGCCAGCCGCCCTTCATGGATTTTGCGGGCAGCGGTATACGTCTGGCCGGAGGGGGTTTCTTTTTGGGCTTCCGTGACCACGGGCAAAGGCCGGGGATTCGCCAGACTTTTGATGGATTCGTGGGCCTGTGAGAGCTGTTCGTCGGTGATGGTGTTTTCCAGAGGAAAGAGTGAATCCACCATTTCTTGTTCCGAGGGATGGCCTTCATCCAGCACACGCCCCAAGTATTCCACGGGCCGTGCATCCGCCTTGTTGGAATACTCCAACTGTTTGCTACGCATAGCCTGATGCACCTGACGAGAAGCCTGCGCACCAAGCTGCACTCCGGCACCAAGGGACGTTGCCCCGCACAACCCAGTGGGCTGCGCGGCCTTGCCATACAAGTCCTCAGTACGCGTGGCTTCGCCCGCCGTAGCCTGCCCCTTAATCATGGCAGCATTGCTTTCTTTTAAGCTGATGATGGCCCGCACAATCGTGGCACTTTCCGTCTTGATGGTGCCAATGATGCTTTGCGCCGCAAGGAGGATTTCCGAGCGAATGGCCGTAGCTTCTGCTGTAGTGTTCAGGTTGACCGTCTGGATGGTCTCCATCTTCGCCATTGTGAGCATGGCGTTGATGGAGCCGCAGTCGCACCCTGCCGCCAAAGCCTGCGCAGGAAGTGCAGACAGCAACAAGGTCAGGATCAGTTTTTTCATGATGTCCTCACAGAGTTGGCGATTTCGTGGACGATTTCCTGAATCACGTTGACCACGGCATCGTCGGCACCGGACTGGTCAGTGACCTGACGGCGGCGGCGTTCCACCTCGGACTTTGCCGAGCCACCCGGAAAACGGGCCGCCAGACGCCGCAAGGCTTCAGCAGGTTCCATGCGTTTGTAGAGATGATTGCGGATAGCCACGTCTTCCGTGGTGGTGGAGAAGGCCCACAGGGCTTGTCCGCCGATGGTCAGGCTAAGCACCAGTTGTGATTTACCGGCACCCGTGCGAAAAAGTGCCACCAGATTGGCACCAGCCGGGCCGGGTTTGCCCAAGTGCCCAAGCGCATGACGGCAAGAACCGTTCAAGCCAAAGCGTTCGGCCATGTCCTTGATGCTGTCATCCGTTCCAGCTCCAAGAATGACGATGGTAGTAGCCAGTTCAATGATGATTTTCGGAATATCGTCGATGGACTGCGTATACAGACCGATGGAAAGGTTCCATTTGCGCGATTCCCGCGCCATTGTGGTCATATCCGCTTCAAGCTGGCCTGAGACGGAGGTGTTTTTGGTCACGCGATGCGCTTCGTCGTAACTCAGTCTTTTTTGGCAAATATCTACTTGATATAATTTAATAAAAATTTTTTTGAAAAAAATTTACCCTGCCAGTTACCCCAAAAAATTCGGGATAGCTGAGGACGTTTGCGGACGGGATTAGACAGAAGGGAGCGGGACTCGGAAAAATTGGGCAACTGGAGTGGGACGAAAAAGCGGGGTAAACGTATTCCATTTTAAGGCATTTTTTGATAAGCACATCGGAGAAGCACAGCTAATGCTCATAATTTCAAAATGCGGAGACGGGATTTAAATTACCTATTTAACTCTCTTAATTTATACGGCATATTTAGAAAAATAAATTTTATACCCCTAAAAATTTTAGCTTTGAGTGGACATTTTAGGGTTTGCCCGGACAAGCTCTAGGTGTAGAGTGTCAACACGTTGTTCACCCTCCGTTCAGCCTTGAGGCTGGAGGTTTTCTGCCAAGAGCCGTATGCGGACGCACAAAGTTGTAGCGATGCGTCCAGACCGGCAAGTTCGCTGTTCTTTTCTCTGAGTGGGTATACGTGTGTGCGTATGCCCACTCTTTCAAGGCCGTCCTGATAAAGCGTTCCGCCTTGCCATTGGTTTGAGGCCGGTAAGGTCGGGTCCGTTTATGCTTTATGCCAAACTCCCGGCACGCATCCCGGAATTTTTGGGATTTATAACACGCTCCATTATCCGTCAGTACTCGTTCCACTTTTATGCCGTGGGCGCTATACCAAGCTACCGCAAACCATAAAAACTCTATCGCTGATTCCGCGGTCTCATCCGGGAGCACCGCTGTATACGCTGCCCTGGACGCATCATCCACGCAGACGTGTAAGTATTCCCAGCCTGGGTGGCGGCGACGGACTTGCCGTGTTCCTGCTTTCTTGTGGCCAACGCCGTCAATCTTGCCCAGTCGCTTGATATCCAGATGCAGCATTTGCCCGGGCTTTTCCCACTGGTAACGCTGGATGGGCGCTTTTTCCTCCAAAGATGAAATCCGGGAGCAGCCGAGTTTACGCAAGGCCCGGAACACGCTGCTGCGGCAAAGGCCAAGACGTAACGCAATTTCATCACCAGTCAGGCGCTCTTTGCGCAAAGCCAAAATGGAACCAAAATCTTGTTCCGTCAGTGTGCCCCGGCATCGCTTCGGGCGAGAACTTCTGTCCGCAAGATTCTCAAAGCCTCCCTGCCTGTAGCGGCTCATCCACTTTCTGGCGGTACGCAGGCTTACACCAAAACCCGCCGCAACTGCGGCTGCGGGCTTTTCGCTCATCCGCCGGATCATTTCCTCTCGACCGCGTGCAGTCAATTTGGCATTCTTATGGCTGTTCACCCTGTCCTCGGCTCGGTTTACTGTTGTCTGTCAACTCCAGCTTTACCGGCTTGAGGCAGGGTGAACAACCTATTGGAACATTACATCTAGGTTTGAACATAATAAAATTGGGGGCTGTCCTAGCTAAGAAAAAAGAGCTAGGATAAGACCATGTATGAAAGACGCAGCAGACTAAATTATCGGCAACAGGCCGAACTCATAAAATTTTTTGTGGCTGGTGCCACGGCAAGGGCTGCCGGAGAAATGGCAGGAGTAAACCGTAACACAGCCACATCCTATTTCATGCGTTTGCGACGTCTCATTGCTTCGCATCTCCCCAGTTATCGACTGTCCGGTGAAATAGAAGCCGATGAAAGTTACTTTGGAGGTGTAAGAAAAGGTAAAAGAGGACGGGGAGCTGCCGGAAAAATAGCTGTTTTTGGTTTACTGAAGAGAAACGGCAGAGTTTACACGGCAATCATTCCTGATGCCCGCACTGAAACACTTCTCCCCATCATCAAAGAACAGGTGGAACCCGACAGTATAGTCTATACGGATACATTTTCAGCTTACAATGCCCTGGATATCAACGGATTCCATCATCATCGCATCAATCATTCCCAGAAGTTTGCGGAACAGCATAATCATATCAATGGAATAGAAAATTTTTGGAATCAGGCCAAAAGGCACTTGCGTCGCTTTAACGGTATCAAGCCTGAACACTTTTACTGGTTCCTCAAGGAATGCGAATGGCGTTTCAATGGAGGCAATCATAAACAGCTCCTAACTCAGCTAACTTATTGGGTAAAACAAGCAAAACATTAGTCTTAACTAGGACAGCCCCTAAAATTGAAAAAAATTTTCAAGCTGGACAGGCATAATCAAAAAATATTTATTCCTAAATAATTTCTTAACAACTCTCCTGTAAATCTGAGCTCAAGACGGCTGGCAACCCGCTGAATGTAGCCGGTCCCAGCAGGCAACACGCTTGAGTGTTCATTTTTACATACCTGGAGGGTATTATGAAAAAGCTTCTTTCCATTCTCAGCATTACGGCCATTATCTGCTCACTGTCCTTAAGCCAGGCCATCGCCATGGAAGCCAAGTCCGGCGACATGAAAAGCGACAAGACCATGATGGACAATGGCATGAAAAAAGACGGCGCCATGGGGAAAGACCATAAGATGATGGACGACGGCATGAAAAAGGACGGGATGATGAAAGATAAGGGCATGAAAGACGACAAGGGTGTGATGAAAGGCGACAGCATGAAGAAAAAAATGTAGCTCCCAAGCTGCCGGTGGTGAGCGGGGCCTTTGCCTTGGCCCCGCTTTCCACCGTTAAAACAGGGGAGCCGGAGGCCAAATTCTCCATTGTGCCTCCGACGCCTAGAAGCTAAGTTTGGCGAAAGCTGTGGAGAACTCCCTACTACGCTGAACAGCAGGTGTTTATGTACAATATTTTGGTAGTGGAAGACGAACTGAAAATCGCCCAAACCGTGATGGACTACCTTCGCCGCGAGGGCTACGCGGTGCTCCACGCCGCGACCATCGCCGAGGCCTTGAAACTCGTCAGTTCCGATATCGACCTCATCGTACTCGACCTGATGCTGCCCGACGGCCAGGGTGAAGACCTTTGCGCACACGTGGTCGGCCTCTACAACACGCCTGTAATCATGCTCACCTCGAAACGTAGCGAGCAATCCAGAATCAACGGTTTCGCCTCTGGGGCCGACGACTACCTGGCCAAGCCTTTCAGCCCGCGTGAGCTGGTGGCCCGGGTAAAGGCCGTGCTCAAACGCTGTCGCCCGATGGAGAACGTCATCCACTTGGGCAAAAACATTGCAATCTACATGGATAAACATACGGTCAGCAAAAACGAGACGGAAATCAAGCTGACCCCCAATGAATACAAGGTGTTGCTCTGCCTTGCCAGCAACAGCAAAGCCGTGGTCAGCCGCGACAAACTGGTGGAATACATCGATTCGCCGGATGCCATGGATCGTATTGTGGATGTGCATATTGCGCACCTACGCCAGAAGCTTGAAGACGACCCAAAAAAGCCGGAGATTATCAAAACCGTTCACGGCCAGGGCTACAGCCTGGGGGTGGAGCGCCATGCGTAAAAACAAGCCATTCCGCAGACTCTTCACGGCCTATTTTGTGGTGATAACGGGCATCACCGTGGTTGTATTCATCTTTTTCGGCCTACATATCATCGACCGCTTCTTTTCCTATTACGTGGACAAGGTGCATGAAGAGACCCAGCACATGCTGGTCATGCAGGTGGCCATGCACTACAAGATGTATGGTAGTTGGAACGGCTATGACGGCAGCGAGACCGGGGCCGCAGCCAAACTCTCCGGCGATTATTTTACCATAACCGACCTGGCCGGAAACACTGTTTACACCAGTGAAAAAGGCGTGGAGCGCTGTTGCGCCAACCCCAACCACAAGTACACGCGGGTCAGGCTGCCCATAACGGTTGACGGCAAAACAGTTGGCGAACTTACGGCCGGCTATTTCAGCAACCACATCAGTTCACCCGAAGCCGATGCATTCCGGGGCGGCGGCATTTGGCTGGTGGTGCTTTCAATAATCTGCATCAGCGTGGTGGGCGCGGCCATCTCCATGCTGTTCTTTTACCGGCTCTCCAAGCCAATCCGGCAAATTGCCGTGGCGGCCAAGGATATTTCGACCGGGCACTTGCAAACCCGTATAGCCATCAAGGGCAATGTGGCCGAAATGCACGAGATCGCGGATTCCATCAACGCCCTTGGCGAATCGCTGCTTAACCAGGAAAAATTCCGGCAGGAGCTAATCGTCAGCCTTTCGCACGAACTGCGCACGCCACTGCAAATTTTGCTTAGCCAGCTTGAAGCCATGCTCGACGGCATCTACGAGGCGGACAGGGAACGGCTTGAGGCAATGCGCGCCGAAGTTGCCCGCACCGGCGAGTTGCTTAACGAGCTTGAAGACCGCCTGATTTACGAAAACGACGCCTTTGATCTGAACATTACCCAGGTAAACGTTTCCGATCTGGCCCACAGGGTCGCCATCGGCCACGAGGGCGGCTTCGCGCAAAAAAAACTGGATTTTATCTACAATATTGAGCCGGACGTGATTATCGAGGCAGACTCGGTACGTCTGGCCCAGGTGCTGATTAACCTGCTTTCCAACTCCATCAAGTACACACAGGCTGGCGGGGCCAGCCTAAGCCTCAAACGCGAGGGCCGGAACGTCGTAATCGAAATAACTGACAGTGGCGAGGGCATGGATGAAGAAACGGCAAAGAATATCATCAACCGTTCCAGTCAGGCTTTCAAGGCGGTAAACAGCAAGGGCGTTGGCCTTTATATCGCCAAGCTCATCGTGGACAAACACGGCTGGGCGCTCGACATTGAGAGCCATAAAGGCCGAGGAACCACGGTCAGAATAATCATGTAACGAGGCCGCGCGTGGTCATGCAATAGAGTAATATTATGGAAATGCTCACAATGGGATTTGTAGCCACGGTGTTTGCCGCTGGCCTTCTATCTTTCTTCTCGCCATGCGTGCTTCCGATCTTGCCGGTGTATTTCGGCTATCTTTCCGGAGGCGTTAACTCCGCACAGGAGCAAGACAACACCAGCCTTTTTAAAGCGTTTGCCTTTGTTGCGGGCCTGGCCGCTTCCTTTTTCATTCTTGGTTTCGGAGCCGGAGCTTTGGGCGGGCTCATAAGCAACAGATGGTTCTTTATGGCTTGCGGTGCAATAATCATCGCCTTCGGACTGCATCAGACCGGATTGATCAGCATCCCCCTGCTTGAACGGGAAAAAAAGCTGGATGTGGCTTTCAATCCACGCAAAGGTTTGATCGGCGCGTTTGCCCTCGGCTTTCTTTTCTCTTTCGGCTGGACGCCCTGCGTAGGGCCGGTGCTGGGGGCAGTGCTCGGCATTTCCTCACAGCAAGGCAGCGCCCTTACCGGTGGCGGGCTGCTTTTGGTCTATGCTTTCGGCCTGAGCCTGCCCTTTGCCGTGCTGGCCCTTGGCTCAAGGAGTCTGTTTGGGCGCATCAAAGGCATATATCCGCATTTTCCCAAAATAAAAATTGCCGGGGGTATCCTGATCATCCTTATGGGTTGCTGGATGATTTGGGGGCAAATCACGTTGCTGAGGGCCGGGCAGAATGAGCCAGTCTCAAACTCTGAAAGGCATCCCGCCCGCATGCAGGCCCTTAACGCCGCCCCGGCCAGCCTGGACGATTTCCGGGGCAAGGCTGTGTGTATAAAGTTCTGGGCTACCTGGTGCCCGCTCTGCTTGGCCGGTCTCGAGGATTTTGCGGCATTATCCGCCGAGTATGCCGGCTCAGAAGATATAGCCGTTATCTCCGTGGTCGCTCCCGGCCTGAACGGCGAGGTAGGCAAGGATGATTTCACTGCCTGGGCCAAGGCGCAGGGCCTGTCTTTCCCGATTTATTTCGATGAGAACGGCGCTTTAACCAAGGAATTCGGAATCAGAGCCTACCCTACTTTCGTCTATCTGGGAAAGGACGGCAGGCTGTTCAAACAAAGCGTCGGAGACGAATCCAACGAGCGCGTCATTAAGGAACTTTCAAACCTCGGCGCGCAAGAGAGGTGATATTATGAAAAAAAATATACTCATGCTGGCTGCGGTCATACTCGGCTCAGGCTTTTTTGGCGTAAGCGCCCAAGCAACTGAACCCCTAAAAGATGCCTATTTCGCAGGTGGCTGTTTCTGGGGTGTGGAAGAATATTTTTCGCGTATTCCGGGTGTGCTTGACGTCACCTCCGGCTACGCCAACGGGAATACTGAAAAACCAACTTACAGGGAAGTCTGCTCGGGAAAAACCGGCTATGCCGAGGCCGTGCACGTCAGCTACGACCCGGCCAAAGTAAGCCTGGAAACATTGACCAAGCAGTTTTTCAAGATCATCAACCCCATCAGTGTGAACAAGCAGGGCAACGACCTGGGCAGCCAGTACCGAACCGGCCTGTATTACGCCGATGAAGCCGACAAGCCGGTTCTGGAAAAGGTCTGGAAAGAGATACAGGGCAAATATTCGCAGCCTCTGGCTGTGGAGCTTCTACCCCTGAAAAATTACTATCCGGCCGAGGAATACCATCAGGATTACCTGAAAAAGAACCCAGGCGGCTATTGCCATATCAGCTTTGACAGTCTCAAAGATATTCCTGCAAGCGACAGAGACTCGCTGGACGCAAGCAACTACTCTAAGCCGCCGGCCGAAGAGCTGAAAAAGCTGCTCAGCCCGGAACAATACAATGTAACCCAGAAAAACGGCACTGAACGGGCCTTTTCAGGCCGGTATTTGGATAATGAAGAGCCGGGCATATATGTTGACGTGGTAACCGGCGAGCCCCTATTTTCTTCCGCCGACAAGTTTTACTCCCGCTGCGGCTGGCCCAGCTTCACCAAGCCCATCTCGCCGGTGGTGGTCACCGAGCACAAAGACAGAAGTTTCGGTATGCTGCGCACCGAAGTACGCAGCCGGGTCGGCGACTCGCATCTCGGCCATGTCTTCGACGACGGCCCGAAAGACCGTGGCGGTTTGCGCTATTGCATCAACAGTCTGGCGATACGGTTCATCCACTATGACGACATGGACAAAGAGGGGTACGGAGATTTGAAAAGCGCCGTGAAGTGATGGTCTTAGTGTCTGAAGCCAGCCTACCGGCTTTAGATAAAACACGGAGAGCGCCTTGTTTGAGGGCGCTCTCCGTGTTTCAGCGCATTCTCATACGGTATTGCGGCTGTTCTTCCGGCGGCTTGGGTTTCTGCCGCTCGGCTTCAATCCGCTCCGCTTCCCTCTGAAACGTCTGTATGAGTTCTTTTGTGGGCTTGGCCGCCGCAAGGTCAATATCTCCGGGTGCGCCAAAGGCGTACCAGACCATGCGCCGGGCATAGTCTATCCAGTCGCGGTTTTCTTTCTCCCGCCGGAGCGGACGGGCCTGCCTGTACATTTCATTGGCGGTTTCCTGCGGGGTGTATCCGGCAAGGCGCATGTGCAGGGCAAGCAGGCTGTCCATGCGGGAAGCGTCGATAGCTCCGGGATTTTCCTTTTGCAGAATTTCCAGACAGGCGCGGTACGGCGCGGCCAGACTGCCGATTTTGGGAAACTCGAATTTTCTGACTTCCATATCCGGCCTTATGCGCTTCCTGAAGCGCCAGAGATTGGCAAGGCGGTTGCTTTTCCGCCCAAGCCAATATTTGAAGCTGCCCAGCGGCGTGGGCTTGGGCGTTTCTTCCCGTAGCCGTTCCCTTTCTTCCCGCTGTTGCTCCTTGAGAAAATGCCGGGCAATGTTCAGCATGGGGAGGCCGTGCGGCGCGAGGGCGGCAAGGCTCTTTCGCCGCTGTTCCCGCTGTCGCTCCCGTATTCGCCGCCTGTCGGCGGCAACGCGCTTCCTGCCGCTTCTCCGGCGCTCCGCTTCATCGGCGCGAGCCTGCCGGTACTCCCGCCATTGCTCGATGAAAACTTCGCTGACCGGCTCCGGCTCAATTTTCGGCATGTCCTCCGCTTCCGGCGGGTACACTCCGGCTTTATACTCGCCAAGCCGTTTGCAGAGCCTGGACAAGCCGAAATTGCGGTCTATGGACGAGGCTTTGACGGCTGTTTCACCCACAAACACGATTGCGCCTGACCCTTTCTTTTCAAAGCGCAAGCCGACCGCCGCCAGTTTTTCATGCAGTTCTTTCCAGCTTCCGGCAGTCTTGATGATTTTGTGGCCGCGCTCCTGGGCGATACGCATGGCCGATTTTTCGCCGGTAGCGTTTTCAAAGTCTTCGGCCTTGGCCGTGGGCTTGACGGTTTGCGGCATTTCAAGAAACGGTATCTGCTTTATATTGCGCACTATCTCGCCTTTTTCGTTGACGCGATAACGGGCTTTTTCCTGACTTGCCCAGCCCTGCTTGTGGGTTATGAGGGCCGCTATCCTGTGGCCTTCCTCAATGTCAAAACCCCGGTGCGGCTGAACCGTTTTCATGGTGTAGGGGTTTGTCCGGTTGACGGCGATATGCACATGATAATTGCCGGTGTTCCCGTGCAGGGTGTAAAACGCCTGATGTTCCTGTAAACCCATGCGTTCAAGAAAAATATGCGCGGCCTCGTCAATCTGTTCATGGCTCGGCAGTTCGTTTTCCTGCCAGGACATAACCCAGTGGGCAATCGGCATTTTGCTTTGTACGGATTCCTCGGCAAGAGCAATCATTTCATTTTTTTGCGCCGCCAAAGTCCCTGTGATGAAGTTCAACGCTCCTGAATACATCAGCTTGTCGTTGCCGTATTCGTCCTTTTCGGCAAAGATGTAGTCCACCAGGGCGGCTATCATGGTCGCCTTGGGCTTCTCAAAATTGGTGCGCTTCAGCTTTTTCAGGATCATTATCTTTCGCTCAATCTCTCAATGACCGCCCGTATGGCGTTCAGGGTCGCGCTCAATTCCGCAAGCTCATTCCTCCCGCCTTTTTCCCTGACCGCTTCAAAATTGTATTTGAGCAAGCCGCCAAGTCGCCGCAACTCCCGGATGGTCTGGCCGTCCGTCTTGGCGACAAGCGGTCTGCCCCCAAAGAACAGGCGGCGCATGTATTCGGAAACGGAGATTCCGGCGATTGCCGCCTGTCCGCTCAAACGCGCGTCCTCCTCGCCGGTAAGCCTGAGCGTCCGGCGGCACTGAAAACGCGCGAGGGTCTTGTCTTTTGCTTTCATGCCTTTCCTGCCTTTTCAGCGCGTGAGAAGCGAAGCGCCGAATGCGCTGTGGAGTCCAGAGGCGCAGCCTTTGGCAAGGTGTGTGGCTGTCGTCAGACAGCTACCAACTTGTGAAGAAAAACCGCAATCGTTATGCAAAACAACCTCCATTCAATCCAGTAATCAGCGCATGACGCTTTCCGCTGAATTTTGTTTGGAACATATATGAGATTTTTCTTTATGTGCAAGCAAAAAAGGCAAATGGACGGTATTATTCTTTTGAGTACAATAGCCATTTTCTGTATGATGAAACATGATTTTTCACTTCATAAAAAAGTTACTGTGCATATTTGTGCGCTACAGTCTTTTCTGTGCATTACTGTACAATGCCGTCTTGCCCTTGGTACTTGAAAATAAAGTCGCAATTATGATATGTCTGTTCGCAAAAATCAGTTTCGCAACAGGAGATAAGGCAATGGGAAAAGCGCAACGCTACACAATGGAACAGATTCAGGCCGCGCAAAAATCATTGCGGGGGCTGGCGGTGAAAAACGCCGGAAAGACCAGAGCGGAAACGGTGGAGTTTCTGGCGGCGGATATTCGCAAGGCCGTGGAGCAAGGTTACAGCCTGAATGAAATCAGGGACACTCTCGCCAAAGCGGGCATATCGGCTCCGCTCTCGCGCATGAAAGCTCTGCTTGGGCAAGGCGAGGGTGGAAGCGGCGCAAACGGTCGGGGATATGCCGGAAATTCCGGGCAAGCCTGAACCGGAAAGCATGGTCACGGCTCAGGCTGATACTGCCGTGACTACTGACCTGCCCGGCGGGAAAAAGTGCAGTTATTTTTAACTGTGAAGGGTAAAAGCGGTTTCAGAAAAGGCGTGAGCGTATTTTGCCTTTCGGCCTTTCGGCCTTTCTGCCTTTTGCTTGTGTGGAGTTTTTTTGTTCGGAAGCCCCCTGCGGAGCGTTTTTTCGTCCCGTCGCCCGCGAAGCGGAAACGCCGGAAGCACGGCGGCGAATGTCAAGGCCGGGCAAAGCCCGCCCGCATAGCGGGTTGCCTTGACAGAGCCGCCGCTTCCGGCACAGTTGCGGGCGTGACGGGCGAAAACAGGGGCAATTTTCATTTCTGCTTTTCGTCCTTTTTCTCCTCCGCTTTTTGTTGTTCCCCCGTCAGTTCCCTGAGCGTTTTGGCAATGTCCGAGGCTTTCCAGACCGTTGTTTTGGGGCCGATTTTTATCGGCTTTGGGTACTTGCCGCTTTTGCAACCTTGCCACCATGCGCTTCTGCTTATGGGTATAAGCTCCAGCACTTGCGAGATTCGCAAAAGCGCGTCTTCGTTTATGGTTTGTGACATACTTTCCTCCGTTGGTTGTGGGTGTTGTTTCAAAAATTGTTTTCATACACCACCAAGACTGTTGCGCGTTTTTTCGCGTAATTCATCAAGGTAGTCGGCCCATTCCTGCATCATCTTCCGCCGTTCAGGCAGATATTCGGCGCGGTTGTATATGCCGCGAATGATGTTTCTTGGAACGTGCGCAAGCTGGCGTTCTATCCAGTCAGCGTTATAGCCAAGCTCGTTAAGCATGGTGGAGGCCATAGACCTGAAGCCGTGCGGGCACATTTCATCAGTGTCAAAGCCGATGCGCCGTATTGCCCCAAGCAGGGCTGATTTGCTCATGCTCCGCTTTTCTGTTTTGTAGTTGGGGAATACATAAACGTCATTGCCGGAGTAGTTTTGCATTCTCCGCAGTATCGCTATGGACTGGCGGCTCAGGGGTATCAGGTGGTCGCGGGACATTTTCATGCGTTCCGCCGGAATGCGCCACAAAGCGTCATCAAAATCAATTTCCCGCCATTCGGCGTTGCGCAGTTCGCCGGTGCGGCAAAACGTGAGCGCCATAAGTTGCAAGGCGCTCCGCACAACAAGAGTTCCGGGGTAGTTGTCCAGGGCAATCAGCAAATTGCCCACGGCTTCCGGCGTGGTCTGCGAAGGCAGGTTTCGGCGTATGCGCGGGGCAAGCGCGCCTTTCAGATCCGCCGCCGGGTCGCGCTCGGCGCGGCCGGTAGCAATGGCGTAGCGGAAAACGCACGAACAGATTGTACGCACACAATGCGCTATGTCCCTCGTTCCCCGCGCTTCGATTTTTCGGAGTATCGCCAATACTTCCGGCGCGGAAATTGTGTTGACGGGTTTTGAGCCTATGGCCGGGAAGAGATTGCGCTTCATGCGGCAAAGGTTGGTCTTGGTGTATGCTTCGCTCCATTTGTCGCGCTGTTGCTCATACCATTCCATAGCAACCAGTTCAAAAGTGTTCTGGTAGGCGACTTTTTCCTGTTTACGCTGTTCTGACGGGTCAATACCGCTTTCAAGCGTCTTGCGGGCCTGTTCGGCGCGTTCTCTGGCGTCCTTCAGGCTGACGGTGGGGTACAGGCCAAGGGAAATGAGTTTTTCCCTGCCGTGAAACTGGTATTTGAACCGCCATGCTTTTGTGCCGTTGGGGGACACGAGCATGAAAAGTCCCTTGCCGTCGAACAACTTTTGCGCCTTGTCGCCGGGCTTTACGGCTCTGAGGGCTGTATCGGTCAATGCCATTGGGGTAATCCTCCGTGTTGAGATTGATTTACCCCATACGCTACCCCCAAAAATGGGGTATGTCCATGCGTCCAAGAAAATCCATGTATATCCAAATTTTCAAATTTATCTTGTATTATCAATATGTTTTATATCAAAACGGATGATATTTTTCTGCGATAGTCCTCTTCGTAACAAAGCCTTTTGGGGTCTTCCCGAATGGCTTCAATGCGTTCAGCGTGGTAGGCTTGATAGGCCTTGGGCATCAGCTCCACATCGGTGGGCATGAGAAAGAAACGGCTGCCGAGCACATGGCGGGCCAGCATGTACATGATGGCCGACTGCCTGTCCTGAATGTCCGTGCCGCGTGTGGCCACTTCGTCAAGGTCGAGGCTGACGATCTGTGCATCCCCCAGGTCAAAGCGTGTCGGCTCCTTCAGCACCACATAGGCTTCAGAGGCGTCCACCAGCGCGGTTCTGGCTTTTTCGCGGATGTCCTTGTCATAGCCGTAAAGGATGCCCTGATTCAGGGCGATCTGTGTGGCGATGTCCGCCAGCACAGGCACGGCATAGCGTTGCGCCTGAATGGCTTCATGGACATGCCCCCGCTCAAACAGGGCATCCACCACTTCCCACCAGGTGGTGAGGTGGTCGATAGGCACATTTTCCTGAAGCAGCAGTTGGTGCAGCTCCGGCAGAATGTTGGCCCGATACGGCCTGGCCTTGTTGCCGGGGGCCAGCTCTTCATAGGCGCAGTCAATGGCCCGCATCATGATGTTGGGCACAGCATCGGGCGGGGCTTTTTCTTTGACGGGTGTTGCCAGCAAGGACAGCAGGTTTTTCAAAAATTCCTTGTGCGCCGGGAGCGGATAACGGCAGCCCAGCGGCGTATCAAAGGGATTGATGGAATGCTCCTTGGTCATGCGGAGACGATGGTAGGCAGCCAGGTGCTTTTTGTTCTCCGGCAGATTTTCCTTGAGCAGGGTTATCAGGCCGGAACTGGACGGCCCCACGTCGATGATGGACACCCACGGCAGACGGGAAAGCCCGGCCTGCATCACAAAGGCAAAATTCAGGGCGTTGAGGAACACGGACTTGCCCCCGCCCATCGGGGCAACACCCAGGTCGATCCAGGCCGCCTGTTCCGAGGAATTGGGGGCAAAGGGAATGAGCTTGCCGTCTTGTGTACGCAAGAGGAGTGAACCGCCCTTCCACGGAGAAGCTGACCGCTGGGGCAACATACCGAGGGCGTCATCCAGCGGAGCCGCAGTTATGGGGGCCGGGCTGGCGGGCATGATAGCCGGAACTGTGGCCGAAAGCCCCAACAGCGGATCGCCCACAGCCTCGGTCACGTCCGTGGTGCCCCAACCCTGAATGGCCTTGGTCAGTTCCGCCATGCGCCGCCGCAAAAGGCCGTGGGCTTGCGGCAGCGGCACGGTCTGGCAGGAAGCCCAGGTGCAGAAGGCTATGCGAAAGCGGATGCAACACACCCCGGCCAAATCCAGTGCCCGCAGGCCGTCCACCGCAATGTTGAAGCGTTTGTTGTCGGAATTGGAAAAGGCGAGGATGGCCGACAGCAAGGGCTTGATGCCCATGTGCAGTCCGCCCGGCTCCAGCAGAAAGGAGACGCGGTACGGCATACGCTCGTGCCGCCGCGCCAGCACCCGAAAGAACTCCTGAAAAGGCTTGGGCGTCTGGGGCATCATGGTCATGAGCAGCGGCCCAAACACCCGATCCCCCACCTGAATGGCGTTGCGGGAAACCATGTGCCCCTCACGCGGCCAGACTTGGGCCTTGAAATCAGGGTAAATGACGTTGTGCAGCAGTTCAGAGGCCGAGGCTCCGGGGTCGGGCAGGCGCAAGGGCAAAGAATCGCCGGGAATACGCGCCTGCCAGTCCTGACTGGTGAACTCCGGGTCAATGCACAGGCGAATGTCCCGCAGCGCCTCATGGGCCGTCAGCGGATAGGTCAACAGATCAACCTGCCGGAAGGCATCCTGTACGCCGGTCAGAAAGCCGTTGTGCGCGTCATGCAGACCGGTCACAGCTGCAGAAACCTGCTGGCACCCCGGCTGCACAGGAGCCTTGCTCATGGAGACAGTGCGTTCCTTGAGCGCGGTTTTACGCAGGCTTTCCGCCAGCACCGTAGGCCGCGTCCACAGCACCAGCCAGCAGGTTTCAATGGCGCAGTAGCGTTGCAGAGCCTGGCCCCAATTTTCCAATAAGGGGCCGATGTTCAGCCCAAGATTCAAGGCTGTCCGGCGCGAGGGTTCCAGCAGTTCCCGGATGCGGCCCTCGCTGGCTTCGGGGTCGTACTCGAACACCACCTGAATACAATGGCCGGGTCGTGAAAGTGTGGCTTGCAGCTTTTCCGTCAGCCCCCTCATGATGGTTTGGTGCTCGTCGCGCCCCACCTGCCTGAGCGCCCCTTCGAGCCGCAATACCGTGATGAGACTGCCGTCATCCGCCACCAGCGCGTCCCTGTCCACCGTTTCCAGTTTGCAGTAACTGCCCACCGGCCCATAGAAAATTTCGGACAAAGAACGAATTCCGCGATCAATGCCGTGTACGAGTGTGTCCAGCATTACTCACCCCTTTTCAGCACAACTTGCTGAATAACCACACCACGCGGCGTGAGCGCGGTGGACGCACGGCACACCATCACTGTAGCCATGAGGCGTTGGGTACTCTCCACGCCTTGGCTGGATTCGTAAGAAACCACGAGGGGGAACTCGACTTTCCAGGTGGCCTTGCCGCCCACAAGGCCGGACGCACTGATGACAGGGGCGCGTGTGACCACGGCAGACACGGACAGACGCTTTTCCTGAATCATGTCCAGAATGCCGGAGGAACCCAGCGAGGCCAAAAAGGACTTGAAGGCCGCGTCTTCAAAGTTTTCTCTGATGTTGGAGAGCTTCTCCCGCCATTCCAGAAAATCCAGCGACACCGCGTTGCAGATGGTTTCCGTCACCCAGTTCAACAGCCCCTGTTGCGTCAGCAGGGGCTTGTCCAAGGGCACGAGCGGCGCAAGACGCAGATCAGGCGTGGCCGCGAAGTAACGTGGTGTGGGTTGCTTTACGATGAGCAACACATTGACCGCCGCGCTCACGCAGAGGGCCAGCACCAGCATCAGGGCCAGTTTCATGGCTCTTTGGTACTGTGCCCGATACCAGCCAAGTCCGCCGATGAGCGTGTCCGCGCTGTAGGCAGGGGGTAAGCTTTCGTTCACAGCTCCCTCAGTGCCGTTTGCGGGCAACGTATCCGTTGCCACGTCCGGCAACGGCTTTTTCTTTTTGAAAAAGTTCATGCCCCCTCCTGCTTACCGCAGCCCCAGTTCATCCAGCCCGGTAGTCTGGTCAGAGCCGAACAGTGTGGCCGAGCCAGAGCCGAGAAATTCCCCAATGCCGAGCGCCAACGCGCCGATGATCACTTTGGCGATGCCGGGCGCGTAGTTGCCGGATTGGCCGGACTGGCTTTTGCTGGCCTTGTACATATCAATGCAGCCCCACACCCCCATGCCCGCACCAGCGGCAAAACCGCCTACGGTGATGCCCTTGGCCACACCCTTGGCGCTGTCGGCTACGTTCTGGCCGATGTCGCCAAAAGTGACGGCGGCTTGCGCCAATTCCGGCGCAAAAATCCACACAGCGGCGGCGCACAGGCCCGCCACCGTGACGCGCACGGGAGAAACAGCTTCCAACGAAAAACGGGTGTTCATAAAAAATCTCCTTGTTATCCAAGTATTTTGGCAATGGTAGCCTGCACGTCCCCACCCAGCGTGGCCCCGATGCCGCGCAGGAAGGTGACGAGGTTCACAGCGATGATCCCCCCAAAGAGATGCACAATGCTGCGGCTGAAATTCATGGCCTGAATGGGCGTGTCCCGCAGCAGACACAGCCCCCGGATGATGCCGATGATGCCCACTGTAGCGATGGCGTAGATGGCGAACTGGATGTAGACCGCGCCGGGCGAAGACGGTGGGGAGTAGCTCAACGCCTGTTCCGAGGTTTGATTGAAAACCGTCATGGACAGGGAATCCATGAGCGCCGGAAGATTCAGCAGAAGCACGGCAGCCCACAGCGTCCACACGGCGGTGGAACGGTTGAAGCGGTGTTTGTGGCTGATGCTTTGCGCCAAAGACACCATCGCAAAGCCTATGCCGACGACATAGGCCAGCACCATGACCACAGGCCACCATTGTTGCAGATGCGGGATGACGTTTGCGACGTAATTTTCCATACTAACTACCTGTCTTTGACATTCAGAATGAGAACTCCGATGGATGTACCGCTTTCAAGGTACACGGTGGGAGGCCGTTCAAAGTTCTTTTCAAAAATCTTCCCGGCCCTTTCCCCCACCTTTCCGGCGGCAATCCACGCCTGATCCGCAGGGCTGTAGGTGTTCCAGACCATTTGATCCGTGCTTTGGCCGTTCATGCCGCCATAGCCCCCGTAGATGGTGCTCTGTGCGCCGCTGTACTTTTTGGCGTTGGACAGCCCTTCCAGAAAGGCGGTGGCGATAAGCCCACCCCATCGGCTGAAAAAGTGCGTATTGACAGAAGAGGCCACCGAACCCTCGGACGTGGCAGGGTCAACGGCATAACCTTCAATCTGGGCATCCGATCCGTCCGGCAAAATGACGCGGGAAAAGGACAAGACCAGCCGTTCTTCAAAACGCTGGAATTTTCCCAGAAGACGGGCATTTTTGAGTTTGCCGGAGGCCACCGTGCCCATGACGGCAGACGGCACGTCCGAGTTCACGCCGGTGTCGATGACGGCATAGAGCAAGTCGCCGGGCCGCAAGGCCACAGCAGAACTGGAAGGCGTGTCGGAAGAAGTATCCCTTCCTGTCACCGCTGCCGGAGCCGCCAGTGGCTTGTCCTTGGAAAGATCGCTGACAAAGACAATCTTGCCTTCCCCCACGGATACGCCGGAGAGTCTGGCATCCAGTGCGGCCAGGTCTTCCATCATGCGCTTGAGCAAGGAGTTGTCCGTGCGCGGTGTCTGCACAGGGGCGACACGAGGCGGCACCACCGCAGGCGGGGGCGGCGGTGTGTCTTGCTTTCGTGTGACCACAGGAGCTTTGTTGCCCACGGGCGTAGGGATGAAACTTTCGCCCACAACAAGTGCGGCATTGGCTTTTTGCTGGTCGTGCGCTTCCAGTTTTTTGTTGTACTCGTCCGAGCCTTCTCCGCCTGCCTGCCCTTTGACGGCCTCAGTGCGTGTGGAAGCAATGTTCGTCATCGCCGGGGGCTTTTTCGGCGCAAACAGCATCATGGAGCCGACCACAAGCACAGCGGCTACCGCCAGTCCCAACAGGGCAAACATGATGAAGCGCCGCTTCTTTTCGGTGCTGGTGATGCTCATGGCTTCTCCTCACCGCTCACTTTTGCCCCGCCTGTTTTGAGCACGTCCGACAGCACAAGAGTCTGCATGGAACCTGCCTGAGAAATCATGATTCGGGATGTGACCGGCACCTCGTAGCACTTCATGCTGCCCGCGCCATTGACCACCGCCGTCCACGCAGGCCAGACCAGAGTGTGGTTTGTGCGGATGTAGTGCAGTTCACCCAGGTTCCAGACCTGCACCGCGTCCGTTTTGGGTTCCACCTTCACCCGCACGGCTCCGGTCGGCGGCACATGATCCAGAAAGGCCAGCATGGAACTGCTCACGGTTTCCTTGATGTCCTGAATGAGCGGAACCTTTGCGCGAGGCCCGTGCTGGGCGATCTGAAACAGCACCAGCGCATCGGCTTTGCGCTCCGGGCCGCGTACAGAATCCGATTCCAGGCGGATCACCAAGGGAATGTCTTGCTTTTCCAACGTGACAACGAGGGTTGTGGTGCCATAGCCCTGCGTAGGCATGATGTTCAGCAAGTTGCCGTCCGGCAGTTCTGGCCGCAAAACCTGAAAGAACGCAGGCCCGCCGTTGGTGACAGAGGTAATGGGCCAGGGCTGCCCGGTGGAATCGTGGATCAGCAACGAAGTGGCGATATTGGCCGTGGTGAATACCTTGACCGGTGTTTTGCCCGGTTCAAGGGACACTCGTACTGTGCGCGAACCCAAGGCAGGCGACACCGGCAGCAAGGCGCGTTCGCGCTGATCCGACCATTCGCGGTATTGCTGAATCTGGCTGTCGTCCAGGGGCATCATCTGGCGCAGACTCTCCTGAAACAGTGCCTGCGCGTCCGGCTGCTTGGGGGCAGTCGGTGCCGTCTGGGATGTTGCCGCAGGGGGAGAGGCCATTGCCGGAGGGGTGGCAGCCTGAGTGACCGGGGTTGCCGGGGTTGCCGGAACAGCCGGGGCTGGCAAAGCAGGCGAAGCAGGTGGCCGCTGGGCGTCAGACTGTCCCAGGACAATGCCCTGTTGGCCAGTCACGGGCGCAGGGGGAGTCACAGCGGCTGGCGGATGTTCCGCCGCTGTTGCCGTGCTTACGCAGAGCAGCGCGGTCAGAGCTGAAAGCAAACAAAGTAAATGCAGGTTTTTCACTGAAATTCCCTCGTGTTGAACGTCAAATGGCTTTGGCAAAGGCCAGCAATGCGGGTTGTCGTGAAGGCACAGACTGATGCTGGCGGGGGTCGTCGTAGGGACGTGGGGTACTGATGTGCGGAATGCTGAAGGCGGCCGACACAGGCAAGACCGCCCGCTCCGGCGTAGTCGACATGCGCCAGGCCGCTTCTTCGCAGCGCCGCTTGAAGACTCGGAGAAATTCGGCAATGCCGAGCTGGTTGTCGTCGGGCACGTCCGCAGGCGTGGGAGCGCGATGCGTGGTGTGCAGGTGCATCCACAGGCCAAAGGCCATCGGCCTGAGTTTGTGGTCGGCTGGAAGCTGAAATTTTTCCGCGAATGCCTCAAAGCTTGGCCTCAGAACCTCGCGCTCTCTGGCCCTTGCGGCGTTACCGGCTTCTTCTTTTTGCAGCATGGCCTGCACGACAGCAGCAGATTGCTGTTGCGCCTCTGCCTCATTGGCGGCGGCTGTCACAGCACCGTCCAACCACCGCTGCCCGCGAAGCCAGTTGCTCATCTGCGGCACAAAGCGGCCTTGTTCGCGCTGCCAGTTTTCCGAAGCCATAAAATGACGGATGCTGGCTTCAATCCGAGCCAGCGGCGGTAACTGCTCCTCACGCTGGAGGCGCAGCCAAGCGACACGGGCAAGCCCCTTGGCCTCTTTTTTGGGGTAGAGTTCCCAAGCCTTTTCAAAATCAGAAACAGACACACCCCCGCCCCCCACCACGGAAGGCTGAGGCAAAGGCGTCACTTTCGGCAACGAAGGCCGGACGGGGGGTAAGGGGGGAGTATTTCTTTCTTCTTGTTTATTAAGAGTATTTATGTAGCCAGTTTTTGGCTGTGGGCCGGCAATATCTGGCTGTTGACAGGTAGGCTTTGCCTCATGACGGACAGATGCCGCCGTTTCTTGGCGGGACGCGCTTAACGCTTCCGGCTGCATCATATAATAGACCGACGAGCGGTATTGTTCCCGCCGTACTTCAATGAGCTTGATGCCTACCAGCTCGGCCAGATACTTTTTGACGCTGCTCACACTGCATGAAAGCCGTGCGGCCAATGTGGCCTGCGAGGGCCAGCAATGGTCGTTGTCTGAAGCGTAGTTGCACAGCAGGGCATACATTACCTTGGCTCCAAAACTGATAGAGGTTTCCAACACAAATTGCGGCAAAATCGGGCCGTGAATCTTCCCTCGTGGTGCAAATGTCTGCATGGTTCGCGCTCTCTTCCCCAAAACTGGGGAGGCCGAAAAAAGGCAAAAACAAGCAGACTCGATGCACTTGACAAAGAGGAACCTTGCGGTTTAGTGTCATCTCACTGCATAGAGAGATTTCACTCTGCTGATAAGCCGATACGCGCCAACGTATTGGCTTTTCGCCTTTTTAGGCCTTGGTTTTCCTCAATCCATTTCCTTTGTCTGAGGGTGTTGGGTGAGCGGCTGGCTCGTCAGGCCGTGGGAACCACCCCACGACGACCCCGCACCCACATGACCCACTCAGATTGATGGTGCAGCGCATGGCCAATGCCATGTGGGTGCGGGGTTTCGCCCTTCTTCCGTAAACGGGAGGAGGGCGAATCTTTTTTGTGGAGACGAGCGGCGCAGAAGAAGATGCGAACTGACAAAACAAAAAAGCTCCCTCTGGACATTCGGGATGAATGACCAGAAGGAGCTTTGCAGAGGAAGAAAATACGGTAAGCGCGGAGAATCTCCCCCACGAAAAGTGGGGGCAGCGGCAAGTGCTCACCCCAAAAAAATTTACCAAATTTCCAGGGGTGGGGGCATAGTGGGGGAGAATTGCGGTGGGGGCAAAAGAAAAACGGGCCAGAAGAAAGACTTTTTCTTCTAACCCGTTGATTTTCTTATGGTGCCGAAGGGGAGACTCGAACTCCCATGCCGTTGCCAGCACTAGACCCTGAACCTAGCGTGTCTACCAATTCCACCACTTCGGCGCGAAAATGTGTTTACGCTAACGTGGGGAGGCTGGCAAGCCTTTTTTTTGATTTCGGCAAAAAAAATTCATGGCATCGGGGCAGATAGAAGGGGGCTTCAGTTCAAATCGGCTGTCAGGGCCGATTTTTTCGTATTGTCTTGCCCTCGGCGTGCTGCAGGCCCCTCGCTTGTGGGGCTGTCGTATCACCATAATCAGCAAGATTGACGTAAGCAGCTGCAGGCCCCTCGCTTGCGGGGCCGTCCCCTGCTGGTTGCTGTCGGCAATGCGGCGCAACTGGTTGCGGTATTGCCGCATGCGGCAAGCCTGTTCCGGCAGCAGGTTGTTCCTGGCAAAGGCATTGGCCCGCATATTGCAAAAAGCTCTGGCAAGAGTCGTCAGGCTCGGGGTAGACGGCGGCGCAACTTTTCGGCGCTGCTGCCAACACAAGGAGCTGCTTATGCAAGCAGGCATGTTTAGCGGGCTTTTTGCCGCGTTGACCACAGAACACCGCATGAATTTCATCGCCAATAATTTGGCGAATGTGAACACTCGCGGCTACAAGCGGGAGACCCTGTCGTTCAAGGACACTATGCCAACCTTTGCCTTTGATGAGATTCGGGAGCCGATTTTGAACCTCAAATCGACGCCTCTGTTTCCCGAACCCATGAATGCTGCCAGGGTGCGTATAGCCGTATCAAATACGGATTTTTCGCAGGGGGCCATGCAATATACCGGTAATGATCTGGACGTTGCCATCAACGGCGATAACGCCTTTTTCCGGGTCAATACGCCCACGGGCCAGTACCTGACGCGCAACGGAGCCTTTGTGCTCAGCGGCGACGGCATCCTCATGACGCCGCAGGGCTACACCGTGCAAGGGGCGGGGGGTGTTATCGGCATTCCGCCCGGTACGCGGCATGTGCAGATCAGCGGCGACGGTCAGGTGCTTGCCGACGGCAACGTCATTGACCAGTTGACCCTGGTGAGCGTTAACAACCCGCAAAATCTGGAAAAAATGGGCGGGAACCTTTTTCGCCCGCGCGACGGAGTTCAGGTTGTCGAGGGCAATGCCTACGACGCTGGCGCCCGTGTAGAGCAGGGATTCACCGAATCCGCCAACGTGGAAGTTGTGTCCGAAATGGTCAACATGATTGAAGTCCAGCGGCAGTTTGAAGCCTACCAAAAGGTAATGCAGACATCCGATACGCTGGACCGCGCCGCCAACGAAAAAGTTGGCCGCCGTCAGGGCTAGCAGCTGACTGTTTTTACAGGCAACCGGCAGCCTCGTCGGTTTAGTACAAGGAGAAATTCCCATGATGCGATCGCTTTGGACAGGCGCCACCGGCATGGTGGCCCAACAGCTCAATATCGACGTTATTTCCAACAACCTGGCCAACGTCAACACCACGGGTTTTAAAAAGAGCCGGGCCGAATTTGAAGACCTGATGTATCAGACCATGCGCATGGCTGGCGCCGTCACCGAGGGCGACAACCGTCTGCCCGTGGGCATACAGGTGGGCATGGGCACACGCCCCACTGCCGTGCACAAGTTTTTTACGCAGGGCGACTTTCAGAACACCGGCAACACGCTGGACGTGGCCATTGAAGGCGACGGCTTTTTTCAGGTGGATGTAAACGGCGAGCTCATGTACACGCGCGCCGGTTCGTTCAAACTCAATCAGGACGGCACGGTGGTCACGGCCAACGGCTACATCCTGCAGCCGCAGTTTGCCGTGCCCGCGCAGACCAAGACCATTTCCGTCTCGTCTTCGGGCCACATCGCGGCTCTTGATTCGCAGGGGCAGGAACTGGCCGGGGCGGAAATTCCGCTCTACACCTTCATAAACCCGGCTGGTCTCGACGCTCGGGGGCGTAACCTCTACACGCCGACCCAGGCATCTGGCGACGCCACCGAAGGCGTGCCCGGCACAGACAATGTGGGCACGTTGGCTCAGGGCTTTCTCGAAATGTCCAACGTCGAGGTCGTGGACGAAATGGTGAACATGATCGTGGGCCAGCGCGCTTACGAAGTAAACTCCAAGTCCATTCAGACGTCAGATTCCATGCTGGGCATCGCTGTACAGCTCAAGCGCAGTTAGGGGTGCGTTATGCGGTTTTTGCGGGGCATAAGGGCAATATTGGGCAGCCTTGGGCTGCATGCGGGGGCGCAGACACGCAAGGCTCCGCGCGGTGCGGCCTGTTGGCTTGCCTGCGCCATGCTTTGGGGAGTGATCTTGCTGCCGCCTGCGCCTACGGCGTATGCGGCTCCGCAGAGTGGCGTTTCCGGCGCCACATGGCAGGATAACGATCGCAACCACCGGCGCTCGCCCAACCAGATTGTGACCCAGCTGCGCACGCCGCAGCAGACCCAGGCGGGGCAAATGCCGCTGCCCGAAGACGCTCAGGACCAGCGCGCCGCCAAAGCGCGCAACCAGCTTGCGGCGGGCGAGGCCCCCATGGCGCAGGATGGCCAGCTCAACATGCTTGGCCCCGGCGATTGGCGGCTCAAAATATTGTCGGCCGCGGTCACCAATTCAGAGATGGTGCTGTTGGGGGATATTGCCGTTCCGCTTGGGCAGATAGCCCCAGATATCTGGGGGCAGCTGCGCACGCAGCAGCTTTGGCCAGCGCCGCCCGAAGAAGGCAAGCCTTTGCAGATCAACAACTCCCGGCTTGCTCACGCCCTGCGGCAGGCGCTTGGCAAGGAAGTGGCCGGGCGCTGCATCCTGCCCAGCTCTCTGGTGATTCAGCGCGGCGGCCTGGTGTTTCACGAGGAAGACCTGCGCTCCTATGTTGTCAAAAGCCTGACGCCCCAGCTTGCGGCTATGCCGGGCGAGGTGGAGCTGAGCGATTTTCGCCTGCCGGATTATATTTTTCTGGCCCACGCACAGCAGCGGGTGCAACTTGAGCCGGGCAAGCTCTCGCCGGGGCGCGTCCCCCTGCGCTTTGCCGTGCAGGAGGTAGACGGCAACGTGCTGCGGCGCATCTCGGGCACGGTCAATCTCACCCTCTGGATAACGGCCCCGGCGGCTTCACGTCCAATGAACAAGGGCGAGGCCCTGGCTGCGGAGTCGGTAACCTTTATGAAGGTCAACGCCAGCCAGCTGCGCGACCTGCCCTGGGACGGGCGCGGCGGCCCCTGGCAGCTTAACCGCTCCCTCAATACGGGCGAGCCAATTTTGCAAAGTGATCTTGTGAGCCAGCTGATGGTCAAGCGAGGCGACGTGGTCAACCTTGTATATCGCAGGGGTAATCTGCGCATAGCCACGCAGGCCCAGGCTCTGGCCGACGGCGAGCCGGGCGCAACCATAGCGGTACGAAATCTGCAAACAAAAAAACAGGTCTACGCCATTGTAAAAGATGGCAGCACTGTGGAAATCCACTAGCGCTCAAAGGTGAAGGAGAGGAAAATGCAGGCACGTCACTTGATACCCGTACTGGCGCTGACCTATCTGTTTTGCGTCGCCTGCGGTGGCAGTCCCACCCGGCGGCCGGCCCTGCACCCGCCGGTGACCCCGCCGCAGGAATACCGGCAGGAGGGAAATGCGGCCAACAACCCCGGCTCGCTTTTTGCCGCCAGCGAGTCAGATACGCTGTTTGAAGACAGCCGCGCCCGCCGCGTGGGAGATATTGTGGTGGTCAAATTGGTGGAAAACACCAAGGCCCAGAACAAGGCCGAAACCTCAGCCTCCAAAAACGGCTCCAACGATTACCAGGTTTCGGCAATGTTTAACCGTGGTCACGCGGGTTTTGTCCCCTTTGTACCTGTTGGGCCGCAACCGGCGGTGGGGCTGCCCGTGCTGAATACGGGGTCTGTCAGCGGTCTGACGGCAACGGGCAAGACCAAGCGTGAAAACTACGTCACCACCTCCCTGGCCACGCGCGTGCTGCGCGTGCTGCCCGGCGGTCTGATGGAAATTGAGGGCGCTCGCGAGATCAAGGTAAACGAAGAAACAGAATATATGGTTGTGCGCGGCATGATCCGTTCAAAGGATGTCGGTGCGGACAACAGCGTTCTTTCCACCCAGATTGCCGATGCCAGTATTGAATATTACGGCAAGGGCGTTCTGGCCGACAAACAGAAGCCCGGCTGGTTCACGCGGCTTATGGACAATATCTGGCCGTTCTAGCTGGTTTTGATCAACTCGGATGCAACTGCACACCCCGTCGGCGCGAGCGCTGGCGGGGTGTGCGCGTATGGGGATGCGGCGGCAGGACAATCAGGCAAGCTCGTCGCCAGCGGCCTAAACGCCGCAAAAGGACGGGCTGCGGGGGGCGAAAAAATGTCGATCCTTTTACACTGATATTTTAACAGATTAGCAATGTTGGAAAAAATAAAATATAAAAAAATATGTGAAAAATTGCGCAGCTCCTTGACCTAAAATTTCTTCCATTCTATGTTGTCGGCAGTTCATAAAGACCCTTGCCGCAAAGGCAAAACGCCGCCGGGCGCATTTTTTTGCCCGTTTGTCTTGGGCTGTCCCGCCAAAATGAAAAAGCTCCTGAATCTTTCGATCCAGGAGCTCCGGCGGAGAATGGAGTACAACATCCGCAGACTTCTGCCAGCTGCGGAGTTTTGCATACAAGTGCCAGCGTCAAAAAACGCTGACATTCTTGTTGGTTTTCCAGCCTCCTCCTGCGAACCAGACTGTTCTGCCGCAGTCAGGTTCCCTACTAAGCCCCTCCGTTTCCGACGGGGGGCTTTTTATTAGCATGACTGATGCAAAACGCCAAGTCCCGACCTTTATGTGCTCCCTCCTTGATAAATAATTAACAATTCCATGCCGCCTCCACAGGCTTTTGTACAATATCACCGTTCGCGCACGGCTGTTTGCGTTGAGGGCCATCTGGAACCGTGCGCCTCTGCTGGTTGAGGGCCTGTTTGTCCCTGCCGCAGGCGCATGCGGGCTCATATGCGGGGCAGTCCCCGCAGGCTGTATTGCGCACGTTGAAAGCAGGGCGTATAGTAAAGAGCGTTTTTCGCAAACTTTAACCCTGCGGCGGCATGCCGCTTGATATGACTGTACATGAAATTCGTGCGCGGCTGGCGGCTGACAAAGCCACTGTGGGTACATGGCTGCAACTGCCTTCGCCCGACGTGGCCGAGCTGATGGCCCGCGCCGGTTACGACTGGGTTGCCGTTGATATGGAACACGGCTCGTTTGGCCGTACTGGCCTGCCGGATATCTTCCGCGCCATCGAATGCGGAGGCGCCGCGCCTTTCGCCCGTCTGGGCGAGGCCAGCAAAACCCAGATAAAGGCTGCGCTTGAGGCTGGCGCTCAGGGGCTTATCTTCCCCATGATCGAGAGCCGCGAGCAGCTTGACCGCGCCATTGACCTTTCGGTGTACCCCGGTCAGGACAGCTGGCGCAAACCGGGCGAAACCGCGCCCGAATACCGTGGCGTGGGCTACTGCCGCGCCAACGTGTTTGGCAAAAAGTTTGACGATTACCGCGCCAGCCGGGCGCCAGAAATATTTTTGGTAGCCCAGATCGAGCATATCCGCGCGGTGGACAATCTCAAGGCCATTCTGGCGCATCCGCGCCTTGACGCCATCATGGTTGGCCCGTACGACCTCTCTGGCTCCATGGGCCTCACCGGTCAGTTTGACCACCCTGACTTCAAGGCGGCCATGGCACGCATTGCAGCTGGGTGCGCCAGCGCCGGGGCGCGTATGGGCCTGCATATCGTGCAGCCCGATCCGGAGGAGCTCACCCGGCAGATTGCGGCGGGCAGCCGTTTTATCGCATATGGCATTGATTCGGTCTTTTTGTGGCGGGCGGCTGAGCGCCCCAATTAGGGAGAACAACTGTGAAAATTACCGTATTCGGCGGGTCTGGCTTTTTGGGCTCGCATATCTGCGACAAGCTTTCTGAAGCGGGACATGCCGTCACCATTGTCGATCTGCATCCCTCGCCCTGGCTGCGCCCCGACCAGACCATGATTGCCGGCAATATTCTGGACGAAGAAACCGTGAACAAGGCCGTTGCCGGCGCGGACATGGTCTTCAACTACGCGGGTATCGCCGACATCGGCGAGGCCAACAACCGCCCGGTGGACACGGCACGCATCAACGTGCTTGGCAACGTCATGGTGCTTGAAGCCTGCCGCAAGGCGGGCGTGAAGCGCTACGTTTTTGCCAGTTCCCTGTACGTGTACGGCAAGTCCGGCGGTTTTTACCGCTGCAGCAAGCAGGCCTGCGAGCTGTATATTGAAAACTATCAGGCCATGCACAACCTGCCGTACACCATCCTGCGTTACGGCTCGCTGTATGGCCCGCGCTCCGACCGGCGCAACGCCATCAACCGCTTTGTCTACGAGGCGCTGTCCACCGGCGGCATCACTTACTACGGCGCCCCCTCGGCCCTGCGCGAATACGTGCATGTGGACGACGCCTCGGCGGCCACCCTTGCGGTGCTCGACCCCGAGTTTGAAAACCAGAATATCATCATTTCGGGCAATCAGCCCATGCGCGTGGGCGACCTGTTCAAGATGATCGGCGAAATGCTGGGCAAAGAGCTGACCATAAGCTATCAAAACGACCCCAACAGCGGTCATTATCAGGTCACGCCTTACGCCTTTATGCCCAAGGTGGGCCGCAAGCTGGTTCCGCCGCTTACGGTTGATCTGGGGCAGGGCATCCTGCGCGTCATGGAAGAAGAACACAAGGAAATGCACCCCGAACTGGCTTCAGAAGGCGGATACCTCGTACCCACTGACGACTAGGGCCTGACCTAGGGGCAGGTTTGCGCCGGGGGCCGTCCATGGCCGCACGGCGATGATTCGGATGCGATTTTTGAAACCACAGCAATTATTTTGAGGCCACAAGGAGCCGTAGATGAACATTATTGCCATCATTCCCGCACGCATGGGTTCCAGCCGTTACCCCGGCAAACCGCTTGCCCTCATCCACAATGTACCCATGGTGGGACATGTGGCCTTTCGTACGGCCATGAGCAAGACTCTCACCGCCACCTATGTGGCCACCTGCGACGAAATTATCGAAAACTACTGCAAGGACGCCGGGCTCAAGAGCGTGATGACCGGCGACCACCATGTGCGCTGCTCCACGCGCACCGCCGAGGCCCTGTTGAAGATTGAGGCCGCCACCGGTCAGAAGGCCGACATCGTGGTGATGGTGCAGGGCGACGAGCCCATGGTGCGCCCCGAAATGATCGACGCCGCGGTGGCCCCCATGCTGGCCGACCCCTCCATCAACGTGGTCAACCTCATGGCCGACATGGACACCCTTGAGGAATTTGAAGACCCCAACGAAGTGAAGGTGGTTGTCGACCACTTCAACAACGCGCTTTATTTTTCGCGCGAGCCCATCCCCTCGCGCAAAAAGGGTTCAGACAAGGTTCCCATGCGCAAGCAGGTCTGCATCATCCCCTTCCGCCGCGACTATCTGCTGCATTTTAACGAACTGCCCGAAAGCCCGCTGGAAATTTACGAATCCGTGGACATGATGCGTATCCTTGAGCACGGCGAAAAGGTGCACATGGTGCCCACCGACTGCCGCACCTGGAGCGTGGATACACCGGAAGACCTGGCCCGCGTGGCCCGTCTGATGGAAGGCGACGACCTTATGAAGGGATACAGCAAATAAATGGCGGGCAACCTCCAGTCTTCCCCTGAGCAAGGGGACAAGCCCGTTTCCGGTTGTGAATGCGCGTGCGCCGCAGGAGCAAAACCCTGCGGCGCTGCCGACACTCCAGCGGCGGGGCAGTCAGGCCGGTCGGCGGGCAAGGCCGCACAGCAGGGGCACCACGGTGCGCCCTGCATCGGCAGCAGGGTTGCCGCAGCGCTTGAAGAATTGTGGATTGCCGCCTTCGCCTGGATTCCCACCCCGCTGGGGCTGGCCGCACGCCTGCTTGCCTGGCGGTGGCTCTTCAGACATTGCGGGTCGGCGCGTTTTGGCACCGGCCTGAGCCTTGCCGGTTGCCGCAACATGCATCTGGGCAACGGCGTACGCCTGGGGCGCGGCTGTTTTGTTACGGCTAGCGACGGCGAGCTTGTGCTGCACGACAACGTGGCCCTTTCGCCCAACGTGCATGTGGGAGCCGATGCGGGGCGCATCGAAATCGGCGCGCATACCGCAGTGGGGCCGGGCACGGTTATCCGCGCGGCAAACCACTGCATCGCCCGCAAGGACGTGCCCATCATGCAACAGGGGCATGTTCCCGGCCAGATTGTAATTGAAGATGACGTGTGGATCGGCGCCAACTGCGTCATTACCCCCGACGTGCGCATTGGCCGTGGAGCGGTGGTGGGCGCGGGAGCTGTGGTTACCCGCAACGTGGCCCCTTTCAGCATTGTGGGCGGCGTGCCTGCCAAGCTTATCGGCATGCGTGGCCAGGGCGGCCAGCAGCAATGGGACTGACGGGCGCAAATTTCTACGCGCTGCCCAACACGAACTGATTAAGGAATTTTATGTCACTGCAATGCCTTGTGTTTGATTGCGACGGCGTCATACTCGACAGCGTACCTGTAAAGACCCGTGCTTTTGGCCGCCTTATGGAGCCCTTTGGCCCCGAGGCGCGAGACCGCTTTTTGATGTACCACAAGGTGCACGGCGGCGTGAGCCGTTACAAAAAGTTTGAATGGTTTTTTGCCGAGGTGCTGGGCAAAACCATCACGCCTCAAGAGTCGGAAGCCCTTGGCAACCGCTTTGCGGAATACGTGCTGGATGAGCTGCGCCGTTGCCAGCTCATACCGGGCATCCAGGAGACTCTTGACTCCTGGCGTGGCAAGCTGCCCATGTTCGTCTGCTCCGGCGCACCGCAGGAGGAAGTTCTGGCTGTGCTGCGCGAGCGCGGGCTGGCTGGATATTTTGACGGCATACACGGCTCGCCGCCAGCCAAGGCCGTGCTGCTGGGGCAGATTGTGGCCCGGCAGAAGCTTGACCCCGCAGACGTGCTGATGGTGGGCGACGCCCCCACAGACCGCGATGCCGCAGAAACCGTGGGCACACAGTTTTACGGCGTGGGGCCGGAGCTCAAGGGCGGCGCGTTTGCCTGGGGCGAAGACCTCACGGGTCTTGACGCCTGGATATCCGCCAGGGCCTGAACAACAGCCGCGCTGCATATTCGCAATACTTTGCAAACCGTTATAAACGTCCCGCCAGCCGAGCGGGACGTTTACGCATATCCGCCTATGAAAAACATCATTTGTACCCTGATGCTGGTTTTGAGTCTGACCATGCTGCTGGCCGCCTGTAAATCGGACAAGAAAGAAGAAGGCGACAGCAAACCGGCGGAACAGTCTGCTGTTGCGCCCAAGGCGGAAACCCCGCCCGCTGTAGAGCAACCGCAAGAAGCCAGCCCGCCGCCCAGTCCTGCGGAGCTGGATCGGGCCGACCGTCTGGTGGCTTTTTCCAATGCCGCCTCCACGGCTCTTGCGGCGGGTCGTTACGCGCAGGCCGACGTGCTCATCGCCTACACCAAGTACTATCTTGCTGAGTGGCAGCTGGCAAAACGTCCGGCCATCAACCCTGACGGGGACGACGCTTTGGCCCGCCGTCTTGTGCCGCCTGTGGGGTTGTTCACGCCCGAGCAGACAAAAAAAATGGCGGCCAGCGTGCAGGACATGAACAAGGCCATCGCCAGCATGCGGGCCGACTACCACCAGCTTGAAAAATATGTGGAAGACGCAGAGGTGCAGGATGACGGGGCAAAAGGCCGTTCGCTTGGCGCAAGCATAGCCAAGGCGCATGCCGCCTTTGTGGTTGCGCGCGATGCGTTTATGCAGATTGTGGAGGGCGAAGCCGCACCGGCGGAAGACATGCTGCTGCGCGGTCATCCGCTGAAGAGGCAGATTCAGGCTGCGGAGCGCATTTTTGCCGTTTTTGGTAAAACCGCCACATTACTGACGCCCGAAAAGCCCGACCGGGAGGCCCTCCAGAACCTGCGGCAAGAACTGGCTTCTGCTCTGGCCGACGGCGGCCGCCCGCCCTTTATGGCCGCGCCTGATCTGGAACGCCGCTACCGTGGCTTTCTCAAGCAGGCAAGCAGGTATGCGGAGCTTTTTGACAACGGGCTGGAAGCGGAGTTTTACGCCCCGCTGCGTTTTGAAATGAACAACGCCGCTCTGGCCAGCCGCGCCGCTTATAATGACTTTGTACGCGACGCCAACCAGATGCGCTGAAGCTCAGTGCCCGAGTTGTGCGTCAATACCCTGACTGTGGTGCGTGTACAATATATAATATGTTGTAATTTAACATGAAATTATCATTGGCAAGCCATTTGCAAATTGAACGCAACGGGTGTCATGCACCCGAACATCCATCTGATCTGGAGGTTCAGCATGTTCTTTTTGCTGGGAGGCCACGAGAAAAAGAGCCGCAAGGCGGAGAGGCCAGCGGGCGCTTCTGACGCCAGCGACCGAGTGCGCGAGGTTTTTCTTGCCGGACGTTTTCCTGTGGTGACGACGCATCAGGTGGAGGGCCGCCGCATCGCCAAGGTGCTTGGGCTGGTGTGCTGCCGGGGGTTTGATTCGGACGAGGCCTTTTTTGGCATGGCGGCGCGCGCCATGAACAAGGGCGCTCAGGCCATTGTGGGCTATAACGAAAACGTGGCCTTTCACCCCGACGGCAGCAAGTATTTTTCCTGCTTCGGCACGGCAGTGATGTTTGAATTTGACCCCGCCGATCCGGAATCATTGCCGCTCATGCTGCAACAAAAATTCAAGGCTCAGGAACAATCTGGCCTCAGCGAAATAATCTGAGCAAGCCGGAACACCATACAGCAAAGGCCCCCGTTCAGTTTGAGCGGGGGCCTTTGTGTTGCGCAGGCAAATTGTGTAAAGGGCGTCTGTCTTTCAGGGGTAAACCACGTTTACCAGGGCGAGCCCTTGCGGCGGGGCGGTAACAGACGGCACCGACCGGCGGTCGCGGGTCGCGAGCAGGGCTGGTACGCTGTGCGGGGCAATTTTGCCCTGACCGCAGGCAACCAGCAGGCCCGCCATATTGCGCACCATCTGCTTGAGAAAGCCGTCAGCCGTGACCACAAAGCGCAGCATGGGCGCGTGGGGGGGGTAATATTCACAGGGCGGCATGGCGTTTAGTTCGGCCTGCAGCACAGTACGTTCCGTACTGTCCACGTCCGTACCCACGTTGCGCAGGGCGGCAAAATCGTGACGCCCCAGCAGGTGGGGCAGGGCCGCGTGCATGGCGTCAACATTGAGGGGGCCGCATTTCCAGACAAAGGGGGTGAGCTGCGGGGGCATAAAGGTTTGCTCCTGCCACAGCTGGTAGGCATAGGTTTTGCGCAGGGCGTCCTTGCGGGCATGAAAATCGGGGGCCGCCTGCTGGGCGTGCAGCACGCGGATGTCGCGCGGCAGCACTGCATTGAGGCTGTTGCGCCAGTCGAGCCCCGTGCGGGTATCGGGTACGTCGCAGTGCACAACCTGTCCGTGCGCGTGAACGCCCGAATCTGTACGGCCCGATCCGTAGGCGCGCACGCTCTGCCCGGCAATGGTGCGCAGGGCCGCCTCAAGCTCGCCCTGTATGGTGGGGGGCGGGCTGGGTTTTTCCTGTATCTGCCAACCGCTGTAACGGGTTCCTACATAGGCCACCAGAAGTTTGAGGCGCATCAGTCGGGGATCCTCATGCGGGTGATGAGCTCTGTCAGTTTAGCGGTTTTGGCGGGCGACACGTAAGTGAGTATTTCGCCCGACTGCTTGGGCGACATGCCGGAAAGAATGCGGATGGCCACGCGCTCGTCCATGCTTTCCAGGGCCTTGGCCGCAGCCTTGGGCTTCATCATGGAATACGTGAGCACCAGACGGTGAATCTTTTCGTTCTCGATGCCTCTGGCCTCGCGGATCATGTCCTGCATCTTTTTTTCGGTATCCTGAATATCCTTGAGGCGCTGGTCCATCTGCTGGCGCAGCACAAGGATGTCCTGCTGCTGGCGCGCCAGATCCTGGGCCTTGCTGTTGGGGTCGTTGGCGTAGGCGTTGGGCGGCGTCTGCACCGCAGGCACGGGCAGCGAGCCGGTATTTTGACCTTGCGGCAGGGCTGGCAAAAATCCGTCATTGCCGCCTGCGGCGCTGCGCTGGGGCAGGGGAGCGCCGTCTGCGCCTTGCCCGCGCGGTATGTTGGCCGGGATGGGCGGCGCGCCAGGTACTGAAAGCGGCGCGGTCTGCTCCGCAGGGGCAAAGGGCGACTGCCCGGTGGACGGAGCCTGCGGAACAGGCATGTCCAGAGCGGCCGCGTGGGCGGCCTGCACGCTGCCAAGCCCAGGGATGGGCAGATGGCTCAGACCCAGGGCGTCCAGCCATTCTGATTCGCTGGCGCGATTGGGTTTGGCTGAAACAATCAGGCTGCTGGAGGGCGCGGAGGTTCCCGCCTCTGCCTGCGGGGCGGGCAGAGCCTGCGGCTCTGGCAGATTGGGCGAAAACGTCTGGCTGGAAGCGCTGGCGGCAGCCGACGCTGCTGCGCCGCCGGAGGCCGCCGCACGGATAAGAGGAGCGGGCATGGCGGCGTCGGGCAGGTTGGCTGCATGCCCGCCCTGCGGCTTGACAGCAGCGGCAATGCGGGCGGCGGCCGCGCCCTGGGGGGCGCTTTGGCCAGCCTCGACCTTGTCCGTTACAGTGGCAATGGCCGCATCAAGGGACGATCCCATGGCCGACAGCGATGAGCTGACGCTCTGGGCAATGCCGGAGGATGGCGGTTCCGCCACTGCGGCGGTTTGTGCGGCTTTCTGCCCGCCATGGGGGCCGGTTTCGACCACGGCGGGTGCGTCCTGTCTGGGCGATCCGCCAAGCCAGGACGGCGTGGGCACATCCAGCAGCAACAGGCCGAGGATGGTAAGCTTTATAAAGCAGAGCACCGCCAGCCAGCGGAAAAGCTTAGAGAGCCGGAGCTTTGTAGCGGAGTGTGGCTGTTTCGTCATTGACGCGTTGCTCCTTCAGTTGTTCCTCACGAAGATACTGCTGTTTCTGGCGTTCCTTGAGCTTATCCAGCAGTTTTCGTTCAATGGCGCGGGCGGCAAGCAGCTTGCGGGCTTCATCCACCAGCTGTTCCTGCATGCGGGCCTGCAGGGCCGCTTGGGCCACGTCGCCCTTCAGCCCCTTGACGTACTGCTCAAGCAGCCAGCGCTCCTGCTGTGGAACAAGGGCTGATTCAAAGAGGTGGTCTTCGCTCTGGCGCAGTTCGGCCTTGAGCCGTTCAAAAAGCTCCCGCGCTTCTTCCAGAAGTTTCTGCTTGTGGGCCAGATCAACCTTGGCTTCTTCCTCAAGCTGCTCCCGGTAGTCGAGCACTTTTTGCATTTTAAAATGAAAGGGCACGCCGCACCGCCTTGTTTTTGACGCCCGTACTGTCCATCTGCTGAATTTGCAAACAGCGGGCCAACCTGTCCCCAGTTGGTGCGGGCAGGGCAGGCCCTGACGGCAATGGCGCGGTCTTGGCGGTTATTTGATGTTCAGGGCCGCAGCGTGGTTTACAGGGCCGCAACCCTTGCCGGGGGCATAGCTCTTGCGCAGCGCGAGATTAAGAAACTCCTGCGCTCTGGCCACGGCCGCCTGCAGGGGCAGGCCGCGTCCAAGCCCGGTGGCGATGGCGGCGGAAAGCGTGCAGCCAGTGCCGTGGTTGTTGGCGGTTTCAACCTTGGCCTGGGGCAGGTGTTTGGGCTGCTCGCCGGGTACGCACAGGCAGTCGGTCACAACGATGGAGCTCTCCATGTGCCCGCCCTTGATAAGCACGGCGCGCGCGCCCATGCCCAGCAGTTTTTCACCTGCGGCCTCGGCGTCTTCAAGACTGTTGATGCTCATGCCGGTGAGCATCTCCGCCTCCGGGCGGTTGGGGGTCAGCAGGTCGCAGCCGGGCAGCATTTCTTCCACCAGCGCGGCGACGGCATCTTCCTGCAGCAGGCGGCTGCCGCTCTGGCTCACGGAAACAGGGTCGACAACCAGCGGAAAATCGCGGCTGCGCAGCTCGCCAGCCACTGCGCGGATAATGGGCGCTGAAAACAGCATGCCGGTTTTTGCCGCCTTGATGGAAAATCCTTCGAGCACTGTGCGCAACTGCAGCAGCACAAAGTCCGCATCGGGCGCATGGATGCCCGTAACGCCAAGCCCGTTTTGCGCGGTCAGGGCTGTAATAACGCTCATGCCATAGCCGCCGAGGGCCATGATGGTTTTGATATCTGCCTGAATGCCTGCGCCGCCGCCGGAATCAGAACCGGCAATGGTGAGGATGTTTGGAGGGGTAAGCATACATAGCCTCTCTTGCAATGCTACGTGGTTATTGTGTCATTATACCCTGACGCCCTCTGAGGCGCAATGCAGGCTGTTTCGTCAGGTATCCAGAAACTCTCTGGAAAATGTCTTCACACTGCAGGGAAGCAATGCTAGCATTTACGCGCAATAAACGGAAATGATGGCTTTGTACGCCGTTTTTGAGGCGGCTCGCCGCAGCAGGACGGATCGCCTTGTTAGGAGAATTTATGAAATTGGAAAAAAAAACGCTGAACGTGCCGGACATCACGAACATGCCCAAGCCCGCCCCTGCCCGCGCAGGCGCACGCAAGGCGGTGGTGCTGGCGCTGCTGGCCGTGATACTGGTAAGCGGCGCGGCCATCTGGCTTACGCGGGACAAATCGACCCGCGACCAGTGGCGCGAAAAGGCCGCTGACGTCATCGACAACGCCACCAGCGGTACGCTCCTGGCCGGCGTGGGTGACGTGCTGCGCGATGGGCCGCCGCCACCGCCCGTCTCGGTAGTCAGCCCCCCCACCTCGCCGGGCACGCTGGCCGGGCAGACCGTGCAGGGCAGCGTAGCCGCGCCTGTGGACGGGTCGGCAGCCGGGCAGTTTGGTCAGCAGGGCGGCGTGCAGATGCCGCAAAAAGTTACCGAAGACAGCCACGTGCGGCTGGAGTTTGTGGAAGATCTGGCGGCCTTTATTGTCGCCCGCTTTAAGCCCGGCCCGCAGAGCGGCACGCTGAACCTCAGCGTGCAGGCGCTCAACCAGCGCTACGGCGTCAAGCTCGCGGGCACGTCAGACGGCAAGGGCGGGCGCGACGCGCTGTTGCGGTACGCCTTTCAGCCCACCATGCTGCGCGGCCTTTACAGCCTTTATGCAGACCGTTTTCTGGATGCCGTCAACCGCGATGCAGCCGCCAAGGGTTTTACGCCTGAGCAGGTGCGCCAGCTGCATATGACCATGGCCGGGCGGTTTGTGCTTTTGGCCGGGGCGCTGGAGGGCGTGGCCTCCGTGCCCAATCTCGCCGCCCGCATGCGCGAGGAGGACAAAGCCTCGCAGGTGGCGGTAGACATAAACGCCCAGATGGCCGAGGCCGTGTTTGCCGTAGATCAACTGCGCGAAAACAACGCCTCCGGTTCTCAGATTTCTACGGCGCAGATGCGCGTTGACGGGCTGAGCGCCCGTTATCGCCGGGCGCTGGAAGAACGCGCCGCCCATCAGCGCACCCTGGTGGCGGCCATCCGTCAGGGCGGCGGGCAGGCGCTGGATGATGATTCCCTGCTGTTTGTGGCCCAGTGGGTTGACCGCCGCCTGCATGCCGACCCCCAGGCTCTTGCCGCTGTGCAGGCCTCGGCGGGCGTCTTGCGCGATCTGGCGCGGCGTAGCGCCCAAACGGCGACGGGCGCGCCTTTTTCGCAAGGAGGGGGATCGGCTGCTCCGCAGGGCATGCAGCAAGGGACGCATCTGACAGCGCCCCAGTCTGCGCCCCCGGCTGCGCCCCAGTCTGCGCCCCAATCCATGCCGCAAAGCGCTCCGCAGGGGGCTGGACAGACTGGCGCGCAGGTGCAAACCGCGCCCGCGCTGACCCCTCCGGCCAATAGCGCCCCCGCGTTGACCGCGCCTCAGGCCGTGCCGGCGCTGCCAGCAGAAAACAGGCAGAACGGTGCGTTGCGTGCCCCTGCAGCTCGGCCCGGCGGGCAGCAGTAATGGGCAAGGCCGTGTTGTTTGTCGGGGGCACGCGCAGCGGCAAAAGCGGTCTGGCCCAGCGCTGGGCCGAGGCGCAGGCTCCGTGGAGGCTGTACCTTGCCACGGGACGCGCCGATGATGCGGAAATGGCCGCCCGTATCGCCCGGCACAAGGCGGAGCGCGGTCAGGGCTGGCAGTGCAGCGAAGAGCCGCTTGACCCGGCGGGCCTGCTGTCCGGCATTGGCCTGGCTGGAGCCGGTCAGACGAAGGGAGCCGAGGCCGAGGCCCCTTCGCCCGGCGTGGTGCTGCTTGACTGTGTGAGCCTGTGGGTGGCCAACCTCATGGCCGCCGACATGACGGAAGCCGACATCCTTGGGCGCGTGGACGCGCTGGCGGCTGTTGTTGCAGACTGCCCGCTGCCGCTTGCTCTGGTAAGTGTTGAGGCTGGCCTTGGCATGGTCGCCATGTCGAGTCTTGGCCGACGTTTTCAGGATACGCTGGGGCTGGCCAATCAGGCGCTGGCCCGCGTGTGCGACACCGTACTTTTTGTAAGCTGCGGGCTGCCCCTTGCGCTCAAGGGACAGTTGCCGGAGGAACTATGCTGAATTTTATGGGGCTGCCCGGCAGCAACGCCTGGAGTGCGCGGGCCTGTGCCCGCATGACCATTTTTTGCGCAGGCCTGTTGTTGTGCGCGGCGGTTGCATGGCAGCCGCGTACCGCCCTTGCCGCTGCCGACCCGCGTCAGTGCGTGCTTGAGGCGGGCGCTGCGGTGGACAAATCGGACGTGACCGCCTTTGAACGGCAGGTGGATGTGGACGCCATACTTGAGCAGGCGTTGAATCTTTTTGTTCGCCGCGCCCAAGACCCGGAGGCCGCAAAGGATCTGCCGCCCATGGTTGCCCTGCTGTTTACCCAGGCGGCCGCCAAGGAGGGCAACGTGCGCTCCCTGCTGCTCAACGAAACACGGGCCTTTGTGCTCAACGGCATTTCGTCCGGGGCCTTTGCGGGTAAAAAGCCCTCTGGCACTGCGGCGCAGGGGTTGCTGGCCCCGCTTTTTGCCGACGCCTCCACCGGGCGCAAGGAAATCAAAAGCGTAGGACAGGCGCGCCGCGACGGCGACGGCTGGCTTGTGCCCTTTGTGGTGCACGACGGCGGCAATGGCGAGTCGTATGACGTGACGGGCCGCGTTACACCGGTGAACGGCGAGATGCGGCTGACCTCGGTGGCCAACATGGAATCGCTGCTGCGCAAGGTGGCGGCGGAGAGTCGCGCTGTTGAGCCGTAACCGTGCCGGGCGCGGAAGAGCGTCTTTCGTACTGTCTGACGGATACTAAAAAAGGGGGCCTGCGCCCCCTTTTTTAGTAATGCAATGACCAGTGCCGCTACTGCGCGGGCTGGTTTTTGTCGTCTTCGTGCTTTTCGGGCCGCAGGGTGCGGCAAATGGGCTGTGCAGTGGCCCTGCCGGAGAATATCTCTTCGGCGGTGGCCGCAAGTGCCTGAGGCAGCACCTCGTCCACATGATCGACAAAGACGATCTCGAGGTCGCGCAGCACTTCGTCCGGTACTTCCTTGAGGTCTTTTTCGTTGTCGTGGGGCATGATCACTTTTTTAATGCCGCTGCGGCGCGCGGCCAGCAGCTTTTCGCGCAGGCCGCCAATGGGCAGCACCCGGCCGCGCAGCGATATTTCGCCCGTCATGGCCACGTCGTTGCGAACGGGTATGCCCAGCAGGGCCGAGGTGATGGACGTAGCCAGGGTAATGCCCGCCGAGGGGCCGTCCTTGGGCGTCGCGCCTGCTGGCACATGCACATGGATGTCGACCTTGCGGTGAAAGCGCGTGTCAAGGCCCAGCACTTCGGCCCGCGAGCGCACATACGAAAGCGCCGCCTTGGCCGATTCCGTCATGACCTCGCCCAGCTGGCCGGTGGTCACCACCTGGCCCGAACCAGCCATGAGGCTTGTCTCTACCAGCAGTATTTCGCCGCCGCGCTGGTTGTAGGCCAGGCCAGCGCACACGCCGACCTGCGGCTCGGTTTCACGCTCGTCGTGACGGTATTTTTTCACGCCCAGCAAGGCGGGCAGGCTCTGCCGCGAGATGCTGACGCATTTTTCCGTATTGTCGTCTTCCACCAGCTTGATGGCGGTCTTGCGGCAGAGGGCCGCGATTTCGCGCTCAAGGTTGCGTACCCCGGCCTCGCGCGTGTAGGAGCGGATAATCTCGAGGATGGCGTTGTCCGACACGCGGATGTTGCCCTCCTTGAGGCCGTGCTCCTCGCGCTGGCGCGGCAGCAGAAAACGGCGGGCGATATGGCGCTTTTCCGTTTCAAGGTAGCTGTTGAGCTCGATTATTTCCATGCGGTCAAGCAGCGGCACGGGGATGGAGTGCAGCGAATTGGCCGTGGTGATGAAAAAGATTTTGGAAAGATCATACTCCAGATCAAGGTAGTGATCCATGAACGTATTGTTCTGCTCGGGGTCAAGCACTTCCAGCAGGGCCGAGGCGGGGTCGCCACGGTAGTCGGAGGTCATCTTGTCCACTTCATCCAGGCAAAAGAGGGGGTTGTTGAACTTTACCCGCTTGAGCGACTGGATGATCTTGCCGGGCAGAGCGCCCACGTAGGTGCGGCGGTGGCCGCGAATCTCGGCCTCGTCGCGCACGCCGCCGAGCGAAAGGCGCACAAAGTCGCGCCCTGTGGCGCGAGCCACAGACTTGGCGAGCGAGGTTTTGCCCACGCCTGGGGGGCCCACAAGGCAGAGGATCGGCCCCTTGAGACCGTGCGAAAGTTTTTGCACGGCAAGGTATTCGAGTATGCGTTCCTTGGGCTTTTCGAGGCCGTAGTGGTCGCCGTCCAGAATTTCGCGCGCCTTGTCGAGATTGATGTCGATCTGCTTGAGGTCGTTCCAGGGCAGGTCAAGAATCCAGTCCACATAGTTGCGCACAACCGTGTATTCTGCCGCCGAGGGGGGCATGCTGCGCAGCTTGCGGGCTTCGGAAAGAGCCTTTTCGCGCGCTTCTTCGGGCATATCGCGGGTCTTGAGCTTTTGCTCTATTTCGTCAACTTCGGCCTGGGGGTCGTCGTCTCGCCCCATTTCCTTGTTGATGGCCTTGATCTGCTCGTTGAGGTAGTACTCGCGCTGGTTGCGCTCCATCTGCACCTTGACGCGGTTTTTAATGCGCTTTTCAACCGTGGCAAGGGCCACCTCGCCCTGCAAAAGCTCATAGGCGAGCTCGAGGCGCTGGGTGGCGTCGTCAATTTCAAGGGCTTCCTGCTTTTTGCGGTAATCTACCTTGAGGTGCGGGATGATGGCGTCGGCCAGGGGGCCGATCTCCTGCAGGGCCAGAATGGAGAGCACCGCCTCCTGCGAAATTTTTTTGTTGTTCTTGCCGTATTCTTCCAGCGCTTCGTGCACGGCGCGCACAAGGGCCTCGCGCTCTTCGGGGCGGCTCTGCCTTTCGGCGCGGCGGTGCACGCGCACCATGGCGCACTGTTCGTCTTCGTGCAGGTTTTCCCAGGTGGCGCGGTACACGCCTTCAAACAGCACCTTGATGGTGCCGTCAGGCAGGCGCAGCATCTGCAGCACTTTGCTGACCACACCCACGGGCGAAAGGTCCTGGGCGTCGGGCTTTTCCTGCTCGGGCTCGCGCTGCGCCACCAGAAAAATCTGCTTGCTGTACGTGCTCTGAGCGGCCTCGATGGCCTTGATGGAGGCTTCGCGGCCCACAAAGAGGGGCATGATGGAGCGGGGGAACATGACCACCTCGCGCAAAGGCATGATGGGCAGTTCAGTGTAGGCGTCAGAGCCGCGCATGTCGTCTGTCATATATTTCCCCTGAAAAAAAACCGGACGGCGGTCGGCGCCGCCCGGCGGAACTTTAAAGCGGTTACCCCTGCAACGCTGCGCGCATCAGGGGTGAAAGTCATGCCCTTCTGGCCGTCAATGAGCGCAAATTGGGCGCGTGGGGCGCAAGGCCGCTTATGCGCCTGCCGGAGCGTTCAAGCTGAACTGCCCCGAATTTTTTTGCCAGTGGCGAGGCCTTTTGCTGTCGTACTGTGCCGCTTTGTCGGCAAGTGTGCAACAGGCCGCCTTGCAGCCGCTTTGCAATGCGGATTGGCTTGCGACAAACCCGCTGTAACCCAGCGGCCGTGCCGCTGCTGGCTTCCGTCCGCGCCCTTGCGTGTGGCGTAGGGCGGGGGCGGATCCTTGGCTAGGAGGCCTTGTCGCCCCCGGCCTGGGCCGTGGAAGCTTCGGCGCTGTCGGCCTTGTCGCCAAACAGCAGCACAGGCTCCTTGCCTTTATCAATAACAGCCTGATTAATCAGGCATTCGCGCACATTGGGCAGGGAGGGCAGCTTAAACATGATGTCGAGCATGGTGCGCTCCATCACGTTGCGCAGACCGCGTGCGCCCGTTTTACGTTCAATGGCCTTGGCGGCAATGGCCTTGAGGGCATTGGGCGTAAAACGCAGGTCCACATTCTCAAGCCCGAACAGCTTTTGGTACTGGCGCACCAGAGCGTTTTTGGGTTCGGTAAGGATGCGCACCAGATCCGGCTCGTCCAGCTCGTCCACATGGGTGATGATGGGGATACGGCCCACAAATTCGGGGATAAGGCCGAACTTCACCAGATCCTGCGGGTGCACCTTGTCGAGCAGCTCGCCAAGGGGCAGCTCCTTGCTGGCGCGCATCTTGGCGCCAAAGCCCATGGCTCCGCCGCTCATGCGCCCGCCCACGATCTTGTCGAGGCCCACAAAAGCGCCGCCCACGATAAACAGGATGTTGCCCGTGTTCATGCGGATAAATTCCTGCTGGGGGTGCTTGCGCCCGCCCTTGGGAGGAATATTGGCCTCGGTGCCTTCGATGATCTTGAGCAGGGCCTGCTGCACGCCTTCGCCCGACACGTCGCGGGTGATGGAGGGGCCGTCGCCCTTGCGCGAAATCTTGTCGATTTCGTCAATATAGATGATGCCCTTGCTGGCGGCCTCGAGGTCGTAGTCGGCATTTTGCAGCAGCTGCACAAGGATGTTTTCCACATCCTCGCCCACGTAACCCGCTTCTGTAAGCGTGGTGGCGTCAGCTATGGCAAAAGGCACGCGCAGCACGCGGGCCAGCGTTTTGGCAAGCAGGGTTTTGCCGCTGCCAGAGGGGCCCACAAGCAAGATGTTGCTTTTTTCAAGCTCCACATCATCGCCCAGGGCGTTGGCGTAAAACACACGCTTGTAGTGGTTGTGCACCGCTACCGAAAGGATCTTTTTGGCTTCGTGCTGCCCGATGACGTACTGGTCAAGGCGGTCCTTGATTTCCTGGGGCGAAAGAAGCCGCTCATCGCTTTGCGGGCTTTCCATCTGGTCGCGTGCGATAATTTCGTTGCAGGCTTTGACGCATTTGTCGCAGATGCTTGCGCCGTCCTGCACGATGAGATTGCGCACCTCAAGCTCGCTGCGTCCGCAAAAGGAGCAGCGCAGAGGTTCGCTCACCGTGGGTTTATCGTTCTTGGCCATATTACTCGCTCTTTTCCTGAGCCATCTCGTTCCGCGATACCAGCACGCGGTCAATAATGCCGAGTTCCTTGGCTTCTTCAGGCGTCAAAAAGTTATCGCGCTCGGTTGCCTTGACGATGTCCTTGTAAGGGCGTCCCGTATTGTCGGCCAGCATGCGATTGAGGCGTTCCTTAAGGCGCAGCACCTCGCGCGCGTGGATTTCGATATCTGTGGCCTGACCCTGAAAACCACCCGAGGGCTGGTGAATCATGATCTGGCTATTAGGCAAAGCAAAACGCATGCCAGATTTGCCCGCAGCCAGCAAAAAAGCGCCCATGCTGGCGGCGCGGCCCATGCACACCGTAGCCACCGGCGAGCTGATAAAGCGCATGGTGTCGTAAATGGCAAGACCAGCGGTGACGGAGCCGCCGGGGGAATTTATGTAAAGGTAAATTTCTTTTTCCGGGTCTTGCGACTCAAGAAAAAGCAGCTGGGCGCAAATGAGGGAAGCGACCGTGTCGTTGACCTCTGAGCCAAGCAGTACAATACGGTCTTTGAGCAGGCGCGAATAAATATCATAGGCCCGCTCGGAGCGGCCAGTGGTTTCGATAACCATGGGGACAAGCGACATATAAGCCTCTTGGCGCGGCTTGTGGGCCGGTTGCTGCGGCGAGGCCGCAAAATAAAACCAAAAGGCGGCCTTAAGGCCGCCTCCCTTATACTTCAGTTAGTTCTGGGCGCTGGCGGGTGCGCCCGGCGCGGCGTCGGCCTCGGCGGTTGGAGCCTTGGGCTCCACTTCGGTCACCTTGGACTTGGCGTACACCAGATCCATGCCCTTATCTGCCAGCATGCGGTCACGCAGCACAAAGATCATGCCCGAACGCTCGTAGCTTTCGCGCAGAGTCTTGAAGTCTTCGCCGGAGCGCATGCTCATCTGGTAGATCTGAGTGTTGACCTCATTGTCGGTAACGTCAAGACCTTCTTTTTTGGCTATGGAGAGCAGCAGAACCTGAGCGCGGGCCAGTTCTTCAGCCTGGGGCTGCACTTCCGCACGCAGTTCTTCCATGCTCTTGCCAAGCGAATCAATGCTGCGGCCCTGACGCTCGATGCGAGCGGCCATGTCGCCCAGAAGCGTGCGCACCTGGGTGTCAACAAGGGTGGGGGGCAGTTCAAACTCGACCATCTTCAGCAGGCGGTCAAGCAGGGTCTTTTGCGCGGCGCTCTTGTTGAGGTTGGCGCGGCTCTGGGTGTAGCTGCCGGTGATGGCTTCGCGCAGCTTGTCGACGCTTTCAAGGCCGACAGTCTTGGCGAGCTCGTCGTTGAGTTCGGGCAGCTTGCGTTCCTTGATGGCGTGAACGCGTATCTTCATGGTGACGGTTTTGCCAGCCAGATCCTTGGCCAGAAAATCTTCGGGGAAGGTGATTTGGCCTTCGCCTTCTTCGCCATAGTGGATGGTCTTGACCAGGGCTTCAAAGTCTTCAAGGGCCTGACGTTCGCCAAGGGCCAGATCAAAGCTTTCGGCCTTTACGCCTTCAATGGGCTGGCCGTTTTCGTAAGCGGCAAAGTCAATAGTGGCAATCTGGCCGTCCACGGCGGGGCCTGTGCCCTCAACGGGCACGAGCTGGGCGCGGTCGCGGCGGATGCGTTCGATGACTTCGTGAACTTCTTTTTCGTCCACGACCACTTTTTCCTGCTCGACTTCCAGCCCTTCGTAGGGGGGCAGGGCGAAGGTGGGCAGGGTTTCAAATTCGATGCTGTATTCGTAGCCCTTGCCGCGCTCAAAGGTACCCTTGGCGTCGACGTCCACTCCGGCGACGGGCGTCACGTCGAGCTTCTGCATAACGTCGTTGATGTGGACGTTGATCAGGTCCTGGCGGGCTTCTTCATAAATTTTGTCGCGGAAGCGCTGCTCGATGACCGACGCCGGAACCTTGCCCTTGCGGAAACCGTCCACCTGCACCGACGTTTTGTACAGCGCCACGGCGCCCATGATGGCTGCTTCCACTTCCTGGGCTTCGGTGGTGATGACGACCTTTTTTCTGACCGGCGAAATGTCTTCTGCGCTATATTCCACGAGGGACTCCTTTTCTGGTGAGGTAGTTGGTGCGAGAGGGGGGACTTGAACCCCCATACCAATGGTGCTGGATTCTAAGTCCAGTGCGTCTACCAATTCCGCCACTCTCGCAAAGCGTGTTTCCATAGCACACTTGCCGGTGGGCTGCAAGCCGTGAACCGTACACCCCTTGCCGGGCGCTTATGGGGGCCGCTCTGCCGTGCGGAGAGGCGTTAGCAGAAAATCTTTGTCTATAATAAGTCGTTATGGCGTTTGGGCAAGCAATTATGCAAAAAAAACTTGAGTCTTCAGGGCAGGTGCCCCTGAAGCGGCAGCGGGCCTGTGCAAAGGGCAAGATGTCAGCGTAAGATCAATGCCGCGCCGTCCGTTCCGGCTTCGGTCACTTCGCCCACCTCGCAGGCCAGATCTCCCCCGGCGAGCAGCAACTGGCTGGCCTGCCCCACAAGCTCGGGCGCAACAGCCAGCAACAGCCCGCCCGATGTCTGCGCATCAAAAGCCAGGCTTGTCAGCGCCTCATCCACCGTATTGTCAACCCTGGTCGAGCAGGCCCAGTATTTTCTGTTTAGATGGCTGCCTGCAGGTATGAGGCCGTCGCGCGCGTATTCAAGCGCGTGCGGCATGAGGGGCAATGCCTCGGCATGCAGCACCACGGTCACGTTAGAGGCCAAGGCCATCTCAAGGGCATGGCCGCCAATGCCAAAACCTGTAATGTCTGTTGCCGCAGCAATCTTGAGGTCGCGCACAACGGCCCCAGCCACGCTGTTAAGGCGTGAGCACCAGCGTGTCACCTCGGCCTCGCTTTCTTCGGCATGATCCCAGCGGGCCTTGACGGCGGTGGCCAGCACGCCCGTGCCAAGGGGCTTGGTGAGCAGCAGCTTTTGCCCCGGTTTAAGTCCGTCGTTACGGGCCATGTGCGCCGGGTCGATGATGCCCGTAACCGCCAGCCCGTACTTGAGTTCGTCGTCCTGCACTGTGTGCCCGCCCGCCAGCACCGCGCCTGCTTCGTTCATGGCGTCGAGGCCGCCGCGCAGGATATTTTCAAGGATGCCCTCAGGGTCGTCCTCTGCCAGCGCCTGCGGGAAAAAGGCCACGTTCATGGCGCTCCACGGCTGCCCGCCCATGGCGTAGACGTCAGACAGCGCATTGGCCGCCGCAATGCGGCCAAAGGCAAAGGCGTCGTTGACGATGGGCGCAAGAATATCCACGGTCTGCACCAGCGCGCAGCCAGGGGGAACGGTCAGCACCACGGCGTCTTCGTTCCTGGCGCGGCCAGCGAGAACCCTGGCCTCAAGGTCAGGGCGCGTAGCAGACGGCAAACCGCGCAAAAGTCGCTCCAGGGCCCCTGGAGCCAGCTTGGCGGCTCAACCGGCCGCGCGGGCTTTTTCCAGCAGTTTCATGCTGCGCTCCCTGGTAGTGTGATGTTCATCAGCCAATTATGCATTGTTGAAAGCAAAAGGTCAAAAAGCCATGCATTGACGCTCAGGGCATAATAGGGTGCAATAACCATCAGTTTTTTTATTTTACCCCCCTGCGGAAAAAGAGGAGAAGTCCCATGAGTGCAAGCCGCAAGTGCAATTGGTCCGGGATGCTGTCGGTTCTGGTTTTCTCTCTGGCTCTGCTGCTGCCTTTGCAGGCTCACGCGGCTCTGCATGAGGGTTTTGTGCATGTGACCGACGTGTGCGAAAACGTGATTTTGGAAATACGCTATTTTTCATCCTACAATTTTGTAGGCAAGCGTATTGACGGCTACGTCGGGCCTCAGGCCATTTTGACGGAGCCAGCGGCAAAGGCCCTGTGCAAGGCCGCCGCAAGCGCGGAAAACAAGGGCTATACCCTGAAAATTTTTGACGCCTACCGCCCGCAGGCCGCAGTGGACCATTTTGTGCGCTGGGGCATGGACGCCGCCGACACCCGCATGAAGTCCATCTTTTACCCGCAGGTGGAAAAGGCCCGCGTGTTTGACCTCGGCTATGTGGCCACGCGTTCGGGGCATTCGCGCGGCAGCACCGTTGATCTGACCCTGGTGGACAGGCAGAGCGGCAGGGAGGTCGACATGGGCACGACCTTTGACCATTTTGGCGAAGCCTCGCACCACGGGGCCAAGGGACTGACTGCGCAGCAAGAGGCCAACAGGGCCGTGCTGCTGGGGGTGATGGAGCAGGCGGGCTTTAAGAGGTACGAAGAAGAGTGGTGGCATTATACCCTCAAAAACGAACCCTATCCCGATACCTATTTTAATTTTGTGGTGGAATGACGGCGCCGCATAAGGTAAACGATTTTTCCTTTTCATACACAAGGTTGCGGCGTAGCATGCACAGCAATGTTCTACTAAAGGATATGCCGTGAAAATTGTTGTATGCGCCAAAAAAGATCTTGCCGGTTGTGTGGCCCTTAACAGGTTGTTGGCTGGTCTGGTTCCGAAGCACGAAGTTTTTGTGGTGCTGTCAGACTACGTGCTTGATGCCGAGTGCAGCAATGCCTATGCGGAATGCCTCGTGACCCACGAACGGGGCATGGTGCTCGACCATATACTGCCGTGGCTCGAAGCCCGTTTTCCCCAAGGCAATAGCGCCGTATGTCAGACGTATCTGGGGTTGCAAAAACGTTACGGCATCCCCATGCAGATGTGGGGCCCCATGAAATCTGCCGAGTCGCGGCAGCGCATGCGCGCCCTTGCGCCGGACGTGATTATATCCTGCCGGTATGATTACGTCATTCCAAGCGAAGTTATCGACATGCCCCGCCTCGGCACCTATGGCATGCACCCAGGCGCGCTGCCCGACCTGCAGGGGCTGTGCAGCCCATTCCGGGCCATGGAGCATGGGCACGCCCGCTCTGGCTGCACGCTGTTTCACCTCGACGCCGGGCTGGATACAGGTCCTATTGTGGAAATAGGCTGGTGGCCCATAGACTATGGGCGTTGCCTGCTGTGGAACTTTGTGCACACCTATTTTGCGGGTATTGACACCCTGCTGCGTCATCTGCCGCAGCTGGAATCCGGGCAGGAGCTGACCACATACGCCCAGCGGCCTGAGGGCCGGCAGTATTTCAGCTATCCTACCGAAGAAGAATTTAGGCGGTTTACAAAAAAGGTCGCACCGCTGGTGTGGTCACAAGATTACCACGAGGTTTTGTCGTGGTTTTTGCCCGGCGGGCTGGCAGATGCCGCCATGCCTGAGCTGCGGGCCATGGTTGAGTCGCTGCCCTGTTCGCGGGCCGGGGCGCTGGCCGGGTCGCTGGCCGCAACCCAGGCACATTCCAAAGGCAGCGCCGCCAGTGCGGCGGCAAGCCGGGAGGCCGATGCCGGGGCCGGTCTGGGCAACATGATCAGCTCGATGCCGTCTTGAGTTTCCACAGCAGGTGAAACAGCAACGCCAGCGCGCAGACAATGCCGCCCATGAGCAGCAGTGCGCTGGCTGAGGTCATGACGCTGACGGCAAGGCCAAATATCACCGGCCCGGCCACCTGCCCCATGCGCTCAAGCCCGCGGTAGACCGAGGCGGTTTTTTCCCTGCCAAGCCTCTGGGCCGAGGCAAGCGTGAGAATGCAGATCATGGAAGCCGGGGCGGCCAGGCACTGGGCAAGCCCCAGGGTTATGACAGCGGCGGCGGCTCCGGCCATGCCCGTGCCCTTTGCAGCGATCAGCAGCGTAATGCCAGACAGCAGGCCTGTAAGGGTCAGAAATATGGATTTGTCTTTTCTGTGGTCTATCCACCGGCCCAGCAGCGGGCCGGCAGTGATAAAGCACAGCCCGTAGAGCATGAATATACGGCCAATGTCCGACTGGTCCACATGCGCGTTTGCCAGCCTGAGCGGCAGCAGGTAGTGCAAAAAACCCGTCAGGCACATGGCGGCGGGAATGCCCACCAGCAGCAGCACAAGGTGCATGCGCGGGTCTTGCAGCAGCTGCATGCAGCCGGAAAACATATGCCCGAGAGCTGGCCTGGTCGGGGATGCGGCCCCGGTTGCATCCTGCGCGGCGGCGGGCTCCTTGCCCAGCATAACAGTAAACAGGGCCAGCAATATCGTGCAGGCCGCCGTGGCAAGCACCGCCTGAAATGAAATATGGTCGGCCAGCATGGCCCCGGCGGCGGAGCCGCAAATACTGCCCGAAAAGATACCCGCAAAAACGCTGGTAAGCCCGGCCCCGGCATTGGCCTTGCCCAGGGTGCCTATCTGCCCGGCCATGAGCACCAGCCCAAAGCCAAAACCGGCGGCTATGCGTCCCAGAATAAGCAGATGCAGGCTGTTGGCCATGCCGCCCATCAGCAGCCCCACGGCAGCCGCCAGCGTGCCGGCGGCAAAAACCTTTTGCCAGCCGTACCGCAGCGAAAATCCGCCCGAAAACAGCAATGCCACACCCGCGCTGACCATCTCGGCCGAGATGGGCAGGCCAATGGCCACATCTCGGCTCAGCCCCATGAAAGGCTCGTAAAGCTGGCGGGCCAGAAGCGGGATAAACGATATGCCCATATCGTAGCCCAAAAAGAACACAAACCCCGCAGCCCGCAAAGCCTGCACCGCGCGTGACCGGTGCGTGCCCTCAAGCTCGTTAGCCATATCGCCGAGGGGCAGGGTGCGCTGGGCGATGAGCCCCAACAGTTTTGAAAGCTCGAGCAGCAGCAAAAAGCTGATAAGCAGCGACGCGCCGAGGTCGAGCGCCAGAGCGGATATGCGCGCGGTTATGGCCTGCGGGCGCAGGGCCAGCTGTAGGCGCAGCACTTCCTGTTTTTGGTGGAAGCGGCTGGGCCAGTATGTATTGAGGGATTTTTCGAGCGCAAGCGAGGTGTCGGGCACATGCCCGGCAGAGGCAATGACCGTCCCGTCGGGAGACAGCAACATGGCCCCGGCCAGCTCGTTGTTGGCCGCCAGCAGCTGCTCCAGTGCCTGATCCTTGCCCCGCAGGCTGGCAATATCCACGCCTTTGTGGATGAGGTATTCAAAGTCGCGCCCCGTGGCCTCCGCCAGTATGTCGGCCTTTGTTCGGACGGCCTGTTTGACGTAGGTGTCAAACAGCGCCAGCGTGCTGCAGGCATAGAGCAGCTGCGCCGTGCCGATGATGACAAGCAGCATTCTGGTCATGCCCGAAAGGCTTGTGCCCACGGTGCGCTGGCCGGTGAGCAGGCCGAGGCGGCCAGCCAGAATCAGCCCCACCACAATGCAGGCCGCCGCCAGCAGCAGCGACGACAAACGCAAAAAGTCTTCGGTAGCCGCGTTGATGCGTTTGCCGTCAATGTCCAACACCAGCCAGCCCACAGGAGCTTTGTTCTGCAGGGGGATGGCCAGACGGTAGCCCTGGTCGGTCTTGAGAGCGGCCTGCTGGCTCGCGGCGTCGTCGGGCAACAGGGCAGCCGGGTCGAGCCTGCGTGGTTGCGGGCTGGCAGGGTCAAGCGCCGGTTGGGCGTACAGCACCTCGCCTGAGGCGTTGACCACAATAACCCGTTTTATGCCCGCTGTGTTCTGCCCCTGCTCCGCCAGCATTTCTTCCATGCCCGCGAACGAGGACAGCGGTTTGCCAAAGCGCATGCCGCGTTCTATGTCGCGGGCGAGGCGCTCGGCCCCGCTGCGGTACCCCGACAGAACCATGTCGGTTGCCAGGGTATTCAGCGTTGAAACGGAGAGCAGCACGTTGAACCCCAGGGTAACCAGCAGGACCCCAAGCCCGAGAAGCAGGGCATTGATGCGCAGTTTGCGCGTTGCGCGGATAAGCACAGGGCGATCCTTACGGCGTGCCGGGGTGCGGCTGGCTGATGGTTTCGTGCAGTTCGTCGGCCGTTACCAGCACGTCAAAGGGAAAATCAAAGCCAATGGCCTTGGCAGTGGCAAGGTTGAGAGCGATGGAAGGTTCGGACTGGTCGAGCATGGGCAGGTCGCGGGGTTTGGCTCCGCTGAGGATGGCGTGGGCCTGTCCGGCCAGAGCAATGCCGCTGGGGCCGAAGTTCCAGGTCGAAAAGCCCATGAGCGCCCCGGCCTTGACGTATTCGGAGCCGTCGCGGGCAAAGGTGGGGATTTTCCACTGATTGAGCTTTTGCAGCAGGGGGGCCATACCCTCGCCGCCGAGGTCAAAGCAGTTCAGCGGGCCGATAAAAAAGGCGTCCATGCCCTGCTTGCGCAGTTCGTCCAGGCCCTTGCGGCATTCGTCCGGGCTTTCGGCAGAGGACAGCCCGTCGTAGAGCACCAGCGTAAAGCCCAGCTCCGAGGCAATGGCCTGGGCGTCGCCCAGGGCCGCATACACGCGGCCTTCCTGGCTGTTCTGAAACATGATGCCCATTTTGTGAAACCGCACCACGTCGTAAAAAACGCGAAACATGGAAGACCAGCGGTCAACCTCCACCCGGCAGGTAAAGTTGTCCACGCCTGAATCCTGCGCGCTTTTGACCACGCCGGCGGCAATGGGGTCGGCCATGCCCATGCCCAGTATGGGCAGGCGGCCATCGTTGACAGCCAGCAGCGCCTTGACGGCGGCTGTGCCCATGCCCACCACAAGGTCAATATCCTTGCGCTGCAGCAGCTGCCGGGCAAGCTCGGGCAGGCGACGCATGTGTTCCGGCTCCCAGCCGGGGCTCAAGCGGGCATTTGCCGGGTATTCGCAGTGCATGTCGTCGTACCTGGCCATGCCGTCGCGAAAGGCGTTCCAAGTATTGTCAAACAGCCAGAAGGGCCCGGCCTCGAGGTAGCCGATGCGCATGACGGACGGGTTGGCCAGGGCCGGGCTGACCAGGGCAAGGCAAACCGTCAGCGCAAGCAGCGCAAACGCCGCGTGCATGCGGCAAACCTGGCGGGAGAGCTTGAGGCGCAATGACATGGAAGAGTTACGTGCCGATGCAAAAAAAATCATGCCTACCGCGCGGAGTAAAAAGAGTGCGTGTTTGCGCCAGACCCTGTGCGGGTCAGCAGTGCGTGGGCCTTTTGCGGCCCGAAGCGACCACAAGCAGCAGGCCCACAAGCGGGGTCAGCAGGATACTGGCAAAAAAGTTGCCCCAAAAACCAAGTCGTGAATTGATGCCCAGCAGCCCTATAAGCAGGCTCAAAACAAAGATGGTAATGAACAGTGGCACGACGGGCCTCCTTTACTGTCTCACCGGGCCGCCCCGGTGGGGTTGCAGCAGTGATTTGTCCAGCCGCTGAATGTAGTCTGACACGCTTTCGCCCGGGGATATCCAGCCGACCCCGTCAGACGGGGATTGCTCCGTCCCCTTGTCCTGCCGGGCCTCTGACCGGGTATCCGGGCGAGCGGCATTGGGTCTGCCTATGTTTGATCTGGCAGTATCTGGCCTGGGGGCGGCTGATCTGGAGGCATCGAACCGTGAATCTGTGCTTTTGCCCTGCGCGCCCTTTGACGGGTCGGGTTTGCCAGCGTCGGGTTTTGCTGCCTCTGGTTGGGCTGCATCCTGGTTGCCGGCTGTTTGCGTGGCCGTCCTGGAATCCGCGCCCTGGGCGGCGGGTTTGCTTGCCGGGTCAACCGGAGCTGCGCCAGCTGGCGAATCAGCGTTGAGGATGACGGGCAGGCCGTCCTTGCCGCCGATAACAACAATTTTGGCGTTGGACGACGAGGCAAGATCCTTGGTGGCCTGAATGCCCTCGTAGCGCAAAAAGTTTTGCGTCATATGCTCGTTGACCAGCATCTGATACGCCTTGATGCCCTCGGCTTCAAATATCTTGCGGCGCGCCTCCTGCTGGGCCTCAAGCAGAATGTACTTGTAGCGCAGGTACTCTTGCTCGGCCACGAGTTTGCGCTCGATGGAGTTGCGCAGCACTTCGGGCAGGGTAATGCTTTTGACCACAAAGCCCTGAATAAGAATGGGGATGCGGCCCATTTCTTCCACCGCGTCCACAAGCATCTGGTCCTGCAGCTCCTGCCGTGCGGTGGAGTAGAGGTCGTCAGGCCGGTAGCTGCCGATGGTCTGGCGCACGGCCGAATTCATGATGGGCAGCACAACCTTTTCGCGATAGTTGGGGCCTATCTCCTGATGCAGCGCGGGCAGGCGGTCGCGGAAAAGCTGGAAGCGCAACGAGATCTGCACGTTGATGGTCAGACCGTCCACGGTGAGCACATCGATGTTCTGCGTTTCTTCCTGCACGCGCACATCATAGATGTACATGATGTTCCACGGCTGGATAAGGTGGAGTCCTTCGTCGTAGGTCTGCTGCAGCTGCGTGCCGCCGCGAAAGCGCGCGTAGAGCACGCCAAGCTCGCCGGGCTTGATGGAAATGACGATGCTCGGCCAGAGAAAAAGGATGATCAGCGTGGTAACCACGCCCGCGCAGATGATCCTTATGCGGTTGCGGCGCACCATGTCCCGTATGCTTGCACAGAGGCTTTTCATTGGTTCAACCGATAGGTTTGCTGTGTATATCGCGCAGAGCCGCGCCAGAACATATCAAGCGTATAATCTATGCACTGCCGTTCAAACAGGATGCAGCGTTCCTTGTCATCCTGCGTCTGCCCCATGCAGATGTTGTAAAGAATGGGGCAAAGATCAACATTGAGCACAAATTCTCCAAGATTGGGGCGAGAATGAATGGATTTACGAGCAAGGTGCACGATTCCCTTGACATACTTGTTGTTGCAGATCTGTATGCGCTGCCCGTAGTCGTGGTTTTCTTCGTAGCATCTGAGCCTGTTTTGTATGGTCTGCGTGTTTCCGGCGGCGTTTATTTCAGAGGGCAGAGTGTCGCGCACGTTGTTGTAGAGCTCGCGCACCAGCTGGATGTTTGAATTGCCGGTAAGGTCCTTACCCTTTGCCGCAAGAGGCGTGCACAGGATAAGGCACAGGCACAGCAGCGCCCCAAGGCGCTGGCTCAGATACGTCAGCGGGGAATTCATGCCGACGCCCCTTCGTCAAAGGGGTCTTCCACAAATCCGCCTTCGCGCATGGTCAGCACTCTGTCGGCCACATGGAAGTAGCGGTCGTCATGGGATATGGCCAGGATGGTTCCGCCCTGCCGGATGATGTCCGGCAAAAGTTCTTCGTAAAAATACCGGCGAAACACGGGGTCAAAGTCTGCGGCGACCTCGTCGAACAGGTAGATATGGCGTTTTTCGAGCAGCGCGCAGGCAAGGGCCAGGCGTTTGCGCTGCCCGGCGGAGAGATCAAGTGTAGAAAATGTGCCGTCTTCAAGCAGGGTTACCTTGGTTTCCATATGCAGGGTGCGCAGTACGTCGGTGAGCTGGTCGGCGGTAATGCGCAGCCCCAAGGGGCGCGAAAACAGGTGGTAATCTGTGGGCACGATGGTAAAGAGGTTGCGGTACGACTCCATGTTTACGTCTGAAAGCATGGCGTCGTTCAAAAACATTTCTCCGGCCTGGGGAGCGTACAGCCCGGCCAGCACATTCATGAACGTGGATTTGCCCGACCCGTTGCCGCCCCGTATGAAGACCATTTCGCCCTTGCGCAGCTCAAACGATTCAACGTCGATGCCAAACAGGCGCAGCCCGGCGCGGTCGCGGTAGTCAAAGCGCACCTGGCGCATGGAGATGGAGGTAAAGTCGGGCACGGCGGGGTCGGGCTGCTGCCAGCGGGCGTCAGCGCCAGAGGTTTCAAAGGGCTCTGTTACAGAATCGATCTGCGCCTCCACGCTGGCCAGCTCCTGCAGGCTCATCTCTACTTTGGCCATCATGGGTACAGAGGTGATCAGGCTGATGAGGGGGCTCAGGCTGAACATGCACAATACCAGCAGCGAGGATGTCTCCGAGGTTTCAAGCCCGAGAACCTTGGGCATGATGAACAGTATGAGCCCGAGTATCAGCAGGTTGAACATGGCGAAAAATGAAATGCCCAGGGCGTGCCTGCGTTCGGTGGCGTCGCGCGCTTCAGAGGCGACGGAGAGGTCGGGGATGATCTGCTCGCCAAAAAGGGCAGTTGTTCTGGGTTTGTGCATCTTGAGCTGCAGCAGGCCCGCGTACAGGTCGCGCAGACCCGCGCAAAAACGCTGGTCGGCCCGCATGGCAGGCCCCATATGCGCATGCACGCTATTGATGAGGTGTAAAAAAATCCAGAACCCCATGCCCAGCAGCACAAAAACGCCAAGAGTGCCGGGTATGGACACGGTGGCCATTTTTACAAACGAAAGCGCCACCATAACCGTATTGGCCGAGGCCGCCACAAGCATGCGGGCGGCTTCGACAACCATTTCGCGGCCATCCAGCAGGGCGGACTGAACGCGGTTTTTATCCAGCTTTTCATATTCCAGCAGCGAAACGCCGCGCAACTTGGCGGCAATGCGCATGCGCCACTCCATGATGCCGCGCAGGGCAATCTGCGCCGAGCGTCCCGTAATGTGCCGAAACAAAAAATAAAATGCGGTAAGGCTGACCAGAAAGGCCAAAAAGGTATGGAACTGCAGCCCGTCATCCGAAAGCTCTTCCAGACCCTGCAGAACCGAAAAAACGGCAAGCCCTTGCATGATGCCAGAGCCAAGGCACGCGGCGACAATCTTGTTGCCCTCGTCGCCAGCCTGCTCCCACAGAAGTTTGAGAAAAAGCGATTTTTTCAGTTGCAGCATGTGGTTCTGTGGCCCCGGTGTTCAGGTGTGCCGCGCCGTGCGGCATGCCCGGCGGTCTGTTTGCCACCCCCGGCTGTTGCGCGGTTTTTGGGCAAACACAACATATGCGCTCCGCCGCTGAGCGGCCATGAGTGCAAAAATGGCTTATAAATCCTGCAGGCTGCCGATATCGTGCGGCTTCTGTCCGCCGCAAGGCAGCCGGAGGGCCAGCCGTCTGGCCCTCCGGCTTGCGTCAGATTCCCGAAACCGGTCAGGGGCTGCCGTATCTAGGCCGTATCTAGGCCGCGTCGGTGCTCGCTTCCTTGGTGGGCGCTTCAGCTTCGACCGCAGCGTCTTTCTTAACCTTTTTTTTGATTTTGCCGATGATCGTCTTTCCTTCTTCAACTTTTTCCTTGAAGTAGGTTTTGGCTTCTTCGGCGTCAAAATCAACGAGGTTGCCGCCCTTTCTGAAGTGGCGGTCAAAAACCCAGCCCAGAGCATAGGTGGTTGTGCCGCCCATGAGACTGATGGTGGCCGCGCCTGCTGTGATGCCGATGACAGGCAGGCTCTTGAGCAGAGAGGCGGCCAGGGGCACGCTTGCCGTGGTCAGAATGCCGCCGCAGAGCGATGAGATGATGGATTTGACGCGTTCCTTTTTAAATTCGACTCCGTGGGCCTTGGCCAGAGCGTGGATCAGTTCAAGCTGCAGGGCGGAGAGACCCAAAAAATCCACCAGCGGCACCGGCACAAAGCCAATGCCAATGGCGCCGTAGACGCGCTTGCGAATGATGGCGTCCACCGATTCCACCGACGGGCAGGCGCATTCGCAGGTTTCTTCCGTCTGGCAGGCAGCCTGATCTTCAGCGCCGTCAACAGTGTTTTCCAATGTATCTTTCGTCATGTGCAACCTCGATGAAATCGGTTTCAGGGTTACGGGAAAGTTATTGAACGGCGGGCGTTTTATCAACGCCAGCCAGTGTTGCGTCAAAAAGTTCGTCCGCCGAAATAAGGAGAACCAGCGGCAGATCCATGCCCATTTTTTGCGCCGTCACAAGGTTGAGCGCTATCTTGGGCGTATAGGCCGCTTCCTCGAGCTGCGTGTTGGGCGGCAAAAGGCCCAGCTTCGCGGCCATGTGGTCGGCATAAAATTTGCCCAGCGGGACATAATCAAGGGTGGAAAGCCCCATGAGCGCGCCCCGGCTCACATGCACGCTGCCGTCGCGCGCAAAAGTCTTGATGCCCTTGTCGTTGAGCGTGTCAAAGATGCCCTGCGGGTTGGCCTGCGTCCAGTCAAAGCAGTTGAGCGCCGAGATGTAAAAAGCGTCGATGCCCTGACTCAACAGGCTGTTTACGCCTTTTGTGCACGATTCAACGCTCTCGGCCTTGTCGAGAAAAGGGTATTCCACCAGGGTAAAACCGCGGTCGCGCGCCACCTCGCGGGCTTCGCGCACGTTGGAGTACGAGAGCCCCTCGGGGCTGTCGTGGTACATGATGCCAAGACGCCGAAAGGGCCGGGCCTCGTGAAACAGCGCAAAGACCTTGAACCATTTGTCCTTGGTGTAGCGGATGGTGAGGTTGGCTGCCCCTTTGCCGGTAGCGGGGTCAACAATGCCCGCGCCAGCAGGGTCGGCCACATCCACGCTCATGATGGGGGTTTTGCCGTTGTTTTCGGCCAGCAGGGCCTTGGTGGCCTCTGTGCCCATGCTTATGATCACGTCTATGGCGGGGTTGGACATCAGCTTGCGGGCCTCGGCGCGGTAGACGCTGTTGGGGGCGTCCCAGCCGGGGCTGATGTGAAGGTCGTCGGGAAACACGATACGCGCCGCAACGCCGCGCTGTTGCAGAGCCTTGATGATTTCTTTTTGCAGCAGGTTAAATTCCCAGTAGGGGCCAGCCTCAAAATAGGCTGCGACCATGGGACGGCCGGGTTCTTGCCATGTCGCCGGGCTCTGGGACTGGCCGGGCTGCAGCGCAGGCGCTGAAACAGCTGTCGCGCCCAGCTGGACGGCCTGCACTCCGGCGCACAGCGTCATGACGCAAACGAGCGCTGCGGCAAGTATGGCGAGTAACGATCTGAGGCGGCTGCTCATGGAACAATATACCTTTGACGCGTTCTCGATAACGCAGTGCGTCCGCAGCACGGCGGCTCTGCCAGGACAGTACGCGACGCCTTGAGCTGTCTGGAAGTGTAAACCCAATTATGACGCGGGCGTAAAGCCATGCGCGCATATTTCAATATATCAGAGGAAAAGCGGTATCGTCCACATGAATTTGGGGGCGAATGCGGCGTGATTGCGTGTTTTTTGCGCATGCGACGCAGCCGGTCAGACATGATGCACCTCTATGCGCAGGCGCGGGGCCTGGGCGGCCACGCTGCACTGGTAACCGTCTGCAACGGCTAGGTCGCGGCAGGTCCATTGCCCGGTCGCCGACGTGGGCGCACGGAGCACCCAGCTGTCGTTCTGCTGGTCAATGCGCACGCAAAAGTCTTGCAGCGGCGTGCTCAACCCCGTGCCCACGGCCTTGAGCAGGGCCTCCTTGCGCGTCCAGCAGCGGTAAAATGCCGTTTCAAGCTCTGTTTCGGGCAATGCCAGCAGGGCCTGCCGTTCCTGCGGGTGCAGCTGGCCGGTCAGCTCGGCCGCATCCGGCAGGGGGTGCATTTTTTCCACATCGATGCCCACAGGGGTGCTGCGGCACACGGCCACCCACACCATGTCGCCCGAATGGCTGATGGAAAACTCAGCTGTTGTCAGCGGACAAAAGGGCTTGCCGTGAGGGTTGCGGGCAAAGTCGTCAACCATGCTTTGCCCCGTCTGGGCGTGCAGCATGCGCCGCGCGAGCGCCCGGCCCGCCAGGTGGCGGGCCGCGTCGGCAACCTGGGCAAAGCGTCTTGCCGCGCGTTGTTCGCAAACGGTGGTGAAGGGGCGGCAGCAGTCGGGCCAGGCAGCCATATCCTGCAGATGCAGGCCCACGCACAAAACCGTACCCGGCTCTGCGGTCGGCACGGCCCACTGACCAAACAGGCGCGCCAGCATGGTTATGCCGCCAGCGTGCGCGTGAGGTGTTCGGCCAGCTCCTGCCAGTGGTGCTGCAGGTAAAAATGGCCGCCGTTGAAGGTGCGCACGGTGCACGGGGCGGCAGACAGCTTTTGCCAGTGCAGGGCGTCGGCCTCGGTGATGATGTCTTCGCTGCCCAGCACGATGTGTATGGGCATGGGCAGGGGCGGGCAGGGGGCTGGCTGCCAGCTTTCCACAGCGGCAAAATCCGCCGCAAGCAATGGTTCGATATAGCTGCGAAATTCATTGGAATGCGCCACGTCTGGCGGCGTGCCGCCCATGCGCAGCACATGGTCCCACAGCTTGCCCGGCGGCAGCTGCGACACCGGCCCGGGAATGCCCGTATTGATTTTGTCCGGCGCATGCACCGAAGAAATAAAAATAGCTTTTGGCAGCGGGATGTTGGTTTCGCTTGCCAGCCGTGCGCACACAAAGGCCAGCAGTCCGCCCATGCTGTGCCCAAAGATGGCGTAGGGCCTGTTGACGGCTGTAGGACGCATCTGGGCAAAAAGGTCGCGGCCCATGGCCTCCATGCTGGTGGGCAGCGGCTCGCGAAAACGGCGGCCCTTGCCCGGCAGATCCAGCGGCCTGACCTCGATTGCAGCAGGAAACAGCGCGCCAAACTGCGCAAAATAGGCGGCATTGCCCCCCGCATGCGGAATGCAAAACAGAGTTGTGTCAGCGTGTTGCATATTGTTAGACCTACAGATCAACCCATCCGGCGTCGTCATCGAGTTTTTGGATGATGATGCGCGAGGCCTGTTCCTCATGGCCGATGCGGGCGTGCATCTGCTTGAGAACAATGTTGCCGTCGCTGATGCCGCAAATTTCAAGCTTGCCGATGTCGTGACCGATTATGTACTTGAAGCGTTTGCCGTAGCCGCTGAGCAGCGCCTTGGCCTGATCCACAATGGCGATGCCCTGCTTGAGCGGCAGCTGAAAATGGTGCCGCACGCGCGATACCGGCATGCACTGATAGAGATAGTAAGGGTTTACGCCGATGGCCAGCAGGCGGTTCATCAGCCCGGCGATGTCCTGCGCCGTGTCGTTTACGCCCCGCAGCAGCACCGCCTGATTGTTGATGACGGCCCCGCACAGGCGCAGTCTTTTTATGGCTTCTGTGGATGTGGGGGTTATCTCGCGGGTGTGGTTGTAGTGGGTGGCGATGTACAGGGCCTTGCGTTCGGCAAAAGCGCGCAGAACCTCGATGAGGGCGTCGTCAAACAGGCGCAGGGGGTATGTGACGGGTATGCGCGTGCCAATGCGTACAAAATCCACATGGTCTATCTCGGCCAGACCGGCCAGCATTTTTTGCAAGACCGGGGTAGCGAGGGTCAGCGGGTCGCCGCCCGACAGGATGACGTTGTTGATCTTGGGGTGCTCGGCAATATATTGCAGCGCTCCGGCAAAATTGCGCAGGGTCTGCTGGTTTGAGTGCCCCACGATGCGACGGCGAAAGCAGTGCCTGCAGTGCATGGCGCAGCATTCGGTGGTGACCAGCAGTGCTGTGCAGTCGTATTTGTGCAGCACGCCGTTGCCCTTGTCGTGCTTGTCGTCGCCATAGGGGTCGGCAGTGGTCGCGCCCATGGACCCGGCAACCACCAGTTCTTCGGCATCGGGAAAGCACATGCGCCGGATAGGATCGCGGGGGTCGTTTTTGTCGATGAGGCTCAGGTAATAACGGGGAATGTTGACGGGATGCACTTTGGCTACTTCACGCAGGGTTGCCTCCTCAGCGGGGCTGAAAGAAGCGTATTCTTTCAGCTGGTCGATGCTGACAACATTGTTGGCAAGTTCCTTTTTCCAATCCATGCATTTCCAGCAAGGTTCTGCGAGCATTATTCTGGCCTCGGTTTGCGACTGGATTTCTGCGAAGCTATATTTATGAAAGAACCGTTGCCTGCCTGGAGGTTTCATGGAGAAAAAACCCAGAGGACGGGTCTTACGTTCTGGTGGGAATTTACGGCAAAAATTGTCCAAAGTATATGTAAAACTTGCCAATATGTTCACTGTAGGCTATTTTGCCCGGCATGGCGCTATGATCGAAAAGCCGCAGTGGGGGACGGAATGGCAAAGTTTGTGCCTTTAACCGGTTGTCAGAAGGAACTGTGGCTCTCGGCAAAGGCGGCGTTGTCCGACTATGCAGAAACTTCCATCAGGGGTTGCTACCGTATAGACGCCATGCTCGACCCCGGGTTGCTGCGTCAGGCCATACGACGTACGCTCCACTTCACGCCCCTGCCCGCCGCCGCTCTGTGTCAGGACGAAGAAGAACCTCGCTTTCTCATAGATGGTGAAGAACACGAACCCGACTTTCGGGTTCTTGATGCCGCCTCGCAGCCTGACCCCAGCGCTGCCGCCGACCGCATGATCGACGAGTTCTTTGAAGAGCCGGTAGAGAATCCCCTTATCCGCTATGCGCTGGTGCTTACAGGCCCGGCAAGTTGCATCGTTGCCATCAAGTGCTCGCACGTCGTGCTCGACGGGCTGGCCATCTTTTTTCATATTGCGGTTATTGCCAATGTTTACACGGCCCTTGCTCGCGGTGAAACTCCCGACCTCGGCGAGCCGTGCCCTTGCGACGAAGCCTATCTCGAAGACCAGGCGCACTGCGCTTCGCCCCGCTTTCAGAAGGATATGGCCTTTTGGGAGGAGCACCTTGCCCGCCTGCCCGAAAAAAGGCTGCTGCGCGCCCTGCCGGGTCGCCCCGACGTGCTGGGCGATAGCCGCCATCACAAGTACGTTCTTTCTGAAAAAGCCTCGCGTGAAGCCTCGGCGCTTATTGCCGCGCACAAGGTCAGCCCCGCGGTCTTTTTTACGGGCATTTATTCGTTGATCGTTTCATTCATGAGCGGCGAAAAAGACATCGTCGCCCTTGCCCCCGTGGCTTACGGCGAGCGCAAGGTGCTGCACCGCAGGCAGGGCGCCATGATGTCGCTGCCGCCCCTGCTGGTCAACGTTGCCGCTCACGAAACCTTCGCCAAACTGCTTGAGGCCGTCAGCGCCCAAAACACCTCGTTTTACCGCCATGTGCGTACGCCGTATCAACTGGCGGCGCGCAAGCTTGAAGGCCGCAATTTTGCCTTTCTGGCTGATACGTTTGTCAATTTTTTGCCCAACACGCCGCCCGGCACGGCGGAATTTCCCATTGTTGAGGCAACGCAGCGCCACAGCGCCAAAGAGCCGATTCTTTTCGGCATCCTGGTTATGCAGGAGCTGTGTTCGGGCTGTTTTTCGCTCACCGTGCGCAACAGCCGCAACCACCTGAGCGACAGGGACGTGGAGCGCTTTGTGGCTCGGGTCGAGTGCGTGATCGGTCAGCTGGCGGCCGGGGTCGAACCGCCGCAGCTCGACTATCTGCTGGATGAAGAAAAGCGCGAGCTGGCGCAGTGGCGCGTCGGGCCTGCAAGGCGGTACGACATCCGCTCCCTGCCCGAACTCTTTGACGCTGCGGCAGAGAAGTTTGCCGAACGCACGGCGGTAAAGGACGAGTGGGGCAATGCCCTTTCTTACGCCGAGGTACGCGCAAATTCCCTGCGCTGCGCCGCATGGCTGGCGGAGCAGGGCGTTGGGCGGGGCGACATTGTGGCGGTGGAGGCCGAGCGCACGGCCAATCTGCCGGAGGTCGTGCTGGGCATTCAGCGGCTGGGCGCTGCGTACCTGCCCATAGACTCCAAGGCGGCGCCTGAGCGGCGGGCTTATATAATAGAAGACGCAGGGGCGGACATTACCCTTGACCTCGACAATGCGGCGTACCGGCAGTCGGCCATCATCCCTCTGCCGCAAGCCCCAGCAGCCAGCGACGGGGCCTACCTCATCTATACGTCAGGCTCTACGGGCAAGCCCAAGGGCGTGCTGGCCCCGCACGGCGGCTTTGCCAACATGATTCAGGGGCAGATAGAGCTTTTTGGCGTGCAGCAGGACGACCGCGTGCTGCAGTTTGCGCCGCCCATTTTTGACGCCTCGCTTTCAGAGATGTTTATGGCCCTGCTGGCCGGGGCCGGGCTTTATCCTGTGAGCGACCCGTGCCGCAACGCGCCGTGGACCCTGCGACAGTACATGATCGACAATGATATCAGCGTGGCAACCCTGCCTCCCTCGTACCTCAATCTTTTTGAGGGCGAGCCTTTTCCGGGTTTGCGCGTGCTCATCACCGCGGGCGAACCCCCTGTGGCGGCTGACGCCCTGCACTACGCCAAATCACTGCGCTATTTCAACGCCTACGGCCCTACAGAAACCTGCGTGTGCGCTGCCATGAAGGAGGTTTCGCCTTTTGAGCCGCAGCCTATTGGCGTAGGGCGGCCCATCCCCAATGTGACGCTCTCCATCCGCAATGCCGAAGGGCGCGAGCTGCCAGCGGGCATGGCGGGCGAACTGTGGATCGGCGGGGACAGCCTTGCCCTTGGCTACCACAACAAGCCGGATATGACCGGGCAGCGGTTTGTACGCCTGCCGCAGGAGGGCGGCGCACGGTTTTACGCGTCGGGCGATCTGGCCCTGTGGTCGTCCCGGGGGGAGATTCTGCTGCTGGGGCGTGCCGACGATCAGGTAAAAATTCGCGGCAACCGAGTGGAACTGGTCGAAGTGGCCTGCCTGCTCGAAAGCTGCGAGGCCGTCAGCCAGGCTGCCGTGCTGGCAATTAAGGATGCTGGCGGTCAGACCAGCCTTGCCGCGTTTTTTGTGCTCAAATCGGGGGCAGCCATCGAATCTGTTGTTTCGTGGAGCCGGGACAACCTGCCGCCGTACATGGTTCCCTCCGCATGGCATGTGCTTGAGGCCATGCCCGTGGCCCCCACTGGCAAAATTGACCGTAAGGCCCTGCATGCTATCGCCAGGCAAGGCGAAACGCAGACACGCGGCGAAAGGCAGGTGGATGCGGGCCTTGTGAGCATTTTTGAGCGAGTGCTTGGCCGTACCTACAACCCCGCCAAAAGCTTTTTTGATCAGGGCGGCAACAGCCTCAACGCCATGTCCCTGCTGCACTCAATCCGCAAAACCTTTGATGTGGATATTTCCTTTCGCAGTTTTGCGAGCTGCGAAACCCTGTTTGATGTGGAGGCGCTGCTCGGCAATGGCCGGGTCAAATCGACCGGCGCCCGCGAAACCGCGCCCATGAGCATGGGCCAGTACCGTATCTGGGCGTACCAGCAGGTCAACGAGGGCTCAATTGATTACAATATGCCTCTTCTGCTTGAGCTGCGCGGCGACAGAACAGCGGATTTCCTCGAGGGGCTGCGCCGGGCCGCCAACGCCCAGGAGCTTTTTCACTGCACGGTGGCGGGTGATATAGACAATCCCCATTTTCAGAGCGGCAAGGACGAGGTGTTCCTGCGCAGCGTGGCTTTTGCCAGCGAGCGCGAGGCCGCTGTTTTTTTTGACGAGCAGATTCATACGCCCTTTGATCTGCGCGTGGAACTGCCGGTGCGTCTGGTGGCGGCCACATTGCCCCACTGCGTGCAGGTGCTGGTGTTGGTGCACCATGTGGCGGGCGATGGCGAAACCCTTGAGATACTGCTGCAAAATGCCCTGCGCCATCTGCGCGGCGAGCCGCTTGTACGCGGACAGCTCGCGGCGCAGGAGGCTTTTTGCCGCAGGCAGAGCGCCTACGCGGCGTCGCCCGCCTGCGCGGAGGATGCGGCGTACTGGCAGTTGGTGCTTACGCCGCCGGTCGCCCCGGTAAATGCGGCAGCCGGGGCCGCCAGCCGCACTGGCGCCATGACGGGCATTGATATTGATGCGGAGACAGCGCACGGCTTTGAAATGTTGGCAAAAAACGCTGGCGCGAGTGTGCTGGCCTGTTTTGTGGCGCTGGCAGGGCGCACCCTTTGTCGGCGTTTTGGGCGCAGGGAGCTGCTGCTCGGCGTGCCCATGGGTCTGCGAGAAACACAGGACGAATTTTGCGCAGCCGGGTTTTACGTCAACACCGTGCCCCTGCGCGTAAGGCTTGAAGGGCAGGAAGATCGCGCCGTCCTGGCTGAAGCGTCCCGGCAGATGCGCCAGGCCATCGAGCACAGCCGTTACGGCGCTGCCGACATCGTGCCCGAATTTTTGGCCACGCACGCGCATTTTGAGCCGCTGAGCGCTCCCGGCATCGAGGTTCGCAGGCTTGGGCTACAGCTGCGGGCCAGCAAGCTTACAGCCAGCTTTACGCTCGTAACCGGGGCCGCCTCGCGCATTGTGCTTGAGTACGACGCTGGCTGCGTGGCGGATGCCCAGGCCTTGCTTGAAGATCTTGCGCAGAGCATGCGCCGCGCCTGCGCGGGCCTTGCCCGCCGTAACCCACGGCAGATGCTGGCCGATGCCTGGCGCAAAATTTTGCGCCCTGACTCCACAGGAGCCGTAGCCGACGACAGCGAATTTTTCCGCGAGGGCGGCGACTCCATCAGGGCTATCCAGATAACGGGCATTCTGCGCCGCAGCGGCATCACCGCCCTGAGCGCGGCCGACTTTTTACGTAAGCCCCGCTTTGGGGATATATGCGCCTTGCTGCAAGACGGCGTCAGCTCGCCAGTGCCAGCCCAAAACGTGGATTACACGCCGGTTGCACCTGGCGAGCGGGTTACACTGTTGCCCTTTGCCCGCCATTTTACGGCGGCGCATCCCCTGCACTGGCGGCAGTTTTTTATGTTGCTGCCGCTGGAAATACGGGCCGAGGTGTCGGCAGAGGGCATTGAGTCATGGCTCGCCAGCCTGCCCGCAAACCACGAGGCCCTGCGCATGGCCTTTGCGCCAGACCACGCAACGGTGCTCGCCGAGCCGCAGGCCATCCACCTGCAGTGCCGCGAATACGGACAGGCGGTGGAGCCGACGGCCCTGCTGCGCGAGGTCGCGGCCCGGATTGTCGCCGGGCTGAACCCGGAGGACGGCCGCACCCTGGGGGCGGTGCTTGCCCGGCAGGGCGACAGACGGTTTTTGGTGCTGGCGGGTCACCATCTTGCGCTGGATGCGCTGTCGCTTGAAACGCTGCGGCAGGATTTTATCCAATACTGCCGCACAGGCGCTTTGCAACGCGAGTCCCACGGGCTTGCCCTGCGCGCCCGCGAGGTTGAGCGCCTGCGCGCGTCCGGGGTCTTCCCCACCAAAGAACAGCGCGCCCTCTGGCTTGCAGCTTGCACCGTACCGGCGCAACCCTTGCGCGCCAGGTTGCCCGAGGGGCGGGACAAAGCCGCCGAGCGCGTCAGCGCGGCTGCTTTGCTTGAGGGGTTCCGGTTTGAATATTCGCACGACGCCAAGGCCGATCTGCTGGCCGCGCTGGCCTGCGCCCTGCATGCGCAGGGGCAAAGGGCCACCGTGCAGGTAACGCTTGAGAGCCACGGGCGCGACGAACTCCTGCCCGGTTTTGACGCAAGCCGCAGCCTTGGCTGGTTTACCGCCGTATGTCCCATGCCCCTTGAACCTGCCGCCACCTGCGCCCAGGCCCGCGAAACCGTGGGGCCATGGCTGGCGCAGTATTTCACCCCAGAAAACTGCAACGCATATGGATACTTGCGGCAGGATGAGCCCGATACATTCGACTATACGGCGCAGATTGCCTTCAACTATCTGGGCCGCATGACGGGCCAGCCCGACGACGAGGCCGAGCTGGTGCTTTCAGCGCTTGCGCCGGGGCTTGTCCCCGGGCTTGTGCACAGCGAGATGCAGGCCGAAGCGCCGCTGGAGCTTTCGGTATTTTTTGACCTGCAGGGCGTGCTGCATCTTGATGCCTGGTTTAGCCCCCAGTGTCTGCCCGCAGACTGGGTCGGCGACCTGCTCGACAGCTGGCGCGAGGCCCTCAAGACCCTGCCCGCCTACCTGCCGCAGCAGACGCTTGACGCCATCTTTGCCGCCAGCGGCTGCACGGCTGACGAGGTGGAGCACATCGCCCAGCCAGACGGCGGGCACGAGCCCCTGTTGTACCAGTCGATGCTGGCGCAGTCGGGCGTATACACCCAGCAGGTGGAGTTTTACCTGAGCGGCAAGGTGGACATCTTTGCGCTCATGCGGGCGTGGCAACTGCTCACGGCCCGGCACGAAAGCCTGCGCTCGCTGTTTCCCATGCCGGTGGAGGGCGAGTTTTACCGTCTGGTGCTGCGCAAAACCCGCACCAGCATGGAATACCACGACTTTTCGCACCTGCCGGAGGCCGAGGCCGAGGCGGAGATGCAGGCACTGCTGCGGGCGGAGCGTCAGCGCGGCTTTGACGTGCAGCGCGGGCCTCTGCTGCGGGCAAGGTTTTTCCGCCGTGGAGACGACGGCGCGGTGATGAGCTGGTGCTTCCATCATCTGCTGATGGACGGCTGGTGCATGGGCGTGCTGCTGCGCGAGCTTTTTGCCCTGGCCAAAACCGAAGGCGGGTCCATAAGCACGCGGTTGCCCGAGCCGTTTCCGCTTGAGACCTACAGCCGTTGGCGGGCGCAGTTTGACGAGCGGGCAGCGCGGGCCTACTGGGCCGGGCTGCTGCAGGATTTTTCCGGGCCCACAGGCGTGGCGGGAGACGTCACGGCCAAGGACGACGGCGATAGCTCCGAATTTACCGAACCGCAAACCCTGGAGCTTGAGCTGGACGAGGCTTTGACCACCGGTCTGCAGGCGCTGGCCACGGCCGAGTCCGTCACCCTTTCCGCCCTGGTGCAGGCCCTGTGGGGCATAGTGCTTGGGGCTGTCAATCAGGGCAGCCGCGATGTGGTTTTTGGCGTGGTCACCTCTGGCCGACCGGCAGAAGTGGCGGGCATCGAATCCGCTGTGGGGCTGTTTATCCAGACCCTGCCGCTACGCGCCCGCTGGCGGCCCCATGAGCCGTTTGGCGAGCTGCTGGCCTATGTCAAAGAGCAGAACCTGCAGCAGATGCGCTACGGCTATGTGCCGCTGGCGGCCATGGGCAGAAACGTGCTCGACCATCTGATGGTTTTTGAAAACTATCCCGTGGACACGAGCTTTGACGAGGGGAGCGTTGAGCTGTGCGACATGCGCGGCTTTGAAAAAATCCCCTACGCTCTGGGTATTTCGGTTATCCCCGGCGCACGGCTGCGCTTCCGCTTTTTGTACGATGCCGGGCGGCTGTCGCACAACAGCATCCTTGCCCTGTGCAACGGTCTGCATGCGGTGCTGCGGGCGGCTGTGGCAGGCGGGGGCCGCCCATGCCTTGATCTTGAGGCTGCTGCCGCAGCTGCTGTGACGGATGTGCCCGATCAGCGCGAAGCCGCGCCCACCAGTGCCGTTGCAGCAAGTGAAATTGCAGCGGCTGTCATTGCGCCCGCTGCAGTAGCCGGAGGGCAGGATATTGCCTCGCTGGCCGAGACCGTGCGCGAGGCCTATGCCGCAGTACTGGGCCAGCCGGTTGATTCTGTAGACACCGACTTTTTTCAGCTTGGCGGGCACAGCATCTCGGCCATGCGTCTGCTTGCCAGCCTGAGCAAAAGCCTGTCGGTTGCCATCGGCATTGAAGACGTCATGGGCTACCCCAGCCCCCGTGCCCTGGCCGTGCGCATCAGCGCTCTGGCAGTGCCGGATGCAGTTATTCCGCGTATGGCGGGGTTGGAGCGCTACCCTCTGTCGCCCGCGCAGCAGCGTATCTGGTTTATGCAAAAGCTGCACGAGAGCGGTCGGGTATATGTGATTCCTTTTGCCGCGCGCCTGCGCGGCCCGGTGGATGCCGTGGCCCTGCAAAATGCCCTGACCCTGCTTGAAGAGCGGCACGACGCCCTGCGCATCCGCGTGGCGCTGGACGCGCCGGAGCAGACGGTCGCCCCTGCGGGCGGCCTGCGGCTTGAGTGTTACGACACGCCCTTTACCGAGGCCGTCTATCTTGGCATGACGCTGCCGCTGGGCGCGGAGCGGCCCCTGGCTCGCGTGGCCCTGTTCCGGCAGGGTGACGACAGTCATGTGCTGCTGTTCTGTTTTCACCACATTATTTTTGACGGCTGGTCGGGAGAGATTTTTACCCGCGAGCTCAACGAAGCCTACGAAGCAGTGCTGCAGGGCGCGGCCCCGCAGTGGCGACCTCTGGAACTGGATTTTGCCAGTTACGCCCTGTGGGATTCGCAGCGCGAACCAGGCGGGCTGGAGCAGCTGTGCAACGACCTCACACCTCTGCCCGAGCGCCTGCGTCTGCCGCTGGATTTCCCCCGGCCCCCCGTGCAACGCTTTGAAGGGGATGTGCTGATTTTTGATCTGGGGCGCGAGCGCAGTCAGGCCATCAAGCGCTGGGCGCTGCAGGCGGAGTTGACGGTTTTTCCCGTACTGCTGGCGCTGGTGGACGCCTTTTTGCTGCGCCACACCGGGCAGGACGACGTCATCTTGGGCTGCCCGGCTGCCAACAGGGAGCACGAGCAGGTTCAGGGTCTTGTAGGCCTGTTTGTCAACACGCTCGTGGTGCGGACGCGCATGAACGCCCATGGCGGATTTGCGGAACTGGCGCGCACGGTGGACGCAGCATTCCGTCACGCGCTGGCGGCGCAAAACTGCCCCTTTGAAAAGGTCATAGAGGCCGTGGAGGTAGAGAGAAACGCGGCCCGTAACCCGCTGTTTGACGTATTTACCGCGCTGGAAGACGCCAGCTGGAACGATTTTGGGCGTGCGCCCCTGCACATGGAGGCCCTTGGCCTGCCGCACCAGTGCAGCAAGTTTGACCTGAGTTTTTACTTTAAAGAGCGCGCGGACGGCGGCTACGATGTGCATCTGGAATACTGCACCGAGCTCTTCAGCCAGCGCACGGTCAGCCGCATGGCCGAGCGTCTGCGCATTTTGGCGGATGCTGTTCTGGCTGACGACGCAAGCCCGCTGCTTGATCTGGATATCTTGCCGGAGCAGGAACGCGCAGAGCTTGCCGCCTTTAACGACACGGCCGAGCCATTTGATCTGCAGGCGGATATGGACAGCCGTTTTTGCGCTCAGGCGGCGCGAACGCCAGAGGCCCCGGCTGTGATCGACGCTGCGGGCGCGGCTGTGTCGTATGCGGACTTTGACGCGCAGGTGGAGGCCGTAAGCCAATGGCTGCGCGGGCAGGGCGTGGAGAGCGGGCAGTACGTGTGCGTGTGCTTTGAGCGCTCGCCCCTGATGATGGCCTGCATTTTTGCCGTGCTGCGGCTTGGCGCGGTGTATGTGCCGCTGGCGCCCGGCATGCCTGCGGAGCGGCTGCGCCCGGTGCTGGAAGACCTCGGCTCGTGCGCAGTGCTCTGCGATGCACGTTTTGCCGGGGTGTTCCGCCAGTGCGGCCAGCAGGTGCTCACGCCTGCCCCGGAGGTTATGCATGCGCCCAAGCCCGGGCATGGGGCAAACCCGACGGCGCAGCCGCTGCCGCCAAACGCCCCTGCCTATGTGATCTTTACTTCCGGCTCCACCGGGCGGCCCAAGGGTGTACTTGTGGAGCATGCAAGCGTGGCCAACCGCCTGCTGTGGATGCAGTCGCGCTTTGCCATCGGTCAGGGCGACGTGGTGCTGCAAAAAACCACGGTTGCCTTTGATGTTTCGGTCTGGGAGCTGTTTTGGTGGTCCTGGCAGGGTGCGAGCCTTGCCTTGCTGGGGCCGGGTGCGGAGAAAAATCCCGCCCTCATCGCGCAGGCCATAGAAACCCGCCGCGTCACGGTGCTGCATTTTGTACCGTCCATGCTGCGGGCGTTTCTGGATTATCTGGATGCCTACCCGGCTGCGGCGAGCAAACTCCATACCCTGCGCTATCTGTTTACCAGCGGCGAGGCCCTGCCCCGCGAGCTGGTGGCCAGATGGAACGCCCTGACAGCTGCGGAACAGCTGCACGCAGAGCTGCACAACCTTTATGGCCCCACAGAGGCAACGGTGGATGTTTCGTGGCAGCCCTGCCTGCAGACGCCGCCGCACGCCGTGCCCATTGGCCGCCCGGTCAGCAATACCCGTCTGTATGTGCTTGACGGGCGCAAGCGGCCCCAGCCACTGGGGGTAACGGGCGAGATTTATATTTCGGGCGTGCAGGTGGCCAAAGGCTACGTAAACCAGCCCGATCTTACGGCCCAGCGCTTTATGGACGACCCCTTTGCCCCCGGCAGCCGCATGTACCGCACGGGCGATCTGGGGCGCTGGCTGGCCGATGGCAGTATTGAATACCTAGGCCGCAACGACGATCAGGTAAAGATTCGCGGGTTCCGCATCGAGCTTGGCGAGGTCGAGGCGGCGCTTGCGCGTTGCAAGGGCGTGTCGCAGGCGGTGGTGCGGGCTGGCCGCATTGGCGAATATGCCGCGCTGGAGGCCTTTTTGTTGCCGCAGGGCGGCGCGCGGCTCCAGCTTGCGGACCTTCGGTCAGAGCTTGCGGGGCTGTTGCCCGAATACATGCACCCCTCGCTGTTTTATGTGCTGGATGACATTCCGCTGAGTCCCTCGGGCAAGGCCGACCGCAAGCGTCTGCAGGGCACGCTCCTGCCCGCGCGTGCGGCTGACGCCGCACGGCTCGCGGCATCTGGCGGCAATGCTCGTGCAGACGCTTTGGCAGAATCACTGCCAGATACGCTGCTTGAAGCCGTGCGAGGCGTGTGGCGCCAGGTTATGCCCGAGGTTGCGGCCGGACCTGATCTGGGATTTTTTGAAGCGGGCGGCAATTCATTGCTGCTGGTGCGGCTGCACACCCTGCTCGACAAACAGTGGCCGGGCATATTTACGCTGGCCGGTCTTTTTTCTGAAAGCACCATGCGTGCGCAGGCGGCGTTCATCGCACGGGCGCATCCTGCGGATGCGGCGGCGGTGGCCCACCGCGCAACCTCTGCGCCCATCGCCATCATCGGCATGGCCGTGCGGCTGGGCGATTACGCCGATCTGGGGAGCTTTTGGCGCGACCTGGCCAGCGGCAGGGACATGAATGTGCCCATGCCCGAAAAGCGCCGCAGTGAAACACGGCAGATATTTGATGCCGTGGGGCTTGCCTTTGACGAAGCCCGGCTGCGTGAGGCCGCGTATCTTTCGGATATTTCTTCTTTCGACTACCGGCGGTTTGGGCTTTCGCCCAATGACGCAAGTCTGCTGGATCCGGCCCAACGCCTGTTTCTTGAAACAGCCCTGCGCGCGCTGGACGACGCGGGCTATGGCGGCAGCGCCCTTGAAAGCGCCGATGTGGGCGTTTTTGCGGGGGCAAGCCCGGTACGTCTTTTCCAGACGGCAGTGACCAGAGCCTTCCCCGATCTGGCGGAGCAGACGTACCTTATCAACGTGCCCTCCAACGTGCTGGCCCGCCTGAGCTACATGAAAAACTGGCACGGCCCTGCGGCCAGCGTGGATACCGCCTGCTCGTCGGTGCTGACGGCGCTGCACCAGGCCTGCCGCAGCCTGCGCGAAGGCGAGTGCGCGTTGGCTCTGGTGGGCGGCGCGCACGTCATTGACCTGCCCGTCAAGGCCGATGCGGCCTTTGCCATTGAGTCGGCCTCGGGCCGCACCAGAACCTTTGACGCAGGCGCGGAAGGCGTTGGCGCGGGCGAGGGCGCGGCGGTGTTTCTGCTCAAGCCGCTGGACGCGGCCCTGCGCGACCACGACGCCATCCACGCGCTTATCCCCGGCAGCGCCGTCAATCAGGACGGCAAATCCTCCAGTATGGCCGCCCCCAATCCAGAGGCTCAGGCCGAGGTCATAGTCCGCGCGGCGCAGGATGCGGGTGTTTCGCTGGCCGACATCCAGTTTTTTGAGGCCCACGGCACGGCAACCGTGCTGGGCGACCCTGTGGAAATTGAGGGCCTGCGCAGGGCTTTTGCCCGGCAGGGAGCCGCACGGCGGCAAAAAGCGCTCATCGGTTCGGTCAAGGGCAATCTGGGGCATCTGGATGCCGCCGCAGGCGCTGCAGGCCTCGCCAAGGCCGTGCTGTGCATCGAAAACGGTCTTGTGCCGCCGCAGCCGCATTTTGAGCGCCCCAACCCGCATATCGATTTTGAGGCAGCTCCGGTGCGCGTCGCTCAAAGGCTTGAGCCGCTGCCAGAGCAGGAGCGCCCCTGGCGTTGCGGGGTCAGCTCTTTTGGCCTCAGCGGCGTGAACGCGCATGTTATCGTGGCCGAGCATCAGGCCGGGCCGCTGCCGCAGGACGACGGCAGCTGGCAATGCGTGGTGTTCTCCGCCCAGGATGAGGCTGCGCTGCATGACTATGTCCAGGCAACGGCCGCGGCGGTTGCGCGCAACAACCACTGGCCCCTGCACGCCATTGCCGCCACGCTGATGACCGGCCGCGACGCGCTGCCCGTGCGGGCCGTTGCCGTTGCCAGCTCGCGGCAGGATCTGCTTGAGCAGCTTGAAGCCGGGCTGACCGCCGTGACCGTGTCCGCCGCTGGCCGACAGGCGGCAACTCGCCAGGCGGCAACTTGTCAGGCGGACGCCCCTCAGGGCACCGCCCAGACGGTCGGGGGCGCGTTTTTTGCCGGTCGGGCCGAAGCCCAGGCTGCCGCCGCCGCGTACCTTGCCGGGGCAAACCTCGTGTGGCCGCCGGAAAAACCCGTGTACAGGCTGCACCTGCCCGCGGCTCCTCTTGCAGGGGCAACGCTGTGGCCCCGTTTTACGGCAAAATTTCTGTCTGCGCCTGTGGTTACCCCGACGGGCAAGGCCTTTGCCCTTGCCGTGGACAGGCCGGATTTCTGGCCCGCCGCAGAGCACAACATTGACGGTACCCCCCTGCTGGTGGGCATGGGCCTGCTGGATTGCCTGGGTTGGGTCGGCGGGGCTGCCCCTCTGAGCGTTGGCGATCTGCGCTGGCGCAAACCTGCGATCTGCGGCCCCGGCTGCCGCGTGGCGCTGCTGACGCGACAGGAGGGCGACTCTCTGACCGTGGAGCTGCACAACAGCCAGCCCGGCGCAGGGCACACTGAAAACTGGAGCATAGCCGCAAGTGCGCGGCTGACCTCGATGGCCGCGCCGCCCACCCACCCCGCGCCGCTGGATGTGGAAGCGCTGTGCAAAAATCTGCGCGAGGCGGAACCGCAGCCCGAGCCGCACACAGCGCCGCAAAATGGGCCGCAGCTCAATGTGAGCGGCCGGTGGCAGTGCCGCGAGCGGCTTTGGCTCTCGCAGGACGGCAACACCCTGCTGGCCAGGCTTTGCCTGCCTGAGGCCTACAGGAGCGATTTTAATACCTTCCGCTGGCATCCGGCCATGATGGATATTGCCGCCAGTCTTGCCCTGCATGATGTGCACGGCTTTGTGCCTGCGGCATGCAAAGCGGCGCGCCTGTACAGCGCCATTACGCCGCAAGTGTACGCGCTTACACGCATTACCGACCGCCAGCCGGGCATGATAACGGCTGATTGCGTGGTGACGGATACCGCTGGTCAGGTGCTGGTGGAACTCAGCGGGCTGGTGTTCATGGTCCTGCGTCAGGTTGCGGACGAACGGCCAAGGCCTGAGCTGTACGCGCTGGGCTGGGAAAATGCCGACCTTGCCCCTTTGAGCGCCGGGCATACAAAAATCATGCTGCTTGGCGGGCAGGGCGGGGTGCTTGCGCCAGCCCTGAAGCGGGCTCTGGGTTCGCAGGTTGCGGCGCAGGGCATCTGGCCCGTGCAGGCGGACGATGCCCGCGCGCTTGCCAATGAAGTCCTGGATGCGGATATTGATCATTTGCTCTGCCTGCCCGACTCGCCGGATGCAGCACAGGACAACGCCTGGGCGCTCTGCGCCCTGCTGCAGGAAGTTTGCCGCGGCGGTGCGCGCCGTCCCCTGCGGGTGACGGTTGTGGGCGGCGGGGCCTTTGTGCCGGATACTCCGCCCGACACGCTGCATCAGGGGCCGCTGCACCAGGGGCCGTTGCTCTGCCTGCCGTGGGAGGAACCCCGTATTTCATGCGCCTATGTGGAGCTTGAGGCACCGGCCGACGCGGCATCTGCAGCGCTGGCTCTGGCGGCAGGTCTTGGGCGCATTGACGGGCCCTATGTGGCGGCTGCCGAGGGCGCGGCGCGCGTGCGCACGCTTGTCAAATTGCCGTCTGCACCTGCATCCGGCCCTGGGGCCGGACCGGTCATTACCGGCAAGGGCTGCGTGGTGATTACCGGCGGCCTTGGCGGCATGGGCCGCACGCTGGCGCGGCAGATTAACGGGCACTGCGGCGCGCGCGTGGTGCTGCTGCACCGCAGCGGTCAGCTGCCGCCCGATATGCTTGCCGGGGAATCTTCCGGCAGACCATTTACGGCGTACCAGTGCGACGTGACGGACGCCGCGCAGGTCGAGGCCGTCTTTGCGGCGATACGCCGTGAAGTGGGGCCCATCCAGGGTGTTATCCACACGGCGGGCGTGGCGGGCAGGGGATATCTGCTCACCAGCCGCAGGCAGGATTACGAGGCTGTGCTGGCCCCCAAGGTGGCGGGAACCTGGAACCTGCACAAGGCCACCCTTGGCGATGGACTTGCCTTTTTTGTGCTGGCCTCGTCGCGCACAGCCCTGACGGGTGCGCCGGGGCAGAGCGACTATACGGCGGCCAACGCCTATCTCAACGCCTTTGCCCGCTATCGCCGCAGCCTGGGCCTGCCCGCCCTGTCCATTTGCTGGAATACCTGGTCGGGCGTGGGCATGGCTGCCCGCGAGGGTCTGGCTCAGGGGCCGGAAGCCTCGGGCATGCTTGATCCGCAGCAGGCCTTTGAGGTGCTGGCGGCAGCCCTTGCCAGCGGCGAGGCAACCGTGGTCGTGGGCATGAGCGGCGAAAACGCGGCGGATTTCAAACTCAACAATCTGCCCGGCCAGGGCCGGGCCGCGGGGCAGGGCGGGTCTGCGGAAGCAGGCGAATCCGTCCTGGCTACGGGTTCTGCTTCCGCCAGCAGCGCCGCTTCGGTCAGCCCGTCGCGGGCCGCCGCCAACGTGGGCGAGGCCGCGCTGCTTGAAATTATCCGCGACTGCCTGGGCTATGACAAGCCGTTGAGCCGGGAGGACGACTTTTTTGATCTGGGCGGCGATTCCATTGCCGCCACGCGTATTGTCAACCGGCTGGAAAAAGAGGCTGGTCTGGTCCTGAGCGTGTCTGACCTGCTTGAGAGCGATACCCTGGGCGATATTGTGGACCGCGCCCAGGCTCTGCAACAGCCCGCGCAGCAAAAACAGAAAGCCGTGGAGGCAACGCCCGCGCTCGACAGGTATCCCGTGGGCAACGAGCAGCTGGCCATCCTGTATGCAGACATGGTCAGCGAGGGAGACCTTGGCTTTAACCTGCCGGTATTTCTTGTTATGCCGCACGATGTGGACGTGGCCCGGCTACAGGAGGCCCTGGCGCGGCTGGTGGAACGGCACGAAGTGCTGCGCACCACCTTCTGCGATTTTGAGGCGGAGCGCCCGGCCATGGTTATTCATCCATTTGCCGGTTTTGAGCTGGAGCAGAGGCGTGTTGCAGATCTTGCGCGCAAGGATGCGCTTATCCGGCCCTTTGATCTGCGCAGGGAGGGGGGCTTCCGCGCCTGCCTGCTGTTGACCGACGCAGGCGAAAGAGTGCTGTTTCTTGACGTGCACCATGCCCTTGGCGACGGCAGAACCATGTCGCTGCTCAACGTTGATCTCTACCGCCTGTATCACGGCCTGCCGCTTGAGCCGGTGACCGCGCAGATGAAGGACATCGCCTGGCGGCAGGTCACGCATCCCGATGCCGAGGCGGCGGCCTACTGGCAGGGAATTTACAGCGGAGAGCTGCCGCGCCTTGATCTGCCCGCGTCGTATCCCAGGCCGCGTGTGCATACGGGCCGGGGCGGCATGTACGAGTTTGAGCTCGCGCCAGAACTGGTGCAGGGCATCAAGGCGCTGGCCCGCAAAGAGGGGCTGACAAACTATCAGGTTTCGCTCTGCGCCTGGAGCCTGCTGGCGCAAGCCTACACAGGCTCGCAGGATGTGGTTGTCGCCGTGTCGGTGGACGGTCGCGGCGAGCACCTCAATACCGCGGGCATGCTGGCCTCTGTGCTGCCCCTGCGCTTCAGCCTGGACCCCGCCCGTCCGCTGGGCGAGCATCTGCGGGCCACCAGACAGATAAGCAACGAGGCCATGCGCCACAGGGGCTATATCCTCAACAGCCTGCTGGCCGATTTGCGGCAGACAAGCTGGCCGGACAGATCGCCCTTGTCGGAGATCATACTTTCGTACATGAATTTTGAATTTGCCGCCGAGGGGCAGGGCCTGTTTGAAACCCTGCGTTTCAGCAAACACGCCAGCAAGACGGATCTTTCAGTCTTTGCAAGCGACACGGGCGCAGGCATAGGCATTGCCCTTGAGTACTACGCCGACCTGTTCAGCGAGGCCGATGTGCGGCGCATGGCCAGCGACTATGTGCGCATTCTTGAGCTCATGACCACCAGCGCTCTGGACGAAACGCTGCGCTTTGCCCCTGCGCCCCTGCCTGCCGCCGATGGCGACAGGGCCGGGCTTGCCCGGCATCAAACTACGGTTGCGGCCTCGTTGCGCAGGGCGATATGCACCCTGGCGGCGCAAAAGGGCGCGAGCCATGAGGCTGTGATGCTGGCGGTATTTGCGGTGCTGGTGGGCAGGGTCACCCAGCGCGCGCGACTGACGATCGACGTGCCGCCAGGCCGTGCCGTCGCCTTTGAGCTCAACGACAGTATGGAATTTGACGACCTGCTGGCCCATACCCAGGCGGGTCTGGCGTCGGGGGCCGCAGCCGCTGGTTCCACAGAACCCAGCGCGGCGGCGCGGCCCGGTCTGCGACTGGGTTTCGCCTGCACGCCCCTGGCATCAACCGCGCCAGTTGCGTCCGCCGCAGCGGTCGCCGGGGCGGGCTACGCCTGCGCAGATTCTCCCCTCACAGACCTCCCCTCCGCTGGCTATGGCCTTTTTTGCCAGGTTCAGGAACAGGGCGACGGCTTCGCCTTGAGTTTTGCGTACGACCCCAGGCAGGTTTCCGCAGAAACAGCCGGGGACTGGCTGGAGTATTACGGGCGTTTTCTTGAAGGTATCACCCAAGAGACTGCATAATGAAACTATCTGATTTTTCTTTTACCGCGCCGGATAAAAAAACAGCCAGCGCCGCGCCCGCAGAGACCAGACAGGCCGAAACGGAGCACGCCTCGCTTGAAAGCCTGTTTCGCAGTCTTGCCGCAGAAAATGCCGATGCCGAGGCTCTTGCCGGCGGGGGCTGCACCCTGAGTTTTGGCGAGCTGGATGTCCTTTCTGAGCGCATAGCGCGGTTTATTATGGAGCGCGGCTATGGGCCCGAGGCTGTGGTGGGCGTGCTTTGCGCGCGGGGCGCGCGGTATCTGGCGGCCGCTATTGGCGTCATGAGGGCCGGGGCCGTGTACCTGCCGGTCGAGAGCGAACAGCCGCAGGTGCGCAAAGAGGCCATGCTGCGGCCCGCAAGCCTGATCATCGCCGACAGCGCCTGCCTGCGGGACGCCGAATATTTCCATTATCGCAACCCCGGCATACGGCATGTGCTCTGCCTTGACGAGCAGGAATACGAGGACGCCGCCGAAAAAGGCTCAGGACTTGCCAGCACGGAATACTGGGAGCAGGTGGCTGAAGCGGGCAGCGACATGGGCTGGAAGAGCGATTTTGACGCTACCCCCTGCCCGGCGGATCATCTGGCTGCCATGGCCGCAGCCGTGCTTGAAAAATGCGGGCTTGCGCACAGCCGCAACCTGCGGGTGCTTGATGTGGGCAGCGGCTCGGGGCTGGTTGCGCAAACCCTTGCAGCGGCGGCGACGGAATATGCTGCTGTGGATTTGGCCCGCAACGAGCTTGAGCGGGTATCCTGCCGCCAGTCGGGGGCAAAGGTCACTGCCCGCCGCATGGAAGCGGCGGACATACGTTTTATTGAAGGGAAGGAGTTCGACGCTGTCGTGCTGAATGGCGTTGTGGAGAACTTTCCCGGTTACAACTATCTGCGCAGGGTACTTGGGGCCGCTCTGCGGCTCTTGGCCCCGGACGGCACACTGTTTGTGGGCGCGGTGCGCGATCTGGAAACCCAGGACGACCTGCGGGCCGCCCTGCAGGCGTACGGTCTTGCCACGGGCAACCAGACGGGCCTGCTGCGACACGACGCCTCTGGCGAGCTGTTTGTTCCCCGCCGTTTTTTTGCGGAATGGGCCGCCCAGTGCCCCGAGCCGGTGGAAGTGACCTTTACGCCCTGCGTCCTGGGTCAGGCTTGCGACCCTGCAGGCGGCCAGGCTTTCCGGTACGATGTGGTCATTCGCCGTGGCGGCGGGCGCAGGCCCGTGCAGCCCTCGCGCTTTGCGGCGCGGCATCTGCCCTTGCCCACAGGTGAGCCGCTGCCTGCCTGCGAGGCGCATCAGGCCGCGTACATCGTGTACACCAGCGGTTCCACGGGCGCGCCCAAGGGCGTGGTGGTCGAGCACCGCAACCTTATGCATATTTTGCGGGCATTACGGCCCTACGCGGCGGGCTGCGCACGCGTGGGGCTGGTTGCGCCGCTTTCGTTCGACGCTTCTGTGCAGCAGTTGGCGGTTTCCATCTTTTGCGGCAAGAGCCTCTATGCGCTTGCCGACGAGGAGCGCAAAAATCCTTCGCTTTTCTGCGCCTGCGTGCGTCAGCGCGGGCTTGACCTGTGCGACATGACCCCGGCCTTTTTCAACGTGCTTGTCGACTGGCTGGCCGAACGGCGCGAAGTCTTGTCGCTCAAGACGCTGCTGTTGGCGGGCGAGGTGCTGCGGCCCGACGTTATCCGCAAGTTTTACGCCATGCCCGGCCATGAGGGCGTGGTGCTGTACAACGTGTATGGCCCTACGGAATGCACTGTTGACAGCAGCGCCTTTCGTATTGACGTGCACAATTATCAGGATTTTACCGCCTATCCCATCGGCAGACCGCTGCAGGGCGTGCGCATCACTGTAATGGACAAAAATTGCCGTGAGGTGCCCGATTCCGTCACCGGCGAGCTGTGGATCTCTGGCGACGGCGTGTCGCGGGGATATCTGGACAACGCGGGCCCCGGCGCGTTTGTGGAAAAAGACGGCCAGTGCCATTACCGCACGGGCGACAACGGCTTTGTGCAGAACGGTCTTGTGTACTACCGAGGGCGCGAAGACCAGCAGGTAAAAATACGCGGCAACCGCGTAGAACTTGGCGAAGTGGAAAAGGCCGTGGCGGATTTTCCCGGCGTGCGGCAGGTGGCCGTGGTGGCGGACAGCTTTCGCACCGGGGTGGAAAAAAGCCTTGCCGCCTATGTGGTCGGCGAGGTGGATATGGCCGTGCTGCGCAGCTACCTTGAGCAGCAGCTGCCCGCCTACTGCGTGCCGGAGTATTTTGTCCCCATGGTGGAGCTGCCGTTTTCGCTCAACCGAAAGATAGACAAAAAGGCCCTGCCTTCGCCCCTTGGCGGCGTAAAAACGCAGGGCGGCCGCAAACCCGCCGGACCGGTGGAAGAAAAACTGGCCGAAATCTGGAAGCGTCTGCTGGGTGTGGATGTAACAGACGCCGACGCCGACTTTTTCAGCCTTGGGGGGCACAGCATCCTTTCCATCAGGCTTATCGCCATGATTGAAAAAGAGCTGGGCGTACATGTGGCGGTCAATGAGCTGATTACGCATTCGAGCATAGCGCGGCTGGCCGAACTGCTGGACGGCAAAACCGAAAAGCGCGACAGCCCCGTCATCAGGCTTTGCCACTGCGAGGGCGGCAAAAACCTGTTTTTGTTCCACCCCCTGGGGGGCAGCGTTTTTTGCTACAGCGATCTGGCTCGGCTGCTGGGCCACAAGTACACTGTCTACGCGGTCGAGGCGGCCGGGTTCAGCCAGAAGCGCAGCGCCCTTTCCACCGAACTGCACACTGTAGAGGGGCTTGCGGAGTATTACCTTGCCGAAATACTCAAGGTTGAAAGCCAGAACATCATTTTTGGCGGCTGGAGCCTTGGCGGGGTGCTGGCCTATGAGACGGCCTGCAGGTACGCCGCCATGGGCAACAAACCTGAACCGGTCATCATTCTTGATTCCGTGGCTGACAACAGCCGGGCAAAGCAGATGGCGGCCAAGGACGACATAGAACTGCTGCAGACCATACTGCAGCAGGGGCTGGCATTTGACCCGGAAAAACTGCGCGTCATGCCGCGCGCGCGGCAGCTCGAGTATCTTGTGGAATGCGGTGAAAAAAGTGGTCTTTTGCCAGCGGGTTTCAGCTCTGTGCAGATGGACAACCTGCTGCTGACCTACCGAGGCAACGCGCTGGCGGCGGCGCGTTACGAACGGCCAACGCCATCGGACAGCAGGGTGCTGCTGGTGCGGGCGCTGGATTTTGCCAACAATCCGCAAATATTGATTGAGGACGATTACCAGGGTTGGAGCCGCTTTTTGAAAAAGGAAAATATTGACCTGCGCTGGACGGAGGGAACCCACGAGTCCATGCTTTCAGCCGGGCTGGTCCCCCATGTGGCGACCCTGATTCTGGAGTATCTGGAGCGGCAATAGACGCTCAGAAAGTATCTACAAAAAATTTAGAAAATGTTTCGGGGTATTTCTTGATAATGTTGTAAAACTGTTGTCGATACAAAAAATGTGGCATTTTGATTCAGTTTGTGCAGAATTTTGCTCGTTTGGTTAAAAAATGCGCGCTAGAAACGCCCAAAAAACTGTTCAGAAGAGTGGTGAATTTTTTTTTTGTTTTCCCCTAAAGTTTTTTCTTGAATTTTATTTGTCGGAGTGAAACAGTCGTCCTTACGTCTGCAAGACTGTTTTTTTTCGGCATTTTTTTATTTTTTGTCCCCCAGGCCGGATACGAAAATGCGGGGTACAGCCCAAAACTCTACACGAAACGTAGCGGCGGCAACCTGCCGCAGGATATGTAAAAAACGCCACACCCTTGTGAGCGTGCATGACCCGATTTTTTTATGCCCGCATGCCGACAGGCCGGAGCGCAGCCCATGCTAGAGTTGTCATGCTTATGTGGTGGTGAGTAAATGGAATTATTTATTTCTGTGCTACAGTGAACATGTAATCGTTTTGTGTGCCTCGCCCACGCGCCTTACACAGATGGCTAGGGCAGGCTTTATTGAAAGCCGATTTGAGTGGGACTGAAGGATATGTTGCCCAGGATTTTGCTGGGCCATGCCTTTTTTACGGGCAGTGCAGACGTAGGCTTAATATCTGTTTTTATATCTTGGCCTGCCAGTTTAAGGACGATTTGGTATTAGTTATTAAAAATTAAGTGCCTATTGTCTTTGCCCCGGGTTTTCGTATATGAGAGCTATGGAGTTCAGGCGAGCAGGCTGGACAGGTCGTATTACCAAGTGCACGGGCAGCAAACCGGCAGGATTTTGTTATGCAGTCTCAAAAAGATTCCAGGTTGTTTTTGCAAAAGCTTTTGCAAAATCCACCAATGCTGCCGTTTGAGCCCAAATTGCTGCCCTTGTTGTTTGCGGTTACCCAGGAGGGCTCCAACGCTTCCGTAAAGTCTGTTGTTGCCCTGATTGAAAAAAGCCCCCGGCTGACGACGCGTGTGCTTGCCGTGGCCAATTCTGCGGCATATGGGCTTGAATTCAAGGTTTCCACCCTGCAACGGGCCATAAGCATCATGGGCCTGCGCGAGGTGCGTCTGCTGGTTTTGATGGTGGGCATGTCGTCGTTTATACGCGAAGCGCAGCTTCCCAAGGCCTTTGACACGGAAAGGTTCTGGAATCACCTGCTCTCTGTGGCGACCATCGCCAGAGCCATCACTGAGGTTTTGGGCGGCGCGTCAGGCGTGTGCGGGCCATCCGCCAGAGCTGGCGAGCGCCTGGTCATGGTGCCGGACGAGGCCTATATAGCGGGCTTGCTGCATGATGTGGGCAAGGTTTTTTTGGCAGCTGCCCGCCCAGACATATGGGAAAAAGTAGTCGAGATGGAGCAGGCGGAATCAATGAGCAGCTTTGAAGCGGAAAATGCCGAGTGGGGCATGGACCACGCGCTCCTCGGAGCGGCGGTGCTGCACCACTGGAAACTGCCACTGGTGCTTACTGAACCCATAAATCTGCACCATTCGCCAGAGCTTGCCACTACTTACAGGATGGAGTCGCACCTGCTGGCAGCGGCTAACTGTCTGGCGCGCGGCAGCCTTGATGCCGCCGCAACGCTCAACGACGAGGTGCTTGCGCACCTGCCCAGGGGTTGCGATCCTGATGCCGTATGCTCGGCGGTGGTCACGAGCATAGCCAAAGCACAGGTAACCGGTTTTGCTGAACTTGATGTGTAGCCCGTGCCCGGGCCGGATGCGGCAGATGTTTGCTCCCACAGTTATTGAGGCTCATTATTGAGGCGCGTGCATGGATATTGAAACCGGGCTTGATAGTCTGCTGCACGGGCAATTTGCTGCCGCCCTGGCCCAGTTTGAGGCCTGCAGGCAGCAACCGGGGGCGGCCAAGCTGTGCGAACTCACGCGCGCCTGCGCCGACCTTTCCGCCTACGCCGCCGAGCTGGCAGATGGCAATTTGTCTGTCCGCCCGCCGCAATCGTGCCGCAATCTTTCGACGCACCTTGAGAGCCTGCACGCCAAGCTTAAACGGCTGGCGCGCCAGCTGCTTATTTTCAGTACCGGGTACCCCATGTCCGCAGTGGACGACATGGGCGACCTGTCCGACGGCCTGAATTTTCTTGTCAATCAGGCGCAGACCTGCAAACGGCAGGTCGAGCATGACCAGAACCACGATGTGGAAACCGGCCTGATGAACCGCAAGGCCTTTGTCAGCGGCGTGCGCGATGCCCTGCAGATGCAGCCGGGCAAGTTTGGCGTGCTCTTTTCGTGTGGACTCGATAATCTTAAATACGTCAACGACACTCACGGCTATGACTGCGGCGACCTGTACATTGCCAAGGTGGTTGAAGCCCTGCGTATGTGCGAAAACGACTCGGTGCTGCTGGCCCGTACCGCTGGCAACGAGTTTGCCGTATACGCCCACAGCTTTGACGACGAAGAAAGCGCCTTGCGCTTTGCGCAGGACAACCGCAAAACTCTGCTGAACACCACCATAGAGCTGCCCAACGAAATTGTGCGCATCCGCGCGTCTCTTGGTGTGGCGGTGTACCCCAGCGACGCCATGACCGCCGACGTGCTGATGAATTACGCCAGCCATGCCATGTTTGAGGTGCAAAACTTCAACCGCGGCACTCTGATGCGCTTTAACCCCGAGGTATACCGGGCCAAGGCCAATATTCTCAGCCGTCAGGAGCGCCTGGACGAACTGCTTGAAAACCAGCTGATACGGTTTGCCTTTCAGCCCATAGTCAGCCTCAAAAATGGCTCCATTTACGGTTATGAGGCGCTCATGCGCTCCACGACGCCGCATTTTGCCTCGCCGCTCGACATGTTGCAGCTGGCTGAGGCGCAGTCAAAGCTGCCCCAGCTGGAGTATTTGACCTTCAGGATGATTTTTAACTGGATGGGCGAGCACCTCGATTCGTTGGGCTGCAAAAGGATTTTTTTCAACGCCATCTCCGCGCAATACCTGGACGTGGCGGAGCTGAGCAAGCTGCACCCGCGCTACGAGGCCATAAGCCGCAACATGGTGTTTGAAATCATTGAGACAGCCACCAGCGAGGACGGCCTTACGCGTAAAATACGCGAGCTGCGCTCGCAGGTTGCGGCCTTTATCGCCATTGACGACTTTGGCTGCGCCCACTCCAACGCCTTGCGGCTGCTCAATATTTCGCCAGAAATTCTTAAGATCGACAGCTTTTTTATCCGCTCCATACACAAGGCCTCTGCCTCCAAACGTGAGTTTTTGTCCAACATCCTCGTCTACTGCCGCTCCAAGGGCATACTGACGGTGGCAGAGGGCGTTGAAACACACGAAGAACTGGCAACCGTAATTGCCCTGGGTTTTGATCTGGCCCAGGGGTTTTATCTGGCCAGACCAGGCTTTAGCCTGCAGGAGCTGACGTCTGCCCAGATTGAAGAAATCGTCGCCCTTGCCTCCACTGTCGGCTGATTCTTTCGCATTTTTTTCGCTCTCGCCGCACCGTTGCGGCGGCTTACCTCTCTGCAGCCCACGTGGTCTCTTCCGCGCAACTCTCCTTTGCCGTCTGTAATGCATCATAGCGCGCCATGTTGTCTGTCGGCGCGCTGGTCTGCCTTGCGCTGACGGACGTAAAGCGGCTCATCGCCTTCAGTTCGGTGAGCCATATGGGCTTTGTGACCCCGGGGCTTTTTTTTACCCTGACGCAAAATCAGGGCGTACGGCGGACTGGCTGGTAAAAGGCTGGACGAGCGCGAGGCTGCCATACTGCTGACCCTAGCCTTGCTGATTGTCGGCATCGGTTTTTTCCCCAATGCGCTTCTGGAATACATGCACGCCTCGGTGGAACCTCTGGTGGCAGAGACCCAGCGGGCTTTTGCAGCTTTTTCTGCAAACCAGGCAGGGCGGCCGATGGTCGCCAGCGTAATGCGTATTTCGGTCCCCGGCCGGGGGGCGGGCGAAGGGCCGCGTGCCTGCGGCACAAGGGCAACGCCCTAGGAGCTGTCATGGCAGCCATATCCGTTGCGCCTCTTTCGGCCCTGCTGCAGGATCTGACGCTTTTGGTCACGGCCATCGGTCTGCTGTGCGGAGACATGTTCCTTCCGCATGAAAGGGCTTTTCTGCAATGGTTGACCGTAGTTGGCGCAATAACGGCGCTTGCTGCCATAGTAGCTGTCTCCGCAGGCGGTGAAGTGACCGTCTTTGACGGAATGTTCTGCGCTGACGGCTTTGGTGCGCTGCTTAAAGCAGTTTGCGTAATGGCACTTGCTTTTAAGGCGTTAATGAGCGAAAGTTTTTTTTTCACATGCCCAAATGCGTCAGGGGGGATATTACTGTCTTGCAGTATGTTCAACACTGGGCATGTGCGTTATGGCCTCGGCTGGTGATCTCATTGTGCTCTATCTGGGCCTTGAGCTTTTGGCCTTGCCATATTACGCATTGGCAGCCCTGCGCAGCAGCGATTCGGCCATCAAATATTTTTTGCTGGGCAGTTTCGCTTTGGCTTTGTTGCTTTTTGGCATGTCCCTGCTGTATGGGCTTACCAGGCACTCCGAGCTGGCGTGGATAGCCGCGGCGCTGCCTGCTGCTGCAAGCGGGCAGATGCCCGCCCTGGTTGTTGCTTTGGCGCTCATGCTGGCAGGCATGGGATTCAAGGCGGCAGCCGCGCCCTTTCATGTCTGGGTTTCCGACATGTATGAAGGTGCGCCCACAAACGTGCCGGCCTTTATGTCTGTGGCGGCCAAAACGGCCAGCTTTGCCGTGCTTGCGCGAGTGCTGGTCATGGCCCTGCCGTCGCTTGTGAGCAGAGGAGCGGCGCTTTGGCCCTTATGGCCGTATTGACGATGCTGGTGGCAATATCGCCGCCGTTATGCAAACAGGTCTCAAGCGCATGCTGGCGTACTCGGCCATAGCCCATGCGGGCTAAGCCCTGCTGGGGATAGCCGTCTGCACCGCCGACGGGCTTCGTGCGACCGCAGCGTATTTGACCATTTACCTGTGCATGAACATGGGGCCTTTGCCATCATGGGCTACCTTGCCGTGTACGGGCAAAAACTGGGCAATAACCCCCTGGCCGACGCTGGGGAAGACCTGGCCGACGCCGCGGGACTTGCCGCGCGGCATCCGGCCCTGGCTGCAGGCATGCTGTTTTTTCTTTTTTCGCTGACGGGCATCCCGCCGACGGCGGGCTTTATGGGCAAACTCATGCTCTTTAAAGAGGCCTTTTTCAGCTTATACCATGACGGGGCTTATGGCTGCGGTCAGCAGCACCATCTCGGTCTGGTATTATCTTGGCGTGGCAAGGCGCATGTACACGCAGGAAGCCCCGGCAAATCACACCGCACCCGTGCAGACAGCTTCGGGTGGTGCGGGCGTGAGGGCTGCCCTTCTGTGCTGTCTGGCAGGTGCGGTGCTGTGGGGCGTGTTTCCGCAGACGCTGTTTTTGTGGGTACATGTGTTTTTTTAAGGAATCCGCTTCTGAGGGGCGTTTTCCGGCATTATAATCCGTTGCGCGTGCGCGACGTTGATCGGGAGGAGTTGGAATGAAAAACAAATGGATACTCTTGGGCCTAGTGACCACGCTGGTGGTGCTGGCCGCCAGTGCCGCCATGGCGGCGGACGGCAGCGTGCTTGCCAATGCCATTGCCAAGCAGGTGGAAACTGCCCCTGAAACCCTGAATATGCAGGCAGAACCCGGCTATCTGGGTATTCCCGGCGGCCCCAAGGTCAACATGATCCTGGCCTTTGGCTGGGCCCTGTGGGTGGGCTGGATTTTCTCCACCGTGGGCGCTTTTGGCGGCGTTATGGCTGGCGTGGGCCACATGAGCGTGCACGGTCTTGGCGCGTACGCCAAGTCTTTTGGCAAGACCCCGCTCAACAAGTCGATCACCGACTCGGTGCGCGCCTCCAACCAGATGCTGGCCGGTCTCTCCGCTGTTATCAGTACCTTCAGCTACTACCGCATGAAGCGCCTTGTGCTGCCCCTGGGCTTTGCTCTGGGTCTCGGCTCCATTGTGGGCGCTTTCAGTGCTGTTTCTCTTACCGCCGGCAAGCTGAACTTCTCGTCCTATCAGGGCTATTTTGGTCTGTTCGTGCTTGTGCTTGGCCTGTACCTGATGTGGGAAACCTCCCCCGCTGGCCAGCGCTCCAAGGCTAAGGCCAAGGAAGCCGCCAAGGCTTTTGAAGCTGCCGCCAAGGCCAAGGCCGAAGGCGTTGCCGCCCCCACGGGCGTGAAGCTCATCAAGTTCTCCATCACCATCTGTAAGTTTACCTTCTGCGGCGTGGAGTTTGCCTTTAATCCCCTGCTGCCCTTTATCGGCGGCGTGGTCATCGCCAGCATCGCGGCCTTTTTGGGCGTGGGCGGCGGCTTTTTGCTGGTACCCTTCATCACCAGCGTTACCCAGCTGCCCATGTATCTGGCTGCAGGCACCTCCGCTCTGGCCGTGCTGCTCAGCATGATCACCGGCATCACCACCCTCATGCTGCACGGCGCGCTGGTGGACTGGAATCTGGTTGGTCTTGAACTGGCCGGTATTGCCGTGGGTTCCATTGTTGGCCCCTACACCTCGCGTTTCTTCTCCGATATCTGGTTGAAGCGCCTGTTCATCGTGCTGGCCCTGTATGTGGGCACCGACTACATCCTGCGCGGTTTCTTCAACATCAAGATGTTCGGCTAAGCTTCGGGCGCTGCCCGATCTGAGCTGAAATTATGCATAAGCACTGCATCTCCCTGGCCTGCCAAGGGGGTGCAGTGCTTGCTTTTGAACCCTTGCCGCGCCGTGTGCCGCAGGTGCGCACTGTCCCGCGCGGATAACGGAGCCCCTGAACATATGGAAGAACTCCTGGTCTGGCTTGATCCTTTTTTTGTACTGCCGTACCGCCTGGTGCCGCAGCCCGAAGCTGCCTACTTTTTAGGAACAGCCGCCCTTGCCCTGCTGACGGCCCTCATTGGCATTGCCACCCTGCGCATGGCCCATCGTATGCACCATAAGCGCCTGAAGCAGCTGCAGGACGACATGCGCCATTACCATGAACTGAGCGAGTCGGCCCTGCAGAACGCTGGCAAGGAGACCTTTAAGGCTGTGAACCGTCAGGGGCACGAGGCCTTTGGGTATTATTTTTCGCTCAGCAACGCCCTGTTTGTGGCCTCGCTGTGGCCTGTGCCCATTGTGCTGGCCTGGATGAAGCTGCGCTTTGGCCTGATAAGCCCCGAGCTGCCTTTCAGCCTGCCGCTTTTTGGCAATCAGCCGAGCATGGTCTTTTGGTTTATCCTTTTTTACATTCCACTGCGTATGTTCAGCAACAGAACCATTACGCGCTGGCAGCTGCGCCGGGCTGCGGCTCCGGCGCAGACGCAGGTTTTTGCCCCGGTGGCGCCCGCAGAGAACCCGGCAACTACCCAGCCCCAAGCGGAAACGCAGGCCGAGCCTCGCAACGTGGACAAGCCCTAGCCGGATAAACCTTTCACCGTTTTGACCTGCAGCTATGAGCCCCGTGCATAGTGCCCGGCGGTCAACTGCGCAGAAGGCCCCGCATCACCTAAAGATGCGGGGCCTTCTGCGGTTAAATGGTCTGGCTTGATAGCTGGCTCAGGCAAAAAGGTCTTTTACATTATGCGGCTTGCAGCGCAGGTACTGCGGGGGCGCGGCAATGGTCTGCCCCAGGGCGGCAGCGGCGTGCCAGGGCCAGCGGGGATCGTACATCATGGCCCGTCCTATGGCCACCATGTCGGCCTGACCTGTAACCACTACGCCCGCCGCCAGTTCCGGCTCGGTAATAAGGCCAACGGCTATGACGGGCAGGCTGGTCACGGCTGCCTTGACCGTAGCCGCCAGCTCCACCTGATAGCCGGGCGCAAGGTTGATCTTTTGATCCGGCGAAAGTCCGCCGCCAGAAACGTGAATATAGGCCGCACCGGCTTTTTCCAGGGTTTGGGCAAACAGGGCGCATTCCTGCAGGTTCCATCCGCCTTCGACAAAGTCTGTACCCGAAACGCGCACGCCCACAGGGAAGTCGTCGGCAACGGCGTTACGCACGGCCGCCAGCACCTCCAGGGCAAAGCGCATTCTGTTTTCAAGGGAGCCGCCGTAGGCGTCCGTGCGGTGGTTGCTCAGCGGAGAGAGAAACTCGTGCATCAAATAGCCATGGGCCGCGTGCAGTTCAATGACGTTATAGCCTGCGCGTACAGCCCGTTTTGCAGAGGCTGCAAAGGATTCTGTCAGGCGGGCGATATCTCCGCTGGTGAGCTCTGCTGGGGTTTGGTGCCCCGGCGCGTAGGGCAGGGCGGAAGGCGCGCATATTCCCCAGCCGCCGTTTTCGGTCGTCAGGGGTTTGCCGCCTTCCCAGGGACGGCTGGTTGCGCCCTTGCGGCCTGCGTGCCCCAGCTGGACGCCCAGCGGCATGGCGGAATACGAACGGATGGCGTCAATCATGGCCTTGTGCGCTGCTTCCTGGGCGTCATTCCACAGGCCCAGGTCTTGCGGCGCAATACGCCCCGGCGCTTCCACAGCGGTGGCTTCCACAATCAGCATGCCAGCACCGGATACGGCAAGAGTTCCGTAGTGCATGGCGTGCCAGTGTCCCGGCATGCCCGAATCCGCCGAATATTGGTCCATGGGGGGCACGATGATGCGGTTGCTCAGCGTGAGCCCCTTGAGTTTGATGGGAGAGAAGAGTGGATTCATGTTGTCCTCCTGCTTATGTAGTATCATACTAAAACGCTTTTAATTTGTTAAGCCTCTGCCAGGCTCGTCGGTATTTACATATGCTGACAAACATGGCTCAATCGGCAGAGTTCGACAGGCGTTGAGTCTGTCTTGGGAGGCTGCATGCGTAATAGGCCGATACGTTGGCGTGGGGTTGCGGATAGGTTTCGTGCCTTGTTTTTTTTGTGGCTGTTTGTTGCGGTTGCGGGCGTGCTGGGGCTCTGCGGCGGCGTTTGCAGCGTCTGGGCAGATGCCCCCGGCGCTGTTGATTCCGGACTGACAAAACGCCTAGACGCCGTGCTGGACGAGGCCGTTGCGCAGAAAAAAATAGTCGGCGCGGTTGTTGTCGTCGCCCGCAACGGTCAGGTGGTGTACCAGCGGGCCGTGGGCATGGCCGACCTTGAAAACGGCACGCCCATGAGCCTCGATACGCGTTTTCGTCTGGCCTCCATGAGCAAGCCCATTGTTAGCGCTGCCGCGCTGGCCCTGATCGATAGGGGAATCCTGGGGCTGGACGATCCCGTCACCCGCTGGGTACCTTCCTTTACGCCCATGTTTGAGGGCAAGGCGGAGCAGACCATAACCGTGCGGCAGCTGCTGACGCATACGGCCGGGCTTTCTTACGGTTTTTTGGAGCCCCCGGACGGTCCCATGGCCCAGGCGGAGGTCTCCGACGGATTGGACAACCCACCGATTACGCTTGAGGAAAACGTCTGGCGGCTTGCGGGGGCACCCCTGTATTACGAACCGGGCACCAGCTGGAAATACTCCCTGGCCATTGATGTGCTTGGCGAGGTTGTTTCCCGCGCGGGGGGCGACACCCTGCCGCTGGTTGTAAACAAGTTTGTCACCGGGCCTTTGGGCATGCACTCCACGGGCTTTGTGGCCGACAAGCCGGACATGCTGGCCGCCGCCTATGTGTGGGACGAGGGCAAGCTCCGCCGCATGGCAGAGACGGAGACTGTGCCCAACGGCGTATCGGCAACGCGTTATGCGCCCGGACGGGCGCTGGATGCGCAGGCCTACCCGTCGGGCGGGGCTGGGCTGGTGGGAACAGCGGGGGACTACCTCAAATTTCTTGAAGCCATACGCAACAACGGCGGGTCCATCCTGATGCCGGAAACCGCCCAGTCCATGACCGCCGACCAGATTGGCCCGGTTTTTTCTCGCCGGATGGACAAAACAGCCGCTAAAACGACAGAGGTTGTCGCACCCGGCTGGGGTTTTGGCTTTGGAGCGGCTGTGCTGCTGCAGCCTGGCAAGGCGGAATACGCCGCCGGGCCCGGAACCTGGAGCTGGAGCGGCGCTTACGGAACCCACTTTTTTATGGACCGGGCAAACGGAATTTCATTTGTGGCGCTTACCAACACCACCCCCACGGGCATGTCCGGGCCGTTTGCAGTATCGCTGGCAAGGGCCGTGTACGGTCATAAATAGCGAGCATTGTCGGGTCTGACTGCCCAGCGCATGTCAGGCCTGAACTGCATGGCGGAAATACAGCCCCCCCGTGTCGCTGCAGTTGGCGCCACGGAGGGGCTTGACGTTTTATGGCTGCCGCATCCTTCAATGGCGCGGCCTGCCCAGTCAGGCTTACATCCGGTTGAGGGGCAGTTTTACGTACTGCATGCCGTTGACGGCCTTGCCAAACCTGCCAGTGCGCATGTTGGCCTGCAGCGAGGGCAAAATCAGAGGCGGCACCGCCTTGCCCGTATCGTCGGCACGGCGTTTTGCCACAAAGTCCGCCTTGCTTATCTGCAGGTTGAGGCGCACGTTGCCTGCTTTTTGCTCGCCTACGGTGGCCATGCACAGCGGGCCGCGTACACCCTCGGGCGGGTAATCGTGCCCCACGTAAATGCGCGTGTCGTCGGGCAGGGCAAAAAGCCTGCGCGAAGAATCATAGGAGTCATCCGCGCTGCCGCCAGGAAAGTCGCACCTGCCGGAGCCCACGTCAGGCAGAAAAATGGCGTCGCCCACAAAGGCCGCGTTGCCCACAATATATGTCGTGTCCGCCGGGGTATGGCCGGGGGTGTGGATTATCTTGGCGGGCATGTCGGCAATGGTGAACTCCTCGTCGTTTTCAAACAGGTGGTCAAAGGCGGATCCGTCCGCCGGGGTGTCCTCCTGCGTCTGAAAAATGGGCGTCCAGGTGGTGATGATGTCCAGCATATGTTTACTGATGGCTATCTTGCCGCCCATTTTTTCCTTGATGTAGCTGGCGGCAGTAATGTGGTCGGCATGGATGTGCGTTTCGAGTATCCATTCAACCACCAGATTATACTGGCGGACAAAGTCGATGACAGTATCGGCGGAAACCGTGGACGTGCGGCAGGCATGCAGGTCAAAATCCAGCACGCTGTCGATAACGGCGCAACGGCGCTGGGTGTCGGTGTCGGACCAGACCACATATGTCCAGGTGGCGGTTGCGGGGTCAAAAAAACCGCGCACGTTTGGTGCGGACATGGCGAACTCCTTTGCAAAAGACTGAAGAAAAAAGTGTGGCTCTGTACGCAGGCGGGGCTACTGGCAGCTTGCGCCAGGGCTTTTGCCCGCGCCGATGGGGCAGGCGGCGCCTGCGCAGCCCTTGTTGTTCCAGGGCGCGCGTGCCAGCAGCAGGGCCAGCCCGCACCAGTTGGTCAGGCCCGAAAAAACCTGCCCGCAACCAACAAAGAGCGCACCGAGCAAAAATGCCGGATGCACCAAAAGGCCCAGCAAAACAAATGCCGCCGTGAGCGCGCCCGCTGCAAGGCGCACCTGCCTGTCGAGCGTGGGCGAGGTCTCGCCTGTCTTGGGCAGGGCCTGCCCAACGGTTGCAAAGCCAGCATCCTTGCATGCCCCTAGGCCACCTTCGATAACGGTGACGTCTGCAAAACCGGCATCGACAAATTTTGCTGCCGCAGTTTGCGCGCGTCTGCCGCTGGCGCAGAGGGTGTAAATGGGGGTAGTTTGCAAGGCTCCGCTGCGCAGGGCGACATCGCGCGGTTCAAGCTCCGTAACCGGGGCCAGCGTAGCAGGGTGGGCGAGGCGTTTTTCCGCAAATTCCATGGGCGTGCGCACATCGACCACAAGAGCCTGTGTTATGTCTTTTTGCAGCAGGGCCTGGGCACTGATGCTTTTAACGGATGTCATCATTGGCCTCCTTGGGCGTTGGCCCCCGGTTGCAGCGGAGGACGAACCCTGTTTTTTTGCCTTTGCCGCTGTATGTATTTTGGTATTCTATACATATGCAGAATACCTCAATATGGGCAAACTGCAAAGCATTGAGGGCTGAAATAAAAAAACAGCTTATCTGGGCAACAAGATGCCCACAGCCCCTTATGTTTTTTGGTTTGCGTTATAATACCATATCGTTCTTGTCTGCTTTTGCGGTATGCACGTTACAGCTCATCCAAGCGTGTATATAAGAATAATCACTGGGCAATGTCTGACAAGTACTGTCAGAGCAGTGGAGACGGATGCGCTGCTGCAACGCCTGCGAGGCGGGGGCAATATGGATTTGCTAAAAGCCCGCCGTCATGCGCGGGCTCGCACCTCCGTGCAAATCCCGCTATGGGGTTGAGACGGGGGAGGAGAGAAACTGTCCCAGGGTTGAAAATAGCCGGGGGAGGACGATGGGTTTTTCCAGAAAATCGTCCATGCCGGATTCAAAAGCAGTTTGTTTTTCGTCTGACAAGGCATTGGCGGACAGGGCCACAATGGGCGTGTCCATGTCAAAATCGCGTATGGCGCGCGTGGCCTCATATCCGTCCATGAGGGGCATGCGGATGTCCATCAGGATGATGTGGTAACGGGTGCTGCGGGCCATGGTTACGGCTTCGCGGCCATTGACCGCCATGTCGCAGCTCATGCCCTCGCCCTCGAGCAGTTCTTTTAGAATTTGGCTGTTGATGGTGTTGTCTTCGCAGATCAGGACTTTTTTGCCTTTAAGCCCGTTGGTGTCTGTCGGTCGGTTTTTTTGCGCGTAATATTCTGTAATATCAATTCTATTCGCCTTTTTGTGCGGCAAAACAACCGTAAAGGTTGTTCCCTGACCGGGAGCGGAGTTGCAGGCAATGCTTCCACCAAGAAGGTCGACCAGCTTTTTCACAATCGCCAGACCAAGACCGCTGCCCGAGCTTGGGGAAGAACTTTCTTGCGTAAATGGGGTGTACATCCTGGTCTGAAATTTTTTGCTGATTCCCGGTCCGTTGTCCGAGATGACGTGGGTGATTGAAAGATTGTCCCCCTCTTCGCCGCTGATGACCGTGCTCCATGTGATGGTGCCGCCGGGTTGGGTATATTTGACGGCGTTGTTCAACAGATTGACGATGATCTGCTGAACCTTGCGCGTATCGATCTGAACATGGCAGTTTGTGGAAGCGCAGTTGAAGTGCGCGATGAAGTTTATCTTTTTGGCCTCTGCCTGCGGGCGTATTATCGCCTCGATATTTTTGGCGCTCTCCGCACCAGTGCAGATGGTCGGCTTGATATCAACCTTGCCCTTGGAGATTTTTTGCAGATCAAGAATATCCGAAAGGATGGCCAGAAGAAAATTGGAACAGGATTTGATAGTGGAAAAAACCCTGATGAGGTCAGGGCCATGGCTTTTTTGCAACTCGAGGTCTGAAAAACCAATAATCGTGGTCAGCGGGGTGCGCATGTCGTGGCTCATGCGCAGCAGAAATTCCGACTTGGCGTGGTTGGCCTGCCGTTCATTTTCCAGAGCCGCCTGCAGCCGTGAATTCAGCTCAATAACGTCGTTGCGCAGCCTGACCTCGTTTGTAACGTCTTCAAAGCTGCCTACAAGGCCCGTGATCTTGTCATTTTCCAGCAGCGGGCTTTTGCTGGCAACGATATGGCGGTTTTCGCCTTTGCAAAAGCACATGCCGGGAACACGAGTGGTTGTTTCGCCCTGCAGAACGCGCAATTCGTCATTTTTGTAGGGGTCAGGGTCGCTGTGCCAGCCCATGTCTTCATCATTTTTTCCCCGCAAAACGTCTACTGAATCAAAGCCGTAATATTCCAGAAAAGCTTTGTTAACGCCGATAAAGCGCCTTTCCGCATCTTTCCAGAATATAGCCGCCTGCGTGGTGTCGAGAATTTTTTGCAACAGCAGCTGGTTTTGCCGGTGGTGTTCCTCGGTCTGTTTTTCACTGGAAATATCGACAAAGGCGATTTGCAAAAGTTTTTGCGGGATAATCCACGCAAGGCGGGCGCGAATCCAGCGGCATTGGGCCTCTGGCGGGCAGAGCCTGCACTCGAACGTATGCCCGTCGCCGCCGCCAATAAAGGCTGCCACGGCTTGTTCCACGGCGCTCGCGTCAGCATCATGGACATGCATGATCTTGCTTGTCTGAAGCAGATTGCCCGCATCGCGGCCCGATGTGGGGATCATGCTTAGGGCCTTGCTGTTGATGTATGAACAGTGCAACCCAGATGACCCCTGAGCGACTCGCATGCGGATAATGCCGATGGGGATATTGCCGAGAATGTCAGTCGATTTGTGTTCTGCAGCAGTAATCCACAGCGCGTACGCTTTCTCCTTGATCAACTGACACTGGCAGTCAATAAATACATTTAGTTCTTCACAGTATTCCGTCCATTCTTTTGCGCCATTATTAAAAATAATGTTGTCTAAATGCTGCTTAATTTTAATAACATTATCAAGAGAATCAATATTGCCATCAATTTTTAAAAAATTAAAAAAGGCGGTGTTATATGCTGTTACAGCATATGAGTTATTTACTGTGCATTGGATGAGGCAACAGGGAATATTTACAGGACCATTCCACGTCATAAATTGATTTATCAAATCGTTATTCATGGAAGTAGTTCCTTGCATGTTGCTGCAATTATAAAAAAACTTTCTATTCCTTTTCATTTAAATATAAAAAGCAGATTGTGTAAATACAGGGCTGTCTGGCCCGCTAATTAATTTATATCTGGCTTGATTTATATGGTTTTTTATGCGCACTGGTTGCTTGCGAGTCTTTTGCGGTCTTGCCGCCACGCAGGCGGGCTGGGGGTAGGGGCCGAAGCTGAAGCGGGCCAACATGCCAGAAACCAGCGGGTGATGCGTAAAAAAGCAGCGGACTCCCATGGCTGGGAATCCGCTGCTGTAGCAATGCGCGTGTCCGGCGCACCTGCTGCGTCTGCCGGACGCTATTTTTTCAGGGCCAGAAAGTCGTGCTCGTCGGGGTCGTAGTATTTTATTTCACCGGATTCGATGTGGTACAGCCAGCCGTGCACGTGCAGCTCGCCCTTGCCAACCTTTTCGCGCACGCATGGGTAGGTCATGAGGTTTTCAATCTGAAAAATGATGGAAAGCTTTTCGGTAAGGCGCAAAAGTTTTTCCTGTTCCTCATTTTTGCCCAGTGCGAGGGTTGCCAGTTCCTTGGCCTTTTTGCCCAGCGAAAGCCATTTTTGCGTGTGTACAAAGGCCTCGCCGTGGATGTTCTTGTACAGGGCCGCGATAGCGCCGCAATACGTATGGCCGCAAATGATGATTTCTTCAACATTAAGGGCTGTTACAGCGTATTCAATGCCAGCTGCCATGGCGTGATAGTCTTCGTCTGGCTTGTAGGGAGCTACAAAGTTGCCCACGTTGCGCAACACAAAAAGCTGTCCAGGGGGGGTGTTGGTGATAAGCGATGGGATAACCCTGGAATCGGCGCAGCCTATATACAGCACCTTTGGGTGCTGGCCGCTGGAGACCAGCTCAAGCAGCTCTTCTTCATGCTTGCAAAAATAGTTTTTTTGAAAAAATTCGTTTCCCTGAAGCAAGCGTTCGACATTTTTCATCAAAAAACCTCAATAACCTTGATGGAGAGGGTGCGGCAGTGGCCGCAACAGGGCCGCCGGTAGGCGAGTGCCGACCATGTTGAAAATGAAGTATGCAGAGGCACAGGCATGGATATGCCGCTAATAGGGGCGTCTGGGCAGGTGGGCCTGTTTGCAAACCGCTCTTGCTCTGCCCCGTGATGCGTGGGGCGGCTGGTTTTGCACGAGGTTAGGGGCGCAAATGTGTATGTTTGGCGAGGGCTGCGCCGATACCTTCTAAAAAGGGCCTAGGGTATCTTGCCCAAAAGGTCAAGAAGGCCCCAGTCCAGCCGTTTCTGGCTGATCGCCGTCGGGTCGTGCTGGTCTGGGGCCTGCAACAAGCGCTATTTTTGCGAAAGATCCTTGAGCTGTTCTGCCAGGTGCGAAAGCTCTGCAACGGTGTTGTGCAGTTCGTTGGTCAGCATGTGGGTGCTTTCCGCAACATGTTTCACGTCCACAATGGCCTGATTGATTTCTTCGCTCGTAGCCGATTGCTGCTCCGCCGCCGCAGCGATGGAGTGCACGCTGCTGCTTGCATTGCCGACTATTTCCACAATTTCGGTAAGCGCCGAGCCGCTTTGGTAGGCCCTGTCGGTGGCGCGGCTGACGGTGTCGACCGTCTCGCGCATCTTTTGCATGTTGTCGCGCGCCACTGACTGGATGGCGGTGACGGCCTCGGCCACCTCCTTGGTGGCCAGCATGGTCTTTTCGGCCAGTTTGCGCACCTCGTCGGCCACAACGGCAAAGCCCCTGCCCGCATCGCCCGCGCGGGCCGCTTCAATGGCGGCATTGAGCGCCAGCAGGTTGGTCTGGTCGGCAATGTCTGAAATAACGCCCATTATCCTGCCAATACCCTCTGTGCGCGTCTCGAGCGATTCCATCTCCCTGAGCAGCTCGGAGGCGTGCTCATTTACCTCCGAAATTGCGGCAACGGCTTCATCGACAACCCCAGCGCCCGCCTGGGCCTTTTGCCGCGCCCCTTCGGTCTGGTCGGCTGCGGCTGAGGCGTTTTGCGCCACATCGTGCACAGTGGAGGTCATTTCCTCCATGGCGGTGGCGGTTTCTTGCGCCCGGCTGTTTTGCGCATCAGCCCCCTCGGCGACTTTTTCAAAACGGTCGGTCAAGAGCGCCGCGGCGTCGGCCAGACGGCTGGAGGCCTGCGCAATGGCCGAGTTGACCTCGCGCATGTGGCTCATGGCTACTTCAACTTCACGCTCCTTGAGCACCAGGCTGGTGACGTCGCGGGCAATTTCCACATAACCTACCTTGTTGCCCTGACCGTCGCGCAGCACATCGCTGACCGGCTGGATAAAGTGGGGTTTTTCCTCTGAACCGATGTCGATGATGCCCGCCAGCACCGACGAACCACTGCACTTTGACTGCGCAATGGGGCAGTCGTCTGTCTGACACACGGGCGTATTGAATTGGTCGTGGCAAAACTGCCCCTTCAGTTTGCTGATGTCCTGCTTGAGCAGCGTTTCTGTGGCAGTGTTGGCGACGATGATGCGGTAATCGTCGTCCACGCCAAAAATGGGGTCAGGTACGGCATCCAGCAGGTTTTTGTAGCCCTGCACCTCTGCGAGCATGCTCTCTATCTTGTCGAGCAGACGGTTAAACCATGCGGCCAGCGTGCCGATTTCGTCGTTCGAGGCATACTGCAGGCGGTGGGCCAGCACGGCGCGGTCTTCGGCAATCTCCTGGATTGTCTGGCGTATGCTCTGCACAGGCCGCAATACCGTAACGCTGAGCACAAAAACTGTCATGACAAGCGGCACCACCAGCAGGGTAAGAAAGGCGGCGGCAATGATAATGCCCGCGCGGCTCATTATGCCCTGCTGCTTGGTCAGGTCGGTACTGAAAACAAGGATGCCGATCTGCTTGTCCTGATAATCGGTAACGGGCATGCCCGAAAGCATGGAAGAGCCGACAATCAGGGTTGTGACGTCCTTGCGGCTGGCGTCCAGAAAGGCCTTGGTCGTCAGCCTTTCGGCCTTGCCTTCTTTTGTGCCGCTCACAAGTACGTACGATTCGGCGACAATGGGGTATTTGTCTTTATCCTGCAGGCCAGTGGCAAACTTCAGATGTTCGGCGTTCATGTAGAGCAGTGCGGTCTGCCCCGCGCCTGAATTGAGGCCGTCAAGCACATGGGTAAAACTGACCAGCACTTCCACAGAGCCCAGACGGTTGCCAGCCAGCCCGGTAACCGGGGCCAGACCGCGGATTTCAAAACCGCCGCTGCCTATCTCCACCCCGCTCAGCGCCTTGCCGTTTTTGTTTACGTCGAGCACCGTGGGGCGAAAGGATGTAAGATCGTCCGAGATATCAACCCACTTGCCGCCCTTTTTTGTCTGCTTGTCGCGCCACAGGCGCGCAAAACTGCGCGCGGGGGGCAGATGGTAGTGTATCTGCGGTTTTTCACCGATGACAGCTGCAAAGCCGTCAATCATAGGGGCCAGCGAAGTCCGCAACATTTCGCGGCCCTTTTGCGAGGCCGCACTGTTTTCGTCATCTATGTTGCCCGCCAGAGCGGTTTTGTAAGCGGCTTCTACCTCGGGCAATCTGCTCACCAGGGCAGCCATGCGCATGGCCTGCTCGCTGCACAGCTCAATGGCCTGCTGCATCTGCGAGGCGCGGGCCTCCACGAGGTTTTGTATGTTTGTATCGTTAAGCTGCTCAAATTGTTTTTGAATTATAAAATAGCAGCTAATGCCTATGGCAAGAGTGATGGCGGCGATAGGCGTGCATACTTTGGCGCGTAATTGCATAAAAACTCCATATGCAATAGTTTGATTGCTTTATCGGCAGGTTTGAAAAAATTATTATGGTTCTGACCTGCTGAACGGCAATGATGAAGCATGGATGTTGCAATTTTGGTAGAGTTTTAGGCAACATATAGAAACTTTCAGCAACAAGAATGTTTTTTATAATAACATATTGGTGTAAAAAAACAAGTTTCAAGATGGTAATACTCAGGGGTGAGAATTTATTCTCAAGCGACTTGCACAATAAATAGAGTATTTTAACTGTTGAAATTAGCAGAATGGCGCTCAACGCGCAGTGTGCTTGATTGTTGCAGTCAGCCGTGGTTGGGCGTCGGTTGCGGGCGCTGTTGCGCCAGCTATGGGCAAGGCGTGGCGGGCAGCAAGGCGCGTGCGCGCACCAGATTTTGCCTTTTACAGCTGCATGCCGTATTGGTTGGAGCAGGGCGGCGCGTGCCGCCAAGTGAGGACATTAATATTCCGCGCTGCGGCTCCCATGCTGCAGCGCTACTATTTGCAGCTTTGACCACGCGTTTTAGCGCCAAGGAGCGTATGAATCCATTTACCGTTGATACAAGCCTGTGCCGCAAGGATGCTATTTGCGCCAGGGTTTGCCCAATTCAGATTATTGACGCCAAGGTGGGCGAATTCCCCTCCATGTCGGCGCACAAGGCCCGCGTGTGCATTGGCTGCGGCCAGTGCATGGCCTTTTGCCCGGCCAATGCCTGTTCTGCGCCCGGCATGCGCGCGCAAGACAACCAGCCTTTGCGGCGGCAGCTCATGCCGAGCGCCGAACAGGTCGAAGAACTCGTTTTTTCACGCCGCTCGGTCCGCACGTTCAAGGACAAACCCGTGCCGCGCGACCTGCTGACGCGCATTCTTGACGTGGCCCGCTTTGCGCCTACGGCAAAAAATTCGCAGCAGCTGCGCTGGGTGGTGCTTGAATCTCGTGAAAAGACGGCAAAACTGGCGGCGCTGGTAATCGACTGGATGCGCAAGCTGCCGCAAGTGGATCCGGAAACTGCCCGAGCCGCGCATGCCGAGAGCCTGGTGCGCACCTGGGAAGCCGGCTACGACGTCATATGCCGCAATGCCCCGCAGCTGGCGCTGATTGTTGCCCCCAAGGGGCACTGGGGCCCGGCCGACGCAGCCATTGCGGCTGCCTATCTTGAGCTGGTGGCCCACGCTCACCATGTGGGCTGCTGTTGGGGCGGTTATGTCACCTTTGCGCTGGGGCATCCCGAGGCGCACGACCTGCATGCCTTTGCGGGCCTGCAGGAGCACGAGCAGGTCTACGCAGCGCAGATGATGGGCTTTCCCATGCTTGCGCCTCACTTCAGGCCGCCGCGCAAGGCCCTGGATGTGAGCTGGCTGTAGGCGCAGGCAACCGTATGCACAGACGGCAGCCCGGGTTGATGCCCTGGGCTGCCGTCTTGTCGTCTGGCCTTTTTGCGCTGACCATACGTCCAATAGGGCAGCTACTGCTTGCGCCGCCTTTTGGTGATGCTTTCGCCGCCGATGCCCCAGTTGTCAGTGGCAACTTCGTCAATAATAACAACTGTGGTGGCGGGGTTTTTGTTCAGCACCCGCTGTAAAAGCTCCGTAGCGCCCTTGATGAGTTCTTCTTTCTGCTCTGCGGTGGGGGCTTCGGCCCCGCCGGTAACCTTGATATTGATAAAAGGCATGGTTTGCTCCGCAGGTTATGACTCGGTGGGCGCTTTTTCCATTACAACCTTGATATCCGCCGGTTTGCCAAAAAAAGGCCAGCTCGTGACCAGCACGTCAACACCAGTTGCCGCAAACTGGGCGGCGTTGTCGCCGTTAATGCCCCCCGCCGCCAGTATAACAATGTCTTCACGCACAGAGCGTAGCGCGCCGACGGTTTCGGCCAGCGCCTCATAGGCGAATTTTTCGCACTGCACAATATCGATGCCTGCTTCTGCCACAAGCAGCGCCTGTTCGAGCGAATCGACCTCGGCACTGATTTTATGCTCGGGCGCTCGTGCGCGCAATTTGTCCATCATGGCCGCCAGGCTGCGCAGCGAGGTCTGCTCCGTACCCGGCAAAAAAACCCTGTGCTGCTCAAAGACAAGGATGCTGTCCGAGAGGTTCTGGCGATGAACCGTTGCTCCGCCGTTCATGGCGGCCTCAAGGCAGATGGTCTTTGCGCCGGGAAAGTTCTTGCGCGTAACGGCCACGCGTACGTCGGGGTTTACCGAGCAGGCCTGGTCGACCATGCGGGCGCTGCGGGTGGCGATGCCGGTCATGTATTCCATAAGGGTCTGGCCGAGCTTCCAGCAGCGGTGCAGATTTGCGGCCTTGCCCCTGGCCTCGATGCATTGCTGCCCGGCCTGCAAGCGGTCGCCGTTGGCGGCGGTGCGGCTGACGTCAAGGCCCCCCCTGCGCATGAGCAACTCCGCCTGCTCAACGCCGCTGATCACGCAATCCGCCTTTGGGGCAAGCCGCATGACGCCCGCCGACGCACCGATGCCAAGCAGTTCGACAGTAAGGTCAAGGCCGGGGCAGTCGTCTGCCAGCAGTGTGTCCAGCCAGCTGTCGGGACAGTGAAAGTGCATACCGCGCTCCTGATAAATGTCGGGGCAGGTTTGGCACTGCCGCGTAAAAGCCCCTCAGTGCCGCGTGCCCTAAAACGATCGTTTTTGACACCATTCAATGCCAAGGTACAGCAAAAGACTGATGATCGCCAGTACGGCGCAGAGCATGGCCGCCCGTTGAAATTCGCCGGTGGAGACGGCGTTGAAAACTTCAAGTGAGAGTGTATTGGTGCGCCCGGCAATGTTGCCGCCCAGCATCAGGCTGATGCCCACCTCGCCCATGGCCCGCGTGATGCCCAGCAGCAGGCCCGCGCCCAGCCCGTGGCGGATAAGTGGAAGCGTCACAAGAAAAAAACAGCTGCGTGGCGAGGCGCCGCAGACGCGCGCCGCCTGCTCAAAACGCAAAAGCTCGGGATTGACCAGGGCCGTCTGTACGGGCTTGACGACCAGGGGCAGCCCTGCCAGCCATGAGGCCAGGATGATGCCCCCCTGCGAAAAAACAAGGCTGACGCCAAAGGTCTGCTGCAGGGCCATGCCGCCCCAGCCGTTGCGGCCAAAGAACATGAGCAGCAAAAAACCCATGGCCATGGGCGGAAAGACCAGCGGCAGGGTGATGACAAAATTGACCACCCGCCGCAGACAGGGATTTTGGGCCATGCCCAGACGGGCAAGGGGTATGGCCGTAAGGGCATGCAGGGCAAGGCAGGCGGCGCAGACCCGCAGGGTCAGCAGCGCGGAAAAGCTGATTTCTGGCGCGCACAGGGCGCGCCACAGCTCATTTAGCGGCATGGGCCGGGCGCAGGCCGCTGCCCGCAAGAATGCGCTGGGCGTCGGGCGTTGTTAAAAACTGCAAAAAAGCCTGCACATCGGCGTTGTTTTCCTGCCCGGCCACAACGCCCGCCACCAGCAGCAGCGGCGTGTAGCCCTCGTGCACTTCCATCCAGCCGCCGACGCCGTCGCCTTGCTTGCGGGCCACGGCCTCATTGACAAAAGCGGCGTCAAGATCGCCCGAAACAAGGTACGAAAACACCTGCGGAACGGTTGAAAGCATGGAGAGCTTGTCCTTAAGCGGTTCCAGGAGATTGTTTCCCTTCATGAAAGCCACTGCCGCCCGGCCATAGATGGCCGCCTTGGCGTCCGGATAGCCGATTTTGGCAAATTCCGGCTTGCTGAGATCCTGCGGCGAGGCAAGATGCAGGCCCTTGCGCCAGGCCAGTACGAGTACGGCTTCGCCAAGGGGGTGAAATTCGGCAAAAGGCAGACCGGATTCCTGCAGTGAAGCTTTTTCAGAAACAATAATGCTGACGCCGCTGCCAGCCCTGGCCTGTTCAATGATCTGCCCGATGTTGCCGCTGTACATCTCTGTAGGGTGCGTGCCCGTCTGCTGCGCGTAGGCCGCGCACAGCTGCTGCACCATGGGCTTGTAGCCCAGCCCAGTGGTGATCGAAGGCCCGCCGGCGTAGGCCGCCTGAACAAAAAACAGACTGAACGCGGCCAGCGCGACCAACAGGCAAAACCGGTCATGCACGGTAAGAGGCTTCATGCAGGGCTCCTGACAGACTAAGGGGTGAGTAGGGCAACAGGCCCACCTGGCGGGCCTTGCCCAGTGTGACGTCAACCTCGCCCTGGGCCTCTAGACGGCCATGCCGCAACAGCAGCATGCTGTCGCCAAGGGCCAGGGCTTCTTCGGGCGAGTGGGTAACATAGAGCACCGGCACATGCCATTGTCGGGGGATACGCGCAATGTAGGTCGTAAGCCCTTCCTTGAGGTTCATGTCCAGCGACGACAGCGGTTCGTCCATGAGCACCAGGCGGGGCCTGCAGAGCAGGGCGCGGCCAATGGCGACCCGCTGTTTTTCGCCGCCCGAGAGGTGCGCTGGGCGGCGGTGCAAAAGCGGGCCTATGTCGAGCAGGTCGGCGACATCGTCAACGCCCGGAGCGGCCTCGAAACGTGGCTCGACGTTAAAACGCATGCCAAAACGCAGATTGTCGCGTACGGAGAGGTGCGGAAACAGACGGGCATCCTGAAAGACGTAGCCAAGGCGTCTTTTTTCCGGCGGCAGGTTGATGCCCTGGTCGGCATCAAAGCAGGTCGCGCCGTGGCAGGCGATATGGCCCGCATCGGGCGTTTCAAGCCCGGCAATGCAGTTGATGAGGCTTGTCTTGCCAGATCCGGAAGGGCCAAAAATAACGGCAATGCCACACTCGGTCAGGTGAAAACCCAGCCGCAGCTCAAAATTGCCCTGCTTTTGTCTGATGTTTACTTCAAGCATGCCCCGGTCCTGACTGCGCAACAGCGGTTCTGCAGGCCGCATCACGCGGCGGCAGCGTCAAGCTCTACCTGTCTGAGAGCATACGGGGCTCACAGGTATGTATCAATGAATACACGGTTTACGTAAAAAGCGTGATGCGGCAGAAGCAAGACCGCAAGGGAGCGGGGCCGTTGCTGGCGGCAACGGCTGCTAATGGGCGAAAACGGGAATAATGCAGAGATACGGGGGCAGGGAGGGCTGCAGGCCCATGGGCGCTTACGCGCCCATGCCCGCATTACGTTCGATAAGTTTTACCGCTCTGGCGATCTGGCGGCCAAGGCTGGTTTCTTTTGAAAGCTCGCGTTCCACGCTGGTGATACCCTTGATAACCGTGGAATGGCGGCGGTTGAACTTGTCGCCGATTTCCTCAAGAGTAAGCTCTGTGTGCTTGCGCGCAAGATAGTACACTGTGTTGCGGCCCAGCACGCACTCCTTGCGACGCGAGCGCGAGTTGAGCTGGCGCTCGTTGAGGCCGTAACTCTCGCATACAAGGCGCACAATGGTCTGCAGGTCTGGGCCGCACGAAATCTCGGTGTACTGGCTGAGCACTTCCATGGCCAGATCAAGGTTAAGCCCGCAATTGAGCAGACGCGCCTTGAAAATAAGGCTGTTCAGGCACGATTCCATCTGGCGCACGTCTCCGTCCAGGCGGCAGGCCAGCAGCTCGCACACCGAGTCGGGGAGCAAAACCTGAAAGCTCTTGGCCTTGCGCTCAAGAATATGGCGGCGCATGTCTTCGTTGGGACGGCCAATGTCGGTGAGGATACCGGAACAAAAATGCGAAACCAGCTGGCTGTCCACCCGTTGCAGTTCGCGTGGCGAAAATGACGAGGTAAAGATGACCCTGCCGCCCTTGGCCTGCAGATTTTTGACAACGGCCAGAGCCATGTCCTGCATCTTTTCCTTGCCCTGCAAAAAGTGCACGTCTTCAAGCAGCAGCACGTCAAGGTCACGGAAGCGGGTCTTGAAATTTTCAATGTCGTGGCTGCGCAAGGCGGCCACAAAGCGCGAGGCAAAATCCTCTGCAGTCAGGTAGCCCACGCGAGCTCCGCTGCGTTCTTCGGCAATGGCACGGCCCACAGCCTGGGCCAGATGGGTCTTGCCCAGACCTGGAGCGGAATTCATAAAGAGGGTACGCACGCAGCCGCTGCTGCGGCTTACGTCCTGGGCGGCCGCGACGGCCATATTGTTGCTGGGGCCAACAACAAAGTCGGCAAAAGAATAACGCCAGTTGGTAGCCAGCCTATAGGCCGGGGCGCTGCTGATGGGCAGTGTGCCCTGCACCTGCACCCGGGCAGGGGCAGTGAGCGCTGTTGTTTCTTGCTGGCTGGCGGACGCGCCATCGTTTGCCGTGAGGCCCGAAAAAGCCGAACTCAGCACTGAAGAAGCGTGTGCCAGCGAAGCGGTTTCGCCGTGGCCCATGCTGTCGTCGGCGGCGCGCACCGCGCTGGAAAATTGGGGCTGCATGCGGTATTGTTCAGGTGAATCTTGGGCTGTTGCGTCTGCGGTTTCCTGGGCCTGTGCGGCGTCAGCGGCGGAAGTGATGCGCACTTCAACAGCGGCGGGGGCAAGCCCCAAGACCGGGGCCGCGGCTTCGCGCAGGGTGGGGAGCATCTTGCCTTCAAGCCAGCTGGCCACAAAGGCATTGGGCGCGGTGAGCAGAAGCCCCCCAGCGTGCACTTGTGCCTGCAGGGGTGCAATCCAGACCTTGAAAACGCCGGAATGTAGCATTTTCTTGAGATTTTCAGAAATTTCTGACCATTGTTCGCGCATGCCGCCTTATAGCCCAAAATAAGATTTTGGGGCAATTGAGGATTACGAGCTGTTTAGGGCAGGGAGCCAATTTCTTATCCCCAAGCCAATTTGTTCCTAATATGCTTGAATATCGAATTTTTTTGAGTATACGGCCTGCAGCCCCCTAGGGGGATCTCCTTAGGCCGCAAGGCTTTTTTGGCCTCATGTCATATTTTCCACAATACTAAAAAAAGTTTTCAACAAAAATAATTTTAATTTACTCTATTTTACTCATTTATTCTTTGTTTTTTAAGTTAGGTATGCCAAACCATGCGCACTGCACGGTCAGGCAGATTGTCAAGGGGGAAAAAGAAATTTTCGCCCCTTTCTGCGGGGCGCTTCAGATGTCATTAGTGAACATGATTCTTAAAACATGCTGAATTTAAAGAAAATCCAGAAAGTTCCAACCCGTTGCGCAGGCAGCGTAAATGGGGCGGGCGGGATTTGCGTTGCCTCTTGGGGCGCGGCCTGACCGGACTATGGATTTTGAGAGGGTTTGGCCATAGTCGGTCCATTCTGCCTGGCTCGGAGGCTCTCTATCGGGCTGGTCTGCTGTGGGATGTTTGCAGTTTGGCTTGCGCGTTGGCGGGCAAACCCTGTTTTATGTATTACGCCGGGGCGGCGCGACAGGCCCGCAACGCAAAAACCCCGGCCAAAGGCCGGGGTTTTTATTCGTGCTGGACGCAGTGCAAGATAACGGTGTTTCACAACAAGGCAATCACGCCCACACGCTTGCGCATCCCCTTGCAGGGATGCACTGCTGCTTTTGTCTGGTGCAGGATCAGGCTGCGACTAGAAGCCGTAGCGCAGGCCGAGCATGAATTCGTTGTTATAGGGGCGGTTGCCCACGTCGTACTTGTTGCCGCCAGAGGTGACGCTCACATCGTTATAGCCAAGGCTCACAAAGCGGTAGCCCGCGTCGATGGTGAAGTGGTCGTTGATGTTAAAGGCAACACCGGCGCCCGCGTTCCAGGCAAAGTTGGTGAAGCGTTCGTCGCCGGAGAACTTGTTGCCGGCATTGTCGGTAAAGTCATAGCCAGCGTAGTTGAAGGCCATGCCAAGACCGGCGCCCACATACGGGGTCATGATGGAATCGTTGTGGAAGTCCCAGAACAGGTTGGCAAACAGGGTCGAGCTGTTCCAGGTGCCTTTGACCTGATTGACGAGGGCTCCGCCGTCGCTCCAGGTTTTTTCGTTGTTGCCGCGCATGGCGAATTCAAGTTCGGCACGCAGGGGCAGCATCTGCTGGGGCCAGAAGTCGTAGCCCAGGGCCAGAGCGCCACCAAGGGTGAACTGGCTGTACTGGTCTACGCCCGACCCGGCCAGAGCGCGGGAGCGTTCAATTTGGCCAGAGTTTTGAAAGCTCATCAAAAATTTGGGGGCCAGATACATACCGTTGCCCTCGGCAGCGGCAATGTTGGGCAGTGCCAAGCTCAGCACCAGCGCCAACGCAAGAATAAAGCGTTTCATGACAGTCCTCCTAGGTACTTTCCTTCAAAAAAGAAGGCAGCTTTAAAGTTGAAACAATCATTAGAAAATGTCAATATTTTTTCTATATTGCAAGTACCTGTAATGTATATTTGATCCAGTCTTGCTGCATGACGTTTGTGTTACTTCTGTTGTGTCGGGCAATCCCGGATGTTGTGCCCTTTAAAAAGAAAACCCGGCTGTCTGGACAAAACAGCCGGGCAAGGTCCTTTTCGGTACTGCAACCGACAGGCGTAATGGAGAATTACAGCTGGCAGACCAGGGCAACCCTGTTTTTAGAACGTGTAACCAACTGAAAGCATGTATATATTTGCGGAAACATCCTTGGAGTTGCCGCCTGTGATGCCAGCAGAACCCGAGATACCGGCAGCGTCGGTGGTGCCGTAGTCAAGCGAGTTGATCCACAAGTGGGCGTAGGCAAGGTCAACGGTCCAGTTGTCCCAATTAAAGCCAGTACCAAGGCTCAGCATCTGGCGGCCGTTGGTGGGGATCATGAAGTCGGCGTGCCGTTCGTTGACAACAGGGGTCTCATAGGCAAAACCCGCGCGCAGGGCCCACCAGTCAAGGGGCTTGTATTCCACGCTGGCGTTAAAGTTCCAGCCGTCGCGCCATTCCTTGTTGTTGATGGAGTCGTAGCCGTTGTCCATGTAGATGTTCAGGGCGTTGTAGGTCGACCAGCGGGTCCACACCGCACCCAGTTCAAAGCTCAGGTTGTCCAGCGGCTTGTAGGCAACGCCCAGCGCGGCGGAGTCGGGCAGCTGCAGCACCGTGTTGGCTGAACAGTCAGCGGCCTGGGGCAAATGCAGCGTGCGGGCGGCCAGGTTTCCGCCATTGGTGGCAAACTCCACATCGCCGTTGATGTTCATGGTCACCTGGCTCTTGTACGAGAGGCCCACCGACCATTGGTCGTTGAGGCGCATGTGCAGGCCGAGGTGGGCGCCGTAGCCCCATCCGTTGCCCTCAAGCTGCATGTCGTTGTAAAAAGGGCTGCCGGGGTTGGAAGGAGGAACAGTATAGATTTTATTGCCCATGTACATGTGGGCGTTCATGGCTTCCACGCCCACAGAAGCGGAAAACGTATCGTTGAATTTGATGGCCAGCGTGGGCACAAAGGAGATGGTCTGCACGCCGATGTCATAGACATTGGACTTGCCCGCCCATTCGCCGGCATAGCTGTTGCCCAGGCCGAAGCGCGAAAAAACGCCCAGACCGATCCATGCGTTGTCGCTCAGCTGATGGCTGGCATAGGCATGCGGGGCATTCCAGAGCGCGGGTTTGGTATAGGTGTTGGTTTCGCGGCCGCCAGACTGGGTGGTGATGCTGCCTGCGGGGCTGATCAGGGCAAAGCCGCCCATCAGGTGCGTGCCGGGTAGCTGGGTAATGCCTGCTGCGTTATAGGCAATGGCGGAAACGTCATCGGCACGGCCAACCATGCCGCCAGCCAGGGAAAGGCCTCTGGCGCTCCATTCGTTGAGAGCAAAACCTTCACCCCAAGCCACGGGAGCGCAGCACGCCACAAGGGCCAGCGCCAGCCATACAGCACGAAAAACCTTCATCAAATCCTCCCTAAAGCTGCAAAAAAAAGCGCACGACAGCCCATCCGGCATGCTTTTTTGCAGGAATAGTTGCGTGCCACGCGGACAGGCGCGGCTGTTGGGCCGCCCTCGGCAACAGTAATGGGCTGTCACAACATATTTATTGGATCAAGGTCAAGAAAAAGTCGCAGGTGTTTCGAAGCCTTTTGCGCCAGGGCAAAAAAATACAGCGAGCGGATGGCTTGCCATTCCTGCCCTTTTACCAGGCATGTAAAGCGTTTACGTCCTCTAAGAAGGGCAAGCGGCGCAGGGGCCGGGCCCAGCAGCTGCACGCCGAGTTCCGTAGCCTTACCCCGCAGGGCGTGCGCCAGATCGCTCAGCGCGGCGGGCCCTGCCTGCTCGGTGATACCGTATGAAATGCGGATAAGCGCCAGACGTACAAAGGGCGGGTAGCGGCGCAGCTTGCGGCGCGCAAGCTCGGCCTGATAAAAGCCCTCATAGTCGGCGGTGCGCACATATTGCCAGCAGTAGTGGCTGACGTCGCGCGTCTGGATGAGCACGCGGCCGGGTTTATCCCCCCGGCCCGCCCGCCCGGCGGACTGCACAAGCAGCTGAAAGGTACGCTCCGCTGCCCTGTAGTCGGGCAGGTTGAGGCCAAGGTCGCCGTCGGCGATCACCGCCAGGGTCACAAGCGGAAAGTGGTGTCCCTTGGAGAGCATTTGCGTGCCCACAAGGATGGGGGCCTCCTGACGCGAAAACGCTGCGAGGATTTCTTCCATCCTGCCGGGGCGTCGGGTGCTGTCCCGATCGAGCCGCAGCACCTGGCCGCCCGCCAGCACGCTCAGCCGCTCGGCCAGCCGTTCAGTTCCCTCGCCCATGGGCAAAAAATTCATGCCGCCGCATTCCGGGCATGGCGAGGGAAAGGGCCGGTTGTAGCCGCAGTAATGGCAGACGAGTTTTTCCAGCCCCTTGTGGTAGGTGAGGCCGATTTCGCAATGGGGGCAACGCAGGGTGCGGTTGCAGTCGAGGCAGTACATCAATGGGGCGTAGCCGCGCCTGTTGAGCAGTACCACGGCCTGCTCGCCACGCGCGATGGTTTCTCGCAGGGCTTCCTCGCTCTGGGGGGCAAGCAGGCCGTCCATACTGGTTGCGGCGGGCGAAAGGGAGCTTATGTCCACAAGTTCCACCGGGGGCAGATCGCGCCCTCCCACCCGGCGCGGCAGCCGCAGCATGGGCAGATGGCCGTTTTCGGCGGCGTAGAAAGTTTTGAGGTCGGGCGTGGCGGAGCCCAGCACCAGCAGGCCCCTGGTCTGGGCGATCCTGAACCAGGCTACTTCCTTGGCCTGGTAGGCCAGACTTTCATCCTGCTTGAAAGACCCGTCGTGCTCCTCGTCGAGCACAATGCAGGCCAGATGCGGCACAGGCAAAAAAAGGGCGGAACGCGTACCCACAACAACGCAGGGCGTGCCGGTTTGGGCCAGCTGTCTGAATGTGGCCTCGCGGCGTGCGGGCGACTGGTAGCCGTGGTAAAAAAAGAGCGGGGCGTCTGGCAGGGCGCATGTGGCATCGCGGCGCAGTTTATGGGCCAGCGCCACCTCAGGGGCCAGCAGCAGTATGCTTTTGCCCGCCGCCAGGCAGGCCTTGGCCAGCTCAAGATACACAGCGGTCTTGCCGCTGCCGGTCACGCCAAACAGCAGGCGGGAGGCTGCCTCGTCGGTTTGCAGGGCCTGCAGCATGCTCTCAAGCGCGGTCGCCTGGTCGTCGTTGAGCGTAAATGGCGGAGGGGGCGGCGGCAGCAGGCTTTGCTCCGTCGCGTCGATGCTGTCGTCGTCCAGCCCGTTGTCGCGGCAAAGATTGACATGCCCTGCCTCCAGCAGCGCGTGCAGAGCCGGAGCGACAGCCTGGCCCAGCGTTTGCGTAAGCCGCCTGCGGCTGACGCTGCCGTGCTGGTGCAGATACTCGAGAATTTCAATCTGCCGTTTGGCCGAGGGCCGCACCGGCCAGGGGGGATCGACCCGCAGCAGGCAAAATTCCTGACTGGCGGCGTCTGCTCCCGGCGGCAGCAGGCGGGCTTGCCCGTCGCACAGGGCCTGGGCCAGTTCCTGACGTTGCTCTGGCGTGGCCTCGCGGATGCGGGCCAGCGTCCATGCCGTGGCCTGACCGGCCTTGATGCTTCGCAGCCGCGCCCGGGCCAGCCGCAGCCCCTGCGGCAGTACGTGTCCCAGGATATGACCGGGATACAGGCCCTGACGCCGGGCCAGATCTTCGGCCAGCTCCAGCAGCCCCAGTGAGAGCAGGGGGGCGTTTTCCAGCGGCCAGCCAAGTTCTTTGCAGTCAACGCCTTTGGGGATGTCGGCTGTGGGGCTAAGGCGCAGTAGCACGGCCGCGCGCAGGGCGGCGCGCTCGCCCCTGCCCAGCGGCACGGCCACACGCAGGCCCGGCTGCCAGAAGTCAGCGGGAAATTCGGACGGCAGCAGATAGGTAAGACTGGCGTAAGGCGGGGTGAGCAGGGCGACTGTGGCGTACATATGGGGCAGAGTTACGCAATACGGCCCCAATGGCAAGCCTCCTCCGGCGAACCGGAGGAGGCTTTGGGGATCTGGTTATGCTCTGCTGGCTCTAGTGAAACTGCACAAAGTTTTTGAGCAGCTTCAGCAGATCGTAGCGCAGTTCTTCATCCTGCAGGGCAAAGTAGATGTTGGCGGTGAGAAACTCGGCCCAGTCGCCCGCGTCAAAGCGCATGCCGGACATGCGCACGGCCATCATGCCTCTTTCCTGGGCCATGGCCTGAAGGGCGTCGGTGAGCTGTATTTCGCCGCCGTGCCCTGGTTCGACTTTTTCAAGGTAGTCAAAAATGTCGGGTGTAAGCACATAGCGGCCAACAATGGCCATGCGCGAGGGGGCGTCCTCGCGGGCGGGTTTTTCCACCATGCTTTTAACGCGGAACACGCCGGGGGTCACCTCGTCGCCGTCGATGATGCCGTAACGGCTGACCTTCTCCCACGGCACTTCCATAACGCCGATGACCGGCATTTTTTCCGCCATGGCCACTTCAATAAGCTGGCCGATGCCGGGCGCGCCGCCAAACATGAGGTCGTCGCCCACCATGATGGCAAATGGATCGTCGCGCACCAGCTCACGGGCGCACAGCACCGCGTGCCCAAGGCCCAGCTGGCGTTTTTGACGCACGGACATGATGTTGACCATCTCGGCCACTTTGCGCACCTCGGCCAGCTTGTCCAGCTTGCCGGCGCGTTCAAGCACGCCCTCAAGCTGCAGGTTGTAGTCAAAGTGGTCTTCGATGACGGTCTTGTCGCGGTTGGTGACAAAGATCACGTCTTCGATATTGGCGCGCTGGGCCTCTTCAACCACGTACTGAATGACGGGCTTGTTGTAGATGGGCAGCATTTCCTTGGGAATATTCTTGGTCGCAGGCAAGGAGCGGGTTCCCCAACCGGCCACGGGAATAACAACTTTACGAATATTCTTCATGCATACCTCCAAAGGGGGAGACGAATCAATTTGGACTGGCGTCAAGCCGTTGCAAACAATAAACGGGCTACGTCAATGCTGCAACGTGTCCGCCTGTCAAGATATCCGGTGTCGCCAGGGCGTCCTTGGGACAAAATCAGCGCAACTCTCGTTCTACCACAACAGCGAGGTCCTCGGCAAAGGTTTTGACTTTGTCGGGGTTTTCGCCCTCCACCATGACGCGGCAGAGGGATTCTGTGCCAGAGTATCGCAGCAGTACCCTGCCGCGTCCAGCCAGCTCCGCCTCGACCTTGGCGACGGCTTCGCCAATGGCGGGGCGCTCTTCAAAGGGCAGCCGTTTTTCCACACGCACGTTGATGAGCTTTTGCGGAAAGGGTTGAAGCCTGCCTGCCAGCTCAGAGAGGGGCTTGTCCTTTTCGCGCATGATGCGCAGTATCTGCAGGGCAGCCAGCAGCCCGTCGCCGGTGGTGCTGTACTTGTGGAAAATAAGGTGCCCCGACTGCTCGCCGCCCAGCATTGCGCCTTCGCGCCGCATGGCTTCCATGACGTAGCGGTCGCCCACCTTGGTGCGCAGCAGCGAGCCGCCGTGGTCTTTCATAAAAATTTCCAGGGCCATATTGCTCATGGCCGTGGCCACCAGCAGGTTGCCCGGCAACTCGCCCCGGGCCATCATGGCCTGAGCGCACATGGCCATGAGCTGGTCGCCGTCGATGATGTTGCCGTGCTCGTCCACCACGATGAGGCGGTCGGCGTCGCCGTCCAGCGCCAGGCCCACGTCGGCCCGCACTTCGCGCACCTTGGCCGCCACCAGCTCTGGGTAGAGGGAGCCGCAGTGCTCGTTGATGTTGGTTCCGTCTGGTTTGGTGCCAATGCGAAACACTTCGGCGCCCAGCTCTTCAAGTGCCAGAGGGGCAACCTTGTAGCTGGCCCCGTTGGCGCAGTCAACCACGATGCGCAGTCCCGAGAGCGTCAGCTGCGTGGGGAAGCAGCTTTTGGTGTAGACGATGTACCGCCCCCCGGCGTCTTCAATCTTGGTGGCGCGCCCCACGCCGCGCGCTTCGGGGTATGGCCACTTGAAGTCGGCATCAAGCACCATGGCGGAGATTTCGTCTTCCGTCATGTCGGGCAGTTTGTACCCCTCGGCGTCAAAAAATTTTATGCCGTTGTCATGAAAGGGGTTGTGCGAGGCGGAGATAACCACGCCAAGGTCAGCCCGCATGCTGCGGGTCAGAAAGGATATGGCCGGGGTGGGCAGGGGGCCGGTCATGATGACGTGCATGCCCGCGGCGCAAAGGCCAGCGGTAAGCGCTGATTCAAACATGTAGCCCGAAAGGCGCGTATCCTTGCCGATAACCACCTTGTGCTGGTGGTCGCCGCGCCGAAAGCGCACGCCCGCCGCCAGACCAAGCCGCAGGGCCACATCCACGGTCATGGGGGCGATATTTACCGTGCCGCGTAGCCCGTCTGTGCCAAAAAGACGCTCAGCCATGAAATCTCCTTACCAGAGTATGCGTTCACGCTGCGCTTTCACGCTTGCATCAAGGTGCCGGGGCAGCGCTTTGTTTTTGTGCCGCGGTAATCGCCACAGGGCGCAACGGCGGTTTGCAGCCATCGGGCGGGACCGTAATGTCCCTGCCGCGAGGTGACAATCTATTTCTTTTTTCTTGTTACCGTAACTTCTTCCGTAACGGGGTTCAAGAGAGTCATGCCTTCCGGCAGCTTAAAGCGCAGGGGCACCTTGACGCTCTCGCCAGGCGGAATATCGGGGGTGATGAGCGAAACTTCCATCTCGCCCAGATAATGGCTGTTTTTGGCCAGTGCGTCGGGCACCTCTACCAGGACCGCTATTTCATCGGGCTCCACGATAAAGAATGGTCTGTTTTCCTTGGCGAGCTCAACCTTGCAGCGGCGCGACACTACTGTTCTGCCGCTGGTGATGGTGTACTGCACCTTGACCGAAGGCGGGTTGGCCGTGACCATGCCCGGAGTGTCCAGGGTGATGGTCTGGTGCACGGTTGTGCCTGCGGCCTTGGGGTCAAGCATGATGGTCAGGGGCACGCTTGATATGGCCGAAACGACAGACTCCGGCCCGCGCAACGCCACCGTAGCCGGGGTCACGCTGACGTTTTCCACGGTCAGGGCGCCGCCGCGCAGGGGCGAATCGACGACGGCCCGCACGGGTACGCTGCGCTCCTGCAGGTTGTCGGCCTTGACCACAATGCGGGGCGGCTGCACGTCGATGAGTTCAAACGCGCGAAACCCCGCCCCCAGATGCTCTGCCGACAGTGGTACGATAGTGGTGCCTCTTTTGATGGTAGACAGGTCGACGGCCTGAATAATCTTGCGCTGCGTAACCGAGCGCAGCAGGGTTTCCGGCCCGCGCAGGCGCACAACAGCCTTGTTGATGAGACCGTCCGTCACTACCAGATTGGCGGGAATGCCAAAATAATCCAGGTTTACTTCGATCTGCGCTTCCAGCCGGTCGCGCACGCTTACCATGTACCACATGCTCACGGCTATGAACACCGCCAGCAGCATGGAAAGCAGATGCGGCGGGCGGCGCGAGGGATCAGAGGATTTCATCAAGCACCTGCCTGAGGCGTGAAGCGTCAAGGGCCCGCATAAGCTCGCCCTTGAGCGCCACGGAAATTTCGCCCCGTTCTTCAGAAACAACAATCACCACGGCGTCGCTTTCGCGTGCGATTCCCAGGGCCGCGCGATGCCGTGTGCCAAAATTCTGCCCTTTTGCTTCCGCCAGGGGCAGTATGCAGGCGGCAGCGGTTATTCTGCCGCGGCTGATAACCACCGCGCCGTCGTGCAGCGGAGCCTTGGGGTAAAAGATATTCATGAGCAGCTGTCGCGACAGTTGCGCGTCAACGCGAACACCCTCGCGTTTGATCATGTCGCCAAGGCGCATGCTGCGTTCGATAACAATCAGTGCGCCCACACGCAGGCGGGCCATCTCGACGCAGGCGGTCACCACCTCTTCCACGCCGACGTCTTTGAGCTTGGAGCGGCGAAATATCGGGCGTGCGCCCATCTCGCCCAAGGCCTGACGGATGTCGGCCTGAAAAATAACCACAATGAGGATGAACAGGGAGCTAAAGATGTGCTGCAGCAGCCATGTGAGGGTGTAAAGCCCCATGGCGTTTGAAAAAAAGTACAGCAACGTCAGCAGGCCCAGCCCCGTAAGGACTGTCAGCGCCCGCGAACCGCGCAACATCTGGATGACCTGGTACAGCAGAATGCTGACCACGGCGATGTCCATAATGTCGCGCCAGTCTATGGCAATATGGTCAAACACGGTGTGTTCCTTGCAGCAATGTGTATCGGGCAACCGCAGCGCACAGTCTTGGGCGGGGCACTGCAACATGTCAGCGCAGGGCAACGTGCAGGCCTCGTGATGCGCAGCGATTTCTCCATTTGTCAGGCGGCGGCTCGGGCGAGCATCCCGTGCGGAGCAGAGCCGGGTTTAGCGGGTCCGTCTGCCTTAGCCGTTTTTTGCGCGTTCCTTTTCCTGGTACATGGCGGCGTCCGCACAGGAGAGCAGGGCGTCTGCTGTTTGGGCATCGTCAGGGTATACGGCCCGTCCCATGCTGAACGTGATGGGGCCGGGAATCTTCTGCGAGGGCAACCCATTGGCAAGAGCCTTGCGCATGCAGTCAAAGGCGACCTCGTCGCGTTTCGAAACCGGGGGGCCGCTGAGCAGAAGTATAAACTCGTCGCCCCCGATGCGTCCCAATATATGGGTCAGATGGGCGTGAGCGCGCACGACCTCTGTGAAGAGTTGCAATACTCGGTCACCGGCCTCATGTCCATAGGTGTCGTTGATGGCTTTAAAATTATTTAAATCAATGTAATATAATACGAATTTACTTTTTGGCGCAGAGGTTATACGGCGCTGCAGCTCGTCAAACAGTCCTCGCCTGTTAAGCGCCCCTGTAAGGGGGTCACGATAGGCGATGGCTTCAAGATAGGTGCGTATGCCGGAGAGGTCATGGTTTCGCTGCACAAGACCGGAGAGAAACAGGCTCAGAAGTATGCTCAGGGCAACATAAAGCCATGTCTCAAGCGAGGTGTACCATGCCTCGTTTGAAGCAACGCGGATGAACCATCTGGCGTTGAGGATGTTTACCGGCACTTCGATGCTGACAGGCCCGCTCTCTGACTTGATGTTGCCGACAATCAGACGTTTTTCGTCGGGTTGGGGGCAGGCTCGCCACAGGCCAAAGGCCATGTTCATGTTGCCAAGCATATAGAGGTCTGAGGCGGCCAGCACCTCGGGAAAGCGCAAAAAAATGGCGGCCGTGCCCCAGTATCTGGCGTGGCCCTGCCCATCGTTGAGATACAGGGACAAGCGTCCCACAAGGGCGGCCCCTCCGTTCGGCAGGGTAACCGGACCGGCCAGAGTAAGCCGGGGCGCGTGGCGCGCCGTGACGGCCTCGTTGCTGCCAAGGCTGCCGGAAAGCATGTCCTGTCCCACAAGCATGCTGTTTGCCGGGTCGCAGGGAAACACCGCATTGATGATGCCGTCGGGGGCCAGCGCAAAGGCCTGAACGATGCTGTCGTCGCGCAGGGCGGCAGCCACGCGCTCAAATTCCACAATATGGCCGTCACGGTCCACGGCAAGAGCGCCGAGCGCTTCAACCTTATAGACAAGGCGTTGCAGTTCGTTGTGCAGAGCATCGCGTTGCGCGCGGGCGATGCTTTCAAGCTTGATCCGTTCAACCTGCTCTTTGCGGTCGACCAAAACCCAAGTCAATAGTAGGTTTACTGTCAGCGTCAACAGCAAGATGCCGAAAAAAGGGCGAGTTGTAAAAAAACGCACCATTCAAACAGGCTCGCTAGGTTGACGGTTGATATTCAGCAGGCCCGCAGCGCCATGGCCACAGTCATGGCCTGGCGGGCGGCCGCCACATCATGCACCCTATGCCAGTAAATACCCTTTTCGCGCAGCATGGCGGTGGCGGTGGCGGTAGCCAGACCCCGCTGCTGCGGCGGCAGGCCCAGAAGGCCGCCAAAAACGGACTTCATGGAAAGCGCCATAAGCACTGGCCGCCCAAGGGAGAGCCAGTCTTGGGGATGTGCCAGCAGGGCAAGGTTGTGCTCAAGCGTTTTGCCAAAGCCTATGCCGGGGTCAAGAATTATGCGGTTTTCCGGCAGCCCGGCTCGCACCAGGCGCGACATCTCGCGCTCAAAAAACTGCAGCACCTCGCGGCGCACATCGGCGTACTGCGGGTTGCGCTGCATGGTTTGCGGTCGCCCCTGACTGTGCATGAGCACATAACCGGGTTTGTACTGCACGAGCACGTCCAGCAGCTCCGGGTCAAAGGCGCAGGCGGAAATATCGTTGATGATGGCCGCCCCCATGTTCAGCGCGGTTGCTGCGGTGGCTGCATGATAGGTGTCAACGGAGACGACGGCTCCGGGAGCGTTGCGACGCAACCCGGCGAGGATCGGCAGCAGACGTTCCGTCTCCTGCTGGGGCGGCAGCTCGGCGGCGCCTGGGCGGGACGATTCCGCCCCAAGGTCAAGAATGTCCGCTCCCTGATCAAGCAGGGACAGGGCATGGCTGATGCCGGGCAAGGGGCCGTTGTGGCGGCCGCCGTCATAAAAGGAGTCGGGCGTCAGGTTTACTATGCCCATAACGCCAAAGGGGGAGGGCGTCTTTAACGCCCGCCCCCCAAGAATATGCCAGCCTGCGCTCTCGCAAGGAGAGACGTGGCGATTGCTATCGATCATTTTCGTTACTGCTGTTCCGGCCAGTTTCGTTTGAACCGGCAGCAGAGTCAGAAGCTGTGCCGTCGGGTTGTTTTTCCACCTGAGCGCCGGTGTCGGGCTCAATGACAAAGTCCGCTCCGGGCTTGGCGGTTTTGGAGGCCTTGGTGTTGGTGGTCACCGGCTTTCCGTTGCTGTCCATCGGGGGCAGCTCCTGATTGTCCATCAGCAGTTCAAGGTCTTCGCCCGTGATGGTCTCGCGGTCAAGCAGGGCCTTGGCAATGCGGTGCAGGGCGTCAAGGTTTTCCTCAAGCAGCTTGCGGCAGCGGCTGTGCGCGTCTTCCACAATGCGCTTTACTTCCGAGTCGACCAGACGGGCTGTGTCTTCGCTGAAGTTTTTATTCTGCACCCACTCGCGGCCGATAAATACTTCTTCACCGGTTTCGCCGATGGCAAGCGTGCCCACGGCTTCGCTCATGCCCCATTCGCACACCATCTTGCGGGCCATGCGGGTGACACGCTCGATGTCGTTGGAAGCGCCGGTGGTTATGTCTTCAAAAATGATTTCTTCCGCCACGCGGCCGCCCAGCAGCACCACAAGGTTGTTGCGCAGGAACGTGCGGGAGTAGCCGTGGCGGTCTTCTTCCGGCAGTTGCATGGTAACGCCCAGGGCACGGCCACGCGGGATGATGGTGACCTTGTGCACAGGGTCGGAGCCAGGCAGCAGGCGGGCCGCAAGAGCGTGGCCGCCTTCGTGGTAGGCGGTGATGCGCTTTTCTTCCTCGGAGAGGATAAGACTGCGGCGCTCGCGACCCATGAGAACTTTGTCCTTGGCATACTCGAAGTCGTGCATGTCCAGACGGTCCTGATTGAGCTTGGCGGCCTGAAGGGCAGCCTCGTTGACCAGGTTTTCCAGATCCGCGCCGGAGAAGCCCGGTGTGCCGCGAGCCAGCACTTCCAGATCCACGTCGCCAGCAAGGGGCGTACGCTTGGTATGCACTTCAAGGATACGGCGGCGGCCGCGCAGGTCGGGCGTGGGAACCATAACCTGGCGGTCAAAGCGGCCAGGGCGCAGCAGGGCAGGGTCAAGAACGTCAGGGCGGTTGGTGGCGGCAATAAGGATAACGCCCTCGTTGCTTTCAAAGCCGTCCATTTCCACCAGCAGCTGGTTCAGAGTCTGCTCGCGTTCGTCATGCCCGCCGCCGAGGCCTGCGCCGCGCTGGCGGCCAACAGCGTCAATTTCGTCAATAAATATGAGGCAGGGAGCGTTTTTTTTGCCCTGCACAAAGAGGTCGCGCACGCGCGAAGCGCCCACGCCCACAAACATTTCAACAAAGTCAGAGCCGGAGATGGAAAAGAAGGGAACCCCGGCCTCGCCCGCAACGGCTCGCGCCAGCAGGGTTTTACCCGTGCCGGGAGGGCCCACGAGCAGCACGCCCTTGGGGATGCGCCCGCCAAGGCGCGTAAATTTTTTGGGGTTGGAAAGAAATTCCACCACTTCCGACAGTTCGTCCTTGGCTTCGTCAACGCCGGCCACGTCGGCAAAGGTAACGCGGGCGCTGTCCTGATTGAGCAGGCGCGCTCGCGAGCGGCCAAAGCTCATGGCCTTGCCGCCGCCGCCCTGCATCTGGCGCATAAAGAAAATCCACACGCCCACGAGCAGCAGCATGGGAAACCACGAAACCAGCAGGGTCATGTACCAGGGTTGCTCTTCAGGCGGTTCGGCCTTTACCTCGACTTTTTTTTCAATAAGGCGGTTTACCAGACCGAGATCCTGCGGCGCATACGATTGCACAGTCTTGCCGTCAGAGGTCCTGCCGGTAAGCGTATGGCCCTGAATGGTCACGGACAAAAGCTGTCCGTTGTCCACCTGACTGAGAAAATCCGAGTAGGGCACCCGCTGGGTTATCCCCTGCGGCTGCTGGAACATATTGAAAAGCATGACCATCGCCAGGACAATTATTGCCCATAGCATCAGGTTGCGACTTATCTGATTCAACACTGCCTCCGTTACGTTTTCCGCGCGCGGGGGCGCACGGCCAGGCCGGATATATGGCCAGCACAGCTACGAAAATACTACCTGCATGCGGCCGGTGTCAAATGTTCGTAAGCATTTGCGGCCCATTGTTGCAGGCGTTTCGGCTGAGCCTGCCTTGTTCAATATAATGCACAAAATGTGATTGGCAATGGAGCAACAACCGTGCATGAGTCAATGCGTCCGTTGGCCTGGGGCAACCCGCCCCACTGCGGCTTTCAGCGCCATGTGGCGCCAGGCGGCTGCTCGCGCCCCTTGCGGGCGGCGGGCTTTTACCCTATGGTGCGCCCATGCGGAGACGTTTCGTCACCGGTGTGGCGCCCGGTCTTCAAAACCGGTGGCAGGCCTTGCGGTCTGTGGTAGGTTCGACCCCTATACGTCTCCGCCATTACCTACCAGCACGTTTGCCTGCGGGCATACTTTTTCCCCGGCTTGTCCGGGGCTTTTTTTGCCGCGCGCATGGGCTCTGTTCAGTTGGGGGCCAGCCTGTTGTCAGGCTGGCCCCCTGTTGTTGCTATTTTTCTGATTTTTTCTTGTGGCTCGAGCGCAAGTGCAGGCGCATGGGAGCATGGGTGATGCCAAATATCTTGCGCAGCGCGCGTTCGAGATAGCGGGTATAGCTTTCGGGCACGCGGTCGGCGTCGCTCACAAAGCACACAAAGGTCGGCGGCGCGGTTTCTGCCTGGGTAAGATAAAAGAACTTGGCCCTCACGCGTTTGACCACGGGGGGCTGGTGCTTGTCGAGCACTTCTTCCATGGCGCGGTTGAGCTTGCCAGTGGGGACGCGCACTCTGCATTCTTCGTGAATCTGCGCCGCCAGAGGCAGAATTTTTTTCAGGCCCGTCCCCTTGAGGGCGGAGACGTTCAGAATCGGCACATGCGGGCAAAAGGCCAGCATCTCGGCCACGTTCTTTTTAAGCCTGTCCAGCGATTCGCGGGGGGCCAGGTCGCATTTGTTGATCAGCACCATAAAGGGCGTCTTGCGTGTATTGAGCATGTCCATGAGGCGCTTGTCCTGCTGGCTCACGCCTTCGGCGGCGTCGAGGGTCAGCAGGGTCACGTCGGCCTTGGTGCTCGACTTGATGGCCGAGTTGACGGAGTATTTTTCCACGCTGTCGGTAATCTTGGTGCGGCGTCGGACGCCAGCCGTATCTACAAATACGTAGTCGCGGTCGCCGCGACGAAAGCGCACGTCCACGCTGTCGCGGGTGGTGCCCGCCACGTCGGAAACGATCATGCGCTCCGTGCCCGAAATGGCGTTGATGAGCGATGATTTTCCCGCGTTGGGGCGGCCCAGCATGGCCAGCTTGAGGGTCGGCGGGGCCGGTGGCTCGGTGGAGGTCTTTTCGGGCAGCATTGCTACCAGTTCTTCCACCAGGGCAGTGATGTTGTGCCCGTGCTCGGCGGAGACCGCCAGCAGGGGAAAGCCCAGCGCGTGGAATTCGGCCATGTGCTCGTCTTCGCGTTCCACGCCGTCGACCTTGTTGACCACGCAGAGTGTGGGCAGGCCCTTGCGGCGTATATGGGCCGCAAGGTGCTCGTCCAGCGGCAGCAGGCCGTCGCGTCCGTCAACCACAAAGGCCACGGCCGCGGCATCGACAAGAGCCACTTCGGTTTGCGCAAGTATGTCGCGCTCAAAGCCGCGGATGCCCTCGGGGCCTTCCACCACGGCGGCATGGGCGTCAAGCGTGATGCCGCCCGTATCCACAATGCCAAAGACCGGAGTGTCCCTGCGGCGTACTACGCCGTCCATGCGGTCCCGGGTGATGCCGGGCCGGTCATGGGTGATGGCCCGGTTGCTGCGGATAAGCCTGTTGAACAGGGTGGACTTGCCCACATTGGGGCGGCCCACCAGAATGACGCGGGGCAATGTATCTGCCATAGGAATACCTTAGTGTGCGCCTGGGCAGGCCAGGCGAGATTGCGTGCGTGAAGCGGAGTGCGCCGTCATGGGGCCTTGCGCTCCGACAGAAGGAAAGCGCCACGAAGCGCTGTGCTTTCTGCGGCGGCTGGCGTGCATCGCCGGGCAAGTTGCCCTGGCGGCCAGTGACAGTTGGGTTTTATGACGGTTTTTACTGGCGTAAAAATTTATTAGTAGCACTTTGTTCCGCCAAAGGGAAGGCCCCACACCCGTCCCCGTGCTGCGGGGCGGATGCGGTAGTAACAGGATCGGGCAAATCCGTCAGCGCATGTTCGCCAACCCAGGACGGCAGACACGAAAAAATGCGGCCGCATGGCATGGTCACGCGCAGGGCGTGCAGCATCAGGCCTTCCGGTTGCGGATTTTTTTTGTCCGCTCCGCTGGCGCGGGCAGGGGCGGGCAGAGCATAAGCCCCCCGCGGCACATGGCGGCGCGGCGCGGCCCCGTACTTGGGGTCGCCCAGCACGGGATGCCCCATGGCCGCCAGCTGTACGCGTATCTGGTGCGTGCGGCCTGTCAGCAGGCGCACGAGCAGCAGGCTTTGGCTCTGCGCGACGCGCAGGGGGCGCACCAGGCAGAGGGCCTCGCGGCTGTTGGGCTCGCCCGGCGCGGCAATGCGTACCTTTTCATAGCCCTGGGCGCTGTCCTTGCGCAAAAAATGGCGCAGAAGCTGTGTTTCCTCACAGGGCCAGGCCCCTTGCACCCAGACCACGTATTCCTTGGCCAGCTCGCCTGCGCGCAGGGCCTCCTGGGCCTTGGCCAGCGCCTCGTAAGAGGCCGCCACCAGCAAAACGCCAGATGTTTCCTTGTCCAGCCGGTGCACGGGCACGGGCCGAAACGGCGCATCGGTAAAATAGGCGGCAAGGCGTGAGCTGAGGCTGTCCTCATGCCCGGTGCCGGGATGCGTGGGCAGCCCCGCAGGCTTGTTGAAGGCCCACAGATATCCGTCCGTGCCGATCATGGGCGGCAGGGGGGGCGAACCGGCATTGCCTGAGGCGGGCTCGTTGATCGGGGGCTGCTGATCGCCTGGTGTTGTGCCTGTTTCCGCCAGTTTAAAGGCAAAGGGAGGCAGGCGGACGATGTCGCCAGCCTGTACGCGGGCAAAGGGTTTGCACCGGCTGCCGTTAATGCGCACCTGACCAGTGCGCACCCAGCGGTGAAGCAGGGTGGGGGGCAGGTTCAGCCGCCTTTGCAGGAACTGTAACAACTTTTGGCCGCTTTCGGTCTCCTGCACCACAGGCTGTTCAAGCACTGTATGGGTGCCTGTTCCTGTGGCAGAGCCCTGGGCCTGCGTAGGGGGAGGGTTATCTTCCGACATGCGGATACTTTGGCGTAAAGCCAGCCGTGCGTCAAGGGCATGAGGCGGCGCCGGGTGCCCCGCGTAGGGGGTGCCGCGTTACAGATACCTGCTATCGTTCAAGGAAACTCTGGTATTGGTGCGGTTTTCAATCCATGTTTTGATCTGCTGCCGTGTTTTTGTTCTTGTAGTAAGCTTGTGGCGCAGCATGCTTCTGTCCGCCTCCACCATGGCAGCGGCGATGGTGGTCTGCATGTTTTCGGCGCAGGCCGAGCCCATGGCCAGCAGTACAGGGGTGTGCCCCAGGTTTTCGTTATGCTGGTCAAAGCGGCGCATAAGTGTAAACACGATTTCGGCCACGGTCTGCAGGTTGCAGCCGGGCAAGAGCACCGCGTACTCATCGCCGCTCATGCGCGCCACGCAGGCTTCGGAATCAATACCGCCGCGAAGCAGCAGGGCCGCCTGACAGAGCACGGCATTGCCCTCCTCGTGGCCGAGGTGGTCGTTGATCATCTTGAGCCCGTTGATGTCGGCCGCTATCACCCCCACAGGCCGTACGGCCCGCTGCTCCATATCATCAACAGCCATGGTAAAAAACGTGCGGCTGCGCAACCCGGTTAGCGGATCGTTGCGCACAAGGTCTTCAAGGTGCGCCCTGTCGGCCTGGCTGGCGCTGATGTCGGTGTGCAGGCCCACCACTCGGGTGGCCTGGCCGCGGGTATCTCTTTGCGTGACGTTGCCGCGTCCGAGAATCCAGGCCCAGGTGCCGTCCGCCCTGCGCATGCGGTAGGTGCATTCAAAGGTGTCGCCGTGCGCAGGCGAGGCGATGATGTCTTTTTGAATGGGCACCACATGCGCGTAGTCTTCGGGGTGGATTTTTTCTTCCCAAGATTTCAGGGTCGCCGGAAACGACTCAGGGGTGTAGCCCAGCATTTCGATGTAGCGGGGGCTGTAATAAACCGCGTTTGTGACTGCGTCCCAGTCCCACAGGCCGTCGCCGGAAGCATTGAGCGCCAGCATGAGGCGGGCATGGTCCTGCGTCGCGTGCGGCGTGGGGAGCTGCAGCATGGAAAACCGTGCTGACGGCAAAAGATTGGCAGCTTGCCGTTCAAGGGCGCTTATACAGCCCACCACCCGTTCGGCCCGGCCCAGTCCGTTGCGCGAGAGCGTTACCAGCTGGGTGCGCGCCTCAATGGTTTTGAGCGGAAAGCACAATTCTACATACGCGCCGATGTGCCCTTCAATAAACGTTTGTAAGGACATCTGCAGGCCCTCCCGTTTTTCCTCCAGGCAGGCGGAAAGAAAGTCCTCCATGCAGCGCGGCTGCCTCTCCAGGCAAATTATGCGCTGTGCGCCCTGGCTGAAGTAGAGCTGGTCAGAACGCACATGCCATTCCCACATGGCATCGTGAGTGTCCAGTTCGATAAGGGGCTGATGCGGAGAAAATGGAAGTATTCGCATGAAAATCCTTGGGGGCAGGATTTGGGCTTGCAACATAAAAGCTCTATGCGCTGGTATATGCCTATGCGCAAGAGAATACTTCGGCTCAGAAAAAATAGCTAGCGAGAATTTTATATACAGGGATAGATAAAAACTGTGGTTGATGCGATGAGAATGTGCAAAGCGCACAAAATTGCGCATTGCGCAAAAGGCGACATGGCGGCTTAGTGCTCGTGCGGCTCGTTGCCCAACGGGTGGGCGTGCATGTGCGCGTGGGCAAAAGAGGGTGCGCAGGCGCTCAGGCGATTGTGCGCGATGGTGAGGTACTGGGTAGAGGTCTGGGCCAGAAAATCCCAGTCGTGAGAAATTGTTATGCGGGCGGTGTCAAGGCTGCCCAAAATATCAATGATGCGCTGGCGGGCTTCGTTGTCCAGACCGTTTGTGGGTTCGTCAAGCAGCAGGGCCTCGGGCTGCATGGCCATAACGGCTGCCAGCGATACAAGTTTTTTTTCGCCGCCCGAGAGGCGGTGCGTGAGGCGGTTTTCAAAACCCGCAAGGCCCAGATTGCGCAGGGTTTCCACGGCGCAATCCTTGGCGTCGTCAGCGGAAAGCCCTAGGTTCAGTGGCCCGAAGGCCACATCCTCGAGCACCGTGGGGAAAAACAGCTGGTCCTCGGCGTGCTGCAGTACAAAGCCAACCTTGCAGCGCAGGTCGTAAAAATCTTTTTCGTCCCGCAGGGGCGCACCATGAAACAGCACCTGGCCGCTCTGGGGCCGGGCCAGCCCGGTTATGCACCTGAACAGCGTTGTCTTGCCGCTGCCATTGGGGCCGTAAAGGCCGATGCGCTGACCGGGCTGCAGCGAAAAATCCACATCGCAAAGCACCTGACGCACCGCCCCGCTGCGTCCGTAGCTGAAGCAGACGCCCTCAAGGCTGAAAATGGCCGCGTGGTGATGGTGATCAGACATTGAGGCCTCCCAGGCATTCAACTGCGATTATTCCCGCCATGCAGACCAGCAGGCCCAGGGCAAAAAGGCCGTCGCCCGTTTGCGCCCTAAATGTGGTCACTGACCTGAAATGGCCGGAAAACCCCCGCAGAACCATGGCCTCGCGCACGCGCAGAGAGCGCTCGTAACTGCGCACCAGTAAAAGGCCAAGCAGGGATGCAAGGGTGCGGTAGGTGTGCATGTTGGTGCGCGAGCGAAAGCCGCGCAGACGTGCCGCCACAAGCAGCGTGCGCCACTCCTGGGCGATGACGTGCACGTATCGGGCCGTGAACAGAAAGAGAAAGACAAGCTTGGGGGGGCAGTGCAGCCTCTCAAGGGCATGCCCGGCGGTGGGGGCGTTCATGGTGGCGACCAGCGCCAAAAACGCGCAGGCGATGGCATTGGATTTTATGCTCACCAGCAGGGCAAGCCGCACGCCCTCGGCACTTACGGCAACAAACCCCCACTGCGCCAAAGGCGTGCCCGGCGTGGTCAGCGGGGTAACGCACCACAAAAAAAGCACAAAAACGTTAATGGCCCCCAGGCGCTGCAGCAAGGGGCGAAGCGGAGGATTGGCCGCAGCCAGCAGGGTTAGCCCCAGGGCCAGACCAAAACAGCAGGCGGCAATGGTGTGCAGCAGCGATATGCAAAGGGCAAGCCCCCCTGCGCAGGCCATGCGGACACGGGGGTCAATGCGCTGAATGAGCGAGGGACGTACAAAGGGCTGGTCAAACACTCCAAGCATTTACCCCCGACGTCCCTTGAAGTAAAGGGCAACGCCCGCCAGTCCCACCAGCCAGCCGATGCCGCCAAAAATTTCGGTAAACCCGGGGCGCGCCACGCGCATTTCGGCAAGTTCCTTGCGGATGGGGCCAAGCTTGGCGTCCAGCGACGCGTTGACGATACTTTGCACCTCTGCGGCGCTGAGGCCCGCAGCTGCCGTGCCCACAGCCTGCGCCCCGGTCTGGGGCTTGCCTGCAGGGCTCGCCTGTGCTGGGGAGGGGCCTGCTGCCGCGGTCGTGGCCGTTGCGACTGCAGGTTGCGCCGATGCCTGCACTGAGGTCAGTTCTGCCGCCTCCATGGTCCATTCGTTCTGGTGGCCTTCGCCCGCCTTGACGACAAGCCGCAAACCGTGCGCCTTGCCCTCGGCGGGGATGGGAAAACGGAAACCGCCCTCGTCGTCGGTGTTGCCCTCAAGCAGTTTTGCGCCTGTGGCTGCGTCATAGACGGCAATCTGGCCCTGCCTGACCTTGTTGCCGCCGCTAAAACCGCATTCGGCAATAATCTGGTCGCCTTCTGTCCATGCAAAAATATTGACCCTGTGGGCAAAAGCCCTGTCTGCCGTCGTCAGGGCGAAAATCATGACAAGTACGGGCAGCAGCGCAAATAACGCGTATTTTGACGCTGTGCGGATGCAGATATGATGCATGTAAACTCCTGGCCGTCTCAAGCTGCGGTGAGGTGCAGCATTTCCGGGCGTACCCTGGCGATAAAACCCACGGTAATCATGGTAATAAGCCCCTCGGCCAGCATGATGGGCAGATGGGCCAAAAACAGCAGCCGCGCAGCTGTGGCAAAGCCTTCTTCGCTAAAGGCCAGAGCACAGGCTGTAAGCAGGCCCGCGCCCATGACGCCCAGCGCGCCGCCGCAGAAGGCGGCGACCTTTTGCCCTGTGGGGGAGGGCCAGGCCCGGTTCAGGCCCCGGTATATGCAGCCCGCTACCACGCCCGAAAAGGCCATGGTGAACGTGTTGACGCCCAGCACCACAAGCCCGCCAAACTGGAACAGCAGCGCCTGCAGGGCCAGCGCCGCAAGTATGGCCGGAAAGGCCGCCCAGCCAAGCAGCACTCCCAGCAGGCCGTTAAGGATAAGATGGGCGCTGGCCAGGCCTATGGGAACATGGATAAGCGAGCCGACAAAAAAGGCCGCAGCCAGAATGGCCACCGTCATCAGGCGGTCGTAATCGAGCTTTTTCAATCCGATAGCTGTTCCGGCGGCGGTAAGGGCGTACCCGGTTGCAAGTACGGCGGGAGAAAGAACGCCTTCGGCGATGTGCATGGTCAGTCCTTTGTTTGGTCTGTCCGCTAGCGCAGAGGCCGAACCGGAAAGGGGCAGATTCCGGTTCGGCCGTGATCAGCCTTTTCAGGCATGATGCTTACTTGGTTTTGGGAGCGGCAAAATTCACCCACATCACGGCGCCAAGTTCCACTTCCTTGGCTTCGCCCTTGTATTCCATCTTTTCAGCGGAGGTGCTCAGGGCTGCAAAGCCCCACCACCCGGCCCATGGAATACCAACGGTAAAGATGCCGTTTTCGTCAGCCTTGACGACCTGGGTTACAAAAAATTCGTTGGGGGCGGTATGGGCCTTGCCCTTGTTGTAGCATTCGACTTCCACGTCCGCGCCAGCAACAGGCTTGCCGTCAAGCAGCACGCGACCGCGAAAAACATTGCCGGTATAGTTGGCAAAGGGGCGGGTAAGGGGCACGATTTCCGTTTTGAGGCCAAGGGGGGCGTCCCATCCTTCTTCTTCACCAAAGGCGGCCACCACGGTCTTGGTGTAGTGGACAATGAACTTGTCTTCCGCCGGTTCAAAGTAGGGCGCGGGCTCCACGGCAAACTGGTACACGCCGGGCTTTTTGATGCCAAAGGTGGTTTGCCATGCCTTGTGGCCCAAAATTGTGGCGGGTTTGAGCGCGGGCTTGAGGTCCTCGGTCTTGCCGTCATGGGTTACCGTAGCTGCGGCAGGGGCGGCCATATCCATGCCCTGCATTTCCATGGGATGGGCAAAGGAAATCTCCAGCTGTACGTTGGCGTCCTTTTTGTCCGTAACCGTTGGCGTGGACGGAATAACCATGCCGAAGTGGGCCTGGGCCTGTGTCGTCAGCACAAGCAGCAAGGCAAGGCTGGCGCAGCAAGATTTCCACATAAAAAGCTTCCTGTTGTTGAGGTGGTGGGGTTGCCGCAATGTCATGACGTGCTGGTTGTGTAGTAACAAAAAAAATAAAAAGGTAGCAAGTTATTTTTTCGGGACGCCGGGTCATTCTTGCGCTTCATCTGCAAGCTGGGTACGATGTGGCAGTCAGATGGCAGACCTCGCCTGCCGGGTTTGACAGACAGCAGGTTGTTTTGTTTTGGTTTGCTGAGCGCGCGCAGCTTCCCCCTGGCGTTCAGAGCGCCCGCCAACTGGCGGGCGCGGGATGTGCCCCCCGGCCCCGAGTTATGCTTGGGTGCGTTGAGTGCACGGCATTTAAGCATTGGGAGACAGTATGAAGCGTTGCGTTGTCATACAGCATGTGGCTTTTGAAAATCTGGGCGTGTTTGCGCAGCCCCTCGAAGAGGCGGGGTTCGCCATCAGCTATGCGCAGGCTGGGGTTGTGCCCCTGACGCACGAGCTGTGGAAGGACGCTGATCTGGCGGTTATTCTGGGCGGCCCCATCGGCGTGTATCAGGACGATCTGTATCCCTTCCTTACGGAAGAAAAGGCGCTTGTGGCTGGCAGGCTTGCCTCTGGGCGGCCCCTGTTGGGCATTTGCCTCGGGGCGCAGCTCATGGCCAGCGCCCTGGATGCCGATGTGTACCCCGGTGCCGCCAAGGAAATTGGCTGGGGACGGGTTGAGCTGACCCCTGCGGGCGTCAGCGGCCCCCTGGCGGAGCTCGCAGGCGCGCCCGTACTGCACTGGCACGGAGATACCTTTGACCTGCCGCGGGGCTGCGATCTGCTGGCCTCGACGGCCATAACGCCGCATCAGGCTTTTCGTCCCGGGCCGGGGCAGCTTGCCCTGCAGTTTCATGCCGAAATGGACGCGGTCTTTATGGAGACCTGGCTTGTGGGCCATTGCTGCGAGCTTGGCGTTAACGGGTTTGATCCTCGCGCCATCAGGGAGGACGCCAAAAAACTGGGGACGCAGGCGCGAGTCGCCGGGCAGGCCTTTATGCGGCGCTGGCTTGCGGAAGAGGTTCGCTAACGCGCCGCATTCAGGTATGAGCGCGGACGCACGGCAGGAGAATGCCCATGAGCGGCTCCCTTCTCAATATCACCATCCCTGTGTTCAACAGGTATCACCTTACCCAAAAAACACTGCTGGCCCTGCGCAAAACAGCGCCCGGCATCCCTTTTGCGATTACGGTGGTAGACAACGGCAGCGAGCCTGCCCTGCGTGAACGGCTGGTGGAATTCCGCACCAGCGGGCTTATCGACAATCTTTTTTTGCTGCCGCGCAACATGGGCGTATCGTGCGCCTGCAATATCGGCTGGCGCGCTGTAGACGCGCAGTATTACATGAAGCTGGACAACGATATGGTGGCCACGACGCCCCACTGGCTTGAAAATATTTTCAGGCTGTGGGCGCACGGCAACCCCTTGTCCATTGTGGGGCCGATTTTTGAAGAGCAAAAGCTGACGGGCGATCCCGGCACGCTCCACACGCCCGACGGCATTCTTGGCATCTGCCATGGCAATGTGCCGGGGGGCGCTACCATCATCCCCAAGCCAGTGTCCGACACCATCGGCTACTGGAGTGAAGATTACGGCCTTTACGGCGCGGACGACGGCGATTACGGGGCCCGGCTCGAATGCGCGGGCATACCGCAGTACTGCTACGACGTGGGCCATTTTTTTGAACACTGCGGCTGCTTTGACAATTCGGAGTACGAAGACACGGAGCTGGACAAGAGCCGTGAGCACGGGCTGCTGTTCAATGATCTGGACGGCGGCGTGGGCATGTTTTTGGTCAACTACTACCTGTACAACATGTGCGTGCGCAACTGGAAGATACCCCTGCGCTACCGCATCAAGGATATGGACGGCTACAACGTCGTGCTTGAGGAAGACCCCGCCTACGAACCCGTCAAGGTGGCCCTGCGCCGCAGCAAAGAGCTGATCGACAACCTCAGGGCAGCCGACCGCAACAATGACCTGTATTCCAGTGCCGTGGTGCGCCGCCTCAAAAGGGTATGGAATGCCTGCGGGCAGGGCTGTGGCGACTAGCTCTGCAACAATTCGTTATGTATAAATAAAATGGCCTGACGGCAGTTCGTCAGGCCATTTTTCTTGTGCGGACGGGTCGCCGCCATGGACGGTTGTTGCAGTTACGCTACTTGGGCAGCAGGTTAGCAAACTCCGTACTTTTTACATAGCGCTTGATAAAGGCCAGACCTAGCTTGCGGTCGCCGGTGATGGTGGTGACCATAAAAAAGTCGCCCGTGGCGGCCACCCATGACTGCCCCGGCGTTTGCTGCTGGGTAAAGGCAAAGGTGTACTGGCCGTTTTTTTCCACTGGCGGCTTGGGCGATTTAAACTGGGTGGCAAAGGTTTCGGCCACGGTTTTGAGATCCGCGCCGCCGTTGGGGCCGGTCACAAAGTTTACCGTAGAGTTGCCTGCGGCATTGCTGAAAATAACGGTGGTGACGCCCTGGTTTTCGGTTGGGGGCATTACCGCCTTCCAGTTGTCGGGCAGATCAACCGAAATATACTTTGTGCTTACTTCGTCAGCCAGCACTGGTGCGGCCAGGAGCATAAAAAAAAGCAATACCGCAAATTTTTTGAACATGGAACGTCTCCTGATTGCGTGCCCGCAGTAAGCGCCGACAATCTCTCCAGAGGTGGAAAAAACGGGCGCTGGGCATGTGCGTTGAATCAGCCAGTTGTATGCAATGGCCCCTGAAAAGACAATGGTCTTTTACCCGGCCCGCAAGCAAAAGCGCCCCGACGCTCGATGCGGCAGGGCGCTCAACTTGCATGCACCAGGGGGCTAACCCAGCGCCTGCGCGAGGTCTTCGATGATGTCATCCACGTGCTCAATGCCGATGGAAAGTCTGACCGTGTTGGGTTTGATGCCTGTCTCGGCCAGCTCGGCGTCGTTGAGTTGCGAGTGCGTGGTGGAAGCGGGGTGGATGACCAGCGATTTTGCGTCCGCCACGTTGGCCAGCAGCGAAAAGACCTGCAGCCTGTCGATAAAAGATCTGGCTTCGGCCGCGCCGCCCTTGACCTCAAAGGTAAAGATGGAGCCGCCCCCCCTGGGGAAGTACCGCTGGTACAGCGCATGGCTCGGGCTGTCGGGCAGGCTTGGGTGGTTGACCCGTTCAACCTTGAGGTGGTTAGCAAGGTAGCTCACCACGGCCAGCGCATTGCTGACATGGCGCTCGACCCTGAGCGAAAGGGTTTCCAGCCCCTGCAGCAGGATAAAGGCATTGAGTGGCGACAGCGCAGCGCCCAGATCGCGCAGCAGTATGGCCCTGGCCCTTACGGCAAAGGCGGCCTCGCCCGCTGCCCGTGCAAAGCTGAGCCCGTGGTAGCTCGGGTCAGGCCCGCACAGACGGGGAAACTTGCCCGACGCCTCCCAGTCAAACTTGCCGCCGTCAACAATCACGCCGCCAAGGGTTGTGCCGTGGCCGCCGATAAATTTTGTGGCCGAGTGCACTACAACGTCCGCCCCGTGCTCAATGGGCCGCAACAGCCACGGCGTGGCAAAGGTATTGTCCACCACCAGGGGGATGCCGTTGCCGTGTGCCAGCGCCGCCAGGGCTTCAATGTCCACAAGGTTGCTGTGCGGATTGCCAAGGGTTTCGATAAAGATGGCCTTGGTGCGCGGGGTGATGGCGCGCTCAAAAGCTCCGGGCTCGTCCGGGTCCACAAAGGTGGTGTCTATGCCCCATGATTTGAGTGTATGCGCCAGCAGGTTGTAGGTTCCGCCGTAGAGGGTTTTTTCCGCCACGATGTGGTCGCCCGCGCTGGCCAGATTCTGCAGGGCGTAGCTCACCGCCGCCGCGCCGCTGGCTGTGGCCAGAGCGGCCACGCCGCCCTCAAGGGCCGCAACGCGCTGCTCAAAGACGTCCTGCGTGGGGTTGGTCAGGCGACTGTAAATGTTGCCAGCGTCCGTGAGGTTGAACCGCGCCTCAGCCTGGTCGCAATTGTCAAAAACAAAGGATGTCGTCTGATAAATGGGCACGGCCCGTGCGCCAGTTGCCAGATCTGGCTGCTCCTGACCCGCATGAACCTGCAGGGTCTCAAAACGCGGTTTTTTGTCCTTGCTCATGGCTGCCCCCCTGATTCAGTTGCAGTGTTAGGTATTGTAGCCGGGAAATTATTTCTTAGTAAATTGGTAAGAATTTGTGAAAAAGGATTGGCCCAGATGTCAAAGGTTGTCAAGCGTCCAAGCCGGGGGATATCCCGGCTTCCCCTGCGGCAACCTTCTTGCGCGGAGCATGCGGCGGGACTACGATGCTGGATTAAACGTAGTGCCGGTCTGTGAGGGCACGGCGCGTCTACAAAACCGGAGGCCGCATGAAGGCGGAAATCATATCGGTGGGCACAGAGCTTTTGCTGGGGCATACGGTCAATACCGATGCCACCCATGTGGCGCGCGAGCTTTCTGCCCTGGGGATGGATCTTTTACAGGTGCACACTGTGGGCGACAACCCGCAGCGGCTTGAGGCGGCCCTGCGCGAGGCCCTGCAGCGTGCGGAGGTGGTGATAACCACAGGTGGGCTTGGCCCCACAGAGGACGATCTGACCAAGGAGACCGTGGCCCTTGTGACCGGCGCTCCGCTGGAGGAACACCCCGACAGCATGGCCCGGTTGCGCGAATATTTTGGCACGCGGCCCATGTCGGCCAATCAGGCCAAGCAGGCCATGCTGCCGCGCGGGGCTGTGGCCTTTCCCAACCTGGCGGGCACTGCGCCTGGCTGCGCCACGCCTGCGGGCGATGGGCGATGGGTGCTCATGCTGCCCGGCCCGCCTTCCGAACTGCTGCCCATGCTGCACGACAGCGCCGCGCCTTTTTTGCAGCGCATGAGCGGGGCGGTTATTTCGTCATTTATGGTCAAGACTTTTGGTATCGGCGAGGGCATTGCCGCCTTGCGCATAGCCAGTCTCACCGGCGGGGCAAACCCTACGGCGGCCACCTATGCGGGCGAGGCAGAAATGTTTGTGCGGGTGACGGCCAAGGCGCAGGACGCCGCCGCAGCCGAAGCGCTGGCCGCGCCCATGGTTGCCGAAGTGCGCAAATTACTTGGGCATTTTGTGTACGGGGTTGACGTTACGGGGCTTGAGGCCGTAGTGGTGGCGGAGCTGGCGAGTCTGCGCCAGACGCTTGCCACGGCGGAGTCGTGCACAGGCGGGCTGCTGGCCAAGCGCATTACCGACCAGCCCGGCTCTTCTGATGTCTTTGGCTACGGCATGATAACCTACGCCAACGAGGCCAAGCAGCGTCTGCTTGGCGTGCCGCAGGATATGCAGTGCAAGTACGGCGCGGTAAGTCCTGAGGTGGCGCAGGCCATGGCGCGGGGCGTGCGCGAGTACAGCGGCGCCGACTACGGCCTTGGCATTACCGGCGTGGCCGGGCCTGGCGGGGGCACGCCCCAAAAGCCCGTGGGGCTTGTGTACATTGCCCTGAGCGATGCGCGCAACGTCTGGGTGCGCGTCATGCGCCCGCAGGGGCGGTATCTGGGCCGGGAGTGGACGCGGCGTCTGGCTTCAAGTCACGCCCTCGACATGCTGCGCCGCCGCCTTGCGGACCTGCCAGTGGAAGACCAGTGGAGCCTTGATCAGGCTTGAGGCTCTGAGGCAATTTGCAACGCAACACCCGGTAAAACAGCCTTGCAGCCGTTTTTACCGGGTGTGTTTTTTTGCCGACAGGCAAAACTAGCCCTTTGCCGCGCCTGTGATGCCAAATTCCACGGGAATCTTCATGTAGAATATCTGCAGGTTTTCCTGCTCGATGCGGGCAAAGAGTTTTTCGCTGTGTTCCGGGCTTACGGCCATGGTCACTTCCACGGGCTGCTCGCCCACGTCAAAAAAGCGCGTGCTGTGGTATTTACCGTCGCGCCCGTAACCGCCCTGCGCGGCGGCAAAGGTTGCTCCCTCGACGCCGATGGCCTTGGCCTCCTTGAGCAGCCATTCCGCAATGCTCAGATGACCGTGCGAGCGCCCCTGTTGCGTATAAAAGGTCAGTTTGTACCCGTTCATGGTTTACTCCTGAAGTAGGTTACCTGTGAAACCATGTTTCAAAGGTAAATGTCACGCATACCTTGCCGCCAGCACCAGACAGGCAGAAATTGTGTTGCGCGGGCCTTTTCAAGCGTGAAGCGCTCTAGCGAAAAAGGGATTTGAGAAGCGACACCGTGCCCATCCCCATAAAAAAACATACCAGTGACCCGCAAACGTGCAGGGTTATGGCCCCGGCCGCCATGCCAAGGCGTTGCTCCTGCAGCAGCGTGCCTATCTCCGCCGTAAAGGTAGAAAAGGTCGTGAGCCCGCCAAGAAAGCCCGTGATGATGAACAGCCGCCACTCGGGCGCCAGGCCGGGCAGGCTGTTGAATACGCCCAGTGATAGCCCGATGCCAAAGCCGCCAAGAAAGTTGGCGGCCACCGTACCCAAGGGGACAGCGGGAAAAATGGAATTGAGCAGCATGGAAAGCACCCAGCGCAGGCAGGCCCCTGCCCCGGCCCCCAGCGTAATCACAAGAACATTTTTGACCATGATGTCAACCTGATATGCGGTGCGGGGACGCGTTGTCCGGCAAGCGCTCCGTCCGTGTTTGCGGTTTGCCGCGGCAGCGGTAATGCCCCGGCGTTGGATAAAAAAAGCAACCGCGCTTTGGCGCGGTCGCAAAAAAGTCTACCAACGCCATGGCCCTGGTAGGAGTTATCAGCAAATGCGGTTCAAGGGGAACCCCATCCCCTGTCTGCTTTTACCTCGGCCGGGTGTAGAAGTAAATACGCCGCCGTTTGCTGCAGTGTCAGGCTTTTTTGCCGCTGCGGCTGCACAGGCGGTAATAAAACAGCAGTACGTACAGGGGGGCCAGATAGGCGGCGGACATGATCGCCTCTGTGGCGCTGAAAAATTCCATGCACACAATCATCACCAGCACGTTGTTGATGACCCCAAACGAGATAAGAAAGGCCATGCCCACCTGTCTGCTCATACGCCGGGCCAGCGGCATGGCGGCCAGGGTCATGATGAGGCATAGCAGCGAGGCCGCCGCCAACGACTTGAGCAGCAGCTGCGGCGACTGCCGCAGCAGGTCGCCGTAATGGCTGAAAATGGCAATGTTGGAAACGATAATAGACACGGTGAGCAATGGAAACTGCCAGCGTTGCAGCAGATTGCGCAGACCGTCCAGATGTATGCGCGTGATGTGCGCGGCGGCAAAGGGAACAAGAATGGTCACGCAGAGCGAAAGGCTCATGTGCCCCAGCTCAAGATGCGCCGGCATGTCGAGGGGGGTGAGCCCCAGCAGCCGCAAGCCCGCGTCGGTGGCGGAAAGCAAGGCGGGTAGGCTGGCGGGCAACAGCAGGGATGTGGCTATGTTGGCTACAAGAATCAGCGCCGTATTGGCCCCGACCATCAGCGAAAAAACAGCGGCCATAACTCCAACAGGGGCCGCGCCCAGCAAAAAGGCTCCCAGCGCGAACTGGGGCATGAGCAGGCGAAAAACCGCAAGGCACAGCAGGGGCAGCAGTATAAGCCGCAGAATGATCAAAAAACAGAGCGTGCCCGTCATATGGCGTATCTCGCGCGCCAGCGCTTCCATGCCCACAGCCAGAAAACTCATGTAGAGCATGAAAATGAGGATAAGGCGCGGCATGGCGGCAAGCGGCTCCGCCACCTGGGGCAGAAAGACGCCTGCCGCCATGGAAAGCAGCGAAGTCATGACCATGATAAGGTCGCGGGAATTCATAAAACCTCAACTTTTTTGCCACATTGCCCAACCCGGTTACCCTTGGCAAGCTTGGCGGCAGGCAATGCGGCCAGATTCAGCGGGTCTGGCGCGTCAGTCTGTCTGGCGGCAGGGCGGTCAGGGGGCTGTGCTTTTTGATGTACGCAGCCAGCACATCCACGTCCGCCGCGTCCGGAGCTTCCACGGGCGCGCCCTTGGCCAGCATGGCGTAACCGTCGCCCTTGCGCTCAAGATAGTCGATCAGGGCGACCCGGTACCGTGTCGCAGGCTCGATGGCGTGCGCGGCGCCGTTTGCTTCCAGCAGCTCTGCGCTGACGATGCGCTTGCCCGAAGGCAGCTCAGGATTATAGACGTAGCGCAACCCCGCCGTGTGCAGCAGCGGCGAGCTCACGCCCTTGTAGTCGGCCACGCCGTGCTCCAGCGCCGCCAGCAGCTGCTGGCCGGTGAAGTCGCGGATAATGACCTTGTTGCCAAAGGGCAGCACCGCCAGCATGTCGCCCATGTTCAGCGGCCCCTGCCGCAGCGGCGCGCGCAGTCCGCCGCCGTTGACCAGGGCAATTTGCGCTCCGTACGGGCGGCCGTATTCGAGCATGGACTCTGTTGCGATCAGGCCGGAGAGGCACTCGCCCACGCGGCACTGGTGCAGACCGTCGGGGGCGTTGAGGTTGTTTTGCCCCACGGTGACGGATGTGAAGACCTGCAGTTTTTGCGCATACTGGGCGATCTTGGCCTCCACCGCCGGGTCGGGCGCGATTGAGGCGTCAAGCGGCAGGGCCGCGCCCTGCCAGCGCACCGGCACGCCCTGCGCGTCAAAGGTGACCTCAAGCTGTCCAAGGTACTTGGCCAGCGCCCCAGCTGTAACGACCAGCACTGGTTTGCCGGAGGGCGAATGCTCCACCAGCGGGTACGGCCCCTTGGACGAGCCGGGGCCAAGATAGTCGTGGGTATGTCCACCCACAATAATGTCGATGCCGTCCACGCTGCGGGCAAGCTCCAGATCCTTGGGCAGGCCCAGATGCGTGACGGCGATTATGTGCCGGACGCCCTGCTTTTCAAGCTCCGCCACGGCTTTTTTGAGGGTCGCATCGCTTTTGTAGAACCATGTTTCGGGGCAGGCCGCCGAAAGCGTGCGCACGCTGGGGTTGGCCAGGCCCACAATGCCCACCTTTACGCCCCGTATTTCCTTGATGATCCAGGGGCGCACTGGGGCTCCCCGCAGCGGGCAGCCGGGGCGGGCGTCGAGGTTGGCGGCCAGCACCGGGTAGGGCTGCGCCCGTACAAATCCGGCGGTGGCTTGGCAGCCGTCGTCAAATTCGTGGTTGCCCAGCGTCATGGCGTCGTAGGGCAGCAGGGTATTGATGTCGGCCAGCATGGGCCACTTGTTGGCTGTAAAAAACAGGGTTCCCTGAAACTGGTCGCCGGCGTCAAGGGCCAGCACATTGTCATGGGCGGCGCGGGCCTGTTGCATGGCGGTGGCAAGGCGGGCCAGCCCGCCGGTGCAGCCCTCGGACTGCAGACAGGCGTTGCCGTGGGCATCCCTGCCCGCAAGGTATGAATGCAGGTCATTGGTGTGCAGCAGCAACAGCTCAAGGCCTGCTGCGTCCTGCGCCGGGCAGGCCGGGGAGAGCAGACAAAAAACGGCAAGCAGGCTGGCGCACAGGGCCAGCTTCAGGGCGGCGGCCCCTACGCGTGACAGTATTTGGGTCATGGTGTTTTCCCTCATGAAGGCGGACCGAAGTCCTGCGAGGCCAAATGCCCGGCAGTGTAGAGCGGGCGGATGCTGGCCCCGGCTTGGCCCCGGTTCAGTCAAGCATCGAGCAAAGCTCCCGCGTGCTCCGCACCTGGGCAAAAACCTGGCCCAGAGCCGCCATGTAGGCGGTTTGCACATCTGGGGCGCAAACGGTTTTGCCGTTGTGCTCAAGGTCGCGCGTGGCGCAGGCGTCGTGGGCAAGGCTGCAGCTGAAGCCAAGGTCAAAGGCGGCGCGGGTGGTGGTATCCACGCACATGTGGGTCATCATGCCCGCCAGGGCAATGCTGGCAATGCCCTGCGCCTTCAGCAGGTCGAGCAGGGCCGTGTCGCGAAAGGAATTGGGAAAGTGCTTTTCCACCACTGTTTCACCAGCATGCGGGGCAACGCTTTTATGAATAAGCGCCCCCGGCGTGCCGGGCAAAAAAAACGTGGCAGTGGGCGCCAGCGAGATATGCTGCACATGAAAAACGGGCCGTTTGGCCCTGCGAAATGCGTCGAGAAGCTGGGCGGCGCTGTTTGCCGCAGCTTCGCTGCCGCACAGCTCCATGTTGCCGCCAGGAAAGTAATCGTTTTGAATATCGATGAGTATGAGGGCCTGCATGTGTCGTGCCTCACGCGGGCGAGCCGCTCGTTGAGTTTCAAAGGACGCCCGAAACATGTTGGGCTATGCACAACGGATACAGCCCGTGCCTTGCGCGGTCAAGCGCCCGCGCAGCCCTTGACGCTGCACGGCAATTGGTGACATTTGAAAAGGTGCACGCATTGCCATGCAGGCGCAGGCAGCCTGTGTCTGCGCATCCTACTTTTGTCCCGCAGCCTGCGGGCGGCATTCTGGATCATTCATGAACATAGGTAGTTATACGTTTTTACAGTTTCATGAAATTGCAGAAGACTTTCACGGCTGCGCGGCTCCTGGCATGCTCATTGGCGGCTATATGGTGGAGCTTGGCAAGGGCCTGTTGCCTGAGGGCACCCTTTTTGAAGCATTGGTTGAAACCGGCAAATGCCTGCCTGACGCCGTGCAGCTGCTCACCCTGTGCAGCACCGGCAACAGGCGGCTGCACATCCGCGACTTGGGACTCTACGCGGTTTCACTCTACAACAAAAAAGACGGCGTGGGCGTGCGGATAAGCATTGATCCGGCCCGGTTGTACGCCTTTCCCGAGATACGCGGCTGGTTTATGAAAGAAAAACCCAAGTATGCCCAGGATATAAACGAACTGGAGCGGCAAATTGAAGACGCAGGGCACAGTATCTGCAAGGTGCAGCGCGTACAGATGGACAAGGCGCTGCTGGGACATGCCCCCGTGGGAGCTATCGGCGTCTGCCCGCGTTGCGGCGAGGCCTACCCACTGGAACACGGCGCACAGTGTCTTGGCTGTCAGGGGCAGGCTCCCTATATTGCCCTGGACCCGGAGGCGTAAGGTGCGGCCGCTGGTTGCCATTGCACACGGGGCGGTGCCCCCGGCGGGCAGAGTCCTGCGCGTTGCTCTTGCCCACGTGATCCGGGCGGCAAATCGGCTTGCTTTTGTGCTGCTGGTTGCCTGCCTTGCGGCAGGCATGGCGGGCGGCACGGCTGCCTTTGGCGCTCCCGGCGCTGTGGCGGCTGCGCTGGGCAAGACTGCGGCGGCCAAGGTTACCCCTCCGCTCGACATCATGATTGGTTCCATGCTCATGCTTGGCTTTCGCGGAGCGGAGTTGCCGCAGGGCGATGCTTTTCTTGAACAGGTGCGCAGTGGGCATGTGGGGCATATTATCCTGTTTGACCGTGACGTTACCACCGGCGGCGAGCGCAATATAGTTTCGCCCCAGCAGCTGAGGCAGCTCACGGCAACACTGCGGGCGGTCTCGCCCGGCCCCCTGCTGATAGCGGTGGATCAGGAGGGCGGGCGCGTGCGGCGGCTCAAGCCGCAGCGCGGATTTGCGGATTTGCCCTCCGCGCAGAGCATGGGCGCGTCGCAACCGGACAAAACCCGCACCATAGCCCGGGCGCTGGGCAAGGAGCTCGCGGGCTACGGCATTTCGGTAGATCTGGCTCCGGTGGCCGATGTAAACAGCAACCCCGCCAACCCTGCCATCGGGGCGCTTGAGCGCAGCTTCAGCCCTGACCCGGCTAAGGTTGCGGCGCACGCGCTGGCCTTTGGGCAGGGGCTTGCGCAGCAGGGGGTTATCCCCGCGCTCAAGCATTTTCCCGGTCAGGGAGGCGCGCAAAAAGATTCGCATCTGGGGCTGACAGACATCAGCCGCTGCTGGAACGCCAGAGCCGACCTCGCGCCCTATGCGCAGGCCTTTGCCCATGGCTGGCCGGGCATGGTCATGCTTGGCCATCTGTACCACAAGGGGCTTGACCCGCAGTACCCCGCCACACTCTCCCGCGCGGTGGTTACAGACCTTCTGCGGGGCCGTATGGGCTGGCAGGGGGTAATAATCAGCGACGACATGCAGATGAAGGCCATCACCGACCACTACGGCATGGAGCAGGCTGTTTTGCTGGCGGTAAACGCGGGGGTGGACATTTTGCTGTTCGGTAATAACTTATATTGGGATGCAGACCTGCCCAGCAAAGCCTTTGCAGTGCTCAAGGGGCTTGTGGACAGCGGCAAAATTTCGCAGCAGCGCATCATGGAGTCATGGCTGCGTATCTCCACCATGTACGCAACCCGCGCCACCGCAGCCAGGGCCGCAGCCGACGGATCGGCAGGGCTTTATCCCTGGGCCCGGTAACGCGGCGGAGGTAGTATGGATACACTCATTCTTCTGTTGGTATTCGGCGGCATTGCCGCTCTGTACCTCCTGGCCCTCAAAAAAGGCTGGCTGCCCACAGACCGCCTGAACTGCGGCTGAGTTCCCTTTGACAAGCAGCGTGCTCTGCTTGAGGAAGAAGAACGCCGCCTGCGCAAAAAAGCCAAAAAAGCCGCAGGCAAACAGTGCCAGTAACTCGTTATTGTCGTTGAATTATTTTTCAACGAGCTGCCTGAACACGACCGGATAACCAAAGCCCCCGTTCCATAAGGAGCGGGGGCTTTGCTATGCCGCGACAGGGGGCCGCCCGAGCTGCGGGCTGTCAGCGTTCTCAAATCCAGCTGGTTTACTGTTTGGCGTGCGAAGCGCGAAAGCTGTTGCAGATGATGGCCAGGTCATCGCGCACGGCGGCGGGCTGATTGCGGTACGCGGGCATGCCTGTGCCGGGGTAGCCCTCGGTGATGATTTTGAGCGCGCGTTCGTGGCTTACGCTGCTGCGGCGAAAGTCCGGCGGCGGGGGCTGCATGGCCCGACCGGCGGCGCTTACGCTGCCGTTGGCCGCGTGACAGCTGGCGCAGGTGGCTATCCAGACCGCCAGCGAAGCGGGGCTGATATCGCGCTCGGGAGGCGGCGTGGCCGCAAACATGGAAAAGCGCATGTCCATGGCGTTCAGCAGACTTTCCAGCTTTTCTCGGTCATACATGCGAAAGTAGGGCATACCCGTGCCCGGAGTGCCGTCGCGCACCATTTCGTAGGCGTAGTCGCGGTCAATTTTCATGGCGGCAAGATCCGCAGCGGGGATGCGCAGGCGGTGCGATTCCGGCCCCACGCCCCGTCCGTCCAGGCCGTGACAGGGCTCGCACGCGCCGTCGTAAATGGTGTCGCCATTGTCGTAGACGGTGCGCAGCTTGACGGCAAAGGCCTCCAGCGCCTTTTGGCTGAAGGGGGCCAGCTCGCTCGCCCTCTGCTGGCGTTCGGCCAGGGCCTGCGCCTGCGTCGGCGCCATGGCCTCGCCCTGCAGCAGCTGGCGGGCCAGCAGCATGGATGCAAAAATCACGGGCAGCAGGGCCAGCATGCGATAGTCGGCAGCGGCGCAATCCGGGCGCAGCAGCCACAGCGCCATCCCCAGAGCCAGCATGCCAAGGCCAAGCAGGGTCAGCACCGGTACGGTGAGCTGCGGCAGCAGGGTTGCCAGCAGGGCAAGGCCCAGCACCGCCTGGGCCGCAAGAGCGCCCAGCAACCATTTGCGCAGCAGCCGGGCCCTGGGGGCGTCGTCCCTGGCCGAGTAAAACAGGTGAAAGGCCGCGCCAAAGGCCAGCGCTGCGCCCAACACATGCAGATAGCGCAGTATCCAGTGGGGCAGCCAGACCGTATCTGGCCTTATGCCGCGTGCGGCAAAGTCGACCCAGCTCGCGGGCCGCTCCATGAGGGTCAGCGCGCCGGTAAAGATGGCGGGCACCGTGAGCAGCGCAGCAACGCCCAGTATGCCGCAGATCAGGGCCAGCCACACGCTGGTGCCCAGCTTGTGGGCAAAGGCGTCAAATAGCAGAAAGGCCGTGATCAGCAGGGGGATAATGGCCATCCATACATACGAAAAAAGCCCGGTAACGGTAAAAAACGCGTGCGAATGGCTTACCTGCATGAGCAGCAGCGGCCCGACGCCCAGCACCACAGCCAGGCTCTTGAGCCCCATGTGCGAATGCGCGACGTGTTCGTTCCAGTGCTGCGCGGGCGAGGGCTGACGTAAAATGTCGCGCAAAAATAACAGCAGGCTCAGTACTGCCGTGCCCAGCATCAGCAGCACAAACAGCAGGTGCAGGCCAAAGGTGACAAACAGCAGGCCCCGCATCCAGCCTTCGGGCAAGGGCATATTGAGGAAAAGGTCAGTCCATTGCTGCATGGCTACTTCTCCCTGGCTGCCTGCTGCGTGCGGCGCGAGTAGTTGGACGAAAGCTGGAACAGATACTCGGTCAGCAGCGTGCGCTCCTGCTCGGACCCCACAAAGGGCGTCATGTACGGGGCCAGCCGCTGCGTTATGCCCAGCATGGCGTTGATGCCGTCTGCCGAGCGGCCTGCCAGCCGCTGATCAATGCCGTTGACGCCGCTTTCTGCGTGGCAGACGCCGCAGTTGGCGGCAAACAGCGTTTTGGCTGCCTGTGCCGCAGGGGGCAGACTTGCGCTGGTGTTGACCCAGCGCAAGCGCGGCAGCAGGGGCTGATTGTCGGCGGCCAGGGCTTCGCTTTCTATCAGGGTTATCTGGCTGGCGTGCATATAGCCCGGCATCAGGTACGGCCCGCGAATAAACTCGCGCACACGTTCAAATTCCATCACCATGCACAGGCTCAGCAGTACAGCCGGTATGCACAGGGCGCGGCTCAGCAGGGGGCTGCGGCTCAGGGCTGCCAGAGCGGCCAGCACCAGCACCAGTACCGCAACGGTATTGGCCGCAGGCAGAAAATCGGGCAGCTGCGAAAGGTGCGACGTGGCGACGGCAAACTTCCAGTGGGTAAGGTAGGTCAGGGGAACCCGCAAAAAATACACGTAACTTGCGGCCGCCGTAACCGCCAGCGAAGCCAGCAGGACGATGCCGCAGGCGCGTAACGCCCTGCCGCGTTCGTCGGGCGTGCCCTTGAAGCGCCAGGCGACCCAGGCAAGCAGCAGCAGCGCGCCAATAGCGATGCCGCCCCCGACACGCAAAAAACACTGGGGGACAAATGTGGGGTTAAAGTAGGCCTCGGTAAAGCTGCGGGCCCATGGCCAGCCCTGAGGGGTAAGCATAAAGCCCAGAATGCCCGTGATAAGCACGGCTGAAACAAAAGACGTGGCCACATAGGCCCAGCCGATTGCCGCAAGGACGCCGGGTTTGCGCTCCGCAAGTTTGTCCCACAGGTAGTAGTAGCACAGCAGCAGGATAACCTCGGCTGTAAAGGCGAACCACTCGATAAACCATGGCCAGAAAAAGAGATGGATGAGTGCGCCGATGCCCTCGGGGGCCAGGCTGCCGGTCAGAATCCATATGCCCACGCCCGTAACGGCCCCTATGGAGGTTGTCACAATGACCAGCGGCCCCAGCACCTGCCGTGCGATCTTTGCCCAAAAGGCTCCCTTGCCCTGCCATGTGAGTGTTTGAAAGGTAACCAGCATAGCCATGAGGCCGATGGCCAACCCATGGCTGATGCAGACGTGCAGTACAGCGTTGAGGGCAATGGTCATGCCGTCGCCCACCACAGGAATATGCAGGATAGGAAAGTTCATGGCTTACTTTCCTTGCGCGGGCTGGGCAGAAAATACAGGGCGAGGCTGGGCGTTTACGTAGGAGGATACGTCGAGCGCCTCTTCCGGCGTGAGCGTGGCGGCGTCGGGCGGCATAAAGCGGTGGGTAAAGACCGCAAAGGTATTTATGTCGTGCAAGGATGAGCCGTCGGTGTACGCGCCTTTGCCCCACAGCGGGGGCGAACCGTCGCCCGCCTCGCCGTGACAGGCCGCGCAGGCGTCGGCATAGACCTGTGCGCCGCTGACTGCATCAGCCTTGTGGCTGCCGCCCAGGGCAGCAGGTAGAGCCCAAGGTATGCTGGCGTACACGGGAATGTCTTTTGAAATCCATTGCAGATAGGCAAGTATGGCCTGCATGTCGCGGCTGTCGAGCGCGGGCGGGGTTGCATTGAGGTTGCGGGCAAAGCAGTCTTGCACTTTTTGGGCGAGGTCAATGCTGCCTTTATGGTTGGCCGAAAAGCGCGGGTAGGTAGCGGCTGCGCCCACAAGGCTGATTGAATTCTTGCTGCGCCCGGCTTCAAGATGACAGGTAGCGCAGGTCAGCTCATTGCCCGCGTGCCCAGGTGCGTACTGCGCCGTGTCCGTTAAAATATTGTAGCCAAGTATGACGGCGTCGCGGATGGCCTCTGGGGCATCCTGCGGACGCGGAGGGTTAAACTGCGGTTCTGCCGCTCGCCCTGTGTGCAGCGAGTTCAGCACCTGAGCAGAAGGACTTTGCCGGACTGCGGCGCCATGGTGAAAAAAAGTGAGCAACCACCCGCCAAAGACCAGCAAAAGACAGGTCAGAGCGAGGGCGTAGAGCAGATTGCGGTTGTTCATGGCGGCTCCGGGTTGCGGCGACCGTGGTTCTATCTGGCCAAAGGCCGCAAAAATATCAACGGTTGTGAACAGCAACTTCCGTTACATGATCTATTTCACTCTTATGGGTATCAGAACATCCCGTCATGTCAACACAGCGGGATAATCGATGTTTGTCCCCTTTGGCGGCAAGAGAGGAATGCAGCCACCGCCCGGCTCATTGGCAGCGATGCCATGCGCACCGCAAAACAGCTGCGTGCGCATGGCTGCCTGAAAAGTTGTATGGCAAAATGGCTGAGGTGCTGACAACGCAGTTTTGACAAGGGGACAGACAGCTTCACTGCTGTTTGTCGCAAGAAAAAGGACACAAAAAAAGGCGGAACCCGAAGGTTCCGCCCAAAAGTACGGTAAAACCGAACTTACTTCACTTCGACAGTGGCGCCAGCTTCGGTAAGCTGCTTCTTGGCTTCTTCGGCTTCATCCTTGGACACGCCTTCCTTCAGGGTGGAGGGGCAGCCGTCGACCTTTTCCTTGGCTTCCTTGAGGCCCAGGCTGGTCAGAGCGCGCACAACCTTGATGACGCCGATCTTGTTGGCGCCAGCTTCCTTCAGGACCACGTCGAATTCGGTCTTTTCTTCGGCGGCTTCAGCAGCGGCAGCGGGGGCAGCCATAACCATGGCGGCGGCGGGAGCGGCAGCGGAAACACCAAACTTTTCTTCCAGTTCCTTGATGAACTCGGAGAGTTCAAGAACGGTCATATTGGAGATAAATTCAACAACTTCTTCTTTGGTAACGGCCATGATAAGTCTCCTGATCTTTGGCTTGAGTTCAAATAGTTCGATGGCTGATTGCTATGCAGCGTTGGCTTTCTGATCTTCGATGCCTTTGAGGGCATAGAGCAGGCCACGCAGCACGTTGGCGAACAGCGAAACAAAATTGGTGGGCACGGCGTTCATGGTGCCGAGCAACTGACCGAGCAGCTGCTCCTTACTGGGCAGCTTGGCCAAAGCGTCAATCTGGGCGGCATCCATAGCCTTGCCGTCCAGGCTGGCGCAGCGCAGCTCAAAGAGCTTGCTTTGCTTGGCAAAATCGCTGAGCGCCTTGGCCACCGCCACGGGGTCATCGAACCCAAAGGCCACGCCGCAGTTATCATGGAACTTGTCCTTGATAGCGTCGTGCGTACCGTCGGTAAGAGCAATGCGGGCCAACGTGTTTTTTACGACGTGATATTCGCCGCCTGCAGTACGCAGGGAAACACGCAGGTTCGTCAGCTCTTCCACCGTCATGCCCTTGAAGTCCGTGATAACCGCAAAAGAAGCTTTGTCGGCACGGGCCTTAACGGCTTCAATTATAGCGGCTTTTCCAGACCTGTTCACGTGATACCTCTCACGTTCGGGGTTGCCAGGTGGAATGCCGAGCCAAAGAAGATGTGTCTAGACAGGGTATTAAGAGCTTTCGCCCACCTGTCGTCTTCGACTCGAATTCCGGTTCCTTAGACAGATTGTGGGCACACTGCAAAACAGTGCACCCACAAACTTGAGAGCTTATTAGCCCTCAAGAAATTTTTTAACCTGAGCCATGTCGACCTTGAAGCCGGGGCCCATGGTGGTGGACACTGCCATGGAGAGCATGTAGTTGCCCTTGGCGGCAGAAGGCTTAAGGCGGTTGACGGCGTCAAGCAGGGCCTTGAGGTTGCCCAGAATCTTTTCGGGGCCAAAAGAAACCTTGCCAAGGGGAGCGTGCAGCACGCCAGCCTTGTCAACCTTGAAGTCGACGCGACCGGCCTTGAGTTCGGTGACGGCCTTGGTTACGTCAAAAGTGACGGAGCCAGTCTTGGCGTTGGGCATAAGACCACGGGGGCCAAGCACGCGACCGATCTGGCCCACAAGGGCCATAACGTCAGGGGTGGCGACGGCGGCGTCAAATTCGAGCCAGCCTTCCTTGACCTTGGCGACCAGTTCTTCCGCGCCCACAACATCAGCACCGGCTTCGCGGGCTTCGGCCTGCTTTTCGCCCTTACAGAAAACGGCAACGCGCACAGTCTTGCCAAGCCCGTGGGGCAGGGTCACAGCGCCGCGCACCATCTGATCAGAATATTTGGGGTCAACGCCGAGGCGAACGGCCACATCGACAGTTTCATCAAATTTGGCAAATGAAGCGCCGAGCGATTTGCTCACTGCGTCTTCAATGCTGAAGCGTTCCTGAAGGTTGCTACCTTCAAGAGCCTTGCGGAAATTCTTGCCATGTCTGGGCATGAGATAATCCTTTCGTTTTGCATCTCCTGCCGGACTTTGTCTTGCGCAAAGGCGGCAGTACAATTGATTTCAACGATGGCCGTCAGGCGTATGCCGTCAAGCCGTAAGGCTGGGCCGTATATGCAACGAGCGCCCAGTGGCGCTCACGGCGTAAAAGGAGCCTTACTTAACGTCAATGCCCATGCTGCGAGCGGTGCCAGCAATGGACTTCACCGCAGCTTCAACGCTGGCAGCATTCAGATCGGGCAGCTTCAGCTTGGCGATTTCTTCAACCTGAGCCATGGTCAGGCTGCCAACCTTGTTACGGTTGGGTTCGCCGGAACCCTTTTCGATCTTGGCGGCTTTCATGATCAGCACCGAGGCCGGAGGGGTCTTGGTGATGAAGGTGAAAGAGCGGTCAGCATACACGGTGATGACCACAGGAATGATGGTGCCCTTTTGTTCCATGGTGCGGGCATTGAATTCCTTGCAGAAACCCATGATGTTCAGGCCATGCTGACCCAAAGCGGGGCCCACCGGCGGCGAGGGGTTAGCCGCGCCTGCGGGGATCTGCAGTTTGATTTTGGCAACTTCTTTCTTGGCCATTTGCGTTATCCTTCATCGCTGCTCGCGCTGGTCAGGGTGAACCCGGCCGCGCGGGGGCAAGTCATTAACCTTTGGATACCTGCACAAAATCCAGTTCCACAGGGGTCTGACGACCAAAAATGGAAACGGAAACGCGCAGTTTCCCCTTGTCGTAGTTGACGTCTTCCACAACGCCATTGAAGCCGCCAAACGGCCCTTCAATAACGCGTACTTCGTCGCCGCGGTCAAAGTTGAACTTGGGCCTTGGCGTTTCCTGGCGCGACTCCATGAGATCGAGTATGCGCTGGGCTTCGCTTTCACGCATCGGGGTAGGACGGTTTTTGCCGCCAACAAACCCCGTGACCTTGGGGATGGACTGAACCAGATGCCAGGAAAGATCCGTCATGGTCATGCGAACCATGACATACCCGGGGTAGAACTTGCGAGTAGAGGTACGTTGCTGGCCGCCCTTGGTAGGTTCGATGACCTTTTCCGTGGGCACAACAACTTCCTCAATAAGCCCCTCATCCTGCCCGGTGCGGCGCAACTCGTTAATGGTCTTCTGCACACGCTGCTCAAAACCAGAGTAGGTGTGCACGATGTACCAGCGAGCCTTTTTGCAGAGCTCGGAAGTTTCGTCGATAACAGGGTCTTTCATATTGGCCTTCAGGACAGTAGGGTCTTGATCAGGGAAGACAGACCAAAGTCCACCAGCCCCAGAATAACAGCCATCACGGCTACGAAGCCCAAAACGGCCAAGGTGGCTTTGCGAGTTTCCTGCAGCGTAGGCCAGGTAACCTTGCGCAATTCGGCCTTGGCATCCTCAACGTAGCGTGTAAACCGTACGACAGGGTTGGGGCCTTTGTCAGCCTTAAGGTCGGCAGCTTGAGCTTGTTTTTTTGCCATGGTGTAATCCGGAGATAAAAAATGGCAGGGCAGGAGGGATTCGAACCCCCAACATGCGGTTTTGGAGACCGCCGCTCTAGCCGTTAGAGCTACTGCCCTGCGCACCGTCCGGGGGGCTTAACGCCCCCCGGCGGAAGTTTGTATTACCTGGTTTCGCGATGCAACGTGTGCTTCTTGTCCCAGGGACAATATTTCTTCATTTCCAGCCGCCCGGTGGTGTTTTTCTTGTTCTTCCGGGTGCTGTAGTTGCGGCGCTTGCACTCGGTGCAGGCCAGAATGATGTTAACTCGCATATGCTTACTCGATGATTTCGGTCACCACGCCGGAGCCAACGGTGCGGCCACCTTCACGGATGGCGAAACGCAGACCGGCTTCCATGGCGATGGGAGCGATGAGTTCAACGATGAACTGGGAGTTATCGCCAGGCATAACCATTTCCACGCCTTCGGGCAGGTTGATGATGCCGGTGATGTCAGTGGTACGGAAGTAGAACTGAGGACGATAGCCAGAGAAGAACGGGGTATGACGGCCGCCTTCTTCCTTGGAGAGAACGTACACTTCAGCCTTGAACTTCTTGTGGGGCGTGATGCTTTTGGGAGCGGCAAGAACCTGGCCGCGTTCCACGTCGTCACGCTTGGTGCCGCGAAGCAGGGCGCCGATGTTGTCGCCAGCCTGACCCTGGTCAAGCAGCTTGCGGAACATTTCAACGCCGGTGCAGATGGTCTTCTGGGTGGGCTTGATACCCACGATTTCCACTTCGTCGCTGACCTTCAGGATGCCGCGTTCCACACGACCGGTAACAACGGTACCACGGCCGGAGATGGAGAACACGTCTTCGATGGGCATCAGGAAGGGCTTGTCGATGTCGCGTTCCGGTTCGGGAATGAAATCGTCGCAGGCCTGCAGCAGGTCAAGAATGCACTTGGCCTCGGGCGCGTCGGGGTTGTCGCATTCCAGCGCCTTAAGGGCGGAACCGCGGATAACCGGAACGTCGTCGCCGGGGAAGTCGTAGCTGGAGAGCAGCTCGCGAACTTCGAGTTCCACGAGTTCCAGCAGTTCTTCGTCGTCGACCAGGTCGCACTTGTTCAGGAACACCACGAGCTGGGGCACGCCGACCTGACGGGCAAGCAGAATGTGCTCACGGGTCTGGGGCATGGGGCCGTCGGTGGCGGCCACAACAAGAATACCGCCGTCCATCTGGGCAGCGCCGGTGATCATGTTCTTGATGTAGTCGGCGTGGCCGGGGCAGTCAACGTGGGCATAGTGGCGCTTCGGGGTTTCGTATTCCACGTGTGCGGTGGAAATGGTGATACCACGTTCCTTTTCTTCGGGGGCCTTGTCGATTTCGTCATAAGAAATGAACTTGCCCGAACCCTTCAAGCCGGCAATCTTGGTGATGGCGGCGGTGAGGGTGGTCTTGCCATGGTCGATGTGGCCGATGGTGCCGATGTTTACATGGGGCTTTTTGCGTTCAAATTTTTCCTTGCCCATTGTACGTCTCCCTGGAGAAAAAAATGTTTGCGTTTTACCTGCGTTACTAAATTCTTTGTTGAATTCGAGCGTGCTGTAACGCCTGCTCCTCGCGTAACGGCTGCGGCAGTGGGAAGTTCCGTTGGGCGGCCCGCTATCCGCATTCAGTCCCTGGACACCAGGGAACGTGCATTGGCGGACAAGGTGACTGAGGGGGAGGCGGAATCAGGCAGGATTTGGAGCGGGAAACGGGATTCGAACCCGCAACCCTCAGCTTGGAAGGCTGATGCTCTAGCCGTTGAGCTATTCCCGCACGCTACCGTAGTTCCCCGACAGGCTTCCTGTCTCCTACAGCCAAGGCAGTTTTTATTAAACCAGCCACCAACCGTCCAGTATTTGGCGACGGAAAAGTGGTGGTGGAGGGGGGTGGATTTGAACCACCGAAGTCTTACGACGACAGATTTACAGTCTGTTCCCTTTGGCCACTCGGGAACCCCTCCACTCTTGCCGCAAAGTCGGATGGTCCGATCTTCGTTCAGCTTCTTGTGGAGCTGGCGATGGGACTCGAACCCGCAACCTGCTGATTACAAATCAGCTGCTCTGCCAGTTGAGCTACGCCAGCGGCAACACAGCTTATTAGCGATTTTCATGTTGCTTTGCAAGCAAAAAATTCGCTTTGGCTCAATTTTTTTCAAATTATGGTGAGCCGTGCTGCTTTTTACCGCTTTCTGCGGCACTAGCGCAGAAACGATTTGGCCTTATAGCCCTTTTTGTGCCAATGTGCAACGGTTAAGTTGGGCAATATCCCGTTTATTTTCAATTTTTTTAAAAATACTCGCGGCGCGCAACAGCCCTGCAACGGCCTGCGCCTGCTCCGCGCCGTGCTCAAGCAGCACCCAGCCGCCCGGCTGCAGGGCAAAAGCCGCCGCCTGTATGGCGGCCGTCAGGTGTGACAGCCCGTTGTTGGCCGAAAACAGCGCGCTATGGGGCTCGTTGTGCAACACCTCGTCCATGACCATGTGCCGCTCGGCCTCGGCAATATACGGCGGATTGCTCACAAGCAGACGCAACGATTGGGCCTTGAGCGGAGGCCTGCACATGTCGCCCCTCACAGCTGCGGCCCGGCCCTCAAGGCCCAGTAGGCTGGCGTTTTGGGCGGTTATTGCTATGGCCTGCGGGCAGATGTCCACAAGCAGGCCGCTCCAGGCGTGGCGCTCGGCCAGCAGGGTCAGGCCAATGCAGCCTGTGCCCGCGCCAAGGTCCGCAAAATGCAGTGGCTCTTCGGGCAGCAGCTCAAGCGCCGTATCGACGAGCAGCTCTGTCTCTGGCCGTGGGATAAGCGTGTGGCGGGTTACTACAAAGTCGCGCCCATAGAATTCCTTGCGGCCAATGATCTGCGCCAGGGGCTGTCCGGTGGCGCGTTGGGCGACCAGCGCATCCAGTCTTTGCCGCTCGTCCGATTCAATTTGCCGGTCTGCCGCCAGAATGCAGAAAAGCCGTGCTGAGCTTGCGGCATCGCCGCCCAGGGCCTCGCGGGCCAGGACTTCCGCGCAAAGGCGGGGGCTGTCCACCCCCGCCCTGGTCAATTGCGCGGTAGCTTCATCAATATACTGTCTGAGCCGCACGCAGGTCAGGCTCCGGCTTCGGCAGGGCGTTTGCGGCCTCTGCCGCTGACAGGTTTGGCCGCAGCAGCGGCGGGTTCTTCCGCCTTTGTTGCGCCGCCCTTGCCAGCCGAGGAGCTACCCCCGCGTCCGCCCTTGGTTTCAAAAACCAGGGGCAGCAGTTCGTCATAATGGTGGATGGGATGCACCGTTATGCGCTTGAGCAGTTCCTTGGGCACGTCTTCAAGATCCTTGACGTTCTGGTGCGGGATGGCCACATGCCTGAGGCCGCGCGTCACGCCCGCCAGAATTTTTTCCTTGATGCCGCCCACGGGCAGCACTCTTCCCTGCAGGGTTATCTCGCCGGTCATGCACAGGTCGGCGCGTACCCGACGCCCGCTGAGCGCAGAAATGAGCGCTGTTGTCAGCGTCACGCCTGCCGAGGGGCCATCCTTGGGGGTTGCCCCTGCGGGTACGTGCACGTGCAGATCGTACTTGCCCACAAAGTCGGGGTCCACGCCGAGGTCTTCAGCGCGGCTGCGTATGTAGCTCAGCGCCGCCTGGGCGCTTTCTTTCATGACGTCGCCAAGCTGGCCGGTGAGGGTAAGGCCGCCCTTGCCCTTCATGACCGTGGCCTCAACCGTAAGCACCTCGCCGCCGGCCGGGGTCCAGGCCAGGCCCAGAGCCATGCCGGGCATGAGCTTCTTTTCCTTTTCGTCTTCAATAAAGCGGGGCGCGCCCAGCAGTTTTTCCACATCGGCCTCGTCAACCTTGAAGGGCGGCTTTTTGCCCTCGGCCTTGCTCCGGGCCAGTTTGCGGCAGATGGACGAAAGCTCGCGCTCAAGGTTGCGCAGGCCTGCCTCGCGCGTGTATTCCCTGATAATTTTTTCCAGCGCCAGCTCGGTCAGCTCCACGTCTTTTGCGGCCAGGCCGTTGTCCGCCACTTTTTTGGGCAGCAGATGGATGCGGGCGATCTGGGCTTTTTCCTGCATGGTGTAGCCAGGCAGCGAAATAACCTCCATACGGTCGCGCAGGGCCGCCGGGATGGTCTCCAGATGGTTGGCCGTGCACAAAAACATGACCTTGGAAAGATCAAAGGGCACGTTTAGGTAATGATCGCTGAAGGTGTTGTTCTGTTCCGGGTCAAGCACTTCCAGCAGGGCGGAGGAGGGGTCGCCCCTGAAATCCGTGCCCAGCTTGTCCACCTCGTCCAGTACGATAACAGGATTACGCGTGCCCGCCTGCTTGAGCGCCTGGATGATACGCCCCGGCATGGCGCCAATATAGGTGCGCCGGTGGCCGCGTATCTCGGCCTCGTCGTGCATGCCGCCCAGCGAAAGCCGCTGGAACTTGCGGCCCATAGCCCGCGCGATGGAGCGGCCAAGCGAGGTTTTGCCCACGCCGGGAGGGCCCGCAAAGCACAGGATGGGACCCTTGGACTGCGGGTTGAGCTTGCGCACGCTCAAAAATTCGAGGATGCGGTCCTTGATTTTGTCGAGTCCGCAGTGATCCTCGTCCAGAATCTGCTTGGCATGAACAATGTCGAGCCTGTCGCGCGAAAACTTTTTCCACGGCAGATCCACCAGCCAGTCAAGGTAGGTGCGCACCACGTTGGCCTCGGACGAATCGGCGTGCATGCCCGAGAGGCGGCGCAGCTGCTTGTCGGCCTCCTTGCGCACATCCTTGGGCAGCCCTGCTTTTTCGAGGGCCTGCTTGAGGTTTTCAAGATCTTCCTCGCCGTCTTCGTCCTTGTCGCCAAGCTCGGTGCGGATGGCCTTGAGCTGCTCGCGCAGAAAGTAATCTTTCTGCGCCTTGTCCATGCCCTCACGGGCCGAACTCTGGATGCGCGCCTGCACGGTGGCCACCTCCACCTCGCGCTGCAGCTGGGTATTGACCAGCATGAGACGGTCGATGGGGTTTTCCGCCTCGAGAATACGTTGGGCGTCGGCGGTTTTCATGCGCATGTTGGCGGCGATAAGATCGGCCAGACGGCCAGGATCATCCACGCCCTGCAGCACGGCGAGCACGTCGGGCGACGAAAGGCCGCGCAGGGTCAGCACCTTTTCGCTCTGCTCGCGCACAGAGCGCAGCAGCGCTTCGACCGTGGCGTCCACAACCGGAATCTGCTCCGGCAGGGTTTCCACACGGGCCTCAAGAAAAGGCTCAACCTGACGGTAGCCGGTAACGCGGGCGCGGCTTACGCCCTGCACAAGAATTTTTACCCGCGAATCGGGCATCTTGAGCATGCGCATGACCTGCACCACCGTGCCAACTTCATAGAGGTCTTCCGGTTTGGGATCTTCGGTAGATTCTTCCTTTTGGGCGCAGACCAGCAGATGCCGTCCGTTTTTGAGGGCTGCGTCCACCGCCTGAACGGATTTGTCGCGCCCGATAAAAAGCGGCAGAATCATATAGTTGAAGATCACCACGTCGCGCACGGGCAATACGGGCAAGGTATCAGGGATGCTCTGCGCGGCGGTGTTAAGTCCGCCCTCGCGCTCCAGCGCTTCGTGTGCGCTCAGCTCCGGCTTGTCCTGATCCGCATCGATGGCAGGTTCTGCCTCGACGGGTTCGCCCTGGTGCAACAAAATGTCTTTTTCATTGATGTCAGCCATATATATTCTCCCCGACTGCTTTCGATTCAAATGCGTTGTGATTGCGTTATGCTGTAGCAGTCTCCATCTGTAACGATGACGTGATCCAGAAAGCGCAGCCCCATGCGGGGGGCCAGTCTTTGCAGCTCTTCTGTGAGCAGGCGGTCTTCCTGCGACGGCCCCGGATTGCCGCCGGGGTGGTTGTGCACCAGTATGATGCCGCTGGCCTTTCGCAGCAGGGCTGCTTCAAGAACATCCCTCGGGTAAATCGCAACCTCTGCAATGCCGCCTCTGCGCAAGCGCTCCCAGGCCATCAGGCGGTTGCGCCTGTCTACCAGGGCCAGCCAGCACTCCTCGTGCCGGTTTGTCCCCAGTCTGGCCTGAGCCATACGCGCCACAGCCTCCGGCGTGGCCAAAACTTCCTTTTGCCGCAGCTCTGCCGCCGCGTAGCGCGCCCGCGTCTCGGCCAGAACCCGCCACAGGGCCGCAAGCCCCGGCCCGAAACCGGGAACTTCAAGCAGTTCTTCAGGCCGTGCGTCCAGCGCGCCTCGAATGCTCCCGAACCTCTGCATGAGATCCTTGGCCAGCGGCTTTGTGTCCTTGCGGGTCAGGCCATAGCCAAGCAGCAGTTCAAGTACTTCATAATCAGCCACTGCCGCAGGTTCGAGTTCAAGTCTTTGCCGCAGCCGTTCACGATGCCCGAGACTCGTGGACGGATTGGATATTGGCTTTGCTGTCATAAGGTAAGCAGTCTTGGAGGTTGCGCAAGGGGCAGGTGCGTCGAAAGGCGGGCGCATGCCTGCAAACCTTAAGACGCGCGCTGATCCGAGCAGAATTTGAAAACTGTATTTTGTCAGTCGTGTCTGCGCACGCCGACCATAAACCCGATCAGTCAGGGGCCGCTCTTGGGAGCCCGCCCTCGCAGCGCCCGCACTGCGTCAGGCGCGTGCGCGACCCCCGGCAAACAGATCCGTCATGCGCGCGGCCAGGTAATCCAGGCTTTGCCCCGGCGACCGGCGGCCGCTCTTTACCTGCAGCTCCGCATCCATAACCGTGGACATGCATTCGGCGAGCACGGCTGGTCCCAGGCGGGTAGCCAGCTGCTTTTTAAAAGCTGCCTCGTTGGGGTGCACGCGCACTTTTTCTCCCGCCCACAGTTGCCAGAGCAGCCGTAGCTCGCGCGCCAGCAGGGCCAGCAGAGAAAACAGCAGGCTGTCGCCGTCCTGACTGCGCGAAAGTTCCTTCCAGACCGCGGCAAGGTTGCCCGCCTCCATGTGACGGATGCAGTCAAAAACGTTGCATTCCGGATTCCAGGCTGCGGTGGCCGTCATGGCCAGGGTTATGTTGCCGGATTCCGGGGCTTGCGCGTCGGTGCGCGCAGCATCCTGCGCGGCATTGCGCAACAGCTGCAGCTTGCGCAGCTCGTTTTCGATGGCCTGGGCGTCGGGCGGCACTGAGGCGCAAAACTGCTCCAGGGCATCCTGCTCAAAGCGCAGGCCAAGCTCATGCGAGCGCTGCAGCACATGCTTTTTGACCGCCCGCTCGTTCAGGCCGTCCTGCCGCCATATCCAGCCCTGCTGGTCGGCAAAGGCCATGCAGCGCAGCTTGGCGATGTGGGCGGGAATTTTGGGCTGCCCCTTGTCCCATGCCACCTCCATGCAGAAAAAAGGCCAGCATTGCTCAGAGGGGCGGGCCAGCGCGTGCGAAATTTTTTTCCATACCGCTGCGGGCCACAGCTGCGCCTGGCGCGCCACCAGCACCCTGGGCGCGCCAAACAGGCCCTGCAGGGTCAGCTGCTCCCAAAAGCGGGGGGAGGGTTCCTCGTCGCCCCAGTACACGTGCCGCTCCCACTGGCCGGACGCAGGCGGAAACGAGGCGAGCATCTGCTCCATGCGCGCACGCAGCAATTGCCCGTCGGGGCAAACAAGAAAGGTGAATCCGGGATGTGCCGCGCTCATGGTCTTCCGTAGGCTGAAAAATTATAAAAAAAGACTGCCAGGGCAGTCTCGGGTGGCGGCGCAAAACGCATGGGGGGCTTTGCCGTCGGGCCAGAACTGCCAATGCAGTTAATATAAGTGCAAAATGTGTTGCGGGGAAGAGGTTTCAGGTGGAAGGGACGTTTTTCGGCTGCGAAAACGCGTCCCCTCCACCCGTAAGGATCAAGGAATCATGGTATGTCGTTCGTGCCCTAGTTGGCGACGATGTTGACCAGCTTGCCCGGCACAACCACCACTTTGCGCACAGTGAGGCCGTCAATGTGGCGCTGCACTGAGGAATCGGCCAGCGCGGCCTGCTCCATGGCGGCCTTGTCGGCAGCGGCGGGAATCTGCACCGTGCCGCGCAGCTTGCCGTTGACCTGCAGGGCCACGGTAAGCATGTCCTGAACGGTCGCGGCTTCGTCCCACCTGGGCAACAGCTCGTCCGAAAGGGCCGTGCTATGCCCCAGGCGCTGCCACAGCTCTTCGCAGACATGCGGCGTAATAGGCGAGAGCAGCGTGAGCACAGAGGCCATGGCCGACGAGAACACGCGGCGGTCGCCCTCGCTTGCGCCGAGCTTCTCGCGCGAGAGGTACATGGCGTTGACCAGTTCCATCACGGCGGCGATGGCCGTGTTGAACTGGAAGCGGTCGCCCATGTCTTCGTTGCATTTTTTGACGGTGAGGTGCTCGCGGCGGCGCAGGTCGCGGGCTTCTTCGCTCTGGGCGTCCTGCGCGGTGGACTGGCAGGCCTTGAGGGGCAGCAGTCGGTCTTTTTCATCGTCAAACAGGCGCCATACGCGGCCAATAAAGCGCGAAGCGCCTTCAATGCCCGAGTCGGACCAGTCAAAGTCTCGCTCGGCGGGAGCGGCAAACAGGCAGAACAGGCGTACGGTATCAGCGCCGTATTTGTCGATCATGTCCGAAGGAGCGACCACGTTGCCCTTGGATTTGGACATTTTGCTGCCGTCTTTAAGCACCATGCCCTGAGTGAGCAGATTGGCGAAAGGCTCGTCGAGCCCGGCGGGGAAAAAGCCCAGATCACGCAGCACCTTGGTGAAAAAGCGCGAGTAGAGCAGGTGCAGTATGGCGTGCTCCACGCCGCCGATGTACTGGTCCACAGGCAGCCAGTACTTGAGGGCCTCGCCGTCAAAGGGCGCTTCGGTATTGCGGGCGCTGGTGTAGCGGGCAAAATACCACGAGGATTCCACAAAGGTATCCATGGTGTCGGTTTCGCGCCGGGCCGGGCCACCGCACTTGGGGCAGACGCACGAGGCGAATCCGGGCGTTTCCGGCAGGGGAGAGCGTCCGTCCTCGCGAATTTTTACATCCATGGGCAGCAGCACGGGCAGGTTTTCTTCCTTTTCAGGCACCACGCCGCACTTGTCGCAATAAATGACGGGGATGGGCGCGCCCCAGTAACGCTGGCGCGAGATATTCCAGTCGCGCAGGCGGAACTGCGTGGTGGCCTTGCCCTTGCCCTCTTTTTCCAGCGCCTGGGCCACGGCCTTTTTGCCGTCTTCGTTGGCCGTTCCGTCAAAAGAGCCGGAGTTAACCATGAAGCCCTCGGCGGTGTAGGCCTCGGTCATGGTTTCGGCGTTGATCTGTTCATCCTTGGGGCTGATGACCACGCGCACGGGCAAGCTGTATTTGCGGGCAAATTCAAAATCTCGCTGGTCGTGCGCGGGCACGCCCATGACCGCGCCAGTGCCGTAGTCGGCCAGCACAAAGTTGCCCAGCCACAGCGGCACGCGCTGCCCGGTAAAGGGGTGCACGGCGTAAGCGCCGGTGAAGATGCCTTCTTTTTCCAGCGAGTCGGATTGCCGGTCGATGCGGTCCATATTGCGGATGCGTTCCACAAAGGCGCGTACTTCGTCAGCCTTGTCGTAGCCCTCAATGAGCTTTTCCACCAGCGGATGCTCGGGGGCCAGCGTCATGAAGGTCACGCCAAAGAGCGTGTCGGGCCGGGTGGTGAACACGTCGATGCCTTTGACGCCCTCGGCCTGCAGCGCGGCGTTTTCAAGCCCAAAGGTTATGGCCGCGCCGGTGGATTTGCCTATCCAGTTGCGCTGCATGGCGATAACGCGGTCGGGCCAGCCGCCTTCAAGCCCCTGCAGGTCTTGCAGCAGTTCGTCGCCGTAAGCCGTGATCTTGAGAAACCACTGTGTCAGATCCTTCTGCACCACGCGGCTGTCGCAACGCCAGCACAGGCCGTCGATGACCTGCTCGTTGGCCAGCACCGTGTGGCACGAGGGGCACCAGTTTTGCGCGGCTTTTTTGCGGTACACGAGGCCTTTTTCCAGCATGCGCAAAAAGAACATCTGTTCCCAGCGATAGTATTCGGGGCGGCAGGTGGCTATCTCGCGATCCCAGTCGTAGGAATACCCCAGGCGCTTGAGCTGGGCCCGCATGTTGTCGATATTGGCGTAGGTCCACTTGGCCGGGTGGGTGTTGTGCTTGATGGCCGCGTTTTCCGCAGGCAGGCCAAATGCGTCCCAGCCCATGGGGTGCAGCACGTTAAAGCCCAGCATGCGCTTGCTGCGCGCCACCACATCGCCAATGGCATAGTTGCGCACATGGCCCATGTGGATATTGCCCGAAGGGTAGGGAAACATCTCAAGAACATAGTACTTGGGCTTGTCGCTTTTGTCGGTACAGGCAAAGGCGTTGTCGGCCTGCCAGCGGGCCTGCCATTTTTCTTCGATAGCTTGCGGATTATAGCGTTCGTGCGTCATGGGGCTTTACCGGGTTACTCGGATATGGTGGACGAATCGGCGGCGGGACGCATGATCCCGCCGGTTTCCAGAGCCTTGGCCACGGCATCGAGGATGCCGTTGATAAAGCTTTTGGCATTGTCTTCGCCAAACTGGCGGCTGAGTTCCAGCGCCTCGTTGATGGCGACCTTGGGCGGTACGTCAGCGCGGAACATGATTTCGTAAACTGCCAGCCGCAGCAGGGTCAGCTCGACGCGACCCATTCGGTCGACGCGCCAGTTGCGCGAAAAATTGCTGATTGATGCGTCAAGCTCGTCGCTCTTGCTCCACACGCCCTCCACCAGCTCCCAGGCAAAGCCAGAGGGATGGACGGGCGGTTCCTGACCCTGCCAGCGGGCAAGGTAGTCGGGAGAAATGCGAAAAATACGCCGCAGATCGTCGACATCACTGGCCGGGGTGAAGGAAAGGCCGTACAGAACCTGAAAGGCCAGTTCGCGTTCGCCTCGACGGGTGGCTGATTTGCCTTTTGCCATGGATTACAACTGCTCCATTACACGGATGGTTTCGAGCATGGCGGCGGCCGCTTCCACACCCTTGTTGCCGCCCTTGGAACCAGCGCGTTCAATGGCCTGTTCGATGGTGTCGCAGGTGAGCAGGCCAAAACCGATGGGGATGCCGGATTGCATCATGGCCTGGGCAATGCCCTTGCTGGCCTCGGCGCACACATATTCAAAGTGGGGCGTGCCGCCGCGTATAACCGCGCCAAGAGCCAGCACGCCGTCGTACTTGCCGGAGTTGACGAGCTTCTGGCAGACCAGCGGCATTTCAAATGCGCCGGGGATGCGCACCAGGGTGATGTTGGCGGCATCAAGACCGTGGCGCTCCAGATAATCCTGCGCGCCGCCCACAAGGCGGTCGACGATAAAGTCGTTGAAGCGGGTGGCTACAATGGCCACTTTGAGGCCTTTGGCATCCAACTGGCCTGCGATGGTGGTAACAGTGCTCATGGCTACTCCTTGGCGCGGCGGCGCAACTGCCCGCGCAAACGCGTTTTATAGTAATTTTTTGATAATGGGAAATTATTGTCAGATAAATCCGTTGCGCAGCAGCATCTCACGGCTCAGGCCGCCAGCCTTGGCCGCGATTTCCGTCTCTTTTGCCGCGCTGTTGCCGCCGGGAACCCAGGCTCCCAAAAGACTGCGCACATACTTGCCGATGAGGTCGGTTTCCATATTCACCAGCGTACCGGTCCGCCAGTTGCGCATGGTGGTGCGCTTTTGCGTATCGGGGATGATGTTGACCTCAAGAAAATCCGGGCCGCAAGCATTAATGGTAAGGCTGATGCCGTCAAGGGCCACCGAGCCCTTGGCGATGACCTCGACCCCGTACTCTTTGGGAAATACGAGGCGGCAGCATAGCGACTGGCCCGCGCCCGTCACGCTGCGCACTGTGGCAAGGCAGTCCACATGCCCGCTCACCAGATGCCCGCCGAGCCTGTCGCCCATGGCCAGCGCCCTTTCTATGTTGACCATGTCGCCAGTCTTGAGCCTGCCGAGCGTGGTGCGCGACAGGGTCTCCGCCGAGGCATAGGCTGTAAACACGTTTTCGCCGTGCGTTTCCACAGAAAGGCACGCGCCGTTTACGGCAATGGATTCGCCATCCACAATGGAGGGCAGGGTAAACAGGGGCCGCAGGGTAAACCTGCGTTCCGTACCGCTGTCGCGCAGCGCCAGAACCTCGCCCTGTCCCTGGATGATGCCTGTAAACATGCCGCTACGCCTTGGCGGCTTCCAGCGGCCGCAGGTGGATGTGAATGTCGGTGCCGCACAGGTGCGTGTTGCTCACGCGCATGCGCAGGGCGTCTTCAAGGCTGAGGGGCGCGCGGCCGGAAAAGAGCGGCAAAGCATCTTCATCGCCCAGAATCATGGGCGCGAGATGCAGGCGAAAATCATCCACCAGCCCGGCTTCAAGCAGACTCAGGGCCAGATGGCCGCCGCCTTCGCAAAGCAGGTAGGGGCAGTTGAGTTCTTCCCACATGGTGTGCAGCAAACCGGGAAAATCCGGCCCGCCGTGCATGCCGGGGCCAAGCGCCAGCACCCGTACGCCGATGTCGCGCAGGGCCTTGGCAGTGGTAGATGCCGCCGCTGCAGGCGAAACCATAAAAACGGTCTGCTCGGGGCGGTCCTTCAGCAGGTGAAAATCGGCGTCGGGCTGGGGCAGGCGCGAGGTGAGCACGCATGCCAGAGGCTGGGGGGGCTGGTTTTCGCCCCGCACGGTAAGCTGGGGATTGTCGGCGCGAAACGTGCCGCCGCCCACAAGAACGGCTCCGCCGCACAGGCCGATGCCCGCTCGCAGCTCCTGCACCTCGTTGCGTGATTCTTCGCAGCTGATCCACTTTGACTGCCCCTTGCGGGTGGCGATGCGCCCGTCGAGGGTGGCGGCCATTTTCAGCAGTACATAGGGGCGCTTGTGCTTTTGCCAAACCAGAAAATCGGCCACAAGGTCCTGACATTCCTGCTCGCACACGCCTTCGATAACTTCAAGGCCGCTTGCGCGCAGCTGGCATGCTCCGCCGCAGGCCTGGGGGTTGGGGTCGGCCAGGCCCACCACAACCCGCTTGATGCCCGCAGCCCTCACCGCGTCGGTGCAGGGGGGTGTTTTGCCATGGTGGCAGCATGGCTCAAGCGTGACGACCAGCGTGCATTCCGCCGGGTTTACGCCACGGGCGGCAGCATCCTTGATGCAGTCCACTTCCGCATGATCCTGCCCTGCAGCGTGATGCCAGCCGCGAGCCACAACCTTGTTGTCTCGCACCAGCACAGCCCCCACCGCAGGATTGGGGCAGGTATGCCACCGGCCCTGTTCTGCAAGGGCGATGGCTTCACGCATAAAGGGGACGTAATCCATTTCAGACATAGCTGCCTACTCCGGCTTGGGCACTGATGACAGGCGGTGTAAAGTCCAGTTTTTCCACGATCACCCCAGCTTCCTTGAGCATCTGCTCCGCCAGGTCGTCCGGGTAATACTCCGCATAAAAAATATGGCGGATGCCGCAGTTTATCAGCATCTTGCTGCACAGCACGCACGGGTGCGTAGTGCAGTATATTTCAGCGCCTCTGATGTTGATGCCGTGCACTGCCGCCTGGATGATGACGTTTTGCTCGGCATGCAGGCCCCGGCATATCTCGTGCCGCTGCCCCGACGGAATGCCCAGCTGTTCGCGCAGGCAACCCACCTCGAGACAGTGCGGAACCCCCGCAGGCGCACCATTGTACCCCGTGGCAAGGATGCGTTTGTCCTTTACCGCCACAGCGCCCACCTTGCGCCTGGTGCACGTTGAACGCCCGCTCACCAGGTACGTGATGTTCATAAAATATTCCGGCCACGGCATTCGCTGCATAAAGCACCCACCTATATATTCAGGGCAGTGTACAGGCGGCCGGGCAAAATGCCAAGTTGTCGTGTTGGTCCCTTTTGCCGTGCTGCCGCGTCAGGCTGTGCTGGCGGCTCTGGTCGTCAAATCCATCGCGGGCGCGGTGCTTTTTGCCTTATGGTATACCCCGTCCTGCACGGCAAAGCCCCTGTTTTTCTCAAAACCGGGGCTTTGCCAAAGGGGGTGCGGTTCTCTGCGCCTTGGCCCGATGTTTCCATCAAAGGCCGCCGCCGCGAAAAAATCGCCCTGATGTCTGCCCGTTAGCAGGCAAATAGCGGGAACTGGCGGGCAAATTCCTCAACATTTTTGCTGATCTTGGCCAGGGCGGCTTCGTCGTTGCGCTTGTCGATGGCGTCAACAATAAACGCGCCGACTGTGCGCATGTCGTCTTCCTTCATGCCGCGCGTGGTCAGGGCGGCAGTGCCGAGGCGCACGCCCGATGTCACAAAGGGCGAGCGGGTTTCAAAGGGCACAGTGTTCTTGTTGACGGTGATGCCCGCCAGATCAAGAGCGTGTTCCGCGTCCTTGCCCGTGATGTCCTTGTTGGTCAGGTCGACCAGCATGAGGTGGTTGTCCGTGCCGCCGGAAACAAGCTCGTACCCGGCATCCATGAGATACTTGGCGAGCACGGCGGCATTGGTGACCACGCGCTGCTGGTAGCTCTTGAAGGCAGGACGCAGCGCCTCGCCAAAGGCCACGGCCTTGGCAGCGATAACGTGCATGAGCGGACCGCCCTGAATGCCGGGGAAAATCTGGCTGTTCAGGGTTTTGCCCATATCTTCTGTAGACAGAATCATGCCGCCGCGAGGACCGCGCAGGGTCTTGTGCGTGGTGGTGGTGGTGATGTGGGCGTACGAAAGTGGGCTCTGGTGCAAACCGGCGGCCACAAGGCCGGCGATGTGGGCCATATCTACCACCAGCTTGGCGCCGACCTCGTCGGCAATCTCGCGGAAGCGGGCAAAATCAATGGCGCGGGGGTAGGCGCTGGCGCCCGCCACGATGGCGTTGGGTTTGTGCTCGCGGGCGAGGGCGGCCACTTCGTCATAGTCGATGCGGCCTGTTTCGCGCTGCACGCCGTATGAAACGATGTTGAACAGACGGCCCGAAAAGTTTACGGGGCTGCCATGGGTAAGATGCCCGCCGTGCGAGAGGTTCATGCCAAGGATGGTGTCGCCGGGCTTCATGAAGGCCAGATAGGCTGCCATGTTGGCCTGCGAGCCGGAGTGCGGCTGCACGTTGGCGTATTCGCAGTTAAAGAGCTTTTTGGCACGGTCCTGAGCCAGCGTCTCGGCTATGTCCACGTATTCGCAGCCGCCGTAGTAGCGCTTGCCGGGGTAGCCTTCGGCATACTTGTGGGTGAGCACGCTGCCCTGGGCTTCGCGCACGGCGCGCGAAACAAAGTTTTCAGAGGCGATGAGCTCAAGCTTGCTCATCTGGCGGTTGGATTCAAGCGTGATGGCTCGCGCCAGTTCCGGGTCTTGCAGCAGGATTTCGTCCATGACGTCGCATCCTTTTGAAATGTTCTGCCCGCCACAACGGCGGGCAGAGGATTATCAAACGGGGGGGCAGAAGCCGGTAATAACGTTGCCGGTTACTGCTGCCACTTCTTGAAGATCACGCTTGCGTTGGTGCCGCCAAAGCCAAAGGAGTTGCACATGGCGTATTCACAGGCGATGTGCTTGGAGCCGTCGGCCATGTAGTCGAGGTCGCAGGCGGGATCAGGGTTCTCAAGGTTGATTGTGCCGGGCAGCATTTCATCACGCAGGGCCAGGGCGGTGAACACTGATTCGATGCCGCCGGCCGCGCCGAGCAGATGCCCGGTCATGGACTTGGTGGCCGAAATCTTGACCTTGCCGGCATGCGCGCCAAAGACGGTTTTGATGGCCTTGGTCTCGGTGCTGTCGTTGAGGCTGGTGGAGGTGGCGTGGGCATTGATGTGGCCAATGGCCGAAGCGTCAATGCCTGCCTCGCGCAGGGCGTTTTGCATGGCGCGGGCCATGCCTGCGCCGTCGTCGCAGGGGGCGGTCATGTGATAGGCGTCGCCGGAAGCGCCATAACCGACCATTTCGGCATATATCTTGGCGCCGCGCGCCTGAGCGGATTCCAGCGTTTCAAGCAGCAGCAGACCGGCGCCCTCGCCGATGACAAAGCCGTCGCGTTTGGCGTCAAAGGGACGTGAAGCCCTGGTGGGCTCGTCATTAAACTGCGACGAAAGGGCCTTGAGCGCCGTAAAGCCAGCCACGCCCAGAGGGGTGACCGTAGCTTCGACGCCGCCGGAAATAACTGCGGTGGCGCGGCCAAGGACCATTTCGCTGTAGGCCGTGCCAAGGGCGTGAATCGCCGAGGCGCAGGCCGTGGTGGTAACGATGTTCGGACCCTTGGCGCCGGTGAAGATGGATATCTGTCCCGGCCCCATGTTGGAAATAAGCATGGGGATCATGAAGGGCGAAATTTTGTGGGGGCCTGATTCCAGCAGCTTGCTGTGGTAGGTTTCGATCGTATGCAGACCACCAAGGCCGATGCCCAGGATAACGCCCGTCTCATAGGCGTTTGCGTCGGTGATTTCGTACTTGGAGTCTTCAAGCAGCATCTTGGCAGAGGCTACTGCAAACTGGGTGAAACGATCCATGCGCCGGGCCGACTTCATGGGCATGTAGTCTTCGGCGACAAAGTTTTTCACTTCACCAGCAATGCGGGAATCGTAGGCGGAGGCGTCAAACAGCGTGATGGGCGCGATGCCCGACTCGCCTGCGAGCAGTTTTTTCCAGGTGCTCTCAATATCATTGGCGAGGGGCGTAACGCCGCCTACGCCGGTGATTACTACGCGGGGACGGGTCATGCATGCTCCTTTGAGGCGGGGGGCAGCCCCCCCCGCGCTTCATATACTGCAAACAAGCAGATGCTATTGCTTGTTTTCGATGTAGCTGATGGCATCCTGAACTTTCAGGATCTTCTGGGCGTCGTCATCGGCGATTTCGATGTCGAATTCTTCTTCCATGGCCATGATCAGTTCGGTCAGGTCAAGGGAGTCGGCGCCGAGGTCTTCAACGAAGGAAGCTTCGGGCTTCACTTCTTCTGCGCTCACGCCGAGCTGGTCGATGATGATCTTTTTAACTTTTTCTGTAACTTCAGACATGGTATCCTCCAGATAAATTAGTGGTCTGCTTAACCCCGGCAAGCCGGGAGTCTTCCGTAGTTAAAGCCTAGCAGTACATACCGCCGTTCACTCCCAGCACCTGACCGGTGATGTAAGCCGCCTTGTCCGAAGCGAGAAATGCAACGGCCTCGGCCACATCTTCGGCGCTGCCCATGCGCTTGAGCGGTATGCTGTCTGTGTAGCTTGCGCGCACATCGTCATTGAGCGTTGCGGTCATGTCCGTTTCGATAAAACCCGGTGTTACGGCGTTAACCGTAATCTGGCGGGCGGCCAGTTCCTTGGCGCAGGACTTGGTCAACCCCAGCAGGGCGGCCTTGGCCGACGCATAGTTGGCCTGCCCGGCATTGCCCATCTGTCCCACCACGGAAGAAATATTGACGATGCGCCCCTTGCGGGACTTGCTCATTATTTTGGCGGCCTCGCGTGTGCAGACAAACGCGCCGCGAAGGTTGACGGCGATAACGCGGTCGAAGTCTTCGTCCTTCATGCGAACAAGAAAGCCGTCCTTGGTGATGCCAGCATTATTCACAAGCACGGCAAGATCAACCTTGTCCTTGATATGGGCAGCAAAAAAGTCGGTCACAGCTTCGCTGTTGCTCACATCAAGGGCAAAGGCAAAAGCCTTGCCGCCCGCGGCGCAGATGTCGGCCGCGACCTTTTCCGCTTCTTCGGGTTTGCTGACGTAGGTGAGGAAAACCTGAAAGCCGTCACGGGCAAGGGTTTGGGCAATGGCCCGACCAATGCCGCGCGAACCGCCGGTAACCAGGGCTGTCGGCACTCCGGCTGCAGGGATGGATTGCGCTGTGCTCATGCTCATTTCGCCTTTGTCTGAGTCGTATGGATAAAGGGTTTGGCCGTCTGCGCGGCAGACTCGCTGCTGCGCGCTCCGGTCGGCATGGCTTCCCGGATCACGGCTTCGCCCGACTGATAATCAGTATACATGGCACTGCTCAGCGCGGCAATCCCGCTGAGGCATTGCCTCAAAAGCGTAACAAAGCCGCACCCCAGGTAAGGCCCGCGCCAAAGGCCGTCATGAGAACGCGGCTGCCGGGACGGATGCGTCCCTCGGCCCGCGCCTCGGCCAGTGCCAGGGGGATGGATGCGGAAGAGGTGTTGCCGTATTTTTCCACATTGGTGAACACGCGCTCGCCTGTCAGGTCGAGGCGGCTGCCAACAGCCTCGATGATGCGCATATTTGCCTGATGCGGAACCAGCAGGTCCACATCCGCACCGGTAAGGCCGTTGCGCGTAAGCAATTCCTCGCAGACATGCACCATATTGCGCACGGCGTGCTTGTAGGTTTCGCGGCCTTGCATGGTAATAAAGAAATTTTCGCCTACGGGCTCGCCCAGGCCGTAACGGCAGCGGGTGCCGCCGCCAACCACGATAAGGTCGCGCTGCACGCCGTCGCTGTGACAAACCACGTCTTCAATCTCGGCCATGGCCGGGCTTGAAGAACTGACAATGCAGGCCGTGGCTGCATCGCCAAACAGCACGCAGGTAGAGCGGTCCGCCCAGTTGACGCGGCGGGTAAGCGCCTCGGTGCAGACAAAAAGAATTTTGGCGGCGGGGTCCTGAGCCAGCAGGGCACGGCAGATGGAAAGCCCGTACAAAAAGCCCGAGCAGGCCGCGCTGATGTCAAAAGCCATGACCTTTTGTGTGCCCAGCTGTCCAGCGATAATGCACGCCACAGAGGGAGAGAGCACGTCTGGGGTGCAGGTTGCGCCAACCACATGGGTAAGCTCCGTGGCTTCAATCCCAGCCTCGGCAAGCGCCTTGCGGGCGGCCTTGAGGCCGAGATCCGAGGCATTGTCCGCATCGTCCAGCCTGTGGCGCTGCTTGATGCCGGTGCGGGTAACAATCCATTCGTCGTTGGTGTCCACCACCTTGGCGAGATCGGTATTGGTCAGCACCGTGTCCGGCACATAGGCGCTCAAGGCGAGCAGATGACAGAGTGGATTCATAGAAATACCGTATGGTTAGATGGCGCGGGAGAAACGTGTCAGTTCCTCGTTGGCAAGAATGGTTTCGCCGAGGCGACTGTTGGTTCCTTTGCGCACAAAGGTGCCGCTCATCTTGATGGCGTTTGTCATGGCCTTGGCGCTTGAGCGGCCGTGGCAGATAATGGCCAGACCCTGAAGGCCCAGCAAGGGCGCGCCGCCGTACTCGGCGTAATCAATGGTGCGGGCAAAACGCTTGAAGGCGCCCTTGGCCAGCATGCCGCCAATGGCTGGCAGCAGGCCCGAGGTAAACACCTTTTTGAGCATGCGCACCAGCGAGGCAGCCAGCCCTTCGCTCATCTTCACGACCACGTTACCCACAAAACCGTCGCAGACAACCACGTCGATATTGCCGACAAAGATGTCGCGCCCCTCGGCATTACCCGCAAAGTTGAGGTTTTGGGCCATTTTCAGCAGGTCGTAGGCTTCCTTGACCTGGCTGTTGCCCTTGCCTTCTTCTTCGCCAATGCTGAGGATGCTCACGCGCGGAGAGGCATAGCCCAGCAGGTCGCGGGCGAATGCGTCGCCCATGAGACCAAACTGGAACAGGTGGTAGGGGCGGCAATCCACATTAGCGCCCACGTCCAGTACGACCACGGGATTTTTTTCCGTGGGCAGCAACGTGGCCAGCGCAGGGCGTTCCACCCCGGGCAGACGGCCCATGATGAACATGCCGCATGCCACTGTAGCGCCGGAATGCCCGGCACTGACAACAGCATCCGCCGCGCCATCCTTGACCTGACGGCAGGCTACCTGGATGGACGCGTTTTTTTTGCGGCGCAGAATGTCCGAGGGCTTTTCATTCATGTGCACCACATCATCGGCTTGAACTATGTCGAAATGCACATCGTTAAGGTCGAGTTTTTCAAGCTCGGCTTCCAGCTTGGGGGTATCACCCACAAGCTGGACATGCAGATCATAAAGCCGCGCGGCTTCAATAGCTCCCGGAACTACCACAGAGGGGCCAAAGTCCCCGCCCATGGCGTCCACGGCAATGATGGGGCGCTCGTTCATTATTCGTTTTCGCTTTTGGCGATCACCTGACGGCCCTTGTAGGAACCGCAGTTGGGGCACACGCTGTGCGGAACGGTGGGTTCGCCGCAGGAGCAGTAGATAACGGCAGGCACGGCCACGCGATCATGGGAACGGCGCATGCCCTTGCGGGAACGGGATTTCTTGTTTTGCTGAACGGCCATGGTAGTCTCCTTTTCCTGTCTTGCGGAATGTTTGTGCGGGATTGGCGGCTTGGCGCACATGCCCGCCCGCAAGACACAGCAGATTAGTAAAAAAAATTGTGATTGTCTAGTTTTTGTGCAGAGTGAGGCCGCGCAATGCCGCCATGCGGGGGTCGCCTTCCTCTTCTGTGCAGGCACACATGCCTTCATTAAGATTAACCCCGCACCCGGCGCACAGGCCTTTGCAGTTTTCGCGGCAAAGGGGTGTTACGGGCAGCGCCAGCATGAATTCTTCCCAGCAGATGGCGGCAAGATCAAGCATGGGGGAGTTGCGTTCAAATACTATGCGGCCTTCGGCGACATCTTCCAGCTCGCCCATGGGGGCGATGTCGTCGCCTTCTTCTTCCCCGTCCTCGCCCATGCCGGGGATGCTTTCAAACTCCTCAAAACGGGCGGAGATTGCGGCAACAGCGTCTTCGGCGCAACGGCTGCAGGGCTGAACAGCTTCGCCCTCAAGAGTGCCGCGCACAAGCCAGCCGCCGTCCATGGGCAATACCAGAATGCGGGCGCACAGCGGTTTGCTTATGCGGCAATCCAACTGGAATTCTTCCATGGGTTCCTGCCAGATGGCGGGGTCGTCCATGGTAAATTCCTTGCCCTCAGGGGGAAGGTCGTTGAGAGAGATGCGATAGTTCTGCATGTGATACCTCGAAAGTCGGACTTCATACCTTCACTGCTCGATCATGTCAATACATATCGTCGTTCGGCCCGGCAAGCCCTTCAGCGGCGCATACCAGACGCGCGGCAGAACTCCACAATGGCCGCGCACAGGTCGCAGGGGATACTTTGCGCATCGGTGCACCTGATTTTGCCGGGGTTGACCGGGCAATCAGCGGCTGCTGAGCAGCAAGGCCGCCGCCAGCGCAACAAAAACGCAACCAGCCACGCGCTGCATGATGATCTGCCCGCGCTGCGACCGGTTGAACCACACGGCCAGCCGCCCGCCAAGGGCGGCGACTGTCCAGAAAACGACAATGGTGGCCAGCATGAACAGGCCGCCAAGGCTTAGCACCTGCAAAGCCACGCTGCCCCGCGCGGGATCGCAGAACTGCGGCAGAAAAGCGAGAAAAAATATTGAGACCTTTGGGTTGGTGACATTCATCACTATGCCGCGCCGATAGAGCGCCATGTAGCCGGGAAATGCCGCGCTGGCAGAGCCGCCGTCGGCGTCGTTCCGGCCGATTTTTGCCGTTGAGGCCCCGGCGCGAAACGAGAGCCAGGCAAGCCACAGCAGGTAGCCCGCGCCAGCCGTTTTAAGCAGCGTAAAAGCCAGGGCGGAGGCCTGAAAAATGGCCGCCACGCCCAGCGCCACAGCTGTTGTGTGCACGCAAAGGCCAGTGACCAGCCCCATGGTTGTAACCATGCCCGCCCTTGCGCCAAACAGGGCGGACTGGGTGAGCACAAAAATATTGTCCGGCCCGGGCGCAATGCCAAGCAGCAGGGCGGTAGCAAAAAAGGCCATCAGCGCGTCGGGGGTCAGCATGAAACCAGCTCTCCGGTCAGCAGAAATTGCAGTTTATGGGCTTTGGGCCGTGCCTTGACGGCCTGCTCCAGCCGCAGGGCTTCGCTTTTGCCGCTGCAGGCCCGGCTGCCGAGCAGCAGTACAGGGCGTCGCCCCCGCGTATACCTTGCGCCGCCGGGCGCTTGCCCATTGTGCTGGCCCAGGCGGCGTTGCATGTTGGTGGTTATGCCGCAGTAGAGGGTGCCGTCGGCGCACTCCAGCAGATACACAAGCCATACGGCGTTGGTTGCGGCATCGGTGGCGGGCATGGCGGCTGACGGTTAGTGGAAGGCTCCGGCAAGCCATGCGGTGAGCAAAAACGAAAGGCCCCAGTTGCACAGGCGCCAGGCCCAGGGGTTGGGCAGGCGGCCGGTGCTGAATTGTCGCACATCGCGCAACACGCCCATGGCCGAACCGATGGTGTGAAAAAAAACAAAGCCAATGCCCGCAAGAAAGCCAAACTGGGCGAGGCAGACCATAAAAAGGGCAAAGGTGATGCAGGGGGGCAGGCAGCCCGTCTGGTCCTGTGAGCCGGTCCACACGCGGCCAAAGTTTATGCCGCCCAGATTGCCCGAAGAGCCAAAGGTCTCATGGTAAAAAAATCTGCCCTGAAAGCGCTGCCGTCCTTTGCCAGTATGCCCCGCGCCGCCGCCAAATGGTTTGCCAGGGGAGCCAAAGCCCGCATTGCCGTTCCAGCCGTTGCCGTGCGCGCCGTCTTGCCGCCCTGAATCTTCGCGCCCCTGCAGCACTTCCACATCAACCACGCGTGGCTCGCCCTTGGGGGCATTGGTGCCTTCAGGCAGGGCCGGGGCGTCGTGCCCGTAATTATCCGAATGGTCATGCCGTGGTGAGTCAGGGGGAACATTCATGCAGCATCTCCTCGCTGGCGTATAAAGCGGGCTTGCAAAAGCCCCGCGCCTGCCGTTGTTTGTGCCTTCTGCCTGCAGCCGCGTCAAGGGGCGGTCTTGCCATACGGCCTTGCTGGTACTACTGTCTGCCCGTGCGATACCGGAAGCAACTCCGGAAGCAAAGGAGACGTGTTATGAAAAAACTGAGTTCTGCAATTTTGCTGGCCGCAGTGCTTGTCCTGGGGGCAGGCATGGTTGGCACGGTGCTGGCCGCTCCCGCCAAATCCGCCCAACAGACGCTGGATGAAGCCTGGACCGCGTATAATATCGGACAATACAATAAAGTTGTGCAAATGGTGCAGCCTCTGGCCAGCGACGGCAATCCCCGCGCTCAGGTGCTGCTCGCCCGCTGCTATGAAAACGGCCTGGGCGTCGCCCAGGATATGGAAACCGCCGCCAAGTGGTTTCGACTTGCAGCAGAACAGAACTACCCCGAGGGGCAGGTGCAGCTGGGCTATCTGTACGAGCTTGGAGCTGGCGTGCCCAAAAACGACGCAGCCGTTGCCGATTTGATGTCCCGCGCGGCCAATGCTGGCAATGCTGAGGCGCAGTTTAACCTCGCCCTGTACGCCAGCCAGGGACGTTACGGCTTTGCCAAGGATCCGGAGCAGTCTTTTGCCTGGGCCAAGCGCTCAGCCGACCAGGGCTTTGCCCAGGCCCAGCGGTATGTTGGCGCCTGCTATGAATACGGCGTCGGCGTGAGCGTAAACCCGTCCGAGGCCGCCGCCTGGTATAGCAAGGCGGCCGCACAGGGGCTGGAAAAAGAAGGCAATATTTTTAACACCGAACGTGTATACACAATGCCCTGATCGCGTTTATTCTATTGTACGCATGCAATCCCCCGCCCTTTGCCGGACGGGGGACTTTTTTTTGCCTAATCCTGTATTTTTGCAGCCCCATTGCCTATGCGGCCATAATTGGTCATACTTTAGTATCTTTCAATTTGAGGCATGATGCCAATATGCAACGTCCGCCCTATTGGATGCCAGATTTGTGACGAATATTAGGTAAAACGTCCCCCTTGCCGCGATCTGGCGTCAAAACGCAGGAGGAAGCATGAAGCTGGGCCTGTTGACAAAGATGTCGCTGTGCATCCTTATTCCGTCCATTCTGGGGCTCGCTCTTGTGGCTGGCATTAGCCACAATACGTCGGAAAACTCCCTGCGCAGGCAGACGCGTCAAGACATTGCAGCTATCCTTAAAGGGCAGGAGGTAGGGCTCAACGCTGTTTTTCAGTCCATGAAGGAAGCCCTGGCCCAGATTGCCGAAAACCATCGTCTTCGTCTTTTTTTGGCTTCCTATGCCAAAAACGGAGTGATCGACCATAACGACGAGCTTTTTCTCCACGCCATAGACGCCCTCAAAAACTTTACCGCCGTCAACAGCAACATTGCCACCTGCGGGCTTATCGCCCCGGACGGCAAGGTGATCGTGCACAGCAAAAAGGGCGACAGCCAAAAATTCAGCAAAACCATCGGCGACGATTTTTCCAAGCGCACCTATTTTATCAACGGCATGAAGGGCCAGGTCAGTTCCGTCGGTCTGGTCAGCGTGGCCACTAAAAAAATGACCACCATCATCGGCATGCCCATTGTGGATAACGGCACGGTTGTGGGCGTCATATACGGGGGCACGGACAACGACAGGCTGGCTGCGGCCACCACAAACAAGGTTGATCTGGGTGATGCGGGAATGGCCTTTGTGGTCAATACCGACGGCGTTATCGTGCAGCACTCGGATATCGCGCGCATCGGGCAGAAGGAGAGCGGGGCCTGGGTGTCTGAGGTGCTCAAAAACAAAAAGGGCAGACTCGAATTTGTGAACGGCGATGGGCGCGAAAAAATATTGTATTACACTGATATGCCTGAAGAGCACTGGATACTGTGCCTCGAGCTGGACAAAAAGATTCTTTTCGCGCCCATTGCCGACATGCTGGTCAACAATGTGCTGCTGGCCATGGGGTGCGCCCTGGCCGTGGGCATTGTCATCTTTTTGATCGTGCGGGGCATGGTGCGCCTTATTGGCGGCCTCTCCGGCCTGGCCGAGGCCATTGCCGACGGGCGGCTTGAGTGTACAGTCGCGGAAGAAAGGCTGCTGCGCACCTCTGAAAAAAGAGGCGACGAATTCAGCGTGCTGTCGCTTGCCATGGAGCGCATGCTCGGCCACATCAAGCGTCTGCTGGGCGAAAGTGAAGAAAAAACCGCCGCCGCGCAGCAGGCTACAGAGCAAGCCCGCGAAGCCTCCGCGCAGGCCACGGAAGCCGCCCGACAGGCGGAAAACGCCCGCCGTGAGGGCATGCTGGCGGCAGCCGGACAGCTTGAAGGCGTGGCGTCCGGGCTTGCCTCGGCCTCGGCCCGGCTTTCAGAGCAGATAGGGCAGTCGGAGCAAGCCGCTTCGGAGTCTGCCCAGCGCCTTGCGGAAGCGGCCACAGCCATGAACCAGATGAACGCCACGGTGCAGGAGGTGGCCCGCAACTCCTCGGCGGCATACTCCTCGTCGGAAGAAACGCGTGGCAGCGCCGAAAGCGGCTCTGCCATCGTGCAAAAGGCCCTGCAGAGCATTGGGCAGGTGCGCGAGGTTTCGCACGGCCTCAAAAACGACATGGCCGAACTCAACGGCCACGCCCAGGCCATCAGCCGCATCATGAACGTGATTTCGGACATTGCCGACCAGACCAACCTGCTGGCCCTCAACGCGGCCATCGAGGCGGCGCGGGCGGGAGACGCCGGGCGCGGATTTGCCGTGGTGGCCGACGAGGTGCGCAAACTGGCGGAAAAAACCATGGCCTCCACCAATGACGTGGGCAACGCCATAACGGCCATACAGACAAGCACGGCCAAAAGCGTGGATGTTATGGAAATTGCCCTGCGCGAGGTTGAGGTCGCCTCTGATTTTGCCGCGCAATCGGGCGAGGCGCTGGCGCATATCGTCCACAGCGTCGAGTTTGCCGCCGATCAGGTGCGCGCCATTGCCACGGCCAGTGAACAGCAGTCGGCCACAAGCGAAGAAATCAACCAGACCATAGTAAAAATCAACGATATTTCGGGGCATACGGCCCTTGCCATGGACGAGGCGTCCAAGGCCGTGACGGAGCTGACGCGGCAGGCGCATGCCCTGAGCAACCTGATTGCAGAAATGAAGCAGGGCTAACGCCCGGCACTGGGTATGCCTTTGCGCCAGCAAAAGGGGCGTGAGGTGCGCTGAGGGGGCAGAGGCAGCCTGTAGTGACTGCCTATGGCCTTGCAAAATCCCCTGAATGATTTTGCGAGGGCCTGAGCAGGCTTGCAAGGCGCAAAAAGCGGGCGGTTGTTTTAGCGGTTTTTTACGGGGCAGCGCCGTTGATATGTGGGCTGCCGGTTATGAGGGCAAAAGCGCCGACTATGCCGGGCGCCAGTCCTTGATGGCAATGTCCACAGAGGCGATGCCGTTAAAGGTATCTATGCGCGGGGTGTAGGCCACGCGTATATGCTTGTTGACCAGTGATTCTTTCAACTCGTCGGCCATGCGCCAGGCCTTGGCCGAAAGCGTGATGCCGCTGGCGCTGTCTGTAAGGCGCAACAGCACATGCTCCCGGCTGCGTCCGAGGTACGAGCGCTCCTTGACCAGCAGCGGCGGCGACTGGAACACAGGCTCCGGATTGCCCGGCCCAAAGGGCTGCAGCAGTTCAAGTTCCTTGAGAAAGTCATGGTCGCTTGCATGGCTGAACGGCAGATCGCATTCCAGCGTCAGGGTGGGCAGCAGGGGCGTGGGGCCCAGAGCCTCTTCGGCCACGGCTTCAAACCGGGCGCGAAATTCTTCAAGCCGTTCCGGCTCCAGCCGTACACCGGCAGCCTGCCTGTGACCGCCAAAATTCAGCAGACAGTCGGCTGTACGGGTCAGGCCGCCGTGCAGATCAAACTCGCGCACCGAGCGGCCCGAGCCTTTAAGCTTGCCCTGGTCTTCGCAAACAATGATGGTCGGGCGGTAATAGTCTTCCACAATGCGCGAGGCCACAATGCCCACAATGCCGGGGTGCCAGTCCTTGCCGTACAGCACAAGGCCCATACGCGGCCCGCGCGCCAGCAGGTCAGAAGCCTGTTTTTTTGCCTCGGCGTAAATGCGTTCTTCTTCCTGCCGTCGGGTGAGGTTGAGCTCGTCCAGCTCCTTGGCCATAAGCGCGGCTGCGGCGTGGTCTTTTTCGCGCAGCAGCTTGAGGGCCAGCTCGCCCTTGCCCATGCGCCCGGCAGCGTTGATACGCGGCGCAAGCCGAAATACCGCTTGTCCAGCGCTCAGGGCCGCAGCCGCGTTTATGCCGCTGGCAACCTTGAGGGCGGCCATGCCGGGGCGGTGCGCCTGTGCGATGCGGCCCAGCCCGCCGCGAACGAGCACGCGGTTTTCTCCCGTCAGGGGCATCACGTCGGCCAGCGTACCCAGGGCAACAAGGTCAAGGCTGTCGCCCATGTTGTGCTTTTTGCCCGTGTGCGGGGCAAGGGCCGCGTTGACGGCTCCCATGAGGTAAAATGCCACGCCCACGCCCGCAAGGTGCGGGTAGGGCAGATCCTCGGCCGCACAGACCTTGGGGTTGCAGATGGCGTTGGCCGGGGGCAGCTCGGCGGGCGGCAGGTGGTGGTCCGAGACCACCACGGTCATGCCCAGCTCCCTGGCGCGTTTGACGGGCGCGAAGTCAGAAATGCCGCAGTCGACCGTAAGCAGAATACCGCATCCCTCGGCGGCCAGCGCTTCAATATGCTGCACGTTGAGGCCGTAGCCTTCGCTGCGTCTGTCCGGGATATGCCAGCTGGCCGTGATGCCGTGGCTTTCAAGCACATCCAGCACCAGGGTGGCGGCGGTGAGGCCATCAACGTCGTAGTCGCCCCACACGGCCAGCTTTTTGCCAGCCAGCAGTTCCGTTGCCAGCAGGTTTGCTGCTTTTGGCAGTTGCGGCCATTGGTCGGGCGGAGTCAGCGAGCTGAGGCGCGCGGACAAAAAAGCGTCTATGGCCTCCCTTTCGGAAAGGCCACGTCGCCATAGAATTTCAAGAAGCAGGGGCGAGATGGAGAGAGCGTCTGCCCACTGCCGGGGCGGCATGGAGCAGTCGCTGCGCGCAGGCTCGCGAAACAGCCAGTTTTTCACGCTATCGGCCTGCCGGTTTGGGCTGCCGGGCAGCCCCGCTTTGCGCGGCCTGCAACGCCGCGCGCACGCCGTCCAGCCTGTCGGCGGGCACGAGCTGTTTTTGGATGAGCCAGGCCAGAAACTTGAGCGAGGTTTCGTGCCGGGGCGACAGGGTAAGGGCCTTCAGCAGGTTGTCCACGCACTCGACAAGGTTTTTGAGCTCAAGCTGCACGCGGGCGATATTCATGTACAGGTTCTCGTCGTTGGGCGAAAGCTCAAGCGCCCGATGATAGTACTCCAGCGATTCCTGCAGCATCCTGTTTTTGCGAAGGTTGATGCCAAACTCGTTGAACAGGTGCTTGTGCTCTGGCTCAAACGTGGCTTCAAGTTTTACCAGCCGCTGAAAAATATCCTGCGCCTTGGCGTTGTCGCCGCGCTCAAGGTAGGTAAGCCCGATGCCAAAGTTGGCCCGTACGTTTTCTTCGTCAACCTTGAGCGCCCGTGCGTATTCATATTCCGCAGCAAAGGTTTCGCCCTTTTCGCGGTGCGTGTCGCCGCTTTCGACGTTGCGCTGCATCTCCTGCATTTTGGGAAAGACGGAGTTGAGGTAAAACTCGGGCTCGGGAGAAAATTTGGCAATCAGCTCGTCCAGGGTGATCTTGCGCTTGGGGCCGCTGGGCACATAGTTGGTGTTGAGCGGCTGGCAGTCGATTTCCTTGCCGTTCTGTTCAACAAACCAAAAGGTCTTTTGCACTGTTTTGCGCGTCGTGGTGCCGGTGCCGACGCGGCGAACCTCCTGGGTGGAAAAGACCCCCCGAACGTCAGCCTTGCCGTTGGTGGGATGCGCGTTATTTGGCGTTTGACCTGCCATGCTGTTCCTCAATACTGCTGTTATATGAGAGCTGAGGCCATTTCGGCCGTAATCTGCCGCGCCATGCCCAGCGGGTCGGGCGCCGCCGTGATGGGCCTGCCCACAACAAGATAATCGGCCCCAGCGGCCACGGCCAGGGCGGGGGTCATGACCCGGCGCTGATCGCCGGCGGCGGAACCCGCCGGGCGGATGCCCGGACACAGGCAACGCAGGCCGGGGCAACTCGCCTTGATGGCCGCCGCCTCGTGCCCGGAGCAGACCACCCCGTCGAGCCCCCACGGCCCGGCCTGACGGGCCAGAGCCAGGGCAAAATCAGCGGGCAGGGCATCGATGCCGGGCATTTCGCCCGGCGCAAAACTGGTGAGCACCGTTACGCCAAACAGCAGGGGACGTGGCCCGGCAATGCCCGCAGCGGCCTCTGCTGCGGCCCGGCACATGCGCTCGCCCCCCTGACAGTGCAGGGTAAGCATGTTTACGCCCACCGCCGCCGCAGCCTTGACGGCCTGCGCCACGGTGTTGGGTATGTCGTAAAACTTGAGGTCAAGAAACACCTTGAAGCCCATGCCCGTCAGCTCTTCCAGCAGACCGGGGCCTGCATGGGTAAAAAGCTCCATACCCACCTTGCACCAGGGAACCGTGCCGCGCAGCTGCCCGGCAAGGGCGACGGCCCGTTTTTTTTCGGGCAAATCGAGGGCTACCGCCAGTTGCGGCGCGTGTTGCAGCGTGGGCATGGTGTTTCCTTGGTATGACGGCCCGGTGTCGCAACCCGCCGGACGGGTGCGGCATACGGTTTCAGGTTGCATGTGCCGGGGGCTTACGCCGGTTGGATATTTGCCGGTCAGCCTATCGGGCCAGAATTTCGTCCAGCAGATGCGGGTTGCGCCCCGGGGCCAGGCTGGCGGTTACATAGACCGCGCGCAGACAGTCATAGGCCTGATCCAGATCGTCGTTTACAATCACCGAATCGTACCAGCGGGCCTGAAGAATCTCCGCATGCGCGTTTTCGAGGCGGCGTGCGATGGTCGGCTCGTCGTCCTGACCGCGTCCGCGCAGGCGGTTTTCAAGCTCGTGCAGGCTGGGCGGCAGTATAAAGGCAAACGTGGCTTCAGAGAGCGAAAGCTTGAGCTGGGCAGCGCCCTGCACGTCAATATCAAACAGCACGTCTTGTCCCTGGTGCAGTCTGTCCTTTACCGGCCCGAGCGGCGTGCCGTAAAAATTGCCGTGAACCTCGGCCCATTCGGCAAAATATCCCTGCGTGCGGCGTTGTTCAAATTCCTCACGGCTCAAAAAAATATAGTCCCTGCCGTCCACCTCGCCCTGACGGGGCTGGCGGGTGGTGCACGAAACCGAGTAGCCAACGTGCGGAAACTCCGCCAGCAGCCGTTTGACCAGCGTGGTCTTGCCTGCGCCTGACGGTGCGCTGAGCACCAGTGCTATGCCTTCGCGGGGCATCAGTCCCCTTCCTCTTGCGCAAAGCGCTGACTGATTGTTTCGGGCTGGATGGAGGAAAGTATGACGTGGTTGGAGTCGGTCACCAGTATGGAGCGCGTTTTACGACCCTGAGTGGCGTCGATGAGTCTTCCCTCTGCCCGCGCGTCTTCACGAAGGCGTTTCATGGGCGAGGATGCAGGGCTGACAATGCCCACAACCCGGCCCGCCAGCACATAGTTGCCAAAACCGATATTGATAAGTCGTTCGCGAGGCATGTTATTCCAGATTCTGGACCTGCTCGCGGCATTTTTCCAGTTCGTTTTTAAAATCAACCACCATGCGCGACAGCTGCACGTCGGGCAGTTTGTTGCCGCAGGTGTTGATCTCGCGGAAGCACTCCTGCAGCGTAAAGTCGAGCCTGCGCCCGGCGTCTCCGCCGGTTTGGAGCAGGTCGTGCAGCCGCGACAGGTGCGTGTTGAGCCGCGTAAGCTCTTCGCTCACGTCCAGACGGTCGGCCAGGATGACGGCCTCCTGCAAAAAGCGGCCTTCTTCCAGCTCCTGCCCGTTTTGGGCCAGGGCTTCGCTCAGGCGTTCACGCAGGGCGTTGGCGCGTTCTTCCTTGATGTTGGGCGCGCGTTCGGCAATAAGGCCCGTCCATTCCTCCATGCGCAGTATGCGGGAGTGCATGTCGGTGGCCAGAGCGCGGCCTTCGGCGGAGCGGGCTTCGTTCCAGTCTTCCAGGGCTAGAGCCAAGCCTTCTTCGAGGCAGAGGGCCATTTCTTCGTCCAGCTCTTCGCCGCTGTCGCCCCAAAGCGAGGGTATCTGCAGCAGGGCGTTGAAGTCGGGAACATAAGATTCGCCTCTTGTGCTGGCCAGCGCCTGTAAATTGTCAATCATGGCGGCAGCCTGAACCATGTCAAAGCGCATGGCTGGCACATTGCCCGGCGCGTACTGCAAAACCAGGCTTACATCCACACGTCCGCGCGAGGCATAGCGGCGCACGACTTTTTCAAGCCGCGGCTCAAGACTGCGCACAGAGAGAGGCAGACGCCACTTGAGGTCAAGATGGCGGCTGTTGACGCTTTTAACCTCCCACTGCTGGGTGGTGTAGTCGTTTTCCACCAGGCAGCGGCCAAAGCCGGTCATGCTGCGGAGCATAGCTTCCTTCCTGCTAAAAGTATGCGACAGTGTAGAGCAAGGGGCTTGCGAATGCAACAAATGCCCTAGGCCCGGCGCTGAGGATATTTTTTTTTATTTTTTAAAATCAGCGTCTTATGCCTGAGATCCGCCAGAATTTCCGCCACAGCCGCCGCAACCGCCGCCAGCAGCGCACGAGGGCGGCATGCCTGTGCCCATGGGCCGTACCGGGCCGGGCTTGTAAGGAAAAGCCCCGGTCTTCAGGGGGCTTGGTACGCACATCTGCTTTTCTGTGGCGGGTGAGGCGCACTTGGGGCAAGGCGGAACCTCGTCGCCAAAAACGAGTTCTTCAAATTTATTGCCGCAGGCCGTGCAGACAAAATCATACATGGGCATGGTTTTACTCCTCACTTGTTGCCGTAATGAAACCGTTGCGGCCGCATGCCGCAACAAACTGCGCGTTATGCTTGCGCCGGTATCTTGCTTGTTGTGGTCATATCCGCGTGCTGCAAGGCGCAGCGGGCGGATCAGCATTTGTGGGCAACCTTGGGGCTTGCCCACATGCTTTGTGTGCATATATAAGTATATATGCGGTCAAGGCAAGGGCGGTCTTTTGCCGCCCGGCCGCCGCGCAACAACCGGTCGTGACGACCGTGTTAACGGGCCGCTCCCCGTTTGGAGGAACATATGAAAAAAATTCTGGTACTGGCTGGCGACTATGTTGAAGATTACGAGATCATGGTTCCTTTCCAGATGCTGCAGATGCTTGGATATGAAGTGCATGCCGTATGCCCTGGCAAAAAAACCGGCGAAAGCGTGCGCACGGCCATTCATGATTTTGAGGGCGACCAGACCTACTCCGAAAAACGCGGGCACAACTTTGGCATCAACTATGACTTTGACAAGGTAAATACCGCCGATTACGCGGGTCTCGTCATTCCTGGCGGACGCGCCCCGGAATATCTGCGTCTTAACCCGCGCATTCTGGAAATAGTGCGCGAATTCAACAACGCCAAAAAACCCATTGCCGCCGTGTGCCACGGCCCGCAGATACTTGTTTCGGCTGGCGTGCTGAAAAACCGCAGCTGCACGGCCTACCCGGCGGTAAAACCCGACGTGGTGGACGCTGGCGCGACCTGGTGCGATTTTAACGAAACCCTTTCGAGCGCCACCGTTGACGGCAACCTGGTCAGTGCGCCGGCCTGGCCTGCCCACCCCGCCCTGATTGCCGAATTTGTCAAACTGCTGGGCGCGAAGATCAGCATCTAGTGTGCTTGCCCCTGGTCTGAACCCGATTTGACCTTGGGCCCGCAGCGCGCGTCAGCGCGTTTTGCGTGCAATAAAAATAAGGAAAGAAACAGGCCTGTTTCTTTCCTTATTTTATGCGTTGCGCTGCTGCATGGCTGCCGCTGCAGGGCAGGCGGCGGCTCGACAGCCCGTTATTCTGATTCTATCAGCTCCACAACCAGCCCTTTTTCCGCAAGGGCTACCGGTCGCGCGGGCAAAAGCCCCGCGCCCGCGCCGGGCTTTTTGCCTTGCGCTGGCAGGCGTATGGCGCAGGCCGCGTAGTATTCGTTGACGCCCTTGATGCTGTTCTTTTTTGGCTTGCCTGCGGCATTGGGCATGGGGGCCTCGTCTGCGCCAGCAGGCGCGGCGAGGGCTGGTTCCGCAAATGCCTGTGGGTTGTCTGCGGCCACCAACATGCGCGGCAGCTTGAGCTGAGCGGCCAAAAATGTCTGTTGCTTGCGGGCCACGGCCTCGCGCAGGCGGGCAGCCCGCTCAAGCTTGAGGCTGTGGGCAATCTGCCCGTCAAAACGGTCTGCGGCGGTTCCTGGTCTGCGCGAATAGGGGAATACGTGCGCATAGCTCATGGGCAGACGTTCGATAAGTTCAAGCAGTTGGCGCAGGTCTTCTTCCGTCTCGCCAGGAAAACCCGCAATGATATCCGCTCCCAACCCCATGACCGGCCACTGCCGGGTCAGGGCGGCAACGGCGTTTTCGAGCATGGCGGGGGTATAGTGGCCCCTGCCCATGCGTTTGAGTACCCGTTGGCTGCCGTGTTGCAGCGAGATGTGCAGGTGCGGGCAAAGCATGCGGCAGGCCAGCAGGGCTTCCAGCCCCTGCTGGTCGAGCTGGCCGGGTTCCAGCGAGCTGATGCGCAGGCGGGCCGTGCCCGCAAATTCGGGGGCAAGGGCTGCGTCGAGCGCGCGCAACAGGCTCCAGAAATCGCCGGTTTGGGCATCCCGGCCATACTGGCCCAGATTGATGCCCGAAACCATTATCTCCGCATGCCCTGCCTGCAGCAGACGGCGCGCCTCAGCGACAATTTCATCCACCGGGCGGCTGCGAGGTTTGCCGCGCGTGAGCGGAACAATGCAGTAGGTGCAGCGGTGGGCGCAGCCGTCCTGCACTTTAAGTACAGGCCGGGCGCGTTTGAATGCCGAAATCTGAAAAGGCGGAAACGTCTGCGGTGCCGTCGCCGTAACGTCGGCGGTTGCCTCGTCGGCAGAGGGCCGGGGTGCGCTGTCGCCGTCAAGGTCGGCCCACGGGCCGTCAAGCAGGCGGCTTTTTTCCTCCTGCGGAACCAGCAGGTCAGGCGCAGCCCAGATGGCCCCTGGGCGTGGTTTGTAATCGGCAAAAAGCCTGGCGGCGCAGCCGGTAAGGATCAGGCGCGCGTGCGGAGCCTCCCTGCGCAACCTGAATACGGCGTTGCGCGCGTCCCTTTCGCCCTTGGCCGTGATGGCGCAGCTGTTGACGCACACTACGTCGGCCTCGGCAGGGGCGTTGCATTCCGCACCGCCCAGAGCGTGCCAGGCTTCACGCAGGGATTGGGTTTCGTATTGATTGACCTTGCAGCCAAAGGTGACCAGATAGAATTTCCAGGCAAACATGGCGCAGGTGTACGCAAAAGCGCTTGCCTTGACAAGCCGGGGTTGGATAGTCTGCCGGGATGCGAACATTGCTGCTTTATATTTTTTTTTGCTGCGCCTTTGTCGCGCATGCCGCTGCGGCGTCTTTGCCTGACTTGCCGCTGGAGTCCTCGCCAGTTCCGGCGGCTGAGCCCGTGCCCGCATCCCCTGCCCCCGCAGAGCTGGACGAAACCGGGCGCATCGACATGTACTGCCTGCGTCGGGCCTACCCCCAGATCACCGGTATGACGGCTGACGCGCAGGGACAATGGCTGATGTTTGGCGACGGACGCCGCGTGCTGTATGCGGCTGCCCCCGACGCCGAAGCCCTGACGAACGGGCATGAATCGGAGTGGGTCGTGAGTGTGCGCACGAGCATGGCCGAACCCTACCCCTTGGAGCCGGAGCGGCCCGATACCCCGCTTGGGGTTTCGCCCGGGCGGCGGCGCTCGTATGATCTGATGCAGGCTCTCTACGGCGCAAATCTCAAGACAGTCAGCAGTCATCTTGTGCAAGCCCGGCTGATGGGACAGAGTCTGCATCTTTCGCCAGCGGCCGCGCAGGCCATGAACCGGGCCGACGCCGTCCTGTCGCCGCAGGTTGCCAACGAGCCGAGGCTAAGGGCCTTGCTCAAGATGGACGGCGGCTTTGCATGGCGGCGCATAGCGGGCGAAAATCGTCTGAGCCCGCACGCCTTTGGCATTGCCTTTGACATCAGCCCCGGCATCGCCACGTACTGGCGGTGGAGCAAGCTGCGGCCGCATCCCCTGCAAAAAAATTACCCAGCGTCCATTGTGGCGGCCTTTGAAAACGAGGGTTTTATCTGGGGCGGCAAATGGCACGAATATGACCTGATGCATTTTGAATACAGGCCGGAAATAATCTGCAAGGCCCGCGTGCTGCAGGGGCAGGAACATCTGCCCGTGCAGGATGCGGCGACCCCGCCCGCGCAGCGGCAAGCCAGCCCTGCGGCGGAGCCAGCGCCAGCTGGCGACGGAGCCCCCGCCGCACCATAGGGGCTGGTTTGCACGCTGCATGGGGAGAGTCGGGCGGGGAGCACAACCAGACAGACAACAAAACCCCACCCGCATGCGGGTGGGGTTTTGCCTGATAAGCGTGACAGCGGGCGGGCTTATTCGCCTCTGGCGGCGGCTTCGTCCACAACCCAGATAAGTTCGCCAAAGCCGGGGCGCACTTTTTGCGCGGGCAGGGTCGGCTCGGCCAGCAGGTTGAGCGCGCGCGAAAGCACGTCGTGCTTTTCCTTGCCGGTCACAAGAAACATGCAGCAGCGGGCATTGTTGATGACCGGCAGCGTCAGCGTCAGGCGGTCGGCCTTGCGCTCGGGCACGTACTGGTCGATGACAAGGCGCTTGCGCTCGGCCAGCGCGGGCGAATTGGGAAAGATGGAGCCCGTGTGGCCGTCTTCGCCCATGCCCAGCAGCATAAAGTCAAAGCGGGGCAGTTCGTGCTGACCGAGATTGAACTCGGCCCGGATCTGCTGCTCGTATTTGACGGCGGCTTCAACGGGGTCTTCCTCGCCGCGCATGCGGAAAAAATGCGTGGCCGGAACCATGCTGAGCAGCTCGCGGCGTGCGAGGCCGTAGTTGCTGTCCGGGTGGTCAGGGCCGACACAGCGCTCGTCCACCCAGTAAAATGTCATTTTGTCCCAAGGAAGGCGGTCAGCCCAGTCTGCGGCCGCCAGCAGGCGAAAAAGCGGAGTGGGGGTTTGCCCGCCCGAAAGGGCGATGCGAAAGATCCCCCTGTCGGCGATGGCTTCTTCGCAGGCTGCCGCAAGGATGTGGGCGGCGCGCTCGGCCATGGCTGCAGGATCTTTATGGATATGCACCGTAAGGTGTATGGAACGGCTGAGGCCCGACATGTTGCGGCTCCTTGAGTTTATGTGCGGTCGGCGCGGGTCGTTTTGCCCGGCCCGCCAACCGCGACACTATGACATATTAGCATGCGCGAGAAAAGGGCATTGTGAGCAGGTGATTGTGAAAATTACTGAAATTCTTCCAGCAGCGGCGGTTGCAGACTGAGGTGCAGCACCTCTCCGTTGGCCAAGCCCAGGGTTTTCCAGAAAGATTCGCAGCTGAGCTTGCGCGCGGCCAGAATGGATTTGCCCAGATCGCTTGCGCCGTCCATTTCGATGGTCCAGCTGTGGTCCAGGTCTTCGCCGGGGGCCGTGGGTTGCACTGCGTTGAGAAACCTGTGCAGCAGTTCCTTGCCGTCGGGCGTGCAGATTTTTGCCGAAAGGTCCATGTTGTTGACCGCCACCGCACCGGTATTTTTGCCCAGTACGCTTACCACCACCAGGAGCGTGCGCCCGTCTGAAATCATCCCTGCGCTGACTGAACAGGTCTTGATGGGCAGAGTATCTTCGATGCGTTTCTTTATGTTGGCATTTCTGTCAAGAATTATCTGCCGTTGGGCGATCATGCGTTCCATCTGGTATTCACGGAACTGACGCACAAGATCATCGGCGTTGACAAGATTGTCCACGCGCCAGCCCTCAGGGGTTTTGTCCATGCGCAGCAGCAGCGAAAATTCCTTGTTCATGAGCGGGTGGTGCACCTTGGCGGCAATCAGGGCAGTGTTTTCTGTGGGGTTTTGCAGGGCCAGGGTTTCCTTGAGCTGGGTATAAAAGGTCGGCGGCAGCACATAGAGAGGCGTTTTGAGCCGCACGGCTTCATCTGGCTCGTCCTTGACGGGTTCTTCCTTGGCGCGGGCCTGTTTGAGCAGGCCGACCTGCAGCATGTCGTTGATGTCGCGCAGCTGGTTGGGGCCCTGCTTCAGGTTGGGGTATTTTTGCGCCACGGCCTTGGCCAGCGGCTTTGTGAGCCCGTCAAAGTTGACCCACCGGGCAAGGTCGGCGGGCTTGGTTGGGTGCAGGCTGTCCTTGATCTGCGAAAAGGCAAACTCGGCTGTCTGCCTGAACTGGTAATGCTGCCAGCCGCTGTACCCGCCCGCCGCCGCAAGAAGAATAAGCAGCACGGCTGCCAGCAGCAGGGTATGCTTGCGAATAAAGGCAACAAGAGGGGCAACAGAGGGCAGACTCATGGTGTTTCCCTTTCAGTGTTGACGGCTTTTGTCTGGGATTTGTGCCCGCACTCCATGGCGGGCTCGGGGCGGCGCATGCGCCTGCGCCCAAGCCGCAAGGGCAGGGGAGTAACCGGGCGGGATTTGCCCAGGTCAATGCGTATGACGCCCCATGCGCCCATGGGCAGCCAGGGCAAAACCCTGTTGCAACGCGAGAGGCCGCACGCGGCGTTCCACGTTGACTGCGGGCCCGCAAGCACGCTTGCACCGCTGATGCTGCCAGCGGAGAGGCCCCTGAGCATACGCCATACCTGCCACCAGCAAAACGCCGGGCCGGGCCAGTCGGTTTTGCGGCCACGGAGGCAGTGGAGCAAAAAAGGAAGCGAAGCCGCGTTCCAGAATGTGAGGGCCACACCGGCAGAAGCAACGCGCAGCGACTCGGCAATGGCCCTGCGCGCGTTGTCCGCGCCGGGCGAAACCAGGTGCAGCACAACCCAGTCAAATTCCTCATCGTCAAAGGGCAGGTGGTCGTCTGCGGCGGCAAGCACTTCGGCCCGGTCGGCCATGCGCCCGGCACTGGCCCGCAGGTCGGGGTTCAGTTCCGTGGCGGTCATGTCAAAGCCGCATTCCCACAGCAGCGGTAAAAAGTCGCCCTGCCCGCAGTTTACCTCAAGCAGGGTGCGCCCCCGGCGTGGCCACGCGCCAAGGCAGTGCTGCAAAAGCAGCTTCTGCATTTGCAGGGTAAACTGCCCTGCCGTATCGGATTGTGGGGTATCCATGCCGTGCGCCTCGCATCTGCCGTTTATCCCTTGTATAATCCACTATTTTATAACTTCTGTAAATTGGCAAGGGCAAGCTCATGAACGAATGTTGGCCTTGCAGGCCAGCTGGCGCGGCGGCGGGCAAGGCGCAAAAAACAACGCGGCCCCAGATGCAGAGGGCCGCGTTGCGGTTGGTGCGGTGTTATTGCCGCCGGAATTTTGCGGTCGCAGGCTACAGGGCGGCAATGGCCTCAATTTCTACCTGAGCGCCCAGCGGCAGCTTGCTGACTTCAACGCACGACCGCGCCGGGCAGGGGGCCGTAAAGTATTTTTTGTATATTTCGTTAACTACGCCAAAATTGCCCATGTCGGTAATAAACACCGTGGTTTTAACCACGTTTGCAGCGGTGAGCCCCTGCGACTGCAACAATGCCATAACATTTTTGCAGGCCTGCTCGGCCTGTGCCTTCACATCGCCTTCCACCAGTTTACCGATGGCCGGGTCAATGGGAATCTGCCCGGAAAAAAAGAACAGGTTGCCGGTCTTGATTCCCTGGCTGTAGGGGCCGACCGCTCCGGGGGCATTGCTGGTGCTGATGACTTCCTTGCTCATGGCGATTCCTTCATCGATTGCAGTGTAAGGGGTTGAACGTGAAAAGTCGTCGGCACGCTTGTCAGCGGCGGCGGCTGCCTACAAACTGGCACAGGCGCGCGCGGTAGTCAAAGCGCATGGTGCGCTTTTGCCGGGAGGCCACGTCGGCAGGGGGCTGGGTCTTTCGGGTCACTGCCCTGCGGGCGGACGCTGCCGGGGCTCTCTGCCGTGAAAATAATTGGAAACAAGCGCGCCCGAGATATTTTGCCACACGCTGAACAGAGCTCCGGCTATGGCCGATACCGGTGAAAAATGCGCCAGAGCCAGCGCGGTAGCCAGACCGGAATTCTGCGTGCCCACTTCAAAGCACAGGGCGCGGCAGCGGGCCTCGTCAAATTTCCACATGCGCCCGGCTGCATAGCCAAAGGCCATACCCAAAATGTTGTGACATATCACCACAAGAAAAATGTCGGCGCTGGCCTCAATGATGCTGCGGGCGTTGATGGCTATGATGCCCGCCACCACCAGGGTAATGGTAAGGGCGGAGATGGGCGGCAAAAAGGGCAGTGCGCGGCTCGTCAGGCCCGCGCAGAAGCGGTGCGCCACAATGCCCATGATGACGGGAATCACCACGATCTTGAGAATGGAAACAAACAGCCCGGCCATGTCCACGGGGACCCACACGCCGCCCAGCAGCCATGTGAGCAACGGCATGAGCACCAGAGCTATCACGGTGGTCACCGAGGTGAGCGCTACGGAATACGGCACGTCACCCTTTGAAATAAAGGTAAGTACGTTTGAGGCCGTGCCGCCGGGGGCTGTGCCCACAAGGATGACGCCCATGGCCAGGTCGGGCGGCAGGGCGAACACGTGGCAAAGAGCAAAGGCCAGCAGCGGCATGCAGACAAACTGCGCCACAAGGCCCAGCAGCAGGGCGCGCGGCTGGGAGAACACAAGGGCAAAATCTTTGAGCCGCAGGGTCATGCCCATGCCAAACATGATGCAGCCCAAAAGCGGCGTAACGTAAGGAGCCACCCAGCTAAACAGGTCTGGCTTCCACAACGCCAGGGCCGAGCATGCGAGAATGAACACGCCCATGTATCGGGTAATGGCGTTGCCAACGCGCAGTATAAGACAGGTCAACCGCAACCTCCTGCAGCACGGCGTCATATGGGGGGGGTGCGCCGGGCTGAGGTCATACTGGCAGAGAGCGCAGCGCGTGGCAAGCAGCGCTGCCGCCTATGGCCGGTAAACAGTCTGGAATATTTGCATATATGCGTGCAACCGCTGTTCAGCGCGGCATGGCGTGGCCCCCGGCGCATCCGCATGGGGCAGGGCGATTGTTTGCCGCTTGGGGCGGGCTCCTGGCAAGGCGCTCTTCAGCTGCGCAGGACCCGCAGCGGCGTGTCTGGCCGCGCCCTTGCCTGAGCGGCTGCACACTTGAAAAAGAATACGCGAACGGATACGGTCAAATATTGCACAAGCGCCTACCGCGTCTGTGGGCCGTTTATGGCCTGGAGGCCCGAGCTGTCCCGGCAAACGTCTGCCGGACGAGCGAAGCGGGGTGTTTGCGCTTTCCGCCTGACGGCGCTGCCGTTTGGCGGCGCAAGCCTGGGGTCGGCCTGACTGCAGGTTTGGCATCAATCCAGCGCGCCCATTTGGCGCGCGCTTTTCCCTGGCATGGCGTCACGCCGTCTGGGGTGGAAGCGTCACCAAATTTTGAGGAGCATCATGAGCAACGAACCGGACAAGATTATTTATTCCATGATCCGCGTCACCAAGCGCCATGGCCAAAAGGAAGTGCTGAAAGACATTTCGCTTTCGTACTTTTACGGGGCCAAAATCGGCGTGCTTGGCCTGAACGGCGCGGGTAAATCCAGCCTGCTGAAGATACTGGCGGGCGTGGATCAGGCCTTTGACGGCAAGACCGTTCTGGCCCCCGGCTATACCATCGGCTACCTGGAGCAGGAGCCCCTGAAGGACGAAACCCGCACCGTGCGCGAGGTGGTTGAAGACGGCGTGAGCAACCTCACGGCCATTGCCCGCGAGTTTGAAGCAATCAACGCCAAGTTTGCCGAACCCATGGAAGCGGACGAGATGGACGCTCTCATCACCCGGCAGGCCGAGGTACAGGAGCTCATGGACGCCAAAAACGTCTGGGATCTGGATTCGCGCCTCGAAATGGCCATGGACGCCCTGCGCTGCCCGCCCGGCGACATGCCCGTTGCCCAGATTTCGGGCGGCGAGCGCCGCCGCGTGGCCCTGTGCCGCCTGCTGCTTGAATCGCCCGACATTCTGCTGCTCGACGAACCCACCAACCACCTTGACGCCGAGTCGGTGGCGTGGCTTGAGCGCTTTCTTTCCACGTTCCCCGGTACGGTTATCGCCGTCACCCATGACCGTTACTTCCTCGACAACGTGGCGGGCTGGATCTTGGAACTGGACCGTGGCCGTGGCATTCCGTGGAAGGGCAACTATTCTTCCTGGCTGGAGCAGAAGCAGAAGCGCCTTGCCAACGAGGAAAGAACCGAAGCCGACCGCCAGAAGACCTTGCAACGCGAACTGGAATGGGTGCGCATGTCGGCCAAGGGCCGTCACGCCAAGGGCAAGGCGCGCCTCAACGCCTATGAGGCCATGCTCTCGCACGAAAGTGAAAAGCGCGCGCCTGATCTGGAAATCTACATTCCGCCGGGACAGCGCCTGGGCAAGGTCGTCTTTGAGCTTGAGGGCGTCAGCAAGGGCATGGGCGAAAGGGAACTGATGGAAAACGTCAACGCCATCATCCCCCCCGGCGCCATTGTGGGTATTATCGGCCCCAACGGCGCGGGTAAAACCACCCTGTTCAAGATGCTTGTGGGGCAGGAAAAGCCCGACACCGGTACGCTCAAGGTGGGCGAAACCGTGCAGTTTGCCTATGTGGATCAGGGCCGCGAATCGCTCACGCCCGGCAAGACCGTGTACGAAATCATCAGCGACGGCGCGGAAACCATCAAGCTGGGCGGGCGCGAAGTCAACGCCCGCGCCTACTGCACGCGCTTCAACTTCCACGGCGCGGACCAGCAAAAAAAGGTGGACGTGCTCTCTGGCGGCGAGCGCAACCGCGTGCACCTGGCCTGCATGCTCAAGTCCGGCGCCAACGTGCTGCTGCTTGACGAACCCACCAACGATATCGACGTCAACACCATGCGCGCCCTTGAAGACGCGCTGGACAACTTTGCCGGTTGCGTGCTGGTCATCAGCCACGACCGCTGGTTTCTCGACCGCGTGGCCACGCACATCATGGCCTTTGAAGGCGATTCGAGCGTGGTGTTTTACGAAGGCAACTATACGGACTACGAAGAAGACCGTAAAAAGCGGCTCGGCAAGGATGCCGACACGCCGCACCGCATCAAGTACCGCAAACTGACTCGTTAGCCGCCCGCCCGCCGCGCCGCATCCTGCGGCGCGGCGGCTTCATTTGCGGCGGATAACGCTGGAGGGCCGATGTCGCACCCCGTCCTTTCTCCCCTGCGTTTTTTTCTTTCCGGTCTTGGCATTTGCCGCAAATCTGCCAGCGGGCGGCATGCGCTGCCAGCTCTGATGCTGTGTTTTTTGAGTGGGTTGCTCCCTTTCTGCGCACAGGCCGCAGGCCTGTCCAATGCGCCAACGCCTCCCCGCACCGCTCGGATCACTCCGTCTGGCGGCCTGCTTGAGGTCGAGCAGCAGGCCCCTGTGCTCACGGCCAATGGCCTGAGCCAGGTGCGCGTGGTGCTGCCCGCCGGAGCGGAAAATTTTCAGATTTCCGTACCGGGTCATACCATCGTGCGCTGGACCAGCGTGCCGCAACCCCTTGATCAAAGCGGCGATCTGGCCAAAGTACGCGAGGAGCGCCAGCACGCCGTCATGACCCTTACGGGCAAGCTCGAGGCCGTAAAGGCCCAGCTGGCCCTCTGGGAGGCCCCGGCCACGGAGGGCGGATTTCAGGACATGACGCAGCGCGAGAAGCGTCTGGCCGAGGTTGTGCCCGCCCTCAGCTACGAAAAGGCCGATCTGGAGCGCCGCTTGGCTCTGCTGAAGCAGGAATTGCAGCAACTGCCGCCCAGCCCGGAAATGGGGCAGAGCGTGCTGGTCACCCTGCAAAAAAACGTCTCCGCCGCAACCCTGCCCGTGCGCTATAGCTACACGCTGCGCAACTGCGGCTGGCGAGCCGTGTACTGTTTTGACGCCCAGCCCGACAAGGGCAAGGGCGATGCCGTTAATGTGCGCTTTATGGCCGAGGTGTGGCAGTTTTCGGGAATGGACTGGGCTGATGCGCAGCTGATCCTTGTTTCGCGCGGGCAGGGCCCGCGCGAGCCCGCCCCTTTGCCGCGCTGGGTGATCGATTCGCAGCCGCAGCCCGTGGCCCAGCCGCTGGTCAAGGCGGCCCCTCGCATGATGATGGCCGCCGATGCCGCAATGCCCGAAGCCGCCCCCGCCGCCGCACCTGTGGCGGCCGACGTCACCGGCGTGTACGCCAGCTGGAAGCTGGGCGAAAAAGGTCTGCCCGAAGGCCGCGCGCGACTGCTGGTGCTGGAGTCGGAGTGGAAGGCGCCTCTGCAATGGCTGGCGCGGCCCTCTACGGGGGAAAGCCGGGTGTGGCTGATGGCCCGGCCCACATTGCCCGAAAGCCAGATTTGGCCAGACGGTCATGCGGAGTTCAGCGTAGATGGGCAGAGCGTGGGCGCAGGGAAGTTCCACGCCAGCGGCAACGAGACCACGCTGTATTTTGGCGCAGACCCGCGCGTGCAGGTGGCCGCATCGGCCGATGTACGCCAGCGGGGCGAAAAGGGCTTTATAGGCAAAAGCCGCACCTGGACATGGGGCTGGACATACACCGTGCGCAACACGCGCGACAAGGCCGTGACCGTGCGGCTTGAGCGGCCCATGCCCATGCTGGTCGATCAGGGCGTTGCCGTGACCTATCGCGACAAGCCGCAGGCCCAGCAGGACGCGCAGGAGCATCTGCTGTTCTGGAATGTGGATGTGGCGGCGGGCGGCAAGGCCGAGGTCAAGCACGAGCTGACCATCACCTCGCCGGTGGAAATCCAGCTTGATCCCTATGCGCCCTAGGGTGCTTTGATATTGCGACAGATGCTAACAGAGGCCCGTGTTGCTGCAACGCGGGCCTCCTGCATTATTGCGGTTTTTTCAGGCAAACAGGGGCCGGAGCACCAGCCAGAGGGCAATACCGGCAAGCGTCAGACCAGCCAGCCCTTCTATGAACGGAATGCGCTTTTCCAGTGCCCGCTGCGCTCCGGGCAGGGATATGGCGGCGGCCAGACCCGCATCCCAGGCAAAGACCAGCAGGGTCATCCAGAGCCCGGCAAAGGTCTGTTGCGGCAGGGTGGCGGTGGGCCCCAGAATGACCGTCATGAGCGTGAGGTAAAAGACGGCGTTTTTGGGGTTGAGCAGGGCAGAACCCAGCCCGGTGAGCAGTTGCCTGCCTGGGGAGAGCGGGATTGCCTCGGCCGTTGCAAGACCGGCTGCCCCGGCGGACGTCTGGCGGCTTGCCCGCAGCAGCAAAAAGCCCAGCCATGCAAGATAGCCAGCGCCTGCCAGCTCTATGATGCGGTACAGGGAGGGAACCTGCCGCATGATCGACCAGCCGGAAACCGCAAGGCAGATGTACAGGGCATTGCCCAGGGCGATGCCCAGACAGATGTACAGCGCGCCGCGCAGACGGTGGCGCACGGCGTGACCGAGAATAAGAAAAAAATCCGGCCCGGGGCTGAGCAGCGCGAGAAAGTGCGCCAGGGCCAGCGCGGGAAAGGCAGCGGGTATCAGTGTGGATGCAGAAGCAATCATGGGTGATCTCCTTGCGTGGCAGATCACCCTTTTTTTATTTGCGCGTATTGTACGAATGTGACCGTCCCCGTTGATAGCAGCCCGGCGTGACGGAATAAAATTTTACAAACATGCGGTGAAAGTGGCTTTGATCGGCGTAGCCAGCGGCCAGGGCGGCCTCGGCAATGCTTTTGCCCTGGCGCAACAGGGCGCGCGCCTTTTCAAGCCGCAGGCAATGCAGCCAAGCCTTGGGCGGCAGCCCCGCAGTGCGCCTGAACGCCCGCGAGAAGCTCTCGCGCCGCAGGCCTGCGCGCCGGGCAAGCGAGGTAACAGGCGCACGATCTGCGTTGGGCGTATTGGCCGCAGCCGCGAGCAGCCGCCCCGCAGCGCCAGGGGCGCTGAGCAGCGCTGTCGTGGTGGGCTTGCTGTCGTGCGCGCCAGGGGATTCCACAGCGGCAAGGCAGCCGTGGCTGGCCTGAAGCTGCGCAAACCACGCGGCAAGGGACTGATCCGCTGTTTCTGTATTGCTGCAAAGAGCTTCAATGGCGGCAAGCCCCAGACGAAAAAGCGCCGGGTCGCGCACCACGTTTTTTACTACCGCATACGCATCGACGAAGCCCAGAGGCCGGCAGATATTTTGCGCAAACCACGCGGCGTCAAGGTAGGCCATATGATAACTGCGGGGCTGATCGTGCAGGGGGTTGCAACTGTGCGGCAGGCCTGGGGCAATAAGCACAATATCTCCCTTGAGGGCCGTGTGCGGCTGCCCCAGGAGCGTAAAGCACGTGCCGCCCTCAAGGATAAACCCGAACGAAAAGGCCGAATGAAAGTGCTCGGCATAGGGCTGGGTGCTTTCAAGGGTTGTGCGCACTTCAAGGTAGGGAAACCTGCCCGGTGCGGTAAAGGTCTGCCGTATGGCCGGAAGGCGGGAGGGCATGCTTGTTACCGTTGTTGTATGGGTTGGGTCAGTGTAGCCGCGCCCAGGCCCCCTGACAAGCCGGGCCGTCAGGCAAAAAGCCGTACCCGTACGGCCGCGCCGCGCCGCAGGCCGCTTTTGGCTGTGCCGGCGGCAGCATCCGGGCAACCGGGCATGGTTATCCAACCGTGCATGTCGCGCAGCACGGCGGTTTTGCCCGTGCCTGCGGGCACGGGCCAGGCTGTCAGACGGCCGTGGCCGCGCCGCAGCATGACGGGGTAGTGGGCGGGGGCTGTCCCCTCCACCGGCAGGGCCAGCCCAAGGCGCGCCAGCACAGAGGGCGCAGGGTTTATAAACCCTGGCGCGGCCTGCTGACCGCCAAGCTTTTGCAACAGGGGAGCCAGAAAAACCTGTGCGGCCAGCGCAAGGCTCAGAGGATGCCCCGGCAAGCCCCAAACGCTGGTCTGACCCACGCGGGCAATGGTAAGCGGGCGGCCGCTGCTCACGCGCTGGTCGTGCCCGTAGAGGCGGCAACCCGGCAGCGCGGCAATGGCCTGTGCGCTGAAATCACGTTTGCCGCCGGATGATCCGCCAACCACCGCCACTACATCGCAGGGGGTTGGGCCATCTGGCAGGGCCGCGCGCAGGTGCTTATGCAGAACATCAATATTGTCGGGCACTGTGCCGAGGTGCTGGCAGCGCGCGCCAAGTGTGGTTGCCAGCGCTTGCAGCAGCAGGGCATTGGTATTGCACTGACCAGCGGCAACCGCTGCTGCAGGGTTTGAGGGGCAAAATTCGTCGCCTGTGGCAAGTACGCCCAGTACTGGCCGTCTGTGTACCGGCAGGTGCTGAAAAAACTGGGCGAGCAGGGCAAGATGGTGAGCGCCTAGCTTTGTTCCGGCCTGGGCCAGCAACTCGCCCTGAGGCAGGTCAGCCCCCCGAGTCAGCATATGCTGGCCCGCCGCGCCGGGGCGGTAAACAGCAATGGCGGTTGCCGATATGCTCCATGCCAGGGGCAGGCCTGCAGGTGCAGCGTCCTCCTGCATGACCACCTCGTCAGCGCCCTCAGGCACGTCGCTGCCTGTGTATACGCGCCATGCTTCGCCCGCTTGCAGGGCCTTGCTGCACATTGCACCCATGCGGCATTCTCCCGCCAGGCGCAGCAGCACGGGATCCTCCGGTCTGGCCCCGGCCACATCCGCGGAGCGCACCGCGTAGCCGTCGCGGGTGGAGCGGTTGCGGGCAGGACAGGGAAAGGGCGCGTAAACGTTTTGCCCGAGCACTCTCCCAAAAGCCTCGCTGGCAGGAATATTCTCCTGCGGCAAGGCGTCGGTCCCGCTGATAAAGGCGGCAATGTCCGCAGTTTCCCGCAGGCAAAAATACAGCGACATGCGCAAAACTTCCTTGCCGGAGCGCCCCGGCGCAACAGGTTTTGATTTATATAACTATAGTAAGTTACAATGATTTTGTAAATAATGTATAATTACAGATTGTTGTGAAAAAAACGGGCATAGTGAAAATGTTCTCGAAGGGTTGACGACAACAAACTATTTCCCTAGACTTTAATCACGCAATTAGCAAAAAGCATGACTGCTATTTGTAAATATCCACGTGTAATCAATAGGTTGCGCGTATAGAATTCGTCTTCCATGCGGCAGCCCCCCTCCGCTTACGGGCGCATCTGGTTTAGGTTTTTATCTCCGCCAGCCCCAGGAAACAGATATTCTGCAGAGTTAAGACACACGCCCCCTGACTTGTGCGGTGACCGTGTGAAAAAAAGAACAAGCTTTAACTGCAACCTCCACCTCTTCTGGCGGGGCGAGTGCTGGTCATCACGCCGTTTCGGGGCAGTTTTGCCCCGTCGGCAGGTTTGCCTTGCTCGCATAGGTCAAGGCTTGGATGTAAGACAAGGAAGGGTTTATGGCTCAGCTCAAAAACATGACTGCGGGGGTGTTATTGCCGCTGGCTTCGCCGCCGGCCTCTGTGCGTAGTTATGATATTTTGACGTACAGCAAAGGCAAGGTTGAACCGGCGGTATTTTTGTCGTGCCGTGAGCAGACGCTGACGATGCACGTCAACGGGGTTCCTTTTGTGCGGGTGGCCTGTTCGGGCCAGCATTTGCAGTACCTCGTGCCGGGGTTTCTCTATTCGTGCGGGGTTATCAACAGCCTGCGCGATCTGGCCGGTGTGGACGTAACGCCCCTGCCCGCCGAGGGCGCAACGCCTGACGGGGCGGAAGAAGTGCGGGTGGATGTGCTTTTGCAGACCCCCTGCTGTAGCAAGGCGGCTGCGCATGCGGGGCAGGCCGCCCCAAAACTCACCATCACTTCGGCCATGGGCTGGAACCTGCCCATGTCGGCCAAACGGCTGGCCACCATACCCCGCGCCCAGTCTCCTTCCTGGGATCCGCAGGTTATTCTGCGCGGCGCGCAAGAGCTGGAAGAACGCTCCGAAGTGTTTCACCAGACCGGCGGCTGCCACAATGCGGCCCTGCTCAACCGGCAGGGCATGGTTTTTTACTGCCTTGATATTGGCCGCCACAACGCCATTGATACCTTGGTGGGCTACATGCTTGTGGAAGGCCTTGACCCCGCTGAACACATGATTGTCAGCAGCGGGCGTATCGCCTCCGAAATAGCGCAAAAAGCCATTCGCGCGGGCGTACCTGTTTTTGCCTCCCTTTCTCGCGCCATGTCGCGCGCCGTGGATCTGGCGCGTGCTACCGGGTTGACTCTGCTGGGCAATGTTAAGTCCGGCAGCATGCACATATATCATGAAAACGGGCAGCTGATGCTGCCGTGATGCCGTTGTCGATAAGGACAAGGAGCGCTGTATGGCTGATATGTTGAGCAAACTTAGACGTGCCGATGAAGAGTTGCTGCTCGAAAATCTTTCGCGCCGCGGATTCATCAAGGTAACCTCGTGCGCGGCACTTGGATTGGCCACGCTGCAGGCCTCGGAGGCCCTGGCCACCATGAAGGCCTCGCCGCTGGTAATTATGGAAAAATCGGCAGGCATGATTGTGGGCGATCCCACACTGTGCGTGTGCTGTCAGCGGTGCGAGCTTGCCTGCACTGAATTTAACAATGGCAAGGCCGACCCCAAGCTCGCGCGCATCAAAATAAGCCGCAACGCCATGTTTGGGCCTGACGGCGGGCTGGAAAACGCCACCAAGGGCATCTACGGCTCAAGCTCGCTGGTTATTCAGGATACCTGCAAGCAGTGCCCGCACCCGGTGCCCTGCGCCACGGCCTGCCCGCAAAACGCCATCGTTGCCCAAAAGGGAACCGGCACGCGCATGGTGCTTAAAGACCGCTGCGTGGGCTGCCGCCTGTGCCAGAAGGCCTGCCCCTGGGGCGTGATGACCTTTGACGAGGAGCAGGGCAAGGCCGACAAGTGCTTTTTGTGCAACGGCGCGCCCAAGTGCGTGGAAGCCTGCCCGGCAGCCGCCCTGCGCTATGTGCCCTGGAGCGACCGTACCCGCGAGGCCACCACGCGCGGATCGTTCTCGATGATGATTCCCGATGACCGCCGCGCCGCGTGCAACGCCTGCCATGTGGAATCGCCCGGCGGACCGCGCAACCTCAAGTACGAGCAGTAGCGCATCCGGTGCGCTGCGGGCAGCACGGCGCAGCGCGGGCATTTACAGGAAGTATGCTCCTTTTGCGAGCTGGAGGAATTTATGGCCAGAAAATTCGGCGGCTATCAGGGCAAGGGCCTTAGGGTCAACCTGAGCACGGGCCGCATCACTGTTGAGGACACCTACCAGTATCTTGACCTTATTGGCGGCACGGGGCTGGGCTACAAGGTTTTTTGGGATGAGGTGCCGCCCAAGACCAGGGCCTATGACGAGGCCAACAAAATCGTTTTTGCCGTGGGGCCGTTGGCCGGCACGGGCGCGTTGTGCAGCGGGCGTACCGCAGTCACCACCATCATGCCCGTTTCGTGGCCGCAGCACCTGATCGGCTCGGGCCACATGGGCGGCAATTTTGCCGAACATCTTAAATACGCGGGCTACGACTTTCTTATTATCGAAGGCAAGGCCGAGCGCCCCGTATGGCTGCACGTGCGCGACGGGCAGGCCTGGCTCAAGGACGCGAGCCATGTCTGGGGGCAGGGCACGCGCCGTACTACACGCGTGATCAGTGAGGAAGTGGGGGCGGACAATACCGTTGCCGCCATCGGGCCCGCTGGTGAAAATCTGGTTCCGTATTCCGTGGTGGTCAACAGCCGCGCCCATACAGCAGGTTGCGGCATCGGCGCTGTAATGGGCTCCAAAATGCTCAAGGCCATTGCCCTTCAGGGCAGCCAGCCCGTACACATCGCGGGCGACAAGGCCGACTGGGAAAAGCTCATCAACTACCACCGCACCATCATCGGCGCCAACAACCAGCATGTGGTTCCCAACTTCCCCAGCCCGCTTTTTGAGTACTGGGACGCCGGTTCCCGCTGGGTGGGCGCGCCGGGCAAGCGCTGGGGCGCATCCGAGGCCTCGGTTACGCTTACGGGCGATGTGCGCTCGCTCAACCGTATCTCGTACCGCACCAACAATGCCGCCTACTTTCTGGGCGACAACGTGTGGCAGTACACCGTGCGCAACAACGGCTGTTTTTCATGCCCCATCCGCTGCTACACCGTGATGAAGGACGAGGACACGGCCAGCAAGTTTGGCGTCAGCCCCATTCAGTTCAATACCTGCGTGGGCATGTTTGGCGGGCGTGAGTGGTTTCCCAAGCTTTCGCGTAAAAAGAGCGATCTGGCGCGTCAGGCCGGTTTTGTGGGCATTGAGCTCATGGATGATCTGGGCGTGTGGGAAAACTACGGCCAGCTGTTCCGCGACTTCAGCACCATGTACGAAGACGGCATATGGAAGCAGAAGCTGGGCGCGGACGAATACAAGTCCATTCCGTGGGATATGGTGGACGCCTGCAACCCCGAATTCATCAAAACCGCCGTGCATCGCATTGCCTACAAAGAAGGCGAATTTGGCCAGCTTTTGGGCATGGGCACAGGTTACATGCTCGAAAAATTGGGCATTTCCGAAGAAAAGTGGAAGGACGACCACCGCACTGTTTACTGGAAGATGGGCCACCCCAAGCACCACGCCAACGAGGACGACGGTCAGGCCGGGTGCGTCATCAACACCCAGTACAACCGCGACCCCATGTGCCACTCCAACTGCAACTTTGTGCGCAGCGGTCTGCCCATTGAAGTGCAAAAGCGCCTTGCCGAGCACTTCTGGGGTTCCGCCGACGCGGTGGACGCCATCGGCGACTACAAGCCCACCAACAAGTACAAGATGATCCGCGCCAAGTGGTCCATCGAGCGCAAGGAACTGCACGACATGCTTTCGTTCTGCAACTGGATGGGGCCGTGGATCTCCACCCCCAACAAGCAGGATGGCTACATGGGTGATAACAGCCTTGAAAGCAAGTATTACCGCATTCTTACCGGCCATAATCTGGACGTCAAGGAACTGGACCGCTGCGCCGAGCGGGCATTCAACCTGCACCGCGCCTACACTGCGCGCCAGATGCAAACCACGGACATGCGTAAAAAGCACGACCAGTACCCAAACTGGCTGTTTGAAGACAAAAAAAACAAGGCTCCCTTCACCAAGGGCACCATCCGCATGGACAGGGCCGACATCGAAAAGAGCCTCGACCTGTTCTACGAAGTGCAGGGCTGGGACGTCAAAACCGGCCTGCCCGGCGCGACCCATTACCGTTCGTTGGGCCTCAACGATGTGGCCGACACCATGACCAAGGAAAAGCTGGTTCCCGGCGCGTAACCTTGGAGAGCTTATGAACGATCAAAATCAGGCGCAGGCTGTCGCTCCCCTTGGTGGGGGCGGCCCTGCCCCCCAGGTGGAACAGCCCGCCACCGCCAATGCGCAGCAGGCGGCGCAGCCCGAGGACCAGCAACTGGTAAACCAGCGCAAGGCCGACAAGGTGCTGCTGGTGGAAACGCTGGCCGATTTCAGCAGCGACGAGCGCCTTGTGACCGTCGACGAACTGCTGGCGGCATTTGTGGAACGTGCGGCGGCAGCGCCGCCCGTTACCGTCGCTCAGGTGCGCGAAGAGCTAAACAGTCTGCCCGACCCCCGCTTTGAGGGGCCGGATTCGCAAAACGTGGCCGCTGACATGGCCCGCATCAAGGCCATGGAAAAAGCCCAGCCCGGTTCGGCCCCCGACCCGGAAGTGCCGGGTCTGCGCAAAACCCGCCGTCTGCTGAGTCGCAGACAGTTGCTGGGCTCGCTGCTGCATCCTGCAGAGGCTCTGGCCGCTACGGCGGAAACCTCCGCGCAGGCGACTGAACCAGCACCCGTGGCGGAATCCGCCCCGGTCGCTGCCGCCCCCCGCGTGGTGGAGGGCGCATACGCTGCCGCCCTGCTGGCTGAGCTGACGGCGGAGGATGACGACGTGGCGGTTTTTACCGCCTGGGACGGCAAGGAATATTATCATTACAAGCCGCAAATGAGCAGCCTGTACGCCCGTATACTTTCTACGGGCAACAACAGGATGGTGCAGATAGCCAGTGTGGTGCGCGAGAGCTCGCGCGACTATCCCCGGCCTGTGGCCCTTGAAATATTTGAATATCCGCCATTTCTGTTAGAGGCCGAGGCCTTGCAGCAGTGCCTGAACCAGATGGCGGCAGACCCGGAATACGCGGACATCAGGTTTACGGAAAGCTCCGTGGGCACAGTGTATCTGTACTCCACCCGGTATCTTGATGAGGATTACGCAGCCTTTTTGGCTGAAAACCAGGATGTGGGCGCTATTGCCAGCCCATAGGCCGCAGGGTGCGTGTTTTGGCGCCGCCTTGGCGGCTTGCCCCACGGCAGAAACGGGGCATGAAATGACGCAATGCGCAAGCAGGGGAGGATCGCCATGCGGCGCAGACAGTTTTTGAAGATATTGGGCCTTGGAGGCGTGGCGGGAGCCGCGCTTCCCGGCACTGCCGGGGCGGCCCGCTTTGCCTATGACGGAAGCCCCGATGCCGTTGGCGTGCTGCACGATTCGGTGCGCTGCATCGGCTGCCGCAAGTGCGAGGAGGCCTGCCAGAAGGTAAACGCCGACGTGCTGCCCCCTCTGGATAAACCCGCCGATGATACGTCGGTGTTTCAACAGACCCGCAGGCCCACGTTTACGGCCTATACCGTGGTCAACAAATATGAGCCGCAAGGCCACGCGCCCGTTTTTCGCAAGTTGCAGTGCAACCACTGTCAGGAACCTGCGTGCGCGTCCGCCTGTTTTGTCAAAGCCTTTGTCAAAACAGAGCAGGGCCCGGTGGTCTATAACCCCAAGCTGTGCGTTGGCTGCCGTTACTGCATGATGGCATGTCCTTTTTACGTACCGGCTTACGACTACAACAACGCCTGGAACCCGCTGGTCTACAAGTGCACCATGTGCGCCCCGCGCCTCAAGCAGGGGCTGCTGCCCGGCTGCGTTGAGGCATGCCCCAAGGAGGCGTTGGTCTTTGGCAGGCGTAGCGACCTTGTCAAGCTGGCCCGCCGCCGCATCATGGACAACCCCGGCATGTACGAGGACCACATTTACGGCGAGCACGAGATGGGCGGCACCAACTGGCTGTACCTTTCGCCCGTGCCGCACGCGGAGCTTGGGCAGCCTGACGTTCCCGCCGTCTCAGCGCCGGAGCTCACACGCGGCATGCTTGGCTCCCTTGCTGTGATTGCTGGCGTGTGGCCGGTTATTTTGGGCGGTGCATACTCCATGAGCAAACACTACAAAAAAATGGTCGAGCAGGCCCGCCATGAGGGCGCGCAACAGGCAGGGGAGCAGGGCGCTCCCGATGCCGGGGCGCAGACCCCGGCTCAGGCCTGCTGCCGCAAGCCCACTGACGCAAACCCTGAAAAGGGTCAGGGAGGCGGACAATGCTGAAGCCCTCGCAATTGCTTAAAAATACGCTGGGCCTGCTCAACACGCCGGGCAACATCATTACCGCCGTCATCCTGTTTTGCGGAGCGGTGGCCACGGTGATGCGTTTTGGCTGGGGCATCGGCGCGGTCACAAATCTCGACGACTATTACCCCTGGGGTCTGTGGATCGGCTTTGATCTTTTGTGCGGGGTAGCCCTTGCGGCTGGCGGTTTTACGCTGGCTGCCGGGTATTACATCTTCGGTTTTACCAACCTGCGCTCCATGTGGCGGCCCGCGCTGACCACGGCATTTTTTGGCTACGCCTTTGTCATTGCCGACCTGCTCTACGACGTAGGCCAGCCCTGGCGCTTGCCGTACCCCGTGTTCGTCTCGCAGGGCACCACCTCGCTGCTGTTCACCGTGGGCGTGTGCGAGTTCTTTTACCTGTGCGTCATGGCCGTGCTGTGGTTTGTGATCCCCTGCGAATGGCTGGGGCTTAAAAAGCTGCGGGCCATGCTGCTCAAGCTTGTCATGCCGCTGGTGGCGCTGGGCATCATTCTTTCCACCATTCACCAGTCCTCATTGGGCGGCCTGTATGTGATGGTTCCGTCAAAGATGCACCCCCTGTGGTATTCTTCGTGGCTGCCGGTGTACTTCTTTGTGTCGAGCCTCTACGCGGGACTCAGCATGGTGATATTTGAGGGCACGCTGGCCCACGCCGGTATGCACGGCTATATGGACCAGAACCACATAAAGAGTTTTGACGGCGTAAGCCTGAGCCTTGCGCGCGGGGCCTCCCTGCTGCTGATGGGCTATTTTGTCATCAAGATCGGCGGTCTTACCCTCGACAACGGCTGGCGGCATGTTTTCAGCGGCTACGGCCTGTTGTGGCTGCTCGAAATGGCGCTGGTCATCGTGCCTGCCTTCATGTTTGCCGTGGGCGTGCGCGAGCGGCGTTACGGCCTTATCCGGCTGGCGGCTGGGCTCTCGGTGTTTGGGGTCATGCTCAACCGTATGGACGTGAGCCTTGTGGCCTACAACTACAATCTGCCCACGCACCTCAAGTACTTTCCCTCGCTGGGCGAAATAACGCTCTCGCTGTTCATGCTGGTGGGGCTTGTGACCGTGTACCGCTTTATCTGCGCCAAAATGCCCGTGCTGCGCGATCACCCCGACTACAAACCCGAAGCCTGACAGGGAGGATGCCATGCAGACGGTATTTTACTCGCTTTACGCCTCCCTTATGTCCGGCACGGGCTGGATGTTTATTTTCATCTGCTTTGCCCTGTTCGGCCTGCTGGGCTTTTACCTCTTCCTGAACGGCAAGGATTAGCCTGGAGCTAGCAATGACAACGCTGATCTCGTTTCTTTCTGGCTGGGGCCTGCTCATATCGCTGCTGGGCTGTCTGGCGGGGTGCGCACTGCGCCTGCGCCAGTGCCGGGCCAGCGGCTGCCAGCCGTGCGATTGCGCGGCGCGCTGGCGTGCCCGCCTCGTGCCGCTTGACCTGCTGCACGGCCAGTGGCCTGTGCGCGTGCTGGTCAACGACGCCGTGTTCTGGCTTGTGTTTATCGCCGCAGTGGTCGTGGTGTTCAACCCCGGCCACGCGGTGCTCATCGGGCGGGGCCTTGGCCTCGACTGGCCGGGCATGGCCTTTCGCTGGGCCGACGGCCTTGCCGTGGTGCTGACCCTTGGGGCGCTGGCCCTGCCGTTGCGCCATCTGCTGCTGGCCGACCTGCGCTGTGCCGCCACCCGCGCCGACTGGGCCCTTATGACCCTGCTGGTGCTGCTGCCCTTCTCGGGCCTGCTGGCCCGCTCCGGCCTGCCGGGGTATGGGTTCTGGCTGCTGCTGCACCTGGTTGCCGGGCATGTTTTTTTGTGGTGCGCACCTCGTTGCCGGTTTGCACGGTTGCTGCGCTGATGGTTTTTCAGATCAAAGTCCCCAAGGGGGAATTAATGCGAACCACATTCAGTACTGCCTCGATTTATGCGTACGCCATGCGGCTTGCGGTTGCCTGCGCACTGTCTGCCGCGGCGCTGGGGTGCTCGGCCTCGGGGGCTCTGGCTGCCGAACCCGCGCCTTTGGCGGGCAATGTCATCTACCTTGGCGGCCAACGCGCCAGGGAACTTAAAATGCCCGTGGTGCCCTTTGACCACGCGGCTCACGCCAAGGCCAACGCCTGCGTCAGCTGTCACGCCGCCGACCCCGGCGTGGAAAAAAACAGCGCCGGGCTGCCGGTCAACATCATGCAGACGCCGGTATTCAGCGCGTTTGCCGGTGTTGCTTCCAGCGATCAGGCCGAGCGCAAGCTGGCCTTTCATGCTGCCTGCGCTTCGTGCCATGCCCAAAAGGGCGCTGGCCCGGCCCAGGCCCAGTGCCGCACCTGCCACACCGTTGCGGATGCTGCGCAGCTGCCCGCGCAAAAGCCCTTTAAACCGCAGATGGACGCCTCGCTGCACCAGCGGCATCTGACGTCCGGAGCCTTCCCCGCCAAGCCGCCCAAGGGTCTGGCCGAGGGAGCAATTCTGGCCGAAAATGACCCCCAGCGTTGCGTGGCCTGCCACCATGCCAAGGACTTTTCACCCATGCTGCCGCCCACGGTTGATTCGTGCCGTACCTGTCACGCCAGCGGTCCCGGCTCGGCGCTGGCCACAAAGGATGCCGCCTACACTCCGCCGCCCCTGCGGGCTGCCGCGCACGAAGTGTGCATGAAGTGCCATGTCTCGCTGATGGAGCAAAAGCAGCCGCACGGGCCTGTGGATTGCGCCACCTGCCACGACAAGGCCCGTTTTGACGCCTTGCCCCGCTTTGAGGCAAGCCCGGCCATCATGACCATGGACCGGCCCACGGGCTTGCTGCTGACCGACAAGATGACGCCCCCGCAGAAGCCCCTTGCGCCCCTGTACCCTCAGGGATCCAAATGGCCCACAGCCATGCCCGCTGTACCCTTTGACCACAGCCTGCACGAAAGGGCGCTCAACTGCGTTGACTGCCATCACACCAGCGTGAAGCAGTCGTGCATTACCTGCCACACGCCCAACGGCGACCCCAAGGGCAAAAACATTCCGCTGGCTCAGGCCATGCACTCTGTTACATCCAAAAACTCGTGCGTGAGCTGTCACACCAGCCTGACGACCTCCGCGCCCGAATGCGCGGGCTGTCATACCCCAAGGCCCGTGAGCAAAAGCGGCAGCAACTGCGCTTTTTGCCATCGCGCCGCCCCCGGCGTTAAGGGTTCCATGGGGCTGATGCTGCCCACCAATCTGTTCGCGCCACAGCCTGCGGCCCCTGCCGCTGAGGCTGCCACGCAGCCGCAAACCCAGGCCGCCCCTGCGGCGCAGCAGGATGAAAGGCTTGCGCCATCGGCCATACTGCTGCCTGCCGATACCGCCTCAAAGCCTGCGGATAAAGCCGCGTCGACCGTCGAAGCTCCCCTTGCGCCCACGGCCATTTTGCTGCCGCCGCCCGACAAAACTGCCGCAAGCAACGGCCTGGCCGACAAAAACGCCGCCAAGCCCGCACCTGCGGACAACAGCGCGGCGGCAAAGGTGCTCGCACCCGGCGCAGGGCCGTCTGCTGCCCCGGCAGACTCTGGCAATGCGGCAGGCAACGTGTCTGACGCGCCCAGTTTGGGGCCGGTTTCGGACGGGTTGCCCGAGAAGGTGCGCATTGAGCTGCTGAGCAAGGAATACCGCCCGGTGGACTTTGCCCATGCCCAGCATCTGCAAAAGCTGCGGGCGGCCATTGGACGCAAGGCCTCTGGACTGCAGGGCATGCACGCCAAGGACGGCCTGGAATGCGCCGCCTGCCATCACAACAGCCCGCGCCTCAAGCCGGGCATGACGCCGCCCAGGTGCGTATCGTGCCATCCGGCAAGCCTGCCCGCAGGCGTAACGACCATGCCCGACGGCAGGCCCCTGCTCAAGGCGGCCTACCACCAGCGTTGCATGGACTGTCATACCCGTATGAAGGTTGAAAAACCCCGTGCCAACGACTGCCAGTCCTGCCATATCAAGCGCGACCCGGCGGAAGCCCCGGTCTGGTAAAAACCAAGGGCACATTGCCTGACAAATGATGAAGACATGGCGGCGAGGGGAGTTCCCTCGCCGCCATGTCTGTTTTACGTTTCAGCGGTCTGTGTGCCGTTATCCGCCAAACTGGAGCATATGAAAGCGCCGCAGCATGGCCGGAGGAATTTCGGAAGCCCAGTGCCCAGTGCTCACAGCCCAGACGTACGCGCCAAGCAGCAGTACGACGCAGCCTGCGGCAACTGTCCAGAAGGGTACGCGGCGGCCAGCTGCGGAGAGCTCAAGGCAGCCCTTTTGCGGGCAGGCCTCTATGCAGGCCGTGCAGCCCAGGCACTCCGGCGAGTTGACGCGTGTCTTTTGATGCACTGCAATGGCCGAGGGGCAGGCGCGCTGACAGCGGCGGCAGTTTGTGCAGGTTTCGGCGTGACGGCGCACCGCCACAGGGCCAGCCAGCGCGATAAGGCCCAAAAATGCGCCGTAGGGGCACAAAAAGCGACACCATGCGTTGCGCACCACCAGTGAAGCAGCCACAATCACGCCGACCACCGTCAGGGTGACAGCGGACGCGTGCAAAAAGAAAAACAGCATGCTTGAATCGGCCACCATGTTGAATGGCGCGCCCATAAAGGCGTTGATCTCATCCATGCTCATGCCGAACAGGCTGAAATAGCACAATAAGGCCAACAGAATATACTTGACGGACTGGAGCGCCAGCTCCAGCACGCGCGGCGGGGTGCGGCCAAGCCCCAGGCGCTCGCCAAGGCGGCCCACAAAGTTGGATACAAGGCCCACCGGGCAGATGTAGCCGCAAAAGCCCTTGCGAAACAGCAGGGCCATGAGCGCGATGACCAGAAACAGCGTCAGACCCGCCGGGTGCACGGCATCCCACTGGCCTGTTGCAAACAGACGGCGTGCGGCCATCAGCTCGCTGATGGGCAAAAATCCCTCCACAGAGGGCGGTTTGGGGGTGAACACTTCGCTCTGGCCCGTGGCCCACTGCACATAGAGGTAAAAGTTCCAGCCTACCCAGGCGAGAAAGATGGCAAACGCGCCCTGTACACCCCGGCGCAGCAGGGTGGGGCCAAGGCGCGAGTTATGTTTGTCGGTAGGGGAGGGGGTATGGGCAGGCCCGGCGGTTGTCGCATCGGGCTGTGATTCTGTTGTCTGAGTCATGCTCTGGCATCCTTTGAAGTTGCTAGAATGATTATTTTTACGCGCAGGTTGTGTCACCATTGGCGGCGGCTGTCCATGACCACCGTCACAAGCCGCCGTCACAAGCCGCCAGTACAGGCTGCCAGCAACAACTGACATGGCATACCGCCCGCATGGGCCGTCAATATATGTCCTCTGCCCGCAGTCAGTCAGTCTTCTGGCCGACATTGCGGTTGGTGCAGCCGCTCAGGGGCAGTCGCAGGAGGGGCCATATCTGCCGGGCTGTTGGGCTGCGCCGGCCGCGTTGCAGCCAGCCTCACGAGGCCCCGGCAGGCTGCTTGATTTTGAGCGCCGCCTTGGTCTATGATGCCGGGTTATTCATGCTTCGCCTGCGTGAATTCTTTACTTTCGCCGACAAATAACGCATTGTCTGGCGACACCGAAAACAGGCTCAGGAACCATCGCATGATTCAGGTAACCAATCTTGGCAAGCTCTACGGAAGCCACCTCGTGCTGCAAGACATCAATATGCATGTGCATGAGGGGGAAATTTTCGGCATTGTGGGGCATTCTGGCGCGGGCAAGTCTACCTTGCTACGCTGCCTTAACGGCCTGGAACCCTACCAGATGGGCAGTGTCACCGTTATGGGCGTTGAGGTCTCCTCGCTGGAGGGGACGGCCCTGCGCGAGCTGCAATGCAAAATGGGCATGATTTTTCAGAATTTTAATCTCATGTCGCGCAAAAACGTCTTTGACAACGTGGCCTTTCCGCTTTCGTTGTGGGGTGTGGAAAAGCGCGAGCAGCGCGTTATGGAGCTGCTGGAGCTGGTGGGCCTTGCCGACAGGGCCAAACAGCGCGTGCAGAGCCTGAGCGGCGGGCAAAAGCAGCGCGTGGGCATTGCCCGTGCGCTGGCGCTCAACCCCCGCGTGCTGTTGTGCGACGAGGCCACGTCCGCCCTTGATCCCAAGACTACCTCGTCCATCCTTGACCTGCTGGAAGACATCAACAAACGGCTCAACCTCACCATCATCATGGTCACCCACCAGATGGAAGTGGTCAAACGCCTTTGCCACAGCCTGCTCATGCTCGACGGCGGCAAAACCGTGGCCATGGGCAAGACGGAAAAGCTCTTTCTGTCGCCCACCAAGGAAATGCACGCCATGGTCGAGGACGAGTACACGCTCATCCCCGGCGGCACCAACATCCGTCTCATGTTTCCGCGCGAAATCTCGCAGCAGAGCGTTATCACCCAGATGGCGCGCAGCCTGGGCATTGATTTTTCCATCGTTGGCGGCAAGCTCGAGCGCTACCTTGACGACGTATTTGGCTTTCTTATCATCAATGTTCAAGACAAAGACCTGGATGCGGTGCTGCACTACCTGAAGACGCAGAACCTCTTTTGGGAAATTCTGGCCTACACTGAAGACGCGGGTGAGCAGCATGATTGAGAACACAAGCGCCCTTGCGGCCTACTACCCGCTGTGGGAGCGGTTTTTGGAAAAGCTGCCGGAGATCGTTACGGCAACGTGGGAAACGCTGGACATGGTGCTGCTTTCCACGCTGTTTTCACTGCTCTCTGGCTTTTTGCTGGCCATATTGATGATTGTGACCAACCCCATCGGCCTCAAGCCCAACCGCTCGGTGTATCAGGCAGTGGATTTTGTGGTCAATCTGCTGCGCTCGTTCCCCTTTATCATTCTGCTCATCGCCCTTATTCCCTTTACCCGCCTTGTGGTGGGCACCTCCATAGGCAGCGCGGCGGCCATTGTGCCGCTGACCATCGCAGCCGCTCCCTTTGTGGCGCGGCTCATCGAAACCTGCTTTCTCGAGGTGGACAGGGGCGTCATTGAAGCCGCGCGGTCGTTTGGGGCCAGCAATACGCAGATCATCTTTCGCGTGCTGATTCCCGAGGCCTTGCCTTCCATTGTGCTCAACGTGGCTGTTATCGCCATTACGCTGCTGGGGTATTCGGCCATGGCCGGAACCGTGGGCGGCGGCGGGCTGGGCGACCTGGCCGTCAAATACGGCTATAACCGCTTTCAGGTCGATATCATGGTGTATTCGGTCATTATCCTTTGTCTTCTCGTGCTGCTTATCCAGGGCGTGTGCAACTTTCTGTACAAGATATTGCGCTAGGCCCCGGCGGCGTGTGAATTTTATCCACTTTATCCTGCAGGAGCGCTTATGAAACGTCTGCTTTTGTCTCTGGCCATGGTTCTGGCGCTGGCCGCCCCCTCGTTCGCCGCTGAAGACATCGTTGTCGGCGTGACCCCCTTCCCGCATAAGGACATTATGCTGGCGGCCAAGCCCCTGCTGGCCAAGGAAGGCTACAACCTTGTCATCAAGGAATTTACCGACTACGTGCAGCCCAACATGGCCCTGGCCAGCAAGCAGCTGTTTGCCAACTTTTTCCAGCACGAGCCCTACCTCGACAACATGAACAAGGAAAAGAAACTTGACCTTGTCTCTATCGGCAAGGTGCATATCGAACCCTTGGGCGTGTACTCCAAAAAGATCAAAAAGCTGGCCGACCTCAAGAAGGGCAACAGCATCTCCGTGCCCAACGACCCCACCAACGAGGCCCGCGCCCTGCGTCTGCTTGAATCCAACGGCGTCATCGCCATCAAGCCCGGTGCGCTTGTGACCGCAGCCGACATCACCAAGAACCCCCTGGGCCTCAAGTTCCACGAGCTTGACGCCGCCCAGCTGCCCCGCACCCTTGACGACGTGACAGCCTCCGTCATCAACACCAACTTTGCCGGCGAAGCCGGTCTGGTACCTTCGCGCGACGCCCTTGTCATGGAAGGCAGCGAATCGCCCTACGCCAACATTGTGGTTGTGCGCAGCGAAGACAAGGACAGCCCCAAGGCCAAGGCCCTGATGAAGGCCGTGCTGTCGCCCGAAGTTAAGGCGTATATCCAGAAGAACCTGGTTGAACGCGGCATCGTGCCCGTGTTCTAAGGTTTTTCAACACATAACTGAGGCAGCCGCCCTACGGTCCATTGGACTGTAGGGCGGCTGCCTTTTTGCGCTCTGTGCCGCGCCCCGGCTAGGCAAATTGATGCTTATTAGGGCAGGGGACGAACCTGCTTGAGGTCTTCGCGGGGGATGGTGTGGGTTTTGCCTGTATCGTCCTCAAAACTCACGGAATCGTTTTCGGGATTGATCACGGGCTTTTTGGTGCCGATGTAAATGGTGTAATCCTTGGTAACGGCAATGTACTTGGAGCCACAGGCGGTGAGCATAAATGTGCTCATCAACAGGGCAAGGATCAGTGCGGTCTTCTTCATGGCAAGATATCCTTGAATGTTACAAAAATTCGGGCCTGCCGACAGGCCGATGCATGATGTGTTAAAGCGCATGCTCCCCTTCGCCCCTATTGTCAATATGCAATCTGCCGCCGATGCGGCGCGGGCCATGATATCGCGCGATCCGCGTTGGCGGCCTGAGGGTTGGGGCGCGCTGGCTCAATGGCGGCCCGCCGTTATGCGGCCTCTGTCCGCTTTGCCCGCAAACCCCGCAGATAGGCCGGATACCATTGCGTAAACACGGCCACGCCAATGAGCACCGTGTAGGAGAGCAGCTCGCAGGTAAGTTCTGAAAAAAAGAGCTGCTTCATTTTCAGCCAGGCCAGCAGGGCGTTGCAGGTAAACGCACCGCCCCACGCCGAGGCTATGATGGTATTGGAACGCAAAAAGAAGGGCGAACTCCACAACGACGGGGCGGTGTGGTCCTTGGCATACTCAAGGGTAAAGGGCTTGCCGGTGACAACCCCAGCCCAGGTTCCCAGAGCCAGCGAGCTATTGGCCAGTACGCCCATGTACTGCACGGTCCACATGTTTTTAAAACCGATCACAAGCACTGCCGCCGCGCTGAAAAAGGCCAGCCCCACCCACAGAATTATCCCCCTGTGCAGCCGCAGCACGCCCATGATAATGCTGAGGCCCAGGGCGACGCACAGGCCAAGCTCCAGCCGAAACATGCTGCCGTGCGCAATGATTAAAAACGACAGCCACGGTGCAAACGACAACAGCAGTTTAATGAATCCCATCATGGCGGCTCTCCCGTAATGAGTTTTGAGCGTTGCGCCGCAACGCGCACGCCGGAGCTGGGAATGCGGGGGAAGGTGTGCCTTCTGTGCGGGGCAATCCGCTACAGCCTGAGGCCCAGCCGGGCCTCCAGCTTGCGGCTGGCGGCAACAATGGCCGCCGTCACCGCCAGGGTTATGGCAACGTTCAGTGCGATAAAGGCCACGGGCGGCAGCTGCAGAGGCTTGTACAGCCACATAAAGACCAGCAGCGGCGTGGGCAGGTGAAAAAGATACAGGCGAAAGCCGTTGCGCTCAAACCATGCATAGGGCGCCAAGGCCTGCAGCCAGGGGTAGATGCCGCCTGCCAGCAAAAACAGATGATAGCCAAGCAGGGCGCAGAGCAGTGAAACAGCCCAGCCGCTCACAGGGGCAAGGGCATACGGCCACAGCAGCATGATCAGCGCCAGCAGACCGGCGCCCACGGCCAGAGGCCGCCTGCGGCAGAGCGCGTCAAGCGTCTCGTGGTTTCTGAAAACCGCAATGCCCAGATAGTAGCAAAGAATGAACGAGGGCGCTTCCCACAGACAGTACCATTTGAGCCAGCCGCCGTAGTTTTGCAGGCACAGTGCTGCGGCCAGGGCCGTCAGCCCGCCCGCAACAACCGTGTCGCGCCCGCATTTGTTCAGAGCCGCCAGGGCGGCAATCCAGAAAATTGTCACCCAAAACAGCACCAGCAAAAACCACAGATGGTCTGTGAACAGGCCGAGGGCTACGGTTTTCCACGTTTCCAGCAGGCTGGCGTCGGCCGGGTGCCCAAAGGCGGGGATGGCAAAAAGCCAGTACAGCGGCGCTACCCACAGCATGCCCACGCCAAACCAGGGCAGCAAGAGCCTGCGGCCACGGTGCAACAGGTGCTGCAGCGGGGTGCGCTTGCCGGAATCCCACGCGGCAGCAAACAGAAAGCCCGAGGCCAGCATGAAGCACTGAATCAGCGTTGAGCCCGAGATGGCCGTGAGCAGGTCGGCAAAGGGCTGCGGCGCATCGGCGTACAGCTTCCAGAAGGGAAAGGGCGTGGCAAAGAACATGACGCAGTGCATGACCACAACCAGGAAAAGGCTCACGGTCTTGAGCAGGGCAATGTGCGGATAGTGCATGGTTTTTTTGGGCCTTGTTGAAAGTGTGCGAAACTGCACCCTGAACAATGCGCACAATAGCGTGACCCGCCGTGCGGGGCAAGCGGGTTGCCGGGCGCGGCGGGCCGAAAATATCCATGCGGATCTAAAGGGTTAGCTTCTGGCCTCTTCAATCCATTGGGTCACTTCCTCGACGCTGGGAACCCTGCCCGCGCATTTTATATTGCCGTCAATCATGACCGCAGGGGTGGAGATGATGCGCGCGGCCATGATCGCTCTGAAGTCAGTCACCTTGTTTACCGTAATATCTCCCCCCGTCTGGACCGCCGCCTGCCGCGCCACGTCCTCAGCCTCTACGCAGCGGGTGCAGCCGGGGCCGAATACCTTGATTTCCATATGCGTTCTCCTGTTTTTACATCGTGAATGATCCAAGAAAATTGAACAGCCAGCCCACCAGGGTGAACATAGTCAGCAGATAGCCCACAAAAACAGCCAGCAGACGGGGGGTCATAACCTGCCGCAGCATGATCATTTCGGGCAGGCTGACCACAACGGTGCTCATGCAAAAAGCCAGCGTCGTGCCAATGGGCAGCCCCTTGCCCAGGAGGCTTTCCATCACGGGGATAATGCCCGTAACACTGGAATACAGGGGGATGCCCAGCAGCACAGAGAGCGGAACCGACCACCATTCGCCCGCACCCAGATGCTGCGCAAACCAGTTGTCGGGCACAAAACCGTGCAGGGCGGCCCCAAGACCCACGCCGATGATCACCCACTTCCATACGCGCCTGAAAATGGACGAGGTCTCACCCCAGGCAAAGTCGTGCCGCTGGCGCAGGGATATCTTGCGGGCGGGAGCGGAAGCCGTAACCGGGGTCGGTTGCGCGGGCATGCTGGCTATGGCCTCAAGTATGGCGGGGTGCAGCCAGCGGTCGGCGTGCAAGGCGTCCATCAGGTAGCCGCCAATAATGCCCGCTATCATGCCCACGACCACATAGGCCACGGTTATCTTCCAGCCCAGCAGCCCCCACAGCAAAACCACCGCCAGCTCGTTGATGAGCGGCGAGGTGATGAGAAAGGACATGGTAATGCCCACCGGGATATTGGCCGTGGTAAAACCCAGAAACAGCGGGATGCTGGAGCAGGAGCAGAAGGGCGTTATGGCGCCGAACGACGAACCCAAAAAATAGCCCAGCCCGCGCGCCTTGCCGCTAAGGTAGTCGCGCACGCGCTCCACATTGAGGCCCGCGCGCGCCCAGGCAATGGCATAGATGAGTGCCGTCAGCAAAAGCAGAATTTTAGCCGTGTCGTAAAAGAAAAATTCCACCGATTCGGCCATGGGCGAACCTTGCGCAAGACCGAAAACGCCGACGGCCAGCCAGTGGGCCGCAGGCTGTATTGCCACGTAGGCCATCCCCCACAATATCGCCAGGGCGGTTATGGCAAGGGCGTATTTGCTGTTCCAGTTAGGCCCGGATGATGCGCCTGGATTTTTCAGGCTGTTTGTCTCACAGCAGCATTGTTGTTGGTCTTGTTTGCTCATGGCGCGCTCATATTTTGATATTTGTTGAAATGTTGATATTTAAAAACAAAAAAATATGCATCCGCTAGCGGTCAGGTAATATGCTGGGCAAAATTCCTGGCATTACACCACTGGCAGCCCGGAAGCGTTGGCATTCTCCAGGGTTGGCAGAGCAGCACTCTGCCGTCAGGTAGGCTATGACCTCAAGCATCAGGGCGATATTGGCTTTGTAACGCATAAAGCGCCCCTCTTTTTCAACCGTCACAAGACCGCTGTGTACAACAGCCTTGAGGTGAAAGGAAAGGTTGGTGGAGGGGATGCCCAACTGCCGCGCGATGTCGCCCGCCACAAGGCCGTCCGGGGCGTTTTTGACCAGCAGCCTGAAGAGATCCAGGCGTACCTCTGATGAGAGGGCTTCAAATATGCTTGCAGCGGTTTTGCTTTCCATACAATGATATTTCAACATTGTTTGATCAGTGTCAAGAGCATGCAGAAAAAAAGCGGCAAACCTGTGTTTGCCGCCCTAGAACAAGCGTTGGATCTGGCGGTCAGGTTAGGAGCCGCCGTTGTTGCTCATGGACGCGATAGTCTTGCGCAGATCGGCGGCCAGTTGGGCAACCTCTCTGGCGGTGACGCCTAGGGCCGACATGGCGTCTGAAATATCCATGGCGATGGCGTTTACATTGCTGATGTTGCCGTTGATTTCTTCTGAAGCCGCCGACTGTTCGTCGGCGGAGGCTGCAATAACGCCTATCATGTCGGCGGTCTGCATGACCTGTGTTACAATTTCCTGCAGGGCTTCGCCAGCCTGGCTTACCAGCGCAACGCCCTGCTGCACGCTGGCGTGGGTCTCGTCCATGAGAGCAATGCTGGAGTGGGCGCTGTCCTGAATGCCCTTTACAGCCGCCGAAACTTCCATGGTTGCCTGCATGGTCTTTTCGGCCAGTTTGCGCACTTCGTCCGCCACCACGGCAAATCCGCGCCCTGCCTCGCCCGCACGGGCGGCCTCAATGGCCGCGTTGAGCGCCAGCAGGTTGGTCTGGTCGGCAATATCGCTGATAATGCCAAGTATTTTGCCCACATCCTGAGCCTTGCGGCCCAGATCGTGCAGGCCTGTGCCCATGGTGGTGGAGTGTTTGCGCACGTCGGCAATGGCCTGAATGGACTGCTCGGTGATCTGCTGACCGCTCTGGGCGCGCTGGCGGGCCTGGGCGGCCTTGCCTGTGGCGTCGGCGGCATTGCGCGCAACGTCCTGAATGGACGCGTTCATGGCTTCAACGGCGGCTGCGGTCTCGCGTATCCTGGTTTGTTGACTGGCCGTGCCCTCGCTGGTTTGGCCAATGCTTGTGAGCAGGTGGTCGGATATCTTGGCCAGATGCGTTGCGATCTCACCGGCATTTTCGGCCACGCGGGCGACCATGGCGCCATTTTTTTCGATCTGGCGCTGCTTTGCCTTGATTTCGGTGATGTCGTTCCAAAAGGTCACCGAACCCATCAAGGTGTTGTCCATGTCAAAAAAAGGCGTAGCCGTGATTGTGACATAGCGGCGGTTGCCCTTGGCGGTGGGGACTTCCTTTTCTTCAAAAATTTTTTCTTTATTGATGATGGCCCGCACAGACGTGGTTTCGCGGGCATGGTCATTCCACACAAAGCTGCCTGATGTTTGCCCCAAAAAGCTTTGCGGCGGGGCGGATTTTTCCAGCAGATCACAGAGCTGCTGATTGAGCCAGAGTATTTTTTTGTCCGCGCCCAAAATGAGGCAGGGGGTGGCTATGCCCTTGAGCACACCTTCTGAAAAACCCAGCTTGTCCTTGAGCTGCGACACCATCTTGCCAATGTCGGCAGAGAGCGCGGCCAGCTCGTCTTTGCCGTCCTGGTCAAAGGCAACAGCCAGGTTGCCCTCGGCAACCTGCCCTGCACTGGTGACCAGACGCGAAATCCTGTGGATAAGAAAATGCCTGATGGCCGTTACGGTAAAGACGATCAGGGCAATAAGCCCCGCAGCGCCCATGAGGGCTGTTTTCAGCAGGTGGTTTTCCATGGCGTCCCAGGCGGCGGTGACATCAAGCTTCATCACCAGCTGCCCCAGGATGGGCTCGGAATCGCCGTGGCAGTGGTGGCAGCGCGGCTGGTTGGTGATGGAAAACACGCTGCCGAGAATTTTTTTGCCGTTCTGGTCCAGAAATACGGATTCATCAAGCGGCAGCTTGAGGCCGCGCGCATGCAGGTCGGTCAGCTCTTTGTCCGCCTCTACGGCGGCAAAATCCTTGCGCGCCAGACTCTCGTCGGTACTGTATGTGATGTTGCCCGTATACGAGGTCATATAGGCAGTAATGTGCCCAAATTTCTTTTTGATTTTTGTAAATTCATCCGCAGTGCCCTTGTTGTCGCCGACAATCATGGGCTTTTCGATGCCCATGTAGATGAGGCCGGTCTCCATCCGTGCCCCGGTGCGGATTTCGTCGGTCATCATCTTTTTTACGCCCACATACTCAAGGGCCATTATGCATGTGATTACAAGAAAAGTAATAGCCACAATTGATAAGGTAATCTTGAAATTCAGCGATCTGGATAAAAGCATTGTTACCCCCGACTAGTGCGCACCAGAAAACATCAGCGGCTTGAATTTAAAATCCTGGATCCGCTCGGAATTGTGGCATGCCGTGCAGGTTTCGACGGCAGGTTTTTTGGTAATGGACTGTGGATCCTGGTTTTCCGCATGTTCACTGCCGGGGCCGTGGCAGGTTTCGCACCCCACATCCGCCAGATCAGGCGTGCTTTCTATGCTTTTAAACCCGCCCTTATTGTAGCCTGTGGTGTGGCACTCGTAGCATTTTTGCAGCTCATGCTCCTTGAGTTTTGGCTTCATGATAGCTACGGAATTCCATGAGTGGGCTTTTTTAGAATGTTTTATAAACGAACTATACTGATCTTCATGACATGGGGCGCAGTTTTTAGAGCCGATATATGTTTTTTTATCGGCAGCATTGCTGATATTATAAATAAATAAAAACTGCATAATACAAACAAGCAAAATAATCTTTAGCGGTTTTGAGCGGAAATATAACATCATGCACGTTCTCTCGAATTGTTGTTACCTGCCATAGGCTGCCTGGACACGGCAGCAGGCATTGGCGTCTGCCGTTGGTTGAACATCCTGAATCCAGAAAGTGCCAACTCACTGTAATCTTTTGGCGAATCCTGCAATGCCTATAGCCTTTCGGCATGTCCGGCCAAATGATTATGCCTTGGGGCCGGTAGCACGCCCATTACGTGGCGGCAGTAACCTGTGCTAGTTTCCATGTAGCCGTGATTACTTGATTATTTTTTTAACAAATCATTAAAAATTTTTCCACCAATCTTTTACGCAACTTGATAAAATTGGCAATACTTAAGCAAGCAGTAGGTGGTCAGATAGACGATAATCATGCAGAAAATGAAAATGTGAGATGAATTAGCAAAAGCAGTTTTGCTTGCCAGCTCACGGTATCAAGCTAAAATCCGTTGGCATACTTATATGTTAGCACAAAAGAATTGCAATGTGAATGCGTGCACGTAACTAACAGTTGTCGTGCATAATGCTTTTATATTGCTGTATTGCTGTATATATAACTGATATTTTGTGAAAAATACATTTATATTATTCTATTTAAGTCTAAATTATATTTGTACTTCAGAATATGTAATCGAAATGCCTAAGGCGGTAATTATTGTAATAACTATAATGATTATAGAGAGTTAATAAATATCGAGGCAAATAGACAACAGGATGCATACAAAATTTATTTATTCATGATTGTGTTCATAGGAAATTTTGCTGCATTACTGCGAGCACGGTTCGGAACGTGGAACAGGGGGGGGATACGGCGTCACTATGCTTTTTGCAGCCTCAGATGGTCGGCGGCGCAAAAGCCCGCAGTTTGGCGTATGCGCGGTGCTGCCCGTAATGGAATTTGGGGAATTTATGCACCTATGGCGAGGGCTGAGCGCAATTCGTCAACTGCGGCAGCGGTCACTGTACTTATTTCAACGACCCTTGCAGCTCCAGCGCTGAGCAGAAAGCGGCTGGCGCGTACGTACTGGCAGTGAGGAGCTCTGTTTGGTGCAAGGCCAATAACAGTGCGGTTGAACCCGGGCAAAACCCGGGGGAAAGGCGTCTGGGCAGGGGCTGACGCTGGCAAGATTGATCAATATCCGCGAAACAAGCTGTATGACTATAATATGATTCTATATAATTTTTTTAAATTTTATATAATTATAAAGATTGTTTTTGTTTGTGGTGCTATTCTGTATACAGCATTTGTGCGAGGTGGGGGGTATGGATTGTATGAGCTGACCTCCATAGCGCGTAACAGTGCTGGTAGTAAAAAATTACTATCGAGGATGGTCATGAAATGACAATCACTCCTGCTGGCGACGGAAAAACACTGAAATCAACATTGATGACAGTGTCACATAAAACAAAAGGAGCAAATGATGTTATCAGCAAAATTGGGGCAATTCTGAAAAACAAAAGCGTGACCGGTTGGGATGAAATGCAAGCGGGGCAGGACACCATTGTCAGGTGCTCTCTTGTATAAAAACGAAGGCTCCGCTGTGGGCAATGTTGCTCGTCTGGGCAGCAATCAACGCTCACAAAATTTTTGTTTCTGCTTCAGCAGATAAACCTGTATTTTATTTTGCCCTGGCAAACCAGTTTGTTGCTTGCCCGGCAAAGGAGGTACTTTTTTTTTGAAAAGGAATAGGAGAATAGACTTTGCAGATTAACTCAAAACAGCGTGCTGAGATAGAACGAATTTTATCTGGTTGGAATAATTACCTTGATAGTTTGCCGCCAGCATCAGATGATTTGAAATTGCATAAATGGCTGGGAATGAATACATCGTTAGTAAAAAAAGATGATTTTAGTAATAATTTGCGGTCATTTGCTAATGAATTACGGAAACGCCTCGACGCGGCGATTTTTTAAAACCAAGCGATAAAATCAGGGCCGTTTTATAGCGGCCCTTGTTTTATACCGCTGCCGACAGGCAACGGTTTGTAATTTGTGGATCGTTTATGATGGGGCTTGTCGTGGTCTGTGCCGCCAACGGGCCAGGGTGCAAAAAAAAGGCCGTGATTACTCACGGCCTTCTGCATAGTCAATGCTTGGTGTGCTTACCAGCGGCGGGCAGCGGGCTTTTTGGGCTCGGCCTTGTTGACGCGCAGGGCGCGGCCGTCAACTTCCTTGCCGTCGAGGGCTGCGATGGCGTTGACGGCGTCGCCGTCTTCCATTTCAACAAAGCCAAAACCACGCGCACGGCCGGTTTCGCGGTCCGAGATCAGGTTAACGGAAAGAACCTGACCATAGGACTTGAACAGGGATTCAACGCCGTCCTGGGTGGCAGACCAAGAAAGATTACCGACATAAATAGAAGTAGCCATTATAGACTCCATGGGGTTACGGGAGGTAGACTTTCTGCTTGAAGCCTTACCCATGTAAAGTCTCTGGCGAAAAATTTACTATACCCAATCAGTGATAGGTGAAAGTAGGGCTGAGTCAAAGAAATGTCAATAAATATTATTTTAAAATAATGGTTATTTTTGAATAAAAACATCTTTTATTGCACTATTATCAAATGGTTCGGCTAGATATGCGATTTAAAATTATTTTTCAAAAATTATTTTTAGACAACAATTATAGTGTTGTATTATATTAAATCGATAGCGCAAAAAAATGGAGTAAGTATGAATTATAAGTTAAGGCTTGTCTTGAATGTGCTCAAAAGCAAAGATGAAAAAGTTTTTATTTTGTATGATGGACAAAAAATGCTGGTTTCGCCTGTTGGCGATGGAAAAACAGTCAACATCAGCGTTGGCAGCGAAGAAACTTACAAGACCAAAGGCGCTGAGGCCTTTTTGAAAAGGACGGAGAAAATTCTCAAGCAGCAGGCCGATGCCGCTCATGATGAGCTTGCGCAAAACCAGAACGATATTTTTAAGGTTCTTGCCTTGTATGAGGGCACTGGTTCACGCCGTAGGTGAGCATCGCAGCGTCCGCTTGTAGTAGTTGCTTGTATGCGCAGGCCTAGTGCTCCCATAGTGCCTGCGGTGCAGTATCTGCACGGGGTGGGGCTGAAGTCTGTTCACCATTGGGCGTTTGTTGCCGCCAGCGCGCAGCGCTATCGTTGCAGATAGACAATGCGGGGCGGCCGTGCTCTTTTTACAGCGGCGCAGGCTACGGCTGTCGCCATTGCAGCGGTCACAACTGCGCCCGCCATGTCAAAGGGGTAATGCACCCCCACAAATATCCTCGCCCATGCGACCGTGATTCCCGACACAAAAACCATAAGGCCAATACTGCGCGAACCATGCATGACAAGCAGCGGCAAGGCCAGAGAAAACAGAAATGTAGCGTGCAGGCTGGGGAAGGACGACGTGGCCTCGTGCTCAATCAGCATGCGGCCAAGGCCCAGCACAAAAGGTCGGGGATTGTAAAACAGCGCGCGAGCGGCAACTGCCCCGCCCATGGCCAGCGTCACGGAAAGGAGCAGGCGCAGCGTAAAAAACCGCCGTTCTTTCTGCCTGCACCATGCTATGACCACAAGTACAATGCCCAGTCCCACGGGTAGCTCAGCCAGCAGGCGGGCAGTCTGGATGGCGAGGGCGGAAGCGTTGCCGCCAGCATTCAGCAGCAAATAGAGGTGTTGGTTGAGTGTATTCATGCATTCTGTATCGGGCAGGCGAGCCAGATTGATTTGAGGCCCGTAAGATAAAGAGCCGCGCACGACAGTGCGCGTTTTTGGCCTAATCTGGCTGGCGTGAGAGGGATAAAACGAGATGTCAAATGCCGAGATGGCAATATCGTTCCACGATACGCTGTACCTGACGGGCTGCGGCGGCTTGTGGGGATGCTTTCAGCCAGTACTGCAAACTGCGGCGGCCAGTTAACAAAAAAGGGGCTACTGTTTTTCAGTAACCCCTTGAAATCTGGCGGAGAGGGGGAGATTCGAACTCCCGGTACGCTGTTAACGTACACACGATTTCCAATCGTGCTCCTTAGACCAGCTCGGACACCTCTCCATTCGGTGAAGTTCACCGCTCAAAGCCGAATACCTATATAGCAGGCAGTGAGCAATTGCAAGCAAAAAAAATGAATATGGGCAGTTTGTTGCAATTTTTACGACCGGTGCAGCCCTGTTTTGCAAGCCTGCCAAAAGCTTAAATTGCGCCAGCGCGGACTGAAACAGGGCCCGCAGGCGATTGCCGTGCGGGCCCTGGCATAATCATGCGTGCGTTGCGTTGATGCGCCTGGCCTTAGTTGTCCTTGTGGTCGTTGTTTTTGCGCTCTTCATCCTGCCGCCGTTTTTTTGTAATTTGGGCGGCACGATAAAAGACCCACAGGCCAAAGATAGCCATGACGGTGATACCCAGTGCGTTCAGTGTCAGGATGTCCATGATCTGATCCTTCTGACGGCTTCAGGCAGCTGAGGCCGCGCCAGTGCGCGTGCGCACGTTCAGGTGTTGCCGCCAGCGCCGCAAATGCGGCGGGCAGCCACAGAAGCCGTTAGCCCATCACGCCTATGGTGCTGAAACCGCTGTCCACATAGACCACCTGACCGGTCACGGCATGGGCAAGGTCAGAGGCAAGGTACAGGGCCGTGCCGCCCACGTCGCCCGTGGTGACGTTGCGGTGCAGGGGGGCGTTGCGGTCAACAATGCTGCACAGATCCTTCATGCTGGAAACCGCAGAGGCTGCCAGGGTCTTGATGGGGCCTGCGCTGATGGCGTTTACGCGGATGCCCTTGGTGCCAAAGTCGCACGCAAGGTAGCGCACGGAGGCCTCAAGCGCGGCCTTGGCCACGCCCATGACATTGTAGCCAGGAATAACCTTGGTAGAGCCGTGGTAGGTCATGGTTATGACCGACGAGCCTTCGTGCAGCAGGGGCTCAAAAGCACGGCAGACACCGGTAAGCGAGTAGGCCGAAACATCCAGGGCCAGACGAAAGCCTTCGCGCGAGGTGTCGACAAAGCGGCCGCCCAGATCTTCGCGGTTGGCAAAGGCCACAGAGTGCACAAGTATGTCCAGGTCGCCCCATTTTTCTTTGACGAGGTCGGCGGCAGCCTGAATCTGCGCATCGTCGCAAACGTCGCACTGAAACGTAAATTCTCCGCCGAGCTCATCGCTCAGGGGTTCGACACGCTTTTTGATGGCTTCGCCCACATAGTTGAACGCCAGGCGGGCGCCCTGTTCCTTAAGGGCATTGGCAATGCCGTAAGCGATGCTTCTGTTGTTGGCCAAACCCAGTATAAGAGCTTTCTTTCCTTGCAGCAGCATGGAGCCTCCTGAAAAAATGCAAACCGAAAAATCGGACAGAGGTGTATTAAAATAGCGACAGCGTCCGTTCAGACGAAAAAAAGCCGCCGCATGTAACAACGCGGCGCTGTCGGACAGAGGACGACAGGTCGATGAAGAGACCCGAAACTTTGTGAAAAAAGTGCCGAGACCTTCACGCCAATGCGCGTCCAACACTGATGTGCCGGACGCGCTTGATTTTTTACTTTGTCAGGATGTTGTAAGCTTCCTGATAGCGGTTCGCCGTGGCTTTGATGATTTCTTCAGGCAAGGCGGGCGGCGGGGGCTGTTTGTTCCATGGCTGTTTTTCAAGCCAGTCGCGCAGGTATTGCTTGTCAAAGCTGGGCTGGCCCTGACCGGGCTGATACTGGTCGGCAGGCCAGAAGCGCGAGGAGTCGGGCGTGAGCACTTCGTCAATGAGGTGCAACTTGCCGTCGATAAAGCCAAATTCAAACTTGGTGTCCGCCACGATAATGCCGCGACTGGCGGCATGTGCGCGCCCGGCCTCGTAAATGGCAAGCGTGGTGCGTTCGACCTGGGCGGCGGTTTCTGCGCCAAGCAGTTCAGCAGCCTGGGCTACGCTGATGTTTTCGTCGTGCTTGCCAAGTTCGGCCTTGGTGGAAGGCGTAAACAGCGCCGGTTCCAGCTTGTCCGATTCGCGCAGGTTGGCGGGCAGCTTGTAGCCGCACAGGGTGCCGGTGGCCTTGTAATCCTTCCAGCCGGAGCCGGTGATGTAGCCGCGCACAATGCACTCGATCGGCAGGGGCTTGGCCTTGCGCACGATAACGGCGCGGCCTTCAAGCTCGTCCTTCCAGGGGGCCAGGGCAGCGGGGAAGCGGTTAACGTCGCTTTCAACCAGGTGATTGGGAATGATATCCTTGAATTTTTCCATCCAGAACAGGGTGATCTGGTTAAGGATCACGCCCTTGTAGGGGATGGGTTCATTCATGATCACGTCAAAGGCCGACATGCGGTCAGTGGTGACAATGAGCAGGTTTTTTTCGTCCACATCGTAGATATCGCGCACTTTCCCGCGTGAAAGAAGAGGGTAGGCGCTGATCTCTGTTTTTACCACGACTTTCATGATGGCTCCTGATTCCTCCAGCCCTTTATTTTTTCCCACGCGCTTCAACGGAGCGGGCGTGGGCTTCCAGGCCCTCAAGCCGGGCAAGGGCGGCTATGGACTGCATATTCTGCTGTAAAAAGGTTGAAGAAGCGGCCACAATGCTGGTTTTTTTGCAGAAGGTCTGCACCGAAAGGGCCGAGGAAAACCGCGCCGTTCCCAGCGTAGGCAGTACATGGTTGGGTCCGGCAAAATAGTCGCCCACAGGCTCGGGGCTGTGCTGGCCCATAAACACGGCCCCTGCGTGCCGTATAAACGGCAGCACGGCCCATGGGTCGCGGGTGCACAGCTCAAGGTGTTCGGGGGCCACCATATTGGCCACAGCCACAGCTATGGAGATGTTGGGCGTAACCACAATGGCGCTCCAGTCTTCAAGCGCGCGGGCTGCGGTGGTGGCTCTGGGCAGGGCTGCGCACTGCTTTTTGAGCTCCTGCTGCAGGGCGTCGGCCAGACGGGCGTCGTCGGTAATGCAGATGGCCGAGGCCAGGGCGTCGTGCTCCGCCTGCGAAAGCATATCGGCGGCAAGCCACACAGGGTTGGCCGACGAATCCGCCAGCACCAGTACTTCGCTGGGCCCGGCAATCATGTCTATGCCCACCGTGCCCTGCACCAGACGCTTGGCCGTGGTGACAAAGATGTTGCCGGGGCCGGCTATGACGTCCACGGGGTGGATGGTCTGCGTGCCATAGGCCATGGCCGCAATGGACCATGCCCCGCCCACGCGGTAGACCTCGTCGATGTCAAGCAGGTGCGCGGCCGCAAGAATATGCGGGTTGACCGTGCCGTCCTTGCGCGGCGGCGTAAACACGGCCAGACGCGGCACGCCCGCCACCTGGGCGGGTATGGCGCTCATCAGCAGGCTGGAGACAAGGGGCGTGTTGCCCCCCTGGCCGCCGGGCACATACAAGCCGCCCGCGTCAACCGAGGTAACCTGCTGACCCAGAATGCTGCCGTCGGGCCGGGTGAGGAACCAGGATTTTTCAACCTGGGCCTCGTGAAAAGAGCGTATATTGGCAGCAGCCTCGCCGATAACCTCGCGGCTTTCGATAGTTACCGAGGCAGCCGCCTTGGCGATTTCCTGCTCGCTGACGCGCAGCGGCGGGGCGAAATCGGGGCAGTCAAAATTGCGCGTGTACTCCACCAGGGCGTCGTCGCCCTTTTGTCGCACAGCAGAGATGATGTCGTTAACGGCGCTTTCCACTCCGTTGCCGGGGTTGCGTCGCCCCTGCAGCCACTGGGCCAGCGCGGGCCATTCCTGTTCATGTTGCAGCGTCAAAATTCGGCATGTCATAGTGCTGTTCCTCTTCTGGTGCGAGCAATATACAGAAGCCGACGCAGAATGTCGAGGCGCAGATGGCCTGCCAGAGGCGCTATGGCGGGCGGCGGCGCGGGGCAGCGCAAAACTTTGTGCTGTTACGGCAGCGCCTTGACAGGGAGGATAAGCATACTTACTTAACTGAAAGCATCAAGACCCGTCAGGGGTCGATTCAGGAGGAAGCATGCAGCGTCATAAAATAAACCATCCATACGGACAGCAGGGCGGCCACGCCGACGAGCGGGCAGAGTGCCAGCCCGAAAAGCCTGAAGATGGTTTTCTTGAAGAAGACGGCATTTTGTTTGGGCAAAACGCGGGCAAAAATGCTGCCGACGCAGCGCACGACGAAGCCGCCCCCGACAACGCGGCAGCCGAACAAAGCGCCGAAGAGCGCTGCAAGGCCGAGCTGAACGAAATGCGCCTGCGCACCGCCGCTGAGATGGACAATTTCAAGAAACGCCTCACGCGCGAGCATGAAGAGCAGATGCGTTACGCGGCGGAGAAGGTCCTTGGCGACCTGCTGCCCACGCTGGACAACCTTGATCTGGCCCTGCGTTACGGCAGCAAGCACGAAGCCTGCAAGGACATGCTGCAGGGCGTGGCCATGACCCACAAACTACTGCTTGATGTGGTGGAAAAGCACGGACTCAAGCCTCTGGGCGAAGAAGGTGAAGAGTTTGACCCCAACGTGCACGAAGCAGTGGGCTTTGAAGACCGGCCCGATTTTGCGCCCAACTCTGTGGCCCGCGTGATGCAGCGCGGCTTCAAGCTTGGCGACCGCCTGCTGCGCCCCGCCAAGGTTATGGTAAAGCAGTAAGTATTTTTTGCGCAGTGCGCATTCTGCCCGGTGGCTTTGGCTGCCGGGCTTTTTTTGTGCGGTGCGGGCCTTTTCAGCCCGCCACCTCTCAGCCCCTTGCGCCTTTTCAGGGCCTGTTTCAGCCCAGGCAGCGGGCGGCGTCCGCAAGCATGCGCTCGGCTGGCGGCGCGGCATCCTGCCCCAGGGCATCTGCGGCAGCGCCGTTGCCGCCGTCGCGCAGGGGCAGCGCCAACCCAAGGCGCAACTGCAATAGCCCTGCCTCGGCCAGCGGGCAAAACTCCACCCCGTCGCGCCCGATGGCGGAAAACGAGCGGGGCAACAGCCCCATGCCCTCGCCCTGTGCAATGCGGGCCAGCAGCACATCGTATTCTTCCGGCTCTTCGAGATGCGCGGGCGCAAACCCCACCTGTGCAAATACGCCGCGCATGTGGTCAAAAAAGGCGGGGTTGCTCTCGCGCCGGAACCAGAAAAGAGCCCTGTCGCTGAGGCCTTGCAGGGACAGACGTTCCTGCTCCGGGCGGGCCATGGCTGGTGCGTCGCGGCGTCCGCCGGGCAAAACCGCGAGCAGGGGTTCGGCATAGGGCAGGGGGCAAAGCCGTATGCCCGCATGGTCAAGGGGTAGGGCCACCAGGGCGGCATCCAGTTTGCCCCGGCGTACGTCCCGCGCCAACCGGGGGGACGACTGCCGCACAAAGCGCGTTGCACCGCTCCAGTGCGTTTCCACATGCTGGATAAAGCGCAAAAAAACTCCCTGTTCAAAAGCGGTCGTCAGGCCGATGGTCAGCGTCTTGTCCGTTTTTGCCGCATCGCTGCGTCCGAGATTGCGCAGACGGTCAGCCGCCGCGTCCTGCGCCTCCAGCACGGGGCGGGCTATGCGCAGCACTGCCAGCCCTTCGGCGGTCAGCGACAGCCCCTTGCTGTGCCGCGTAAACAGGGTGACGCCCAGCATCTCTTCCAGACGTTGCATGTGGCGGCTCAGGGGGGGCTGGGTCATAAACAGCCTGTCTGCGGCGCGGCGCATGCTGCCCTCTTGGGCAACTATAGAAAAATAGCGCAGCAGCCGCCAGTCCGGCGTATCAAATACATCGTTTGCCATACCTTAAAGGTATCACCAAATCAGCAAGAGGCAAAGGCCGCGCAACAGCATACATATTCGCCAGTGGCCGCAATGCAGCGGCCTTAAAGGAGATTATTATGCAGAATGATCGTTATGCCGCAGGGCTTGCCATGCTGGAACGTGTGGACGGAAGGGGCGGAGAAGAGGTGCTTGAAAGCGTCCGGGCCATCAGCCCGGATTTTGCACGGTATCTTGTGGAGTTTCCTTTTGGCGATATTTACTCGCGGTCAGGGCTGGATCTGAAAAGCCGTGAAATAGCCGTGGTGGCGGCCCTGACTGCCATGGGCAATGCCGCGCCGCAGTTGCGCGTGCATATTGCCGCCGCCCTGCATGTGGGTTGCACGCGGCAGGAAATCATGGAGGTCATCATGCAGATGGCCGTGTACGCGGGTTTTCCCGCTGCGCTCAACGGGCTTTTTGCCGCAAGGGACGTGTTTGCCGAGCATGAGGGGCGGTAGCCCCGGCAGGGTGCGGCGGTTGCGTGCGCAGCCGCCGCCCTACATGTCGGAATACTTGCTGGCGATATTGCGAAAGTCTTCCTGCAGGGCGACAAAGGCGTCCACAATGTCCGGGTCAAACTGGGTTCCCCGGCCATCCACAATGATGCGCACGGCTGTCTCGTGCGGCATGGAGGGTTTATACACGCGTTTGCTGCGCAGCGCGTCGTAAACGTCGGCCACGCTCATGAGGCGTGCCGAAAGCGGTATTTCCGTGCCCGACAACCCGCGCGGGTAGCCTTTGCCGTCCCAGCGCTCATGGTGGCAATAGGCAATGTCGCTGGCGATGCGCAAAAAAGAGTTTTCGCCCAAAAATTTGTCTGCCGAGGCCAGCACTGCGCGTCCGTGGGTGGTGTGCTCCTTCATGGCCTCGTACTCCTCGTCGGTGAGGGGGCCGGGCTTGTGCAGCACGGTATCGGCAATGGCCACCTTGCCCACGTCGTGCAGCGGGGCGGAGAGGTAAAGCCACGAGATGGAGTCCTGGTCCAGCTCGTCCCTGTACTTGGGCAGCTGGGAAATGTAGAGGGCCAGGGCCTTTACATAATTTTGCGTGCGTTTGATGTGGGCGCCGGTTTCGGTGTCGCGCCATTCGGCCAGGCTGGCCATGGCGTGAATGGTAGCCTCCTGGGTGAGGGCCAGCTGGTGCGTGCGCTCGAACACCATGTCGTTGAGGTGGTCGCGATAGCGCTTGTATTTGAGCTGGTTGGCTACGCGGTTGCGTACAAGGGACGAGCGGAAGGGTTTGGTGATGTAGTCTTGCGCGCCCAGCGAGAGGCCCTTGGCCTCGTCGGTTTCTTCATTCTGGGCGGTGATGAACATAATGGGGATATCGCGCGTCTGCGTTTCGTCCCGCAATTTTCTGCACACTTCATAGCCGTCCATGCCGGGCATGATCACGTCCAGAAGGATGAGGTCCGGCGGCGGCTGGCGCCGCGCCAGCCGCAGGGCGTCCGGCCCGTTTTTGGCAAACATGATGGTGTATTTGTCGCGCAGGCATTCGCTGAGAATACGCAGGTTTTCCGGCGCATCGTCCACCAGCAGAATTTTGTTGCACCGGTGCTCCCGCGCGGGGTCGTCTGCATCCTCGGCCCGGGTCATGGTTTGCTCCGTGTCAGTTCCGGCAGGCGGTTGCCCAGATGCTCCGCCATGCGACGCACCATGCGGCTTTCCGCTGCGGTGAGCGTGTCGTAGGTTTTGCCGTTTACCGCTTCTGCGTCGGCATAGATGCCGCGGGCGATCACGTCGTCGTGACGGTTTTTAAGCGTCCAGCGCGCTTCAAGCACGGCGGCGGAGTCAAAGTTGCCGTCCAGGCGCTGCAGGTCGATCAGCAGCACATAGTCCGCCCTGGTGTCGTCGCCTGCCGCCAGCACATTAAACCCGGCCGCAAGCATGGGAGGGGTAAGCACCTCCTGCACCACCCGGCGTACGCCGTGCGCCACAGGCTCGGCCCAGGCGTGAAACTGCGAGACTACCAGCTCGGTCTGTCCGTTCACGCGGCTGACAATACTGTTGCGGTCCAGATAATCCGGCACGGTAACCTGCGCGACCCGCAGATTTTTGCTGGGCAGGCTGTCGGCCTTGACCGGGTCGAGCGCGCTTTCAAGCAGGTAGTAGCGCGTGGGCGTGCTGCGTCCGCAGCCGCTCAAAAGCGCAAGCAGCACAAGCGAGAGTATAAGGATATTGCGTTGCATCAGCGTGCTCCTTGCTTACCCCGGAGCAGCGCTTCGGGATTGCGTTCAAGCGTTTCGGCCAGGGCACGCATGGCGCGCATGGCATCGGTGCTTTCCTTGAGAAGACGGCGCAGGTCGTTCATGGTGGGCGAATCGCGCCCCAGTATGCCCTGGGCCGACGCCGTGGCCACGCGCAGCTGATCCGCCGCGACGGCCATGCTCTGCATGCCCTCGCGGAAGGCGATCATGGTGGCGGGCAGCTCTTTTTGCACCGAGGCGCTGGCAGAACTCAGGTTGTTGAGAACCTGCTCGGTATTATTGCGTATGGAGCCAGCATGCAGAATGCCGTGGGCCTCCTGAAAGGTTTCGGTAAAAGCCGTGAGCGCCTTGCCAAGCTTGTCGTCGCTCAGGCCCAGAGCCAGGTTTTGCAGCACGGCGCTCAGTGAGTTGACCATCTGCTCAAGCGGCATCTGCGAAAGCGTGCTCTGCAGCGTGTCGATGGGCGAGGGGATGGTGGGAATTTCCATGTCCGGCGTAGCGGAGCGGAAGTTGGCCGCCGTGGATGGATAGAAATCAAGCTCCACACGGTACTGGCCGGTGATGAGGCTTTGCAGCTGCAGGCGCGCCCGCAGGCCCCGCTGCACCATGCGGCGGATGATCTCCTGCTGAAAAGATTCCGAAGGCGTGGCCGTGCCGCTGGCTCGGACAAAGCTGCGCTCGTCGATGCGCACGTAAACGGGGATGGTCACGTTGGAGTCGCGCGAGTTGGCCACCAGGTTGATGCGCGTAACGCTGCCCATGGGCACGCCCCTAAACACCACCGGCGCGCCGGTAGAAAGCCCGCTGACCGAGCCGTCAAAGTACATGACGTATTCAAGGTCATTGCTGAAAAGGCGACCTCCGCCCAGCAGGATGATGCCCATGACCAGCAGGGCAAGGCCCCCCAGCACAAAGGCGCCAACAGTCGTCTTGTATGATTGCGAGTTCATCGGGCTTGTTCCTTGTGTGACGTTGACGCCTGCGCGTCGTCGGCCTGTGCTTCAGTATGCTCGCGCATGCCGCCTCTGGTCAAAAAGAGCATGGCGCTCTGGTCGGTGGAGGGGTTCTTTACCATCTCGCTGGGGTTGCCGCTGGCGGTGACTGTTCTGCTTTGCGCATCAAGAAAAATGCTGTTGCGGGCAATGGTAAAAATGCTCGGCAGCTCGTGCGAAACAATGACAAAGGTCGTGCCCAGGCTGTCGCGCAGCTCGAGGATAAGGTCGTCCAGCAGGCGCGAGCTTACGGGGTCAAGCCCTGCGGAGGGCTCGTCCAGAAAGAGTATCTGCGGGTCAAGGGCCAGCGCGCGCGCCAGACCCGCGCGTTTGCGCATGCCGCCGCTGATCTCCGAGGGGTAATAGTCTTCAAAACCGGCCAGACCCGCCAACGCCAGCTTGAGCGAAGCCTGCTCCCTGATTTCGTCTTCAGACAGGTCAGTGTACTGCTGCAAGGGCAGCCCCACGTTTTCCGCCAGGGTCATGGAGCTCCACAGCGCGCCGCCCTGAAACAGCACGCCTGTGCTGCGCATGATGCGGCGGCGGCTTTCTTCCGTACCGTTCCAGAAGTCTTCGCCGTTATAGGCGATGCTTCCCTGTTGCGGTTCCTTGAGGCCCATGAGCACGCGCAGAAGCGTGCTTTTGCCGCAGCCGGAGCCGCCCATGACCATAAATATGTCGCCCACGCGCACGTCAAACGACACGTTGCGCATGAGCACAAACGAGCCAAAGCCCACCGTGAGGTCGCGCACCCGTATGCGTATGCCGTCATCCGCAGGCGCGGAGGCTTCCTCGGAGGCGCTCAGGCGGGAAAGATCGATGGAAGGTTGCGCGGCGTCGGGCATGTCACACTTCCAGCACGTTGCAGATGATGGTGATGATGGCTGTGGCCACAATAATGCCCACAATGGCCTGCACAACAGCGGTGGTTGTGGCCTGGCCCACGGCCTGGGCGCTGCGCCCGCAGCGTATGCCCTGATAGCACCCGGCCACTGCCACAATGGCTCCAAAAACCGTTCCGTACACAAGACCGATAATTACATGCTTGAACGGAACCATCTGGATGGTGGCGTTGACGTATTCCAGCGGGTTGAGGTGCAGCATGGCCGTGCCCACCAAAAAACCGCCAATAACGCCCATCAGGTCTGCATACAGGGTCAGCAGGGGGATCATGGCCATGAGGGCCAGCACCCTCGGCAATACCAGGAAATCGTGGGGAGAAATGCCAAGCGTGGAGAGGGCGTCTACCTCTTCATTCACCTGCATGGTTCCGATAAGGGCGGCATAGGCCGCGCCCACCCTGCCCGACATGACAACGCCGACCATGATGGCGCCCATGACCCGCAGCATGCCTATGCCCACCAGCCCGGCAACGTATATCTGCGCGCCAAACTGGGTAAGCTGCACCGCGCCCACAAAGGCCAGAATAAGGCCAAACAGCAGGCTGGTCAGCGATATGATGGGCAGGGCTGCCACCCCGCATTCGTGCATGGCCGCAAACAGGTCCATGGGGCGCATCTTGGCCCGGCCCAAAAACAGCCGCCAGATGGAAAGCACCACTTCGCCAAGAAAATTAAGAAAATCAGTGAGCTTGGGCGGCAATGCCAGCACACTCTCGCCCACGCGGGTCACAAAGCCCGCCGTGCTTTTGCTGCGGGCCGAGCCCTCTTTGGCAGGTACGGCAAAGGCCAGCTTGATGAGGCGCTCAAGTCCTTCGGGCAGCTCGGTGCGCAACGTGATATTGCGGGCGCGCGCCGCTTTGACCATCTGTACCACAAAGACAAGCAGTGTGCTGTCCCACTGCCCAAGGGCCTCGCTGGCAAGGCACACTTCGCGGATGCGCTGGTCGGCGGTCTGGGACAGGGCGGCGGCTGCCTCCCTGGGCCAGGGTTCGTCCATATTCCAGCGCCCGCCAACGCACACGCGCAACAGCGGCCCCTGAACAGATACGGTCACTTGCGGACTTGTTTCCATCACTATACTATACGCGTAGCGCAAATTCTTCGCAAGCGTCCATGCCTGCGCACCGTCTTGCAATCTTTTTGAAAACCCAAACCACCGGGCAATCATGTCGCTGAAACAACGCCTCAATCTCTCTGCCGAGCCGCTTTTTCTCATGGACGGCTCCGCCTTTATCTACCGCGGGTTTTTTGCCAACAAAAACATGCAGCGTTCCGACGGTTTTCCCACCAACGCGCTGGTGGTGGTAACCCGCGTGTTGCTGCGCATTTTGCGCGACGAGCGCCCCGGCCTTTTTTTGTTTGTCAAAGACGGCAAGGGCAAAAATTTTCGGCACGATCTGTTTCCGCTATACAAGGCCAACCGCGACGCCACACCTGAAGATCTGGTGCGGCAGATGGAACCCATTGTGCGCATGGTAAAGGCGCTGGGCATACCCGTGGAAATTTCGGACGGCTGCGAGGCCGACGATTGCATTGCCTCGCTGGCGGCGCGGTTTTCGGCCCAGAGGCCCGTAATTATCGTGAGCGGCGACAAAGACCTCAAGCAGTGCCTGGGCCCCAACGTCTACATGTGGGACCCTGCCTCCAAGGAAGAAAAACTGCTCTCAGCCGCCGATTTTACGGCAGAGAGCGGCCTGCGGCCCGATCAGTGGGCCGATGTGCAGGCCCTTGTGGGCGACACGAGCGATAATATTCCCGGCGTGCCGGGCATCGGCCCCAAGACGGCGCAGAAGATTTTTGAAATCTGCCCCACGCTTGAGGACATCCGCGATCATTTTGCGCTGCTTTCGCCAAAAATTCAGGACAAGCTGCGCGATCACCTTGAAAACATGTTTTTGTGGCGGCAGCTTACGTCGCTCTCGCTCGACACCTGCACGGAGCTGACCATTGACGACATGACCGTAGCCCCGCTGGACGAAGCCCAGTGCGCGGCTATGGCTGACGAATTTGAGCTGCACGCCCTGCGGCGCGACATGGCCGCTCTGGCCCGTCTGCAGCAACGCGCTTCTGCGATGGCCGAGGCCGCCCCACAGCGCGCGGGCAGCACTGCCAGACCGGCAGAAGGCTCTGTGCCCGCTGACGCGGCATCCCCCAACGATTTTGCGTTGCAGTCTGCTGTATCGCGTCCCGCCCAGCCGGGCCTGCTGGACGCCTCAGCGGACAAGGCCGTTGCAAAGCCGCGTCCTTCAGCCGGAGCTGGCCCTCAGATGAGCCTGCTTGATGTGGCCGACGAGCCGGAAGCTCCGCTCATAGGCCAATCCGGGCTGTTGCCCCCCTGCGACGGGCGCGAGGTGGCGGTGGTCTGGCCCGGCGGGCAGGGCAAGGCCCCGCATGTGGCCGTGGCGGGCAGCGACGATTTTCGCTGGGGCGGCTCCACAGACGATTTGTGCGCCTGGCTTGCCGGGGCGCAGCGACTGGTGACGGCTGACCTCAAGGCGCAGCTGATTGCCGCCGCCTGCTGGCGCAAGCTGCCAACCGAAGCCGCACCTCCTTTTTTCTTTGATCTGGGTCTGGCAGCCTACCTCATCAACCCCGAAGAAAGCGACTACGGCTGGCCCCGGCTGGCGGTGCGCTGGGGCGCGCCCCTGCGTGAAGGGCAGGGCGGCAAAGGCCCTGCCAGCATGGCTCTGCGCATGGCTGCAGTTATGGAGCAGCGGCTGGAGGCCGATGGCCTGCTTGAACTCTACCGGGCGCTTGAGCTGCCGCTCACGCCCGTGCTGGCCCAGATGGAAGCGCGCGGCGTGGCCATTGACGCTGCAGCTTTTCAGACTTTTCTTTCAGACGTGCAGAGCGAGATTGACCGCCTCACGCAAGAGGTTTTTGCCGCAGTGGGAACCACCTTCAACATCCGCTCGGCGCAGCAGCTCGGCGAGGTGCTTTTTAACGCCCTCAAGCTGCCCTCACCGCGCAAAACCCGTGGTGGGCAGGCCTCCACCAGTCAGGAAACACTGGAAAAACTGGCGGGGCAGCATCCTGTGGTCGAGATCATCCTGCAGTTTCGCAAGCTGGAAAAAATGCGTTCTACCTACCTGGACCCGCTGCCGCGCCTTGTGGATTCGCGCGGGCGCATCCATACGACCTTTAACCAGAAGGCCACGGCCACGGGGCGGCTTTCGTCCAGCAACCCCAACCTGCAGAACATCCCCGTGCGCGGGCCGCTGGGCAAGCGCATGCGTTCGTGTTTCATCGCCGGGCCGCAAAATTTGCTGGTTTCCGCCGACTATTCGCAGGTTGAGCTGCGCGTGCTGGCCCATATGTCGCAGGACGCCGCGCTGCTTGAGGCCTTTCGCAACGGCGAGGACATCCACGCCCGCACGGCGGCACTGGTGTACGACCTGCCGCCAGGCGAGGTCAGCCCTGACCAGCGGCGCAATGCAAAGACCATCAATTTTGGTCTTATCTACGGCATGGGCGCGCAAAAACTGGCGCAGGAGCTGAAAATCAGCTCCAACGAGGCCAAGGAATTCATTGCACGCTACTTTGAGCGCCTCACCGGCCTCAAGGAATTTTATGAAGAAATCGAGGCTGTTGCCAAGCGGCAGGGCTATGTGACGACCCTTGGCGGGCGGCGGCGGCTGTTGCCCGACATCCATTCCGCCAACGGCCAGAACTATGCCCTGGCGCGGCGGCAGGCTATCAATACTGTTATTCAGGGATCAGCCGCCGACATCATCAAGCTTGCCATGCTGGCTGTGGCCCATGATGCAGAGTTGAAGCGGCTTGATGCGCGGTTGCTTTTGCAGGTGCACGACGAACTGCTGCTGGAAGTGCCCACGGATGCGGCTGCCGCTGCGGGCGAGCGGGTGGCGGCGCTTATGAGCGGGGTTACGCCGGGGGGCGCGGCTTTGTCTGTACCGCTGGTTGTGGACTGGGGGCAGGGGCGTGACTGGGGCTCCGCCCACTAAACATGCCCGGCATGGGGCGCTTTTTGTTTCTGGCTGCGTCAAAACGGTTTTTTATTCCGGTCGAGTACCATAAGAGTACACTCCCTGCATAAAAAACCGTTTTTCCTTGCCAGAAAGCAAAAATCCCCGCCATGCCGGGCATGTTTAGAGTCTTGTGTGGAAGACACACTCCCTCTAAGTCGCATTGCCTTTCTTGCCTGAGAACAAGATCCATCTTGCGGCAGGAATATGTTTAGCCATGCGTGCGGCAAGGAAAGGCATAAAGAGAGTTAGAGTTTGGCGGCGGGGTGGGTGAGCCCGTCGGGTCGATTTACGCAACCCCGACTTTTTTGGCCTGAACTGCGTTAATATCCTGTTTTTGATGCTAACGTACATGATTACGCTGTGCTCAAAAATAGGATTTTTCCTTGTCAGGTCGAAAAATGCGTATTTTGCAAATAGTCCATTACCAGCCATCACCTCCGCGCTGCTCCGGCGAGTATAAGGAAAACGGCGCGACGATCTGCTGTTGATGGCGAGCATTTTTTTCTAATTTGCCAGTTCTACGCCTCATTTTGGTTGGACTGGGTGCAGCCGTGAGCGATGTGCATGCCGCGTAGTTTTTTGCTCGTCGCTAGAAAACATATATGTGACGCTAGAACGTAAAATGGAAGGAATGGGGGCGAGGCATTACCCTCAACCAGCCAATGTGCCAATGGTGTTTGGCTGAAGCGGACTTTAACCAGAGCGTAGGCTGGGTATGGCATTTACGCGGCGCGGAGGGAGATCACCTGAGCGAGCGTAGCGAGGGAAGGAAGCTCCCGCAGCAAAGGCCGCGTTGCCCTCGTCGTTCGGCGGGAATTGATAATTCTCTTGGGGGTGCTTCGGGGGGGATGCAAGGGGGGCCGCGCAGGGGGCGTAGCCCCATAACCGGCCCCGCCTTGCCGTGCGCCGCGCAGGCGTCCCAATCGTCTGCCAGACGAAAGATGTCGCGCCCGAAGGGGGGCAAAAATTAATCAGCTCGCGCCGCGCAGGCGTCCCAATCGCCTGCCAGACGAAAGATGTCGCGCCCGAAGGGGGGGCAAAAATTAATCAGCTCGCGCCGCGCAGGCGTCCCAATCGCCTGCCAGGCGAAAGGTGTCATGCCCGCAGGGCTGCAAAAATTAATCATCTCACGTCGCGCAGGCGTCACTTCACCGTTCCGAAATCGCGCGCCGGGAGGCGGAACCCCGTGCCCCCAGGGCGCAAACTCAAAAAACTAAGTTAGCCACGCTCCGCGCAGCGCCCAAAAACAACACTCCCTCCCTTCAGGGACGCCACCAGCCCGCCAGGCAACTGAAACCGCGTGTTCCCCCGCCCCTTGGCAAGGGCGTCGTCCAGCGCCAGAAGGGTACGGGCGCGGGCCTGGCCGTGAAGCTGGCCCGTACTGTCAGAGTCCACGCCTGCCTTCCCCGTCGCAGGACGGCATAACCAACGCACAGCCCGCATATATAGGCGCAATCGAGCAGCTGGGTGCAGCTCTGACAGCAACCTCGCTGGCAGGGTCAGACTTGGGCCGCTGGCAGTGCTTTGATCCTTCTGCACCTCCGCCGCAGGCTCTCCCACAATCCATGGGTGCGCAACCAGAGCCGCGTCCAGCGTTTTATTCCAGTAATCTTCATCAATGCGGGCGAGTTGCCACAGATCGTGCAGGGTGCGGTCGAGCGCCGGGTTTTCCTGTCGCAGCAGGGGCAATACATCGAGGCGCAGCCTGTTGCGCTTGTACTGGCGGCTCTGGTTGCTGGCATCTTCGCACCAGCTGAGGCCGCACTCGCGCAGCAGGTCTTTAAGTGCGTGGGCGTCAGAGGCCAGCAATGGACGCAGCAGACGTCGCCCGTCGTCTCGGGCTGCCATGCCGCCAAGGGCGGGCCAGCCCGTGCCGCGCGTCAGGCGCAGCAATATGTCCTCGCTCACGTCGGCCATGTGGTGGCCAAGGACGATAAAATCCGCTCCCAGGGCGGCTCTCTCTTGCTCCAGCAGGGCATAGCGCAGCCTGCGTGCGGCGTCTTCAACGCCGATGCCGCCGCTTGCGGCCAGCCCGCGCACGTCGGCCTGCCGCACCGTGCAGGCAATGCCCAGCCGTTGGCACAATTGCAGTACAGATGCAGCGTCCTGTGCGGATTCCTCCCGCAGGCCGTGGTCGACGCTCATGGCGTGCAGGGTCAGCCCGAGGCGTGGGGCAAGCAGGTGCAGCACAAACGCGAGAGCTGTGGAATCCGCCCCGCCAGAGAGGGCGAGCAGCAGCGTTGAACCGCGCGCAAGCCCCAGCCGCACAAGGCAAAACCGTTCCACCTCAAGGCACAGACGGGCCGTTTGGGCGGAAAGGTTTTGCAATGTCGGCAAAAGCGGTTCTGTCATGGAGTATCTGCTGCGTCGCCGGAGCTGGCCATGGAGGGGCCTTGCCGGATTGGGGTGCAAAGGGGCGGGCCAGAGGCGGGCGTGCCTGTCGGGGGCCGATAGGTGGAATGGATTTTCGTTGCAGGGGCTGCGTGGTAGATCAGGTCTGGGCGGCTTGCGCCGCCCCCGATGCCGCAGCAATAATCCGCGCCTAGGCGGGATTGATGCCCATATCTTTCAGCAGCGTTTCAAGCCATATGATCATGCGGTCGCGCAGTTCGGGCGATGCGTAGTGCACGCATTCGCAGCGCATGCGGCCCCGTGCGCGTACCAGCAGCTCAAGTCGCACAAAGTTTTCTTCAATCTCCAGCCCCATAACGTGGGGTCCGCAGCTTTCCTCATGCTCTTGCTGCACGGGTGAAAGCAAGTCGGCGGGGACAGGCAGCCAAAAAAGGCCCTCCATGCCCGATGTCAGCTCCATTTCGGTGAGCGTGGCGGTCAGTTTTGCGGTGTCTTCTTCCGTCAGGTCGTCAATTCCGTACCAGCGCATCAGTTTTCCTCCGACGAGTAGGGACAGCCTGTTTTGTCCAGATTGAAAATACGGCGTGTGATGCTGATGCGCGGGCCGTTGCCCTCCTGGGACATGCTGCCGCGCTTGAGAAACATGATGGGGTCATGGTTGAGTTTGCGCACCAGCGCACCCACCAGCGCCTCAAGGGCGTCGCGGGTTTCGTCGTTCACAGGCCCAAGCCGTTTGAGCGTTTTGGCCAGTTCCTCCTGCCCCATGCGCTCGCCGCGCTGGATAAGATCGACAATGGTGGGCTGCACGTCAAGGCTTGAGAGCCAGCGCGAAAAAAGCAGCACTTCCTCGTTGACGATGTCCGCCGCTTTGGCGGCCTCGTCGCGGCGGGTGGCGAGGTTTTCTTCCACCACTTCCTTGAGGTCGTCGATGTCGTACAGGTAGACGTTGTCGAGGCCGTTGACGTCGGGGTCGATGTCGCGCGGCACGGCAATGTCGATAAAGAACATGGGCCGGTTTTTGCGGGCCTTGAGCACGGCGCGTATGTCGCGTGCACGGATGATGGGCTCCTGCGAGCCGGTGGAGGTGATGATGATATCCACCTCGGTGAGGTGCTGGGCCATGTCTTCAAAGGCGATGGCCCGCCCCTTGAACTGCTTCGCCAGCTCCTGCCCGCGCGCCAGCGTGCGGTTGGCCACCAGTATTTCGTCAATGCCCGCCTGCAGCAGGTGCATGGCGGCCAGCTCGGCCATTTCGCCAGCGCCCACCAACATGGCCTTGTGGGTGTTCATGTCGCCAAAGATGCGTTTGGCAAGCTCCACAGCGGCGTAACTGATGGAGACAGCGCTTGAGGCCACCGCTGTTTCGGTGCGCACGCGTTTGGCTACAGAAAAAGCCTTGTGCACCAGGCGGTTAAGAATAACCCCCGTGGCATGGCACTTGACCGCCTTGCGGTATGCGGTCTTGAGCTGGCCCAAAATCTGCGGTTCGCCCAGCACCATGGAGTCAAGGCTTGAAGCCACTGAAAACAGGTGACGCACGGCTTCCAGATTTTTGTGCACGTACACGTAGGGCTTGAGCTCTTCGGGCTTGGCCCCCCGGGCAACAGCCCAGTTTTCGAGCATCTGCCCGGCCACGTCGCCGTTGCCCGCGGCCAGCAGCTCCACGCGGTTGCAGGTCGAAAGTATCACGCTTTCGCTCACCGCGCCTATACATGGCACGGCCCAATGTTCTTCATCGCAATGATTGACCAGGGCAAAACGCTCGCGCACGTCCACGCTGGCAGTGCGATGATTCAGGCCGACAAGAAAAATATCACAGTCCATGGCGGTAGCCCGGTCAGCGCCGGATGAATGCGTGGTGGGTTTCCATAAAGGTATTCACCACAATGATTGAAAAAAGGCAGAGAACAAAGACAAAAACTGCCAGCTGCGCAGGCTTGCGGCCCTTCCAGCCCTTGGTGAGCCGGTTGTGGAACAAGACGGAGTAAAACAGCCAGATCACAATGCTGATGACTTCCTTGGGGTCGCCCGTAACCGTGCCGCCAAAAATAGGCTTGGCCCAGATAAGCCCCGATACGATGCCCAGCGTGTAAAGCGGAAAACCCGTCATGGTCGTAAATGCGTTGATTTTGTCGAGCATGGACAGGGCGGGCATATCAAGCCAAAAGCCCTTCATGGTCAGTTTGCTTTTTATGCGCCCTTCGATGAACAAAAACAGCGCTCCGGCGGCAAAGGCCAGGGCCAGCAGGGCCAGGCTAAAAAACAGCGCCCCGATGTGCAGCGCGTAAAACGAGGTGTTGAGCGAGGGCGGAACCTGCACCACAGCGGCCAGATACGGGGCCGACATGGCAAACAGCATGAGGCCCAGCGGCGCGGCAAATACCAGCGGTATCTCCTGCCGCAGCTTGGCCCAGGCGGCAATGCCGCACAGCACCACAAACCACGCCATCAGCTGAAAATACGCGCCAGCGCTCAAGCCGCCGGGCAGGGCCTTGTGAAAGCCCAGAAACAGCATGAGCGTCTGGCAGGCAAAGCCTGCCACAGCCAGAGAACAGCCGATTTTGCGCCACAGGGCGGTGCGCGCAACAATGCCCGCAAGGCCCGCCACGCTGGCGGAGCCGTACAGCAACAGGGTGACGGCGGTGGAAAATTCAGGGGAGATCATTCAGCAACTCCGCTATATGAGCGTGCAATGCGGGCGGAAGTTCCGCCTGCAGACAGCGGCGACAGTTTTCCTGGTCGTTTTCTTCCAGCCACTTTTGCAGGCAAGACTCGGCCAGCTTTCGGAACAATCGGGTATTTTGCCCTGTATCTTTGCCCAAGGCAAGGACCAGAGGCCGCAGCCGCCCCATAAGGGCAGCCATGCGCGAGCGGGGCTCAAGCCAGCGCTCAAGCTCGCCCTTCCAGCGGCGGGCCAGGGCGGGGCTTGCGCCGCCGGTGGAAAGCGCCGCCGCCAACGGCGCGCGGCGGGCAACGGCAGGCACCTGAAAGCAGCCTTCTTCTGGCTTGCTGGCGCTGTTGCACAATATTCCCGCTGCGGCGCACAGGTCTGCAATGCGGCTGTTTTCAGCAGGGCTGCCCGTGGCGGCAAAAACCAGCGCGCAGCCCTGCAGATCGGCTTTGGTGCAGGCGCGGCGCTCAAAGCGCACGCGAGGGTCGCGCAGCAGTTTGGACGCATCGTCAGCTTCCTCCGCCGCAGGCTCGGCCAGATCAAGCACAAGCACAGACGCCGGGTCGCAGGCCAGCAGACCTGAAAGCTTGCGTTGCCCCACCTGGCCAAAGCCGACCAGCAGGCAGCGAATGCCCGTCAGCGAGATAAATATGGGGTAGAGCGGTGCGGGGGGCTGTGTGCGCATGTGTGATCCAATGGGTGAAACAATCTTGATAACCAGCATACAGCAGCCCGAAATATTTTGCAAAGGGCCTGCGTTTCAACGTATTTGCAACGTGGCTGCGGTTGACCCGGCCAGTGCAGCGCGCCGCCCCTTGCTTGCCTAGGTGGCGGTATTGCCTTAGATTGTGCGCAATTGGCAGCTTGTTTGCGGCAACGGCGATTAACAGACACGCAGGAAGGGCATGGCGAAATTTTTGGTCATACAGGCGGCGCGGTTTGGCGATCTGGTGCAGACCAAGCGACTGTTGATGAGTCTGGCGGGTCGCGGCGAGGTTCACCTTGCCGTGGACGCGGGTCTGACGCCTCTGGCCCGGCTGCTTTTTCCTTTTGCCGAGCTGCACGCCCTTGCGGTGCACGGCAAGCCCGAGGAGCAGGCCCTGGCCCGCAACGCCGCAACACTGGCCCGCTGGCGGGGCATGCATTTTGACGCCGTGTACAATTGCAATTTTTCCGGCGTTACGGCGGCCCTGTGCCGTGTCTTTGAGCCGCAGACCGTGCGCGGCTACCGCCCCGCCGCAGGGGGCGTCACCCGCTCGCCGTGGGCGCGGCTGGCCTTCAGGCTCAGCGAGCGGCGCGCACTCGCGCCGCTCAATCTGGTGGATTTTTGGGGGCATTTTGCCGAGGCTCCTATTGACCCGCGCAGCGTTAACCCAGCAGCCGCACCCGGCGGGCAGGGGCTGGGCGTTGTGCTGGCCGGGCGTGAATCGCGCCGCTCGCTACCTGTGCCGGTGCTGGCCGAGGTGGTGCGCACGGCCTTTGGGGCCTTGGGCGGCCCGCGCGTGCGTCTGCTGGGCTCAACGGCGGAAAAACCCGCCGCACGGCAACTGCTGAGGCATTTGCCCCCCAAGATGCTGCCCATGGTTGAAGACCTGAGCGGCAAGACGGACTGGCCCGGCCTAGCGGCTGCGGTCACCGGGCTGGACGCGCTGATCACGCCCGATACGGGCATCATGCACCTTGGGGCGCACCTTGGCGTGCCAGTGCTCGCGTTTTTTCTGTCCTCCGCCTGGCTGCACGAAACCGGCCCTTACGGCGAGGGCCACCATGTGTGGCAGACCTGCCGCGCCTGCGGTCCGTGCCTTGAATCCGCCCCCTGCCCATACGACGTCGCCTGCGGGCAGCCCCTGACGCAGGTGGAGCTTTTGCGTTCGCTTGCGGCTGTGCTTGGGCAGATAAAATCCGGTTTGTCCTCTGCAGGGGCCGATGCAAAAAAATGGCCGCAGCTCCCCGCCGGTCTGCAGCTGTGGCGCACCGGCATGGATGCCCTCGGGGCGCACCCCTCGCTGCTGGCGGGCGACGACCCGCATGCGGCAGAGCGCCGGTATGTGCGCAATTTTTTGGCGGCGCGGCTGCACCTGTCGGCTGAGCCAGCGGGCAGCGCTGCTGCCGCCCTGCAGTCCGCCGACCTTGACCCGTGGCTTTATAACGATGCGGACTGGATGTTGCCGCCAGGGAGATACTGCTGATGCCTGCCGCTCCTCTGCGAATCCTTGTGGTGCTGCCCATGTACGGCGGCTCGCTGCCCATAGGCAGATACTGCGCCAGCGCGCTCGGCGCTCTGGGGCACAGCGTGCGCGTGTTTGAGGCCCCGTTGCTGCACGCGGGTTTTACCGGTCTGCGCGGCCTTGGTCTGGCCCCGGCGCAGACGGCCCAGCTGGAGAATTCTTTTTTGCAGGTGGTGTCGCAGGCCGTGTGGGCGCAGGTGCAGGCGCAGGAGCCGCACCTGCTGCTTGCCATGGCTCAGGCCCCGCTGGGGCGCAGCCTTTTGCAGCGCCTGCGCCGGGCGGGCGTGCGCACGGCCATGTGGTTTGTGGAAGACCACGAAATATTTGACTACTGGAAGGGCTACGCCCCCCTCTACGATGTTTTTGCCGTCATTCAGAAGGAGCCGTTTTTGTCCATGCTGACTGGCATCGGGCAGAACAACGCGTTGTACCTGCCGCTGGCGGCGCAGCCCGATTTTCACAAGCTGCTCAGCCTGAGCGATCAGGATCGGCGCGAGTACGGGGCGGACATTGGTTTTCTGGGCGCGGGCTATCCCAACCGGCGGCTGGCTTTCAGACGGCTCATCGGGCGCGACTTTAAAATATGGGGGTCGGACTGGGACGGCGAAACCCTGCTTGCCAGCCATGTGCAACGCGGCGGCGCGCGCATATCGGCAGAGGAAAGCGTCAAGATTTACAACGCCACGCGCGTGAACCTCAACCTGCATTCCAGTCTTGGCACGGCCGAACTGGTGAGCGGGGGGGATTTTGTCAACCCGCGCACATTTGAGCTGGCGGCCATGGGCGCTTTTCAGCTTGTGGACAGACGGGCGCTCATGCCGGATCTGTTTGCTGAGGACGAACTGGCAACCTTTGGCACTCTGGACGAATTTTATGCCGCCATCGACCATTTTACGGCGCATCCCGAAGAGCGCAGGGCCTTTGCCCAACGCGCCCGCGCCCGAGTGCTGCGCGACCACACTTACGAGCAGCGCATGGCCTCGCTGCTTTCATTTGTGGAGCAGCGGCTTTGCGCGTGGCCTCAGGCGGAGACGGCCCGCGAGGCCTTGCCCCCGGATGTGGAGGCAGTGCTTACGCCTGAGCTCAGGGGCGAGCTGGCTAATGTGGTTCAGGGCTTGGGGCTTGGCCCCAATGCAGGGTTTGACGATGTCATAAACGCCCTTCGCGCCCGCAGCGGCGCCTTGACCGAAACCGAGGCCTCGCTGCTGTTTCTTGACGAGTGGCGCAGGCAGTACGGTAAAAAATAACCGCGCAGATATGGTCTGTGCGGCGCAAGCCAGCAAAAAACCCCGCCAGTGAGGCGGGGTTTTTTGCTTTTGTCATCAGCTCTGGGAGCTGTGGCTAGTCGATGCCGTCGGTCAGGGATACCGGCAGGCTGATTTCCGTCATATTGAGGTAGAAGGGCAGCATGACGCCCACGGCCAGCACCAGGGCGGCCAGCAGGGTCAGCTTGTGGCGCATGGGGGTTGCGCTGCGCGCCACAAGGGTCCAGAGTAGGGCGGGCGCGAGCCATAGCAGCAGCTCGGCGCTTTCAATCAAGGCGTCCATAACTGTAAATGTGTCGTTTTGCCATTCGCGCTGCACGTCAAATACCGAGGACGCCAGCAGGATTACCCAAAATACCGCCCAGGCATTGCGCGCCCACGTGGCGCACCACGGAAGCATGGTATTATAGTGGTCGCGGCCATAGTCGTCGTATTTGCGGCGCAGCACCAGCCAGAAGGTTCCCATGGCCCCTGCGACCGCCAGCATGAGGGGCAGCGACCAGAAAAGGGCGCACCAGAAAGGGGTTCCGAAGCCCGGTACATAGATATGCCCAAGGGTGAGCATATCCGCGTCGGGGCGCGCCAGAGCCGCAAGCATGCGGGCCGCTGCCAGCGAGGCAGCCGTGGCGATGCAGGCCTGGATGCCGCTTACAACGCCCAGCCCAGCATGCAGCATGGGCATTTTGATCAAAAATTTCCACAGGGCAAAATACAGGCTGTTAAAAAGCACCGCCAGCCCAAGCATGACCCAGCTCATCTCGACCATAAAGTCGGACAGCGAGTCGGGCGTGTAGGAACTTTGCGTAAAAAACAGCCAGACCCGGCCGCAGATCAGCAGCGTCCAGCCCAGCAGCAGAGCCAGCAGGGCCAGCTGGCGCGCGCATTTTTCGTATGAGACGCGCTTGCGCGTCACCGCCAGAGTCCTCGCCGTGGCCGACATAAAACCCAGACCCGCAAAGGCCAGCAAGGCGGCCAGCGGCAGGGCCACGCTCAGGATGTCCAGCCCCATGCCCGCCAGCGGAAAGGATTGTCCAAGATGCCGCAACGCGTTCATCCATGTGGTCAGGGTCGCTGTCATTTCCTGAAAAAAATTCATCAGGCTTCGCCTCCGGTGTGGCTTGATGCCGGATAAAAACGGTTCATATGTTTTCTGCAGGTTGTCTGCAGCTGCAAGACGCACACGACGGGCGGCGCGGCAGTTTTTTTGCGCCGCAATGCCCTGTTCATTCATACGTAGTGTGCCGCAATAGCGTGAGCAAGCCTGTTCTTGCCTGAAAAACGCAGCCGCTGCAAGAGTTCTTGAAATATGGCCGGGCTTGAGGCACAAGAAAGCTTGGCTGCTTACGCGGTTTGACGTCTGCTTTTGTTGCAATGGGGTAAACCGCTGTTGCCGAAAATTTATCATGGGCGTCTGTTGCGGATTTTTGACGCAGTATGTGATATTTCAACGCAAGAATACTCTTGTGCTGGAGACAGGGATGAAAACACTGATCGTTGTGCCGCTGACTTGCCTTGCGCTGGCTGCGGGGTGCGCTTCTTCCGACAAGGTGCGTCATGTTGAGTCTACAAGCGAGACCAACCAGAAGCTGCTGCGCGAAACCGATCAGCGGTTGCGCACGCTGGAACAGAACGTAACCACGCTTGATACCCAGGTTGCCCAGCTCAACAACAGGGTTTACGAAGTGCGCACCCGTGGCGGGCAAAAGACCGGCATGACCGTGGTGCCCATCATTCCGCCCCAGCCGCATAAAAGCGTGCTGGCCACGCAGGCCCAGCCGGAAGCCCAGCTTACAGCGCACGGCCCTGTGCCTGTCGCGAGCCCGCAGTTGCCCCCGGTTCAGGGGGCGGGCCAGACCGCAGCCCAACCGGCCATGCACTCGACAGTACAACCGGCAGTACACTCTGCAGCTCAGGCCGCGCCGCAGCCTGCCGCCAAATCCGGCGGGGCAGGAGCCGCGCAAGCCCCCATCAACCCTGCGGATCCTGCGGCCACAATCAGGCCCATCCCCGCTGCCCCGCAACGTGAAGCCGCCAAACCCCAGGTTGAACCAGCCATGGGGGCGACTGCCAAGGCCGCACCCCAGAGCACCCCTGCAGAAAAGCCGCAAGCCGCCGCCAAGGGGGCCAGCACTGCCGCCGGTGGGTTTGCGCTGCCGCCCGAAGCTGCGTCGTCAGCCAACAAACAGGCTGCGTCTGTGCAGCCCATGCTGCCGCCCGTTGCTGCGGCAGGGGGCAATACGGATGTTCCTGTGCCTGCCGTGCCCAATGCAGACCTTTCCCTGCCGCCGGAGCGTCCAGGTTTGGGCCTGCCGCCCCTGCCGGGCGAGGCTGCCGCGCCAGCAACGGGCAAAACCGGCAAGGGCAAGGCCGCTGCCAAAAACGCCGCTGCGTCCGCGCCTGCGGCTCCCGCCGCAACGGCAACCCCCGCGGCTGTCGAACCCGCACCCGCCGCAGCCCAGGCGCAGCCCTCCGCGCTGCCCAAGGGCGGCAAGGGCGAGGATGCCGCCTACAAGGCCGCCTTGCAGCCCGCCATGGCGGGCCGGGCCGCAGACAGCATCAGCCGTTTTCAGACTTTTTTGCAGCAGTATCCGCAGGGCCGCTATGCCGCTAACGCGGAATACTGGATAGGTGAGGGCCTGTACGCTCAGGGCAAATACAAGGAAGCGCTGGCGCAGTTTCAAAAGGTCAACAGCCAGTGGCCCAGCCACCATAAAAACGCCGATGCCCTGCTGAAAACCGGCATGACCCTGAGCCGTATGGGCGACAAGGAAGGCGCCGCCCAGGCATACAAAAAGCTTTTGTCGCAGTTTCCTGGTTCGGAAGCCGCCGGCATTGCCCGTTCGCGCGGGCTGGCCCGTTAGCATGGGCGGCGTGTGGGCCTGGATTTTTGCAGCGGAGGCGGCATGACCCAGCAGGGCAAAAGCTGGGCAAGTATGGACGAAGCCGCCCGCAAGGAATATTGGGCCAGCCTTGCCCTGCGGCACTGCCGTGGTCTTGGCGCACGCACGGCAGCCCGGCTGGTGCGGCATTTTGGCTCTGCCTATGCCGCCGTGCAGGGCCGCCAGCTGTGGAACGAGGCGGGCGTCAACAAGGGGCAGGCAACCGAGCTGGCCACAGGCTCGTGGCGCGTTACCGCCCGGGATGAATGGGACCGCGCCCGCGACCTTTCCGCTTCCATTGTCCTTTGGACTGATCCCCAGTACCCCGCGCTGCTGCGCTCCGTCATCGACGCCCCCGTGCTGCTGTATTGCCGGGGCGACCTTTCATTGCTGCAATCGCCTGGCTTTGCCGTGGTGGGTTCGCGCAAGGCGACCCCGCACGGCAGGTCCGTGGCGGAATACATGGCGCGCTGCCTCTCGGCCTGCGGCATATCCATTGTTTCGGGCATGGCTCTTGGTATCGACAGGGTCGCCCACGAGGCCGCCCTCGCGCGGGTGGGGGGCAGCATCGGCGTGCTGGGAACCGGTATCGACGTGCTGTATCCTGCAGAAAATTTTGCGGTATTTGACGCCATGGAGCGCCGGGGGCTGCTTGTTTCGGAATTTGCGCCCGGCACTGTGCCGCTCGCGGGCAACTTTCCCATCCGCAACCGCATCATCAGCGGTCTTTCGCTGGGCGTGCTCGTGGTGGAGGCCGCCCAAAGGTCGGGCAGCCTGATCACGGCGCGGCTGGCGCTGGAGCAAAACCGCGAGGTCTACGCCGTGCCGGGGCCTGCGCTGGATACGCACTGTCTGGGGTGCCAGGACCTTGTGCGGCAGGGCGCGCACGCCGTGTTTTGCGCCGAGGACGTGCTGCGCGATCTGGCCGGGCAGCTGCGGCCCTTTGGCATAAATGAAGACAGTGTACCTCCGCAGGAGGAGGGCCTGCAGGCGGAGGTTTCTGCGCCGGAGACCGCGCCGCCCCCTGCGCCGAAACCCGCGCCAAAATCTTTGTCCAAATCTCCTTTGGCTGCCTCGCCTGACGCTGTGTCAGGGTCTTCTGCGCATCAGGCTGCAGCGACAGATGCGGCTTGCGGCAGTGCCGGGCAAAGGGCCGCTGACGCCCCCTGCGCGCCGCCGCTCAATGAAGGGGAGCGCGCCGCTGCGGAGCATGCCGTCAACGCCGGGGGCAACGCGGGGCTTCTTGAGTATCTGTTGCAGCACGGCCCCACCCATGCCGATGTGCTGGCCGATGCCGCCGGGCTCAGCGCTGCGGCGGCCAACGCCGCCCTGGTGGGGCTGGAAATGCTTGGCAAGGTGCGGCGTCTGCCCGGAGCGCGCTATGAGGCCACGCCATGAGCGGCGGGCAAGGCGCACCCAAAAATGCGGGGCGAGGCCGCAAGGCAGCCGCTGGTCAATCGGTCGATCTGGCTGCAAGCCAATCAACAGCTATGGCATCCGCGCAGGCATCCGCTGGGGCGGCGGGTAAATCCGCAGAAAGAAAAAATGCCGGACAGGGCAAGCCCGGCCCGGACCGCGCACAACTGTTCATTGACGCATTCCTGACCTGGATGGAAGTGCAAAAGGGCGCATCGCAGGCCACGCTCAAGGCCTACGGCAGCGATCTTGGGCAACTGGCGGAATTTTTGCGCGGACAGCAGGCTGATCTGGGCAGGCCGCAGGGCGTGACCAAGCGGCACATTCAGGCGTATCTGGCCTGGCTGTTCCGTCTGGGCGAGGCCAAAAGCTCCATGGCCCGCAAGCTGGCGGCAGCGCGATCGTATTTTCGTTTTCAGCAGCGCAGCGGCGGGGTGACGGAAAACGTTGCAGCGCAGGTGCGTAATCCACGGCAGGAAAAACGCCACCCGCGCGCCCTCAACGTGGACGAAACCTTTGCCCTGCTTGATGCCGGGCACAGCGCCGCGAGCAACACCGGGCAGGGACGGGCCATGCCCGACAGCGCCGAAGCAGAGCGGCTTCTTTGCCGCGATCTGGCGCTGGCCGAGCTGCTGTACGGCTCTGGCTTGCGTATTTCGGAGGCTCTGGGCCTTGATGTGGATGACGTGCAGCTTTCGTCGCGCGTGCTGCGGGTCATGGGCAAGGGGTCGCGCCAGCGGCTTGCCCCGCTTTCAGACACCTCGTGCGACAGCCTCAAGAGCTGGCTTGACGAGCGCCCGCTCATGGCCCTGGCCGACGAGCAGGCGCTGTTTGTGGGCTCACGCGGCTCGCGCCTCAACCGCAGGGAGGCGGCGCGCATCATCGAACGCCTTTGCCGCAGGGCCGGGCTTGATTTTACGGTGTCGCCCCACAGCCTGCGGCATTCGTTTGCCACGCACCTGCTTGCAGCCGGTGCCGACCTGCGCAGCGTGCAGGAGCTGCTTGGGCACAGCAGGCTGACCACTACCCAGCGCTATACGCAGGTGAGTCTTGAGCACCTGATGGAGGCCTACGACAAGGCCCATCCTAAAGCATCGAAAAAATAAATAATTCACGACCTAAAAAATATTATTTAATTTTAAAATGTTACATATTCATATCCAAACGATAGATTATCTGTGTCGGGTTTTTTTGCGAGAAGACCTTGGCATGAGCAGGACTTTGTGCTAAAGAGAACAAAGCGGTCGCACTGAACCGCATACCCGAACAATCCCGGAAGGAGAGACTGTCATGTCCGCATTAGTTATTGGTCACATGAATCCCGATACCGACAGCATCATTTCTGCCATTGCCGCCGCCGACCTGTACAGCAAGCGCGGTTTGGACGTTACCCCTGCCGCTCAGGGCGCGCCCACTCCTGAAACCGAATTCGTGCTCAAGAAGTTCGGTCTTACCGCTCCTCAGGTTGTTGCCGACGTGGCTGGCAAGAATCTGTACCTGGTGGACTATTCCGATCTGGCTCAGGCCCCCAAGGGAATGGACTCCGCCTGTGTGCTCGGCATCGCTGATCACCACAAGCTTGGTGATGTGACCACCTCCGCGCCCCTCGAAGCCTGGATCTGGCCCGTGGGCTGCACCTGCACCGTGCTGAAGAACATGTTTGACTTCTACGGCGTGGAAATTTCCAAGGGCATCGCTGGCGGCATGCTGTGCGCCATTCTCTCCGACACCGTTATCTTCAAGTCGCCCACCTGCACCCCCGCCGACAAGAAGGCCGTTGAAGAACTGGCCAAAATCGCTGGCGTGAGCGACGTGATGGCTCTGGGCATGGAAATGTTCAAGGTCAAGAGCGCCGTTGAAGGCACCTCCATGAAGGACCTGGTCTTCCGCGACTACAAGGACTTTGACATGGGCGGCAAGAAGGTTGGCATCGGCCAGCTGGAAGTGGTCGACCTTTCCATTCTGGAACCCGTCAAGGCTGGCCTGCAGGCCGAAATCGCCCGCGTGAAGGGCGAAGGCCGTCACAGCGTGTTCCTGCTGCTTACCGACATCATGAAGGAAGGCTCTGAAATGCTGATCGTTTCCGACGATCCTTCCGTGGTGGAAAAGGCTTTTGGCGTGAAGCCCGAAGGCAAGTCCGTGTGGCTGCCCGGCGTCATGAGCCGCAAAAAGCAGGTTGTGCCCAACTTTGAAAAGGCTTTCAAATAAGCTTTAGCTTACCTTGATATGACTTTGCCCCGCCGGGGCAGGGAAGCAGACTCTCAGGAGTCGAACCCCTGCTCCGGCGGGGTTTTTTGCGGCGTGCGCAAACACGACGCTGCAACGCCCCAGGCCTATGCCTATGCGCCAAGCCTAAGCTGCGGGCCTATGCGCCAAGCCTAAGCTGCGGGCCTATGCGCCGGGCGTTTTCCTGTTTATCGGCGGCAAGCGCGCGGGGTTGCCGCCTCAGGTACGGCTTTGGGGGCGATGCGTGTTGCAGTGATGGTTGCGACCAATCATGTCGCGGCAGTGTCGTACCGTCGAGGGGGCGCACGGCGCTGAGCCAGTGGTGGCGGATTCGCCCGGCGGCTGAAATTTGACGGCTGGGCCGCGCCCGCAAGCCGGTAAGGCCGCGCCGCGCCGGATGCGGCTGCCATGTCAACAGCTGCATCTGCCCTCGTATGCCTGGTATGCGGGCTCTTTTTGCAGGCATGCCGAACTGGCGCGTAGGTGATTGATGCGTCTTTACGCAAAAAGGCCGCCGGTCAATGAGACCGGCAGCCTTTTGCAATATGGGGCTGGCAGCAGGCCGTTGCGCAACGCGGCCTTACAGGCTGCGTTCTTCCAGCCCGCCGCTCTTGGACGGATTTTTGCTCGGCGGCGTAGTCACGGGTTGCAGGCCGGGTACAACGTCATGCACTTCTGTGGGCGGTGCAAGGGGGTCGGCGGAGTCGCGCTGAATAACCTTGCTGTCGCGCACGTACAGGGTGCAAGAAAGGCCAAAGCATTCATACACGGCAGCCACGGTGCCCTTGAGCTTTTCTTCGTTGTTGAGCGGCGGGGGCACAAGCACATAATAGATGCGGGTGCGGCCACCGCGCTTGGGTTCCACGTAGCACGAAACAATCCATTCGTCCTGTCCGTCCCCGTTCCAGTCCGCAATGCCGATCATCTTGACTTTAACTATCTGCGTGGCATGGTTTATGTTGAAACCGTTGGGGAAGTGCTGCACGCGGCTGTCAGGCAGGATGGTGGCCGAAAACGTGGCCCCAAGATATACATCGTGCGCTGCGTCGTTTTGCAGCATAAAGTCGGGCGAGAGGCGGGCGAACAGAATATCGCCATAGTCTTTCAGGCCCTTGAAGGACATGGGGGCCGTGTACGAGCCGTCCTTGTCCAGCAGGTCGCGAGCCTGCAGCTCTTTGGGCATGTTATGCGCCATTTTCATAAATTCGTCTTTTTCCACCACGACGACAGGGCGGGTAGTGCCGCAGCCAGCAAGTAGGCAGCCCAGACAGAGCAGGGCGCAGATTCGCGATAAAACCATGATGTGTGCAACTCCCCTGGCGGAGTTTTGACGGCAGGCAGCCGCGCTCTCCGTGAATGCAGACTTTGTAAGCGTCTGCGTTCGGCTTGTAAAGGGCATTGCGGTTAGGATGGTACAGTATCTGCATGTTTTTATGATAATGTCATGAAAATGCTCCAACCCAACAGGACTAGCCATGCCTGAACCGATGTATTTGCAAATGCCAGAGGCCCCGCTGAAAAAGCATGGCCGTCTGCTGGTGCGTCTGCTGCCCTTGTGGGTGATCGCCGCCCTGATAGCCGGGGGCTGGTGGTGGCTTGAGGCAGGCAGGATAAGCAGCACATGGGCCATGCTTGACGGTATGGTGTACACGGTTTCTTCCGAATTTCCCGCCCGGGTGGAGTCAGTGATGGTGCGCGAGGGCGACCACGTCAAAAAGGGACAGGTAGTTGCCCGGCTTGATGCGAGCAACTACGCGCGCCAGCTCGCCGCCGCTGGGAGCGAGGGAGCCAACCTGCGCGTCATGGCGGGGCCTCCCGGCATGGATGAAACCGCCGCCCGCGTAAGGCAGGCGCAGGATGCCGAGCAGGATATGGTGCGCCGCATAGCCCTTGCCCGCCATGAGGAAGACCTCAGACAAAAAAACCGTGAAGATCGCGTGGCGGATCATGTGCGCGCCCAGCTGGCCTTGCGCTCGCTCGACAGTCAGGGCGGCGAGCGCGCCGTCGGCGCATCGCGCTATGCCGCTGCCAGACAGGCCGAGGCTCATACCCGGCAGGCCAAGGAGCGGGCCATAGTGGAGTTTGAGCAGGCAAGCCTTGTGCGGGCCGCCATAGATCAGGAGCTTGCCCGTGTGCGGGAGGAAACCCTGCGCTACAAGCAGATGGCCTCGCGCAACCGCTACGCGCCGCAGTATGTCGCGGGAGCCTTGGGTGCGCTGGCAAACGCCGCCCCGCAGCAGGCGGTGGACGGCAACCTGTACGCCCCGCAGGCCGGACGCATCCTGCGCGGCCTTGCCATGCCGGGGCAAAGCGTGCAACGCGGCGAGCCTGTCGTTTTGCTCTTGCCCGAGGGCGCGGAAGCGCAAAAATCGTTCTGGATTGTGGCCTATTTTACCCAGGATGACGCCAACGCGCTCAAACCGGGGCAAAAGTGCGCCATCAGCCTGCAAAACAGCATCAAACTTGAGGGGCGCATCTACGACCGTCTTGAACCGCAGCCTTTGCCGCCCAATGCAACTGCGGGCAGCAAGGATGTAAAGGAAACCGCCTCCAGCCCGCAACTGTATGTGCCCGTGCGTGTTACCATCAGCAATGGCGAGGGAAAGCAGTTTGAACCCGGTATGGTGGCTGATTGCGTGGTGCTGACCAGGGTTTTGTGGGATTAGGGGGCGTTTTTTGGGCCGCCTGTGCGGCGGGCAGCAAGGCGGGGCCGGTTATGGGGTTTCGCCACCTCCTCGTCCCCCCTGCATCCCCCGGGAACACCCCTCAGAGGGCCTTTCCATTTTTGTCAGGTGCGAGGGCAACGCGTCTTTTGCTGCGGGAGCTTCCTTCCCTCGCTGCGCTCGCTCAGGCGATTTCCCTACGCGCCGCGTAAATGCCAGAGTACGCTTCCGCTTCGACTTTGATTTCGCTTTAACCAGACGCCGCATACGCTTTTGGTGGTCTTAAAAGGAATCGCCAAAATTTTGCGCGTAGGGCGATCGGGTATGCGAGCAACAAAAGCCCGTCGATCATGCCTCCAGGCCGTAAAAGCCGGGTTTGCGTAAATCAGCCTGCCAGGCTCATGCACCGCAGCCCTTAAATCTTGTCTGTATTTTCCGTTACCTGCCGGTGTACACAGCGCCAGACGTGGGGCTTTCCTTGACCACTATTTTTGAAAGCCCCCTGATCTGGGACTCAAGCTTGCCCCAAATCCAGATAGCGATATTTTCGCTGGTCGGATTTTCAAGCCCCTCAATGTCATTCAGATACGTATGGTCCAGCTGATCAATGTACGGCTTGGCAATCGCCTTGATGTCGCCAAAATCCACCACCCATCCGTTGGACTCGGACACATCGCCCTGAACATACACCTCAACAGCAAAAGTATGTCCATGCAAATTGCCGCATTTGTGCCCGGCCGGAACCTTGGGTAAACGGTGCGCGGCGTCAAACGTCATAGAAACGAAAATATCCATATTGTCTCCTACCGAATTCCAATAAACTTATGCGTCTGAAGGCTGAGCTTCCACATGGGGCGGTCAAGGCAGATTCTGACAGCGTCTTGTGTTGCCTGCATTTGACCGGCATCGTCGCGCGGCTGCAGAAAAAAATGGTCGAAGTCCAGCTGCTCGAAGTCCTGCAACGCGATGCCCTCTTGCGGCCAGACAAGCTTTAGCTCGTTGCCGGAGACAACAACCAGTTTGGTCCCGGCCTTGGGGCTGACGGTGATCCAGTCCAGCCCGTCAGGCAGCGCCAGCGTGCCATTGGTTTCCATACCAACTTGTGCGCCGTGGCGGGTCAGCTCCCGCACCAGCTCGTCCGTAACCTGCAGGGCTGGCTCCCCGCCTGTGAGGATCACGTAAGGCCGGTAGCCCGCATGCGTAAAACTGGGAAAAAAGGAACAGATCACACGGGCCAGCTGCGTGGCGTTTTCAAATGTTCCGCCCGATGCGTCAGTTCTGACAAAGTCTGTATCGCAAAACCGGCATTTGGCAAATTGGCGGTCTTCCTCCCGCCCCGACCAGAGGTTGCAACCGGAAAAACGGCAAAATACGGCAGGGCGGCCAGCGTGAAAGCCTTCCCCTTGCAACGTATAAAAAATTTCTTTGACTGCAAAGCTCACTACATTTCTCCCCTTTCGGCGGAGCGTTGCCGCCCCTGACGTTCCCCATGCGGGGTGAGCGTCATTTTTTTCTGGCCGTCCATAAGTATAACCGCAGAGCCATGCTGAAGCAAAATTCGTATTTATTCAATAATTGCACATTTGTGTTGCCTGAGTGCGTCATTGCGCGCTTTACGCGGCACAAGAAAACGCCGGAATTTGAATGCGCTGTACGTGTGTACGCGAGCATCAAAATTCCGGCGCGGATGCATTTGGTGCGCAAAAACGGGGCGCGGCAGCCATGCCTTGCAGGCCGCCAACTTAGCCCAGGGCCCGGTATGCGCCCTGCCCCATGCGGGAGGGGCGGATGCCCTGCCTAATCTCCCAGCTCGGCCAGATGGGTGCGGGCAAAGTCCAGGCTTGCGTCCAGCTCCAGCGCGGCGCTCAGGTATTCGCGCGCCTGTTCGGCATTGCCCATGAATTTTTCGCACAGACCAAGGTTGGCCAGATCCATGGCCGAGCCCTTGTCCACACGCAGCACCGCCCTGAAAGCCTCGGCCGCCTTGGCGTAGTCGCCCGTCTTGAAGTGGGCCACGCCGAGCAGATTGCCGTATTCCTTCATGTCGGGGCACAGCCCGGCTGCGGTGGCCAGTGCGGGCAGGGCCTCCTGCCAGCGGCACTGCAGCGTGTCGGTATAGCCAAGATAAAAGGCAGCCAGCGCCTTGGAATCCGCATCGGGTTGCAGGGGAACCGCAGCGGCAAAGGCGCTGCGCGCCGTGTCGAAGTCTTCTGCCCGCAAGGCCAGCATGCCTTCAAAAAATGGCAAAAAGTGCGCGTCGGGGTAGCAGTCCGCAAGCACTTTCAAGCCGTGCAGCACTGTTTGCGCGTCTGCTTCTTCCACCAGTTTGCGGCCCACAAAGAGCCCCAGGCTCTGGTTGCGGTCGCGCTCGCGAAACTGCAGACCGGGCACAATACTGTAGTGCGTGGGTATGCCCAGGCGCGGGTGCGTGGTCTCAACCGCGTAGAGTTCCAACGGGGCAAGGCCGCGCAGGGCGGTGAGCAGCTCTTCGCAAATATCCGCGTTTTCAACCGAGGGCAGGCTTGAGAGCGCAACGGTGGGGCCTTCGATAAGCCAGTCGATCTGCGCCAGCTCCGTGTACTTTGAAAGGCCGGAGGCCTCGTAGCAGGCGCGGGTGCAAAAATCGCCAGCCAGCTGCGCCACCTCGGTGACGGCGCGGATGGCCGCCTTGGCCGGGGAGGCCGCAGTGCCCGCCGTATAGACGATCTCAGACGAATGGGGAAACGTCTTGGGATCCCAGGCCACGGCGGCGACCGTGGGCAGGGGCATGCCCTGCGAAAAGTCCTTGAGCACCATGCGCACGCCCTCGCGCTCAAAGGCGGCAAGCAGCCCGGCCAGCACCGGGTCGGACGAGCAGGATGCCGGGTCGATGGTGGGCGTGGTGGGCTGGTTGCGGTCAACGCGGCAGCAGACGTGGCGCTCGATGAGTTCGCTCAGACCCTGCAGCAGCGATTCTTCGCGGCTGTTGCCTGCAGAGGTTCCGTTAAATTCACCCAGCAGTTTGAACCAGTCGAGCGGCAGCCACACGGTCTTGCCGTCGAGCAGACGGGTGGCGGGGTAAAACTGCCAGCTTGTCAGGTCAAGCACGCGCCGCGCGTTTTGCGGCGACAGGTTGTCGTCCACCGAGCGCAGCATGGCCTCGAGGGGCAGCAGGTCGCTGCCAAAGCGGGCCTCGGCCTCGCTCCATGTGGCGCTGACCATGTGGGGGCGCTGCTCCCAAAAGCTGAAAAAGGCAAAGCGTTCCATCAGTTCCATGAGCGCCGAGGCCTCGGCCTGTTCGGCAGAGGAGCCTTTGCCCATCTGCTTGCGGGTGGGCATGATGCGCCGGGCATCAGCCCCGCATACGCTCAAAAAAACCGGTATGCCCAGCCGCCCCACATCTACGCGGCGTGTTTTGGACAAAATATCAAGCCGCGACGAATCAAGCCGCTCGCGCACTCGCGCAATGGTTTGCGCGGGGGTCATGGTCTTGTCTAGGTCGCGTGTGTAGCCCTTGGGGCAGGGGGCAAGGGTTATGCGGGGCAACTGCTCGTTCATGGCCGCTCCAAAATCAAAATGCTGTACAGGCGGCGCTGTTCCTCGCCGTTTTCGTCCTGTGATTTAACGCCGATGCGACCTTCGGTAATTTTGAAGGTCTTGGCCGCGAGTTTGCCAAAATGGGGCTTGGCGCGGGCCACATCGGTGCAGAAAAAGGCCTTGCCGCCGGGGGCCAGGTGACGGTCCACAAACTTGACCAGGGGCCGGTGCAGGTCGTCGAGGTAGAGAATCTCGGAGGCGGCGATGATGTCAAAGCCGCCCGCAAAACGGGGGTCGCGCCCCGGCGCGGTCACATCCACGTGGGTGACCTCGATCTGGTCGCCCAGGCCGTTGCGCAGCACGTTGGCCCGTGCAAAGCGCAGGGCCTGCTCCACCACGTCGCTCAACACCACCCGCGCAAACCCGTAGCGCGCGGCCACAAGGCTGAGCGCGCCGCAACCCGCTCCAAGCTCAAGCAGACTTTTGCCCTGCGGCTCGTACTTGCGCAGCAGGCGGCCCAGAACAAACGAGCCGGGCCACAGCTTTGCCCACAGGGGCAGATCCTTGAGCGGATCATGTATGGCCTTGCGCTGCAGCAGCTTGTCCAGATGCTCGCTCATGTTCTGTATGGAGAGCACCTGCAGGGGGTTTTCGTCCACGTGCAGCGGTTCAAACTCCACCTCAAAATCGGTGCGGATGCGGTCAAGCAGGCTTGCAAGTTCTGCGGCGTGCGCCGCAGAAATCTGCGGCCCGGATTCCTGTGAGGCCTGGGGCGGACACTGAGGATCAGACATGGATGTTCCTTGCAATGGGGAATACAAAGGCATTGATAAGTCATGCACCATACCCGCATTTGCGCGACATGGCAATCCTTATTGATTTAGTATGTTTTACGCAGCTTTTCTTGTTGCCGTAAGGGACTCGACCCGGCAAGGGAAGTCTGGCATTGTGGCTAGGTCGGCAGGTGTGCCAGTGGCCCCGCCGCAAACACTGAGCGAGAGGATTATGAAGCAGATTTTTCGTTTGGAAATGGTAGTGGCCGAAGAAGACGCTGACCGCGCCACCGGCCTGTTGACTCTGGGTGTGCCTTTTGGCTGGGAAGAAGAAACCCTGCCCACGGGCGAAACCCGCTTTCGCGTGCATTGCGAAAATCCCGAATTTATCAACAACCTGCAAAGCGACCTGCAGGCCCGTATTCCCGCTGCGGAGTATTCGCTGACCGCCATTGAAAACCAGGATTGGCTGGCCGCCTGGCGGCAGTTTTTTACCCCGGTGCCCTGCGGCAAGCGGTTTGTGGTGCTGCCGCCCTGGCTGGCCGACAGCCCTGATTTTCCTGGACGGGAAAAAATTATTATCGAGCCCAAGAGCGCCTTTGGCACGGGGCACCATGCCACCACGGCCCTGTGTCTCACTGTGCTGAGCGATCTGGTTGACGCCGGGCGCGTCAAAGCAGGGCAGCATTTTCTTGACCTTGGCACTGGCTCGGGCGTGCTGGGCATTGCCTGCTGCAAGAGCGGCCTGACCGGCGAGGGCTACGATATTGACATGCTGGCAGTGGAAAATGCCATTGAAAACCGGGGCATAAACGGCATCGACGGGTTTGAGGTCGGCCTTGGCAGCATTGATGCGCTCGAAGGCCGCACCTACGATCTGGTGCTGGCAAACATTCTGGCGCGGCCGCTCATCGACCTTGCCCCGCGCATTGTGTGGGCCTGCAAGCCCGGTGCGTGCCTGGTGCTTTCGGGCCTGCTCGAGATCCAGGCCGACAGCGTTGAAGAAGCCTACATGGCCCAATGCCTGCCCAAACCCCGCCGGGTTATCGACGGCGAGTGGTGCGCGCTGGTCTGGGAATAGGCGCGACGTTGACGGTTTTTGTTCTGGCTGCCGCGGCGCGGGCGGAGGTGCTGTCCGCACCGCCGGTCACGCTGCCGCTTGCCGGACAAACGCTCCCAGCCTTGCTGTTTGCTGCATTGCTGGGGCTTGGCGCGGTTTTGCAGGCTGCGGGCGTGTACCGCCCAAATCGCGCAGCCGCCCTGATCGGCGCGGCGCTGGTGGTTTGCGCCGGGCTTTTTGACCGTGACCCCGTACTTGTGGTCGGGCAGATTGTGCTGGTAGCGGCCCTGTGTCCAGCGTCGAAAAAAAAAGACAAGCCAGACCCGCAAGCGGCGGCACAGCGCTGGCTGAGTTACTGCGCCCCAGGGCGTTCGTTCCAGGATGGAATGGGCGGGGGCGTGTAATTATCGAGGTTTTTCAGCACATCGCCCATGCGCGAGGGGCGGCCATCGGGGCCGCGCAGCACCGGCCCGCAAGACTGGGCTTCCAGTACCGGGGGGATGTCGGCCGGGTCGGGGCGCAATACCTGGTCGGCTGTCTGCAAAAACGGCATGGGGTCAACGGCCTTGCCCGTGGCATCCAGCAGGCCAAAATGCAGATGGACCCCAGTGGTCCTGCCGGTGCAGCCCACAAGGCCCACCGGTTCACCAGCATCAACACGTTGCCCTGCGTTTGCCAGGGTTTTTGACAGATGGCCGTAGCGGGCTGTCATGCCGTCGTCCTGCCGGATGTCGACAGAGATGCCCAGCGGGCCGTTGTCCCCGGCGCGTATTACCTTGCCTGGTTTGAAGGCTGTGACGGGCCAGCCCATCCTGGCGCGGATATCAATGCCCGCATGATCGCGCATGACCGCGCCGCGCCTGCTGAGCCAGCCGGGCATGCGCCGGTTGCCAAAGGGCGAGGTTACAAGCTGGCGCAGTGGCGGCAGTAAATGCGGGGCGCTTGCAGCTGGCGGGTTTTGCGGGGAGCTCTCTTGCTGTTGCGGGGGGCTTGCAGCTTGGGGCGCGTCGGGTGCGGCCCGCAACGCCGCAGGGGCCAGCGCCACACAGAGCGCAAACAGCATGAGGCTGAAAAGTATTTTTTGCACGTTTTTTTCCTTAAAAGGGCGTCCTGTGCCAGTGCCTGCCCGCCAAGGCGGCAACCATACTGGGCAGGGTAAAAAAATCAAGCACGGTCGAGGGCAGGTCAGCTGCGGCCACCGCCTGCCGGGAGGTCCATATGGGTTTACGGACCATAGTTCAGGACGTCATCGGACGGCAGACAGTTGACGGCGCGGGCGTACGCCTTGTGCGCGTGCTGGGATCGCCCACGGTCAAGACCTTTGACCCTTTTCTTATGCTTGACGCCTTTGATTCGACAAATCCCGACGACTACATCAAGGGCTTTCCCACCCATCCGCACCGGGGCATTGAGACCTTCACCTATCTGGTCAACGGCGCCATCGAGCACAAGGACAGCCTGGGCAATGCTGGCGTCATCCGCGATGGCGGCTGTCAGTGGATGACAGCAGGCAGCGGCATTCTGCATCAGGAGATGCCGCTGGCCTCGCCGCGCATGCTTGGCCTGCAGCTGTGGATCAACCTGCCCGCAGCGCACAAGATGGTTGACCCCAAGTACCGCGACATCACCACGGACATGGTTGCACGCGTGGAGGAGGCAGACGCCTCGGTGGCGGTGGTGGCGGGTTCATACAAAGACACGCGGGGCGCTGCGCAGGGCGATTATGTGGATGTGCGCTTTCTTGATGTATGCCTCAAACCGGGCGCGCGCTGGCAGGTGGATACCGACCCCGCGCACACGGTGTTTGCCTATGTCTATGACGGCGACTGTTTTTTGCTGGATGGCAAAACGCCGCTGCTGGCCCGTCATGCCTACCTGCTGGGCGGGGGAGATGCCGTCGCCTTTGAGGGCGGCGATGCGCAATGCCGTTTTGTGTTTGTTTCGGGTGCGCCGCTGCGCGAGCCTGTGGCCTGGGGCGGCCCCATCGTCATGAATACTGATGAGGAACTCATGCAGGCATTTTTTGAAATTGAAGACGGCAGTTTTATTAAACACTGGGTTCCGGCACGCTGACAGATTGTTGCCGCTCTTAAATTTCCGCCCTTGACATGCCCGCAGACGGGTCTTATTGGAGCAGTGCACTTCATAAACAGGAGTCAATGCTATGTGCAAATGTCTTTCTGTATTGTCCGGTAAGGGCAAACAATATGGCCTTATGCTGGCAGGCGCGCTTCTGGCGACCATGTTTGCGGTTACCGGCGCTGCAGCAGCGGAACCAAAGGTGCGCGTTCTTGCCACCACCTACCCTGTATATCTGCTTACCCGCGCCGTCGCCCAGTCGAGCCCCGATGTGCAGGTTGACCTGCTCATACCGGCCCAGACCGGCTGCCCGCACGACTACGCCCTGACGCCCAAGGACATGCAAAAGCTTTCGCAGGCCCGCATTGTGGTTATCAACGGGTTGGGACTCGAAGCTTTTTTGGAAAAACCGCTGGCATCGGCTGGCAAGATTAAGGTTATTGACAGCAGCGCGGGCATCAGCCCCATTGCTGAAGACCAGGACGACGACCACGACGCCGGGCATGCCGGTACGGATAAAGCCCACGGGGCTGACCATGCCGCTGCGGCGGCAAAGGGGCATGAGCCGCACGACAAGGGGCATGAAGCAGCGCACGAGCATGGGCACGAGCATGGGCACGAGCATGGCGGAGCGAATCCGCACATTTTTTCCAGCCCGCTGCAGGCTGCTGCCATGGTTCGCAACATAGGCCGCGGCCTTGCTGCGGCCGAGCCTGTCGCCGCCAAAAACTGCCCCGAAGCGGCGGAGGCCTATGCCGCCAGGCTTGAGACCCTTGCCCAGCGCATGGCAGCTGTGGGCGCCAATGCCGCCAACAAAAACGTGGTGGCCCTGCACGACGGCATGGCCTACCTCGTGCGTGATGCCGGGCTGAACCTCGTGGACGTTATTCAGGAAGACGAAGAAGCCCAGCCCTCTGCGGCCCGTCTGCTTGAACTGGTAAAAAAAATCAAAGAATCAAAGCCTGTTGTGCTTATCGGCGAACCGCAGTATTCAGACAAGCCCGTGAGGGCCCTTGCCGCGGAGACGGGCGTGCCCGCCGTGCAGCTTGACCCTCTGGCTTCCGGGCCGACCAACGCCCCGCTTGATTATTATGAAACGGTAATGACGAAAAACTGCACGATTCTTGAGAAGTATTTTGCCAAATAACACCTTGCTTGCCCCCTCGGTCTGCTTTGAGAATGTATGCCTCAGCCGGGGGGGCAACCTTATTCTTGACGACATCTGCGCCACCGCGCCAGCGGGCGGCAGCACGGTTATTGTGGGCCCCAACGGGGCAGGCAAGACCACGCTGCTGCTTTGTCTTATCGGCGAGCTTGCGTACACGGGGGGCATCCAGTTTGCTGGCGCGAGACGGCAACCGCGCATGGCCTATGTGCCGCAGCTTTTGAGCATGGACCGCAGCCTGCCCCTGCGCGTGAGCGAATTTATGGCGTTAAGCTGCCAGCGTCAGCCATTGTGGTTGGGCCTGCGCCCCTTTGCACGGGCAGAAGGGCGCAGGCTTTTGCAAATGGTCAAGGCCGAGCATCTCGAGCAGAGCCGCATGGGCGACCTCTCGGGCGGCGAGTTGCGGCGGGTGCTGCTGGCGGCCGCGCTGGGGCGTAATCCTGAGCTGCTGGTGCTTGATGAACCGGCGGCAGGCGTTGACATACGCGGAGAAAGGCTGTTTTGGGAAATGCTTGATGCAGCCCGCCGCGAGCGCGGTTTTACGCAGATTATGGTCAGCCACAACCTGCCGCTGGTGGCGCACTATGCCACCCATGTCATCTGTCTCAACAAGACCGTGTGCGCCATGGGCGCACCCCGCGCCACGCTCATTTCGTCAACCCTGATGGAGCTTTTTGGCGTGCCCATCCACCTGTACCCCGACCAGTGCGATCCCGAAGACCCCGGCTGCCCGCAGTGCGGCGCTGTAAGCGAAGCCGAGGGGCTGCTGCCCAATTATTCGGCCATCGCGCGACGCCAGGCCGCCCGTCAGGCCGCCCGCAGCGGTGCAAAGACGCCAAGTCAGGGAGACCCCCGTGCCTGATCTCAGCCCTGTCTACTCGCTGATTGCCATGATCCCGCTCGATTGTCTGCAGATGCGTTTTATGCAGCAGGCCTTGCTGGGTTTGCTGCTGCTGGCCCCCATGGCCTCTGTGCTCGGAGTGGAGGTCATCAATTTTCGTATGGCCTTTTTTTCAGACGCCATCGGGCATTCGGCCTTTGCCGGTGTGGCCCTTGGCCTGATACTGGCTGTGCCGCCCCGTCTGTCCATGCCTCTTTTTGGCATTCTGGTGGGGCTGGGCATCATGGCAGTGCGCCGCAAAAGCGATCTTTCGTCCGACACGGTCATTGGTATTGTTTTTTCTGCCGTGGTGGCCTTTGGCCTTGCCGTGGTGAGCCGAGCCGAGGGCATCGGCAGGGATATGCAGCGTTTTCTTTACGGCGATATCCTCACCATCACCGACGGCGAGATTGGTTTTTTGGCGTTGCTGTTTGCGGCCCTGCTGGTGTTTCAGGCTTTTGGCTACAACAGGTTGCTGTACATTGCCCTTAACCCTGTCATGGCGAGGGTTCACGGCGTGCAGGTGGCCCTGTGGCAGTATGCGTTTGCAGGCCTGCTGGCGCTGGTGGTGATGTTTTCGGTATGGGCGGTGGGCGTGCTGCTGGTTACCGCCATGCTGATCGTGCCTGCCGCCACCGCCCGCAACCTTGCCTGTTCGGCCGGGGGCATGTTCTGGTGGGCGCTTTTGGTGGGCACATCGTCAGCTTTTGCGGGGCTTGCGCTGTCGGCGCAGGAGTGGCTGGCCACGGCAAGCGGCGCTACGATCATACTTGTGGCCTGCTGCTGGTTTGGGCTGAGCCTTGTGGCTGCGCAGACGAGAGAGCGCAGACGCGGATAACCGCACCTCGTGCGCTGACTGCAATGAGAATGCAAAAAACCGCCTTCTCCGGTTTTACGGGGAAGGCGGTTTTGCGTACAGGCAGGGTGCTGTTAGGCGAGCTTTTTCACGGCCTCAAGGGCGGCTGCGTAGTCGGGCTCGTGGGTAACTTCGTTTACCAGCTGGCTGTAGGCCAGCGTGCCGTCGGTGCCTACCACGAATATGGAGCGGGCCAGCAGGTCCAGCTCCTTGATCAGGATGCCGTAGGTTTTGCCAAAGGCGGCGGTGCGGTAGTCCGAAAGAGTTTCAACGGCGGTTACTCCAGCTGCTCCGCACCAGCGGGCCTGTGCAAAGGGAAGGTCGCGGCTGACAGCCACAATGCGCACTTTGTCTGACTGAGCGGCGGCCTCGGTGTTGAAGCGGCGCACTTCCATATCGCACACCGGAGTATCAAGCGACGGAACGCACACCAGCACCAGCACCTTGCCGGCGTAATCTTTGAGGCTGCGTGGGCTCATATCGTTGGCGGTCAGCGTAAAATCGGGGGCCTTGCCGCCGACGGCAGGCTGGGAACCTTCAAGATGCATGACATTGCCTTTAAAAGTGACTGTATTCATAGGGAACTCCTTATTGTTTCAGGGTTCTTGGATTCTGTGGCATCAAGGCTTTATTGTCAATGATTATTATTATTAAAATATGCGGAAATAATTTTGCCCAGCATTAATTCAGTGTATCGTTGGCCAAAATTCTTCGCAAGAGCAACTGTGATGACGTCGCCGCGCTGGCAGCGATTTTGCCGCAGAGCTGGTGAGCCGTGCGGCAGGCTGCCTATGGACAAAACGGCGCTCCGTCCATTGCCATATGGGCGGCAGTGCCTATATTTAATAAGAATGTGTTTTCAGCAGGAGCGATTGATGAGCACTTTGACACCTCGCGGCATCGTTGCCGAACTTGATAAATTTGTGGTGGGACAGGAGCAGGCCAAACGCATGGTGGCCGTTGCGGTGCGCAACCGCTGGCGGAGGCAGCGCCTGGCGCCGGAGCTGCGCGACGAGGTTTCACCCAAGAACATCATCATGATGGGGCCCACGGGCGTGGGCAAAACAGAAATCGCCCGCCGTCTGGCAAAGCTTTCGGGTGCGCCTTTTGTAAAGGTGGAGGCCACCAAGTTTACCGAGGTGGGTTATGTGGGACGCGATGTGGAATCCATGGTGCGCGACCTTATGGAAATCGGCATCAACCTTGTGCGGGATGAGGAAAACGCCCGCGTGCGCAAGGCTGCCGAGGCCGCTGCGGAATCGCGCCTGATGGATCTGCTTTTGCCCAGCTCGTTTGGCTCGGACGAACGAACCTCCACGCGCGAAAAGCTGTTGCAGCAGTTTCGCCTGGGTTTTTTGGACGACCGCGAAGTGGAAGTGGAAGTGACCGAGCAGGGCGGAGGCAGCGTTGATCTTTTTGCCATCCCCGGCATGGAGCAGATGGGCGGCCAGGTCAAGGACATGTTCAGCAAGGCCTTTCCGCCCAAGCACAGCCGCCGCAAAATGAAGGTACGCAACGCCTTTGCCGTGCTGGTGCAGGAAGAATCGGGCAGGCTGGTGGACCAGGAGGCCCTGGTGGACAAGGCACGCGAGCGTGTGGAGCAGACGGGCATCATCTTTATTGACGAAATCGACAAGATCGCCAGCTCATCGCAAAACCGTACCTCCGACATATCGCGCGAGGGCGTGCAGCGCGACCTGCTGCCCATTGTGGAAGGCAGCTCGGTCAACACCAAGTACGGCATGATCCGCACCGACCACATCCTGTTTATCGCTGCGGGCGCGTTCCATTTCAGCAAACCGTCGGACATGATACCCGAGCTTCAGGGGCGCTTTCCCCTGCGGGTGGAGCTGCAGCCCCTGGGCAAGGAAGAGTTTTTGCGCATCCTCAAAGAGCCGGACAACGCCCTGACCAAGCAGTACGAAGCCCTGCTGGCCACAGAGCAGATTCGCCTGAGCTTTACGGATGACGGTCTGGAAGAAATCGCGGCCTTTGCCGAAGATACCAATGCCCGCACGGAAAATATCGGCGCGCGGCGGCTTTACACCATCATGGAAAAAATTCTGGCCGACATCTCGTTTGACGCTCCAGAGATGCCCGGCGCACAGGTGGTGGTAAACAAGACCTATGTGGAAGAGCATCTGCAAGACGTGCGCGACGACCAGGATCTGAGCCAGTATATTCTGTAGGCCGCATCTTCCGCGCGCAACGTCCCAGCAACCAGCCAAAGCCGACCCCCTGTGGGTCGGCTTTTTGCGTGGCGCGGTTATGCCAGCCATTCCAGTGCGTTGCCAATTCGCCGCCAATCCGCCGCCATTGCTACGTATGCGCTGGCATGCTGAATTGCCTGCGCTGCGGGAGTCCGTGATCTCAATATTTTATTGATAATTAATTTCAATAATCATCTTGCCAAAGCAGCTCTCGGTGTTAACTGCTTTTTGACAGGAAAAAAGGCAGGTGGCGCAAGCCGCCTGAAACAGCTCATATACACGTTTCTGACCATAGGTTTCCATTGGATATCTGGCTGGGAGCGAAGCAAATTTGAGGCAGACAATGTCATACGCAACAGTCAATCCCTACACTGGCGAAACCCTCAAGACCTTTCCCGAAGCAACCGATGCGGAAGTAGCCGCAGCCATCGCAAGCGCCCACAGCGCTTTTTTGCAGTGGCGCAAAACCTCGTTTGGGGAAAGAGCAAAAATACTGCAAAAGGCGGCCGACCTGCTGCGGGCGGGCATGGAAGAGCACGCGGCTCTGATGACCCTTGAAATGGGCAAAATTATTGGAGAAGCACGGGCAGAGGTGGAACTTTCGGCCAGAATATTTGAATACTATGCGCAAAATGCCCAAAAGCTGCTCGCCCCCGAAAAGCTGCCCCTGCGCGACGCGGCCGAGGGCGAGGTCTGGGTTACGCACGAGCCTCTGGGCGTGCTGCTGGCCATCGAGCCGTGGAACTTCCCCTACTATCAGATAGCCCGCATCCTTGCCCCGCAGCTCTCAGCGGGCAACACCATGCTGCTCAAGCACGCCTCCAATGTGCCGCAAAGCGCAGCGCGGTTTGAAAAGCTCATGCATGCGGCCGGGCTGCCCGCCGGGGCGTTTATCAATCTGTACCCCACCAGGGAGCAGATCGAGATGATTCTTAACGACCCCCGCGTGCACGGCGTGGCCCTGACCGGTTCGGAAGAAGCTGGCGGGGTGGTTGCCTCGCAGGCGGCCAAAGCTTTGAAAAAATCCACGCTTGAGCTCGGCGGGTCGGATGCCTTTGTGGTGCTGGCCGATGCGGATGTGGACAAAGCCGTGAAGTGGGCGGTGTTTGGGCGGCACTGGAACGCCGGGCAGGTGTGCGTTTCGTCCAAGCGCATCATCGTGGCCGACGAAATTTACGACGAGTTTATGGAAAAATACACCAAGGGCGTCGCAGCGCTCAAGGCTGGCGACCCCATGGACCCTGCCACCACGCTGGCGCCGCTTTCGTCCCAGGGCGCGGCTGACCTTGTGCGCGACAAAATAGCCAAGGCCGTGGCCGCCGGGGCCAAGGCGCAGCAGGTTGGGCCCAAGGTTCCGGTCAGGGGCGCGTTTGTGCAGCCGACCATCCTTACCGGCGTGGCCGATGCCAACCCGGCGAGGTTGTGGGAGTTTTTTGGTCCTGTTTCCATGATATTCCGCGCCAGGGATGACGATGACGCCGTGCGCATCGCCAACGATACCCCCTTTGGGCTGGGCGGCTCGGTGTTTTCAAAAGACGCAAAACACGCCAGAGCAGTGGCTGACCGTATTGAAACGGGCATGGTTTTTGTAAACCACCCCACCATGGTCAAGGCGGATATTCCCTTTGGCGGCATCAAGCGCTCCGGCTACGGGCGCGAGCTGATCGGGCTGGGCATCAAGGAGTTCGTCAACCACAAGGTGACGGGCATTGTGGATATTGACGCGGAGTTTTAGTCGCCTTTAGCGGCGCCAAACAACTCCACGCGCCGGTGCTGGCATCAGCCCGGCACCGGCGCGTAAGGGCATCTGGCGTTTGACGCGGGCTTGTCCTGTCTTATGAAGAGAGCTGCCGTAGTGGTAAGGAATCATGAAAAAATTTGTTGATCTCAGTGAGCAGGAAATTCTGGCTCTGGCCATTTCGCTTGAAGAAGAAGACGAGCGCATCTACGCGGACTTTGCCGATGCCCTGCGAGACGACTTTCCGGCCACGGCGGCGTTGCTTTCCGGCATGGGCGCGGAAGAAACCGTGCATCGTCAAAAGCTTACAGATCTGTGCCGCAAAAAGTTCGGCGGGCATATCCCCCTTATCCGCAGGCAGGATGTAAAAGGTTTTGTGCAGCGCAAGCCGCTGTGGCTTGTGCGGCCTCTGGGCCTTGAGGCCGTGCGCCGGTTTACGGCTTCAATGGAGTATGAGACCCGGCAGTTTTATGAAAAAGCCGCCGCCAGAGCCACAGATGCCGAGATACGTCTGCTGCTGGACGATCTGGCCCAGGCCGAGCGCAGGCACGAGGTTAACGCCGAGCGGCTTTCGCGCGAGCATTTGAACTCCGAGGCTGTGGACTCGGAAAAAGCCACGCAGCGCCGCCTTTACGCCCTGCAGGTCATACAGCCAGGGCTGGCCGGGCTTATGGACGGCAGCGTGTCCACCCTCGCGCCGGTCTTTGCGGCTGCGGCGGCTACGCAGGATACGTGGCAGGCTTTTTTGGTGGGCCTGGCAGCCTCGCTGGGCGCGGGCATCAGCATGGGCTTTGCCGAGGCGCTTTCAGACGACGGCAGCATAACAGGCCGTGGGCACCCCTGGGTGCGAGGCCTTGTGTGCGGCCTCATGACGACCCTCGGCGGCATAGGGCATACGCTGCCCTTTCTTATCGTCAATTATCATACGGCGCTCATGGCGGCCTTGGTCGTGGTGGTGCTGGAACTTGCCGCGATAACCTGGATACGGTCGCGGTACATGGATACCCCTGTGCTTTCCGCCGCTTTGCAGGTGGTGCTGGGGGGCGTTCTTGTTTTTCTCACCGGTCTGCTGATCGGCAATGCCTGAGCGGTATGCGCCGCTCCAGAGCATAAGGTCGGCCTTGTGCCCTCGTGGTCGAGGTGCTAACAATCTGTATAGAGCACAACTCTCAAAGGAGGAATCTGAGATGGCCCAGAAAATGAAAGAAGACGAGTACACCCAGTGCCCGGCTTGCCACGGCAGCGGCAAGAACAAAGATGACTCCAAGTGTTTTGAATGCAACGGAACCGGTAAACGGCAGCAGGCCTGCACAGTTCCCGAAGGCCCTGAACACGAGGGCGTATGTGATTAACATAGTGTTGTAACAAACGGTGTTAACCGTTGTGACTGGTCCGCTTTCTGGCAATTGCCGCCGAAGGCGGACCCGTTTTTTGTTATGGGGCGGATAGCCCGTCGGGCGTTGGTCCACACGCAAAAAGGAATTGGGCTGAAGGCCCAATTCCTTTTTATGCTGCCGGGCGACCCCGGCGCTGTGCTGTCGCGATGTCTCTCGGTGGGTATGCCAGCTGCGTCTTTCTTTACAGCCGCATGCGGGTTGTTTACGAGCCTATGTCGCAGGTTTTTGCTGTGCGGCTTGTCCCTGTCTGGCTACCAGGCCGCCAGCACGGCTTCCGTAGCCAGCCGGATCATGCTTTCGGGCGCTATGCCCAGAGCCAGCAACAGGCCAACAAGGCATATGCCCGCCATGCGCGCGCCTGCGTGCGGTATAATGGCCTCGGCATTGTGCGGGGCCGCCTCTGTGTACGCGGCGCGCACCACCTGCAGATAATAGTAGATGCCAATGGCCGTGTTGATGGCCGCAATAATCACCAGCGCCGTATGCCCCGCCCGCCACGCGCCGGTCAGCAGCAGAAATTTGCCCATAAAGCCCACAAAAGGCGGAATGCCCGCCAGGGCAAACATGCTTACGCCAAGCACAAAGGCCAGCATGGGGGATCGCCGCGAAAGGCCGTTCAGATCGGTGACGGTCAGGTTTTTGCCGTCAGGGGAGACAGTGCACAGCACCAGAAAGGCAGTCAGCATCATGAACAGATAGCCTGTGGCGTAGTACAGCGATGTGGCGATGCCCCAGCCCTGCATGGTGGCCATGCCCATGAGGATGTACCCGGCATGCGCAATACCCGAAAAGCCCAACATGCGCTTTACGTCTGTCTGCACCAGGGCCGTGAGGTTGCCGTAAAACATGGAGGCGATGGAAAGCCCCGTCAGCAGCAGCGCAATGTGCCCCTCGCCGGGAAAGGCCAGCGAGCAGAACCGCGCCAGCACGGCCACAGCCACAATTTTGGGCATGGATGCGATAAAGGCCGTGGTGTCGTTGGACGCGCCCTGATATACGTCGGGCGCCCAAAAGTGAAAGGGAAACACCGCCAGCTTGAAAAACATGCCGCAAAACAGCATCAGCAGGCCCACCAGCGCGGCAGCCTGTGCCCCAAAGGCATGCGGGCTGTCAGCATGCGACAGGGCCGAGCGCATGGCTGGCAGTATCTGCTCAAGATAGGTGCTGCCCGCTATGCCAAAAATCCAGCTCATGCCAAAGAGCATGATGCCCGAGGCCGTTACGCCAAACAGCAGATACTTGATGGCCGCCTCCATGGGCGCGCGCATATTGTCCGAGGGCGTGCGCATGGGCACCAGCAGGTAGAGCGAATACGACGACAGCTCAAGGGCGATGAACAGGGTGATGAGCTCCACGCTGCTTGAGAGCAATGTCAGCCCCAACAGGCTTGAGAGCAAAAAGAAATAATATTCAGGGCGCATGCGTACAGAAATACCCTTGGTGTCCGCCCCAAAAAGCAGCATGAGCGTAAAGCCCGCAGACATTACGCATTTTACCAGCTGCGAAAACAGGTCAACCTTGTAGGCTCCGTAAAACAAGGTTCCCTTGGCAAACAGGCTGGCGAAAGAGGCGACGGCAAAGGCCGCCCCCACGCAAAGAACCACCAGGCGCAGGGTTTGCGTCCGGGATTCCGTCATTGTCATGCAGAATGCCAGCAGGCAGCCTGCAAGAAGAACCAGTTCCGGTGCAAAAAGATGTGCGTTCATGCTTAGGCCTTATGTCTGAGCTTGGGGTTCGGTCAACGCGCGACAAGTTCCGCAAGAGCCAGCGCGCTTGTGGCATGGTAGCCGGTCTGCGCCAGCAGATGGTCAAGGCTCGGCCTCATGACGCGCAAAAAAGGTTCCGGGGCCAGGCCGATCCAGAAAACAAACACCAGCAGCGGGGCAAGGGTTACGGCCTCTCGCCAGCCCAGATCGTTCATATGCGACTGGTCGGGGTTGTTGGTGCCGCCCCAGATTACCCGCTGCAGCATGCGCAGCATGTACGCCGCCGCAAGTATGGCCCCCGGCACGGCGCATACTGCCACAATCTTGTTGTTGAAAAAGGCTCCGGCAAGGATAAGAAACTCGCCCACAAAGCTGTTTGTGCCGGGGAAGGCCAGCGACGACAGCGAAAAAAACGTCAGATACGTCACGTAGATGGGCATAAACTTGCCCAGCCCGGCGGCGTCGGCAAGCTCGCGGCTGTGCGAGCGCTCGTAGACCATGCCCACGCACAAAAACAGCGCTCCGGTGGTGACGCCGTGGTTGATCATCTGCAGCAGCGCGCCCTCAAGCCCGCGCTGGTTGAGGGCAAATATGCCCAGAGTCACAAAGCCCATATGCCCAACGCTGGAGTAGGCGATGAGCTTTTTCATGTCCTGCTGGGCAAGGGCCGTGAGACCACCGTAGATGATGCCCGCGATGGAGAGCCACTGCAGGGCGGGCAGCAGGCCTATGGCCGCCCCGGGCGTAATGGGCAGGCAAAAGCGCAAAAAACCGTATGTGCCCATCTTGAGCAGCACCGAGGCCAGAATCACCGAGCCTGCGGTCGGGGCTTCCACGTGGGCTGCGGGCAGCCATGTGTGGAAGGGAAACATGGGAACCTTGATGGCAAATGCTATAAAAAACGCCAGAAACACCAGCAGCTGGAAGCGCTCGGAATACTGCTGGCCCATGAGCGCGGGTATGCTGAACGTGCCCTGATTGATGTACAGGGCCACAATGGCCACCAGCAGAAACACCGAGCCAGCTAGCGTGTACAAAAAGAACTTGATGGAAGCGTAGCTCTTGCGCGGGCCGCCCCAGACGGCGATGAGCAGGTACATGGGTATGAGCATGGCCTCCCACAGCACGTAAAACAGCACCAGATCCAGCGCCATGAAAACGCCGAGCATGGATGTTTCCATGACCAGCAGGCAGACCATAAATTCCTTGATGCGGGTTTTGATGTACCTCCACGAGCCAAGCACGCACAGCGGCATGATGAGGGTCGTCATCATTATCAGCAGCAGCGAGATGCCGTCCACGCCCAGGGTGTAGTTGACGTTGAAGCTCTCAATCCACGGGTGGTGCTCCGCAAACTGGTACAAGGCGGATGTGGGGTCAAACCGCATAAACAGCGGCAGCGAAATGACGGCATTTGCCAGCGTGACAAAGAGCGTCCACATCTTCACGCTGTTTTCTGTCGGCAGCAGGGTCACAATGACAGCCCCTGCCAACGGCAGAAAAACAAGAATGCTGAGGATGGGGTAGCCCAGGGTGTTCATGCTCAGAAAATCCATTACGGCGATCTCCTTTCTGCGCGGCTCAGACAAAAGCCAGCAGCGTGAGCACCAGGGCCACCACTGCGGCCATGGAAATGATGTTGATTTGCAGGCTGCCGCTCTGCACCAGCCGCAACACCCCGCCAAGGGCGCGCACGCCGCGGGCCGTACCGTCAACCACCGTATCAATGCCGTGCCAGTCAAACCATGACCAGAAGCGCGCCGTGCGCATGAGCGGCACTATGCCCTGACGGTTCCAGGCTTCACCCACGGCGTTGTCCAACGATTGCACGGGCTTGCGCGCAAACCAGTAAAACAGCCTGCCGCCCATGCGGTAAAACCAGTCGAGATCCAGGCTGATGGTGGGCTCTGGCGTAAGCTTTTTGAGCAGCAAAAAGAAGCCCAGCGCCGTAAACAGCAGTATTTGCAAAGTTTCAGAGATATGCGCCGCGCTGTAGGGGTGGTACTGCGCCGCCACGTCGGGGAAGGGCAGCATGTCGTAAAGGTAGGGCGTATAGCAGCCGATAAAGATGCACAAAAATGCCGCCACGGCCATAGCCACCTGCATGTTGAGCGGCGGGTCGCCCGCGCGCTCCCATGTTTTCTGCGAGCAGTTGTTTTTGCCAAACCAGATAAAGTACGGAACCTTCAGGCCCGTGTGCAAAAATGTGCCCGCCGAGGCCAGCGTGAGCAAAAAGCCCGCCCAGTAGTTGTGGGCTTCAAATCCGGCGGCCACGATCATGGCCTTGGTCACAAAGCCGCTGAACAGCGGAAAGGCCGAGATGGAAAGCCCGCCCACCAGTGTAAACACAAAGGTTTTGGGCATTTTTTTGTACAGGCCGCCGAGCTCGGTAAACTTGCTTACGCCCGTCATGTGCAGCACCGAGCCGCAGCCCATGAACAGCAGCCCTTTGTAGAGAATGTGGGCAAAGGCGTGGGCGCAGGCTCCGTTGATGGCCAGCGGCGTGCCTATGCCCACTGCGGCCACCATGTAGCCCACCTGGCTGATGATGTGGTAGGCCAGCAGGCGGCGTGCGTCGTTTTCAAGCACGGCGTACACAACGCCGTACAGGGCCATGCACACGCCCAGCGGCACCAGTATTTCCATGCCCGCAAAGCTGCGCGCCAGCACGTACACGGCGGTTTTGGTGGTAAAGGCGCACATAAACACCGCGCCCGTCACCGTAGCCTCGCCGTATGCGTCGGGCAGCCAGGCGTGCAGGGGCGGCACGGCCGCGTTGAGGATAAACCCGGCCATGATCAGGTAGGTGTACAGCTGCGGGTCGGCCACGCCGATGGGTCCAAAATTGAGGTCGCCCGTGGCCTTGTAGCGCAGCACAAGGCCCGCCAGCAGCAGCAGGCCGCCTGCGGTGTGCACCAGCAGATACCGGTAGCCCGAGGCCAGCGACTGCTTGCGCCGCCTGAACCACACCAGAAATACGGACGAAAAGGCCATTATCTCCCAAAAGAGGAAGAGCGTCAGGTAATCGCCGCAAAAGATAACGCCCAGCGAGCCCGCCACGTAGATCCATGCGGCGGAGTGCTGCGCGGCTTCTTCCACATGCAGGCCGTAGATGGAGCCGATCACGCACATGAGGGTCATGATGTAGGCAAACACCATGCTCAGCGCGTCAACCCTGCCGAAGGTCAGCTCCCAGTTCATAAACGGCACAACGCCGTACACGCCGTTGTGTCCCTGCATGAGCAGCACCGCGCCAAAGGCCAGCACAGGCACAAGTACGATTAAAACGCGGCGTACGGCCCTGGGCAGCAGCGGCAGTATTGCCGCTCCCAGCAGCAGAACGGCGGAGGGGTGTATCCATGATTCAGTCATCGTAATAATCCTCGCGGGTCATGATGCCCAAATGGCCGAACCACTTGGAAACGATGATAATCACAACGCAGGCCACAAAGCCGAACACGGCCCAGAAGCCGGGTATGCGCTCCACAAAGGTGTGCACATGCTCTTTTGAAACAAACAGGGCGTCCCATGCCACCAGTGCCGCCAGCACGACCAGGCACACGCGGATGGTCGCCTTGAGCCGGGCGCGGAAAAATTCGATGATGTTCACTATCATCCTGTCACCACCTTCACGAAGGACATGATGGCATCGGGGTAAATGCCAATGAACACGGAAACGCCAGCCGCTATGAGGATGGGCACAACCATGCTCAGCGGGGCTTCACGGATGCCCGTTTCTTCGCCCTCTGGCCGTTTGCCAAAAAAGGCCTTGTAGGTCACCGGCGCAAAGTAGGCCACGTTCAGCAGCGTACTTGCCAGGAGCACCAGCAATATGCCCATGGAATGCGTGGGCATTTCCATGGCGCCCACCAGCAGTTTCCACTTGGTTACAAAACCGGCCACAGGCGGCGCGCCGATCATGGAAAGCGAGGCCACGGCAAAGGCAGCAAAGGTAAAGGGCATGGTGCGGCCAAGGCCGCTCATTTCAGAAATGCACTTTTTGCGCGTCGCCACGTAGATCGCGCCGGCGCAGAAAAAGAGCGTGATCTTTGAAAAGGCGTGGTTGGCGATATGCACGATGCCGCCTTGTATGCCGTCCACCGTCAGCAAGGCCACGCCCAGAATGATGTACGAAAGCTGGCTTACCGTGGAATACGCCAGCCGAGCCTTGAGGTTGTCCTTGGTCAGGGCGATGATCGAAGCCGCAAGGATGGTAAAGGACACAAAGTAGGCCGTGGGTATGCCCAGGTTGAGGGCCTTCATCAGGTCTGTGCCAAACACAAACAGCATGACGCGCGTGGTGCAGAACACGCCCACCTTGACCACCGCCACCGCGTGCAGCAGGGCTGAGACAGGCGTGGGAGCGACCATGGCCCCCGGCAGCCAGTGGTGAAAGGGCATGATGCCGTTTTTGGCAAAACCCAGAATGCAGCAAACGTACAGCACGGTTGCCAGCGCATCGCTGGCCCCGCCTTGCAGGATGCCCGAATGGCTGTTGTGGGCAAAGTCCAGATTGCCCGTCAGCACGTAGATAACGATCATGGCAGGCAGCACCAGGCCTTTGGCCGTGGTTGTGAGGTACACAATGTACTTGCGCGCGCCGTCGTATCCCTCGGCATCCTGATGGTGGGCCACAAGGGGGTAGGTGCAAATGCTCACCACTTCATAAAACAGGTAGAGCGTAAACAGGTTGTCGGCAAAGGCCACGCCCATGGCGCCAAAGAGCGTCAGGGCAAAACAGGCGCTGAAGCGCGTCTGGGCGTGCTCGTTGAGGCCCCGCATGTAGCCTGCCGCGTAAAAAACGGTGATGACCCACAAAAACGAGCCGACCAGCCCAAAAACCATGGAAAAGGCATCGGCCCTGAAGCTCACCGACAGCCCCGGCAAAATGGCAAAAACCGTAAGGTGCAGCGTATGGCCGCGCCCCAGGGGGGCGGGCGCGACATCGCCGATCATGGAGACGATAATGCAGAACATGACCGCCGCCGTGACGAACGAAACCGTTTCGCGCAGGTTGGGCCGACGCCCTGCCAGCATTATCAGGCACGCGCCGACCAGTGCTGTAAGTATGGCGGCCAGGGGTCTGACGGATTCAACTATATCCATACGCTGTTCCCCTTACCCTTTGAGGTCTGACGGCGCGTCTGTTTCAACAGATCGGTACAGCCGGTACACCGCAATGATGATGGAAAGCACAATAACCGCTTCCGCCGCCGCGATGGCCATGACAAACAGGGCAGCGATCTGCCCGGTTGCCGTATCCGGCGCGCAAAATCTCCCAAAGGCCATAAAGTTGACCGAGGCCCCGCAGAGGATGAGCTCGGAGGCGATGAGCATGCCTATGAACGTGCGGCGCATGGCCATGCCAAACAGCCCCAGACCAAACAGGGCCGCGCCGATAACCAGATAGGTTTCAAGATGCTGACTCAGGCTGGCGTAGTGCATCACTTGTCCCTCCCGTGGCGGGCCAGAGCGAGCGCCCCCACCATTGCCACCACCAGAACCACGGAAATAAGCTCAAAGCTCATGGAGTACGTACTCAGCAGCGATTGCCCTATGCGTTCGATGGTTCCCTCGATCTGCGCCTGCGGCATGTCGGGCCAGGTGGCTGTGATGGACAGCGCCGCCAGCACGGCTGTGATGGCGCAGCTGGCCGCCGCCCCAAGAACCATGCTGAGCCTGTGGCGGCGCGGGGCCCGGTTGGCGTCCGAGGTTTCGGCCAGCATGATGGCAAAGGTTATGGTGACGCACAGCGCCCCCACGTACACAAGCATCTGCATAAAGGCCACAAAGGGGCTCGACAGGTAGTAGTAAAGCCCGGCCACGCCGGTAAAGCACAGGGCAAGCCCGGCCACGCGGCGTATGAGCGTACGCGCTGAAACAGCCAGTATCGCGCCGCAAAAGGTCACCAGCACGAAAAAATAAAAGATGCCCTCGGCCAGCGTTTGCATACTTTCATGACTCAACATCAGGGACGCTCCTTGAGTCGCCGTACAAGGTCAAAGTGGTACTCCGCCTCGTCAAAACCGGCCAGATTGTAGTCATGAGAAAAGGTGAGCGCGCCGGTGGGGCACGATTCCACGCACATGCCGCACAGGCTGCACTTGGTAAAATTGAGTTTGTAGCTCGTGAGGGTCTTTTTTTTGGCTCCTTCCAGCTTTTCGCCAGCAAGCTCGATGCAGCCCGAGGGGCAGGCCTTCTGGCACGACCCGCACACTATGCACCTGTCCGTGCCGGTTTCGGGGTCGTATACAAGGTCGATGTGGCCCCTGTAGCGCGGCGGTATGGGCAGCACCTCGCGCGGGTACGACTTTGTGACCACCGGCTTGAAACAATAGCGCAGCGTTATGCCCATGCCCACACAGAGGCTCCACCCGCCAGCAAAGATATTTTTAAAGTATGCGTTCATGCTACATCACCTTGAGCAGCGCGCTGGTAATGACAAGATTGACGAGCGCAATTGGTATGAGCACCTTCCACGAAAGGTTGAGCAGGCCGTAAAAGGTCGTGCGCGGAAACGTCCAGCGTACCCATATGACGGTAAAGATGACAGCGTAGAGCTTGATGGCAAACCAGTGCGCCCCCGGCCACAGCCCAAGCGGGCAATCCCACCCGCCAAGAAACAGCAGGGTGAGCAGGCTTGCGCCCACCACCACGTTGGCGTACTCGCCCATAAAGTACACGCCAAAGCCCATGCCCGAGTATTCCGTAAACGCGCCCGCGATGAGCTCGCTTTCCGCCTCGGCCATGTCAAAGGGGGCGCGGTTTGTCTCTGCCAGCATGCAGATAAAAAAGATGATGAACGAGACGGGCATGAGCGGGCTTGCCGAGAGGCGCAGCACGTTCCAGTGCCAGAACCCGCCGGACTGCGTGCCCACGATTTCGCTGAGGTTGAGGGTGCCGGTCACCATCACGAGGCTCACCACAATCAGCAGCATGGGTATTTCGTAGGCTACGTTTTGCGAGACCACGCGCGCTGCGGAGATAACGGCGTACTTGTTGCGCGAGCCCCAGGCCCCCAGCAGCAGGCCCAGCACGTTTACCGAGGCAAAGGCGTATATGGCCAGCAGCCCCAGGTTGAGGTTGCGCGCCACAAGGCCCTCGGTGTAGGGGATGGTCACAAAACTCATGAAGGCCGGGGTCATCACCAGCACGGGGCCGAGGCAAAACAGCACGCCGTCGGCATCTCTGGGGATGAACACCTGCTTGGCCATAAGTTTGAGGCCGTCGGCAATAGGCTGCAGCAGGCCATAAGGGCCAACTTCCTTGGGGCCTACGCGCCGCTGTATGTGCCCTGCCACCTTGCGCTCAACCCACACAAGGTAGGCGGCGTTAAGCGCCACAAAGACAAGGAACCCTACCAGATACCCAAGAAGACGCAGCATTTCGGAGTAAAACGTCATGGCTGTTCTCCTCAGCGGTCAATATCGGGAATAACCAGATCAAGGCTGCCGAGCAGCGCCAGGGCGTCTGGCAGCAGCATTCCTCTGCTGGCCTCGCCAAAAACGAGCAGGTTTGAAAAACAGGGCGTGCGCCACTTGAGCCGCCATGGCGTACCGCTGCCGTCGCTGACGGCGTGGATGCCCAAAAGGCCGCGCGCCGTCTCCACCGCATGATAATAATCGCCCTTGGGCGGCTTGACGGTTTTGGGAACCTTGGCCGCCATAACCGGCCCCCCGGGCAGTTGATCGAGCGCCTGTTCGATGATGCGCAGGCTCTGCTCAATTTCGTCCATGCGCACCTTGTAGCGCGCCATGGAGTCGGCTTCGGGGTACACCGGCACGTCAAAGTCGAAGCGGTCGTAGACGCCGTATGGCTCGTGCTTGCGCACGTCAAAGGCAATGCCCGCGCCCCGCGCCACAGGGCCGGTTGCGCCGTATTTGCGGCACATCTCGGCGGGTACGATGCCCACGTCCACAAGCCGCTGCTGGATAATGAGGTTCTGGGAGACAAGGGCGTGATACATGGGCAGGCGTTTGCGCATGCGCGCAATAAAGGCCCGCGTGCCTGTGACAAAGGCGTCGTCAACGTCGTTGTACACGCCGCCAAAGCGAAAGTAGCAGTACGTGAGCCGCGAGCCGGTGACAGCTTCGAGCAGGTCAAGAATCTGCTCGCGATCGTCAAAGGCGTACAAGAGCGGCGAAAAACCGCCAAGATCAAGCACAAAGGCCCCAAACCAGAGCAGATGGCTTGAAACGCGGTTCAGCTCGTTGGTGATTACGCGGATAAACTCGGCGCGTTCCGGCACTTCAATGCCGGCGGCCCGCTCAACCACGCAGGCGTAGCCGTGGTTGTACGCCAGGGCATGCAGGTAATCCATGCGGCCCGTGTTGGGCATAAACTGCGCCCAGGTGCGGTTTTCGGCCATTTTTTCGTGCATGCGGTGGATGTAGCCAAGCACAGGCTCGGCCTCCACGATGTACTCGCCGTCCATGACCATCTTGACGCGCAAAACGCCGTGCGTGGCCGGGTGCTGCGGGCCAAGGTTGAGAACAAACCGCTCGTCGGTGGGACTTTGGGCAAGATAGTTCATGCGCTGTAGTCCTTGAGCAATGGGTGGTATTCCGCGTCTTCGGGCAGCAGCAGGGGGATAAGGTATGGGTGCCCGATAAAGACGATGCCAAAGAACTCGTGTATTTCGCGTTCGTGCCAGTGGGCTATGGGGTATATTTCGGCAATGGTGTGGATCAGCGGGTTTGCGCGCGGCGTGCGCACCCGCAGGCATACCCGGTGGCGGGCGGCATAGAGGTTGAAGTCGTACACCACTTCAAGCTCGTCTTGCTGCGGGGGGCAACCCTGCTCTTGGGTTTCAGCAGGTGGGGCGGGCCTGGCGGCGTCCGCCCCCGGCGCGTCGGCATCAGCCCTGCTGGCGGCCGCAGCTTCGGCAGCCTTTTGGGCCTTGGCTTCGGCCTCTTTGCGCAAGGCCTCGCATTCGCCAAGCCAATCCACCCCGGTCATGCCTTCAATAAAGTATCCGGCCTTGTCCATAATGGTTACGGCGGCGATCAGCGAGCTTTCCGGCAGCGTCACAGAGAGGTCATAACCTACAGCCGCGTGTTCGGTGGCCCGCAACACGGCTCCGGGCAATGCTGCCAGCTGCGCGCTAAGGGTGTCCGCGTTCATGACTGTTGCCCTCCCGCCGCGTCCTGTGCCGTTTGCGCCGCTGCTGTGGTTTTGGCCTGTTCGGCCTGCGCCGCAGCGGGGCCAGGCAGCCCGGGGGGCGTCACCACCGGCCAGCGGCGGATGCCGGTGAGCTTTTCTTCAAGCTTGAGTATACCTTCGATAAGCGCTTCAGGCCGGGGAGGGCAGCCGGGAATAAACACGTCCACAGGAAACAGCTTGCCCACGCCTTCCACAACGCCGTACTGGCCCTCGTACACAAATGGCCCGCCGGAAATGGCGCAGTTGCCCATGGCGATGACCCACTTGGGTTCGGGCATCTGGTCGTAAAGAATCTGCACGGCAGGGGCCATCTTTTTATTGATGGTGCCAGAGACGATCATCACGTCGCTTTGTCTTGGCGACGGCCTGAACACCTCAGCCCCAAAACGTGCCAGATCAAAACGGGACGCGCCGGTTGCCATCATTTCAATGGCGCAGCAGGCAAGGCCAAAGGTCATGGGCCAGAGCGAGTTGGCACGGCACAAGTCAAGCAGCACATCGAGCTTCGAAAAGTGGACTACCGATCCGAATATATTTTCCGTTGCCATTGGAACACTCCCTTTTTCCACGCATAGACAATGACAAGGGACAGGATGCCCACAAACAGAAGAACTTCCGCGAAGGTCAAAAAATCGCTGACAGGCGAGGCTTTGTTGTAGATAACAGCAACAGGAAAGAGAAAGAGAATATCAACCGCAAAGGCGAGGAATAGCAGCGAGTACAGATAGTACACAGCGCCAAATTTGATCCAGGCATCACCAATGGGGTCAATGCCGCATTCAACTATTTGCCGTGTTTTGCCCACTGTGTTGCGCGTAATACGGGGCGCAAGAAAAAATACAATGATAAAAGGGCCGAGGGCAAAGCTCATGCCGCCAAGACAAAACGCCATGATGTAGACAATATCAATAAGTTCGCTGCTAGACATAAATTTTTCCTTGTAATAGGAATAAAATTTACGAAAAGATATACTTGATCAATCCACAAACAATTAAAGCAATAGTCGTTTGTGAATTTATAAATTAAGTTAAATGCTACTCCCCCTGAAAGTTTGTGTCAATAATTGTTAAAAAAAATACATGCTTCTGTTCAAAAATGTACAATTAAAGGCGTTTTTTATTCAATCATATTAGTATATTAATTACACATCTTAAATTGGGACCACTCGCAAAAGTTTGCAAAACCATGCATGACAGACGATTGCGAGTAAATAATTTGCTTGTTTTACAGACTATTAACATAAAATATTATTTTTTTAAAAAAAGTAACACGAGATATTCAAAAAAAACCGCACTCCTTGCCGGGTCTGGCACATGCAGCATAACGGATATAACGGCTGATTCCGCAGCGAAAGTTAAAATTAGGCCTTCGGTTTACGCAAATAAACGGCGAGCTACCTTTGACAGTAACTCGCCGTTTTTGCTTATGAACAGGGTGTAATATGGCCGGGGCAGACAGAGTATGTACGCCGCCCGTGTTTAAGCCTGGCCTGCAAGGGCCCAGAAGGACTGACAGGCTGCCGCTCTTACATGTTGTCGCCTTTGCCCGCTGCTTCAAGCTTGTCGATGAGGTTTTCCAGATCGCGCACAAGCTCCGCAAGGCGAGCCACCGCCGCGTTGGCCTGCGCCATGCCGTCGACGGTTTCGGTTGCAATGCGGCTGACGTCCTCGACCGCGCGGTTGATTTCTTCGCTGGTGGCCGACTGTTGCTCGGCAGCGGTGGCAATCGACCGAACCTGGTCGGAGTTGTCTTCCGACAGGACGACAATCTGCTTGAGAGCTTCGCCCGACTGGTTTGCAAGCGATGTGGCCTGTTCCACGGCCTGGGCGGCTTTTTCCATGCCTTGCAGGCTGGCTTGCGTTCCAACCTGGATGGACTGGATGGCGGAGCCGACCTCGTTGGTGGCATACATGGTTTTTTCCGCCAGTTTGCGCACTTCGTCGGCAACAACGGCAAAACCACGCCCGGCGTCGCCCGCGCGAGCCGCTTCGATGGCGGCATTGAGCGCCAGCAGGTTGGTTTGGTCCGCGATGTCTGAAATGACGTTCATGATGCGGCTGATGCCCTCGGCCTGACTGCCAAGTGAGGACATGGTGCCCTGCAGCTCGCTGGTCTGGGTGCGCACCGCGCGTATGGCCTCTACAGCTTCAATGACCACACGTTCACCTTGCGAGGCCATGGTGCGCGCCTGATCAACGCTGGCAGCAGAGCTGGCAGAGCTGCGCGCGACCTCAAGAACCGTCGCGTTCATTTCTTCCATAGCCGTGGCGGTTTCAGAGGACCTGGTCTGCTGTTGCCTGGCCCCGGCGGTAACCTGGCCAACCTGCGTGGCAATGGCTTCTGCCGACTGCGAAACCTGCTGCGCGATCTTTATGGCCTGGCGGGCAACGGTTTGCATCTGGCTCAACAGGGTTGAAACGCGTTCTCCCTGCTGGTTTGCCTCGACAAGGGCATTTTCTGCGCGGACAGCCTGCGCGGCGGCCTCTTTGCCCCTGTCCTCAGCTTCGTCCATCTTGACCTTGAGGTTGTCCACCATTGTTTCAATGGCTTCTTTTACATCAGAAAGCTCGGCATGGAATTCGCCGTCAGGGCGGGCGTTAAGATCGCCCTGAGCAACAGCGGCGGCAAATTTACGTATACGCTCAAGCGGGTTGATAATGCCGCTTCGCAGCAGTATCCAGGCGCCTGCGGCCAGTATGGCAAGCGTGCCGGCTGTCCACATTGTGACGTTGATTTTGGCCATTTCAGTCTGGGTGTCGGCTTTTTCCAGCGAGCTGATGACTTCAAAGGCGCCGTGGATTTCACCTTCTTTCCAGCCTTCCTTGGTGCCGCCTACAACGTCTTTATCGCCAGCGGTGTTGCCGTGGCAAAAAAGGCATTCCTTGGTAAGCCTGATTGGCCGGAAAAACCGTATTTTGCCTTGCTCATGGATGACAACTTCCGAAAGCCCTTTTTCCTCAAGCTGTTTCAGTACCTTGAGCTCGAGTTCCGTGGGCGTGTTGACGGGGTTGCGGGGCTGCACTTTGGGGACCCTGAATTCGTAGCCAGCCTGCTTTGAATTTTGGGCGGCCATGCGCATGGCCGTAACAACAGGTACAGCATCAAGAACCTTGTCGGCTGGCAACTGGTCAAAGGGCTTCAGGATCCCTATTTCAAGTTTGTGGCCCATTTCATTGCGGATAGCTTCAGCCATCAGCACAATGGTGCGGCTTTTTTCCACAATAGCTTCTTCCGCGCCACTATGAATGTCGTCCACCCGCTCCCATGCCATGATCACGGCGATGACCAGCGGGCCGATCAGGGCTACGCCAAGAACTTTCCATTTAATGCTGCACTTTTTAAACATATTTTGCTCTCCATGCCGAAAGGGATGCATCGTTGCACTTCTTTCTTATCGGCAATTTGACACGGCGCTTTATTCCACCGGGACAATTAAACTTGATAATTTTTATGAAACTGTACTTGCCCACGGCGGCAAGAGCTTTAGGCAACGCAACGCCGGTTGCAATCTGTCCCCTGGCCTGCGGCATGCAACGGATAACCTGATTGGGTGCACGTCGTAATTGCTGGCGGGCCAGGACAAGGCGTATGCCCCGGGCAGGGCATCCGGGGCGGCGCGGGTCTTGAACCTTGCGGTGAACTTGTTTTTTGATCGCATGGCTAGTGAAGGGGGGACTGCTGGGGTCTGCGCTAACGCAAGTCGTATTGGTATTTTACATGCAGAATAACGGGGATATCGCCGTTGCCCAGAATCTCCGGGCGCTTCACGCTGCCGCTGGCCGCGCAAACAGCCCGGTACGCCGCGGCATCAAGAGCAGGAGACCCCGATGTCTGCCGCAGCACCGGCTCGGTAAAGCTGCCGTCAGGGCGCACGGTGAAAGCGTAGGCCGCAACGCCAAGCAGCCCCTCTTCGCCTCCATCCATGCGGTGGGCGTGTACTGCCGCATCCAGGTCGTCCAGAAAGGCAAAAAAAGCCTGTCGCCTTTTGTCTGCCGTATTTTGCGGTTCAACCCGGTTGGGGGCGGCCTCCATGCTGATGCCGGCGCCGCCTTCCGGTGAAGCCCCAAGCCCAAGAGAATCCATGCTGATGGTTATTGGCGTGCCCAGCGAATTTTGCGCGGAGACTGCGCCAAACAGGTGGAGCATGCCCCAGTGAGCAAGGCACGAAATGGCAAGCGCGGCGTAAAATCGCTCGGTGGTGGTCATGGCTTGTCCGTTGCCGGGTGCCCTGTGGTGGCGATAAGCAGTTTTTCCCCGCCCTGCATACGCACTTCATCCACAAGAAATATCAGGCTTTCTACCGGCGCCTTGGGGTCAGCGGCCAGCACAAGTCTGCCTGGTCTGCTCCTGAAGCCGCGCACAAGCTCGTGCATTTTGCTCCTGACCTCCTGCCGGGGCAGGGGCTGCCCTTCGCAAAGAATATCGCCGTCAGCGGTAAGGCGCAGTTCAATCACCCTGCCTGACAGCGTTTTGCTGCTGTTGGCCGCGGGCAGATCCACCTCAAGCCCGCGAACCGCAAATGCCGCAGCAATAACAAAAAATATAAGCAATATAAATAGCATGTCTATGAGCGGGATCAGGTCGTACTCATACGTTGCGTTCAACGGACGGGAAAGGCGAAGCATCTGCATTGCCTCCTTTGAGCAGCAAGAGGGAATTTGCCGGGCATGTCTGCGTCAGAAGATGGCGCCGCAGATGGTGCCGCAGAGCGTGCCGCGAAAAAAACAATTCAGCAGGCGTCGCCGGTGCCGGGAGCGCTTTGCATCAACGCTGCATTGCCCGCAGCATCAAGCATGCTGGCAATATTTTTGAGGCGGGCATGAAAAAAAGCCAGCGAAAACTGGGCAACAATGGCAATGCACAGGCCGGAGGCCGTGTTGAGCAACGCCTGCCATATGCCGTCGGCAAGCATACTCATGTCCACGCCGTTGGTGGCGTGCGCGATGCGCGAAAAAATGGAGATCATTCCGCTTACCGTACCCAGCAGCCCCATGAGGGGAGCCAGCCGGGCAATGGCGCCAAGCAGGCCGAGCCGCCGTTCCAGTTGCTCAAGAATCTGCTCGCCAGCCAGATGCAGGGACGATTCGCGGTTGGGGCTTGCCACTGCAAGCAGCCCGGCAAACGGTTGCAGCAGCGGTACTGCGGCCATGCGCTGCGCCACCGCGTCCACATCGCCGTTGCACGAGGCTTTGAGCAGGGCAGCCCTAAGCCCGTCATCGGGCAAGCCGCATGATGCATACAGCAGCAGGCGTTCCACAATCACCGTCAGGGCAAGAATGGAAACGGCCAGCAGGGGCCACATCATCCATCCACCAAGTGCAATGATGTTCATTACTGCCTCCTTGACGCAACCGGCACGCAGTACCGGCAGTGTTTATGCTGTTGTGGCGGGCGGTCTTGCGCCTCAACCGTAATTGGTGGAGCCGCCGTTTCAGCAGGCGGTCGGGGCGCTCTGACTGGGAGCGTCAACCGGCGACAGGTTAACCCCGATAAAGACCATGTACCGCTCGTCAGATACATCGGGGGCTTCTTCGAATTCCAGGCGGCCCGCAGCGTACTGGGCAACGGCTGGCATAACGGTTCCATCGCTGCAGAGATTGATAATGCCCTTGGCCCGGCACAGCCCGGGGCCAGCGCAATCCACCATGCGCTCTATGTCTTTTACACTGACCGGCTGCGGCAGGTTAAGGCAAAACGAGGCAAAACCCTCGTCTGCATGGTTGAGGTTGCGCAAGGCGTTCATGGGGCGCAGACGGGGGATGCGCGAGGGCGGCAGCCCCTGAGCGTCCAGCCATGCGGTGTGCAGGGAGTCCAGGATGGCAAAGGATATGTTGCCCTGCGCGGCGGGCAGGATAACGGCTTTGGAATTGCGGCGGCGCAGATCGTGCATCATTGCCTCAAGCTGTTGCCGGGAGACGGCGTCGGCCTTGTTGGCAATGATGACATCGGCCTGTTCTACCTGCGCCATGCTGATGCCAGAGCAGGGTGCGTCCCATGTCAGCGCGTCGGCGACCGTTATGATCAGCCCCGGCCGCACCAGATCGTCAAGATCTTTCATGGATTCAAGCACGTTGGCGGGGTTGGCAAGGCCCGTGGTTTCAAGAATTATCTGTTCGGCGGGGGCCGCTTCCAGCAGGCGTTGCAGGCCGGGCCGCAGGCTGTCTGCAAGCGAGCAGCATACGCAACCTTCGTCCAGCGCTTCCACATGCGTCTCTCCGCGAGTGAGGGAAGCATCAAGCCCAATGCGGCCAAATTCATTCTGTATGACGGCGGCGTACTGCTCCCGGCCATTGAGATAATCCAGCCAGCGGCGCAGAAAGGTGGTTTTGCCCGCACCGAGAAAACCGGTCAGTATGTGCATGACCGGCAGATCTGTGTTGGCGCATGCAGCCCTTTGGCGCTGGCGGCCGGGCAGGTGCGTCAAAACCTTGCCGTCAGCGGACAGGGCGGCTACCACCACCGCACGGTCATTGCTGCCGCAAGCTGCTCGGGCCGGAGCCTGCGGGCCTGTTCCCAGTTGCGCTTGCAGCGACAGAACCTGGGGGAGGGTATTTTCTCGGTCTGCGGCCGTCTGCGCCTGCGGCGTCATGTGTAGCCTCATGCGCGGCTCTTCGTCAAACAGTGTGCTGACAGTGGCCGCTAGCGTTGTAAAGAGCCGCAGCAGCAGCCTGAATGCGGGCACATCGTATTCCACCCCGCCGGGTGGAACAATCCACTCCAAAGACTGCGCGGCTTGTGCGGCGTTACTGCCTGATGCGGCAGGGGTTTGAGCGGTAATTCCCTGTTTGGAAATCTGGCGGTATCTGGCTGGTGCTGATACGGACAGGGTTAGGCCCGTACCATCCAGCGCGGCGACAAGCTGGAATTTACCCATGCAGAAAGGGGCAAGCTCTGGCGCGTGCAGTGAGAGATTGCGCACGCTTTCCTCGTATCTCTCACCCAGGGCCAGCGACAGGGCCTGTAGAGGAAACGTGTCGAGGACGGGATCTGCCGCATCGGGGAAAACGTGCGCTGTGAACGTGCCGTAAAGAAAAGAAGCATCCGCGTGTTCTTCCTGAAAAACCAGGCCGTAGACGTGTGGAGAATTAGCCACCCGGCATGTCCAGGCGGCATACAGCTGGTTGGAGGGGCGTACCCCTCGCCAGCCCAGCCCCCGTGCCCGTCTGCGGTCAAGGTGTATGCCGGAGAGCAGGCAGTTGAGTATGGATGGACTTTCTGCATCTGTTTCTGGCGAGAGGGGGCGCGGTAATAGCGTGTCGAGGCGCATGGCTGTTCTCCGTCGCGGTAGGCTGTGTTCATAACCTGGCCGGAGGGGGGCTGATATGCCTCCCCCCGGCCGGGCCGTTTACGAGGGAAACTTGATGACGTCCCCGTTGCCGAGGTAGTTTGTTGTCTTGGAGCGAAACCGCGCCGTGCCTTTCACAACCGGGTAACCGGCATCCACAAACTTTTGGGCCGTGATAAGCCCGGTGCAGTGGTTGCAGCCCACCCGTTGCAGATCCCACTTTTTAAGGCCTATCACCAGATCGTCGTACTTGGGGTCCCAGTCGTCAAAGGGCGAGATGTGCAGGCCGCCGTATAGCCCGTAGAACTGGTCGTTTTCGTAGGCAATGGTCTTGTAGGCTGTGTCGGCAAAAAGAATGATGCCCTGGTGGCAGCACCCGGTAATACTTACAAGGCCAATATCTTTTACGTTGCAGTAGAGCGACATTTCGCCAAACACCTTGAAGATGATGGGGCAGTCAAAGTCGTAGAGGGCTACGCCCTCCTGAATTTTGTGCAGGCCCTTGGGTACTTCTGTCCACTTGCCCACATGGCCGCAGTCTTTGAGATACTGCTTGCCGTTGGGGTAAAAGGTGTTGGGCGTATAGATATGGATATTCGGGTTGTATTTGGTTACGGCGGGCAGGCCGAAGTAGTGGTCCATGTGCTCGTGCGTCTGGATCATTGCGGCAATTTCATTGTTTGCCAGCATGGTGTCGATGCCTTCGCGCTTGTAGCAGGTGTCCATCCACAGGTAATTCCAGCCGGTGTCAAAAAGGTATTTTGTCACCTTGCCGTCCATGGCCTCGATTTCAACAAGGCATGAAAAACCACCGGCATTCTCCGAATGCACGCTGTTTTCGCGTACGATCTGCCAGGCTTCTTCGAGCTTGTTGGGCAGCAGGTGCTTGATCAGCTTCATGCCGTCGGCGTAACTGCCCTTGCCGATGCCCTTGCCGTTGCCGAACGGGGGCCAGTTGAACGTGTACTGGTCTACCAGCAGGCCGCCTGCGCCGGTGACATCCTGCATGAAGATGCCGTTGTCAAACCAGCTCGTCTCGGAGATATTGGTAACTTTGATTGCCTTGCATACGCCGATGTCTGCCGTTCCGCGCTTTACGTCCTTAAGAAAGGCCCTGCGCATGGGTGAGTATGAATACGCGCCCATGGCGCCAATGGCCCCTACGCTGACACCTAACGCGGCACCCTTGATAAATTCTCGTCTGTCCATGTTGTTCTCCCTACTGCACAAGGGTGAAGTGTGCGCTGAACCATGGCAGCGCGGCCACTATGGCAAAGTACAGAATAACGCCAGCGAGAATGCCCACCACAAGACCGGGAATCATGGCCGGGGTCCAGGCGCTCTGGGCGGCAAAGGCGTGTTCGTCGGCGGCGATCTCCTCGCTGGTGCGCAATTCGCGCTTCCAGCCGGGCCAGCCGTCCATGAACCACCAGTTGATCAGCCAGATGTCGATGAGCCAGATCATGGGTATCATGGGGAACTGCTGCGGGTGAGAAAAGCCCTTTTGCGTGCCGAGCACAAAGTGGGCGTACTTGTAGTACAGGCAGTACACAGCGATACCGCCAAGGGCCACCAGCCCTGTACGGATAAGTACGTTTACCGGAGTGCTGAACTTGTTGGGCCAGTTGCCGCAATAGAATTGCAGAAATAACGCCGGCACAAGGAAGAAGATGGCCGTTTCACCCACGTGCAGCCAGCGCCAGTCGGGGGCGGCATCGCGCCGGTGACCGCGTATGGCGTCGCCCCATACGAGTTCCTGCATGTACCAGAAGAAGAAGCACAGCGAAACGGAGATGGCTATGATGCCAAAAAACGTCACAAAACGGCGCAGCCCCGGCCTTTTGATAAGGCAGAAGGGGTAGCGCTCCCATATGCCTTCCACAAACCACACCACAACTGTGCAGCACATGATCCAGGCCACATGGAAGTTGGCGGAAACGGTCTGGGCAAACGATTCCCAGTACGGCGGCGTAATGGCCGTAAAGTACTGCCATGGATAATACAGAATGCCCATGTGGTTGTGCATGGTCATAAAGTAGATGACCAGACTCAGGCAGAACGTGCCCAGCCATATGCTGAAGCCTCTGACTGGTTGGCCCTCGTTCTGCCAGGGGCGTCCTTCCAACGCCACAATCCAGGCCGGGCTGATCCACGAGGCAATAACGGCAAACATCATGCAGGCCTGGGCCGCATATTCTGTGGAGTAGAATTCGGTCAGCCCCGGCAGCTTTTGCAACTGATGCGGGCTAAAATAGGCAAAAGCAAAATTGCCCAGAATGTTTTCAAAAAAGCCGTGGATCATCAATATCATAACGCCTACTGACACAAGCGAAAGCACAAGGCCCTTTTGCAGGGGGTGCGCATTGCGTATCCAGTTGCGTTTGAACGGCCAGAAATCGAATATATAGGCCATCCAGATAAGAATAATGAGCCACCAGCGGCAATAGTTGTAGCCCACATAGGGCGTATAAAAGCGCATGATGCCGCGTGGATCCTGAAAAATCCACCAGGTTACGGCAAATATGGCGAGCGTTACCACCATGTTGGCCAATACCGGCCAAGGGCCGTGCCAGCGCTTGATGAGCTTTCGCTCTTCAAGATAGGGAATATCGTGGTCAGCCATAGAACCCTCCTCAAGATTGCGGGGTTTCCGTTTCCACGGGGGGGCGCGCTTGTGCGCGCATTGCCTGTGCAACTGCTCGAATCAGTGCATCCTCGTTCATACTATCCACGGGCAGCCCTAGCCGCTGCCCTTCAAACCGCAACATGCCGGGCGAAAATTCCGGCGGCAGCAGCGCCTCGCCGTTGCAGGCCAAAACCTCTGCATCGAAATCCTCGCCCGGTATGCATGGGGAAACCGCGCGCCAGTTTCCCCGTAAAAAATTGCGTCTTTGCTGGTCTATCATTCTTCTTCCTCAAGGCTTTGCAAAAGACATGTTGCGTAGGCCGAAACGGAAGATGCGCAGGCTTGCGCGTCTGCATGGCGCAGACCGTGCAGCGTGCGGGCCAGATGCTTGAACAGCTCCTCAAGCCGTGCCTGGCTGCACTCTTGCAGCAGCCGCGCAAGCGCGCCAACATCGGGTAGGGTGGCTGCGCCGGCCTGCGCAAGGCGGGCGTTGTCGATGGCCCGTAAAAGTATGGAGAAAAATTTGAGGTGATGCTGCGCCAGCAGGCGCATGTCGCCGCTGTGCAGCGCCATGCCTATGGAGGGCAGATGCCGCTCGATCGTCAGCATGACTGATGGCGCAAATGAGCCAGATACCGCTGCCAGCAAGGGGGTCATGACGATATTCATGGCCCGCAGGCTGTCGGCCAGGCTCGCGGCGCCAGGGTTGCAGGGGAGGGCACGCACAAATGTGCCCTTGTTGCGGCGGGTTTCCAGAATGCCCTTGCCCACAAGGGTGCTCAGGGCCGTGCGCAGTGTCGCGCGGCTGACCCCAAGCTCTTCGGCAAGGTGCCGCTCGGCGGGCAGGCGTTCAAACAGCGACCAGCGCCCTTGCAACAGGGCGTGTTCCAGCGGGTTTTCGGCGTTTGCTGGCGTGATCATGGGCGTCCTCCAGGCAAAGCGTATTCAAGTACTTTTATATGACTTCATTGTGCGCGCCTGTGAATTTTTTGGCAATATAAACGAAAAAAATTTTCGTAATATGTTTAACATAACGAAAAACATGATGTATTTTTGTTTATTTGGTATGACCACTATAAAAGTATGTGTACAATTGTGGGAATAAAAAGCAGATTATACGGGTGAAATAGCAAAGACATATTTATATTTATGTAAGTGGTCAGACCACTGCTGTGCGTAAAAAAGTCTTGCTCATGGTTAGCGTCTATTTTACTGCCAATACGTCCGGGCTGTGTTTTTATTGTCAACAAAGGGATCTGGCATGGCGCGTTTTCTCCAATGGCGCAAGGGGTTTCCTGGATTATTGTGGAGCATTTGCCAGCGCGAGTCGCGTCTTGAGGTTTTTACCCGATGGCGCGGCGCGGGTTTTGATGCTCCGCAGCTGCTGAAAAATGCCGCATTCAGAAAGCAGGCGGTAATGGAACAGGATTATCCGCTGCTTGTGGAGTTTTGGGACATGATCCATGCCGGGCGGCCTGCCGCCGCCATCTTCAGGCTGAAATACGACGATGGCCGCACGCCGCTTATTTTGCAGGGCTGGCCAGAGCCGGAACAGGATGTTTACAGCGGTTTTTTGAAAGAGGCGTTTTTGCCCGGCGGCTATAATTCTGCCTGCTACAATGCGCAGCTTCAGATGCGCGTGGGCGATGCCGATTACCCGGTATTTACCGTAGACCTGAAAAAGCAAAGGCTGTGCGACGTCAACACCGCAGCGCAAATGCTTTTTTGGGGGGAGGAGCAGGCGGAGCGCGCCCTTGTGCTCGAAGATGTGGTGCCGCCGTCTGTGATGAAAGCTTTTTTAACCGCGATGGAAAAGGCTGTTGAGCGGGATGCGTGGTCGGGTAAACTGCTGCTGGGCAATGCCGAGCGCGGGCTGTTTTCTGCACACGTACGCCTCACCTTCTGGGGCGAGCCGGGCAAGGAGGTGGTGCGTGCCGCGCTGGTCAATGTTGATGCCAAACCCGTGAAACTTGAGGATGATGGAGCGCTCGCGATTTGCACCGGCGATCTGCGCCCGGCGCTTGAAAAACTGCACGGGCTTTGCAAACCCGAAGTTGACGGGCTGCTGCTGTCGCATATTCAGATGGGTAACGGCAGAGTGGCCGTCTATGGCGTGGGGTCTGCTTTTGATGGCCTTGAATGGGGAACCCTACATGCCTACGAAGGCACAATTGCCCAGGATATACAGCGCTACAGCCTCAGCTCGCTGATTGTCGAGGATACCCTGGACAGCGTAAAATCCATTGACTGGGCCCTGTTTGCCCCGCAGGGCGTGCGCTCGTATTTTGCCAAACCATTCTATGCCGAGCACGGCCTGCACGCTGTCCTTATCCTGGCAAGCAAAAGGCAACGCGCCTTTGGAGCAGATGCGGAAACTCTGTACGCAGATGTTTCGGCGGCATTTGGTCAGATCATGCTGCGCTGGAGAAACCCTTGATCAACGCTGCGACAGGCATATGCGCAAATATAACTCTGGCATATTCTTATATTGTCGTAGCAAGCTTCTATAAAGCCAAGGCCCGACACCCACAGACAAACGGCATCTGCGAACTGTTCCATAAAACAATACTGAACGAGTTTTATCGGGTTTGGTTTCGGCGCAAGCTGTATCAGCCTTGGAAGAATTGCAGGCTGACCTGGATGACTGGGTAGGCCATTGCAATGCAGAACGAACTCATCAAGAAAAGATCTGCTGCGGCAGAACGCCCATGCGGACACTCGTTGAGGAAAATACGCTTTGGCAAGTGAAGGTCGGACAGCGTAATTAATCGGACAGGCAACGCCGTCAAAAAGGAGTGGCTGTCAGATCAAGTCTAAACTAGCACACATGTTCAGTATGGCTGGAGTGTCTTTGGTTTGCCCTTTCTGCCACTGCTGCCCACTCAGATACTTTTGACGAATCTCATGACGGATTTTGCGTCTATGGCTATCGCTACCGACTCAGCTGAGAGGTGGCCACGTTTCCCCGGCCCTAATGTTCTTTCTACCGATGTTTATTACGGCAACGCATCAAGACGCGTCCTCATGTCATGAACAAAAGACCTCAACGTCTTGTTAAAATTATCTTTTTTTACAATAGCGGTGTTCATTCCAAGCCACTTGTGCAACTTTAAATCATTCGATGCTGGTGGGATACTATCCAGATATTTTTTCCAATTAAATAAAAGACGTTCCATCTCGACACGTTGTTTTGAGCTTATGTTCATTGATAATTCTCCATTCCTCTTTCTGGCTTGGGATGCCCCGCGAAGAAGGAGGGAGTTTTTGACCCGCGTAACCAAAGTAAAAGGTTATGAAATAGACTAAATTGTGGAGTTGTCGACTTTTTTACAAACATGTACAAATGCGATTTATTAATGTGAGTTAACAGAACAGTTGTTACCCAGCATATCCTGGCGTTCTTGCTGAGGAACATCTTCAAATTGTTCATACATTGAAAGAACGTTGTAAACATTGTCTTGCCCTTCTTTCGTTTCATCCCACCATGCAACCCCTCTGTTTTTTAAAATCTTTACTATCTGAGAGATAAAGCTGTTACTTCCCCTGGTTTTGTACGATTCCCCGTCGTCAATATCAATTTTCATGGTTTTTCCATCACCTGACGAAGAAATTGTCATACTGTGCCCATCTTCAAGGGTAAATGTTTTTTTACCAGCGCTCTTGAGTGCCACATCGGCCAATTTGAATAGATAATCCATAAAATCTCCTATCTATATTTAGACTGTCGCCATATTACCATGGCTAATAATTACTGTCTCTATAATTTATAAAAAAATAATCAATATAATTATTATATGCAATTAATATTATCTACCAGTCCACAGAACGCAATTATTATTTATTCACCACAAATAATATGCATATGTAAATCAAAATATATCGGCCAGAGCCCCTGCGTTTGATCCTGCATTACCTTGCACGAAGCGCAGTTTAGCGGCTGGCGGCTAAACAGGCTTGGAAAAAACCGTCCGTTTTCAGCAGCAGGTCATTCAGCAAAGAGATACCCTGGCGGGTCACGGAAGCAGTGTGGGGCCGCTTCATTTTCATCAACTCTGCCGGGATAACCCACATTGCGGCTTCAAAATCAAACTCACTCCATTCAGCACCGCGCAGCTCATTGGGCTGGCTGACGCCGGAAGAATTTCGGGAAAAGAATATAGCCTGTAACTCAGTGAAAACAAATAACTTACAAGCGATATACGCAGTGGGGTAGGGGCAACGCAGCTCTTCACACGAGCCATCTGGTATGCCTGCAAACGCTAAATAAGAGGTTACAGGGCGACAGAAAGGAAGACTGCCTTGGAGGAATCTGCACAACATTTCAGAATAAAACATGAAAATTTACATTGTATGTGCGCTGGCGCACCTCCTCAGAGGTTGCACTAAAAATTGCACCAATTCAGTTGTTGCAAAAAGCTTGACGTATGTGCGAATCGTCGATAGAAGTTTAAGCAGCACTGAGATTGGTGCAAAAACAAGGAGGATTAAATGGCTAGAGACACTCACCGAGTTCTCCCCACAGGAGATGGAGACTGGAAGGTTCAGCGCGATGGCAACTCCAAGCCTTCGCACGTCACTTCAACCCAGCAGGAGGCTATTCAAATAGCCCGCCAGATCAGTGGCAACCAAGGGACGGAACTGCAAATTCATGGCAGAGACGGTCGAATCAGGCAGTCGGATAGCCACGGAAACGACCCGTTCCCTCCCAAAGGTTAGGCAAGCATCATGGTTGAACGCCTCAAAAAACAAACGACCGGATGCGCCAACATCCAGCCGTTTGGTGAGGTGATCCTGCCCACAACGGAACCGCTGCAGGTACTCAGGCGAAACCTCGATCGGGTTAAAAAGAATACATGGTTTTGTTCTGAGGTTCAAGGCGGCTCCATACCCTGCCGGAGGCAGTATGGATATTCTTTCTTTTGAAGATTCTCTTGCAAATGCGGGGGAAAAGCGCCATCTCATGCTTGGAAATGGTTTCAGTGTGGCAATTCGGCCCCACATTTTTCGCTATGGCTCATTATTTGAAAAAGCTGATTTTTCAAACTTCCCTGAGGTCAGACAAACCTTCGATGCCATTGGCTCCGAAGATTTTGAAGAAGCTGTGCAAGCTCTCGAGCGAGCAGCATTGGTGCTTGCCGCATTCACAGAGGATGCCCCGCCCATCAGCAAACGGATGCGCCAATGCGCCGCAAAAATTAAAGACGTGCTGGTGCAAACCATAGCAAGGCAACACCCCGAACGCCCTGGCGATATTACAGATCAGCAATATGAAGCCTGTATCAATTTTCTGCGCAATTTTCGAGCCGCCCCAAGTGATGGCAGAATTTTTACCCTGAATTACGACATCCTCCTGTACTGGACACTCATGCACGGAAAAACCAAAAAAATGATCAGCTTTGATGACGGATTCAGAACAGATCGCAACAATGCTGATGCGGGATATGTCGTGTGGGATGACTCGGCACATAAGCAAAATGTTTACTATCTTCACGGAGCGCTCCACTTGTTTGACGGCGGGCATGAATTGCAAAAATATACATGGAATAGAACGGACATTGCACTTGTTGCACAAACAAGGGAAGCCATCGCAAAGAATTTGTTTCCTCTTTTTGTTGCGGAAGGGTCTTCACAGAAAAAATTGGATAAAATTTATCACCACGGCTATTTGAGCAAGGGATTGCGCAGCCTCAGCAGTATCCAGAATTCTCTTTTCCTTTATGGCGTCTCGCTTTCCCCAAATGACGAGCATCTCATTAACATCGTTGTGAAAAATATAAATATACGCAAGCTGTTCGTCAGTTTGTTCGGTTCGCCGAAAAGTTCCGGCAACCAACAAACCATCGCTGCAGCCCTGGCAGCTAGCGCACGCAGGGATGCCAGGCACCCTCTGGAAGTACATTTTTATGATAGCGAAACCGCCAAAGTTTGGGGATGAAGCGCATGACTGCCATAAGATGCCAGAGCTACCGCTTGAATATGACAATTTTACGCAAAAATGGCATATAGATATGAAAAAAACACTTTTTTTGCGGGATGTTGCCGAAATTAGTGCCGGTTATCCCTTCCGCGTTGGCCTAAGCGACGACCCCGGTGGCAAAATCCGGGTTGTTCAGATGAGGGACGTGAGCCCCGCCATGGGAGTTAACTGGGCATCAACCGTCCGGGTTCAGCATGAAGCCAACATGGAGAGCTATTTTCTCCGGCATGACGATATCCTGTTTGTCATGCGCGGCGGCAATTATTACGGAACATTGCTCGCCAATCCTCCGGATTTGTCACTGGCAGCGCTACATTTCTTTCGTGTACGTGTGACGCAACCCCGGATGATCCTGCCAGCCTTTCTCGCGTGGCAGCTAGGGCAACATCAGGCACAGCGCTATTACAACAATGTGGAAGCCGGGAGCGCACAAAAAAGCATGCGTCGTGCCGACTTTGCCGACATGCCCATCACTGTGCTGCCGCTAAATCGTCAGAAGACGCTTCTAGACGCCGTGGAGAGCATCCAAAAAAATATTGCGGTGCTGCAATCCGGCATTGCCAATTGTCACAATCTTCTGTCCGCTATTGCCGGTAAGGAACTTGCCGCGTTGTATAAGGAGTCTGTATGACCACCATGATTGACCAGAATGAAGTGAACAAAGCGGTATGGAGTGCCTGCGACACGTTTCGCGGTACAATTTCCTCAGAGATATATAAAGACTATGTGCTGACCATGCTGTTCCTGAAATATCTGAGCGACGTGTGGCAGGACAAGTACGATGCCTACAAAAAAGAGTTCGGCGATAAAAAAATGGTGCAAGCCATGCTGCAAACAGAACGTTTTGTGCTGCCCATGGGAGCGGATTTCTATTCTCTCTACGCAAAACGCTTTGAGCCTGGCAACGGCGAACGCATCGACAAGGCCCTGCACGCCATTGAGGAAGCCAACATCACCAAACTGGACAGGGTGTTTCAGGACATCAGTTTCAACTCCGGCAAACTTGGGGAAGAAACACAAAAAAACGATCTCCTGCGCCTGTTGCTGGAAGATTTCAACAAACCCACCCTCAACTTACGCCCCAGCCGCGTGGGCACACTGGATATCATCGGCAATGCCTATGAATACCTGATCAAGATGTTCGCCTCCGACGCCGGGAAAAAGGCCGGGGAATACTACACCCCGGCGGAAGTCTCGCAACTTATTGCTGAACTGGTGGACCCGCAGGAAGGTGACGAAATTTGCGATCCGGCCTGCGGCTCCGCGTCGCTGCTGATGAAATGCGGCTACAAAGTGCGCGACAAGGCAGGGGCGCGCAAATATGCCTTGTTCGGACAGGAGAGCATAGGCTCCACCTGGTCGCTGGCGAAGATGAATCTTTTTTTGCACGGAGAAGACAACCACAAGGTGGAGTGGGGCGACACCCTGCGCAATCCCCTGTTGCTGGACGGCAACGACAAGCTCAAGCACTTTGACGTGGTGGTGGCAAATCCCCCCTTCTCACTGGACAAGTGGGGCCAAGACAGTGCGGCAGACGACAAGTTCGGGCGCTTTCGGCGTGGTTTGCCCCCGCGCACCAAGGGCGATTACGCCTTTATCCTGCACATGATTGAAGTTATGAAGCCCGCTGTGGGGCGCATGGCCGTGGTGGCTCCGCACGGTGTGCTCTTTCGCGGCGCGGCGGAAGGAAAAATTCGGGCCAAGCTTATTGACGAGAATCTTCTTGATGCAGTCATCGGGCTGCCGGAAAAGCTTTTCTTCGGCACGGGCATCCCGGCTGCCATTCTGGTGTTCCGCAAGCGTAAGGCTGACGACAAGGTGCTCTTTATCGACGCTTCCCGCGACTATGCTGACGGCAAAAATCAAAACGCCTTACGCCCACAGGACATACAAAAGATCGTGGAAACCTTTTGCGCACGGCAAAGTGTGGAAAAATACGCCTACCTTGCCACGGTGGAAGAGATCAAGGCCAACGACTACAATTTGAACATCCCCCGCTATGTGGATACCTTTGAAGAAGAGCCGGAAATAGACATGCACGCCCTGCTGGCGGAACGTGCGGGCCTGAAAGCGGAGTTGGAAAGGCTGGAAGGGGAAATGGAAAAATACCTCAAGGAGCTGGGTTATGTTCAATAGCCTGACGCCGGGGCACAGCGGCCCCTTGCCAAAACTTGCCAGCACCTACACCCGGCTGGATGCCCTCAAGGCCAAGCTTGACGCCCATCGTCCTTTGGCCTCGGAGATGGTTAAAAACCTGCACGCCGATATGGTGGTGCGGTACACGTATCACTCCAACGCCATTGAGGGAAACACCCTGACCATTTCCGAAACCAAGGTTGTTTTGGAAGATGGGGTAACCATTGGCGGCAAAAGCATGCGCGAGCATCTGGAAGCCATCAATCACAGGGAAGCCATTGACTATGTGGTGGAACTGGCCGGGCAACCCGGCGCACTTACGGAAGCCGAGATAAAAAATTTACATCAGATTGTGCTCAAATCCGTGGATTCACCCAATGCCGGACGTTACCGGCAGCAGAACGTGCTCATCAGCGGCGCGGGATTTACCCCGCCAAACTTTCTGCATGTGCGGGAACACATGGAAGCCTTTTGCGCATGGTGCGCAGGCGCGGCGGCGAGTTTGCACCCCGTGGAACGTGCCGCCCGTGTGCATGCGGATTTTGTGAACATCCATCCCTTTGTGGACGGCAACGGCAGAACGGCCCGGCTGCTCATGAATCTGGAGCTGATGCGGGCGGGATTTCCCGTGGTGATCGTGCCAGTGGAAGAACGCAGCGTATATTACGCCAACTTGGATACCGTGGCGGTAAAGGGTGACTATGCGCCCTTTGTGGAACAGGTATGCGATCTGGTGGAAAAGAGCTTTGCGCCGTACTGGTTTGTGCTGGGGGTGGATGATGAATGAAAAGTTACCGAAAGGGTGGAGTGCAGCCCACCTTGCCTCGATTGCTCTTGTAACGTCTGGCGGTACACCTGCCAGAAGCCAAGCAATATACTGGAATGGAGATATCCCGTGGGTGACCACAGGCGAAGTTTCATTCAATATCATAACAACAACTAATGAGTGTATCACAGAAATTGGACTCGCAAATTCTGCGGCAAAAATTTTCCCTGCTGAAACCTTGCTTATTGCATTATATGGACAAGGAAAAACTAGAGGAACAGTTGCCAAGCTCGGAATTTCTGCAGCAACAAACCAGGCATGCGCTGCAATAATTTTTAATTCCCAGCACAACCAATCTTTTTATTTCTACTATTTTCAAAATAAATATAATGAATTAAGAGAACTGAGCAATTCTGGATCTCAAAAAAATCTCAGTTTAGATTTATTGAAGTCACTGTTAATATGTTCACCACCACTTGCTGAACAGCAAAAAATCGCTCACATCCTCACCACTTGGGATGCCGCCATAACCTGCACCCAAAGACTGCTTGAAAACAGCAAGCAGCAAAAAAATGCGTTGATGCAGCAGCTTCTGACAGGGCGGCGGCGCTTGCCGAGCTTTAATGGAGAGTGGAGGGAACAAAGCATTCAGAGCTTTTCTCAAAATTCTTCCAAGAAAAATATTAGATGTGAACAATTGCCTGTGTTGTCCTGTTCAAAACACTATGGCTTTATTGACTCGCTGGAATATTTTAAGAAAAAAGTTTTTAGTAATGACCTGAGCACATATAAAATTATTTGCCGTGGTGAATTTGGATACCCAGCGAATCATATTGAAGAAGGAGCTATTGGGTATCAAAATAAATATTCACGTGCGTTAGTCAGCCCAATATACATTGTTTTCAAGCTAAATAAACAAGTGGACGCTAATTTTGTATACTCAATTCTAAAAACAGATAGTTATCGGCAAAAATTTAGTACCGCAACATCGGCTTCTGTTGATAGACGGGGAAGTTTGCGGTGGTCTGAGTTCTCCAAAATAAAGATACTTCTTCCCCCCCTCGATGAACAAAAAGCCATCGCCAAAATCCTCACCGCCGCCGATGCGCTCATAGCCCAATACGAAGTGAAGCTCGCCCATCTGCAGCAGCAGAAAAAGGCCCTCATGCAGCAACTGCTCACCGGAAAAATCCGCGTCATGCCTGACACTTTGGGCAACGCGGGTGCAACACCCGCATAAGGGGGAACCATGTCCACCGTTCCCAATATGTCAGAAGAATACATCGCCAAGATCCCCGCCCTGCAAATGCTCATGGCCCTTGGCTGGCAATACATCCCCCCGGCGGAGTGTCTGAAAAAACGCGGCAACAACCGTGAAGTCATCCTGCGGGACGAGCTTGTGGCCTTTTTGCAAACACGGCGCTTTTCCTACAAGGGCAAGCACTACCCCCTCTCCCCCAATGCTGTGGACCAGATTGTGCGCGAGGTGTGCTCACCCCCCATGCAGGAAGGATTGCTCACCGCCAATGAACGCATCTACGACAAACTCTGTCTGGGGGTGACGGTCACGGAATTTGTGGACGGCCAAAAAATAAGTGCCACCATCCCCCTGCTGGACTGGAACGGACTGGACGCCGCTGGCACTACGCACAACCGCTTTGTGGTGACGGAAGAAATGGAAGTGCTGTGCGCCGATGGCCTGCACACCCGGCGGCCCGATATGGTGGCCTTTGTCAACGGCCTGCCCCTGGTGGTCATGGAGGCCAAAAAGCCGGAGTCCGGCAACCCCAACAAAAATATGGTGGACGAAGGGGTAAGCCAGAATATTCGCAACCAGAAGTATGACGAAATCCCTCTGCTTTTCGTCTATTCCCAGCTTTTGCTGGCGATCAGCGGCACGGACGGCAAATACGGCACTACCAAGACCATAGATACGTTTTGGCAACGCTGGCACGAGGAGGAAATCCCCCCGGCGGAGGTGGAAAACCTGAAAAACCGCATCCCCACGCAGGAAGAACAGCACAAGCTTTTTGACTGGCGTGAAGACGGCCACGCCATGCGGACTTTTTTTCACTCACTCTGGTCGCAGCCGATGCAAGCCACGGAGCAGGACACCATGCTGGTCAGCCTGCTCGGCAAGGGGCGTCTGCTGGAGATCATCCGCTATTTCACGCTCTTTGACAGAAAAAAGGGCAAGGTGGTGGCCCGCTATCCCCAGATGTTCGGCGTGCGGCGCATGCTGGAACGCATTCAGCAGCATAAGGCACCCCGCGAAGGCGGCGGACGCCAGGGAGGTGTCATCTGGCACACTACGGGGTCTGGAAAATCCCTGACCATGGTCTTTTTGTGCAAGGCTTTGCTGCTGCATCCAGCCCTGGCGCAATGTCGCATCATTGTGGTCACCGACCGCGTTGATCTGGAAAAACAACTGGCGGGAACCTTTCAGGATGCCGGGGCCTATGGCGGAGCCATTGCCAGCAAGAGCGCGGAAAAATCCAAGGCCAAATCCGGGCGTGATCTCGCATTGCGCATAGGCAAGGGTGTTGAACGGATTATTTTCACCCTGGTGCAGAAGTTCAATTCTGCTGCCAAGCTCAAGGAATGCCATAACCCCAGTGAAGACATCATCGTGCTGGTGGACGAGGGCCACCGCAGCCAACAGGGCGGAACACACGAACGCATGCGCGCGGCCTTGCCCAATGCGGCCTATATCGCCTTTACCGGTGCGCCGCTGCTGAAAAAGGAAAAAACCGTCAGCAAGTTCGGTCCCATTATCCATGCCTATACCATGCAAAGGGCTGTGCAGGATGAAGCGGTGCGCCCACTCTTGTATGAAGAGCGCAAGCCGGAACTGGACATCAACCAAAAAGCCATTGACGCATGGTTTGAACGTATCACTGACGGCCTCAGCGACCAGCAAAAAGCCGACATCAAACGCAAGTTCGACAACAAGGACACCGTATACGGTTCCGACAACCGCATTGAATTGATCGCCTGGGATATTGCCAAGCATTTCAAGGATTATGTGCGCGATTTAGGCCCGGAACTCAAGGGGCAACTGGCCACGGACAGCAAGATTGCGGCTATCCGTTACAAGCAGCATCTGGACGAAACCGGCTGGGTCACGTCAGCCGTGGTCATATCGCCGCCAGACACCCGCGAGGGCAACAAAAGTGTGGACGAGGACGACGAAGCCCTGCCGCTGGTGCACCAATGGTACAAGAAAACCGTGGGAAAAACGCCCCCGCAGGATTACGAACGCGGCGTCATTGAAGACTTTGCTACCGACGGCGCGCCCGACATCCTCATTGTGGTGGACAAACTGCTCACGGGTTTTGACGAGCCGCGCAATGCCGTTCTGTATATCGATAAGCCGCTGGAAGGGCACAATATCATTCAGGCCATCGCCCGGGTGAACCGACTGCACCCTGCCAAAGAATACGGCCTGCTCATTGACTACAGGGGAATTCTCGCCAAGCTGGACACTGCGGTTGCCGGGTATCAACTTTTGGAAGAACGCACGCTGGAAGGCTATGAGGTTAAAGACATTGAGGGCCTCTACCATCAGGTGAACACCGAATATAAGCGACTTCCGGTTTTGCATGACGCCCTGTGGGCTATTTTTAATGATGTGGGCAATAAGAAGGACATTCAGCAGTTCCGGCAGGTGCTTACCCCGCAGTATGCCACCGATCCCGGCGAAGATGGCGACCTTTACGATACCCGCCAGAAGATTCGTGAAGATTTTTATCAGGCTCTTACCGCCTTTGGCCTTTGCCTGAAGGTGGCGCTGGCTTCCCGCTCCTTTTATGAAGACGGCGCTTTTGGTGAAAAAACCGTCGCCATGTATAAAAAAGATCTGGCCTTTTTTATCGAGTTGCGCAAAATTGCCCGCCGCGACGCCCAAGAAACTGTGGACTACAGTATATATGAAGAACAAATCCGGAAACTTGTGGACAAACATGTGATGGGGGAAGGCATCTCCGTTGCGGAAGATCATTACCTTGTGGATGAACTGGGCAAGGTGCAAGACCCTTCTGCATGGAGCAAGGAAAAGTTGCGCAACGAAACGGACATCATCAAGAGCCGTGTGCGCAAGAGCATTGATCAGGAATTGGCCTTTGACCCCTATGCTCAAAAATACTTTTCGCAGTTGCTGAAAGAGGCCATTGCCAAGGCTGAGGAGATGTTCAACCACCCTTACAAGCAATTTGCCCTGTTTCAGGAATTTGAGGAGAGGGTGCGGCAGCGTCGAATGGCGGATATCCCCGAAGCATTGCGTGAAAAGGAAAGGGCACGTGCATTTTTTGGTATTTTTCGTATGGCGGAAAGCACGCAAGCCCCAGAGCCGCAAGACAAACTTGTGGAAGAGGCATTGGCCGCAGAGCGTATTGTTTCACTGGCCATTGCCGAAAATTCTCTTAATCCTCAAGACATTGAAGCGGAGATTACCAAAGGGCTCCTGCCGCGCCTGTATTCCTGGCTTGGCCTTGAATGTGCCCAAAAAGTTATTGACGGCATTATCAAATCCACCCGCTATGGAAACCGGGCATTCTCCCCGGGTGGGAAAAAAGCGTGAACGAAGCCGTGCAAACTGTCCATTATGGTGCGGACAGCATTCATTATGTCATCCGGCGTCATGCGGGCAGGCACTCCCGTGTGCGCATTCATGTGCATCCTGACGGATTGGTCGAGGTGGAAGCACCGGAAGAGGCGGACAGCCATGCGATACGCGAGGCCGTGCGCGCCCGTGCCCAGTGGATTGTGGGGCATCTGCGGGAAATAGAAACGCGACGGCAACATGTGCTGCCACGAGACTATGTAAGCGGGGAGAGCCATTTTTATCTGGGACGGCGTTACATGCTGAAGGTCGTGGTTCTGGATGCGGCTGCCTTGCGATGCAAGCTCGGGCAAGGGAAACAGCCTGCAAAAAACGGAGTGAAGCTCTCCGGCGCGTATTTAACAGTCACCATCCGGCAACCGCAATTTTTGAGAATTCATGAAGATGCCAGTGCGCACCGAAGGCCAGTAATCTTGACCTCCTGTGAGGACAAGGCCATGCAGGCCGCTAGGCGTCAGCGCGTTAAAATTTTGCTGCGCGACTGGTACAGGGAGCATGCCGCCGCGTATTTTCAAAAACGCCTTGTGGCACTGCAACAGAATGTTGCATGGCTTGACAGCATCCCTGCCTTTCGCCTGCAATCCATGCAAAAACAGTGGGGTAGCTGTTCCCCTGCGGGCCTTCTGCTGCTGAACCCGCACCTTATCAAAGCTCCTGCTCGTTGCGTTGACTATGTGCTGCTGCATGAAATCTGCCACCTGCGGGAGTATAATCACGGAAAAGCCTTTTATGCTTTGCTGGAATCTCTGTTGCCTGACTGGCAACGTGTAAAAGACAAGTTGGATAATATGGCGGAAATACTGCTCAATGAGTGAGCAGATATCCAGTGGAACGGTAAATTACTATGTCACTTTACCTTGTACGGGCTGAAGCAACGGCGAATTTGAAGATAATTTTTTGCATGCCAACCGCACCGCTCATTGGACTGGCTGACGCCGGAAAAATTCCGCGAGACGGATATTCCTGTGCCCCAATGGGAACCACTAATTTACAGGTGGTATACGCAGCGGCGTAAGGTCAATTTAGGTAAATGAAGCTGGGCGCTTGCCGGAACGGAGATGATGGACCAAAGAAGACTGCGCCATAAATCGACTCGCTTGTGACCGAGGTGGAAGGGGCAAAAGTCCGGAAAGGCGCATTTCAAGCTATGGGCAAACAAAAAAAGGATTACAACAAGCTGTTGTAATCCTTTATTTTTTCGTGGTGCGAGGGCGGGACTTTATAATTATATGTAACTAGCTGTAATATATTTATATAATATTTTTTATTTTTATTTATACCCCCAATTATACCCCCAAAATTTTTCGGTGGGCGTTGGCCGGGGGGTCATACCAAAAGCGACTGACTACAAAAAAGGCCGCCCATTTCTGAGCGGCCTACCGGCTACTTCTTTGACTTGTACGGGTCTTTTGTCCCGGCCTTACCCGTATAGGGATTCGTGTTCCCCTTGGTCGAATAATTATCCATCTTGGTTTTGTTTGGAGCCGTGCGCTGGTGCGGGGCCACGTATGTGCCGGATTTTTTAGTGTAGCCCCTTACACTCGTTGCGCCCCTTGCACTGGCGTCAGTGGCAATCAAACACGGGGCAAATGCCAGAGAAAACGCGATCATGGCAAAAAGCAGTTTTTTCATAAGTCCCTCCCTTTTTAATTGCTGTTACCAATCATCTAATATCGACGCAACCAATGCTTTGAATGTGAAAACAATAAATCCCATATTCAGTTGCGTGACCTTTCTTGTCTCTGGGTAGGGTTGTCATAACTTGCAGTGGCTGATACCAAAAAATTATTAGGGAGGTATATATGAAAAAAACATTCGCTGCGCTAATGCTCGTGTTGCTTTCATGTGTGCCAGCCATGGCGTGGGATGGGTTTGATTATAACAGTGGGAGTCCTGTTGAAATTGAGCAAGGAAACCTTGTAAGAAGCGGGCAAACAATAGAATATTTTGACCATGCGACAGGTAATTACAGCACAGGTGACGTCATAGACGTCACTCGGTATGGAAATTCTGTAGAGGTTGAAGTCTACGATTTGAACTCGGGTGAAAACAGAACCTTTGATATGGATGGAAATTAGGAGCAAAGACGTCATGAAAACTTTTGCCAGTGTAGTCCTCTTCCTTCTTCTTGCCGTCCCGGCCTTTGCCGATGAACCAGCCACACCCCGGCCCATAACCGCCGATCAGTGCACCACCATGGCCCAGCCTGACGACTTGCCCGGCATCATCGAGGCTGCCCGGGGCTGTTGTTCTCACCATGGCGGCATGTCCGGTCAGTGCAGCGGTGGCCGTGTCGTCTGCAAAGACGGATCCATAAGCCCGTCGTGCAAATGCCGAGCGGACTCCGAAAACCCGGAGGATAACGGCTAATGCGCAAATTTCTTCTCTCTGTCCTTCTGGCAGCCCTGCTGCTACCTGCCCTGGCCATGGCCGCAGGCAATACGACCAACGACAGCTTTTCGCACGCCAAGAAGATGCTCGGGCAGGTCTACGCCGACCACCGCGTGACCTTCTACTGTGGCGCCGAGTATGACGCCCAGGGCAACGTGACGCTGCCGGACGGGTTCGAAACGCCCAAGCATGAGAAGCGCGCCGGCCGCATCGAATGGGAGCACGCATTGCCCGCTGAATCGTTCGGCCAGGCATTCCCCGAATGGCGCGAGGGTTCGCCGGAGTGTGTGGACAACCGCGGCAAAGAGTTCAAAGGCCGCAAGTGCGCCGAGAAGACAAACCCGGAATATCGCCTGATGCAGGCCGACATGTACAACCTGTTCCCTGCCATCGGCGCGGTCAATGCCATGCGCTCAAATTTCAACTACCAGATGCTTGCAGGTGAACAGCCGACCTTCGGAACCTGCGAAATGAAAATTGCTGACAGGAAGGCCGAGCCCCCGGCCAGAGCGCGGGGCCAGATCGCCCGCACATACTTCTATATGCAAGATTCCTACGGCCCCCGCTACCACATGAGCCACCAGCAGGAGCAGCTTATGCAGGCCTGGGACAAGCAATACCCGGTGGACAAGTGGGAGTGTACCAGGGCGAAACGCATCGAGGCCTTGCAAGGGAACGAGAACGGGTTCGTGAAAGCGCCCTGCCAAGCGGCCGGGCTGTGGTAGGGAGAAGCGGAGAGGTAAAGCGGATCGTTTTCTTCCTCTGTTGGGTATCCTGCTGCGAGGCTGCAAACCCCACAATGCCCATGGCCATGCAAGGCTCAACCACGCTTCACCACCTCAGCCAAAGCTCTTGCGTTTTGACTGCACTCGACAGAAAAGCCTTATTGCGCGCCCATTTTAGGAACTTGTGCCCTTGCATTTGATCTTGCGTTTTTGGCATGAAGCAGCAAAAGCCCCAGCCGTTGAAGATGGCCAGGGCTTTTCTTTGGTGCGCCAGATGTGCGCTTATTTCTGCGGGGGCATGCCCGTTTCTGAAATGTCGTTCAGGTAGTCCAGTAGGGCGGCGGCAGCGTAGTGAATCAAGTTGAAGCTCCCTGTGGCTGCCTTGCCTTCAACCGTATCCGAGTCGGCCACTAGAAACTCTCCTGCGCCGAGGGCCATATCCTTGATGCTTTGGGCCAATGTGATGGCCCCTACATGGTCAAGAACAGCATAGCCGGTATTACTCATGGCTTGCCCCCTTGCCGGGCTTCTGTGCCGCCCGCTCAAGCTCATTCTGACACTGCTCCACATAATTGCCCAAAGTGTGCGCAGCGTGGGCAATGAGGTTCAGCCCAGCGTACAACGCATGTTCGGCGGTTTTGTCGTTGACCAGCGTACCCTCGTCAAGAAACTCTTCCCGCAAGCTGAGCGCCATGAGTTCAATGGATTCAGACAGCATGATTGCATTGCCATGGTCTTTGATGGTCAGGGGCGCGCTATGCATGCTCGGCCTCCTTCGGCTTGGCACTAGGCGCAAGCCCAATGGCGTCAATGGTGATCTGTGAGCAATGCAGGAGAATGCGGCCAAGGCCTTTGCGGGCGCTGTCGTCCATGTTGAGGTCAATGTCACTGCCGTTGCTGTGCTGGACAAGCGCGCTGAGGCAAGCAAGCACCTCGTGGGATTCCCAAAGCAAATCGTTGAAGGTCGGTTCATTACCGCCGGGCTGGTAGCCGGAAAGGGCGCGTTGATTACTCATGGCCTTCACCTCCCTGCACTGCGTCCAGGTCAACGGGCATTCCATCACCGGCCAGCACCAGCAGGCGGGCCAGTTGGTTGGTATATCTCTGAAGGTTATCGCCAGAGGCATATGCGGCGCCCACCATTTCACGCATATCACGCCGAGCTTGGTCGAATACGACTCGCCATGCGCGTTCATTCCGTGCAACCGAAGCTTGTTTACGGAGCAACTCGTCGGCTTCGGCCTGAATCCTGTTACAGGCGCGTTCAAGCGATTCCATGGCAGCGGCAAGGGCCGTACGGGCTTCTTGCAAGGGAAGGAATGCTTGCACATCGCAAGGGGCAACCGTTTCCGGCTTGGGGGCGGGCAGGGGCAGCAGTTTGTCGTTGAGTTCGCCCAGTAGGGCAAGAAGCTGTTCGTGGGTTCGCTCACTCTCTTCAGATCGGGGAGCGGTGGTTGACTGGTCAGATGAAGTGTGGTTGGTTCGGTTATCCATACTCGCGCCCTCCAATGGCGCTTGGTGGTTAGGCCCGGTTGGGAAGTTGCTGCTTCCTGCCGGGCTGTTTTTGTATTGCCCTTTCGTTGATTTTGTTATACTAAACTTTAACAATGTTCGTCAATAAAATTTCACGATAGTTAAACATTAAAATGGAGAATTATGATGTTTACAAGCAGAATCAAGGAATTAATGAAGAATAAAAAAATTACAATGAGGGACTTGGCAGCGCAGTCTGGCGTTTCTGTCGTAACCTTGAATAAAGCTCGGCAAGATGAAGGAATAGCGGAGTGCCGCCTTTCGACCTTAGCCAAGATCGGCTCAGCCTTGGGCGTGAAGACCAAGCGGCTTTATGACGAGGTTGACGGGCCAGAGTCGGCGGGGAAATAGGCAGAAGGGGGGCGCAAGTAACCCTATTAAATCATTACGACCAAGAACTTTAAGGATGGTTGATTTCGGGGCATGCCAGGGGAGCGGGGCAACTAATAAATGGGGGGGGGCTGAACAGAATAGACCCCCCAAAAGATCTGCATCCGATGAATCACGCTGTAAGGGGTACGGAATTGTCGTATCCTTGGCGCGTATCCTTGCTAGGAGGCACAACGGATGTGACCCCCTCTCAGCTTTGGGGGCAACGGGCAATGCCCACCCTTCGCAATGGGCTGAAATAGAATAACGAGCCACCTTTTTCTCATCTGGTGACTCGCCATTTTACCAACAATATTTCAAAACTATTTAAAGAACTCGTCCCAAGCAGCTAAACCTCCCTCAACGTACTGTACCTCAAAGCCTTTTTCAGTCAGAGCCGCATGCACTGCCTTGCTCACAGCCCCGCCGCGCGCGCAGTAAATGACAACGGGTTTGTCCGTGGGCAGTTGCGCGGCCCAGGCCTCGACCTGCTCCGGATCATGCCAATCCGCCCCGGGGATGGTACGGGGGTCGGCCTCATAGTCCGCCCTGCGCCGCACATCGCACACGGTTGCAGCCTTGCGGGTCAGCAGATCCTCAAGTTCCTGCGGTAAAAGCGTTTCGCCCATATGTCCTCCCAGTAGTCGGGTTGCACAGTGTCGGCCGTAACGGCCCAGACGCAGCGGACCGCCCGTCAGACCATCTGCCACAGCAGACCGGCCAGCCCGCTCAGCCCCACCAGCGCGTGCATGGAAAGCTTAAAGCGCACCAGGGCCACAAGCGCGGCTATGGCGATCAGCACGGCAAAGAGGTCAAAGCCGGTGACGGGAAAAAACGTGTTCCAGGCAAAATATACGCCGATTTTGAGCACCACGCCCACCACCGCGCCGGATATGCCGGTAAGCGCGGCATTGAGTTTTTTATTGGACGTGATGGCCTCAATGTATGGCGCACCTGCAAATATAAACATAAAACTTGGCAAAAAAGTGGTGAATGTGGTGAGCAGCCCGCCAGCAATGCCCGCAGTCAACGGGGTCAGGTTGCCGGGCTGGTTCCAGGCGGCGATAAAGCCCACAAACTGCGTCACCATGATCAACGGGCCGGGGGTCGTTTCCGCCAGCCCAAGGCCCAGCAGCATGTCCTTTTCCGTCAGCCAGCCCAGGCTGACCGCGTGCTCCACTATGTAGGCAAGTACGGCGTATGCTCCGCCAAAGGTCACAAAGGGGGCTTTGCTAAAAAATACGCATAGCTGCGAGAGCATGTCGGCCATGCCCAGAGAGGCAAAAACGGGCGCGACAACGGCCAGCCAGATCAGGACAAAAATACCCACCACTTTAACAAGATGCGACAGCGGCGGCAGGTTGGTGAATGTCTCCGGCTCATCAAGCAGACATTCGTTGGTGCCCGGCTTTTTCTGACAAAAGATATCTGGCCGCAGCCGCCCAAGCACCACCCCGGCCAGCCCTGCCAGCACAACAATGACGGGAAACGACACGCCAAAAAACTGGCCGAGCGCAAAGGATCCGCCTGCAAAGGCATACAGCGCCGGATGCCTGAGCGATTTTTTTGAAAGCCTGATGAGCGCTTCAATAACAATGGCTACAACGGCCGCCGCTATTCCGTGAAAAATTCCGGCCACAAGGGGAACCTGCCCCTTGGCTGCCGCCAGCCACGAAAGAAACAGCATCAAGAACACCGAGGGCAGCAGAAAGCAGACCCCCGCTATGGTTCCGCCCCAGTATCCGTTAAGCCGCCAGCCAATGTACACCGCCAGCTGATGAGCCTCCGGCCCCGGCAGCAGCATGCAAAAGTTGAGGGCACGCAAAAAAACCTTTTCACTGATCCAGGCCCTGCCATCCACCAGATTTTTGTGCATCATGGCGATCTGCCCCGCAGGACCGCCAAAATTGATAAATCCCAGTTTGAACCAGTAGAGGAATGCCTGTCGCAAAGAAACCTGGGGGGCGGCATCGTTTTCGCTCATAAAATTTCCTTTGCCTGTCAGGCCAAATGTACAACAAAACCATTAGGGCTGCCGCTCACAGGCGGCATCTGGAAACCTGAAACTACCTTACGGTCTGCCGTGTGACAGATCAATTCTGTTCTGACACATTGCGCAGAAATACGGGAATTGCCAAAAAAATGGCTATTGCCAAAAGGGAAAAACTCACCTGATATCCGCCCCAGCCAATGAGCAGACCAGCGCAAATGGGGCCGGACGCGTGCCCGACATCAAAGATGGTTCCAAATGCGCCCATGGCCGAACCAAACCGACGGTCACGGCACATATCTGCCACCAGGGCGGCGGAAGAAGAGGTAACGAGCGCTTCACCCATGCCGAACACAAGGCAGGCGCCCAGCAGTGGTAAAAAACCGTGCATAAAGGGGATTGCCGCAAGCGCTACGCCGCACAGAATCAAACCCGTCACAATCAGCCCACGCCTGCCGCGCGAATCCGACATTTTGCCCAGCAGGGGCTTGCTGAGCATGGTAACAAATATCTGCGCACCCCACAGCAGGCCCGCCTGAAGTTCTGAAAGACCCACCACAGTTACCGCATAGATGGGCAAAAAAGCCTCAAGTGCGCCCATGCCCATGTTCTGCACGCCCTCAACGGCAGAGGCCGTAACCAGCCGCCGGTCGGATAGGACTTCGCCTATCCCCTGACGGAAGCGCTGCAAGCCAGAGGCAGACGTCCGTTCCGGCTCATGTGGGGCATCGCCCCCAAGGGTTTTGAGGCCCAGTAGCAGGGCCGCCATGCCCGAAGCGGCACTAAGGGCAAAAACCATGCGAAACTGCCACAACACAGGCCCGCCGCTGGCGCTCACATCAAGCACCAGCCCGCCAATGGGGGCACCCAACAGGGTTCCGATTATCCCAACCGACGAAAACCACGAGAGCAGCTCGCCCCGGCGCGCCCCGGCAACTTCGGCCACCACGGCCATGGCCACCGGGCCGTAAATGGCGGTTGCCAGACCATGCAGGAAACGCACAACCACCAGCGCCCGATATGACTCGATAAAAAAGTAGGCAAAGGGCATCAGCCCGAATACCACCAGCCCCGCCAGCATGGTGCGCCTTCTGCCCACCACGTCTGAAAGCGCGCCGGCGGGCAGTTTGAACAATATGCCCGTGACCGTGGAAATACCCACTGCCAGTCCCACCGCCTCAGGCCCTGCCCCCAAAAAGAGAGCAAATAGCGGCAGCACCGGGTTTCTGGCCAGGGCATACGAAAAACGGGCAAGAAAACCCACAGTGCACAGGTTGTTGAAATCTCGCATACATGCCTCGACTGGGTGGTGTCATGAACACCACCCGTAATTATTGCCTAATGTTTGGGTGCAGAACGATCAAAGAAAATGGACTTGCCGTAAAATCCCACAGGTATGCCCATGACAACCTCGGCATCAATAAGACCCAGATGCTTGGCCGCTGCCCCCACCCGCTGCTGTATGCGGTTATCAAGATTGAGCAGGCTGGCTGTTTTGGCCGCTGCCACCAGGGCTGCGCCAACGTCCATCATTCGCAGAGCGCAATAGGGGCCTGAGTAGCCCATTTCTTTTACGTTAAGCTGCCGTTTTTTCACAAATTCCGCGCAGGTAGGAAAGCCGCATGCCCCGCAGTCGTAGCCACCGCACGCGCTGTTTTTCAAACCCACCAACAGCAGCGCCTGGCATTTTTCTATATTTGCGGCATCACGCAGCCAAAAGGCCTCGTTGGTGCTTTTGGGGGCGTAGTCTTTCATGCACTGCGCAATTTTTTGCAGGTCTTCATCACTGCAAATTATGCCAATTTCCAAAAAATCCTTGCCGCCAGCCTTGGGTGCGGTGCGGGCAGAGGCGGCCATAAGCTGAGCTACATGGATGGCTGTATCTTTCATTTTACTTTCCTGTGGATATTTTGGGTGTGTATGAGGCAAGCAGGGTGTCAAAAAAAACAAAGGCCTGTTCAATGCGGGCATGGTCATCGGCATTGGCGGCAACCAGCCCGTCCAGCATGCGCCAGACGCCGGGGGTTTCAACCGGGGCGGCATCAAGATCTTCAAGGTCAATGGCTTTTATAACTTCCCGCATTTTTTGAGGAATGCGCGTAGTCAGGGCAAAGGCCTCGGCAATAACCTCAAAAGTGATAAGCCCGCCAACATGCGTAAAGTCGGCATGAGCCATATCAAAAGAAACAATGTCTGACCCGCTGGGAACAGCATCCGCATCTTGCAGAAGCATGATGCTGGCGGCGGGATCAATGAATCGTTTGACAAGCCAAAATGATGCAAGTCTGTCCACATAGGGATTGGCGCGGGTCACCCATGTTTTTTGCCTGTAGGACTGGGCATCAGCAGCAGGAATCGCAGGCCGTGGGGCATCAAGGCTGTTGCAGGCGTCATCAAGCATTTTTTGCAGGCCCGCTCCCTTTCCGCTCGGGAAAAAATCAATGGCCCGTAAGACCTCCAGGCGTTTTTCAAGTTTGCGCAGCACGGCTGGCAGTTCTTGCAAATCGGGTTCTGCCAGCGCTGCCCGTATTTCTTCGCCAAGGGCAAGATAATCTTCGTCGCGCGCCCTGGTGAAAGCGGCAACTATTTGCGCATCCGCAATATTCAGCAGGTTGCCGTTGGCAATAACCAGCGATTCGCCGCCCTGTTCTTCAGTTTCCTTGCCCATCCATGTCAGATGCTCCTGCATTTGCTCGTTGGCGGGCAGCACATAGATAGAATTTTTGATCTGTACAGCACCCAAGGCATTGAGTTTACGCCATATTTTGACGCGGAATCCCTGAAGTGTAGACGGGACAGAAAACGAGAAGAAGAACCATTTTTTGTTATTCATATAACTTTTTTAGTTATAATCATATCAATGTCAAGCGCGATTTTTTAATTGCCATTTTTTGCTCAACTTACTGATTATATTTGGAATACTATCGAAAAACACAGTGCGGTGAACCCCACAGTAGTTGTCTGAGGGGGGATGCTCTCCACAAAAAAAGGCGAACCACTTCGGAGTAGTACGCCAAGCATATAGATGCCGATAAACCCATCAAGGAATAAAGTTAATGGAAGCAATACACTTTCTTCGAATAAGGAGAAGTGGGCTCTCAAAAGAAAAAAACGCAGGAAGGTGAGTGCGCAGGATACCCAACAGAGGAAGAAAGCGATCCGTTTTCCGTTGGGTGTTGGGAGAGATGAATTAATTCAGGAGCGTGGTCACGGCATCTTCATAGTGCTTAACGCGCTCTGCCGGGGTCATGGGGGCGGCTGGCTTTTGCATCTGGGCATCTGGGCTGCCGGGAGGGTACGGTGTCAGCTTGCCCTCTGCGATCATCTCTTGAACGATTGCGTCCCATCCATTTGGCTCTTGTGAGATTGTCGGGCTTGCCCGGCGTGCGGCCTGCTCTGTGGATATGATGGGCGGTGGAGTGCTTGCCCTGGATAGGAAAACGCACACGGCAGCGCAGACGGCGGCAAGGCCCAAAAGAAGCGCGGTCTTCCAGCCAAAGGGGCTGCGTAATCTGGTCGGCGCAGCATGAAAGGTTGTCCCGTGCTGGCCTGATAGTGTCGTTTCTTCCATGACCCCACGCTATCCTCAATCTGTGGGCAAGACAAGAAAGGGGCTTGAATAGGCGGAAAATGGCGGTTTTAGTCCCACCCCTGCGCATTTAATTAAAACAGATAGTTGAACATAAAAAAGTGGTGAAAAACGCCGTTTTAGTCCCACCCCCCTCAGGGGAAGGCGAGAGAGAATCAAAAGGCCGCTCAAAGCGGCCTTTATTAGCAATCGCATTATTGGCGCACACGACTGGGCAAAAGGGATATTTGTGCTGGTGGCATAGCAGGGAGGCATTGAACCTGAAGGATGCCATCTGCAAGCTTCAGCATGTCTTCATCTTCAGAATAAATACAACTTGCCCCATGGGCCAAAGCTGTTGATATAATTTTTACATCTGCGGATTTACTCCAGCGAGCCCCGTCAATCTCAACATTTCTTTTCATACGGGTAATCACACTGTAGTGATATGCAGCGACAGAATTAAATGGGAATACTAAGAAATGCCTTTTTATCAACTCAAGGAAATTTTGCGTCGAGTCTTCCGGGATAAAACTTAATGTCTCAGCCAAAACGATTGTTGGAATAGCCACTTTCGTTTTTGATTTATTCAATATTTTAATTAATTGTCCTGCTTGTTCAATTTTATCTTGTTGGTTGTCTCTGCACGTTTGGAGACACCAAGAAAGAATATTAGTATCAAAACAGACAATGCGAGTGGGCATGCTTAACCTCGCTGTTCCCGAATTAAGGAATCAATGTCATCAAGGGCGTTAAAGCATGGCCCAAATTTTTCCCGCAGCAATTCAATGGATTCAAAAATTGGTGTTTCGTGATATTTTGTCAGGCTTGAAAAAGAAAAACTTGCTACTTCTCTTTGTGGAAGAAGAATTGTTGCTTGTCCATTAACCCCAACAACCTCTCCAAATCGGCTGCAAAATTCTTTTATATCGTCCTTACTGCTGACGACAAAATCAACATTTCCGTTATATCCAACAAGAGAAAGAGTTACCTTAACTCGCGACACCCCATTGATGCCAGAAATTTTTCCATAAAGAGTTGTATCTGCCTCTATTGTCAACGGCGGTGTTATCGGCTGATTTCTTGTCGTCGGGACTAAACTTGCGACTGCGGGTCCACGTTTCTGCAACCGAAATTCCAAACGTGCGGTATGGTTCGTTCCAAAATTTCTTATTTTATCTACATGCTGCTTTGTTTTTCCAGAATAATTTCCAGTAGCAATCTCGTTGCTAATAGTTGTAAATGCAGCATATTGGTTTTTATTTGCTGGACAAACAATGCAGGTGGATCCTTTAGAAATCCCTTCAACACGCAATCCCCCACAATCTTCTCCAAGATGGCCTTTGATGCTAGAAGAGACCATTTCATCAAGCATACGCAGGAAGTCCCCAAGTTCTTTCCCGCGAAAAGAGTTGGGGTAAAGCTTTTTGTCCTTGTCCTCGCTGACAAGAACAAAATAAAATTTCCGCTGCTTGGCCATGTCGTTCCTTAGCTATTTTCCCAATTACTACCAATGGATTTTGATAAAGGCAATATAGATTCTTTGCTGGCCCAAGTCGTTTCTCAACGTTCTCATTATAGAAAAGGCCGGGTTTCCCCGGCCCTCAGTCTGTCTACTTCCCTGCACTCGGCATCACCAATGAAAGCGGTGTCCCTTCGCCGCGCTGCCATTGGTCATAGCCCCGCATACCGCTACGCACCACACGGGAAACGGGTATCTTGGTCAGGAAGCTGAGCGCATCGGCCATAGCCCCCACCATCTTTTCCTCATTGCCCTGGTGCATGGCCCCGGCAAGCCTCCCTGCCATCCTGACGGGTTGTTCAAACACGGTGGACATACCGCGCCATGTTTCGTTGGTGATAAGCCCAGAGATGACACCACCAGCCACCGGCAAACGCATGGCAGCGGCGTCGAGGTAGGCCGAACCAATGTTCTTTGCCCACTTGTTAGGATCATCGGATCCACCGGCCAGCGATTGCAGCAGGCCCATTGCCACGGCAGGAAGCAGGAAGTCGTAAGCTTCATACCGGGCATAGCTGCCCACGGCGGACAGTCTGGCCGCCTTGTCTTTCCCCGCCTGGTGCCATGCTTGCTTCAGGGCTTGGGCATTGTAGGCCCGGCGCTGGGCGAACAGCACAACGGCACTGCTGAACATATTCAGCAACCGCACGACGCCTCGATCACGCAGGAAGGCGCTACGGCTGGACGGGTTGAAGTCGGGGTTTACGGCCTTCACAGCCATATCAGCCGACAGTACTGCCGCCTTGTGGTACTGACTGGAGGGGTCTATGCCGCGTTTTCCGGCTGGACCATCCATAAGGTTGCCCATTTCCTTGTTGTAGGCTGCCAGCCAGATTGCCGAGCTTGTGGCCATGTCCACAGTGAGCAGGGGCAGCATGCCAGCTTCCACCACCTTATCCCAAGTTACCTCAGCACCCAGTAGCTTCACGGCCTTCTGGCGGGTCCGCTCGTCAATGCTCTTGACCGCCTGGCGCAAGTCCTGGTCAATATTACTGGCGCGGCTTTTCATGTACGGGGAATTTTCCCATATTTCCTTCACAAGGGCATACCTGCCAATGCCAAGGGCAGACACGCCGCGCATGACGTTGGCCGCGCCGAGGTCGTTCATGGCTGGGAACAAGGCTGTGGATTGCAGCAGGGCCGTCTTGAAATTCCAGCCGAGGCCCCAAGGTATGAGGTGGGCGCGTACCTTCTCCGCTGCAATACTGAAGGCGTCCATGGGCGGGCGGTCTTCCAGGACGATGTTCTTTAGGTTGGGCCGGATGGCGTCATACTGGGCTTTGCCAAAGGCTGCCGTGTAGGCTTGCGCCCACTGCGGTGACTGCGTAACCCTGTCGGCAAAACGCACGGTTTCCGCCAGTTCAATGAACCGCGTCACGTCATTCAGATGGCTCATGACCACGCCCGTTGAGAGCATCAGGGGGAGGCCACCGCCACTGTCTGCGCGGCCCTGTGTAAACCCCTTCCTTGCCGCCGGAACCGCATACATCGCTTCGCCGCGTGCAAGGGCATCCTGCTTTTCATTTCTGCCGGCCACTTCTTTGGAGAGCTGCGGATCATACACAGCAGGATAATAGCCGCCGGGCAAGGTAATGGCCTTGCCGCCAATAGAAAGCGTGATCTCTCGCGCCTCGACGCCACGGGGCTTGAAGCCGTACAACCGTTCATGCGTTGCGCGGATGTCCGACCACTGTGTATGCAGGGTGTCCCAAATCTCCTGAATGTCCCGCCAGTCCTTTGCCGACAAAAGCCCTTCGTTGCCTTTTCCTGCCCACTCCTTAAAGACAAGGCGCGCGGCATCGTCGCCCAGCAGTTGGGCCAAAACTTCCGGCTTCAGGTCAGGGAAGCCTTCGCACAGGCGTGCGGCGTTGCCCTCGTTGCCAAAGTTCAGGGCCATGGCAATTACGTTGTCTGCCGTCCAGTTATTCCGCGAAATCTGGCGCATTGATTCCGGCACGGCCAGCGGCTTGTTGTTGGCCCCCATGAATGCCTTGCCCTTTTCCTTCTCCATGCGCTTGGCACTCTCTGCGAGGCGCTGGAACACAGGGGCAAGTCTATCTGTCAGAGCGCGCATGCGGATCTCTCGGCGGCTTTCTCCTTCCACGATTGCGCCGTAAATACGCATTTCGTTGACCCCGCGCTTGCCCTTGGGGCCGAGATTGGTGAAGCCGTCAGCCTGCCGCATCTGCCACTGAACTGCCGCGAAGCTTGAAAAAAACTTGCGGTTCCAATCCTGCCAGCCACGCAGTGCGCTACCGGCTGCCGCAAGAATATCCGGCTTCAGCCCGGCCATGGAGTCCGCGCCAGCGTCGGCAACCTCTTTCACCTTGGCGGCCTCAGATGCCTTATTGCTTGCCAGCACATCCCGCCCGGTGCGTTCCAGCATGGCGAGGAGGTCTTTCACGTCCTGAAGCTGCTCTACGTTAAGGTCTTTGTAATTGACCTCCATATCTGAGGTCAGCAGCCATTCAGCCACGGCTGGGCCGCTTTGCACTGCGCCGCTGGCGGCAGCAAGAGTGTCCACCACCTCTTGCAACGGCTTGGGTGCATCGCGGAATGCACGCTTGGGAACCGTCTGGAAGCGTTCCAGCAAGTCTTGAATGGCGGTGTAGGCTTCTGGCGCGATCACATCACGCTTGACCACAGCCAGGCGCGCAGCCTGCTTTTCAAAGCCCTCACGCTCCTTGATGATGCGGTTTGCTTCAATCCAGCTTTCAAGGGCCGTGCGGGCGCGGTCAACAGCGGCCAGAGCATCCCGTGCATTCCCGGCCAGCAGGGCGGCGTTCCTGTCCTGCAATGCCGCGCGTACCTCGCCAACGTACATATTGGGCATAATGTCGCGCAGTGGCTTGCCGCGCAGAACCTCGCGCACCTGTCGCCGTACCGTGGCCAAGGTCAGGCGGTTTTGCTCAATCCACCGGGCTTGCTGCTCTGGCGTGCGCCATGCGGCCCCCTCGCGTGCGGCCATGCGCAGAACCGTTGCCTCGACTTCATCCAGATATTTGCGGTAAGCCTCGCCCGGCACATCGGCTGTTTTCTCTGCCTGCCGGTCATCATCCGCAAGGCGCTGGTCTGCATATGCCTTGGCATCACGGGCAAGACTGCGCTGCCTGACCACGATGTTGTCATAAAGGCAGTTGTACAGCCCGTCGGCATCACTGAGGCCCATGGCTTCGGCGCGGTCGCTGTTGCCCACGATGTCGGCAATGCCCACGGCATCCAGAGGCATGCCGCCTTCGCTGTTGATGATCTTCCGCCCCATAGCCGTCTTGCGCAGGTCAGCCACTGCCCCCTTGCCATATATGCGTTCCAGCCATTCACGGCTGATGCCGGAGAATGGCACGTCCGTTTTGGCCGTGAGAGCCGCTATGACGTCATAAAACACATCGTCCTGGGCAAGTTCCTTACCTTCGGCGTAATAGCCCTTCCAGCGTTGATTGCGCTCCTTCAGGGCCTCCTTATCCATGCGGGCGGAAACCTCGGCTTCTGCCAGATTGTAAAGCTCATGCAGGCGCTGGAACTCGTCACCTTCCTTGTTAAGCGCGGCCTTGTAATTGATGCGGTCTTTCTTCGACCATTCCACATCCCCAAGCCCGTTGATGGTTTCAAAGAACTCTGCCTCGTTGGACATTGCCGCCCCGGCCTTGCTGCTGTCGATGGCGGCATCTGTGGCAAGCATACGGTCGAAGACGCGCGCCACTTCTGGGGAGGGCTGTACGCCATTGACAGTAAGCGCGCGATAAATCGCCTTGAGCCATTCCTTCATGCGGTGGAAGGCACCGCGCAAGGCATCCGAGGGCGCTTTCCCTTCGCGCACATAAGCTTCAAAGCCTGTGGCGTTGACCTCCTGTAGCGTCTTCATCTGCTCAGGGGTAAGTAAACCGTTCAGGGCTGCTTCAAGCGGCACTTCCACAAGGTCTTCACCAATGGCCTTGCCGTGGCCCTCGCGCTGGGCGTTGGCGTTGGCCACCAGGGCTTCAAGATCACCGCGTGCCGTCCAGTGAATGTTCCTGCGGCGCGTTTCGTAGTTCTGCGTGATGGCCCTTTCGCGGCGTTTACGGAGCTTCTCGTCAATCGTTCCTGCCTTGGCGTCAGCGTTGTTGGCAGAAATGCGTTGATGAAAGTCCATTTCGAGCATACGGCCATCGTCAGCAACAATGCGAATCAGGTCATTAATGAAGACGTGCGCGCCCTCATGGATGGGCGTTGACGGGTCGGAGGCGTCCTTGAATATGGAAGTGATGGAGTCGCCAGACGCGCCGAAGGACACCGCGCCGCGAGAGCCTTGCAGGAAGCGATTGCCCTCGCTGTCGTTGACATCCTCCAGAAGCGACCGTAAGCTGTACTCGTGAATGCCTGCTGAGGGCTGCGGAGGTTGGTCGCTTTGCGACAATGCCGTGGAGTTACCAGCAGGCATCTCTTTTTCCAGCCTGTGGTGGTAGACCTTGAGCGGCGATGCTGCATCCAATTCAAGGGAGCCGTCTTTATACTCCTTCACGGTCAGCTTGACGGAGTAATCTTTTTCTCCAATGCGCAAAGCGGCCTGAAAGCGGTGCATCTGTTTTATGCTGCCAGCGCTTTTCTTGTCGGTGTAGCTCTCCACCTGCTTGGCTTCGCGCATCAGTTCTGGAAGGGCCGCAATGGCTTCCAATTGTTCCAGCCCGCCCACTGTGTCGGTGTCGTCGAATTTGAGGTGTTCCTGAAAATCTTTGCTGGACATGCCGATCTGTTGGCCGGTCTGCTCATTGACCACGCCGTTCTTGAACTGAGCAAGAACAGTGTCCTTCAGGTTTTTCGGAAACCGTTTGCGCAGCACCTTGGCATTCTGGCCCGCAAACTGCGGCTGCACAGTAACCACGCGCACCGGGGCTTCCAGATTCACCCCTGCATTCAGAGGATGGTGCAGAGCACCTGCGGCCACGTCTTCAGGACTGGCCTGCACAACACTGCGCTGCCGCAATTCGTGCACCGGGTCCAAGCCGTAGCGGTCAGCAAATGCCCGCGCCTGAGCGGCGTGCAGAGTGGCATAATATTCTGCCATGTGCGCGGGGTAGCCTGCCTGCACAAATTCTTGCTTCAGGCGGGTCTTTTCCTTGTTCACCTCTGCGCTGATCTGGCTGACGCTACGAATGCGGTTCGCGGCTTCCTCTGACCGTGCAGCAGGGTCGAAGCTTTGGGCCTCCTCCTGTGTCATGCCGCCCGGTTCAGGCCGTGCAGACTGCATGAGGGTTTGCCGTTCTTCGCCCTGAAAGCGGGCAACTATGGCCATGATGGGAACCTGCACGCCGGTGGCCCCGGTGGTAACTGCGTCTTCAATGTCCTGCTGCTTCAGGCCAAGAGCTTCTAGGCGGGCCGGATCGCCTTGCGTGAATTCCTGCACCGTGGCCACATCGAGCCAGACGGTACGGGCTTCTTCAGGAATGAGCTTTGCGGCTTCCTGCTCGAATAAAGCCGGGTCGGTCTGGTGCACGGCAGACGAATCAGCAGCGGCGGCAGCTTTTTCCAATGACTGCGCGAAGGCCATGCGGGATTGCGCTGCTTCGCTTTCGCGGGTGATGGCTTCAACCTCTTCACGGGCGGCAACCATTTCAGGGGCGTTGGCTGCGCGCCGGACGCTCTCCGCTATGTCGGCATTGAAGCGTTCACCCCTCACCTCGGCACGAGAATGAACCCCGGCCATTGCGCCGCCGAATACTCCACCAAGAACAAGGTTTTCCAGTTCCTTGGCCGATGCAAGTACATCGTTGAAAATCTGTTCCCCGGTGTTGCCCTTGGCGGCAGACTCAAGCCCGCCCTGGGCGATGTTCTGCAACCACTCCGTGCCACCTTCGCCAAGGAACCCCATGCCCACATGAGCCACGCTGTGCTTGGCGGCCTGCTTCACGCCGCCTTCTGCCGCGCCTGTGAGCATATTCTTGAATGCTGCCTTTACAGCGGGAATCCCGCCGAACATGGACGCGGTGCCGGTTGCTTCTAGTGCGCCAGCCACAACGCCGTACACTGCGGCATATGCACGGGTTCTGAAGTCGTCCGGTAGGCCGTCTGCAATCATGTCGTTGTAGGCGTTGGCCGCTTCCATGACGAAGCCCGTTGCACCAGCAGCAAGGCCACCCTTTGCGGCATATGCGGCCATCGCAGGAAGTGAACTCATGGCCGTGCTGATGCCGTTTTCCAGCCACCAGCGGGAATCAAGCATCACTTCGGGATTGTCCCAAATGGCCTTTCCAGCATACGGGGCATCCTCGGACACGTCGCCCATGGCCTTTGTGGCCGCCTGCGCCATATCTCCGAGCCACTGCGATACAGCCGGGGTTTCAGTAGCTGGCTTGTCCACGGGCATGGAGTCGGGCTTGATGGTGGAGGCAATGCCCTCTGCCATGCGCTGGCCAAGTCCTTCAGCCTGCCCAAGTCCTTCAATGCCCGCCTTGCCTAGGGTGAACAGGGCCTGTGCGATGCCAAGGCCGCCCTTTGCCACGCCTCGCCCGATGGCTGCGCCGCGCGTATTATGGTCAAAGTCGTCATTGGGCATGGGAACGAAAGTATCAGCCACGGCATCCACAGGGCTGAACGCTTCCGCCACAGCGTTGGCCGTAGCGAGGTCGTGGCGCCAGAGAATCGCCGCGTCATAGTCGTACTGCACAAGCCGTAGAAATGCCGGGGCAAAGCTCTTGATGTCGTCAGGCACGATTTCCGAACCGGCCAATCTGGCCGCAGCCAGATTATCAAGGGTTACTTCAAAGGGCATGTCCAACTTCTGGGACAACTGCCAGGCAGCCATAGCATCACCCTGCGAATGCTTTGAAGCCGCATTCAGCATGAACGTAGCGCGCACAAGCCCACTCTCTGCGTCACCATCCACCGGGCGCAGGGCTGACCGGGAAACTTCCCGCTCAATCATCTGCTCACGCAGTTTAGCGTTGGGGTCTTCTATGATAGGCGGTTCCGCCTGTCGCTGCGGGCCAACTTTGGCATTGCCGTACAGGTCAACCGCGTCACCCATGCCGTAATCATTCAGGGTTCCGGCAAGCGCATCTTTCCAGCTATCGTCACTGGAGTTCATGGCGGCCATGCCGTCAGGGTTCCCCGTCTGCACGGGGTTAAGAATGGCCTTGCGCACGTCCTGCTGAGCTTCGTTTGGCGATATGGAGAGGGCGGCGCTTATGCCGCCGGTTGTGTCCACTGCGCCGTCAGCTTCAAGTGGGGCGGGCTGCGGGGCGTTGCCCCCCGGCTGGCCGAATACGTCTTTGATGATGCCGTCCCAGTTTGTGGCGTTCATTAATACCCCCTCGTGTTGAGCCTGTGATTATAAGCTGCCTGAATATTTTCTTCAGTGGCAGGAATTGGCGGGTTAGCATTTTCCATCGCACGCTTGATTTCAGACCGCTCGAAATCAGGCACAGGCACATAAGCCCCCGTCTTCCCCTGCGCTTCGCGTGGAGTGTAATGGGAATCCCAAATCATGCCCGGCTTGGTACGCTTGGCGAAGGCGGTGTATATCCAAGCCTTCTGATCGTCCCGGCTCTTGAACTCGTTGTTGGCCACCATGTCATCAAACTCTGCCTTCTTCTGGGCGAGGTAGAGCTTATCGTCTTGGTTTGCGTTATCGCCGTGGACGTTCAGGCCGGATCTCTGAACCATCTCATCAAAGAAGGCTGTGGCCTTGCGGTTGCCAGCCTTCTTTTCTTCATTTTCGGAATATGCTTGAAGACTGGCCATGTCCGTTTCGCTTATCTGCGCGCCATATTGCCTATAGACCTGATCAAAGGGCACGCCATTGTTGATGTCAGCCCGGGCATTAACCTTTGCAACTGGGTTCGTTATGTCTGCCTGGGGAGGGAGAACGCCTTGGCGTGCAAGGGAGTTGCGCAATACCTTTTTGATCAGCGGGTAATCCTTGTTGTCCTCACCGACCTTGTTGCGCAGGAAGTCATTGACGTTTTCAATGGTCAGGCCGTCTTGCTGGGCAAGGGCCCGTGCGTCGGAAACAAGCTTCAAGCCTTCTGCGGTACGCTTGGCTTCATCTGCCTGTTTTGCGTTAAGCATTTCGGACTGAAACGCGTTCCACACGCGATCACGCCGCTTGAGGTCAGACGCATATTCCTGGCCAAGCTGGTCAAATATTTTCTGGGGGTCCTTGTCGCCTCGCAGTGCGTCTTGAGCTAGGCCGCGCCCGTAAGTATCGTCCTGAATGGCAGTGACCTTTTTGTCATGATGGTCAAACAGCTCTTGAGCTTTGGCCACACTCTGCGGGTCAAGAAGTCCTGTGCCGAAGCGGTTGCCCGATGTCGTGCTGCTGCTAACGGGTGCTGTGCCGATGGGCTTCGGCTTTACTCCTGCGATAGCGTCATTTGACGCCTGCAAAAATTCTGCGTCAGAATACACCGCGCCCTTGCCATTTTCCATTTTGACCATGGCCTTCATGACCTTGGCCATTGTCTCAGGGCTTTTGCTGAAATCTATCTTGGCATCAGGGTCAATGCCGGTTTGCTTGCTCACAAATGAAACATATCCCCCGGTGTCGTTCTCGCTTTTAGGAGCATAAATAGAGATCATTTCACGCAGCGTTTGGGCATGCCAGCCGCGCTCAGATGCATTCTGATACCGCAGAAACCTGCCGCCCATGGCAACGAGGCCATCATGGTCAGAACCGTACACGTTATAATTGCCGTCGGTCGCCTTGACGTTTCCGGGGTTTTTGTTGCGCAACCCCATGGGCAGACTGGCGCTGCCGACAGTCCTGAAATACTGCTGAGCCCCTTCCGTGTTCCCAGCCTGAAGCATGCCCTCAATATTCTCGACGTGCTTGGCCTGCGCCTTTTCATCAAGCGTCTTGAGGGCAGCCTGATATTTGTCTTCGGGTATGCCGCCAGGATATTGCTCATTCATCATTTTTAGGAATCCAAGGGCCTGAGTGGCATCTTTGGCCGCTAGAGCCATGGCACCGGGTATAACGGCTTCGCCCATGAATTCGTTTTTCTTGCGGGCTGCGGTTGCCGTGTCCCAACCCCGCATTTTTGCCAGGGCATCGACAGAGATGCCGATGAAAGCATCGGACATTATCATGTCATTTTCCGTCGCTCGACCTGAGGCGATAAGGTTCTTAGCGTCTGAAAGGACATTCTGTGTCTTATCCATCTGAGCATCCATGAGCTGGGTTGATTCATGGCTGCCGATGCGGTGGGCGTAATCCATGAACATAGCCTGCAAGGGCTTGGACGCGAGCTGACGCTGTCGGACTGAGAGCTGTTGTTTGGCATCCACGTCCCAGATGCTGTCAAAGTTCTTCTTGCTCTCTTGGTACATGCCCTTTGCGGCATCCCCTTTTCGGGTGGCAAAAAGGCCCGTATCCGGGTTGTCATAGAGGTCATCAAGATTTTTCTTCACCCGCATGACATAATTGCTCACCTGAACATCATCATAGGTGTCCGCAAAGCGTTCTGATGCCTTTTGCAGGTTTGCCATCGCCAACGCGGCAGGATCGCCTACTTCCCACAAGGGGCCAGCAGTGCCACCATTGGGGGCAACGCGAGAAGCGTCAATGGAGCCAACAGAATCAGGTGCTGAAAGGCCTTTGGTTGAAAGTGTCATGGTGAGTCCTTACCCCTTGCTAAATGCGGGATGGGTGTATTCATTTTGCGGGCCTAAGCCTTTTAGGGCCCGCCTTTCTTCTTCCTCCAGTGCTTCAAGGGGTGTTTTTATGCCATTTACTTCGTTTTTTCCTTTTTCAGCTTCATCAAACTGACTGTTTTCATTCAATATGATGGATTGCATTTCGTTCAAAAGCTCCAGCATTCTCAATTTTTGCTGCATATTCATCGTATTTCTCCTTTTGGGTGAGGGTAGTGTTATGCTTCGTCCAGCCACAGAATTTCACCGTGGCGGGGTGTGAGGGAGTCCTTCACGCGCTGGACCATGTCGGCGGTGGTTTCACCTTCCCCCCGTGGAAAGAATTCGCCGTTGCAAGAGAGAGCCGCAACGTTTTCGGAAATTTCCCAATGGATAACCATGCCGGGGGTGGGGCTTTCTGCGATCTCAAGGCGGGCAACCCGCCGTTCAAGTGTGTTGCTCATGCTTCCTCCTTGCGAAGGGTAAGAGTGCGTTCAAGTGCTTTAGCGAGGTCGTCAAAACCCTGCGCCCTGTGCATTTCAATTCTGTCCAAAGTCTCTTCCCTGGTAAGTGGGCCGCGCGTTCTTCCTGCTTCCAGATTTGCGGAAAATCCTGCGGTTGATTCCCCACGATTTTCAAGGGCCTCAACCCGTTTGGCTAAGCTCATATTCATTACCTTCCTTTGCTCTGGGTGCGTTCCAGAGCGGCAATCCGTTGTTCCAGTTCTGCCAATTCGAGATTTTTGGCGTGGGTATTGGCCAGTGTTGATAAAGCCTGCCCCTCACCGGGGGTAATGCGGCCATCAGCCACGGCCTCCAGAATTGCGGCGGTTAGCTTGGGCAGTGATTGGGCATCGGTAACGGTGGGCAGGTGGAGTTGCGGAAGTGCTTTCTCCTTGCAGGGAGGAACAAGCCTTTCCATCACCAGCCGAATTGCCGCTAAATCGCCCCCTAATGCTGCATTGATAAGGGTTTGGGTTATCTTCCCCAATTGTCCCTCCATGAGTGCCAGAGCGGCCTCTGTGGCCTTATTTCGGCTACCTGCTTTGCGCCCGGTTGGGTTCTGCGCAAAACCCTTGGCAAAACGCCCCTTCGAGGTGCGGCCCTGTTCCTGTAGGTTTTCTGTAGGTTGGGTGGTTTTCTTCATCGTGGTTACAGCCCGTTGTCTTTTCCTCGCTGCGGCTTCGTCGGTTCCGGCGGCGCGGGTATTTCGTAAAAATTTGAGAACAGCTTCTCGAAACGCATCCAGCAGGAGCCAGCGCCAGAGCTGCGGCCCTTGGCTACCTTCACCTTCACATCTGGGGTGGGGCTTTCAAGGCTCTGCCTGGGGGTGTGCAGAAAGATCACTATGTCGGCGTCCTGCTCGATGGCCCCCGATTCGCGGAGGTCAGAAAGACGCGGCTCCCGGTTCTCTTCCTCGGCCTTGCGGCTCATCTGGCTCAGCAGCAGCACAGGACAGTTGCAATCCAACGCCAGTTGTTTGAAAGCCCGGCTCATTTCCGCCACTTCGCGCTCACGGCTGTTGCTGCGGTTGTCAGGTTCCATAAGCTGCAAGTAGTCGATCACGATCAGACCAATGTGGCCGCGCGCCTTGGCAAGCCTGCGCACCTCACGCGGGCTCATGGGAGCAATGGAGCGCTCAATGATCTCGATAGGGGCAGAGTCCAGCAGGGATTGAGCCTTGTGGATCTTCGGCATGAGGTCTGGAGCAATCTGGATGCCCTCGCGGAAGATGCGAGAGTCAATCTTCGCTTCACGAGACATAATGCGGGCGGCCACGGTTTCGTCTTTGACTTCCCTGCTCACGAACATGACAGGATGCCCAGCGCGCGCCGTTTCAATGCCAAAGCAACCGGCCAAGGCAGTCTTCCCAACCCCAGGGCGTGCCGCCAATATGGCAAGCTCTCCGGGGGCAATGCCGCCCTTGAGCACGCGGTTCAGGTTGTTCCACGGGGTAGGTATGGGCTTTGCCGCTTCGCCGCTCTCCAGCTTCACGACCACACGGCGCATGATGGCGCTCAGACTGTAATCAGCCTTGTCTGTGCAGCCGTCTTCAAGCTGCTCGGCCAGCTTGGCGGCCCCTGCGGCTACTTCTGCCGCATCATTGCCGTAACGCTGGCAGTCGGACAGCAACCCCATGAGCTTGCTCTCTGCCTGCTGCTTCAAGCCTTCACGACGAACAACCCCGGCAAGGTGGAGAATTGAAGAATCAGCGGCCCCCATGATGGAAATTGTGCAGTAGTCGGCCACGTCAGCGGCACACATCGGCGGGTAATCGCTGCTGTGCTTGTAGATCCATTCCCACACGCAAACGGGGTCAGGGCGCTTGTGGTCGGCAGCGATGGCGCTGATCGCGTCATAAACGGCCTTGGCCTTGTAATCGTGTGAGAGCAGGCTTGCAGGGCAGACGGCCAGCACGGTATCAGGTTCGATTACGCGCTGGACAATGCCGCAGAATGCAGCGTTGACGAAGTCGCGCTCTGCCTCCCGGCGCTGCTCGATCACGTTGACGATCTGGCTCATTGTGCGGACTCCTTATTCTCGTACCTTTGCTCAATAATTTTTGCGAAATTTTCGGCGCGCGCTATCCAGTCAAGAGAAGCGAGGAACGGCTTGCGCCCTGGTACGTAGACTTTGCCAAGCAGGAAGTCGCAGCGGGCGATGTAAGAAAATAGGCGCCGCCAGTAATCCAATCCTTCGGACTGCGTGGCATAAAATCCATCCTTCCAACGCTCACGCCACCGGGCGGCAAGATGCTGCTGACGAACCCCCGTCCAGACTTTCACGCGGGGAAGTTCCGGCAAGAGTTCGTGATACAAGGCAAGAATCTGCTGATGAGGACAAGGGGGGACTGTTGGCTTCTGTGCTGGCTGGTGGTCTTCCACCTGCTCCAAGCCTTCGGCCTGCTGGTCACTGGTCGGAGCGGGCGCGCCGACAATCTCTTCTGAACGTAGTGAAGAAGAGATATATATATTCTCTAATTCTTGTATGTGGTTAACTGCTGGTTGGGTGCTGGTTGCTGGTTGGTTCGTTTGCTGGTTAGCTGCGGTTTGCTCATCTTGGTAATTATGCCAATTTACAAGCAAAACTACGGTGAATTTGTTGGTTGATCTGCTGGTGGCAATTTCCATTTTTTTGAGCAAGTTTAGCGCGGTGCGAATTTGCTGTTCGCTGAGTCCCAAATCTACGGCAGCCTTGGAGCGACCGAACACGACTTCACCGGGAACCAGTTCACAGACCACACCGCCAACGATGATCCGGCGGGGCTTATGCGTGGCACGAAGCAGGAGGTAGCCAAAAAGCTGCCAGGCCGGGCCGTTCTGCAACAGGCCACTATCCAGCGTTTTGCGCCAAAGCTTGACGAAGCCCCGCTGCATTAGGCCACCCGCCCCGCTTTAATCTCGGCAAGCTGCTTTGCCGCAGAGTCGTAGCGGCGGCGGCACTCGGTCAGATGGTTGGCCGCCTCGTCCATGCCCTTAAGCATCAGACGCATTTCGGCGCGCAACAAAAGTTCTCGCTCCTCAAGGGTGAGAGTTGTGGAGGCGTCCATCACGCGGCCCGGCTTTGTGCTGCAAACAGGTTGACAAAGTAGATCTGGCCGCGTCCGGTGATTTTGGTGGTGCGAGTTATATGGCACTCACCACTCGAGCCGATACGAGTCCCCTCTTTCACCACCATCAGCCCGGCATCAATGCTGCGCTGCGTGGGCATGTTGCGCTGACTGCCGGACTTGTGGAGGTAGCCCCGGTCACGCAGCCACTCGAAAAAGCGGTTCTGGCCTATGTCGTGGCCTGTGGCCTGTTTGATAAGCTTGGCCATTTCACCCACGAGAATGGATGTGCGTGCCACCTCGATGGATTCCGCAAATACGACCTTGGGCCGGTCGGCCTCGGCGCGGGCCTCAAGGGCTTGCCGCTGTGCGCGTTCTTCCTTGAGCGCCGTAAGAATTTTGATCGTGGTTTCAGGATCGTTGAGCATCGCTTCAACGGTCTGAGGGGTGGCATAGACGCCATGACGGCGAATGGCGGGGATCACCTCATGAACCAGCCAACGCTTGAAGGCTTTTGCTTCAGGCTTGCGAGAGCGAAGGATCAGCGAATACAGGCCGGGTTCTGAGATGATGAGCGTTTGCTGTGCACCTCCAAGGGATACGATACTTTCGTACCCCTTTTCGTCTTCATCCAAACTGTTGGCAGCATCGTTTGTACGGATATCAAGGCAGTCGCACACGTCTTTGGCTACAAACCACGGCTGCCCGCCGCGCTCAATGGCCCGGATGCTTCCGAAGGATTCATGCTCAAAGATTTTGAGGGCATCCATGGCTATGCCCCCTCGGTGGCCTGATCGAGGAGCCTTTCCAGGTCTTCAATTCGCCATACTGTAACACGGGGGCTGAGGCGGGTACCTTTGGGCAGTTTCCCTTCTTTTGCCCAACGCCAAACGGTCGCTACACCAATGCCATAATAAGCGGCGACGCCCCTTGCTCTCAAAGTCTTCCGACTGTTCAATGTGACATCTTTCATAAAAAAGTCTCCTACGCTTTGCTGTTGCGTAAGAGACTATGCGGGGCTTGTAATTTAGCGTGAGGCGTAAAGGCGGCGAGTGGGCGGCATGTAAGCGGCGTAAATGCGGCGTTTAGCGGAGTTTATTCATTAAATGTTAATAAATACTTAGCATTACCCCGACAAAGAAAATTATCAAAATTTCTTTGGTAGGTTCTGGCATCTTTTTCTTCTCCCTTGTCTATATCCTCTTTTGCTAAGGCCCGACCGCATTCTGTTTTGTTTTCGGAAACGAGATCCATAACCATAGCAATGACTTCTAGGGAGAATTCATTCTTTAATGCAGTATAAACCATTTCCGGCGTTTTTCCTGCCCACAACGAGGCCGGGATATTCACAGGGATAAGGGGTAGTTGGACGGCTTGTAGTGTTACTGATTCTGGCGAAGAGTTATTGGGCTCTTTGGGGGGGCATTGCTTGAGAAATGGAAATTTTTGGAACACTTCGTTCCCATCAAAATACAGGGGTTCGCTTTCCGCGCCAGCCAGATCAGGATAATGGCTCATGAACTGAAAGCATTTATTCAACTCGGCCCCATACCCCTCTCGTGTTCTGGCAAAGAGCCCCCCCTGATCGTATGTCACTTTGTAGTAAAACTCTCGCCCGGCGGCTTTTCGCTTATTGAATAAATGGATTTGGCAGTTTCTCAGGGCTGAGTCGAGTTGATTTTCAACGGCTCGGATAAGAGAAAGGTACTCATAGTCAAAATCTGGTCCTGGGTGTACTGGAAAGAAATATTCATCAGGGTCATAGCTTTTGATTTCTTCGTATTTATCTTTCCCTATCCATAGTGTGAGTATTTCCTCAAAAGTAATTGGCGCATCAAGGGTAATGTAATCAAGCCCGACCGTTATATTGCTTGTGCTGCTGCTGGCCCTCGCCGCCAAACGTAAAGAACAATCGGCGGACTCCAATCCCTCAACGTCAGAAAGTAGAAACCAGATTCTATCCTTTTTAACATCGGAAATGGACGCCAAAAACTCTTGAACGAGTTGTGACTCAGTTTTGCATTTACTGAGGAACTCGGTGGCATTCTTGTATTCAGGCTTATACTTTGCGAGTCGCTTCCATGTGGTGTCGCCAGAAATGGGAAATTCTCCCTGATAGAAATGAGGGACAAGGGGAGGGTGTCCTTTGCTGGTATCGACGCGAACACAATATAGCACTAACAACTCTTCTTTAATCTGCCAACGCTGGAGCAACTGCTCAAAAGTTATCCAGTATTTTTCCAAATCAGCTACGCCAATAGTTTCCATATCCCCTCCTGGTGGGGAGTCCTGGGCATTTTCCCCGGCAGGCGTTCAGGTCCACCTTTTCGGTACGGTTAATTACTCCGTACCTAGCCGGGGAAATTTGATATCAATCTTTGTCTGCCTTCAATCCTTCCAAATAATCCGCCCATTCCTGCATCATGTGGCGGCGCTCCGGCAAATACTCGGCATGGTTGTATGCGGCCCGAATGGCGTTTTTCTCGCCGTGGGCAAGCTGGGCTTCAATCACGTCTGCTCTGTAACCTTGTTCGTTGAGCAGGGTAGAGGCCATGCTCCTAAATCCGTGGATCGTCATGACCCCTTTGGCATAGCCCATACGGCGCAGCGCGTTCAGAAGGCCCATGTCAGAAATGGGGCGGCTGGCACTGAACAGACTTGGGAAAAGAAACCGTCCGTTTTCAGTCGTGTTGTGCAGGTCATTCAACAAAGAAATAACCTGGCGGGCCAAGGGTACAGTGTGGGGGCGCTTCATTTTCATCCGCTCTGCGGGAATAACCCATGTTGCGGTTTCAAAATCAAACTCACTCCATTCAGCACCGCGCAGTTCCACAGAACGCACAAAGACGAAGGGAAGCACTTTCAACGCAAAGCAAATTGAAGGCTCCCCGGTATATTCATCTATGGCTCTAAGAAGGTGCCCTACTTCTGCCGGGTCAGTAATTGTCGCGTAGTGGTTGGTTTGCACCGGGGTAAGAGCTTCTGTCAGGCCTGCGGCAACATCATAGCGGGTGTTCCCCACAATGCGGGCATAGCGGGAAACCTGCCCACAGAGTTGCGCGAGGCGGTGGGCCGTTTCTATGGCGCCGCGTGACTCGGCTTTTTGAATGGCCGCAAGAAAGTCTCCCGGCTCAAGGGATGAAAAAAGCTTGGCCCCCAGAATAGGGAATAGCTGGTTCTCAAGGCGGGAAAGAATCTTTTTTTGATGGCCGGGCGTCCAGGCGTGTCTCTTTTTGGAGAACCATTCGCGGGCCACGGCCTCAAAAGTTGTTGCCATTTCGAGTTCAAGTGCTGCGGCCGTGGCCTTCGCTTCTTTTTTTGCTTCAGCGGGATCAATGTCTTTTGCCAAAAGTTCTTTGGCCTCGTCCCGTTTTTTGCGGGCGTCTTTCAGAGAAATATCTGGGTAGGCGCCCAACGCGAGAAGCTTTTCTTTGTTCTGGAAACGGTACTTGAGCCGCCATAGCTTGCCACCAGCAGGGGAAACAAACAGGAACAGGCCGCCCCCATCAAAAAGCTTGAGGGCTTTGTCTTGCGCTTTGGCATTGCGAACATTGGTATCAGAAAGAGGCATGGGGGTATTGCTCCGCCGCTGGGGGTATCCAGAAATTTGGGCAGGGCAGAGGAGAGAAATAAATGGTGGGAATATCAGCCAGGAACAAGGCTTTCGCGTGTTGGGGGTATCGCGGAAGGCAATGTTCTTTTCTCTGCCTTGCTACCCCCAAATATACCCCCACGGCGGGGGTATGTCAAAAGAGGTTGTGAGATTATGTGAGAGAGTCGCAGAAAATAAAAGTTAAGCCCCGTAAGGCTTTTAGAGCTTTACGGGGCTTTATGAGAGTATTCAATGGTGCCGAGGGCGGGACTCGAACCCGCACGAGAATTCTCACTACCCCCTCAAGATAGCGTGTCTACCAGTTCCACCACCTCGGCGCGAGAAGATGAACTATCGTAATCTGAAATCCTTGGCAAGCTTTTTTTTCAAAAAGTCGCGAAGACTTGCGCTTGATGATTGATGCAGGTAGATTTTTTCGTTCTTGAGAGGTGAAAATGGACGAAATCGTACAAAAGTTTTTGCGCGGCGCGGGACCTGTGCTGTGCGTTGATATAGGCAGCGGCACGCAGGACGCCCTGTTGGCCCGCCCCGGCCTTGAATGCGAAAACTGGCCTCGCTTTGTATTGCCCGCGCCAGCGCGGCTCGTGGCCCAGCGCATCAGGGAGCTGACACTGCTCAAGCGCAGCATCTGGCTTTACGGCGGCAACATGGGCGGCGGTTTTACCCAGGCCATCAAGGAGCATCTTGCGGCGGGCTTTGCTGTCAGCGCCACTGCGGCGGCCACTCGCGGCATCCACGACAACGAGGAAGTGGTGCGCAACCTGGGGGTCGAGGTGTGTTCCACTTGTCCCGAGGGCAGTGTTCCTGTATTTTTGACAGATTATTCGCCCGAATTCTGGGGCGGGCTGCTGCGTCACGCGGGTCTGCCCTTGCCGCATCTGGTGATTGCGGCCGCGCAGGATCACGGGTTTCATACGCATGGCAACCGTCAGGCCCGCATGCGCGCCTGGACGGATCTGCTGGCGACGTCGTCCGACCCGGCTCGCTGGATATACGAAACCCCGCCCCCCGCGCTGACCCGCCTTGTGCCCCTGCACGAAAAAACAGGCGGCCCGGTTGCGGATACCGGGGCTAGCGCCCTGCTTGGCGCACTGTGCGATAAAGAGGTTATGGACCGCAGCTATCGGCAGGGCATCACGGTCATCAACGTGGGCAACGGGCATACCGTGGCTGCGCTGGTGTACCGGGGGCAGGTGCGCGGCATTTACGAGCACCACACGGGCATGCGCTCCCTTGAGCAGCTGCTGGGCGACCTTGAGCAGTTTCGCAAACACTGGCTGCCGGCGGAAGAAGTGCAGGCCAGCGGCGGGCACGGTACGGCTTTTGGCCCGTACTGCGAAGAAGCTGGCGGTTATGAGCCCACATATATTACGGGGCCCAAGCGCGCCATGCTGCAGGGGTATGGGCGTTTTTTGGCCCCGCACGGCGATATGATGATCGCCGGATGTTTCGGCCTTGTCTGGGGGTGGGCGCACGCCCGGTTGGGAGAATAGTGTTGTTGCCCGTTACGGCGGGTGGGTGTGCATTACAAGCCATTGCGCCAAGGGGCGTTGCGGCATGAATCTGAGGAGGCGGCATGGAATTTTTTGATGAGGCGGAGTGTTGGAGCAGGGATCATATTGAGCAGGCACAGCTTACGCGGCTTAGAAGCACCGTGGCGCAGACGCGCAAGTGCGACTTTTACCGTCAGCGTCTGGACGAGGCTGGTATCGGGCCCGATTCTATCCGCAGCCTGGATGATTTGCGGCGCATCCCCTTCACCACAAAGCAGGATCTGCGTTCGCAGTATCCCACTGGGCTTTTGTGCGTTCCGCAGTCCGAGATTGTCCGCATGCACTGCTCCAGCGGCACCACCGGTTCGCCGGTAGCCATCTGCCATACGCAGAACGACATCAATTCCTGGGCCGACCTTATGGCGCGCAGTATCCACATGGTGGGCGTGCGCCGTGACGACGTTTTTCAGAACATGTCCGGGTATGGGCTGTTCACGGGCGGTCTGGGCATCCATTTTGGCGCGGAGCGCCTGGGCTGCATGACCATCCCCGCCGGTGCTGGCAACTCGCGGCGGCAGATCAAGCTCGCCAAGGATTTTCGCACCACCGTGGCCCACATCCTGCCCTCGTACGCCCTTATTCTGGGTGAGCATTTGCGCTCCATGGGTGAAGACCCGCGCGAGTTTCCGCTGCGCATCGCCCTGGTCGGCGCGGAGCCCTATACCGAGGAATTCCGCCGCCGTATTGAAGACCTTTTTGACATGAAGGCCTACAACTCCTACGGCCTGTCTGAAATGAACGGCCCCGGCGTGGGCTTTGAATGCACGCACCAGAGCGGCATGCACCTGTGGGAAGACGCCTATATCCCCGAAATCGTAGACCCAGAAACCGGCGAACCCATGCCCGAAGGCGAAGTGGGCGAACTTGTCATGACCTGCCTGTGCCGCCAGGGCATGCCCATTTTGCGCTACCGCACCCGCGATCTTACCCGGTTTATACCCGGCGAATGCGCCTGCGGACGCAAGCACCGCCGCATCGACCGCATCCTTGGCCGTGCGGACGACATGTTTATCATCAAGGGCGTCAACGTCTACCCCATGCAGATCGAGCAGGTCATCATGACCTTTGCCGAAGTGGGGCAGAGTTACCTGATTCTGCTCGAAAACGACGGCCTGGGCGACGTCATGCGCGTGCAGATTGAAATTCGGGACGAGCATTTTGTAGAAGACATGCGCGTGCTGCAAAGCCTGCAAAAGGCCATTGCCTCGCGCCTGCGCGACGAAATCCTTGTCACGCCCAAGGTCGAGCTTGTGGAGAGCAACAGCCTGCCCCGCACAGAGGGCAAGGCTGTGCGTCTGCAGGATTTGCGCAACAAAAAGTAGTCATCAGAGGAGACCGCATGGATTTTCTGCCTTTTCCCCTGGCCTCTATGCTCGCCGGGGCGTTCATAACGCTGCTGTGCTTTGTGCTGCTGCTCAATATTTTTGGGCTGCCCGCCAACTGGGTGCTGCTGGGGCTTGTGGCGTTGTGGAAGGTGGTGCATCCGGGCACGGCCTCCATGGATATGTGGTTCTGGATCATGATGGTGGGCATTGCCCTGGTGGGCGAAGCTCTGGAAATGGGCATGCAGATACTCAAGGCCAAACGCTATGGCTCCAGCTCTTCCGGCACTTTTGCGGGTATGGTTGGGGCCATAGCGGGGGCCATACTGCTTGCCCCGCTGTTTTTTGGGCTTGGGGCGCTCATTGGCGCGCTCGCTGGAGCATGGACAGGCTGCTTTATCGTTGAGCGACTCAAAGGCCGCCCTCTGCGCGAAGCGCTGGATGCCGCCTTTGGCGCCATGATGGGCCGTTTTTTGGGCACGGTGTGCAAGTGCGGTGCTGGCGGAGCCATGCTGGCTCTGGCCGCAGGGCGCATCTGGCCCAAGATACCGTCTGGCTTGCCCCCGGTTCTTTCTCCCGATGCCTCCACACAGGTGCTCCTGAACCTGCTGCGGGGTCTGTGCTGAGGTTGCTAATGCTGTTGCAAGGCCTTGAAATTGTATTGGTAAAAACGCGCTTTCCCGAAAATATCGGCATGGCGGCGCGCGCCTGCGTCAACATGGGCTGCCCCACGTTGCGCCTGGTAGACCCCGAGCGGTGGGACAGGGAAAAAGCCCGTCCCCTCGCCACGCCCAAGGGACAGAACCTGCTCGATGCCGTTGAAGTGCATGAAAATGTCGAGCAGGCCGTGGCCCCTTGCTCTCTGGTATTTGGAACCACCGCACGCACAGGCGGCTGGCGGCAGGCTTTGCTCTCGCCCGAGCAGGCCGCGCGCGAGGCCGCTGTCGCCATGGCAAACGGCGAGCGGGTCTCTTTGGTTTTTGGGCCGGAAGACCGTGGCCTCAATAACGACGAGATCATGCACTGCCACCGGCTGGTGACCATCCCTACCGACCCGGCGGCCAGCTCGCTCAATCTTGCTCAGGCGGTGCTGCTGCTCAGCTATGCCTGCGCCAATGCCGTGCGCGCCCTGCAACACGGCGAAAGGCCAGCGGATACGCCGCGCGGCGGTCGGGTGGCGACGGCGGCGGAGCAGGAGCGGCTCATGGAATCGCTAAAAGACATGCTGTTGCGTCTTGATTATCTGCACGGCGACAACCCCGATTATTTTCTTATGCCGTGGCGGCGGCTGTTCAGCCGCGCCGGACTGTTGCGGCACGAATACGATGCCCTTATGGGGGTGTGCCGCCAGGTGCGCCACAAGCTGCCAGAGTAGTTTTTTTATTTTGGCTGTTCATGGCCTGTTTCTGCTCCGCTTGCGCCGATGGCTGCAATTGCGGGGCAGAAACAGGCCTTTTTCGTTTTTTTGCAGGTCGCCGTAAGGTTGAGGATTTTTGGGTCGCCGTGCAGCGTAGTTGCCGCAAGGGAGAAAAAGGCGATTGGAAAAAAAATCACAAACTATCGGAATTTGCGTGCTCATAACGAACCGGATTTATACAGATTTTAATTTAAGTATCCGCATCTGATGGATAAAACCCATTGACCCAACTGGCATATCTGTTACTGTTACTGTAAATATGGCATTATCGATTATATGAATAAAAAGTTATCTTCCTGTAACAAATATTGCTGATTGCCCTATTCTTTTTTTTTTTCAAGTCGTTAATGCTCTATGAGGACATACTGTTTTTTGTTCCACGCATATGCCCCTGCAACCGATGGCTGGGTTGCTGGGCGGGTTGTACGCCTGCTGTTGGCTTCCCCCATCCAGCGACGGGCACAGTGACACGGAAAAATTTGGTGGTAGACGTTCTTGGCAAGGAGAAGGTCATGCGTTGGACTATTGCGCACACATATGTCGGGTCGCTTTTTGGTGCGCTGATCACATGCTGTGGAGTTGTGCTTTTTGTCTCAATCAATTTTATGAAAGTGCCGATTGAAGACGAACTGAACAAGGGCATCCGAAGGATGCAGCATGTTATCAGCGCTGCCAACGAAACAACTTCGCAAAAATTTTTGCAATGCGCTGACCTTATTGCGGAAAACGATGATTTTAATAAGGCAGTGGCGGAAAAAGACACCGAAGCGGCGTCCCGACTCGGCATCGTGTTGATGAAAAAGGCCGGGTCGGACTTTATGACCATTACTGATGAAAAAGGTATGGTCATAGCGCGCGGGCATTCCAAAAAGCACGGCGACAGCGTCACCAATCAGGAAACAGTGGTCATGGCCCTCAAGGGTTCTCCTGCTGTTGCCGTTGTGGCTGGCACCGAGGTTCCCTTTACCATCCGCGCCAGTTACCCGGTAATGCACGACGGCAAGCTTGTGGGCAGCGTTTCCATAGGCACGTCGCTGGTGGCCCCTGCCTATCTTGACTGGCTCAAGAGCATATCGGGCGTTAACGTCACCATCTTCAAGGGCGACACCCGTGTAATGACCACCATCCTGAAGGATGACGGCAACCGGGCTGTGGGCACAAAACTGCAGGGGCCGGAGATACTAGCGGCGGTGCTGCAGCGGGGCGAGACCGTATTTGCGCACAACAACATCCTTGGCGTGGATTACAATTCGGCTTACTGGCCGGTAAAGGATGCCAACAACAAGATTGTGGGCATGTGGTTTGTGGGCATGCCCATTGACCAGCTGCAACGGCTTGAAAAGACCGCCATCAGCAACTCTGTCTGGATTGGCGTTGGGCTGCTTGTTTTTCAGCTGATTTTATCCCTTGTTTTAGGGCTCAAGGTCAGCGCGCCGGTGCGCAAAATTACCGCGTACGCCCAGGCCATAGCCGGGGGTGATACCGAGGCGCAGCTTGAAGTGCACAGCCGCGACGATATGGGGCATCTGGCCGATTCGTTGCGCACGATGGAAACCAACCTGCGCAAACTCGTGCTTGAGGCCAGCGAAAAGGCTGACGAAGCCCGCAAGATGGGCGAAGAGGCCAAGGCCGCCATGGAAGATGCCCGCGCCGCACAGGCCATGGCCGAGCAGGCCAAGCGCGAGGGTATGATGAGCGCCGCCGCCCAGATAGAAAACGTGGTGGAGCAGCTCAACGCCTCCATCAACGATATCGCCGAGCAGGTCGAAAGCACCGGCGGAGCGCTTGACCATGCCGCGAGCCGTTTGGCCGAAACCGCCACCGCCATGGAAGAAATGAATTCAACCGTGCTTGAAGTAGCAAAAAATGCTGGCGGTGCATCGGATATCTCCAATGCAGCCAAGCACAAGGCAGAAGTCGGCTCCGAGATCGTTTCAAGGGCTGTGACGGGCATTCAGGAAGTGCAACGCCAGTCGCAAGCGCTCAAGGAAGGCATGACCCAGCTTGATGACCACGCCAAGGCCATCAACCAGATTATGGGTGTTATTTCAGACATCGCCGATCAGACCAACCTGCTGGCGCTCAATGCCGCCATCGAGGCCGCCCGCGCGGGCGACGCCGGACGCGGCTTTGCCGTTGTGGCCGACGAAGTGCGCAAACTGGCGGAAAAAACCATGTCTTCCACCACCGACGTGGGCAACGCCATTGCGGCTATCCAGCAGAGCGCGGGGCAGAGCATCCAGCAGGTGGAAAAGGCCGTTGACAATGTTGCCGCCGCCACGGATTACTCCAACAAGTCTGGCGAGGCCCTCAAAGAGATTGTGGGCATGGTAGATCAGACCGCCGACGAGGTGAGGGCCATTGCCGCGGCCAGCGAGCAGCAGTCCGCCACCAGCGAGGAAATAAACCGGTCCATAGCCGACGTTAACCATATTGCGGCCAGCACCGCGCAATCCATGCAGGTTGCCATGCAGGAGCTCGGTTCGCTGCGCGCGCAGGCGAAAAGCCTCATCGACCTGATCGAACACATGAAAAAGGGCTAGAGCGGAGCGGCCCAACCGCCTGCCTCAATGATAAAAGGCTCCATCCCGCAAGGGGTGGAGCCTTTTGGTACGCTTGCAGGTAAAGCGGCCCAGCCGACATGTGTTTTGCCTGCTTGATTTTACCGGCTCGATTTTACCGGCCGACTGTCAGTCCAGCCTGCCGGCTGGCATTTCAGCCCGGCTGGCAGAGGGGAAACTGCCCCGCGGCCGTGCTGTCTGTCCCATTTTTCAATCGTGCCCCTGCCCGCCTGGGCACCCCTGCATGGCAGCCGTGCCGTTTGCGTGCTCCGCTACTTGCGCAGGATGATGCGCAGTGTTTCGGCTTCGGGGCCAGAAGCCTTTTGCAAAAATTGCTCGACGCGTTTTTTTACGGCCGCGTGACGGGGGGTGAATTCATACAGCGAGGCAGCCGCAGCGGCGCTTGTTGAAAACGTATCATCATTGCGCAGACCCTCGGCGTTGAGGCGGGCATAGTGCAGGGCCGCACGAATGATGACATCAAGAAATTCGTTGCTGCCAGAGGCCATAAACGCCGCCCAATACATCTGCAGAACAGATTTTTCGGAATAAATATCCCAGCTGGTCACCGGGCTGGGGCTGCGGCGTATCTGGTCGAGCAACAGGTTGTCCGAGGGCTGCAGCAGATTGGCGAGCAGGGCCGCCTCGTCAGGCAGCTGGGCAAAATGGGCCGCCCAGGCCAGCGTGCGCCGCCCATCGCGGCTCAGGGTCGGGGCGGGCGGCAAGATGCGCTGGCGCGCGGCCGGGTCGTCGCGCAGCACCTGCCCAATAAACGCAGCCAGCATAATCTGTTTGAGGCTGTCGCGCAGCACCCCCTGCGCGTCAAACGTGCGCAATATCCCGGGCAGGGCCTCCACACGGTGGTGCTCGTAGTAGAATTCCATGTCCTGAGCGTAAAAGGGCAGCCCTTTGGAAATGGCAAGCGCAAAACAGGGCCGGGGGCTGGCGGCAAGCAGGCAGGCCAGGGCCGTCATCACCGCCAGAAGCGGCAGTGCCTTGAGAGAGCGGGGTAAAATTTTCATGGCGTTGTGGTGTTAGTCAAAGTCGGCCAGCAGGGCGTCGAGCCCCAGCCCGTTGGGTGAATTTTCGCGCAGGCGCGTCTGCAGGCGCACGCAGGCTTCCAGCAGGTGCGGGGAGGACACGCCGTTGCGTATGGAGCTGTGGGCCTCAATAAAAGCCGCCAGATTGTCGCAAACCTTTACCAGTTGCCCGTCCTTGGGGTCCATCTCGTTATGGTTGCAGGCCGCAAGAGCCTGATAGCCGTCAACCGCGCGGGCAACGCCGTTTTCGCGCACGCATTCCTGAAATTCGGAGCCCACGGCAGCACCCAGATAGTATTCGATACGTTCAACCAGCGAGGTAAAGCCCTCGAGCCGCAGAGGGCCAAAAACCCTCCGCTCAAGCTCTTTATCTTCGTATTCCTTGATAATTTTTGGCAGGTCCGAGATGGATTGCTTGACCGGCGAGATGATGTCGCGAGTGAGCACCTCGGGCAGGTCGTGGAACAGACCGCAAAAAAAGTTGTTGTTGGCCCGCGCCGGGCAGGCGTTGACCGCAAGACTGAAAAAGTAGGCGTAACTGGCGACAATAAACATGTGGCCGAGGACAGACGTGGCCGGGATACGCGGGGCCTGCGTCCAGCGTACCTGAAAGCGCAGCTGCCCGCACAGATTGGCCAGTCGGGACAGGGCCGTGCCGGGCGTGCGCATGGCGGCAAGGCCGTGTAGCTCGGCAAACGTATCGAGCCGGTCAGGAAACGACTGGCCAATGTCGCCCATTTCATCGTCAAAGGGGGCGTTGAGCGGTTCGATGAGCTTGAATTCCCACTGCGAGGCAAAAAGGTGCGCGGCGGTGAGAATACGGCGGGCAGGGGTATCGTCGTCGGGGTTGGCGTGCCACTGGCGCATGCGCTCCCAAAAGGGGCCGAGCGGGGCGAGGGCCGGTTCCAGCTTGTCGAGCACATGCGCTGTCAGCTGGCGGAACTGCTCGGGGTTTTCCTTGATTTTGTAGTAGATGGGCGGCTTAACGTCGGTGATGATGAGGCGGTAAAAATAGTCGAACAGGCCGCCTTCGATAACTTCCGTGGCAAGGGCCACGCGTTGGGGGTCTGGCATGTGGCGCGAATTTTCGTGCCACAATACGCAGGCGAGCAACATTTTATGGGCCTGTTTGTCGGTTTCAAGCAGCTCTACGGGCCGCAGCTTGTCGTTCCAGCGCAGCAGATACGCGCCGGAAAAAATGAGCTGGAGCAGATTCTTGCGAATTACGGGCATGCAATCCCTCCCAGAAAATGACTGCGCAAAAAAACAGTTTGCACTATAGAAGGGAGTGAGGTAAAGCTCAAGGGCTTCAACACTGATGCCGGGAATGTGCTGATCTGTGCCCACGGCGCGAGAGGCCGTGCTCTTGTCTGGGCGCGCCTGCTGGCGGCTGCACTGCAATCTGCCATATCCCTGCGCTGTGCGCGCCAGACTGGTCGGTTTTTCATCTCTTTGAGGGGTGGAATGCTTGACAGCTTTTGGTGTTTATAGTATTGAAGCTGCCTTTACTGCGATATTGTCGTCATCCCCGTTCGACGGCACATCGCGCAATGGATCTTTTTGCTGCCTAACGGCCGCTGATATTTGCAGATGTGAGGAGTCACTCCGATGAAGACGTTCAGCCCCACCCCCAAAGACATCAACCGTGAATGGTTCGTGGTTGACGCTCAGGATCAGGTGCTCGGCCGTCTGGCCAGCCAGATAGCCCACCGCCTGCGCGGCAAGCACAAGCCCGAATTCGCTCCCCATATGGATAACGGTGACTTTATCGTGGTTGTAAACTGCGAAAAGATTAAAGTTACCGGCAAAAAAATGACTGACAAAAAGTACTACCGGCACTCTGGCTGGGTGGGCGGCCTCAAGACCACCCAACTCGGCGACATGCTGGCCGACAAGCCCGCCCGTGTGCTTACCGCTGCGGTGCGAGGCATGCTGCCCAAGAATCGTCTGGGCCGCGCCATGCTGAAGAAACTGAAGATTTACGCCGGGTCCGAACATCCGCATACGGCCCAGAATCCCCAGCCGCTGACGCTGCCGCATTAAGGAGTAAAGAGCCATGAGCGAGAAATTTGAATACGGCACTGGCCGCCGCAAGACCGCCACGGCCCGTACCCGACTTTACGCCGGTTCCGGCGGCATCACGGTTAACGGGCGCAGCTTCGAGGATTATTTTCCTCGCAAGACCCTGCAGATGATCATCCGTCAGCCCTTGGTGCTTGCCAAGCTGGCCGACAAGTTTGACATCCGCATCAATGTTGCCGGCGGCGGCGTCACCGGTCAGGCCGAAGCCGTGCGCCACGGTATTTCCCGTGCGCTGCTTCTGGTTGACCCGGCCCTGCGCCCCATGCTGAAGAAAGCTGGCTTCCTTACCCGCGACGCCCGTAAGAAAGAACGTAAAAAGTACGGTCTGCGTGCTGCCCGCGCCCGGTACCAGTACTCCAAGCGTTAATATGCCTTTGTGGAAGCCCTCTCTTGGGAGGGCTTCCTTTTTTTTGGGCGGGTCGCATGTCGGCCCGCTTTTTTTTATGGAGTTTCTGAGCGCTTTTGTAGGAATATAAACGCCGTGAGGCTCCGACAAGGACAACTCGCATGAGCGCCTCAAGACCGGGGAAGGTATGAAAGACAACAGTTCTGCGCATCCGGCACGCACAACCAGTGAGCTGACCGTGCTGGATTATGCCTACACTCATGAGCAGACCCAGGCCACTACGGGCTATTTTTCGTGTATTCCGCCTCTGGCGTTGAGCTTTGAGCAGGCTCTTGCCCGGCTAGAGGCAGCACCCATGGATGATTTTTTGCATCTGCATCTGTTGCGGCAGCTGGCGGGCAAACCGCAGGATGAGCTGCACGCGCTTGCGGCCAGCTGCTACGATGCGGCAGACGACGTGTTTGCCCGACCCGTGCTGGCGGCCCTGCTGGCTGAGTGCGCCCTGCTTGGGGATGAAGCCTCGCGGCAGGGCGGGGGGCTTCCGGCTGACGCGGCGGCGCGTCTGGCCGCGTACAGCCCCGCAGTGTACCTCAGGGCCGCGACCCTGCCCGATCATGCGACCGCAGCCGCCTGGAGCGCCCTTTTTCGCGCCAATATCTGTGATCACCATACCTTGCCCCGGCTGGACGAGGCGGGCATAGCGCCGCTTTTTAGCGCCGAAGCGCTCGACGCCGTGGGCAGGCGCATGGCGGCTCACGCCGATGCTCTTGCGCGGCAGCACCAGGTGCTCACGGCGCAGGATTGGGCCCCGTGGCAGCGCCCGCCAGCGCAGGAGACCTATCTGCGAGCCATGGACGCCCTGATGGAAAGCGGCGTTGTTGACGGCCCGGAGATGCGCCACGAGGCATCGCTTTCGCCTATTGCCCTGTTGCGGGGCTGGCAGGTGGATATTGCGGTGCAGAGCGGTGCGGTGCGCCACACCCTTAAGGGCAAGGCGACGGCTTACGGGCGCGGGCTTTCGCTGGCAGCGGCCAGGGCCTCGTACGCCATGGAAATTGTGGAGCGGGCAAGCGCTTATGTGAGCGTTGGCCCCTGCAATAGTGGAAAAGGCGCTGAAGCCTGCGCGGGTATGGTGTTGAACCGCAAATTTGATCTGCCCCTGACTGTGGCCAGATTTTCGGAGCTGGTGGAGCAGGGCAGGGCTGCGCTGGACCCCAATTTGCTGCCCCTTGAGGCCCCCTATCAGAATGCACCGCTGCACTGGCTCGCCGCCAGCGACGTGTCGGGCTCTCCGGTGCTGGTTCCTGCACAGGCTGTTTTTTTGTTCTGCAACCTCGACGAGCAGGCTCTGTTTCTGGCTGGCGGCTCCACCGGGCTTGCGTCGGGCAATATGATGGACGAAGCCGTGGTGGCGGCCCTGACGGAAGTTGCCGAGCGCGACGCCGAGGCAACCACTCCCTACAGCCGCACGCGCTGCTTTACCCTGCGCAGCAACGACAAGCTGGTGCAGTCGCTGCTTGATGATTACGCAGCCTGCGGCATCCGGGTGCAGTTTCAGGATCTGACCACCGAGCTGGGGCTGCCTGTGTATCAGTGCTTTGTGACCGGGCGCGACGGATCGGTCGCAAGGGCCACGGGCGCAAACCTGTGCGGCGGGCGCGCCGCGCTGGCCGCGCTGACAGAAACGCCCTGGCCGTATTCAACATCTCAGGGCAAGCCCCCGCATCCCTCGGGATCAGGACTAGCCGGACTGCCCGTTCGTGTGTTAGAGGACTTGCCGGATTACAGCCTGCCCTCCCCCCGTGCCAATCGTCGGCTGCTTGAGTCGGTGCTTGCGGCGCATGGCAGAAGTCCTCTGTATGTGGATTTGACCAGAAAGGATTTTGACATTCCCGTTGTCAGGGCCATTGTCCCCGGGCTGGCACTGACGGCGGAGTGGGACAGATTCTCAAGGCCGGACGCGCGACTTTTTGCGCGTTATGCCGCATGTTGTCTGTGAGTTGCCGCAGGGGCAGCTAATTGCAATTGCAGCCGGAAGGCAACTCGGCTATAGTATGGAGCGACCGGCCATACTTGTAGAAGGCCGCTCTGAACGCACAACCTTTGGAGGGTTAGGATGAAACTGGGTAAATTTCTTGCCGCGCTGGCTGGTCTGGCGCTGACCTTCGGCGTTGCCGGCCAGGCGCTTGCCGCCGATGCCACCCCCATCAAAATTGGCGTGTACCTTCCCCTGACCGGGCAGAATGCCTTTGGCGGCCAGCTCGAACTTGAGGGCGTGCGTCTTGCACAGAAGGAAATGCCCAAGGTTCTTGATCGCCCCGTTGAGCTGGTGGTGGTCGACAACAAGTCCGACAAGGTCGAATCGGCCAACGCCGTAAAGCGCCTTGTGGAACGCGACAAGGTCGTTGCCCTCATCGGCAGCTACGGTTCCTCGCTGGCCATGGCCGGCGCCGAAGTGGCCGAAAAGGCCGCCGTGCCCGGCGTGGGCACCTCGTGCACCAACCCCCTCGTGACCCAGGGCAAGAAGTACTACTTCCGCGCCTGCTTCATCGACCCCTACCAGGGCGCCGCTGCCGCTACCTATGCCTATGAAACCCTCGGCTTCCGCAAGGCCGCCGTGCTCATGGACATGACCAGCGACTACGCTGTGGGCCTCTCCAGCTTCTTTACCCGCGACTTCAAGAAGCTCGGCGGCGAAATTGTGGGCACCCTCAAGTACAGCTCCGGCGACCAGGACTTTACCGCCCAGCTGACCGAACTTATCGCCAAAAAGCCTGACATCGTCTTCATGCCCGCGTACTTCGCCGAAGGCGCCATCATCATGAAGCAGGCCCGCGAACTTGGCGCCAAGTTCCGCCTCATGGGCGCCGACGCCATGGACAACCCCGACACCCTCAAGCTCGGCGGCAAGGCTGCCGAGGGCTTCCTGCACACCACCTTCCCTTACGACCCGGCCATGCCTAACATGAGCCCCGCCGCCAAGCGCTTCACCGACGCCTGGAAGGCTGCCTATCCTGACAAGGAAACCAACGTCAACGGCGCTCTTGGTTACAACACCTACTTCCTGATCATTGACGCCATCAAGCGCGCCAATTCCGCCGACCCCAAGGCCATTGCCAAGGCTCTTGCGGAAACCAAGGATCTGCCCACCGCTCTGGGCCTGCTGACCATCAACAAGACCCATGACGCTGAAATGCCCGTGGGCATCATTGAATACAAGGATGGCAAGCGCGTTTATGTGGGCGAAGTAACCCCCAAATAAATTAGCATCTGATCAGCCCCGCAGCGGGAATCGCTGCGGGGCGCTTTTTTCCTTTTTTTGCCGCTGTTCGTGCGGGGGGGCCTGTTGTGGCCTTTTGTCCGTTGCGAGGCGCTGAGGTGGCCCATGAGCCTTGACATGTTTTTGCAGCACTGTTTCAACGCCCTGACCCTTGGGTCGCTGTATGCGCTAATCGCCATCGGCTACACCATGGTTTACGGCATCCTGCGCCTGATCAACTTTGCCCACGGTGATATTTTGATGCTCGGCGCGTACTTTGTCTTTTTTGGCACATTCGCCTTCGGCTGGCCCTGGGGCGTAGCCGCTGTGGTCGCCGTTTTGGGCGCCAGCGTGCTCGGCATCCTTGTGGAAAGGATAGCCTACAGACCCCTGCGCGATGCTCCCAGAATTTCGGCGCTTATCAGCGCCATTGCCGTGTCGTTTTTTATTGAAAGCCTTGCCGTGGTTATCTTTACCGGTCAGCCCCGCCCCGTGCTGCAGCCGGAGTGGCTGGTTTCCGAATGGCAGCTCGGCGGCATACGCATTCTGCCCCTCACGGCCTTTGTGCCCGCTATGACCATCGTGCTTGTGGGCATTCTGCTGTACGTGGTTTACCGCACCAAGCCCGGCCTCGCCATGCGCGCCATTTCAAAAGATATTGAAACAACGCGGCTGCTTGGCGTGCGCGTGGACAACATTATTGCCCTTACCTTTGGCATTGGTTCCGCGCTGGCGGCGGCCTCGGGCATCATGTGGGCCCTGCGCTACCCGCAGGTGCACCCCTACATGGGCATCATGCCGGGCCTCAAGGCCTTTATCGCTGCGGTGTTTGGCGGCATCGGCTCCATTCAGGGCGCGGTTATCGGCGGCGTTGCCCTGGGCTTTGTAGAAATCATGACAGTGGCCTTCATGCCTGAGCTTTCCGGTTATCGAGACGCCTTTGCCTTTGTGCTGCTGGTGCTTGTGCTGCTGTTCAAGCCCACGGGTCTGCTGGGCGAGCGAATGGAGGAGAAAATCTAATGCGCCTGAACAGAAGCACACTTCTGAGCATCATGGTCATGCTGCTGTTTGGCCTAGTGCTCTCCCAGGCAGAAAGTTTTCTCGGCGATTACCAGATTTATATCGCCAAGCTCATCTTCATCAACGCGATCCTGGCGCTTTCGCTCAATCTCATCTACGGCTTCACCGGGCTTTTTTCGCTGGGGCACGCGGGTTTTATCGCCATCGGCGCGTATGTATCGGCCCTGTGCATCCTGAGCCCCGAGCAAAAAGAGATGATGTGGATTCTCGAACCCATCATCTGGCCTTTTTCTGAGCTGTTCACGCCTTTTTGGGTTTCGGTGCTGGCTGGCGGGCTGGTGGCCACCATCTTTGCCTTTATCATCGCCGTGCCCGTGCTGCGCCTCGGCGACGACTATCTTGGCATAGCCACCCTGGGGTTTGCCGAAATCATCCGCGTCATCATTGTCAATGCCACCTCGGTGACCAACGGTTCGCTGGGCATCAAGGGTATTCCCGGGCATGCGGATCTGCTCTCGTGTTATATCTGGACGCTGTTTACGCTCATTGTGCTGTCGCGGCTGATATTCAGCAATTTCGGCAACGTGCTGCGCTGTATACGCGATAACGAAATTGCCGCCCGGGTCATGGGCATCAACGTGTTTCGCTACAAGGTGCTCTCGTTCTGCATCGGCGCGTTTTTTGCCGGTGTGGGCGGGGCGCTGCTGGGTACGCACCTTTCGACCATCGACCCAAAAATGTTCAACTTTCTGCTGACCTTCAACGTGCTCATGTTCGTTGTGGCTGGCGGTCTTGGTTCACTGACGGGCAGCCTGCTGGGCGCTACGGTCATCACCATCCTGCTTGAATGGCTGCGCGCCATTGAAGAACCCATAAATCTGGGGTTCATCGAAATTCCCGGCATCCCCGGCATGCGCATGGTGGTGTTTTCGCTGGTGCTGCTGGCAATTATTCTTTACCGGCGTGAGGGCATCATGGGAACCAGGGAGCTGACCTGGAAAACTATTGGCGCATTCTTCAGGAGGGGCAAGGCATGAGCGAGTTCATTCTGCCCAAAGCCCCCAATTACGAGGGCGCACTGCTGCTGGCCAAAGACGTAACCATGCGTTTTGGCGGTGTTACCGCCGTGAGCGATCTTTCCATTGCGTTGCCCAAGGGCTCCATTGCGGGCATTATCGGCCCCAACGGAGCGGGCAAAACCACAGCCTTTAACGTGCTGAGCGGTTTTTACACCCCTCAGGAAGGCGACGTGATTTTTGGCGGCAAGAGCGTCAAGGGGCTTGGCCCCGCGCAAATCTGCAACCTGGGCATGGCCCGCACGTTTCAGAATATCCGCCTTTCGCAGCAGATGACCGTGCTCGAAAACATCATGGTAGGCTGCCACGTGCGCAGGCACTGCCCCTGGTGGATGGCTCCTCTGGGCATACCAGCTTTTTATAAAGAAGAAGCTGCCATTGTTGAAAAAAGCAAGCGGCTGGCAGATAGGGTGAACCTGAGCGCCAACCTTGATGATCAGGCCGGCAGCCTGCCCTACGGCGCGCAACGCAGGCTCGAAATTGCCCGCGCCCTAGCCACCGAGCCCAAACTTTTGCTGCTCGATGAGCCAGCTGCAGGCATGAACCCGCAGGAAAGCCTTGAGCTCATGCATTTTATTGGTCATATCCGTGATGAATTCGGCCTCACAATCCTGCTTATCGAGCACGATATGAAGGTGGTCATGGGCGTGTGCCAGTACATCTGGGTTATGGAGTACGGAGCTCTTATCGCTGAAGGCAATCCGGAAGCCATACGCAACAACCCTGTGGTTATCCGCGCCTATCTTGGCGAGGACGCCTCGCTGGAAAAAGCTATATAACCGTGGGCCGGGCTGCGGGGCGTATGGCTCCGCATGCCCGCTATCGGCTGCGCCGTACTGCCGGTCGCCCCTGCGGGGCGGAACCGTGCGGCAGGGCGCAGCAAAAAAGACTGGCAACGGGAATCTGTTCCCGAAGCAGACCGACAGATATGGACAGGGTGCATCATGCTTGAAATTCGTAATCTCCACGTGCGCTACGGCGGCATCCAGGCCGTCCAGGGCATTAGCCTGAATATCCCGCGCGGCAGCATTGTGACGCTTATCGGGGCCAACGGCGCGGGCAAGAGCAGTATTATCCGCTCCATTGCCGGCCTGAACAAAACCATCAGCGGCGACATTCTGCTGACCCGCCACGAGGGCGATGCTCCGGTTTCGCTCATGGGGCTCAAGCCGGAAGACATGGTGCGCAAGGGTATCTCGCTTTCTCCGGAAGGGCGGCGCATACTGCCTCATCTGACGGTTGAGGAAAACCTGCACCTTGGCGCTTACTCGCGCAGCGACAAGGCCGAGATCGCCCACGATATCGAGTGGGTCTACAGCCTGTTTCCCCGGCTCAAGGAACGCAGCTGGCAGAAGGGCGGCACGCTCTCTGGCGGTGAACAGCAGATGCTGGCTGTGGGGCGTGCGCTTATGAGCCGCCCTGACCTGCTCATGCTCGACGAACCCTCGCTGGGCCTTGCCCCGCTGCTGGTGCGTGAAATTTTCGACATCGTCAAGCGCATCAACGAGGAGGGCAAAACCGTGCTGCTGGTTGAGCAAAACGCCTTTGCGGCCCTCTCGGTGGCGCACTACGCCTACATTCTTGAAGTTGGGCGCGTGGTACTTGAAGGCCCTGGGCAAGAGCTGCTTGAAAACCCCAAAGTCAAGGAAGCCTACCTGGGAGGCTAGCGGTTTTGCTCCGGCTGTTGCCGGGGCAGGGCAGCCGGTTGGGAGTGTTGTTTTGCGCTGCATTGCCAGCGCTAAAGCCGATAGTCGTGTGACTGTCGGCTTTTTTTGCAGCCTTCTTTGTGCTCGAGCAGATTTACATGAGCGCGGCTGCCGTTTGGGTGCATGTTCCTGACGGCGACTTGCATCGCCGTGCTGACGGTATTATTATTTCAGTTGGTGCAACAGCAATCCCGTTCATGACCGTATACCTCTCGTTGTCTGCCGTGATGGTGCGGATTGTAATCTTTTTTCAGGAGCAACCATGCAACGCATTTTATTGTTATTGCCCCTGCTGCTGGCCTTGCTGGCTGGCGCGGCCTCTGCCGCGCCGGGAGAGCAGCAGGTTTTGACGCGTCTGCCCAACGGGCTTTCTGTGTATATCATCAAGGATACCCGCTTTCCGCTGGTGGCGACCCGTCTGTATGTGCGCACTGGCTCTGTCAACGAAGACGTCAAACAGGCGGGCATCAGCCACCTGCTTGAGCATATGGTGTTCAAGGGCACAGACCACCGCCCCAAGGGGCAGGTGGCGCGTGATGTGGAGGCCCTTGGCGGCTACCTCAACGCTGCGACCAGCTTTGACAAAACCTGGTTCATGACCGACATGCCCGCTGCGCACTGGCGCATGGGCATGGATGTGGTCAAGGAAATGGCCTTCCAGGCATCTCTTGACCCCAAGGAGCTGGAGTCGGAGAAGGAAGTGGTGATCTCCGAGCTTGAGCGCGATCAGGATTCGCCCATGAGCAGGCTGTTTGAAAGCCTGCAAACCTCGACCCTGCAAAATACCGTGTACGGGCGGCCCATCATCGGCTTTAAGGAAACCGTGCGAGCCGTTACGGCTGACGACCTGCGCGCTTATGTGCAGCGCTGGTATCAGCCGCAAAACATGCTGCTGCTGGTGGCGGGCGATGTTGACCCGCAGGCCGTGCTGCAGCACGCGCAGGAGCTTTTTGGCGGTTTGACCAACACCAACGACGTTGTTGCGCCCCCTGCGGTAGATTTGCGCAATGCCCCCGGCGGCCCCCGCGTTGAAGTGGTGCGCGGCCCCTGGAACAAGGTTTACCTCGGCATGGCGTTTCCCGCGCCTTCTCTGCGCGACCTGCGGTCTGTGGACCTCGACGTGCTGAGCTACCTGCTGGGCGGCGACGGAACCTCGCTGCTGAGCCGCAAGTATGAATACGAGAAGCAGCTCGTGGACGGCATAAGCGTGGGCAACATGAGCCTTGACCGCGCGGGCATGCTGTACGTCACCGCCAACATGGCGCCGGAAAAGCTGGAGGCCTTCTGGCAGGGGATGACCACTGACCTTGCCAAACTCAAGGCCGCAGATTTCAAGCCTGAAGCCCTGAAGCGCGCCCGCTACAACCTTGAGGACAGCCTTGACCGTTCGGCGGAGACGCTCAACGGCCTGGCGGCCTGGTTGGGTACTGTGCAGTTTGAGCTGGGCGGCAACCAGGCGGAACAAAACCTGCGTTTCACCCAGCGCAATGTGTCGCAGGCGCAGGTGCAGCAGGCCATTGACCTCTGGCTTGACCCCGGTTTGGTCAGGGTGCGCGTGCTTGCGCCCGAAAACGTCAAGCTGCCCGACCTTGAGGCGATTTTGCAAAAAAACTGGCCCGGAGCTGCCGCCGCCAAGGCGGCAAAGCAGGTCGCGGCATCGGCCGGTCAGCAGGAAGTTGTCGACCTGGGCCAGGGCCGCACGGTTATTCTTATTCCTGACGCAACCGTGCCCTATGTGGCCATGGACATGATGCTGCCCGGCGGCAACGCGCTGCTCAAGCCCGAGCAGCAGGGGCTCGCCGAGCTGACGGCCAGCACGATTGGCGACGGCTGCGGCAAGCTGGACGCGCAGGCCGTTGAAAAGTATTTTGCCGACCGCGCCGCCTCGCTCAGCGCCAAGGCTGGCCTGCAGACCTTTACCGTTTCGGTGACCGGCCCCGCGCGCTTTAATGCCGACTATTTCGCCATGCTGTCTGACGTTCTGGGCAAGCCCCGGTTTGAAGCCAAGGAGATCAAGCGCGAGGCGGAGAACATGAAAGCGGCCATCCGCCAGCGTGCGGACAGGCCTACCGCGTATCTGTTCTCCCGCGTCAATCCCTTCCTCTTTCCCGGCGGGCAGGCCTACGGGTATGACAGCCTGGGCACGGAGGCGAACCTTGGCAAGTTTACCCCCAAGGATGTGCGTGGGTTCTGGGAGAAACAGCTGGTGCAGCCCTGGGTGCTTGCCGTGGCGGGCGACTTTGACCGCGAGGCCGTGCTGGCCTTTGCCCGCAGCCTGCCCACGCCTGACGGCAAGGGCTTTACCTTGGCAACGCCCTCGTGGGGCGACGCCCGCAGCCTCGACCTGCACCTGCCGGGCCGCAACCAGGCGCACGTGCTGCAGGTCTTTAAGGCTGTGCCCTATACGAATCCCGACGCGCCCGCGCTCATGCTGCTGCAGTCGGTGCTCTCCGGGCAAAGCGGCCTGCTGTTCAGCCAGATGCGCGACGAGCAGGGCCTTGGGTACACGGTCACGGCCTTTTACCGCGCCATGCCACAGGCTGGCATGATGGCTTTTTATATCGGCACCACCCCCGACAGGGTCGCGCAGGCGCGCGAGGGCTTTGCCAAGATAATTGCCGACATCAAGGCCAAACCCCTGCCCGAGGAATTGTTGCAAGCCGGGGCCAACCGTCTGCTTGGTGAGTACTACCGCGACAAGCAGAGCCTTGACGCCCGCGCCGGAGTTGCCGCGACAGATGCGGTGCTGGGCTTGCCGCGCGATTTCAGCAAGTCGCTCATCGACAAGGCGGCCAAACTGACCCCGGCGGATATTCAGGCCGTGGCGCAAAAATATCTGGATGAAAAAAATCTGTATAACATGACCTTGCTGCCCTAGGCGGCGATTACGCCTGTTCCGGGCCGTATGGCTGGGCCGCCCTTCCGCATCTGGCGGGGAGGAGGCAAGCCGTACGGCTCGTTTTTTTGCAGCGACAGGCTGGCCCTGGCAGTACGCGTTGTGCCCAGGATGCGCAAAGGCGGCAGTTGGCGCGGGGCACAACGGGTGAGGGGGAGTAAATGAAAATTTGCCCAACCCTCAGTTTATCATACAAAAAAAGTTTTTACAGACTGATTTTTTGGCAATTTACGGGCAAATTAGAATGTCAAGTTTTCCCTAAGTTCCCAAGCGGCGGGGGGGCCGTCTTGAAAATAGGGCGGGGGTAGAGTAGGTTCATTTTTGCGCTTATTGGAACTGCCTTCTACTGAAGGCTCGCACTGGCATCGGCTGCGTTCGCAGTGCCGTGTCAGGAGCGGCAGCGTCATGCGGACAAGTGTGCCATGCGTGCATGGCGAAATGTTTCGTGAGCGCAATCAACATCACAGATGCAGCAGGTCACCTGAAGTGATCCGGCAGCCTACAAGGGCGAACAATTTTGTCACCGCCCCTCTATTGTGCGGCCTGTACATGGTGAAAATAAGGGCAAACAACAAATTTCAGTAATTTAACCAGTGCGTTGCTTTGAACCTTGGACATGTTTTTTTTGCGCATTTATTGACACAGTGCAAGTCTTTTGAGATTTTCTAGACATTGAAAGCGCCATGGAGCTTAATAGGGAATGCCCGTGCAAATCGGGAGCGGACCCGCCGCCGTGAGCCTGTTCAAAACCGCATTTCACTACATGCCACTGGGTAATCTGGGAAGGCCGAAATGCGGTAGGCAAGTCGGAAGACCTACTTTCAACAGTCCTTAGAAAAAGAATCCTCTGCAACGGGCTTTTGCGGAAGAATCATCACAAATGGGCCAGCAATGGCCCGTCCGCCCGTTTTGACCGGGCGGCCTTTTTGTTCATGGCCCACAAGTTGGAGCGAACTGCATGCTCGTCAGCATAATAAAACGCGACGGCACGGAAGTGCCTTTTGATTCCGTCAAGATTCTCAATGCCATTACTAAGGCCAACCAGGCTGTGGGTGGTGAAGACATGTCGCCCACCGACCTGCTGTTTGTCACCGAAAAGGTGTGCAAAAAGCTGGAGTCGCGCAGCCTCAAGCATGTTGAAGAAATTCAGGATGTTGTTGAAGAAACCCTCATCCAGTACGACTACGCCAAAAGCGCCAAGGCCTACATTCTCTACCGCGCAGAGCATACGAAGATCCGTAATGCGGAATCGTATCTCATGGATATTTATAAAAAACTTACCTATTCTCCTGCTCTGCAGGAGGACATAAAGCGCGAAAACGCCAATATCGACGGCGATACGGCCATGGGAACCATGCTCAAGTATGGTTCTGAAGGCTCAAAATTTTTTATCGACAACTACATTTTACCCAAGGATGCCTCGGCCGCGCATATCAACGGCGACATCCATATTCATGACAAAGATTTTTACATGCTCACGGAAACGTGCTGCCAGATAGACCTGATCCCCCTGTTTAAAAACGGTTTTTCCACGGGGCACGGGCATTTGCGCGAGCCCAATTCCATAGAGAGCTACTCGGCCCTTGCTTGCATCGCCATTCAGGCCAACCAGAACGAAATGCACGGCGGCCAGAGCGTGCCGCATTTTGATTTCGCCATGGCCGAGGGCGTCGTCAAAACCTACCGCAAGGAATACGAACGCGCCTTTGCCGCCTTTTTACGCATCATTAACGGGCTTGAAGAACAGGCCGCCATTGATGCCGCCAGAGGGTTCATTGGTCTGCTGCCCGAAGGCCCGCGCCTGGGCACCTGCGACGATTTTGGCGCTGCCCTGACAGCGGCTGCCCCCGAAGATCAGCGCGACATTGTGGCGCGTGCGCACGCCTACGCTGCGGGCGAGGCCCTCAAGTATACCGAGCGCCGCACGTATCAGGCCATGGAAGCCCTGATTCACAACCTCAACACCATGAATTCTCGCGCCGGGGCGCAGGTCCCCTTCAGTTCCATCAACTACGGCACGGATACCTCGGCTGAGGGCCGTATGGTTATCAAAAACCTGCTGCGCGCCACCAAGGCCGGGCTGGGCAACGGCGAAACCTCCATTTTTCCCGTGCAGATTTTCAAGGTCAAGTCGGGCGTCAACTACAATACTGAAGATCCCAACTACGACCTGTTCAAGCTGGCCATGGAAGTATCCGCCATGCGGCTTTTCCCCAATTTCAGCTTTCTCGACGCTCCGTTTAACCTGAAGTACTATCACCCCGGCGACTACAATACCGAGGTGGCCTATATGGGCTGCCGCACGCGCGTGCTCGGCAACGTGTACGACAAAGACCGGGAGGTAACCTGCGGGCGCGGCAACCTGAGCTTTACGTCCATTAACCTGCCACGCCTGGGGCTGGAAGCGCGGGGCGACATAGACCGTTTTTACGCCCTGCTGAACGACAAGATCGACCTCGTTTTTCGCCAGCTTTTGCACCGGCTCAAGATCCAGAGCGCCAAAAAGGTGCGCAACTATCCTTTCCTTATGGGTGAGGGAATCTGGCTTGATTCTGACAAACTGGGTTGGGACGACAGCATTGAAGAAGTGCTCAAGCACGGTACGCTGACGGTGGGCTTTATCGGCCTTGCCGAAACGCTCAAGGCACTTGTGGGCAAACACCACGGCGAGAGCGAAGAAGCGCAGAAACTGGGGCTTGAAATCATCTCCCAGATGCGCAAGCGCTGCGACGAAGAAGCGGAAAAAACCGGTCTCAATTTTTCACTCATCGCCACCCCCGCTGAAAGCCTCAGCGGACGCTTCGTCACGCTCGACAAGGCCAAGTACGGCAGCATCCCCGGCATCACCGACAGGGATTATTATACCAATTCCTTTCATGTGCCGGTGTATTGCCCCATCAAGGCCTTTAAAAAGATACAGATTGAGGCTCCCTATCATGCCCTGACCAATGCAGGCCACATTACCTATGTGGAGCTGGACGGCGACACCTGCAAAAATCTTGAGGCATTTGAACGTATTATCCGCTTTATGCACGACAGCGGCGTTGGCTACGGCTCCATCAACCATCCTCTCGACCGCGACCCTGTCTGCGGTTACGTGGGCGTGATCAACGGAGTCTGCCCCCGTTGCGGGCGCAAGGAAGGCGAGGCCGTAAGCGCCGAACTGCTTGAACAATTGCGCAAAAAATACCCGCACACCCCCAAGTGGGACTAGCGGTAACATACATTTTTTTCACCATCTTTTGCTTAGAGCAAGGAGAGAGCACATGCTGATGAAGTCGAGTCTGTTTGCGGAAACCAAACCCGCACAGAAACTGGTTGGGCAGAATGTGGGTTTTGAACGCACCCGCCGCATCACTGGTTACCTTGTGGGAACGCTTGACCGTTTCAACAATGCCAAACGTGCTGAAGAGCACGACCGCGTCAAGCATGCCTGAATCATGCAAAACCGCGCTCATGCGGCTGTCGGGCATTGTGGAGGAATCCATAGTGGACGGACCGGGGCTGCGGTATGTACTATTTACGCAGGGTTGTCCGCACCACTGTAAGGGGTGTCACAATCCGCAGACGCACAGCTTTGAGGGCGGCTTTCTGCTGACGGCAGAGGCCGCCCTTGCCCAGATGGCGGAAAATCCGCTGCTGTCTGGTATAACGCTGTCGGGGGGCGAACCCTTTGCCCAGGCCGAGGCGCTTTGCGCCGTGGCAGCGGGCGCGAGAGCCATGGGAAAAAGCGTGGTGACCTACACCGGCTATGTTTTTGAGGACTTGCTGGCGCGCAACGACCCCTGGACAGACCGGCTGCTGGATCTGACGGATATTCTTGTGGACGGCCCTTACATGGAAGACCTGCGCGATCTTGAGCTGCAGTTCAGGGGCAGCTCTAACCAGCGGCTGCTTGACCGAGCCGACAGAGAGCGGATAGCCGCAGGGCTGCGCCGTAGCTGAATGGCTTCCGCAAAAGGCATCAGTGCTGGGCAACCCCAGCGCAGAAACATCCGCGTGATATTTTTTGCACGGCGCAGGCAGGGGCAGTCTTAATAAGCTGCCTTCATAAACCAGTGTTCCCCGCATCTGCGGGGCTTTTTTTTTGCCCGTGCGTGGGGCCGCAGGGTTGGGCGTAGACAGTGCAGATCTGGGCCTGAGCGGTCTCGGTGCGGCGTTGCGCAGGCTTTGCACTTCACGCTGCAGTTTTTCGACGGTATCCCGGGCCTCGTTAAGGTCGCGTCTGAGTGCGCCCACCCCACGTATCCAGGCGGTCTTCGCGCACGCGTATAACATCGCATGCAGTGGTATGACCAGTGGGGCCTCGTCTGCCTTTTGGGATACTGCGGCTGAGAGTTTGCGGCAGGGGAAGCAGGTTCCTGTAACGCGGCACAAGCCCGCAGGCGGAAAAGACTAGTGAAAGGATAACCGCAGCGCTCGAAAAAGGCGGCGTGGGCTGTAGGGTGAGCAGACCTGCAATGGGAGCAATAAGCAGAAAAATTAGAGGGCCCCCACTTGTTCCCCCCTATGGGCAGAGGTGGCAGGAATGCGGCAAGGGATCAGGCCGCAGCAGTCGCGCCGCACAATCTGCGCATGACCACAAAATTTGCAGCCGCGCGGCGCTGGGCGCGGATGCGCGCCCTGTTTACCTGAGCCACATTGTCGGCGAGCAGGCTTACCACATCTGCGTCGAGGTAGTTAAGCTCGGCCATGGACTCAATGATCTCCATGGCTTTGGACAGGGGCATGCCCTGACGGTAAGGGCGGTCTTCCGTCAACGCGGTAAAAACATCCGCCACGGCGATAATGCGCATCGGCAGGGAGAGGCAGCTCCCCTTGATTTGTTCGGGGTAGCCTGTGCCGTCAATGCGTTCGTGATGCCTCCCCCCCCATTCCCGCACGCAGGTAAAGCCAGGTATGGAACCCAAAAGTTCCAGGCTGTTTTGGGCGTGCTGCTGTATTTGCAGTATTTCTGTAGGGGTAAGGGACGTGGGTTTTTCCAAAATTTCCAGGGGAATGGCCAGCTTGCCTATGTCGTGCAGCAGCCCGGCGATAAACATGGTTGTAAGGTCGCCGCTATCGGCCATGCGGCTGAGTTTGAGCAGCATGCGGGCCGTGTGCGCCACGCCCATGGAATGCGTGGCTGTAAAGGGGCTTTTGGAGTCGATGGTTTGCGAAAAAAGACCGCACAAATCCACAAGCTGCACCGGGCCAAGAACAACCATGCCAAAGGTTGAGGCCAGGTGCTGTTCCATTTTTTGGGGGCTGGTCACAAGGCTGTTCAAAGCGGCATCGTCAGCAACAAATTCCAGCGCCGCGAGGTTTTCAGGGGCGTATTCACTGGTTTTGGCCTGCAACATGCGGCAGATGCCGTGCAGGTCTGCAAACTGCTTGCCGCGCAGGGCAATATCAATCCTGTCAGCCATGTGTATGCAGTTGGCAGGCAGGGCGTTTTGGTCCTCAGGGGCGTAACTGTCCCATTCCGTATGGTGGTGCAGCACCATGTCGCAAACCGGGCGCGGCAGCCCGGCTGTTTTGCAAAAGGCCCAGCCAGCCCGGCAGTGCAGTGCCTTGTTGTGTTCAAAAACAAGGTCTTTGGTCTCGCTTTTAAGCGGTATGGCCCCTATGTCGTGCAGCATGCTGGCCATAAGCATGTACCTGCGGGAGGAGGCGGAAAGCCGCAGCCGCTCGGCAATAATCTGACTTAAAAAGGCAACGCGCAAATGATGACCCGCAAGGACTGGCGTAACCATGTCGAGTGCGCGCGAAAAACCCATCAGCAAATCAAAAAGACGAATGGACCGCATGAAACGTATTCTCCCATCGAAAGATGGCTATTCAAGTCAAAAACGGTAGGTCAATAGCGACATGGCGGCAATAGCCGTATGAGGCAGTTGGCTGCAGTACGCAAAAAAATATGGCCCGTCAGGCCGCGCTGCGGCCGTGCATTTTTCAACTGCAGGCCTGCAGCTGCCAGCGACTCGCCGTGTCCCAAAAAAGCAGTGCCGCACCTGTACTGGGGAGCGGCACTGTCTTGTACATGAGTTATTGCTTGCTATTGGGTATGTCAACAGCCGGGCTAGTTTTTAAAGGGCGAAATCATGCGCAGGGTTTTGATCACGTCGGGGAAGTTTTCGATGACAAAGTCCACTTCTTCCTGCGTTGAGTAGCGCGAGAGCGAAAGGCGTATGGAGCCGTGCGCGTAGGTAAACGGCACGCCCATGGCGCGGAGCACATGCGAGGGCTCAAGGCTGCCCGACGTGCACGCCGAGCCGGAGCTTGCACACACGCCCAGCCTGTCGAGCATCAGCAGGATGGCCTCGCCTTCCACGTTTTTAAAGGCGATATTGGTGGTGTTGGGCAGGCGGTTTTCCACATCGCCGTTGACCATGCAGTCGGGGATGCGTTCCACAAGGCCCTTTTCAAGCCTGTCGCGTAGCAGGGCAACGTTGACGCGTTCTTCCTGCATATGGGTAGCGGCCAGCTTGGCAGCTGCCCCCAGGCCGACAATATAGGGCACGTTTTCCGTACCGGCGCGGCGGCCTTTTTCCTGATGCCCGCCCCGCAAAAACGGACGAAAGCGAACGCCCTTGCGTACGTAGAGCACGCCAATGCCCTTGGGCGCATGCAGCTTGTGCCCGGAGAGCGAAAGCATGTCAGCGGGCAGATGGCCCAGATCAATGGGGGTTTTGCCCACGGCCTGCACGGCGTCGGTGTGGAACAGAATGCCCTTGTCCTTGGCCATTTCCGCCATTTTCTGGATGGGGTATATGTTGCCCACTTCGTTGTTGGCAAACATGATGGAGGCCAGCGCCGTGTCAGAGGTGAGGGCTGCCTCGTATTCATCCAGATCAAGGCGGCCCTTGTTGTCTACGCCAAGGTAGGTGACGCGGTAGCCCTGTCGTTCCCAGTGCTGCATGACGCTGAGCACTGCAGGGTGCTCAACCCTTGTTGTGATGAGGTGGCGCTTTTCGGGCTGGGTCTGGGTGGCCGACCAGATGGCGGCGTTGTCGCTTTCAGACCCGCACGAGGTAAAGATTATTTCGTCCGGGTTTGCACCCAGCAGGGCGGCCATGTTTTCACGGGCGGTTTCAACCGCGTCCGCCACCTGCCCGCCAAAGGTGTGCATACTCGAAGGGTTGCCATAAAATTCGCCCAGGTAGGGCAGGATGGCTTCGCGAACTTCAGGCGCAACCGCTGTGGTGGCATTGTTGTCAAAATAGATGGTCTTCATGGCGGTTAGGCCTCCTCAACCACGATGTCGGCTTCTACATGCTCGCGCAGCATGCGCTGCACCAGATCGCGGATGGTCACCTCGCTGGAGCGGCACTGGGCGCAACGCCCGCGCAGGGAAACCACAACGCGCATACCGTCCACATCCACAAGTTCAATGTCGCCGCCGTCGGCTGCAAGTTGCGGGCGAATTTCCTCTTCAATGGTCTTCAGCACCATTTGCATGCGCTGCACATTGGTAAGGCGCGGTCTGGGCTTGAGCTCGACCAGCGGCTTTTGCTTGAGCTGAACGGCCAGTATCTCGGCGATTTCATCAAGGCATTCGCCGCATGCGCCGCCAGCCTTGGTGTAGTTGGTGATTTCTTCAACTGTTTTAAGGCCGTTTTCGGTAATGGCGCGTATGATCTGGGCATCGGTGATGCCAAAGCACTTGCACACAAGCTTGCCGTCTTCGTGGGCGTGGGGAACCGGAGGCTCTCCCTTCCACTGACGGATTGCGGCTTCAAGGGCCTCCTGCCCCATGACGGAGCAGTGCATTTTTTGTTTGGGCAGGCCGCCAAGGGCGTTGGTAATGTCCTTGTTGGTGATTTTAAGGGCGTCCTCGACCGACATGCCCTTGACCATGTCTGTGAGCACAGAGCTTGAGGCAATGGCGCTGGCGCAGCCAAAGGTTTCAAAGCTCGCGCCTTCGATGATATGCTGGTCGTTGATTTTGAGGTAGAGCTTAAGGGCGTCACCGCAGGTCAGGCTGCCTACCTCGCCTATGGCGTTGGCGCCATCCAGAGGACCCACATTGTGCGGATGCAGAAAGTGGTCGTGAACGGCTTTAGTGTAATTCCACATGATTGCCTCCCGTTACGGAGCATTTCTCTGTGTCGATTATTTCCTGCAGGGTGCGCTTTTGCAGGAAGGAGCGGATGTGACCATCCAGTTCTGTCCAGAAGCCCCGTGTGGAGCAGTGGCCCTCGCGTTGGCAGTGACGACTCTTGCTCAGACAGCGCACAGGGGAAATTTCGCCTTCAAGGTGCTGAAAGACTTCTTCTATGTTAATGTCAGCCGGGGGTTTGGCAAGAGAGTATCCCCCGCCTGAGCCGCGTACGGCCCTGAGAATGCCCATGGGGCGCAGAGCCCGTACTATTTGCTCCAGATAGCCCGAAGATATGTTTTCCTCGCGGGCCACTTGCCCCAGTTGCAAAAGCGTGCCCTGCGGCTGTGCCGCCAGGCGCAGCAAAAAGCGCAATCCATAACGGGTTCTGGTAGAAAATCGCATTGGCATCCTCGTTTCCCTGTAGTGTGCAGCGGTGCTTACATGCCCTGCCGGTTACGGCCGATAGCGGTAAGGCTAAAGGGTGTTTCCTGATAAACATAGTAGTTGAGCCAGTTGCAATAAAACAGATGCGCGTGCGCCCTCCAGCTGACATGGGGCGGGCGGCTGGGATCGTTGTCGGGATAATAGTGGCTGGGCGGCTGCGGGTTCATGCCCCGCTCGAGGTCGCGTCGAAACTCCGCATCCAGGGTATCCCTGTCGTATTCAAGGTGGCCGGTCATAAAGACCTGCGAGTGGTCGAGACTTTCGGCAAGGGCAAGACCCGCTTCAGGCGACTGGGCCAGAACGCGCAGGGCTGGCTGATTGCTGACGTCCTGGACTCGAACCTCCGTATGCCGCGAATGTGGGGCCGTAAACGTGTCGTCAAATCCCCGGAACAGGCGGCATCCCGGCTGAAGAATGTTGTGGTCAAAAATGCCCGATAGCTTTGAAGGCAGCGTGTACTTGGGTATGCCGTAAAAATGGTACAGGGCCGCCTGCGCCGCCCAGCAAATGTACAGGGTGGAATATACGCGGCTTTGCGCAAAGGTCATTATCTCCAGCAGTTCCTGCCAGTAATCCACATCTTCAAAAGGCAGATGCTCCACAGGCGCTCCTGTCACGATCATGCCGTCAAAGCTGCCGTGGCGGATCTCGCCAAATGTTTTGTAAAAACGTTCCAGATGCTGTGTCGGCGTGTTTTTGGATTCGTGCGCCTCGGTGCGCAGCAGCGTGATGTTGACCTGCAGGGGCGAGTTGCTCAAAAGCCGCAACATTTGGGTCTCTGTGGCGATTTTTGTGGGCATGAGGTTGACTATGGCAATCTCCAGCGGGCGTATGTCCTGCTGGACGGCGCGGTCTTCCGTCATCACAAAGATGTTTTCGCTCTCAAGCGCTGCACAGGCGGGAAGATCCGCAGGAATCTTGATAGGCATGTCTATGATCCTTCTCAGCAAAGCGGTCTGTCTAGGCGGCCCTTGTGCTCCGCCGCGTTACGAGTCCCGTCTGTGGGGTTGAGTTTGTCGGCAATTACGGACAATTGAGGCTCGCCCTGAAAACATAGCACTACACTATGTTTTGTCAAGGCGAGCCTCAATAAATTATTTACATGTTCCCTACAGGTACATGCAAAAGTATACTTATTTTTTTACAATTGTACAATATGCGTCTCCGGCGTCAAGGTGCTGCCGGCAGCTTGAAGCGCCCGGTGCACCAGGCGCTCGAGACCTCCGCAGCAAGGTACGCTCATACGCAGGACGGTAATGCCCGCTATGCCGCCGTGCTGGATGATGGCCGTGAGCTTTTCCGCCAGAATTTCGTTATCCTCAAGCTTGGGACAGGCAATAATGGGGACGCGCCCGCGCATCCAGTCGGCATGTAGGTTGGGCAGAGCAAAGCCCGCGCAGTGCGCGGCCAGCAATATGTTGGCACCCTTCAAAAAAGGTGCGCTGGGCGGCAGCAGACGCAGCTGGATGGGCCATGTGGGCACCTGCGCCTGCAGGTCGCCAGCTGCTCCCGCAGGGGCCGGGCCGCCGGTAAGCGGCGTGAGCGTGCGCGCCATGCTGCCAGGGCAGCCGCCGTGGGGCCGATGCTGGGGCAATTGCGCTCCCTCGCGTTTTGCCTTGGCGGCAAGCGCGGCTTCTTCGTCAAACTCCGGCGCGTCCCTTTCCACAAGGCGCAACGCCCCCTCTGGGCAGTTCAGGCATGCGCCGAGGCCATCGCAGTAAATATCGCTTATCAGTTTGGCCTTGCCGTCAATGATGGCAAGAGCGCCCTCGGCGCAGTCGAGTACGCACTGCCCGCAACCGTTGCACTTTTCTTCATCGATCTCAATGACGGGACGCTTCATGCTATGCCTCCCGTGCAAGGCGCGGCAGCGCCTCTGGTGCGTCGATAACATGGTCGGCCTGGGCTGCGCGCAGTTCTTCCGCACCGCGAAAACCCCAGGCTACGCCTATTGAGGTCATACCCGCATTGCGGGCGGTAAATATATCCACGTTGCTGTCGCCCACATAAAAGCTGTTGGCAGGCAAAACCGACATCTGACGCAACATATCAAGGGGCGCATCCGCCTCGGGTTTGAGGGGCACGCCATCGCGGCCTCCGCGCACGAGCGCAAAAGGCACCTCGGGAAAATAGCGGCCGATCAGCGCGACAGTGAGGTCGTCAGGTTTGTTTGAAAGCACCGCCAGCGCATGGCCTTGCTCGGCCAGAGCCAGCAGGGCCTCGGTAATGCCGTCGTAGGGCCGGGTGCGCACGCACATGTTGTTGCCGTACTGGGCACGTGCCTCCGCTACCAGGGCGCAGAGCTCGGCTGTGGAAAGTCTCGTGCTCTCGCCCTGAGGCAGGGCGTCGCTGACGAGTTTGTGAAAGCCGCGCCCCACATAATACCTGTACTTTGGCAGGGGATGCACGGGGTAGCCGTGGCTGGCGAGAACGTCGTTGCAGGCCTGGCCGATGTCTTCCAGGCTGTCAATCAGCGTTCCGTCCAGATCAAAAAGAAAAGCTTTCATTCTTGCTCCTGTAGGCCCTGCAAGTGGGCCCTCGTAATTTAGCAGAAAAGTGGATTAAATCACAAGTGCACAATGGGTATTAATGCGACAAAAATAGCCATGTGCTGTTTTTTCATAATGTTAAAGAAAAACCTGTCCATTGGCGGCAACCCTTGTCAGCTGCCGGCTCTAGTATTTGCCCTGCTGGACAGAAATTTATTGCATTGATAAGACATTATCACGGGCCAAAGAATCTGTATGTGACGCCCGTCACGGAGGATATATGGCAAGACATATTTTGAGTATCAAAAGCCTTGGCGAAAAGGCTTCCTGGCTGTTGGTGCAGCAGGCTTTGGGCATGCCGGAACCGAAGTCGCAATCTGATTTTATGGCTCAGCGCGTAGCGTTGCTGATGTTTTCGCAACACTCGTTGCCCGAGCGGCTTTGCGTGTCGGCGGCTGTGCGGCAGATGGGCGGCGCCGTCGTTTATGAAGGCAACCGTGGCAGCTGGCGTACCGAAATGAGCGATTATCAGGAACAGCTTCTGCCGGTTTTCAGCTATTATATCGACTGCCTGTATATGTACGGCATGCCCGTGGGCGGGTGGGACATGGAGGCCTCGTGTCTGCGCTTCCCCCTGATCAACGCTGGCAGCCCTGACGCGCACCCCGCGCACGCCCTTGCAGACATTGCTTGTATGCTGCGCAATTCGCGCTATCTCAATGGCGTTAGCTGCGGCTGGATGGGCTGCGTCAACGGCACGCTGCATTCGCTCATCGAAGCCACGGCTTGGTTTCCGTTTGCGTTGCGGGTGGCGCTGCCCTCGCGCAGCGACGCAGGGCCGCTCAAAGAAACCGTCGCCCGCCTGGGCACGCCTGTTACCTTTGTGGATAGCCCCGAAGAAGCCGTACGCGGAGCCAATTATGTTTTTGCGGGCTGCCGCAGCGGCCTGACGGATGAGGAGCGTGCGCATTGGCGCGTTGGGCCTGAGCTGCTGTCCAAGGCGGCGACCGACGTGCATCTGATGCTGAGCGCCTCGCCCGTGGCGGCCATTGGGGTTGACGACGCCATCTTGGCAAGCAAGGCCTCGCTGCTCGTGCAGCAGGCAGAATACCGGCTGCGTGTGCACAAGCGCATGCTGCATTGGGTTTTTCTTGATAATGAAACAGGGATCTAGTTTATGGGTTTGACAAACAGGCAGGGCAGTCTGAACGAACTGTCTATGTTTACGCCATGCGCTCTGCAGGGCGACAGGGCAATGGCGGACGCTGCCGGCGGCATGGCCGCCGGGGCTTCGGGCAATGCGCCTGGCGTGCTTACAGCTAAAGAACTTATTGAATTTATTCAGGTATTTTCTTCAACATTGCTTGGGGCAGGCGGGCAGACCACACGGGTGGACCGCACCGCCTGCCGCATTGCGCGCGCATATGGTTTTGAAGTTGAGCTGGCCATTTTTCCCAAGCATCTGATGCTTTCGGTCATCAAACCTGCCGAGGGGGGCATTCCGGCTGAGCGCCGTACTGCGGTAAGCTCCATTGTGTCGGGCGCGCCCAATTTTCAGCGGGTAGCCGCTCTCAATGCCCTGAGCTGGAGCATCGCTGACGAAAACCTCAGCCTTGGCGAGGCGCGCCAGCGCTTCAGCGCCATTTGCGCGGTGCCTACCATCAACCCCGTCTTGCTGCGCTTTCTTGTATCGTGCGCCAATGCGGCCTTTTGCGGCCTGTTTAACGGCGATTTGACAGCCATGGGTCTGGTGTTTTGCGCGACACTACTGGGCTTTTATCTGCGGCAAAAGCTGCTGCATTGGGGCCTGGATGTAAAGGTTACCTTTTTTTTGTGCGCGTTTGCAGCATCGCTGCTGGCGTCTGTGGGCGTAGTGCTGCAGCTGGGCGGCACACCGCAGACCGCCATTGCCGCCAGCGTGCTTTTTCTTATCCCCGGCATCCCCCTTATCAACGCCATGCTCGACATCCTTGACGGGCATGTGCTTATGGGCGTCTCGCGGCTTATTCAGGCCAGCACGCTCATCATCTGCATTGCTTTGGGGCTGGCCACAACCATGCTGCTGATGGGGGTGGATTCACTATGATGCTGGTGGATTGTCTTGCTGACGGGCTGCTTGCGGCGATTGCCGCCGTGGGCTTTGCGGCCATTTCGCGGCCGACCAAGCGTATTGCCGTTATGGCCGGGCTGCTTGCGGCGACAGGGCATATGAGCCGTTTTTTGCTGCTGCAGGCGCATGTGGGCATCGCCAGTGCCTCACTCTGCGCCGGGCTGATCATTTCCTTTTGCAGCATGCCCATCGCGCGCCGGTGTCACACCCCGGCCGAGATGTTTGTTTTCCCCGCATTGCTGCCCATGATACCCGGCATGTTTGCCTATAAGGCTATTCTGGCTACCCTGAAGTTTCTCAATACAGCGGGGACCACCCAGGGGGAGACTGTGCTGGTGAGCGTTGTCTACAACGGGCTGACGGCCTTTTTTATCATGTGCGCTCTGGCCATCGGGGCCATACTGCCCCTGCTGCTTTTTCATAGGGAGGCTCCGTTGGGTCGTACCCTGCACAAGTTGAGCAAGAACGGCAAAACTGTTTAAAGACGGGCCGGGCTGCGGGTCGAAGTAAGGCACGCGGCCTTTGGGGCAAAGACGCCCGCCGCCTGTCGTGCGCGCAAATACAATGCAGAAGGGCCCGGACGAGCATGCTCGTCCGGGCCCTTCTGCATTGTCAGCCGGTTATGGCGGCAAAGGCCCGCCACCACGCGACGCATACCACAAAAAACGTTGCCGCGGCCGCACTCCACTGGCCCAGACCAGTATGGTGGTTGCGCACCCGCCAGGCCTCAAACGCGCCCAACGCCAGCCCGCAGGCCAGACCGGCCAGATGGGCGGCATAATCGGTATTTTCGCCTTCAGTGCCAAGCATGGCCAGCAGGGCGGCTGCCGCAGCCACCGGCAGCATGGCTTTGCGCCTGCCGCTTTGCTGGTTTGCCATAAAACCCGCAATAGCGCCAATGCTGGCAAACAGCGCAGTAGAAAAACCCATGCTCAGCACCGGATGCGGACGCAGCAGCACAGTCAGGGCGTTGCCCAGCGCCCCGCCAAGCAGCGTAAGCCATATGGCCCTACCGACGCCTGTAAGGCGTGCCAGAAGCGTAAGAAATATGGAGCCAAAGGCCACATTGCCGCACAGGTGGGTAAGGCTGGCGTGCAGGCCAAGAGCGGTGACGGTTCTGTACCATTCGTTAAAAACGCGAACCCGCACGATGTCGAGCCCGCCCGCGCCGCTCCACAGCTCGGGCAGCGGCAGCGGCTGTGGGGCATGCCACCAGCCCATGCGCCAGCCGTGCCAAAGTATGACAGGCAGCAGGGCCAGAGCCGCCAAAAAAGCGTGTGGAAAAACCCTGAGCGGCGGCGGCTCTGGGGCGGACATTGTTGTTTCTCGGTAAAAGGCCCCAAGCTCTGTCAGGGCGATATTTTCGTACAGCGCGGGTACATAAATGTATTCCCGCCCGCCCATCTGGGCTGTCTGGTGCGGTATGCCGCAGGCATTGAGCACAAGCAGCCATTCGCGAAAGCTCGTATAGCGGGTGTAGCCCTGCGACCCGGCCACAGGACGCCAGTCAAGGGGCAGGCTGTTGGGCCTGCGCCGGATGCGCCAGTAGCGTGAAAAAGCAAAAACCTTGGGTGTTGGTGTGCGCATAAGCAAAAAAGCCCCGGCAGAAACCTGTCGGGGCTAAGAACTGCAAAAAAAAGGCAATTAAGCCTGTTTGCGCACCGTGGGCTTAACCACAACGCCAGAACGCAGGCAACGGGTGCAGACGGAAAGGGTCCGCACGCTGCCGTCGGGGAACTGGTGACGCACGCGCTGCAGATTGGGATTAAAGCGGCGCTTGGTCTTGATGTTGGAGTGGCTCACAAGATTGCCGACCTGGGGCTTTTTGCCGCAAAAGATGCATTCCTTGCTCATACATTCCTCCGTATATGCAAAAAAATAGTTCATTTCAAATGCGGCATAAAACAAAGCCCGCGCCGAAAAGATGACAGCGTTGCATGTGGGCGTAACCGCGCGAAAAGGTCATATAGCTCATGCAGTGTGGAAAGGCAAGACTTTTTCTCAAAATAAGGCGACCCCGTCCAGCCGTCATGCCGCGGAACATGGCTGGGGTGCATCTTATGCTTCTGCCCGCGTGTTAGTTGTGCAACCGACTCCCAAAAACTGCCTAAAAATGCTCGCTGTGGGTGCGCGCCCAATCTGCCTCGTCGAGCTGGCGGGGTCGCTTGATTTCGTCCTTATGTCCAATGGCCAGCAGACAGAGTACACCGTAATTGGCGGGGATGCCCAGTGTTTTGCGGACTTCGTCCTCGGCGGACTTGCCGCTGTTGGTGCGCAGGCGCATCTGCACCCATGTTGACCCAAGCCCCAGTTTTTCGGCCTCAAGCTGCACAAGAATGGCCGCAATGGAGGCGTTTTCAACCCACACGTCAGCCTTGCCGGTATTGGCCGTTACCGCCACAACCAGCGAGGCCGTATTAAGGGGCATGGTGCCTGAGTCGCGGCAGGCGGCAAGGGCTTTAATAACCGTTCTGTCGAGCACGGCCACCAGCTCAACTGGCCGCGTATCCTTGGAGGAGGGTGCGAGCAGCCCAGCGGCGAGGAGTTTTTCAATGTGTTGCTCACTCACCGCCTGCGGGGTGAACTTGCGTATGCTGCGACGGTTGCTCAACAGTTCGATCATGGTATGCCCTGCGTGATGAGGCTGAAAAGTAGACAGGGGGCCGTAGCCCCCTGTCACTCACACTCTGGCAGAAATTGCCTGTTTAGCCTGGTCGCCTGATCCCATGGACGATGCCTTGGATGTGGCCAGGATGTAAATTTCGTGCGGGTCAAGAATCAGGATGACCGAGCCGTCGCCCATGATGGTCGCGCCCGAAATGCCCTTGAGGTCGCCAAGGTATGCGCCAAGGGGCTTGATGACGATTTCCTGGCGTTCAAGCAGGCGGTCGACCACGAGGCCCAGACGGCGTTCGTTGTCGTGGATGACTACCACAGAGAGAACGTCGGGCAGGGGGTCGGTGCGGGGCAGGCCCAGCATTTCTGAAAGCTCGACAACGCCAAGCACTTCGCCGCGCAGGGTAACGGCCTTGCGGCCCTTGACGTCTGTGAGGCGCTCGGCTTCGATCTTGGTGGTTTCAGAGACAGCATCAAGGGGGATAGCATACATCTGGCCGGAAACATTGACCATAAGCGCGTCAATGATGGCCAGCGTAAGCGGCAGGCTGAGGGTGAAGCGTGTGCCCTTGCCCACCTCGGAATATGTGCTGACGCTGCCCTTGAGGTTTTTGATGTTGGTGCGCACCACATCCATGCCCACGCCGCGACCGGAGATGTCGGTGATTTTTTCCGCCGACGAAAAACCAGGGGCAAAGATCAGCTCCAGCGATTCGCGATCGTCGAGCTGGGCGGCTTCCTCAGAGGTGATGAGGCCCTTGCGCACGGCTATTTCACGCATCTTTACCGGGTCTATGCCCTTGCCGTCGTCTTCAATCTCAATGGCCACAGAGTTGCCCTTGTGGAAGGCGCGCAGCGTAACCTTGCCCTTGGCGGGTTTGCCAGCGGCCAGGCGTACGTCTTCCGGCTCAATGCCGTGGTCGACCGAGTTGCGGATGAGGTGGACAAGGGGGTCGCCGATAACTTCCACCACACTCTTGTCCAGTTCTGTTTCCTCACCTTCCATGATCAGGTCGACTTCCTTGCCGCTTTTGCGCGAAAGGTCGCGCACCAGGCGGGGGAAGCGCGAAAACACAGAGGAAACCGGCACCATGCGCACCTTCATGATGGTGTCCTGCAAATCGTCCGAAATGCGGGCCATGGCATAGGTGGTTTCAGAAAGGCTTTGGGCTACCTGTGAAATATCCACATCGTGCCCGCTGTCTTCAAGCGAGCGGGCGATAAGGGTGTACCGGTTGCGGTTAATGATGAGCTCGCCGATGAGGTTCATCAGATGGTCAAGGCGCTCATGGTCAACGCGTATGGTGGATGAACCCTTGTGGTTTTCCTGAGTCGGGGCCGCCGCCTGCGCAGCTGGCTTGGCCGGTGCGGCAGGTTTTGCGGGCGCAGCTGGCTTGGCGGGCGCTGTCCTTGCAGCCGCTGGCTTTGCAGCCGCCGGGGCCGGAGCGGCGTGTTCCGCCGGTTTGGCCGCAGGCGCGTGCGCAGCAGGCTCATGCTTGTTTGCTTGCTCATCCTGCTCGTGCGGGGCTGGCTCATCGGCAGGCTTGGCCGCGCTGGCAGGCGCTGCGGGCTGCGCGTCAGCCTGGGCCGCAGGAGCCGGGGCAGGCTTTGCCTCCGTTGCGGGGGCAGGCGACGGTGCAAGCCCGTCCAGTTTTTGCTGTATCATGTCCTTGATGATGGCAACTTCCTGCTCAAGCAGGTCCACCATCAGGCCAAAATCAATACCGCTGATGCGCCCCTGATCCACAATGCCCGCAGTGCGCTCGGCATAGACCTTGATTTCTTCAAAGTCCATGAAGCCGCAGGCGTTTTTGACCGCCACAAGGCAGCGGAAGAGTGCGTCGATGGAATCTTTGTGGCTGCCGTCTTTTTTGAGTGTTTCAAGGGCGGCATGAATTATTTCAAGCTGCTGGCGCACTGTGGCGCGGAAGGCGTCGATGTCGTCATTTTCAGCACCGACGGCAATGATGGTCGGCATGACCACCTCAACCGGGGCGTGCTCCTCCTGGCTGGCGGGGGCTGCCGGTTCATCTGCGTGCTCTGCTTCAGTTTCATGCTGCCCGCCCGCGGCGCCGTTCTGGCTGGCCTGCGCGTCGAGCAGCTCTTGCGGCAGCGAAATGGGGCCGCCGGTCTGGGCCAGCTGAAGCTGCTTGACCACGGGCTCGATATTGAAGGGGGTGGCGGTGCCCGCTTCAATGTTGATGCGCTGCACCTGAGCCTCAAGCACGTCGACAACAAGCAGCAGCAGGTCGATGAGCTCGTGGGTCGGCGTAATTTTGCCTTGACGAACATTGTTGAGCAGGGTTTCCGCCTCGTGGGTAAGGGCATTTAGCTCTGCGTAGCCGATAATGCCGCTGTTGCCCTTCATGTTGTGGAAAAAGCGGAAAATATCGTTGACCAGTTCGTCCCGGCCAACGGGGTTTTCTTCCAGATCGAGCAGGCCGTTGGTCAGGCTTTCGATGGTGTCGTTGGACTCGTCGATAAAATCTTTGAGATGCCCCTCGCCAAACGCGGTGAGGGCATACGAAGGTATGTCGGGCAGGGTGAGCACCCATTCCTTGCCCGTCATGGTCGGAGCGTCGGAATTTTGCCTGCCGTTGCCCGTGGGGGCCGCCTCGCTGTCTGGCTCGTCAGCGGCTGAAGCGTTGTCTTCTGCCGGAAGTGAGGGGGCTGTTTCTTTGGCGGCCTGAGCGTCGTCTGCAACTGCTTCAGCGGAAACGGCATTAGCGGGGGCCGCTTCGGCAGCGGGCTCGGCAGCCACCTGGGGCGAAGTTTCGCCAGCCATGATGGCTTCGATCTGCGCCATGATATGGTCGATTTCCACATCGCCTTCGGCGTTGGTGGATTCAAGATTATCTATCATCTGACGCAGGGCGTCTGTGGAAGCCAGGATGACATCCATGATTTCCGAGGTCACCACCATGGTGCCCTTGCGCAGCTCGTCCAGAATGTTCTCGGACTTGTGCGCAAGCTGGTTGATGCGGTTCAACCCCAGAAAACCCGACGCGCCCTTGAGAGAGTGCATGGGGCGGAAAATGTCATTCAGCAGTGCCAGATTGTCCGGAGCCTTCTCAAGTTCAAGCAGATTGGGCTCGATGGTTTCGAGATGTTCTTTGGCTTCCGCGATAAAGTCGGCGAAAAGTTCCGGATCGAAAAATTCCTGGCTCATAACCTATACCTTTATATGGCTGAAAGCACACTATTGTCCGAAGTGGACATATACTGTCTTTCTTATCGGCTAGCCCAGAAGCATCTTTATATTACGAACCATTTTTTCAGGTTGAGCCGGTTTAACCATGTACAGGTTTGCGCCCAGGCTCATGCCCGTCTGAATGTCCTTTTCCTGACCTTCTGTGGAAAGCACGATAATGGGAATATCCTTATAGGCATCCTGGGCGCGTATTGTGCGGATAAACGTAAAGCCGTCCATGCGCGGCATGTTTACGTCCGAAACAATGAGGTCTACAGGCTCAAGGCTGTAGAGCTTCTCAATGGCGTCCAGGCCGTCCTCGGCAGTACTGACCTTGAAGCCTTCGCCTTTCAGAACAAAGGCCACCAGGTTACGGATAGTTTTGGAGTCGTCTACGACCATAATATGTTTTTTCATGTGTGTGATCCTGTCCGTCTGATGTTGGCTGCCGTACAAAATTCACCGAACTCTAGAGATTATTCAGATTGTTGGCAAGTCGATCATGCAAACGCGCCAACCACTTTGGCGGTTTATATTTCAATGAGCTTGTCGACAATCATTTCCGGGTCGATAATGCCGTGGAGTCGTTCATTGATATTGGCCAGGCCGCACAGAAAATCTGCACCTTCGCCCAGTTGCGCTTCAATATTCCAGCTTATACTGTCTTTTGAAACCATATACATGGTATGAACTTTGTCAATTATTAAGCCAAGTTGCATATCATCTGTTCCACAAACAATGATAAAACTTTTTTGCGTGTAGCGCATGGTCTGATCGGTTGTCAGCAAGGCGTCGAGATGCAGCAGCGGGGTTACCTTGCCCCGCAGGTTGACTACGCCTGCAATAAACGGGGGCGCCATGGGCAGCCGGGTCAGCGGCATGTAGCGCAGCACCTCCACAATCACTGAAACAGGCAGTAAAAAAACCTGTTCGCGTACATAAAACGAAACCATCTGCACCTGTTCCTGCGCTGCAAGCCGTGTGCGCAACGAAGGCAAGGAGGCCTCCGCGCCTGCGCGCTTTGCAGCGCGTGGCTCGGCGTCGTGGTCTGGCGACAGGGCCGCTGGTCCGGCGAGCACCTGTTCCGGCTCGAGTACGGGCATATCCTGCAGCGTATCGCTGCCAAGATATTTTTGCACAAAAGCCTTCTCCGCCGCGCTCAGGGTTGCGTCGGCAGCCTGCGGCACGGCAAGGCACTGGTCGGCAAAATATTCTTCGGGCGTTTTTACCATAGCGTTACCACTTCCTGAGCAAGTGAATCATAGCCACCCGCGCCCCTTGAGCGGGCGTCAATATCGTAAATGGTGCAACCCTGGGCGCTTGCCTCGCGAAAGTGCGTGTCAACGCCGATAACGGTAGTGAACATGGATTGCCCCATTTTGCGTCGCATCAGTTCCAAAACCCGTGTGCAAGCCTTGGCCCTCTTGTCGTACATGGTGGGCACCGCCCGGTAGCGGATGGCCCTGCCCAGAGCCTTGTTCAGCGTGTGCAGCGTATCGAACAACAGTTTGAGCCCGTGCAGCGCAAGAAAATCTGTCTGTATCGGTATTATCAGCAGGTCGCAGGCCACAAGGGCGTTGACCAGCAGTATGCCCACGTGCGGCGGACAATCCAGAACAATAAAATCATACCTGTCGCGTATCTGGCCGAGGCTGCGCAAAAGCACGCTGCCCTTGGCCTGCCGCTCGCGAAAATCAACCTCAAGCTCGGAAAGCCGAATGCTGCCAGGGGCCACATCCACTCCCGGCAGGGCGTCAGAATGGATAAGCCGGGGCCATATGTCGGGCCACGCTTCTTCCTGCGCAAGAAAAAGATCGTGCAGGCTGCAGTCGATGCCCTCTGGGTATATGCGCGCATGCAGTGTGGCGCATGCGTGCGGGTCCAGATCAAGAACAAGAACTTTTTTGCCCTGGCGCGCAAGGGCGCTGCTCAGGGTAATGGATGTGGTAGTTTTGCCTACGCCCCCTTTCTGATTGGCAATAGCCAGTATTTTAGCGCACATTTGTCATGCATCAGCTCAGTTTTCTGTAGACGATGGTTCCCTTGTGGTGCTCAAGCTGAAACGCGCGGCTGATGTTGTGCAGCGATTCGGAGTGCCCGATAAGCAAAGCGCCGTTAATTTCAAGGTTGTCGTAAAAGGCGTTGATGACCTTGCGCTTCATTTCATCGTCAAAGTAGATGATAACATTGCGGCAAAAGACGATCTGCGACTTTTCGACCCGGCGGAGCTGTTCCTTGTCGTTGAGGTTGATCTGGCCAAAAGAAATGAGCGCTTTCAGCTCCGGCTTGATCTTGTACTGGGCGTCCTCTTTGATAAAGTAGGCGTCCGCAATTTCTTTGGGCGTGGTGCGCAGGGCGTAATCGTTGTAGACGCCGCGGCGCGCCGCCGCCAGAACGGCTTCGGAAAGGTCGTTGGCGGTGATTTTGATGTCCCAGCTGGAAATTTCGCCCTTGAGCACCTCGCACAGAATGATAGCGAGGGTGTAGGGCTCCTCACCCGTAGAACAGCCTGCGGACCAAATGCGCAGCTTTTTGCGGCCTGCCTTGCGGCACTGGTCGAGGATGTCGGGCAGCACGCTTTTTTGAAACACCTCAAGCTGCGGCGGATTGCGGAAAAAGCTGGTTTCGTTGGTGGTGACAACCTCAAACAGCTTGTTGAGCTCGGTGCGACGACTGCCGTCAAACCGCAGAAAGTTGTAATAATCGCTGTAGCTTTTGAGGTTCAGTTCTTTAATGCGGTTGGAGAGCCTGTTTTCAACAAGGTACTTTCTGTTTTCGGCAATAAAAATGCCGCATTGCTGGTAGATAAAGTCGCGCAGCTGCAAAAATTCTTCGTCAGAAATCTGCAGGTCCTTGCGAAAGGGCGATGCGGCGCGGGCACTGTCGGTTGCCTGTGTGGGCGAGCGAAATGCGGCAGCGGGCGTAAGCGGTGGACGCAGTGCGCTTGTGGCAGGCGGGGTCTGCGCGGGGCGCGGAGCCGCCATGCCGCTCGCTGGCGGCGTGACGCCCGTACGGGGGGGCAGGGTGGAGCCCGGCGTGGAACCCAGCGGAGGTCTGGCGGTTTGACCAAATCCCGGTTGCCCCAGCGGCGGACGCATACCAGTGGCGGCACTGCCTAGGCCCGTGCCTGCAGGGGCAGTGGGCGAGCGAAAGGCAGAGCCAGCCGCCTGAGCACCCGCTGGTTGGGCCTGCGCACCCAGCGGGGGCATGGCCGACCTGAAAGGTGAAGCCGGCGTGGGCGTGGCCGGTTTGGCAGCGGGCATTGTCGGCGCGGCCCCTGGTACTGTTGAGCCGAACCGGGGACGTTGTTCTGCCGGGTTAGCAGCGGCACCGGCAGAGGTCTGCGCGTTGCCGCTATTCGGCGTAGCGCCGAGCGGGCTTTTGGGAAATAACGTAGGGGGTTGAGACATACCTACTCCTGTTCGGCCTGGATCGTTGCCAACGCTTCTTCCGCCGCATGCTGAATTTCCGAATCTTCGTGGTTCATCATGCCAAGTAGCACGCTGAAGGCCACATTGCCGCCAATTTTGCCCAGAGCCTCAACGATCTTGAGGGCAACCATGGGGCTTGCGCTTTCAAGCATCTGGGCAAGCAGGGGCACGGCATCGGCAACCCGGTGCATACCGAGCGCGTCGATGGCGCGAATGCACACCCATTCATTGTCATCGTTAAGCGCATTGAGAATGTATGGCAACACTGTTGGAGAACCGATTTGACCAAGCAGGTCGACCACTGCAAGGCGAACATCCTTGTCTTCATCGGTCAAGCGGGGCAGCAGCAGGGGCAAACTCTCTTCTGCGTTTTCGCCAAGGTTCAAAAATGCCTCCACGGCCACCTGCCGGATGCGGGGAGATTCGTCGTCAAGCGCTGCGGTAATTTCTGCCATGTTTTCGGTAATGCTGTAACGGCCAAGGGCATACACGGCCATCATGCGCTGCATTGGGTCGTCGCTCCGGGCGCGTTCCTTGAAAAGTTCGTTGAGCTTGGGGCTGTGCAGGTTGATGCAGGCTTCCAGCGCCATTTCCTTAACGTCCACGTACTTGTGGTCTATCTGGGCAAAGACGAGGTCTTCCACATCGGGACAGGTGGGATGATTGCCAAAAAACACCAGGGCGCTTTTGAGCACCTCGGCATCTTCAGAATCGTTCATGACGGTAACGAAGAAGGGGGCGTCGTTGCAGTCTCCAAGCAGAGCCAGCTCTGCAGCTGCCATGCGTTGCAGCTCGGGGCTGACGCGCCAGAAAAGATCCTTGAGGTCGCCCACGCAGCGGTGGTCGGTCATGAGGTGGCAAGCCTCCATGGCCAGGAGGTTGCGTGATTCTTCCTCGCTGACAAGGGCCGCGCGTATGGAATCGTTGTAACCAATGGCCGCAATGGCCTTGATTGCCGCCTCGTACAGTTCGTCCTGGCGTTCCTTGTCGAGCCCGGCGGCCATGTTGATGACGGCCTCGGTGCAATCATTTGAGCCGATGGCGCTCAGACCCTGCAGTGACGCCATGAGGACATCCTCATCATTATCGGTAAGGGCATCAAGCAGGTAGGTGCGCAACCGCTCCTGCGATTTTACCGCCAGCAGCGACAGGCCCTTGCCGCCGAGAATCTGCACAATAGCCTTGACAATCTTGTGGCGCAGGGCCTCGCGGACGTTTTCGAGCGAGCTGAAAAGCAGGGGGATGGACTTTACGTCCCCCATGTCGCCAAGCGCGTCCACAATGGCCGAGCTGACCAGAGACGAGGCTTGCGACAGCAGCTTAACAAGGGCGCTGACAGCGGAGTAATCCTTGATTTTTGCCAGGGCTTCCACCACGGCAAACTGCACCCATTCCTCGTCGTGCATGGCCTGGCACAGAGAGTTGACGGCCTCGGGAAAGGCAAGCGTACCGAGGCTGACCGCCGCCTGGTAGCGCACGTTTACCTCAGGGTCTTTGAGCAGGGCCCGGCACAGCAGCAGACAGGCCTGATGCGTGCGGCAGTAGCCGAGAATGTCGGTTATAAAGATGCGCAGGTCGACATCGTCGTCCTGCATGTACGGCTGGATGCTCTCGATGCTGTCCGAGCCGATCTCGCGCAGAATGTCCATGGCCACGTTGCGCACAGGGGCTTCGTCGCTGCGCAGGAGAGGCAGCAGAGCAATGACTACCTGCTGGCCGCGAATTTTGCGCAGTGCGTATTCCGCCGCTTCCTGTACGCCCACGCTGGGGCTCTTGATGTGTTCGCAGAGCATGGGAACGGCATCTTGCATGCCCTGGTCGCCCGCGCTGAACGCCGCGTCGCGGATCGCGTCATTAGCGCCTGATTGCAAGGCTTCAAGAATTGCTTTGTGCTGGGGATTTTCCATGTTCATAGTCATGTCCTGCTGCGATAGGGTCAGCCTCTGACCGTTGTGATGATAGAGTTGGCAATATCGTCCACATCAAGTATGAGATTGGCGAGCTTGTTGTCCACAACCGCCTTGGGCATGCCGTAAACCACGCACGAGGCCTCATTTTGGGCCATGAGGCATCCGCCCTTCTCGCGAAGCACCTTGGAGCCTTCACATCCGTCTGAGCCCATGCCGGTGAGTATAACGCCCAATGTGCGCCTGCCCATGGCTTTGCCCGCAGTTTCAAAAAGCACATTTGCCGAAGGCTTATAAAGCGCGTCTCGGGGCTCCTCCGCCACAAAAATTTCCGGCAGGGGGCCGCGCATGCGTATGCCGATATGCTTGCCGCCGGGGCATACATAGGCATGGCCGCATTTGAACTTGTCGCCGTCCTTGGCTTCTGTAACGCCAATCTGGCAAACGCTGTCGAGGCGTTTGGCAAAAGGGTTGGTAAACGCCGCCGGCATGTGCTGCGCTATGAGAATGCAGGCCGGAAGGTCCGCAGGCAGCGCCGAAAGAATCTTTTGCACAACCGGCGGGCCGCCGGTTGAAACGCCGATGACGACCAGATCACGCGGGCCGGGGCAGGGCGTTTGAACATAATCAGCAGGCTGCGAAGGCTGCGGACGCGGAGCCGTAACCTGAATCTGGTTGATGCGGCGGTACTTGAGCTTGATAATGGTTTTGCGCCGCGCAATGGCCCGTACTTTTTTTTGCAGTTCAGCCGCAAAATTTTCGCGGTCGCTGCTCATGGTTTTGGGTATGAAATCAAGCGCGCCGTATTCCAGTGCCTTCAGTGTGCTTTCCGCGCCGCTCTGCGTGAGCGAGCTGACCATCAGCACGGGCATGGGCGTTGTTTTCATGAGCTGCTGCAAAACCCCCAGGCCGTCCAGTCTCGGCAGATCCACATCAAGGGTCATTACATCCGGGTCTAGCTCCTCGGCTTTTTGTAGTGCATCCTGGCCATCGCGGGCCGTACCCACGACTTTGATTTCAGAATCCTGCTCCAGGAGCGAAGTAATTGTGTTGCGCATAAAGGTTGAATCATCAACCACAAGGACACTAATCATAGGGTAGGCTCACTCCAAAAAATTCTCTCACTAGTTTTGGTATGCTACGTCAGGCATTGTTTTTTTACAAATAAAAAATCACTTGCCAAAGTTTTCTGTCTCGCTTATGTTCCCTTCCTCGACGGGATGTGGCTCAGCTTGGCTAGAGCGCAGCGTTCGGGACGCTGAGGCCGCGCGTTCAAATCGCGCCATCCCGACCAGCAAAATCAAGGGTTTACGGTAACCACCGTAAGCCCTTTTTTGTTTTTTCAGGCAACTTTTCGTGTGGTCGCGGCTGGTTGGCAGCAATGTGCCCCCTGTATCCATGTTCATGCTCCGGTTTGACGCCTCCCGAACCTGCAAAATATTTTTTTTATTTTTGCATATATTATCGGTAAAAAAGTCCGTTCCAACAGGGTTGCCCATGGCAATCGTGTGGAACGGGCTTTTTTGCTATTGGGTAGTGCGCGTTAATGTCCAGTATATTAACATAAATACCCATAAGCAGTGGCGCAACCCGGTTTGTTGCCGTCGTGTTTGGCTGCTTGGATAATGCAACGAAAATTCAGCAACACCGTTTCAGTCAGGTAATCACAGTGGATTACTGCGTTGAGGCCTGCTCTCTGGTAGTATATAAAAACCGATCAGTTGTAGCGGTATCTAATAGTTTTTAAACATTACAATGTGTTAGTGTGTTGTTAAAAAATTGATCTGTGCGATGCAACACGCTGGATTCAGATGCCAACATCTCTATTTATCTTGTTTGACAGGTTTTATCGCAGCTGTGTTTTTTAATTAAGCAAGGCTGATGGTGTAGTATATGCAGCCTATACGCAAAAACTCTCTCTTGTATTTTCGACAGGTATTTGTGGTGTTCAGATTATATTTGGCTGTTCACAGATAGTTATGTGAATAGCTTAAATTATACGGATAAACAGTCTAACTGGAGTTACAATGAATAGCAGAATCTTTTTTCGATTGTCGATGCTGTGTGTTTTGCTGTGTCTTTGCGGTAGTATTTGTGGTTGCGCCACAGCTGGCAACGACAGCCTGAGAAAGGAAACGGAAGCGTCCGTTGGTGACAAAATTAAACCCGGCGAAACTACAAAAGCCGAAGTAAAGAGCATGTTTGGCTCGCCCCTCAACACTTCTTACACTGACAGCGGAATGGAAATCTGGAAATATGAACTGGCCAAAATAAGCGCTGATGCAACCAGTTATATTCCCGTGGTGAGCATTTTTGCAGCCAGTTCGAGCGGTAAAAAGAAAGAGCTTGTGGTCTTTTTTGACGAAAAAGACGTGGTCAAAAAATATAATATGAGTGAATCGGACGTAAAAGTACGGCGAGGACTTTTAAACCAGTAGATTGGCCGTGGGCCGCTGGAACAATGACAAAAGCCCGTTTCCGGGGGATGATCGTCATTCCCCGGAAACGGGCTTTGCCATATGTTTTTTACGCGGGCTGCACGGGTGTTCGGGCGTCGCCCTCTTGCAGCGCGGCTGCCGGGTCTAGCTCAGCGAAGCAAGGCGCTTGATGGCTTCTTCCGTATCGGCAGGCGAGCCAAAGGCCGTGAGGCGCACGTAACCCTCGCCGGACGCGCCAAAGCCTGCGCCAGGCGTGCAGACCAGGGCCGTACTGTTGAGCACATGGTCAAAGAAGCCCCACGAGGTCATGCTGTCGGGCACGCGCACCCAGATGTAGGGCGCATTGACGCCGCCGTAGACGGAGAGCCCCATGCCAGTAACGGCGGTGCGCAGCTTTTCCGCATTGCGCTGGTAACCGTGTATAACGTCCATGACCTGTGCACGGCCTTCCGGGCTGTAGGTGGCGGCAGCGGCCCGCTGCACAATGTAGGGGCAGCCGTTGTACTTGGTGCACTGGCGGCGATTCCACAGGCCGTTAAGCGCAATTTTGCCGCCCTTGCCGTCGCTGACCTGCAGGGCCTTGGGCACTACGGTATAGGCGCAGCGCAGGCCGGTAAAACCGGCTGTTTTGGAAAAACTGCGGAATTCCACGGCCACTTCCTGAGCGCCTTCGAGCTCGTAAATGCTGTGAGGGATGGAGCTGTCGGTAATGTAGGCCTCGTATGCGGAGTCATACAGGATGACGCAACCCTCGCGGCGGGCGTAGTCAACCCAGCCCTGCAGCACCTGGCGCGAGAGCACAGTGCCCGTGGGGTTGTTGGGGTAGCACAGGTAGATCATGTCGGGCCTGGTTTTGGGAAAATCGGGCACGAAGTCGTTTTCTTTGAGGCACGGCAGGTACACAAGCCTGTTCCACTGCTTGCCGTCAAACTCGCCGGAACGGCCCGCCATGGCGTTGGAATCGACATAGACGGGATAAACAGGGTCAGTCACAGCTACAATGCTGTCAGGATCAAACAGCTCCTGAAAATTGCCCACGTCTGATTTGGCGCCGTCGCTCACAAACACTTCGTCAGCGCTCAGGTCTACGCCGCGCGCCTTGTAGTCGTGCTCAGCGATGATCTCGCGCAAAAAAGCGTAGCCCTGTTCCGGGCCGTAACCGTGGAACGAGGATGCTTCGCCCATGTCGTCCACAGCCTTGTGCAGTGCAGCTATCACTGCGGGCGCAAGCGGGCGGGTAACGTCGCCGATGCCCAGGCTGATCACGCGCTTTTCGGGGTTGGCCTCCTTGAAAGAGGCGACCTTGCGGGCTATTTCCGCAAAAAGATAGTTGCTTTGCAGCTTGAGAAAATTGCTGTTTACGCTGGTCATCACATTCCTCTGAATCAGATGTGGTAAGTGCCGGTGAAGACGGTGACGGCCCCGCCGGTCATGTAAACGTGGTTGGAAATTTCGTCCCAGTGGATGTGCAGGGTGCCGCCCTTCAGCTCCACGTCAATCTCGCGGCCTGTCAGCTTGTTGAGCACGCAGGCCACAGCCACGGCGCACGCGCCAGTGCCGCAGGCCAGGGTTTCGCCCGCGCCGCGTTCCCACACGCGCATCTTTACCTTGGTGGAAGAGATGACCTCCACAAACTCCGTGTTGGTGCGCTGCGGAAAAAGCCGGTGATGCTCAAAGTTGGGGCCTATTTTGGGCAGGTCCAGGTCGTCTATGCCCTTCATAAAGACAACCGCGTGCGGGTTGCCCATGGAAACAGCGGTGATGTCGTAGCCTGCGCCGTCCACTTCGACCGGGCGGGCCACAAAACGCTGGGCGCTGGTATCGCCCTCGACCAGCACGGGAATGTTGGCCGGGGTAAGCACCGGCTCGCCCATATCAACCGTAGCGCCGCATACTTCGCCGCCTTCAAAAAGCAGACGGACGATTTTTTCACCGGCGCGGGTTTCAACCCGTATGACGTCTTTGGACAGAATGCCGTGGTCGTGAACATACTTGCCCACGCAACGAATGGCGTTGCCGCACATTTCCGCCTCAGAACCATCCGAATTGAACATGCGCATGCGCACGTCGGAGGTGCCGGAAGGCATGATGAGCACGAGGCCGTCAGACCCCACGCCAAAGTGCCTGTCGCTGATCTGGCGGGCGAGGTCGTTGGGGTTTTCGACGCGTTCTTCAAAGCCGTTTACGTAGACATAATCGTTGCCGATGCCCTGCATTTTTGTAAAGCGCAGTGTCGCAGCCATATATACTCCTTATCTACGGGGGGCCAACACAGGCTGCCCATGATTATCTTGGCAGTATCACAAATAAGTATTTATTCTGATTCAAGGCAAAAGTAAACACAGTGCGGCCTTGCCGCCGCAGGGCGCGCGTGCGCGGTACGCCGGGGCGCAAAAAAGCGGAGAGCCGCCAGACTCTCCGCTTGATGACCACTGGCCTTCGCCGTCCGTTGCGGCGAACGGCGAGGCCCGTGGCTCCCTGCGGCTAAACCGCAAGGGCCGGAGGCAAGGAGACCATCTTCCCCCCCGGGATGAGACCCCCTGCCCCCAACTATTTCTTAACGACCTAGTGAGCCCAGAGCAGTTCCGCGTACTTGGGCAGAACCCACAGGTTGTCATCGACCAGGCGCTCAAGAGCGTCGGCATGGGTGCGGCATTCGCACATGGCGGGCAGAATGCCGTCACGCGCTGCCTTGGCCTGTTCCAGCGCGCCCTCGGTGCACTGGGTTTTTTCCACGGCCTTTTCAAGTACCGTCACGCCCTTCTGGAGTGCAACGATGTGACCACGCAGCTCGTTGAAGTATTCTTCTTCGCTGGTCGCAGCCTTGTCGCCGAGCACGGCGCGGGTTTTAACAACCGCGTCGGCAGCCTTGATCTGGGCGTCCAGGCTGGGCGGCAGCACAGAGGAGCGGATCATGTCGGCCATCAGGTTGCCTTCGATGCACACGGTCTTGCTGTAGTTTTCCAGCAGGATGTCCTGGCGCGAAAGGATTTCACGTTCGGTCAGGATGCCGTGACGCAGGAAGACGTTCATGACGTCGGGATCGCTGTAATGCTCAAGCGCGGTGACGGTGTTGTTGTAGTTGGGCAGGCCGCGGCGGGCGGCTTCTTCGGCCCAGGATTCAGCATAACCGTTGCCGTTGAAGACGATGGGCATGTGCTCCTTGAACAGGCGGGGCAGCAGGGCCTGCAGGGCCGCTTTCAGCTCGGTGCCGCCGGCGACGGAGGCTTCGAGCTCGGTGGCGATGTCGTCAAGAGCGCTGGCCACGGCCGCGTTCAGGGCGATATTGACCGGAGCCACGGACTGCGAGGAACCCACTGCGCGGAACTCAAACTTGTTGCCGGTAAAGGCAAAGGGGCTCGTGCGGTTGCGGTCGGACAGATCCACGGGCAGCGGAGGCAGGGTGGAAACGCCCACTTCCATGACCGCGCTCTTCTTGTTTTTGGAACCCTTGCCGTTCACGATGGTGTCGAGCACGTCGGTGAGCTGTTCGCCAAGGTAGACGGACAGAATGGCCGGCGGGGCTTCGTTGGCGCCAAGGCGGTGGTCGTTGCCAGCGCCCACGGTACCCAGGCGCAGGGCGGCGCTGTGCAGATGCACGGCACGCAGCACGGCGGCCAGGAATACCAGGAACTGGGCATTGTCAAGCGGCGTGGAACCGGGGTTGAGCAGGTTTACGCCGTCAGAATCGCTGATGGACCAGTTGTTGTGCTTGCCGCTGCCGTTGACGCCAGCAAAGGGCTTTTCGTGCAGCAGGCACACAAAGCCGTGCTTGCCGGCCATGTGGCGCATCATGTTCATGCACAGCATGTTGTGGTCGCAGGCGATGTTTGCTTCTTCGTAGACCGGGGCAATTTCGAACTGGCCGGGGGCCACTTCATTATGACGGGTCTTGGCCGGGATGCCCAGCGAGCGCAGTTCGTTTTCCAGATCCTGCATGAAGCTCATCACACGGGAAGGAATGGAGCCAAAGTAATGGTCTTCCATCTCCTGGCCCTTGGGCGAGGTCGCGCCCAGCAGGGTGCGTCCAGCCAGCAGCAGGTCGGGACGCAGGGCGGCCAGGTTTTTGTCCACCAGGAAGTATTCCTGCTCGGGGCCTACGTTGGCGCGCACATAGCTGGCCGAGGCGTTGCCAAAGAGCTTGAGAATACGCATGGCCTGACGCGACAGGGCCGAGATGGAGCGCATGAGCGGGATCTTGCGGTCAAGAGCTTCGCCCGAATACGAGTAGAAGTACGTGGGAATGTGCAGGGCAGCCCCGTAAGGAGAGGGGATGATGAATACCGGCACGGAAGGATCCCACGCGGTGTAGCCGCGGGCTTCAAAGGTGGAGCGGATGCCGCCGGAAGGGAAGGATGAGGCGTCCGGCTCACCGCTGATCAGCATCTTGCCGGAGAACTCGCTGATAACCTGACCATCGACGGTGGGCGACAGAAAGGCGTCATGCTTTTCGGCAGTGAGGCCGGTCATGGGATGGAACCAGTGCGTGTAGTGCGTGGCGCCGTTTTCGATGGCCCAATCCTTCATGGCGTTGGCGACAACGTCGGCAATCTCGGGATTCAGGCGTTCGCCGTCGCGGATGGTCTTGGCCAGCTTTTTGAACACATCCTTGGGCAGACGCTTGCGCATGGTAGCGATGCCAAACACATAACGGCCAAAGATATCTTCTGCACTGCGACCCACTTCATCAGCACTGCTGGGGGTAACCGGCGCAGTGTTCACTACTTTGAACAATGCCTTTTTACGGGGGGAACTCATACCCGCGTCTCCTTTATCGTTTTGTTGCTTAACACAGACGTAAACCCGGACTACAGAGCCTCGTCACCGCGTTCACCAGTGCGGATGCGGATAGCATCCATAACGTCACTGATGAAAATTTTACCGTCGCCGACCTGACCTGTGCGGGAGATGGAAACCACAGCGTTCAGAACCGTTTCGAGCATGTCGTCGTGCAGCACCACTTCGAGCTTGATCTTGGGCAGGCAGTCCACCTGCATGGTCGTGCCGCGATACACTTCAGTATGCCCGCGCTGGCGACCAAAACCCTTGATTTCAACGTAGTTCAAGCCGTGGATGCCCATGTCGGTAAGCGTGTCCTTAACCTTGTCAAACATGCTGGGCCGGATGATGATTTCTAGCTTTTTCATAGGTCGTTCCTTTGCTGTTTCCCGTTGACTACAGGGAGTAGCCGCGTTCGTTGTGCTCGCTCAAATCGAGGCCGGTGAATTCCTCTTCAGGCGTAACCCGCAGGCCGACTACAGCGTCAACCACATAGAGGATGATTCGGGAAACAATGTAGCAATAACCCCAGGTAGCCACAATGGACACGATCTGGATCCAGGCCTGGCCGGGATTGCCGTAGAACAGGCCGTCGGTGTTGTTGATGGCGGCGCAGGCAAACAGGCCGGTAGCAAGCGCGCCCCAGGTGCCGCCGACGCCGTGGATGCCCACCACGTCAAGTGCGTCGTCGTAGCCAAACTTGTTCTTCAGCAGCACGCCGCCGTAGCAGATGATGCCGCCGACAAAACCGATGAGCATGGCGGGCAGCACTTCAACATAGCCCGCGCCGGGGGTGATGGCCACAAGCCCGGCCAGCGCGCCGGAGATGGCGCCAAGGCTCGTGGGCTTGCCGGTACGAATCCATTCAACGAGCATCCAGCCAAGAATACCGCAGGCAGAAGCCATATGGGTGGTTACAAGGGCCTGACCAGCAAGGGGACCGGAAACCAGGGCGCTGCCAGCGTTAAAGCCGAACCAGCCGAACCACAGCAGGCCGCCGCCAAGAAGGGTGAAGGGCAGGTTGTTGGGCGTGGCGTGCGAAGCGCCGGTAGAAAGCCGCGGTCCAAGAGCCTGGGCACAGGCAAGAGCCGCCGCGCCGGAAGACATGTGCACAACCGCGCCGCCAGCAAAGTCAAGGGCGCCCATTTTGCTCATCCAGCCGCCGCCCCACACCCAGTGGGCCATGGGGGAGTAAACAAAGAGCAGCCACAAGCCAGAGAAAACAAGCATGGCGGAAAAGCGGATGCGCTCAGCGTAGGCACCTGAAATAAGCGCCACGGTAAGAGCAGCAAACATGCACTGATAACCCATAAATACCGTGTGGGGCAGCTGCGTGGCAGCAGGAGCCGATTCACCACCAACACCTTTGAGGAAGAGGTAGGAAAGATCGCCGATTATGCCGCCCACATCTTCGCCAAAAGCCAGGGTGTATCCCACAATGGCCCAAAGTACAGAGATGAGCGCCAGTGCGCCGTAGCTGTGCATATGGGTGGACAAAATATTGCGGGAGCGAACAAGGCCACCGTAAAAGAGGGCTAGCGCCGGGGTCATCAGCATGACCATGGAGGCGCAGATCAGAATAAATGCAGTATCCGAGGCGTTCATACGGACATCCTTCAGCGTATTCGGATCCGGCGCGGGAGACAACGTGCTGCACGATGCAGCGGGCTGGGTCTCCGTCGTTCCGTTCCGCGTTTAAAAAAAACCTCATCCTCTGTGGGCGGCGCCATGCCCACCGCCGCGATACAGCACCGCAGCAATGTCCTGTATAGGCATGAATTGTGCCAAAGCTGTTACTGACGGGGTTCAATTTTTATAATATATTGATTTATTTTAATTTAATTGTTTGGCCGGGTAAGGGGAGGGAATGCGGGCGATTGGCAGGGGAGAATAATTTCTACATTTGTGTTGAAAAAAATAGCCCCCAAGATGCACCGTGTGGCAGCGTCTTGGGGGCGTACGTAAAAAATTATTAAATTCAGAGTATTACAGAAATTTTTAAAGATTGTACAAAAATGTAGAAATTATTGTGTCAAGTTGGATTTTTTGAGAAGCTAATTATATAACAGTTTAAAATATTTTGCTAATTTTATAGATTTGAGGATCGTTTTGCCATTTTTAAAAAATACCATTCGGTAGATTCGTTTTTTTCTATGCCTCTTCTTCCCTACGGTACACAGGCCGAAAAGCCTTGTAAGTGATGCCGTATTTTTTCATGCGCAGGGCCATGATTCTCTCTGTCAGACCCAGGCTGGCGGCGGCTTTACCCATCTGCCCCTGGCTGTATTCAAGGGCCTCGGTAATGGATGCCCGCTCCAGCTCGTCAAGCTGCTCCTGCAAGCTGCCAGATAGCCCTTGCCTGAGCAGGCCCGGCGCGTGTCCCGAGGTCGCGGCGGCGGCGCGGTTGCCGTGCAGGGCAGGGGGCAGATGCTGGGGCAGCACAAGGCCCTCGCGTCCGAGCAGCAGCACGGCGCGCTCCATGACGTTTTCCAGCTCGCGGATGTTGCCCGGCCAGCTGTAGCGCTGCAGCATATCCATTACAGAAAGGGACAGGCGCACACTGCTGCGGCCATTGGCCAGCGCATATTTTTTTATGAAATGGTTGGCCAGCGGCAGGATGTCTTCTGGCCGGAAGCTCAGAGGCGGCAAAAATATGGGAAACACATTAAGACGGTAGAAAAGGTCGCGTCGGAAGGTTTCTTCTTCAACCATTTTTTCCAGATCGCGGTTGGTGGCGGTGATAAAGCGCACGTCAACGTAGTGGGTTTCCATGCCGCCCAGGCGCTCAAAGGCCCTCTCTTGCAGCACACGCAGCAGTTTTGCCTGGGTCATGAGTGAGAGTTCGCCTACTTCATCCAAAAACAGCGTGCCGCCGTTGGCAAGTTCAAAGCGCCCCTTGCGGGTAGCGTTGGCCCCGGTAAAGGCCCCGCGTTCATGCCCGAACAGCTCGCTTTCAATGAGGTTTTCAGGCAGGGCGGCGCAGTTGAGCGAGATAAAGGGCTTGTTGGCGCGCGTGCTGCCCGCGTGGATGGACCGCGCGGCAAGCTCCTTGCCCGTGCCGGATTCTCCTTGCAAAAAAACCGTCGTGCTTGACGGAGCCACCTGGGCTATCTGTGCGTAAACCTTTTGCATTACTTCAGAATTGCCCACAAAGCCGCGCGGCCGTAGGGGGGAGGAGGCTTCCTCGTCCATGCGTCCCTGTGATTCAAGGGCTGCATGCCCAAGCAGGGTAGAAATGATGGTGAGCAGGCGCATTTCGTCTTCAAGCGTGGCGTCGTCCACCAGCAGATGGTCAACCGAAAGCGCGCCCACAACCTGATCGTTGAGGCGGATGGGCACGCAGATAAACGAAATGCCCTCTTTGCCCAGATCGCGTGAACGCGTGCGGTTCAGAAACAGCGGCTCTTCGGAAACATTAGATATATACATGGAGCGCCCGGTTTCGATAACTCGTCCGGTGATGCCCTCGCCTCGCACATAGCGGCCTCGGCGGGCCTCTGCCGGTTTGAGACCGTAGGCCGCCTCAATGCGGATTTCGCCGCTGTTGGGCGAGATAAGCGTGATGGCCCCGCGCATCATGTGCAGGTGCTCTGCCATAAGCTGCAGCGCCTTGTTCAGGGCCACGCCCACATCGGTAGCCGAGTTGACCACGTTGGACAGGTCCAACAGGAGGCGCAGCTGCTCTTCGCGGTGGCTGTCCACACTGGAGGATGAGCGAGATACGTTGCCTGAACGGGAGGTTGTAGCGCCGGATTTTTGCATGGCTTGCTTATACCTCAGGCCGGGGCAAACTTGCAATGCGTCAGGGGTTTATGGCCCGCAGGGTAGCGCGGGACTGTACCCAGCCAGTGGCGTATATCTGCCCCGCCCCAAACTTGCAGGTAAGCAACTGGCGGCAACTGCATAGGGCGGGCTGCCGTGCCTTTTGCGCTGCAGTGCGGTGAAGTCTGCCGACCATTATATATGATAATCCGCCGCGTACAGGCTCTGGATAACCGGGTTGCATTGCAGCGCCGGATGACGGCGCACTGGCTGTGCGGGCCACTGACAGGTCTGCTGTGTGTGGTGGTCGCATGGGGGATTATTACCACTATGGTCCGCCAGTTGTAAGTGGCTACGAGCTGGCAATGGCGGTAGATCCTTTGGGTTGAGAGATTATCCCTCGGCGTCGGTTTAGATCGGTTTTTATAATTTGGTGGTCCCCAAGGGAGCTTCCCTGACGCTCCTGCAACTGTCGGCAACGCTCTGGTTAATGCCAGCATGTGCAGCGGTCTGTCCTTGCCCCCTGCAACTGTTTCATGCCCGCAGTCGCCCGTGCACCGAGCGGGCAGAAGTGCTTCAGATCATCCTTGCTGGAGCCTGTGAACCCTAAACAAAATGTTTTGGGCTGAAATGTATGCTGATTTTGATTTGCCGCTTGACACCTCTGTGCTTTTGACGTACATACACCCCTCACGACGCGTCCCCATCGTCTAGCCGGCCCAGGACAACGGCCTTTCACGCCGTCGACAGGGGTTCAAATCCCCTTGGGGACGCCAATTGAATTCAAAGGGTTAACGTAGTTGCCCTATTACTGTATGGCATTGGTTACAAAATGCCCCACGAGCTGCTATCTCGTGGGGCATTACTTTTTCCAGCAGGTTTTCTGCCGCAGAGCCGATCAGGCTCTGGCCCAAAGCCGCCAAGATTCCAACTTCCATACAGGCCCGCAGACCCCAGCGTTGCGTGAATTTCGGCTCTACACCAAAGACGGGGGCAAGCCCCTTCAGCGAGCAGTTTTTCCGACAGATTTCTGATCTATTCCCCAGCCATTTCAGCAGCACAAAACGCGCACACGCAGGCGGTAGTTTTCGAAGTTACGAAAGCCATACGCACGCCGCTGGATCAACTTCATTTTTCGGTGAAAGCCTTCTGTGATGCCGTTATTCCGGGTAAAACGGAACATTCGGGCCACTTCTTCCCGCCAATTATGCAACGTCTTGCCCAAGGTACGCAACGGCGCGAAGCTAGTTTTTCGAAGTTGCTCAATTTTATCTAATAATTCAGCCGCATACCTGCGGCACGAATCGACACTTTGCGCCCGCACACGCAATAAATCAGCTGTGTCATGCAAAAATTCGTACAGCGATTCAATGTCCGGTCTGCCAGCAAAGTATGTTCGTAACCGCTCTTTCTGTAAGTCTGTTAACCGATCACGGCGAGTCAGCAAAAGACGCATCATACCGCCTCGCCCATAAGCAAGTTGTTTTTCATCAATTGCCTTGCACAGCTCTGAAAAGTGTTGATTCACCAGCCTGATAACATGAAATCTGTCCGCAACAATGGGTCTACACCAAAGACGGGGGCAAGCCCCTTCAGCGGGCAGTTTTTCCGACAGGTTTCTGAACGATTCCCCAGCCATTTCAGCAGCACAAAACGCGCACACGCAGGCGGTAGTTTTCGAAGTTGCGAAAGCCATACGCACGCCGCTGGATCAACTTCATTTTTCGGTGAAAGCCTTCTGTGATGCCGTTATTCCGGGTAAACCGGAACATTCGGGCCACTTCTTCCCGCCAATTATGCAACGTCTTGCCCAAGGTGCGCAACGGCGCGAAGGGCGTTTTTCGAAGTTGATCAATTTTGTCCAATAATTCAGCTACATACTTGCGACAAGAATCAATGTTTTGCGCCCGCACACGCAATAAATCCGCTGTTTCATGCAAAAATTCGTACAGTGATTCAATGCCCGGCCTGTCAGCAAAGTATGTTCGTAATCGCTCTTTCTGTGAGTCTGTTAATCGATCACGGCGAGTCAGCAAGAGACGCATCATACCGCCGCGCCCATGAGCAAGCTTTTTTTCATCTATTGCCTTGCACAGCTCTGAAAAGTGCTGGTTCACCAGCCTGATAACATGAAACCTGTCCGTAACAATGCGCGCATTGGGAAACCATTCCCGCACAAGTCGCCGATACGCAGAATTCATATCAATACAGACCATTTTAACTTTATGGCGGCCTTGCAGCGATTGCAAAAAGTCGCGCATATCAGCGGCGCTACGACCTTTAACCACATCAAAGACCCTGCGGCGGGCCAAGTCGCAAAACGTTGTTGCAAAGCCCTGTCTGCGCGTAAATCTATGCTCATCAATGCCCAGAATGCGCGGGCATGTGCGGTTTGCCCAGTGGCTGCTCTTGTGCTGCATCATCTGGTGGTAGTAGCGCTCCACGCTGGCCACGCCGATGCGGTGCTCATTGGCGATGTCTTTACAGGAAACACCTTTGTTGTAGGCCTGAAAAATGTTGCGCTTAAGCAGCTCTGTTGTTCTGCTCCACACTTTTATGCCTGCAAGTCTGGTATTAAAATATCTGCCGCAGCTTTCGCATCGGTATTTATGGCAGCGAATTAACAGGCGTGACGCCCTTCCATGAATGGAAATATTACGGATCGTCCGCCAGAATGAGTCCTTGATACGCAGCTTTTCACATCCGCAGTGCGGGCACGTATTCTTGCCCGTCCATCTGGCCTCAAACACCGGGGGAACGTGGCTGACCACTTTTTCGATTGCAAAATCCCGCAAGCCAATTAACAATCCTTCCACAGGGCCTTCTCTTCTTTTCTTTGGTCGGAAAATAAAAGCTGCCCTGATGGGCATACCAACTTTAATTGGTATGCCCATTTTTTCTTGGAGACGCCATGCCCCCGTCTTTGAGGTAGAGCCCCTCTGAAGCAGCACGAAATGCATCCGTACCCTTTTGGGTATCTGGAAAGCCCATTGCTGAACATCCGCGTGCCACTCAACCATCCGTTTTGCCGTCGGCGCGGCGGCTGCCGCAAGGTGTTTTGCCGTTGGGCAGTTGTGCGGACAGGGGGCGCTTGGGGGCAATGCACGCATGTGCTGGCGGCAGCGCATGCGCACTGGCGGTCAAACCTGCATTGGCAATGGACGCGCAAGGTCGCGTCGGTCGGACAGGCCGGTAATGATCAATAACTATCTGGGCAAGCAACCGGCGGGAGAAAGTGAAAATATTTTTGCCCTTCTGCTGCGCCGGAGAGAAGGATGGATTTTTGCGGGTTGCAGTCTGTGTGCTTGGTTTTACAGATAAAAAATATTATGAGCCTGTGGCGCGCCAAGGTTGGGTTGGGCTGTTTGATTTTTCAACGTGGTATCTTATGTTGACAAGAATACCAGATATGGCATCATTCACTCACCTCAACTGTTTTATTTTTTGTGAAACCCCGGCTCTTGTCGGGGTTTCGCGTTTTGCCCGGTCTGTTTTGTCCCGCCCCCACTGCGCCGTGCCGTTTGCCTGATTGCTGCCGCGCATTTTTCCGGCGTGC